>Ga0208794_1000067_pt1 | contig 128674 bp, 132 predicted proteins | sample 32_taG_FD_184106 | JGI IMG/M metagenome (GOLD analysis project Ga0208794, IMG submission 184106) | Marine viral communities from the Gulf of Mexico - 32_GoM_OMZ_CsCl metaG (SPAdes) (version 2) | ecosystem: Environmental > Aquatic > Marine > Oceanic | place: Atlantic Ocean: Gulf of Mexico... | reverse complement strand
TGCCGCGGTTGTTTACATCGCCCGGCAGCGCGCGAAAAGCATAGGCGCGATGGCAGTGGAATCTCATAATTAAGGGCAAAAAATATCCCCGAACGCGTCGTGTCTCAGATTTAAGGGCAACGCGACAGCGGGACTGGACGGCTGGATGCATCTCGGTCACCGATCGGCAGGTCGAAGATGTCTATGCAATGGTGCGCGATGGGACACCTATCGAGATTTATGCCTAGCAGCTTCTGAGACTCACTGAAGCTCAACCGGATCAGGCAAACCGGCGGCGCAGCGCAACATTGATCCCTTCAATGGCGATCACCATGATGACCACTGCAATCGTCACGCTTGCGGCCTTGTCGTATTGGAACGAGCGCACATAGGTCTGAATGTAGAACCCGATTCCACCTGCCCCGACAATGCCAAGGATCAGAGACTCGCGCAGGTTCAGCTCGAACCGAAAGATCGTGTCCCGCGCTACAACAGGGGCCATTTGCGGCCAGATCGCATGGCGTAAACGCAGCAACGGCCCGGCTCCGGCACTTTCCAAAGCGGAAATCGGAGCGCGGGACACACCATCGATCGCTTCGGCGTAGAATTTGGCCAGCATGCCTGTCGCGTGGAGCGCCACCGCGATGATGCCGGGCAATGGCCCCAGCCCAACCGCGCCCACCATCAGCATTGCCACCAGGATCAGCGGGATCGCGCGAATAAATGCCAGAACAGTGCGGATCGGCCGGTGCACCGTTGCCGACACCATCGTCTCGGAGGCGAGGATGCCAAGCGGAACGGAAAGGATCACCGCACCGACAGTACCGAGGATCGCGATCCGCAGCGTCTCGGCGCTCCCCTTCCAGATCTCATCCATAACGGTCGGATCCGGCGGGAACATGCGGCCAAGGAAATCCGCAATGCGAGGGCCTGCAGACAGCAGTCGGGACAGTTCGACATCGGTGGTGATCAGCGACCACAGCACCACACCGGCAACCAACATCCCGGCCCAGAACCCGCCCAGATTGCGCGACCGCATCAGCTTACGACCTTGAGCCGTGCGCCGGATGCCGGGTCGGTGTCGTCATAGAGCGCCGCCGTCGCGTCATCCGTCAGATCGTGCGTCGCGACATCAAAGACGATCCGCCCGTTGCGCATTCCGATGATACGGTCGGCAAAACGCCGTGCCAGTTCCGGTTGATGCGACGAGAACACAGTCGTTGCCCCACGTGCCTGGGCGGCGCTGGTGAGAAGTGTCAGGATGTCCGCTGCTCTGGACGGATCAAGGTTGCTGACCGGCTCGTCCGCGAAGATCAGCTTAGGCTCTTGTGCGAGACAACGGGCAATTGCCACCCGCTGGCGCTGGCCGCCACTGAGCGAGTCCACGCGCCGGTCTGCGAGGTCCGCGATGCCGCAGTCGGAGAGTGCCGATCGGGCTATGTCCATGTCGGACTTCGACACGTTGCCAAGCAACGCGCGCCAGCCGGGCATCCGGCCCAGCCTGCCGTTCAAGACGTTGCGCATCACTGTCGATCGTTCGACAAGCGCAAACTCCTGAAAGATGAAACCTGTTTCAGCGCGCTTTTCCAAGGGCAGCGCACGGTTGGGTTCGAATGGTACACCAAGGACAGAGACCCGCCCTTGCCAATCGCGCAACCGTCCATCCAGCAACGTCAAAAGCGTGGTCTTGCCTGCTCCGGAAGGACCAAGAAGGGCAACGCACTCCCCGGCGGCTATGTGCAGGGACACCTGATCGATGGCGCGCTGCTCAGCACCGTGATGGCCGAAGCTCAGATCGTCGATGTGAATGGCGTTCTGCATCATAGTAATCCGAAGCGCTGCGCCATAGTCCGCACACCGTCGAACACCGAAGGGTCGGCTTCGACATAGCCATCCGGGCCGTAGAGATAGCGGAGTTTGTCGCGGTGTTCTGGCATGTTGAGCTTCATCATCGCGGCAACGAAGTTCTCGCGAAGCTCCGCGTCCAGTTCGGGACGTGCGATGACGACATGGCTTGGAATGGCATCGCTTTCCGCGATCCAAGTAACCTGAGATTGCTGCTCGGGGGTGAGAAGAAGGTCGGCGTATTGGCTGGCCCCGGCTGCATCGACCAGGCCCTCCGCCATCGCCTGCATTGCCTGTTGGTAGCCACCGGCAAAGAAAATGCGGCCAAAGAAGTCCTCTGCCGCATCCGGGCTGGATACCAGGCCTGCGCGCTCAAACTCGGCCAGGGGGTACATGTATCCCGATTCCGAAATCGGGTCGGCAAAGGCGATGTCGCGACCTTCCAGATCGGCCAGCATCTTGAAGCCGCTGTCACGGCGCACAAAGACGCGGCCCGTATAACTGGGCGTATCGCGGTAGACCTCTGACAAGAGCGGGATGGCACCGATTTCCCTTTCGGCCAGAACGAAGGGTAGGGCACCCATAAAGGAAATATCGGCATCGCCGTTGCGCAATGCTTCGACGGCCGCCGCGTGGTCGATGGTAACGAACCCTTCGACTGGCACACCGATTTCAGACGAAAGCCAGGCGGTGATCGCCTTGATATCGCCCAGAAGCTTGTCGGGGTTCTCCTGCGGTATAAAGGCCAGGCGCAACGGGTCAGACTGCGCCAGAGCAGGCATCGGCTGCGAGACAAGACCGGCCGCTGCGAGAATAAGAAGGTGACGGCGATTCAAGCGAGGCATCATCAAAACGCCTTTTCTTCTATGGCGGCGGCATCCGTCTTGAACAGACTCCAACTCGTTTCCGCGGCCGCCCAGTTCTCTGCCCGAACGGCTGCGCCGACCTCTGCCAAGCGCTCGGCCAGTGCGTAGACCTCGGGCCGCGACGAAAGATTGGCCATCGTGCCTGCATCGGCCGCAAGATCGGCCGCAACCGTGTCGGTCAGGACCAGGATGTGCTGCGCATCGCGTTTCGGTAGAAGCGTGTCGAGCGTCGAGGCAAAGGTCGTGAGTTCGGCGAAGGCCAGACGGAAGGGCGTGTTCGCGGTATCGAAAGCCTCGTATGGCTCATCGGCTGCGCCAACCGTTTCCAGATAGGCGGTCAGGTCCGACCGCTCGGCATCGGTCAGGCCAAGGTTCTTTGTCTCGTCGAACCAATTCACAACACTTGCCAGCGTCGGCAGGGCACCGTCGTGGAAATACGGCGCTGTGTAGAGCGTACCGAGCAAGGTGGGCGTGTCGAGGGCACCTGCATGTGACCCTTCGTAAGCCGCAGCCACCGATCCGATGTCGTGCGATTTGCGATCAAGAAAGTTGCCGGATGGCGTATGGCAGCTGGCACAGGATTGGTTGCCCATTCCGACGAAGGGGCGGTTGAATACCTCTTCGCCACGCCGCGCAGCATCCGGCGCGGCCTCCGTCAACTGGCCGTCGCCGGTGACCAGGGAATTGGGCAGGAAATCGAACTCGGTCATGTAGGCCACGAGTGCGTCCAGCATGAAGGGTGTGGGTTCTTCGCCAGCGAATTCATTGACGATCACGTTGCGGGAGAAATCCCGCAGCGACGCGAAACGACCGTCTCGCCCGTAAGGTCCGGTAAAGCGCAGCCCGCGCAGGCTTGGGATATCGATCGGATCATCGCGGCGGTCGTTGAACATCGGGTTGAAGAAAGCGCCATCCACGTCGACTGCTCCGGGCTGGTGACTGGCACCGGGAATGAAAAATCGCTGATTGATGTCCGAGCGATTGTGACAAGTCGAACAGGCTATGCCCAGATCGCGGGCCGGTCCGCCGAATATCTCGGCACTGTCGAACAGCATGTCACCGTAGGCGATGAGGGGCAGGTCGGTTTCGTCGATCCCCTGCTCCTCGAAATTGAGCACGAGAAGTGGTAGAGGGTCCTGATCGAAGATGTCTGAGCCGGGGGGCAGAGCGGCGGGCAATTCAACCGGCTGTCCGGTTCGGGCAATCGCCTCGGGCACGGCAGTCAGCGTCTGGCGCGGGGCAGGATCCGCGACGAGGTAATTTTCTGCCAGGTAGGCTGAAATCACCGCGCGCGCGGTGGTCATTGCGTCGCTATCCTGTTCCTTGGCACCGGCACCGAGCACGCCCGCCGAGCCTGTGGCATTGTTGAGTTCCAACCACGCCCGACCCAATGTCCGGGCCGCATCAGGGTCCGCGGCTTTGATATGGTCAGCGAACGCGCGGTAGAGCTCCTTGGCAGTTGCCACTGCCCGTTGCGATACCGCCGGGTTGTCTGCAGCAGTGGCCGCGTCCAGCTCTTCTTCGATTCTCAGCGCAATGAGGCGGGTGGCCGCCACATGAACGGCATGCCGATCCTGCCAGCCGATAGCGTCGGTCAAGTCACCGACATCAACGGCGCTTTCTCGGTCCAACCAGGCAAGTGCTCCGAGGCGATACTCCGAGCCATGATAGGGCTCGGACCAGGCTTGCTCCACCTTATACCACGGGACCGGCGCGAGATTGCCCAGAAACAGCGTCAACCGATAGGCTGCCGCTTCGGGCAGCCAGGGGGCTTCCTTGGCTGGTGTTGCAAAGGACGGACCCGTCACCGCCAAAGAGGTGACAATCACGAACAGGATCACGCGCAGGACGTGCTGGATCACAGATGGCTCCCCTCAAAAAGTTAGACGCGTCTAACTTATCTACCCAAAGCCAACTTGTTGTCAATCCATCAACCTTCAGGCAAAGTCCTGTCATGTCGCCCGGCGCATCACAGACGCGTGAAGATTTCATGCCTGATTCCCGCGATCCCGAAGCCCAGGCCGACGGGTTCGCGCATGTGCGCAATGCGCATGAAAGCGAGATGGCGGAAGATTATGTGGAGCTGATCGCGGAGTTGATTGAAGCCCATGGGGAGGCGCGACCGGTCGACATTGCCGAACGGCTGGGGGTCAAAGCACCGACGGTGACCAAGAACATCTCGCGCCTGAAGCAAGCAGGGCTGGTGCGCCGTGAAAAATATCGCTCGGTTTTCCTGACCGAAAGAGGCCAGGCTCTCGCTGAGGCCTGCCGCCGGCGCCACAGGATCGTGGTCGCATTTCTGCAAAGCCTCGGGATTGACGAAGTAACGGCCGAGCGTGATGCCGAAGGCATCGAACACCACGTCAGCGAGGCGACGCTGTTGGCGTTTGAGAAACATATTAAGAGGCCCGGTTGATCCTTGGCCAAAGACAGGCTGTGCCATCAAATCGCGGTGTTCAGTAAAGTTGCAGCACGGTTATCGCCGTCGCCAGAACAATCGCGAACATCGAAAGGGACCCGATCGCAAGGGTTCGCCCCATCCTTCGATTGGGCCCGGCGGTCTTGAGTTTCAACTCATACGCTGTTTCAGGAAACTCCAGCACGGCCGAATTGGAATCACGCCGTTCATGCCGACGCTGCCATCGCACCTCTTCAAACTTGTTCCATCCATTCATGATGAGCAGAACCGTGACGATCATGAGCATGGAAGAGGGGACCCAGATGATATAGCCACCTGTGGTTTCGTCCGACAATCCGAAACGCGTGCCAGCCGAAAATGACATCGGTGCGCCGCTGTACAAAGAGACCTCTTTCAAAGTGATTAGTGCGCCAAGAAGTATGTTCGATACAATGACCACGAATGCAGTAATCAGTCTCGCGCCATAGGGCCAGCCGCCGACAACGCTACCGGGACCGAATACTGCTGAAAAGTATGATATTCCAGCTGCAACCATGCCGAAATGAGCGACGAATTCTAGTGTCTCACGGGCTTGGGCAGATGAATAGGCCCCGGGCAGCTGCCAAATATAGAGTGACGCGATGAGCAGAAACGTTGCTGGGACTGGACTTCGCACTGCACGCACCACCTGCGAGCACAGAACTCTGTTGATCTGACTCCGCCATCTTCTTGAAAGACCGGCGGCTAACCAACCGCCCGGCTGCGACAAGGCGATGAGCATCGGTCCTAGCAGCCTTGCCACCAAGTGTTCGGCTTGATGCACGAAGAAGTATTGATGACCAAGATCAGGGAGGGGACCAAAAAAAGCACCACCTGCTATGCCTAGACCCGCCAAAAAAAGACCGAGGCGCACATGCGACTTTGGCCTGACCGAACGACTGTAAATAGGATATCCGCGTATTGTAAGAACGACCAACACACTCAAACTTACGAGGGTTGCTAGAAGCGCTCCAAAATGGTCCATGTCCACAACGCCGCCCAACGACCAGACTATCCTAGAGCCCGGGCGATCATGATCGTGGCGAACAATCCGATCAAACAAAATAGGATTGCGCAGCTCGCCGCATGTTGAGCAATATCAAGTCGATTGCCTTTGCGTTTTTTTGCGAGGTATGCGCCCCAAAACGCCCCTAACAATGTCATGACGATTACAATCACGTCAGCCTCCTTTCCAAGTGGCTAAAAAACCGCATTGTGAGAGACGGGATCACGCGGAGGCCGACAAAAAGAAACCAACATGCCAAAACCAGTGGCAAAAGTGTCCAGTCACCGAAGCGCGCATAAAGTGTACGTGGCAGGGCAGGGGGCAGAAGTAGGTCTAGGACTCCCGTCTGTTCAAGGCCCAGACTGGCCAAGACGCGGCCTCTGGCATCAATGACTGCGGAAATGCCAGTGTTCGCGGCGCGAAGCACTGGTAAGCCTTCTTCGACGGCGCGCATCCGTGCGGCCGCCATATGCTGCTCCGGTCCGATCGATGTTCCGAACCATGCATCGTTTGTGGCATTGAATATCCAATCCGGTCGAATGGCATCGTCGACCACGTGACCCGGAAAAATGATCTCGTAGCAGATCGCAATGCCAACAAAAGGTATTCCAGGCAAGGCTAAGGTGCGTGGCCCTGGGCCCGGTGTAAAATCTCCAAGACTTTTGGTCAGACGCTCAAACGGTAACCACTCTCGAAAAGGAACATACTCGCCGAAAGGAACCAGTTTGTGTTTCGCATAGCCACCAAGGCTGCGCCCCTTTGTGTCATATGCCTGGACGGTATTGAAGTAGAGGGTGTTGGCGCCCGACGCGACCCGGTCTGGCACACCGGTCATGAGGATGCTTGATTGGGGGAGCGCGCGCATGATCCTCTGACGATCTGCTTCAACTTCGTCCAGAAATCCCGGATAGGCCGTTTCAGGCCACAATACGATGTCAGGAACGTCACCCTGGCTCGACAGGTCAATGTACCGTGATACGGTTTCTTCTCGCAGTTCCGGACGCCACTTGTCTTGCTGCGGCACGTTTCCCTGAACAATCCGAACAGTGATGTTCGTCGGCTCTTCTATGCCAAGCCAGAGACGGGTTTGCCCTGCACCCCAAAGGCTTGCGGCAAACCCAAGCGCCAAGACCAGGCCCCACGGACGTCTACTATTGCGACTGGCAATCAGATGGGTTGGCAGAACAACCAGAAAAACAAAGAGAAAGCCGAGACCGTAACTGCCAATCCACGCCGCCGGTTGCCGCAGCGGCTCATATTCGACGAGCGCATAACTTGACAGGTTCCAGGGGAATCCCGTCAGGACATGCCCGCGCAACCATTCGGCGGCGGTCCAGCATGTTGCAAAGAGCAGAGGGCTGGCCAGACCTTCAGACAATCGCGACCGCGCCAGCAGAGCAAACGCGAACGAGGCCAGCGCGGGAAAGAACGCAAGCAGCGCGTTCAACCCAGCGACGGCAGGTATGGCAAGCAGACCAAAGCGATCCGCATCCACAAAAAAGCTCTCCGCGATCCAGAAGATCCCACCGGCGAAATATCCCAGACCAAAAGTCCAACCCGTGACCGCAGCGCGAAATGGGCGAAGCCCTCGCAAAATAAAAAATAAGCCACCGTAGGTCGCCGGAGCAAGTATCAAAAATGAGAAAGGCGGAAGGGTCAGGACGGTCAGCGCACCAAGACAAACAATTGCTGCGGCGTGAGCTAGCGAAAGCACAAGGGCGACCTTCCGAAATGCGGCCTTCTCTCCGGCGGTTTCTGTCATTGCTCGGTCTGGGTTTTCTTCAACCCCGGCCAGGCCAGCAGCAGGGCGACACCGCAAAAAATAGCGGTGTCTGCGAGGTTGAAGGCTGGCCAATGCAGATCCCAAACATAAAAGTCCAGAAAATCGGTGACGGAGCCTACTCTGATCCGATCAATAACATTCCCCAAGGCTCCGCCAATGATCAGGCCATGGGCCACGGCCTCGCCCTCTTCTTTCGTTCTGAACATCAGGACTACGAGCCATAGGCATACAACCGTTGCCAGTAATACTAGCCCCCACCATGGCGCACCATTTAACAGACCAAAAGTCACGCCATCATTGCGATGGTAGACTAGATTGAAACCAGGAAAGACGGAAACACCGGAGCTCAGTGTAGAAGCGTTTGCGACGACAGCCATTTTACTCGCCTGATCCACGACGACAGCACTGAGTGTGCTCACCAGCCCGAGAGTTATCGTGTGTTTCATGCTCTGGCCTTCACGCTGCTCAGGGACCGCAAAGTGACGCGGGAATGGGCGTCTTTGAATTGAATAGTGCGAGCCCTCAATCGCCGGGATAGCTGGCAAACACTTCCGTCGTTCCATCGTTGTTGATGAGAAACACGTCATAAGCTTCGCGCCAGCGGCTCTGGTCCATGCCGGGGGAGCCAAGCGGCATCCCTGGCACCGCGAGGCCGACAGCGTCCGGTCTCTCGCTGAGCAACCTGCGAATATCATCTGCGGGCACATGGCCCTCGATCACGTACCCGTCGATAAGGCCTGTATGACAGGACACCATGCGTTGGGGGACTCCGCTGTCGAGTTTGAAACGAACAAGCAGCCCTGCAAACATATCTTGTCCACTCGGCGCAAATCCGTTCTCCTCAAGATGATCCATCCAGGCGAGGCAGCACCCGCAGCCATTGGTCTTTTTGACATCAATCGGCGTGGCTTCGGCGATCGCCTGCGCGGCGAGGCTGAGTGAGAACACTGTGGCAAACGTGAATAGTTTCATGATCTACAGTCTTTCTGAAGTCGCGGCGGCAACTTCCTGGTCAAGCAAACCCGTGAACTGCGCGCGAACAGTTTCAAGACGGACCAAAATGCTGGTGTTGGTCTCGACTTGGCTTGCCGCCGCGGCAAGCCGTTCTTCTGACATCGGGTCTGTCGGGCGACCGTCTACGCGCACTTCGTAGTGCAGGTTTGGACCAGTCGCGGTCCCGGTGGCGCCGACACTGCCAATATTGTCACCTGCGGCGACTCTATCTCCAACGCCCAGTCCCTCCGGGACGTCGCTGAGATGTGCGTATCGTGTCATGGTGTCTGAACCATGTGCAATCTCGACCACGCGCCCATAGCCGCGGCGTCGCCCAATAAACGAGATGCGGCCCGGTGCCGTTGCGTAGACTGGCGTCCCTTGGGGCGCCGCAAAATCAACCCCGGTGTGCATGCGCACATCCCCAAAAACCGGGTGCCTGCGATTGCCGTATACCGAACTCAGCCGCGCGCCCTTCACGGGTTGTGCAAACACCCGTAGCAATTCCCCATCAACAAAAATCGTCGCGTTTCCGGATTTGTCGTCGGGCCAGACGACTTCATAAAGCGTCTCCTCGATCGTCAGCGCGGCGAAGGACAGGCTGGGTTGCCTAATCTCTTCATCCTCGAACACCGTTTCACGCCACATCAATTGTAGCCGTTCGCCCCCTTTCAGATCCCGTCGGAAATCCACGGTGCCGCCCAGCATCTCGGCGAGGTCCACTGCAAACCGAGCCGGGACATCCGCTGACGCAAGGGTGGCAAAGATCGAATTCTGAACGGTGGTATCGGCGGCGCGAACAATCAAGTCTGGCTCGGGAACAATCCTGCGTGTCGCAATCTCATCTGTAAACGTGGCTTCAATCCGAACTCCTTCGTCCACCGAAAGCGCGACGCGGCGTGGGGTGCCCGACAAGGAAGTTTCGACTTCAATGCCGTATCCGGGTTTCAGTTTTCGCAGATCGTATTCTGCAGCCAAGGCAAGCGCGACCTCAGCGCGGTCGCTTGCAGTAAGACCTGCTTTGGAGAGCAGTGCATCCAAGGTTTCGCCGGCGGACAATGTCCCTGACCAGATTTCAACTGGGGGCTTTACTTCAGGCAAAGCGACACTGGCCAATTGCAAGGCAGGGGGCTCTGGCCTCCATGCGACTGTCACTGGTTCAAAAGTCTCGTTCGAATAGATTGAAAGCAATTGATCCGGCGGTGCGGGCATCCGCATTGGTGACGGTTGCCAATCAGACACTGCTGCCAGCGCCTCCGGAACGGGAGCCTTTCTCCAGTCGGTTTGGAAACCAAACATCAATGCGATGGCAAGGCTTGTTCCGGCGATACTTGCGACGAGATATCTCAGCTTCATGATGTTTCTTCTTCGGTTCTTGCGAGGACACGGCGGATCTTCGGCACCGCAAATTCTCTTGGTTCATGATAATCGATTGTGCCGGCAAACTGTCCCTCAGCATCGAACATGAAGACGCTCGCCGTATGGTTCATGGTATAGTCATCACCACCGGTGGCGACCTTTTCATAACTCGCGCGAAATCCCTCTGCGGCCCGCATTGTTTGATCCTGTGAACCCCTCCAACCCTGGATGGCTGGATGGAAGTAGCTGACATATTCCGCCATAGCCGCAACAGTGTCGCGTTTTGGATCGACCGTGATGAACACGACGTTCATGTCCGCAACATCATCTCCAAGGTCGTCGAGCCAGCCAGAGATATCCGACAATGTGGTGGGGCACACATCGGGGCAGTATGTGAAGCCAAAAAACACCATGGATGGATTGCCCAGAAGCGACGCAGGTCCGACAGTTTCACCGCCTTGATCGGTCATCTGAAAGTCCATCTGGGTGAGCGGCAAGGGTCGCTGAGCTACAGGTTCAGGCGCGCCGGGACCATCCACCTGCCACCAGCCGATGAACAGCGCCAGCGCAGCCACTCCGGCAATTGCGGCACCATAAGCAAGGAGAGTTCTTCGGCTCATCAGCCCTCCGGCCCACGTGCCGCAATGCCAAGAATGGGCACATCAACGGTCAGCGTCCCGCCATCGGCAAAGGTCAATGTCAGCGGAAAGGTCTCGCCTTCCACCATCTTGGTTTGCAACCGCATCAGCATGGCATGCATGCCACCTGGTTCCAGCGAAACACTTTCGCCCGCTGGGATGGTGATTTCACCGACTGGGCCCATGGAACTCACACCATTGGCGTCCGTCTTGGTCTCATGAATGTCAGGCATCATGGCGAGCGGCGTTTCCAGCCCCACCAATGTCACTGGATCGGTGCCGGTATTGCGCAGTGTCATGTAGGCCGCACCTGGACGGTTGATGCCGATGGACGCGCGGGCCCATGCGTCGTCAACGACAATATCCTCAGAGCCAGCAGAAGAGGTGGTCGGTAATCCGACAATCGCACTGAATGCAAGTGCGATGGCTGCAACGGTTGAGTTCACAGGTTTGCTCCTAAAGTCAGTCTTTTGATCACGACCCGACCGCCGCGACTTCGGCCGCAACCAAGGCGCGCAGCTCGTCGGCTCCGAACGGGTCAAGCGGTTTGCCATTCACATAGAACGTTGGTGTCTGACGCACGCCCATTGTCTCCACATCCGCACGATCCTGATTAAGGATTGCGAGCGTCTGGGGCGCTTTCATCTGGTTTTGTGCGGCTTCTACGTCCAGACCGGCCTGCTCTGCAATGCCAAGGATCAATCCCGGCGCTGGTTCACCGTGGGATGCCCATCGTGGCTGAAATTCGAGGATCGCTTCTTTGACCGGAATATATACGTTCTGCATGCGCGCCGCTTCCATCACCCGGATCGCCTCTTCCGATGCAGCGCCATGAAATGGGGTGTATCGCAATACGACGCGGACCTGATCGCCGTGTTCCGCCATGATGTCCTTTATGATCGGATAGAAAGCACGGCAAGCTTCGCAAGCGGGATCGAAGAACTCCACAATTGTAACCGGCGCGTCTTCTGGTCCCATGATGGGTGAGTAGGGACGCATGAGTGCTTCGGCGATTTCGGGTTGGACCGGATCAACCTGAGCGACCGGGGCAGGGCGGGACTGATACCAAACGGCGGCGGCAAAGACTGCAAGGCCGACAAGTAAGACCGACAGAACGATGGATTTGTTTTTCATGGACGGGGCTCCTTCAGGGAGAAAAATGACAAGAAGCCGATAAACGCAAAGGCAATCAGCGCCAAGAGCGGGATAGGGATTCCAAGAAACAGCTGATTGTCGCCGGTGCAGGATGGGCCAGTCGCCGTGCAGGGTTGGATCGGCTCGGGCAAAACTCCAGTATAGAGACCAAGATGCCAAAGCGCGATGGCAGCGCCACCGAGGGCGAGCGCAACGCCGTAGCGACCGACCCGTTGATCCTCCCACCAGAGACCGAGGCCCAACACGACGGCCAGAGGGAACATAAACGCACGCTGAAACCAGCACAGACTGCACGGAGCCTGCCCCAGAACCTCACCGATATAGAGCACGGCCAAGGAACTTCCCAAAGCGACGATCCACGCGGCGGCCAAAGCCGTCTCTTTTGCCATCAACCGGCTCATAGCGACATCCGCGCCTTCAGATCGGCAAGGATCTCCTCTGCCGGCGTGCCATATGTCCAGGCCCCCACATATCCGCCTTGCGGATCAAAGAGGAACAGCTGAGACGAATGCCCCATCGTGTATCCGTCGGGCGAAGCCGCCTCCTCGATCTTCTCAAAGTACACGCGGAAGGTTTCCGATGTTCGCTTGATCTGATCTGCCGTACCCGTCAGCCCAATGATGTTTGCGTCAAACGCTGGGACAAAATCCGCCAGTTGTTCGGGTGTGTCACGTTCTGGATCAATTGATATAAACAGAGGCTGAACCTCCACTGCATCTGAACCGAGTGCGTCCATGACGGCGGCAACTTCGGCCAGGGTCGTTGGGCACACATCAGGGCAATTCGCAAAGCCGAAGAACACGAGCATCCAGCGCCCGGCGAAGTCTTCGTCCGTCTGCACCATGCCTTGATGATCGGTCAGTTCGAAATCCGCCCGGAACGCAGGATCATCAGCCCGCGGTTCGCTTCTGGTAGAAACCTGCAGCCAAATGAACCCAACAATCGCGATTGTGACGAGTCCCCAAAGCATTTTTTGTAACGTAGAAAATCTCATTGGTCGTATTGCGCCCGATTCCGCCCATTTTTACAGCAGTCTAAATGTTCTAGCTGCTAGAGGTTCAAGCTATTTCTTGGCTAAGAAGCAGCCCTTCACGGACCTGTGATTACAGTGCTGGCTTGCGCATGCCAATAGCTATAGCTACCAACACTATAGATATGGAGGTTGCATGCTGACAATTGGAAGCTTGGGAAAGAAGACCGGAACAAAAGTCCAAACCATTCGATACTATGAACAGATCGGCCTGATGCCCGAACCGGGTCGGACAGAAGGGGGGCAACGGCGTTACGGTGACGCCGAAGTCGATCGCTTGTCCTTTATTCGACACGCGCGCCAGTTGGGATTTCCGCTGGAGGCGATCCGCGAACTTCTCGATCTCAGTGACAATCCGGATCGATCTTGCCATGAGGCGGATTCCATCGCCCGGCGACAACTCAAACAAGTAGAACTAAGGATGGATCGGCTGAAAGCGCTTCGCACCGAGCTGAAGCGCATGATCCACGAATGCAGCGGAGGCAATACGGCGGACTGCAAGGTTCTCGAGGTCTTGCGCGATCACTCAGAGTGTCTGACCGACCACGATGCAATCGGCGCATAGTCGCGCCAATTGCTCGCATTCCAAAACGGTGTGTAAAACCACAATGGTCGGTCGTACTTGGTTACTAATTACCTTAGGCAGGTTGATAGAGCCGGGCGTGCGGAAGGCCTGTGTTCTCGAACCTCCGGAATGTCTTTGCCAAAGCCAGAGCACCAAGGTCAATGATAGGTTCAAGCAATACAACGATGATGTAGACTGAGGCGAATGCACCTGCATTTGCTAAGGTCTCTGCTGTAAATCCTTGCCCGTAGAATACCCAGAATGCCACCCATGCGACAATTCCACCTTGGAACACCGCAGATAGCTTCGCGGCTTGGCCATAGGTTACTTCAGTGTAAGGGGTGTCGGCCGGTATAATTCGTTGAGCCAATGCCGCCATCGCCAAAACTGGTAGAATGAGCGTAGTCAAGTTCATTCCCAACTGCGGAATGTCGGAAGGTGAAAACAGGAAGCTTTGCGCGACAAGACCAAAGATCAGACCAATAGCTGTTGGAACTGTGCCGAGGATCAGGAAAAGTGTGGTTCCAAGTATCAAATGTACTTCTGACACTCCAACAGGTGGATGCGGCAGAAATTCAAAGAATCCGAGCACCATCGCGCTTGCCGCAGCGGAGCGTCCGACCAAAGCTAAGATGTTACCGTTCTGCTTCACGTGATCAACAGCGAGCTTGGCGACAATTCCAACTGAGGCAACGCCAGTCGCGGTTCCCAGTACGAGTTTTGCGCCGTCCACGACGCCAGGTTCAATATGCATTAGTTCGTCCTTTCTGCACCCATCGTGCAAGATGCCTCCCTAGAGGCGTCACAGTGTACCTGGCAGGTTTCCTGACTCGCGCTTCATCGCGGCAATTTCCACCTTCCCGGATCTCTCCAGTGGTATTCGGAATGCAGCTAACGCTCACAGTTGCGTGGGCAGTCTCGGATCAGGACAGGACTTGATGTCCCTACCGCGTTCCCATTTACCCCGCCGCCGCAAATCGGCTTTGGGACCAAGTCCGAGCACCTGATATCCTCGGCCTGCATGAGTCAAGATGGTTTGTAGAATGCAGTTGGTGCGTAGTCGCTGTGGTGACCACATTTAGCCCTAGTATGATGCGAGATAACACAAAACTACTCCATCAAACAGCTAGTTACATCAACTCATCTTTTCAACTTTCCGAGAAAAACTAAGCCCAGGACGGATCTCCCTGGTCTTCATCCGAAAAAGCAAAACATCCCCAAGAGCGGAACTCTTGGGGATGTCGTGATCAGACCAAATCAGATTATTCGGCCGTCGCGGCATAGTTCATGATGTGAAAAATCATGTTCTGTTCAATTGTGCCATCGACAAGGTGTGCCCACGGGCCTTTGGCATAGGCGGCGACATCCTCACCCGAATGGGTTTCGGAGGACTTGGGAACCACCGCCTGCTGCAAATAGTCCAGGTCTGTCGCGGCCTCTTCGGTGAGCGCCGGACGCGTACCAAAGAAAGAACCATCCGCTTGTTCGGTCAGAACCGATCCCGCACCGTTCAGGTAGCCGGCGACGGTGAACGGCTTATTGTCGGCTCCCAATTCGGGCTCTCCGGTATGCGCCACGCCTTCGCCGTCGATGCCCATGCACAGGCCAAGGATGTCCGACCCACGCCCGCAATAACCATTGAAGGCAAGCGCATGTTCATGATCAGCCGTCACGATGATCAGGGTGTCGGCATCGTCCGTCAGTTCATCAGCGATCGCGACGGCGTCGGAGAACGCCTTTTGGTCACGTACCGCGCGTGCAAGGTTGCCGCCGTGGTTGGCATGGTCCACGCGACCCGCTTCGACCTGAAGAAAGAAGCCATTGTCCCCCGATTTTGCCTGAAGCGCCTGGATGGCCGCACCGGTCATGTCGGCCAGGCTGGGTTCGTCTTCGCGGTCAGCTTCGTACATCATGTGGCTGCTTTCAAACAACCCGAGGATCGGGGTCCCATCCAAAGGGGTGTTTTCGAAAGACGCCTGATCGGTCGCCAAATGAGCGCCTAGTTCGCTTTGGGCTACGTCCATCAGATTGACCCCGTCTTCGCGGCGCCCGCCTTCGTCACCATGAAAGTTGCGCATGCCGCCGCCCATGGCGACGTCGATCATCCCGGAACGCATGGCCTCGATCAGCTGCGTCGCAATGTCAGTCTGGGTGTCGCAACCTTCAGGCACTGACGCCTCGAAATTGCGGTCCACTGTCTTTGCGTAGGCCGAGGCCGGTGTCGCATGTGTGATGCGCGCTGTGGAGACAATGCCGGTTTCTTTTCCCATCTCACTCATAAGTTCGTTCATGGAGGAAACGGTATTGCCCGGCAGCGTCGAACAGTCGCCGCGGTTCACGTTTTCATTCACACCGATGATGCCTGCCTTGGTTTTGATCCCGGCCATCATGGCCGTGCCCGTGCCAGCGCTGTCCGGTGTCTGGGCGTTGACGTTGTAGGTCTTGACCAGAGCGAGGTTTGGAAAGGCCTCCTGGGGTTGAACATACTCATCACCAAAGCCGCCCTCTTGCTGGCCTGCAAACAGACGCGATGCGTAGTTTGTACCAACGCCGTTGCCGTCAGAGATCATCAAAATGATGTTGAGAGCCCTGTTAGTATTGGGCTGCTTTGCCAGTTCTTCGGCCAGACGCTCCTGTCCGGATACGAACCATTCGTTTTCGGCCTGAGGCAGGTCTTGTGCTGTCGCCATGCCTGATACCGCGATAGCAAGGGCAGATACCGCTGTTAATGTCTTCATTCTTTCGCTCCAGTAACGAGGGTTGGGTCTGGGTCGAAAATGCTACTTTTTCGCATCAGATTTGTGACAGCGTGTTGGAATCGTCGCGAGAATATTTAAGCTTGAACCTACAGTCACTATAGCAATTACATGTTGCGTCAGACGATTCGAGGAGATGACAGTTGACCGCCAGTGACCCGCTTGTTGCAGCCACCCCAATCCTTAATTTCGACCATCCGTCGATTGCACGACTGGTTGAAGACAAAGGATGGAAAACTCTTTCGCCATATGACCGGATCGGCGCCGTTTATGATTTCGTGCGCAATGAAATTGCCTTCGGGTACAACCGCGCAGACAACATCTCGGCCGCCGAAGTCCTCGCTGACGGTTTTGGTCAATGCAACACCAAGGGCACGCTTCTTATGGCCCTGTTGCGTGCAGTCGGTGTACGGTGCCGCCTTCACGGCTTCACGATTCATAAAGAGCTGCAACGGGGCGTCGTACCTGAACTCGTTTATCCGATCGCCCCGGAAGAGATCATTCACTCATGGGTTGAGGTGGAGACCAAGACGGGTTGGGCAAACCTCGAAGGGTTCATTCTGGATTCAGAGTTTCTCTCGGCACTCCAATCCACATTTTCCGATACACTCAGCCTCTGCGGTTATGGGGCAGGGACCGGTTGCCTGCAGGCGCCGCCAGTGGAGTGGACAGGTGGCGACACCTACATCCAGAAGACTGGTATTGTTCAGGACTTCGGCACCTTCGACGCGCCTGACGACTTTTACGCGAACCATGGGCAATCGTTCAGCTTCGTAAAGGGCTTGTTGTACCGCCACATCATCCGCCATTGGATGAATGCCCGCGTGCGCCGGATCAGGTCCGGTAAAGTGCCGCAAATCCCCGGCTTGGCTTTGCCCAATCATCAGCACGAGGAATCCCGGCATGCCTCATGATCACGGCCACGCGCATATAGATCCTGCGTCAGGCGACCGCCGTGTCTCCATCGCGATCTGGGCCAACGCTCTTCTGACGCTTGCGCAGATTGTCGGTGGGATCTTGTCCGGCAGTCTCGCGCTCATTGCCGATGCGCTGCACAATTTCTCGGACATGGCATCCTTGGTGATCGCCTTCGCGGCACGAAAGATCGCGAGACGCCCGGCCGACGAGCGCATGACCTTCGGCTATGGCCGGATCGAAGTTGTGGCCGCCTTGATCAACTACACCACCCTCATCCTCGTCGGCGTCTATCTGATCTACGAGGGCGGGATGCGGCTCATCGAACCGACCGAAGTCGCCGGTTGGACTGTGGTGATTTTGGGCTCAGTGGCGCTGGTCGTGGACACGCTGACAGCGCTACTGACGTATTCGATGCAAAAGGGCAGCGTGAACATCCGAGCTCTCTTCCTTCACAACCTTTCGGACGCACTAGCCTCTGTTGCTGTGATCATCGGCGGCTCACTCATCCTGCTCTATGACATGTGGTGGGTCGATCCTGCGATCACCATCGGCATCGCGCTCTACATCCTTTACCTCGCTCTAACTGAAATCGGCGGCCCCGTTCGCATCCTGATGCTGGGAAGTCCACCTGACCTCGACAATGACGCGGTTGTTGCCGCAATCAGAGACGTCGACGGGGTCCATGACGTCCACCACGTTCATCTGTGGCAGATGCAAGAGAACGAGACGGCACTGGATTGCCATATAGTGACCATTGATGGCGCATCCGGCGAAGGGCTCAAGGCTGCCGTGAAAGCGCGCCTCACCGAAGAGTTCGGCATCCAGCACTCCACGCTCGAATTGGAAGATCGGAAGAATGCTCACAAAGGCGCTCAACTTTATGGACATCAAGAGGCCGGAACGTGATGGAAAGCACCCTGATTTTCGTGGGTTTGGGAATTGCTGCAGCCACGCTTGGCTCGATCCTTTGGTCGATCGTTTACCCAGAACGTCGTATCTGGCCGCCCCAACGTTACACGGCGATCACGCCAATTTTGGTCTGGGTGCCAACGTTTTCGTTGTTTGGCGTACTCATTTTGCTTGGCGTCTTGGGGTGGGGCATTTTGGTGCTTCCCAACTGGCTTCGGTTCGGGGTCGGGATACCTCTCATTCTGTTTGGCAATTTTGTCGTCTGGACTGAAGTCGCTCATTTCGGGTTAGCGCAAACTGGCGGAGCTAAAGGCACGTTGAGGACTACCGGCATGTATCGCTACTCTCGAAACCCTCAGTACATGGCCGATATGGCAATTGTCGGTGGGTGGATGATCCTTACATCTTCACCCTCGGCGCTCACTGTAGGAACAGCCGCCATCCTTGTTCTGATAGCCGCGCCATTCGCAGAAGAGTCGTGGCTAAAGGAACTGTACGGTTCTGAATTTGAAGAGTATCGGGCTTCAACCCGCCGCTTTCTCTAAATCGCTTCACAAAAATGTCATTCCCGGATCGCTTGACCCTCTAGCTACTAGAGGTCTTACGACTCAAAAAAATGGAGGAAAGCTGTGAGCAGAATAATTAAGAACCGCAGGCAGTTTCTATCAACAACAGCCGCCGCCGTCATCGGACTTCCGGCCTTGGTAAAGGCCCAGTCTGTGGAGCAACCGACCGGAACGGCGGTACGCAGGAATATCTCGTCCTTCAGCGCTCAGCCATGGCAAGACCACTTTGACAATCTCGAGCATGGGGCGATCCTCTGCGACATCAATTCAAGAGCCGTTCAGTTCTGGTCTGAGGACGAAAGTATTTACAAGCTCTACCCGTCGAGCGTACCTCAATCAGAAGAGCTGACCCGGCGGGGATACACAAGGGTCGTTCAAAAAGTGGAAGGTCCGAGTTGGAGACCGACACCTTCGATGAAGGAGCGTAATCCTGAATGGCCTGACTACTGGCCACCGGGCCCGGACAACCCTCTCGGCACACACGCGCTCTATCTTTCCTGGCAATATTACCGTGTCCACGGGACCGGCGACACACGCAAGATCGGGCGTCAGTCTTCCAATGGGTGCATTGGGCTGTACAACGAGCATATCGCAGAGTTGTTCGATCTGGCGGAAGTCGGCACCCAAGTCAGACTCTTTTAGTTCACTGATTGCCCCGTGATAGCAGCGGGCGACTTGGCCGCCAATCTCAAGTGTATTGCAAAGATCTTATGCACTGCGAAACAGCCAAGGGTTCATGATAGAAACTGCCGTGGATCGACGTTGCTCTACCTCTTTCTTGGAGGCAGAAGTTGATGCAAGGTGACAGCGACGGGACGACAACCATATTCACTATTTGGCATCACATGGGCGGCTTTTGTATTCGCTGTGATTTTGGCTCTGTTTTGTGTCTTTTGGATCTGCAAGCGATGGAAAGACCGAAACCGGAAGTAATCGCCATATTGAACTCGCCAGCCGACGCCCGATCTTCAAGACGGAGCTGTGACCTCGCGTATAAAAAGAACTGGAAGTCGACCTTTTTCGGTACGCGCTTTACTGAAAGGACGAATGTTCTGCGAAGCTACCGTCAGCGGGCATGGTACGGATGAGACGTCTATTCCGACTTTTGCTTAGAGGGTTCATCGCCGCAGCAATCATAACAATAGTTGCGACCGCGTTGGCGATTTGGCTGATGACTCGATCAATTCCAGACTACACGGCAAGTTTCAATGTTGAGGGTCTATCGGCACCGGTCGATATCGTGAGAGACGCTTACGCAGTTCCACACATTTTTGGAACGAACGACCCCGATGTCTTTTTTGGGCTTGGAGTCGCTCACGCGCAAGACAGGCTGTGGCAAATGACCCTTCTGAGAAGAATTGCCCAAGGACGCTTGTCTGAACTCTTCGGACGAAGCACTTTGGCCTATGACGATTTCATGCGCAGACTTGATCTGGCCGAGGCCGCTCGTTCTTCGCTTTCCGCCCAGGACGACAAAACGCGTGAAGCTCTCAACGCCTATGCGGAAGGGGTGAATGCGTGGATTGAGGAAATCAACAAAGGTGCGTTGGGGCGAGGTGCACCAGAATTCTTTCTGTTTGAAAGCTCCATCGCGCCATGGAGACCAGAGGACAGCATCGCAATTCTCAAGCTTTTTGCTTTACAGAGCTCGGGTCAATTCCAAGAAGAGGTTTTGAGGGCTCGCCTCTCTATGCTCCTTCCTCCCGCACGCGTTTCTGATCTTCTCCCGGCGTCATTTGCCAATGATGATCGCAACATACCAAGGTACTTTGACCAGTTTCCGAATGCTCGTCTCGGCGCCATCCGATTTGAACCCGCTGAACTGAGCAGATTGTCGCCTCTTAGAAGTCCCAATCTCAATTCGTCGATGCTTGCCTGGGCTGCCACCCGCAACCGAACCGTTTCAGGCAACGCGGTAGTTGCCGGTATTTTCGACACTCAGCTGGCCATACCTTCGCTCTGGTACCTCGCTGGGTTGGAGCTTCAAGTCGGTGGCGTCATCGGTGCGACAATACCTGGGTTGCCGGTCATACTGTCAGGTCGTAACAGCAGTCTGGCATGGTCTGGAACCACATCAAACATCGACGACCAGGATCTTTTTATTGAGAAGCTACTCGACACAGGCTCTCGTGAGGTACTGACACCGGCGGGACCCCGGCCAATCGTTTCGCGCCCCTCCGTTATACGCATTCGGGGCGAAGCGCCCGTGACTATTCGCTTGGAGCGAAGCGAAAACGGTCCGATCGTTCAATCTGACTTGTTCGGTTTATCGTCGGTCATTCCAGAAGGGCACATTGCCTCTCTGGCATGGACCGGCCTGTCCACAAATGACACTTCCATAAGTGCGCTCATGGGTTTGATGACTGCAAAGAGTACAGATCAAGGGTTCTTGGCAATGCGATCCTTCATCGCACCCGCTATGAAGATGATCATTGCAGACGAGGAAAATCTCGCAAGTCAGTTTGTTGGCGTCCAACCAATTCGAGATCCTCGAAATGCGTTTGCGGGGTCTATGCCAGCACCTGGATGGCTGTCGGAAAGCCGCTGGCTTGAGACTGGCCCAGGTGACACCTCGGAGGACGCCGAGTTATCCGATCCAAACTCCCAGACACAAATTGATCGCGACATAGACAATCAAGCGCCCTCTCCCGAATTTGTTTGGGCAGACGGACGAAGCTTTAGGTTAGGTCGCCTTACGAGGCTGCTTGAGGCGCGCGACGTCCACACCCGGGACGGTTTCGTTGAGTATCAGAAAGACACTATCAGTCCGGCCGCAAGGGGCCTGTTGCCACTCATCGCCAAGAACTTGTGGTTTTCAGAACCACCCGCGCCCCAAGGAACTCTTGCCCGACGGCGTGCCGAAGCTCTGCAAATGCTGGCAGATTGGAACGGCGACATGAACGAGCACATGGCGGAACCCCTGATCTATACCGCTTGGATGCGCGCCCTCCAGCAACGGTTGATAAACGACGAGTTGAGCAAAATGGCTGAGGGATTGCCTGTCATTCAGACACTTTTTCTCGAGCGCGTGTTCCGCGATGTCGATGGTGCCTCAATCTGGTGCGACGTAGTTCAATCGGAAGAAATCGAGACCTGTGATCAGATCGCTAGCCTCGCGCTCGACGATTCACTGTTATGGCTCGAAGAAACATTTGGGCGTGGCGATTTGAGTACTTTGAGGTGGGGAGATGCCCATCAAACCGCACTTGATCATCCTATCCTGAGTTGGTCTCGAGGTTTCAGTTTCATGTCAAACATTCGACTTCCGTTCTCAGGCGGCGACACCACTCTTTTCCTTGGATTTTCTGCGGGTGCATCCGAGGACCCGTTCCAAGCTGATTTTGGATCGACTTTCCGTGGGGTCTATGACCTTTCTGATCCAAACAGTTCGGTATACATAGCATCAACCGGACAGTCGGGCCATTTTCTCAGCCGCTTTTACGATGATCTTGGTCGATTGTGGCGGCGTGGAGAGTATGTCCCTATGTATCTTGAGCGACAACTCGTGAATGCCGGGTCGGTGGGAACGACAAGTCTGCTGCCACAGCGCAACTGAATGAAATGAAGGCAATCCGGCTTTCCTGCACCACAGATACTTAGAGCTATTGTGCCGCACAATGGCAATCTGGACCATGAAGGCGGGATTGGACCTGTCCTTCTTGAGTTGCGGCTTGGTGGAAAGCTCAAGAATCTGATGACAATTTCGCATACAGGGGTCAAAGTTCGGCACGCCGCAATCGAAGCGCATTCGCAATGACCGATACTGACGACAGGCTCATGGCTGCGGCAGCGATCATTGGCGAAAGAAGCAACCCGAAAATGGGGTAGAGAATGCCAGCCGCGACAGGAACACCTGCAGTGTTATAGGCAAACGCAAAAAATAGGTTCTGTTTGATATTTCGAACCGTTGCTTTTGCGAGCCTGCGGGCTCTGACAATGCCTACCAGATCGCCTCCCAATAGTGTGATGCCAGCGCTTTCGACGGCAACGTCGGCACCGGTACCCATCGCAATCCCGACATCGGCAGCCGCTAGGGCAGGCGCATCGTTTACGCCATCTCCGGCCATGGCAATCTGGGCGCCTTCATGCCTCAAGTTTTCCACCAGGGCTTTCTTGTCTTCCGGCAAAACCCCTGCATGAACTTCATCTATTCCAAGCTTCAAAGCGACGGCTTCCGCCGTCTTTTGATTGTCACCAGTCGCCATGATGACCCTGAGCCCGAGGCGATGAAGATCGTCAATGGCACCGGCCGTGGTTTCTTTGATCGGGTCAGCGACTGCCACGATCCCGGCGAACCTACCATCGACTGCTATGAACATGGCAGTCTTTCCAGAAGCCCTGAGGTCATTTGCAGCATGTTCAGCAACCGAATGGTCCACATTGATTTCGTCCATCAGTGCTGGATTTCCGAGAGCGACATCATGGCCGTCAACTTGACCTCTGACACCTTTGCCAGTGATAGCCTCGAAGTTTGTTGCTTCAAAAAGCGACAGGCCTTGCTCTCGTGCACCCTCCACAATCGCCTCCGCAAGGGGGTGCTCTGAGCCTCGTTCTAAGGCTGCAACAAGGGTAAGAACATCATTTTCAGAGTGCCCACCCGTGACCACCAAATCTGTGAGCTTCGGACGCCCTTGGGTGAGGGTGCCAGTCTTATCAACAATGACCGTATCGACGCGCGCCATCCGCTCCAGTGCCTCTGCATCCTTGATCAAGACACCTGCTTGTGCCCCGCGGCCCGCAGCTGTGGTGATCGAGATCGGTGTTGCGAGACCCAATGCGCAAGGGCAGGCGATAATAAGTACAGAGACCGCAGCTGTTATCGCAAATGCAAGTGCTGGATCTGGCCCGAACATGAGCCAAACGATGAATGATGTGACCGCAATGAGAACGACCGTTGGCACGAATACTGACGACACACGATCTGCTAGTCCCTGAATTGGCGCGCGCGACCGTTTCGCTCCAGCGACCATATCCACGATCTGAGAAAGGACTGTGTCCGCCCCGACTTGTGTGGCCCTCACCATCAATGTGCCGTTTTTGTTGATTGTCCCGCCCGTGACCCGGTCCCCTTGTGTTTTTTCAACGGGAAGCGGCTCTCCAGTAATCATGCTTTCGTCGATTGATGAACGCCCCTCAAGCACGTCAGCGTCCACTGGGATGCTGTCACCGGGTCGCACGCGTAACGTATCGCCAGCAATGATATGCTCCAGCGGTGCGTCGTATTCGGTCCCGTCCGGCATGATACGGCGGGCTGTTTTCGGTGCGAGATCAAGCAAGGCGCGGATTGCATCACCCGTTCGTTCCCGTGCACGCAATTCAAGCACCTGACCGACAAAGATCAATGTGACGATCACAACTGCGGCTTCGTAATAAGTCCCGACGCCTTCGCCGGTTTGGTACGCCGCAGGAAAAATTCCAGGCAAGAAGGTCGCGGCAAGCGAATAGGTGTAGGCGGCTCCGACCCCGAGCGCGATCAGCGTCCACATGTTTGGGGATAGAGTCCTTATGGAATCCCACCCCCTTTTGAAGAACGGGAGCGCGGCCCAGAGAATGATCGGCGTTGCGAGGAGGAATTCGATGTAGACTGCAGTCTGATGACCGATCCACGCGCGCACGGGCAGACCGACCAGTTCGCCCATAGTCAAGATGACCAGCGGAACTGCGGCTGCCGCGCTGATCCACATGCGCTTCGTGAAATCGGAGAGTTCTTCGGACGGCTCATCCGAAGGGAGCATTGGCTCAAGCGCCATACCACAAATCGGGCACGCGCCGGGCTCGTCCCTGAGGATTTCGGGATGCATCGGGCACGTCCATTGAGTACTTACCTCGCTATGCGTTTGCGCCTTTTGCGCATGTCCCGAGGCGTAGTAATATGGGTCGCTGCGAAACTTCGTTTCACAGTTCTCTGAACAAAAATGGAAGGTCTCCGCTCCAAATTCAGTATTCCGGGGATTTTCGTTGACCTCAACGGTCATGCCACACACCGGATCGATCACTGTCGTGGCGTTCGAAGCGGTCGCGGCCTGCATGGTGTTGTGGTGTTGATCTTGATCCGTGCTCATCGTCTCAATCCTTGATATTCAAGACGATCAGACAACTAGCTCCTCCAGTAGCTGGAAGGTCAAGGCAGACTCAACCTGCATATGTAACAATTCGTATCGGGTTCGAGATTTTTCGGTCTCCGCCCGTGAAACCCGCTAGCCCAGTGTCAATATCATACCTTCCGAAACCGATAATGTGGGAATGTGAAGGTTCTCTGGTGCCGGCCCTTTCCGGATACGTCCCGCAGTATCGTAGTGGGATCCATGACACGGACAGAACCAGCCGCCAAAGTCGCCGGCACCATCACCGAGGGGCACACAACCGAGATGTGTGCAAACACCAATCATAACCAGGAAATTCTCATGTCCGGGCAGTGCTCTATTTTCATCTGTGGCCGGATCTTCACCACGAATATTTGGATTTCGAGCCACTGCATCGGGCAATGACAACACGTCCTCGGAGCGCGCCTGAGCGATCTCTTCTTCATTTCGGTGGCGGATAAAGACCGGTTTGCCCCGCCAACTTACTGTCAGTTGTGTTCCAGGCTCTACATCCGAAATGTCGACCCGGATGCTTGAGAGAGCCCGAACATCTGCAGATGGATTCATTTGATTGATCAAAGGCCAAACTGCCGAGCCAGTGGCAACTGCTCCCGCTCCGGCAGTCGCATAGTAAAGAAAATCCCGGCGATGCTGTTCGGTTTGCAACTCTGTCATGATTCGACTGTAGGGGCTTCCTGCGTGGGAAGGTCAATGTTGAGCAAGGCGGGTGAAGGAGTTGCTCTAGTCGGTAATCCAAACTCAGGAAGCTTTGTTTCGGCCGGAGGGGCGCAAAATCGCCACCAGAATCAACGGTGTTGCTGTCATCACTCCGAGACCAACGATGACCCACTCAGCGGCGTCGAAACTCCCTGACATCGCTTCTGCTCCAATATGCGCGAGCAGGAAGCTCGCAGGAAGAATTCCGGCGAGTGTTGCAATTAAAAAACGCCAAAGGTGAAGGCGGCTAAGGCCCGCAGCATAGCTCATTGCATCAAACGAGATGAAGGGCAAAAGACGGGAAGCAAACACCGTCAAAGTAAGCAAATTTTGAGACCCGAGCAAACCATAAGCGGCCTTGTTACCTAGCCATCGCTCGACGTAGACGCGCCCTAGGTAACGCGCGATGATGAACGCGGACAATGCACCCAGTTCCGACCCGATGGCTACATAGATGGCTCCTTCCATGTGGCCATAGGCAACTCCGCTTACAAGGGCGATCGGGGCACTGGGAATGGGGCTTGCAACGATTGATCCCATCATCAGCAAAACAATGAGAAGTGGCCCCCAAGGACCGGCACCATCAATCCAGCCCTCGACGGTTTCCCGGGTTATGTTCGGCCAATAATCCAAGGCCCACATGCCAGTGAGCAGCGCCGCAAGCACTGCGATCAGAACTAGTCCCAAGTGACGGGGATGCGTGTTACCCGATCGCATAGAGCGCCACGAAAACCGCTACAACGTCGACGTGAAAAGGACGCCCGATGTTCGATCCATTATCCATTTTGATCCCTCAATAAAGGCCAAGCACAACTGTCATGGTTCCAGCGAGTAGAGGGTCAAGCACATTCTTCATCATGAGACACTGAATTGTCCCATCATGCCGCCGTCTTCATGTTCAAGAATGTGACAATGATACATATACGGTGCCGACGATGGCGCCGGTTTTTCGAACGTTATCGCCAGTTCAACCTCGCCAGCCACGAGAACGGTGTCTTTCCAGCCCCTGTTCTCTGCCCGCGGCTGGCGTCCGTTGTCGGACAAGACTTGAAAGCGCACCCCATGAATATGGAACGGGTGCATCATCATGTCGCCGCGGACAATCCAGCGCTCGGTGCTGTTGAGCTTGGTAGAGAAATTGAGGGCGTTTTGATCATAGGGCGCGCCATTGATTGAAAACTGATTGCCGGAGCGGGACATCATCATGCCCATTCCCATCGACATGTCTAGAGTTAGACGCCGAACTGGGATATTGTTGGAAGAAAGGTCAGGCAACGGGCCATCCATGGCATCGGGCAGGGTGTCGATACGGACGGGGAGGGTTGTATCGACGGCGAAGTGCAGCACCGTAAAACGACCGCCAGAACCACTTCCCATCATTCCACCCATGGCGGAGTTTGCAATATCGTCGGACACCAGGACGCTGTCCCTGCCATCCGTGAAATCAATGAGAACTTCGACCCTTTCTCCTGGCGCAAGCACCATCCGAGTGAGTGCAACCGGTCGATCCAGGAATCCGCCATCCGTCGCCACGAGGTGAAGTGGCCGATCGTCGGCCAAGGACAGTCGGTAAATCCGCGCATTCGAACCGTTAACAAGACGGCACCGCACGACCCCCTTGGGAACCGCAGCTGAGGCTCCTGCCTGCCCGTTCACGAGCATTGTGTCACCTCGAAAACCATTCATCGATTGATGCATGCCGACATCGTATGTCATGCGACCGCGCCAATTAAATTGACGGTCCTGCAGCACGAGGGTCAAGTCATCAACCGCATAGGTGGACGGCAGACCACGTTCATCGTCTTCCCCATCGGTAACATGCAGAACACCTGCCAGTCCGAACATGACCTGTCGGGCTGTCGAACCGTGCACATGGCTGTGGTACCATGCTGTTGCTGGAGGCTGATCAAGGTTGAGTACCGGGTCCCATGATCGTCCGGGCGCGATGGCCTGATGCGGCCCACCATCGAAGGGGCCTGGAACAAGCAACCCGTGCCAATGCGACGAGACGGGTTCGTCCAGAGTGTTTTGCACCTCGGCCAAAGTCTCTGCATCGGTCAAAAGCCGGATCGTTGGTCCAAGATAGCCTTGGTTGTAACCGATGGTTTCGGTCGCGGAACTGCCGCGAAATCGGGTCGCGCCAGATTGAGCTTTCAGCTGAAATCGTCGCGATGTTGTTGCATCCAGAAGCTCTGGGTATTCAAGCTTCCGCCCTGTGCCGGATAGCGCAGCAGATGGCAGCACAGCGGCGGCTCCGAAACCTGCGGCATATCCAATTGCTTCACGGCGGTTCAAGAGGCGCACGTCAGGCCAAGCCTTCCGGAAGGGCCGCCAGGGCAGCTTCCATGCTGACAACCGGATGGCCGGCTGCAATCCAACCTTGCCCGGCGGCAGATCCCAGCATTCCTTCGGATACATCAACAAAGTCACTATACCCAGCTTGCTGGAGACTCCGCATCACACTTCCTGACCGACCACCAGTTGCACAAATGAGGGCGACAGGCCGGCCTTCAGCCATTGCACGGGCTGAAAAAAGCCGCTCGGGGAACCGGTCTTCGTGCATGCTGATCGGCCAGGCTCCTTCAGCAATCCCGGTGTCGGCCCATTCCGGCCGCGAACGGACGTCGATCATCCGGACGCGATCTTGCCGCAGCGCATTATACGCGGAGTCAGATGACCAAATCTTGGCTGTCTGTGCGACGGCTAAAGTTGGTGAGACGGCTGCAGCGATCAAGGCTAATCCGACCGTGCGACGTGTCAGATCGGATGGCATCGGAGGCCTCCTTTGGAATAGGCAGGCCTGAGGCTTTGTTTATTCATTGTCGCTACCATGGTGATCGGCAGATCCGGACGCATCCGACGTTGTTTGCATGTCGCCCATCCGTGTACCGGCGGCGTCCATTTCTTGCTGAGTGATCTGACCATCGGCATCCGCGTCCAGATGCTGGAATCGGTCAACCATGCGGTCGCGAACGACACTCATGTGCAAGGTCTCGAATTCCTCGAGGGTCAGCGCACCGTCGGCGTCGGAATCAAATTCTCGCAACTTCACGCCCATGTGTGCGCGCATGTTCTGAGGATCACCGCTGGGCATCATCATGGCCATCATATCACGATCCATCATACCCATCATACCGCCGCGGCCACCCATCCTGGATGCGTGCATCTTCATCATGTTCTGCATCATGGACATCATGTCCCCACTCATCATACCAGTTTGCGCGGCACCATCGCCCATTGTCATGTTGGACATTGCGCCCGTATCAGGCTGAGTTTCGCCGCCGACATGCGAATCCGCAAACGCAGCTTGCGATATGCCAAAGGTAGTCAGCACGCAAAGTGCAAAAATGCTTCTATTTGCCATCGGTCTTTCCTTTCCAACTTACTCTCGAAACATCGTTATTATGTCGGATCAGATAAAGACCGGGGGAGGGGGTGTTTTGTAATGATATGTCACAGGGCTCTTTGTTACAAACGGTGACAAAGCAACCCCTGACGGTCTGCAGGCCGACTTGATAGGAATGGTACGAACCGCACAAAGCGGTGAGTTCATCGAAGGGGTGGATGATCAGATGACACCTGAAGTTGGTCATTTCGCGCTGGCCTTGGCCTTAGCTCTGGCGCTTGTTCAAAGTGTATTGCCAATCCTCGGTGCCAAACGTGGGAATATTCTTTGGATGCAATCGGCCCGATGGTCCGCGTTTGGACAGGTGCTCTTCGTCACCGTTGCATTCCTTGCGCTCATGCAGGCATTCATAACCAGCGACTTTACGGTCAAGAATGTTGTTGAGAATTCGAATTCACTCAAACCGATGTTGTATAAGGTGGCGGGCACATGGGGCAGCCATGAAGGCTCGCTTTTGCTCTGGACACTCATTTTGACGGTTTTCGGGGCTGCTGTTGCTTTGTTTGGATCCAATATTCCGCAAGCACTGAAGGCGCGAACGCTGTCGGTGCAGGCATGGATCAGTGTCGGCTTTCTGACCTTCATGCTGTTTACGTCCAACCCTTTTGATCGCGTCTTCCCGCCACCCAGCGACGGCCAAGACCTTAACCCGCTGCTGCAGGATGTTGGCCTCGCGATGCATCCACCGCTCCTTTATTTTGGATATGTCGGGTTTTCGATTGTTTTCTCTTTTGCCGTTGCAGCCCTTATCGAAGGACGGGTGGATGCCGCCTGGGCGCGGTGGGTGCGTCCGTGGACACTGGCCGCCTGGATGAGCCTGACCGCGGGCATCGCCTTGGGGTCTTGGTGGGCCTATTACGAGCTTGGCTGGGGCGGCTGGTGGTTCTGGGATCCTGTCGAAAACGTCAGTTTCATGCCCTGGCTGATGGGCACGGCACTGCTGCATTCCGCAATCGTGACGGAAAAAAGAGACGCCTTCAAAAGCTGGACAATTCTCCTCGCGATCCTGACCTTTTCCCTGTCCCTCTTGGGAACATTTGTCGTCAGGTCGGGGCTGCTGACCTCTGTGCATGCATTTGCGGTTGATCCCGAAAGAGGCCTCTACATTCTGGGACTGCTGGCGGTGTCAATCGGTGGCTCGCTCGCGCTATTTGCATGGCGCGCGCCGATGATGGAACCGGGTGGGCTGTTCAAACCGATCAGCCGTGAAGCGGGCCTGTTGGTAAACAATCTGATTCTGACAACGGCCACTGGCGTCGTCCTTTTTGGTACATTGTACCCTCTGTTCTACGAAGCAATGACAGGCGGCGAAAAACTGTCGGTAGGCCCGCCATTTTTCAATGCTGCGTTCATTCCGGTCATGTTGCCGCTTGTCTTTGCAATGGGGTGTGGACCCTTCTTGTCGTGGAAGCGCGCGGATTTGCCGGGCGTCCTGCAACGTCTGCGCTTTGTCGCCCTTCTTGCCGTTCTGGGGACGCTTGCGGTCTGGTATTTGGCGGAAGGTGGCCCGGTGTTGGGCTATCTGTCTCTGATGCTCGCCTTTTGGCTGTTCATGGCGACGGTGCGGGAATGGACGATGCGGATCAAGCTGTTTGAGGGCCCGGTTTCAACATCCTGGCGCCGGGCTTCAAATCTGCCCAGATCTGCGCATGGCATGACGTTGGCTCACGCAGGTCTTGCTGTTGCCATGTTCGGATTCATTGGCTCAACAGTTTGGAAATCCGAGGAAATTATGTTTGTCCAGCCCGGCGCTGACATCAGTATCGGCGGGTTTGATGTAAGGTTCAACGGAGTCGAACGGGTGCGTGGGCCCAATTACTTTGCGGATCGCGGTGAATTGACCGTTTCGAGGGATGGAAAATACTTGACCGATCTCTTCCCGGAGCGGCGGACTTACCCGGTTGCTCAAAGCACCACGACCGAGAGCGCGATACGCTCCACACTGGCAGGAGATCTCTATACGTCCATCGCGAACCCGGCCTCGGAGGACGCCAGTACACAAGGCGCATGGACTCTTCGAATTCTGTATGAACCGTTGGTCAATTTCATCTGGATCGGGTCTGCGATGCTTGTTCTAGGCGGCGGTCTTTCGCTGTCGGATCGTCGGCTGCGCGTCGGTGCACCTCGTCGCAAAGCAGCTGTGACCGCTCGGGTTCCGGCAGAGTAACGATGGGACGTATACTGGCATTCATCCCGCTTACGATCGCGGCGGTATTTGGCGGGTTCTTCCTATGGGGGCTGAACCCCGATCGGGATCCAAACAACATTCCATCTGTTTTGATCTCCCAGCCTGCGCCCCAGTTCGATCTGGCTGCCATTGAGGGGCTGGAGACGCCCGGCTTGTCCCGCGCCGATCTCGTGGATAACGCCGGACCGGTCATCGTGAATGTGTTTGCTTCGTGGTGCGTACCCTGCCGGGCGGAGCATGGCATACTGACCCAAATGGTCGAAAAAGATGGGCTGAGGCTGTTCGGTATCAACTACAAGGACAAGCCGGAAGATGCGACAAAATGGCTGGCGGAGCTTGGCAATCCCTATGAAAAGATTGGCTCAGACTTGAGTGGAAGGGCTGGCATTGAATGGGGCCTGTCGGGCGTACCCGAGACGTTCATTGTCGGACCCGATGGAACTGTGTTGTTCAGATACGTCGGGCCTGTTGTTGGTGATGAAGCCATTGCTAGGTTCAGAGAGGCGCTCGAACAGGCAGGCGCATTGCCGAGGGGGCAGAACGGATGAGGCATGTGATCATCGCGCTTTTTTTGCTTCTTCCGGTGATGGCCTTTGCCGTCGAGCCGGACGAGATGTTGCAGGATCTGGTGCTTGAAGAGCGCGCGCGGGTGATTTCAAAGGAACTGCGCTGCGTCGTCTGTCAAAATCAGGATATCGACAGCTCCAATGCTGGCGTTGCGCGGGATTTGCGGATTTTGGTGCGTGAAAGGTTGGTCGCTGGCGACAGCGATGAAGAGGTCATCGCGTTTATTCATGCGCGCTATGGCGACTACGTTCTGATGCGCCCGCCTTTCAATGCCTCCACCCTGGCCCTTTGGTTGGCGCCCTTTGTTTTGGCTGTCGTTTCTCTCCTGGCGGGCTGGGCGATCATTTTGAAAAGCCGGCGCAAAGGCGTCGTGGCGGATTTTTCCGAAGTTGAGGAAGCCGAGATTGCGCGTTTCATCGACATTAACACTCCAAAGGACAATTGATGATCTGGTTGGTTTTTGCCGCACTGTCCACAATTGGACTGCTCTTTGTGGGACTACCGCTCCGACGCCGGTCAGAAATGACGTCGGACATGGCGGATACAACCCCCGCCGTTCTCTTGGACCAATTGGATGAGGTCAAACGGGACCTTGAGCGCGGTGTCATTTCTGGCGCAGAAGCCACCGCGGCAGAACAGGAGATCAAGAGACGGATTCTCATGCAGTCGCGCAAGACTGCTCAGGCGACCAAGGAACTGACATCGGGTGGTCGCTTTGCCATTGTTCTGAGTGCTATGTTCGTTCCGGCCTTCGCATTCGGTTACTACGCGGTCATGGGATCACCGGAGATACCCGGCATTGCATTTTCCGAGCGGACAGCTGAACGTCAAGAGACGGCGAAAGTCGCAGATTTGACAAATCAGCTTTATGATCGGCTCACGACTGATCCCTCCGGAGGACCGTCAGAAGGCTGGATGCTTCTGGGACAAACCTATTCCAGAATGGGTCGGTTCGCAGATGCTGCCGAGGCCTTCGGGATTGTCGCCAAACGACCAGAAGCCACTTCGGCCGTTTTCTCCATGCTTGCAGAGGCCCTTATCTCGGCAGAGCAAGGTGTTGTGACACCGGCTGCGGTGACCGCAATCGAGCATGCGATGGAACTGGACCCGTCCAATCCCGCGGCGGTCTTCTACAAGGCAGTCGCATTGAGACAGAAGGGCGACATCGCGCAGGCACATGACTTGCTGATAAGACGACTGAACAACGCGGACAGTTTCTATCCCTGGATGGAAAGCTTTGTTGCTGAAGCAAACCGAATTGGCGCCGAGATCAGCAGAGCTCCGATCTCACTGGCTGATTTTGCACCGTTGGTCAGTGCACCCGGGCCTTCTCAGGAAGATATAGAAGACGCTCTAGACCTGACCGTGGAGGAGAGACAGGCGTTCATCATGTCGATGGTTGAACGGCTGGCTGCGCGTCTTGAAGATGAGCCGGATGACTTTGACGGGTGGATGCGGCTTGGCAACGCTTTCTCCGTCTTGGGTGATAGGGAACAGGCAATCGCCGCACTTGAACGTGCTGAAGTACTGTTATCAGTAGCTCCGCAAAACGATCCGCGGCGGCAAACTCTACAAGAGGCACTGGCCAGGATGCGCCAATAGCATCTTTCCAGACCTGTTTTCGTGCTCATGCATCGAAAAGCGCATCAATGATGGCACAGTCGGGTGCCGCATCGCCCGTGCAGCGCGCGACGGTTTCTGATAAGACGCGTTCTATCCGTGTCAGATCGGCTATTTTTGCGCGCACTTCTCCGAGATGTACTTCGGCCATGGCTTGGACTTCGGCGCAAGTCTGGATCCGATTATCAACCAAGCCCAGCAACCCGCGAACCTCTTCTAGCGAGAAACCGAGAGCTCGGGACCGCATGACGAACTTCAATCGTCGTACATGGGTATCATCGTAGCTTCGATAGCCCTTCGTACTGCGCGGCGGGTCCGGCATGATGCCGATTTTCTCATAATAGCGAATGGTTTCCGGGTTGCAGCCCGTCGCTCGTGCCAAATCACCCCGCCGAATTGAACTCACGCTTGTGTTACTCATTTCGCAAAAAAACCCCTTGAGCCTGTATCAACTACAGACCCTAGAACGGTGGAAACATCTGTTCAAGGAAGATTCGATGGAACAACATTTGGCAGAACTGCCGCAATCTCAGTCGCAGAAAACTGGCGACGAAACCACCAAGGGATGGGGCGTGACCGGCCTCGGCGTCCTCGGTGCGCTGGCGATGACTTCTTGCTGCATCCTTCCATTGGTGCTGGTCAGCTTTGGCGTGACAGGCGTGTTCATCGCGCAGCTCGGGGCGCTCTATGCCTACAAATGGTACACCTTCGCGCTGAGCGCCGCGTTTTTGGGATACGGCTTCTACAAGGCTTACAAGCCTGTAGATGCCGAGGCCTGTGCCGATGGCACCTGCGCCCGCCCCATCGACCGCCGCATCATGCGCGCAACCCTCTGGGCCGCTTCCGCGATTGTCGCTGTCGCCATGATCTTTCCCTACATCACCCCCTTCATCCTGAAATTCTGAACGAGGACCATGACCATGAAGCATCTCCTGTTATCCGCCCTGGCCATCGTCGCACTCTCGACCCCGGCCCTCGCTGAAGAGCGCCAGGTCGAGATCGCCGTCAGCGAACTGACATGCCCGTCCTGTTCGTTCATTGTTGCCAGCTCGATGCGCGGTGTTCCGTCGGTCGAGATCGCCGCATTCGAGGACGGCCCCGAATACGGGCAGGGTGTTTACAGCGTGACCTACGATGACGCCGAAACTTCCATCGAAAGCATCATCGGCGCGGTGACGGCCAATGGCTATCCGGCGCAGGTGCTGCCCGACACAGCCTCCTGAGCCGCCTGCAATGCGTGACAATCTCCTGCAATGCGTGACAATCTGATGGGTGGCCTGCTGGCCTTCGGAATAGCAGCTCCGGTCGTGGTCGTCTGCTGCGGCGGCGGAACTGCCGTGCTTGCAGCGTTGTTCGGCGGCGTTGGGGCTTGGCTCTCTGGAATGAGTGGCATTGCCGTGCTGGTTTTGGCGGGTCTGACCTACCTGATCGTCCGCGCACTGCGTCGTTCGCAAATGAAACGCGCCTCCGGCCCCGACCCATCACAGAGAAAGACGGCTCCTTGACTGACACACCTGAAAATTCCGACCGTCTGCTGAAATGGGGGCTTGGCGGTGCGCTCTTCGCCGCGCTCTGCTGCTTTACACCGCTTCTGGTCGTCATCGTCGCTGGCGTCGGATTGTCGGCCCTCACGGGCTGGCTCGATTACGCCCTGTTCCCGCTGCTGTTTTTCAGCCTCGCCGTGGTGGCACAGGCCCTTTGGCTGCGCGCTGGCAAACCGGGACCGGCCCCGAAACTTTGGGCCACCGGCCTCGCGGTGGCCCTGTCGATCCTGATCATTCTTCTCGAATTCAGGTTCGCAATACGGATCACAATCGGCGTTTTCGCCGCCACAGCACTCTACGCGGTTCTCCTGAACCGTGCGCAAAAGAAAGGATCGCTCTTATGATGATGGGATGTTGCACCGCCACCGGCATGGTCTTCGGCCTCCTCGGCATGTTGACACCGCTGATCGCCATCGGCGCGGTCATATATCTGCTCGCCGCCAGACCAAAAGACCCCGAACATGGCGAGGCGCGCTGAGATGAAAGACCTGAACAAAACCGACGATGAACAGGGCGGCTATGACCTGATCGTTCTTGGGGCCGGATCGGCGGGGTTCTCCGCCGCAATTACCGGCGCGGATGCCGGAAAGCGTGTCGCCCTCGTAGGACATGGCACCATCGGCGGAACTTGCGTCAACGTGGGATGCGTGCCCTCCAAGGCGATGATCCGTGCGGCAGAGGCCGTGCACTGTGCGGGGGCTGCCAAGCGGTTCCCCGGCCTGTCGGGACGGGCACAAGTGGATGATTGGCAGACGCTCGTTCAGTCCAAGGACGATCTGGTCACGACCCTGCGCCAGAAGAAATACGCGGACCTTCTGCCGGAATATGAGGATGTCGATTACATCGACGCCGGTCCCGCGCGGCTGATCGAAGGTGGCGTGACAGTCGGTGAGCGAACCCTGAAAGCACCGAGGACCATCATCGCCACGGGCGGGCGTCCCGTTCTGCCGACCATCGACGGCATCGAGGAAATCGGCGCGCTCAACAGCACCAGTCTTCTGGAACTCGAAGTACTGCCGAAAAGCCTGATCTTCATCGGCGCGGGCTACATCGGCGCGGAGCTGGCCCAGATGATGAGCCGCATGGGCGTGAAGGTCACGCTTGTCGCCCGTTCGCATCTGTTGCCCGGCGCGGAACCAGAGGTCTCGGAGGCATTGGCGGCGGCGTTCGAGGCCGAAGGCATCACTCTTCTGACCGGGTTAAGCTACGACACTGTGCGCCGCGACGACGCGGGCGTGACACTGCGCGTGATCCAGAACGGAAAGCCTGTCGAAGTGACGGCGGATCACCTCGTTTCGACCGCTGGCAGGCGGGCCAATACCGAAGATATGGGCCTGGACGCAATCGGCGTGGAAACCGACGCGCGTGGGTCCATCGTCGTCGGCGAGGACATGCAGACATCGGTGCCCGGCATCTATGCTGCGGGCGATGTGACCAACCGTGACCAGTTCGTCTATATGGCGGCCTATGGTGCAAAGCTCGCAGCCAAAAACGCAGTGCTTGGTGAGGACCATCGTTACGACAACGCCGCGATGCCCTGGGTTGTGTTTTCCGACCCGCAGGTCGCGGGCGTCGGTCCCAGTGAAACCCAGGCTCGGGACGCGGGCTTCGACGTCAAGACGTCCATCGTGCCGCTCGATCAAGTGCCGCGCGCGCTGGCCGCACGCGACACGCGCGGATTGATCAAGCTGGTGGCGGACAGAAAGACCGACCGGCTGCTTGGTGGCCAGATCATCGCGCCCGAGGGGTCCGATACGATCCAGACCCTCGTCATGGCGCTGAAGTTCGGCATGACAACAAAGGCGCTCGGCGAGACGATCTTCCCGTATCTGACGACCGTGGAAGGGCTGAAGTTGGCGGCGCAAACCTTCGACATGGACGTGGCGAAGCTGAGCTGCTGCGCGGGATGACAGATCGGCAAAAAAACTGGAGGCTCTGGCAACCACTACAGCGTGTTGCAAGATGCCTTAATTGAAAGCAAACCCGCTCCTTCCATCGTCGCAGGATACTTTTTGAACGCCCTTTCCAGACAGGCCCACCAGTCGGCAACCATCGGGTAGACGCACATTGTCGGCAGCGGCCCGTGTAACCGACGGAGGCTCTAACGGACAAATCCCGCCTGACGTCGAGCATCCGCCCAGGACAAGCAGACCGACGATGGTGGAACTGAGGGCCAGACGACGCTTAGCGCGAGCGTGCAATGTCCCGAGCAGGAACCTGTCCATCGCGGAATTCTGCATCCAATGTATCCTCTTGCGCCTGCTCATCTTTTGACCCGTGGCACGACTTTCCAATCAATTTGTGCATCACAACGTGTGCCCCGAGGCAGAGTGCGATCGGCGCAAAAAGCCCGACGTTGGTCCACAGACCGGCAATTGTACCCCCAGCGACAAAGAAGGCCGCGATCGGCAACAGCATGACGGCACAACAGACCACCATGCCATAGTGCATCAGTTTCGATGACCAGGTGGGTTTTTGGCTTTGAGTGTCAGACATGTAGCTCTCCAGACATTCTCGGACGTCTGTGCAACATTCCAGTGAGGTAAGGTCAAGGGTACATTTCGATACACTTGATCAGATGACGGTCTACGAATAGTTGTCCGGGTAAATCAGTCAGGTTGCCGAATTCAGCGCGTAAGACAAGACTGTCACACCGGGGATCGAGACCAGGCTGAAGAGCAGAGCTATATTCCTCGTTTTGGATTTGCTTGTATCAGACGTCTCGCCTGAACGTTTTGTCAGAACGGCCAGAAGCGCGATGAATGCGCCCGGCACAACGGCGTAGAGATACACGCCAGAGATGTTGTGAAAAATGAACGACCGCTCAAGCGTTGGTCCAACCACGCTTACTGCGGTTGCGCGATTGCCGCTGAAGGAGCCAAACAAGTCAGCCGACAGTACATAAACGAGAATGTGAATCGCGATGAAAGTGGCGCTTCGAAGGAGGCCATCCAGAACGATATACCCGATCTCCGAGCGGTCGGGATTATTCAACGTGTTATGTGCGAAGACAAACCCGATATAGTTGACAATAAATACAACCGGCAGCCCGTTTGTCATCACCTGACGCAGAAACCGCCCGAGCGCTGTGGAATTCGTCACGAGCATCGCCGCAAAATTGGGCGTGCTGACGACGTAGACAAACAGAAACGGCAGGATGCTTGCCATGCTCAGAAGGGATACGTTCCAACAAAACCTACCAAATGGCAGCGCGGGAGAATAGCTTTGTCGGAACGTATCGGGAGAAAGCACGTCAGCCGTGTGTCGCGAAAACCCGGGTCGATCCGTCCATAAGCACAAGCATCACATCATACGGATCGCCCCTGGTGCCCATACCGGGCGACCCCATAGGCATGCCCGGCGCTGTCACGCCGCGCGCCGCAGGCTTTTCCTGCAGCAACCGCGCGATGTCGGAGGCAGGCACGTGGCCCTCAACGAAGTAGCCACTCACAGAAGTCGTGTGACATCCGGCGAGCTCTGGCGCGATGCCGTATTTCTGCTTCAACACTTGAAGGGTGTCATAGTCGACGTCTTCAACTGATGCTTTGAACCCGGCAGAGATCATCTCATCAACCCACGCACCGCAGCAGCCGCAGGTCGGTGTTTTGGTTACCTGCAACATCGGGGTAGCAGTCTGTGACAATGCGGGACCTGCTGCAATCGCACTGGCGACCGTCAAGACAAATTGGCGTCTGTCCATTTCGAACTCCTTTTTCTCTTGGTTCTGATACTTGACATGCGTTCGGGAGTCGACCGGTAGACGTTGTTACATTTGGCTACAATCACGGGATGGGCGTTCCTGAGCCGGAATGTCTATAAAGACAATATGAAAGAGCAACCACGTATACTGGTCGTCGACGACCATTCAGAGATCAGAAAATCCGTAACAAGTTATCTGGAACGGAACGGACTACGTGCATCTGCGGCAGAGAATGCCGAACAGATGGACAGTAAGCTCGCAGAAGCCAATTTCGATCTCATCGTGTTGGATGTCATGATGCCGGGGGAAGACGGGTTGTCCGCGTGTCGGCGGCTGCGCAGGGAAGGACATACACCGATCCTGATGCTGACCGCATTGGGAGACGATGACGACCGCATAGCTGGTCTGAACGGCGGGGCGGACGACTACCTTGCGAAGCCCTTCAACCCCAAAGAACTGTTGGCGCGGATTAATGCAATTCTGCGACGAACGCAGCAAATCCCGCAGATCGACGACTTTGCCGGGAAGACAGTCAAATTTGCGCATCTTGAGCTAGATGTCGACGGTCGCACTCTGATTGACCAAACTGGGTCCCGCACGCAACTCACGTCCGGGGAACTGAAATTGCTAACGCTGTTCCTCAAAAGGCCGAGGGCCGTCCTCGACAGAGACCAGCTTCTTGAACTCAGCACAGGACGCATAGCGGGGCCACTGGATCGAACAATAGACAATCAGGTGAGTCGATTGCGCCGGAAAATCGAGCAGGATGTATTGCGGCCCAGGGTCATCGCGACTGTGCGTAATGGTGGATACAGCCTGTCTTGCGATGTCGAGATATGCGCATGAAGATGTTACCACGGACGTTGCGCGCGCAGATTGCGCTTCTGGTCCTCGGCGTATTGTCCCTCGCACAGGCCCTAAGCATGTGGTTCTTTGTTGATGAAAGATCGCTTGCCGTACAGGCTGCGATCGGTGCCGAAGCAGCGGCGCGCGCGGCAAACGTCGCTCAGTTGATTGAAGGGGCTCCCCCGGAACTGCACGCGCAGATCATTCGCGCTGCAACCTCACCGCTTGTGCGTTTCGATCTGGCAAATGCTCCTACGGTCCCCCATGGAGATCATGATGAAGGCGGGGCGGTTGAGGCACGGATCCGGGCATTGCTGGGAGAGAGTTACAGCCGTGATATTCGGGTTGAGGTTCATGAAATTGAAGGAGGCCTGCTGCCACTTCCAAATCTGTCACCGGAAATGGCGGAAATGCATGCTGAAATGATGCAAGGCAGCCTTGCTGCCATTGAAATGGAGCTTTCTATTGCATTGGCAGGTGGAAGTTGGCTCAACGTCGGTACGCGATTTGAAAGGCCGCCGCTGCAATGGTCCCTCGCCTCCAACATATCATTTGCTGTGACTGCGGGCCTTCTCTTGGTTGCCAGTTTCTGGTTTCTTCTCTCCAGATTGACCGGCCCGCTCAACAACCTGGCAAACGCATCCGAACGCTTGGGGCGTGGTGCCGGAGAGGGGGACTTGCCGGTTGTGGGACCGAAGGAAGTGCAAGACCTGACCCATGCGTTCAATACTATGCAGGATCGCCTGACGCGTTTTGTCAGTGACCGAACCCAGATGCTTGCGGCGCTTGCGCACGATCTCCGGTCCCCTCTGACCGCTCTTCGCGTGCGGGCAGAGATGGTAGATGATGAGGATACACGCGCATCCTTAGTGACATCGAGCGAAGAGATGCAACAGATGGTCGATGCAACTCTGGATTTCGCGAAGGGTGTGGGCCAGCATGAAGACGTCCAATCCATTGATCTTCATGATCTGATTATCGGTATGGGGTTGGACAAGGTTCAAATGAACAGCGAAGGGCCCCTGATCGCATCTGTGAAGCCAAGTGCGATGGGGCGCGCCATGAGAAACCTGATTGAGAACGCGATCCGCTATGGGGACGAGGCCAGAGTATCTTGGGAAAGGTCGGGCAATGAGGTAGTGATCGCCGTTGACGACAATGGGCCCGGCATCCCCGAAAATCAACTAGAGGCCGTCTTCGGGCCTTATGTCCGACTTGAGACGTCGCGATCACAAGAAACGGGCGGTCATGGTTTGGGGCTATCAATTGCGCGAAGTATCATCCTTGAGCACGGCGGTTCCATTTTGTTGAAAAATCGCGTTGATGCGGGGCTCCGCGCAGAAATCACGCTGCCAATCAGGCCGGGTGCCGGCACCTCGCGACAAGAGTCACTTTCGCCACGTATAGCGCATGCTATAACTAAACTCAAAACACAATAAATCCCAAGGTACGAATATGAAACGAAGATATTTTTTGACGTCTGCTGTTGCTCTTTCGGTGTGCGGAAAAACTGCGTTTGCACATAGTGACGCAGAGCATGATCGCCGCATCGGACCATCTGTCGTGCCTCCTGAGCATTTGCCGCGCGAAGTTGAGTATTCCGAGGCAGGGAAGCCGGGAGAAATACATGTCGATCCGAACCAGTTCGCGTTGTTTTGGACTTTGCCGAACCATCGGGCGGTCAGGTACACGGTCGGAATTGGCAGGGAAGGCCTCTATGAATCCGGCGAGTTCTATGTCGCGCGCAAGCAAAAGTGGCCGCGCTGGACGCCGACACCTGCAATGATAAGCAGAGAGCCTGGCCGATATCTTCGTTTTGCCGGCGGCGTTCCTGGGGGACTGAAAAATCCACTGGGTGCAAGAGCGTTGTACCTCTTTCAACCGGGTCGAGGAGACACATACCTAAGGATTCACGGAACCACGGACCCGAAGACGATCGGTCGACGCGTCTCGAACGGTTGCGCGAGGCTTACGAACAACCAAATTGTCGAGTTATACGAGCAAGTCCCGCTCCAGACGCGTGTTGTGCTCAAACCTTTCGCCACGTGAGAATAGCAAAAACGCTCGCAGAGCCTTGATAGCGATACATATAGTTACAAAAAACCAACCGCCCAGCTATTCAGGGAAACCATGCGATTGGGTAATCTAACGCGGAAGCAGGTACCCTAATCGAGGTTGGTTCCATGACCCAAAAACAAACAGTTTTGACACGTCGCTCATTCTCTACCGGGGTAGGGGCGGCAGCATTCGCAGCGCCTTCTATTCTGGGCGCTCAAGAACAAGCTCCGGTTCGGCGCAACATGTCTTCGTTCCGAACGCATGCTTGGCAGGATCACTTTGATCGGCTCGGAAATGGCATCATCATTTCGGATACGGTCTCACGTGTTCTGCAGCATTGGACGGCAGACGGCGAAATGCGTATATATCCAACGTCCGTGCCGATGACAGACGAGCTGACGCGGCGCGGATACACCGAAATCGTCTTCAAGGATCCAGAGCCGGACTGGGCGCCAACACCGTCCATGCTTGAAAGAGACCCCACTCTGCCATCCTATGTGCCCCCCGGACCGGAAAACCCTTTGGGCATCCGGGCCATGCATTTGACATGGCAGTATTACAGAATCCACGGGACAAACGATACACGCAAGATCGGGCGGCGCTCATCAAACGGCTGCATTGGTCTGTTTAACGAACAAATCATCGAAGTGTATGACCGGACGCCAGTTGGCACTCAAGTCAAGCTAATCTGATGGCGAGATCCGGCATTTTCATCGTGGCGGTCCTGGTTGTCGGGGGGCGCCTGTGATCTGGCAGCAGTTGCAGCCGGTCGAAAGCTTCATAAACAGCGGCGTGAAAATGGCTGTTGCATATGTGCGGGAACTGCAGCGTGCAAACGGGATCAACTAATGGAGTGCTGGAAATGCGAATAAAGGTTTGGATCACATCCACGGTCATTGCGACGATCGGCGTCGCGGCTTGGGCGCATACTGGGGCTACGGGTGTTGTCCTGGAGCGCATGCAAGGCATGTCTGCGATGGGAGAATCCATTAAGACACTCACCCCGATGATGCGGGGTCAAGTTCCATACGATGCCGATCTGGTACGTCGTGAGGCAGACGCAATGGTCGGGCATTCGGGTGAACAGATGGCCCGGCTGTTTCCCGAGGGGTCGGGTGGGGGCGTGTCCAAAGCATTGCCGTCAGTGTGGGAAGACAGCGAACAGTTCGCGGCCCTCGCGGAAGACCTGAAAACAGCCGCAGAAGGATTGAAATTAAGCGCAGGTAATGGGCTGGCCACAGCACAAAGCAACGACAGTGGATCAATGATGGGCGGTACAACCGGCGGGATGGTGGGCGGTGGCGCTGCCTCCATGATGGGTGGAGGTATGATGGGATCGAACCAGGTCATGACGGGCGAGATGTTTGCCAACATGCCCGCAGACGCGGCGTTCACAATGGTTGCTCAGACATGTTCGGCCTGTCATCAGAAATTCCGCAAAGAAGACGAGTAAGCAAGTGCGCTGGTGGCATTGGATTATTGGCGCGGGGTGCGTCGGTGGGATCGGAGTTGTCGCGGCAACGATAGCCTGGCCGATCGGAGCATCCGAGACAGAGATAAGTCTGGCCGGGGATGTTGACCGGGGATCGTATTTGGCACGGGCCAGCGGTTGTATCGCGTGCCACACCAACTTTGAATCCGGAGGTGCCCCGCTGGCCGGGGGCGCCCCTCTCAAGACAGACTTTGGCACCTTTTACCCGCCAAATCTTACAACCGACGCCGAACATGGAATGGGAAACTGGACCGTGGCGGACTTCGCAAGAGCAGTGAGGCAGGGTATCTCTCCTGACGGCGATCCCTACTATCCGACCTTTACGTATCCGTTTTATACAAATTTCACGGATCAGGACATTGCTGACCTGTGGTCCGCATTCCAGACCGTGCCAGCCGTGAACGTGCCAGCGCCAGCCCACGACGTCCCTTTTCCGTTCGATCAACGATGGGGGATGAAGCTTTGGAGAGCGGCGTTTTTGACGGAACCCTTTACGGCACCCGAAGCCGAGAAAAGCGACGTCTGGAACCGGGGCAAGCTGCTGGTTAACGGTGCCGCACATTGCTCTGCCTGTCATACGACGCGGAACGTTGTAGGTGCACGCATTGTGGCAGAACGGTTTTCGGGCAACGATGCCTTGCCTGGAGGCGGCAAGGCCCCATCGATCCGTTCCGGCGATCTTTTGTCAGAAGGTTGGACAGTAGACGATCTGGCTTATGCATTGCGATCTGGCATCACGCCTTCGGGTGATGTCTTTGGAGGATCAATGGCCGAAGTTGTACGCTATGGAACGAGCTTCCTAAGCGATGCAGACCTGACCGCGATGGCCACCTACCTTATGGACAACGATATATAGCACTGGAAATCAACAGATGATCACGCTCAATCGACGGCAGTTTCTCGCCACATCCAGCGCATTTGCCGGGATGTCAGCCTCTGCTGGTTTTGCCAATTCGCCGCCAACCAACCTGATTGCGCAAAAGAGCGACGTGCAGTTGCTGCCTGGTGACTATGGCAAAACTTCGCTTTGGTGCTTTGACGGGAGTTCACCGGGCCCGGAAATCCGTGTCGCCCAAGGAGGTCGGGTGCAGCGCAGATTGGTCAACCGGTTTTCCCAAGGAACTTCAACGCACTGGCACGGAATCCGGATCGACAACGCCATGGATGGCGTGTCGGGCCTGACGCAGGATGCCGTCCAGCCAGGGAATGCCTTCGACTATGACTTTATTGTCCCGGATGCTGGCACCTACTGGTATCACGCGCATAACCGTTCGTTGGAACAGGTGGCCAGGGGACTCTATGGCGCCCTGATCGTTGAAGAAGCGGAGGCCCTCGATATTGATCGGGAGGAGGTTTTGATACTTGATGATTGGCGCATCAATCCCGAAACCGCCCAGATCCAGAATGACTTTGGTGCGCCTCGTGATCTCAGCCACGCGGGAAGGCTCGGCAACCTGATTACGACCAACGGGACTTTTAATCTCGCTTTGTCTGCGCGCAGGAATGAACGCCTGCGTTTGCGGCTCGTCAATGCCTCCAACGCGCGTAATTTCCAGTTGAGCCTCGATGGCCTCGACGGGTGGATGGTCGCCCTTGATGGGATGCCGTTGACTGCACCGTTGAAGGTAACTGACACCATGACCCTTGCACCGGCCCAACGTATTGACCTGATCGTCGATGTAACGGCAAACGTCGGAGAAACGGCCCATATCGTTCAGGTTGGTCGCGAAGAGGCCTTTAGCCAGGTCGCTTTCGAGGTCGAGGAAGGTGGCACCGTAAACCGCAGGGATGCGCCCGCGGCCCTGCCTCCGAATGACCACGCAATGGTTGATCTGCAGGACGCCACAACTCTCAGTCTGAGTATGGAAGGGGGTGCGATGGGCCGTTTGAGTTCCGCTTCTCTTGGTGGGGAAATCAAGCCGATGGGCGAGCTTGTTCAAGCCGGGTATTTCTGGTCGTTCAACGGGAAAGTTGACGGTATCGACGGCGAACCTTTCGCGCGATTGGACCGAGGGCAGAATGTGCGTTTGAAGATGGTGAACGATACGGTTTTCCCACATGCCATGCACCTGCATGGTATGCACTTTCATGAAGTGGCAGAGGATGGCACGCTTGGACCACTACGTGATACCACGCTCCTTGAACGCGGAGAGACGCGTGAAGTCGCGTTCGTGGCGGACAATCCTGGCCAGTGGCTGCTGCATTGCCATATGTTGTCACATGCGGCCTCGGGCATGATGACCAAGATCGTTGTTGGATGATGACCCGATCTGCATATCTCGGGCTTGGACTTGTGGGTGTCGCGGCGGTTGCGGCCTTCCTTTGGACTGAAATCGGCGACGCGCCCCTTTCGTCAAACTCCGCGAGCGCCGGCCCGGTCGACATAGCCGCAGGTGAGATCCTTTACGCGGAAAACTGCGCCGCGTGCCATGGTGCAAACCTAGAGGGCGAGGAAGACTGGCGCACGCCGCGCGAAGATGGAAGCCTGCCAGCTCCTCCGCACGACGCGACCGGACATACATGGCATCATCCTGACAGCATGCTTTTTACCTACACCAAGCAAGGGGGCCAGGCGACGCTCGCCGCGCAAGGCATTGAATTCAACAGCGGCATGCCGGGTTTCGGCGAACAACTGAGCGACGAGGACATCTGGAACATCCTCGCATACATCAAATCAATCTGGCCGGAGCGTGAACGCGCCGCGCAGGCCGATCGAACGGCACAGGACATAGCGTCAAAAGGAGACGGGTAATGAAGAGATTTTTAGCCACCGCTGCACTTGTGATGCTTCCCATCACTGCGATGGCAGACGGCATGGACGAAGACCGGATCAAGGAACTGGTGCTGGAAGCCATTCGCGAGAATCCGGGCATTGTATTCGAGGCCGCCCAATTGTTCGAAGAGCAGCAACAAGCTTTGCAGGCGCAAGCCGCAGCGGAGGTTCTCGATACTGAAAAAGCCACGCTTGAAAATGATCCAAACGCACCCGTTCTGGGCAATCCCGAGGGCGATGTCACGGTTGTGGAATTCTTCGATTACAACTGCCCATATTGCCGTAGGGTCAAACCTGAAATGGAGGCACTGCTTGCCGCCGATCCCAACGTCAGGGTTGTGTATCGAGAGTGGCCGATTTTGGGGGAGGGTTCGGTGTTTGCTGCCCGCGCGGCATTGGCTTCGCGCAATCAGGACAAGTATGAAGAATTCCACTGGGCAATGATGCAGTTAAAGCAACGCGCTGAGGAAGCAACGATTATCCGCGTTGCGGAAGACATCGGCCTTGATGTTGCACAGCTGCGTCGCGACATGAACGCACCGGAAATTGAAGAGCACATTCAAACTTCCATGCGGCTTGCGCAATCGCTGGGGTTCAGTGGCACACCTTCATTCGTGATCGGCGACAGTCTTGCGCCGGGCCTGATTCAGGCGGACCAGATGATCGAACTTGTCGATCAGGCCCGGGCCGCCGAATAAGGACAAGCCTACGCGACTGAAGCGTCGTAGCCTGCGTCAACGATGGTTTGCCGCACGGCGGCCTGTTCCAATGTGCTTTGGACAGTGACGAGGTAAAGGTCCAGATCGGTCGCAATGACGGCCGACGGGCCTTTCGCTTTGATTCCCTTTTCAATAGCGGAAATGCAGTGTCCACAGGTCATTTTCGGGACGGAAAAAATCATGAGGGTCTTCATTTGCAACTCGACCTGACTGTTGCTGGTTCCACTGGCGGGAAGGTCAAGACACTTTTGACCGCAAAAAATTTGGTTCCCCTCTTGAGCTTCCTGTAACTGGAAGCCTTAGATTGAAAGCAACTTGGTAGAGGATGCTTTGATGACTGGTTCCAGTTCCATACAGCTTTCAATCACCGGGATGAGCTGTGCGTCATGTGTGGTAAGGGTCGAGAATGCCCTGAATGATGTACCTGGTATTTCGGGCGCAAGCGTGAACCTTGCCAATGAGGCGGCGCGGTTCGAAAGTGATGCTCCTGCCGCCACAGGTGCCGCAATCGAGGCCCTGTCAGCTGCTGGCTATCCGGCCAGAACGGCCCGGGTCACGTTGAATGTGGGGGCGATGTCCTGCGCATCCTGTGTGGGTCGGGTTGAACAGGCCCAAAAGGCCGCGCAGGGTATTTTGGACGTGGCCGTCAATCTCGCTGCCGAAACGGCGGCAGTCCGCTATCTGCCGGATGTCATCACACCTAAAGAAATCGCCGGGATCAGCACGGCTGCAGGATACCCTGCCGAAGTTGCAGATGCAGATGCACGGGTCAGCCGATCGGAACGCAAGGCCGACGAGGCACAGGCACTGGCGCGCCGCGTCGTATTTGCCGCTATCCTGACCGTTCCGATGTTCATTCTGGAAATGGGCAAACACACAATCCCGGGCTTCGAGGCCCTAGTCGAGCGTACAATCGGCATCCAGACCTCTTGGTTGATCCAGTTCACACTTGCTACGGTGGTTCTGTTTGGACCGGGTTGGCGCTTTTTCGAAAAAGGCATTCCGGCGTTGCTCAGACGTGTTCCGGACATGAACAGCCTTGTCGCACTCGGCACGGGTGCGGCATGGAGCTATTCAGTCGTGGCGACGTTTTTGCCCGACCTGCTGCCCGACGGCGTTCGAGCCGTTTATTTTGAGGCGGCTGCGGTCATTGTCGTGCTTATCCTGCTGGGGCGCTTTCTGGAAGCCCGCGCAAAGGGTAAGACCGGTGCCGCCATACAGGCGCTTTTGGGCTTGCAGGCAAAGACAGCGCGGGTTCTGCGCGACGGACAGGCCAGCGAGGTTGAGATCGAGGCACTGCGGATCGGGGATCTGGTCCTGGTGCGTCCCGGTGAAAGGGTGCCCGTCGATGGCGACGTGGCAGACGGGTCAAGCAATGTCGACGAAAGCATGATCACTGGCGAACCCCTTGCCGTTCCGAAAACGGCGGGCAATCCAGTGACCGGCGGCACCGTGAACGGAATCGGTAGCCTGACCATCGCGGCCACTCGGGTCGGGGCCGATACCACGCTCGCCCAGATCATTCGTATGGTGGAAGAAGCGCAGGGCGCGAAGCTGCCTATCCAGGCGTTGGTGGATCGTGTGACGATGTGGTTCGTACCAGCCGTTTTGGTTTTGGCGATGGCGACGGTGAGTGTCTGGCTTCTGGTTGGCCCTGATCCAGCCCTGACCTTTGCCCTGGTCGCCGGCGTGTCCGTTTTGATCATTGCGTGCCCCTGTGCCATGGGATTGGCCACGCCCACCTCAATCATGGTGGGCACCGGGCGCGCCGCTGAAATGGGGGTTTTCTTTCGCAAGGGAGATGCGCTGCAACATCTGGACGAAGTTGATATTGTTGCGCTCGACAAGACGGGAACCGTCACACAAGGTCAGCCAAGCCTGACCGATCTCATTACGACTGATGGCTTTGATCGTGCAGAGACACTCGCCCTCATCGCATCTGTCGAAGCGCAATCCGAGCATCCCGTGGCCGAAGCCATTATGAAGTCTGCGGAATACGAAGGCGTGTCCTGGCCGGATGCAACGAATTTCCGGTCCGTGACGGGATACGGCGTTGAAGCTCTTGTTCGGGGTCGCAAAGTATGTGTCGGCGCCGATCGCTTCATGGCACAGCAAGGCATCGACATTGGCCCGTTGGAAGATCGGGAGCGGGCATTGGCTGACAAGGGACGTACCGCGCTCTTTGCCGCCGTTGATAGATCCCTTGCGGCAGTGATTGCTGTTTCTGACCCGGTTAAATCCTCCAGCGCCGATGTCATCAGTGCCCTGCATGATCGCGGAATCAAAGTCGCCATGATCACTGGCGACAAGAAGGCCACGGCAGACGCGATTGCCCGCGAAGTCGGGATCGACCACGTCGTTGCAGGGGTGCTTCCAGATGGAAAAGTTGCAGCGCTGGATGAGCTTCGGGAGGGTAATCGCAAGATCGCCTTTGTCGGCGATGGCATCAACGACGCACCAGCGCTGGCCCATGCCGATGTCGGCATCGCGATCGGAACCGGCACGGATGTGGCCATTGAAAGTGCCGACGTGGTGTTGATGTCCGGGGACTTGCGCGGCGTGGTGAACGCCATTGAAGTGTCTCGCACGACCATGCGCAACATCCGGCAAAACCTCATCTGGGCCTTTGGCTATAATGTTGCGCTTATCCCTGTTGCGGCGGGCGCACTCTATCCCGGCTTTGGGCTGCTGTTGTCACCCGTCTTTGCCGCCGGGGCCATGGCGCTGTCTTCGGTATCGGTTCTGAGCAATGCGCTTCGTCTGCGCCGTATCAAACCGACGATGGCAGAAGGTGACGCGCCCCATCAACCTGCAACGAAACTCACAACGCAGCCAGCAGAATAGGAGACCAAGGTGAATATCGGGGAAGTATCAGAACGCGCGGGCTTGCCACCAAAGACAATCCGCTACTACGAGGATATCGGTCTTGTTCGACCGCTGCGCAGCGATAACGGGTACCGCGCCTTTCGGGAGAGCGACATTCACAAGCTGGCGTTCCTGGGCCGTGCCCGAACACTGGGTTTTTCGATTGAAGATTGCCGCACGCTTCTTGGTCTATATGAAGATGAGACGCGGGAAAGCGCGCAAGTAAAATCGGTCGCGAAAGAGCATCTTACGGCCATTGACAGCAAAATCGCCCAACTCAAGTCAATGCGAAAGACGCTATCGCACCTCGTTGACGCGTGCCAAGGCGATCATCGGCCAGACTGTCCTATACTGGAGGACCTCGCCAAAGGATCCTGACCTTATTTGTCTACGGCGAGCGCGGCGGCGTCCAATGCGTTTAGAACAGCGTCAGATGTCAGGACTTCGGACAATATGATCCCGTCCGGCGCATTCGGCCCATAGACGATGTTAAAGGGTATCCCAAACCTGTTGTGGGCCTCCAGATATCGCGAAATATCGGGATTGGGCCGCGTCCAGTCGGCCTGCATTGCGACGACTTTTTCGTCTCGCAATCGGCCAACGACCGGCACTCGGTCCAGAACAAGCGTCTTGTTTGCCTTGCAGGTCAGGCACCAATCTGCGGTGACGTCGACAAAGACCGTCTGGCCCTGAGAGATCAGTCTTGGGATTTCGGAGCGGTCGAATGTGACCCAATCCTGACCAATCTCTTTTATCGTTGGCGGGGGGGCCATGGTACCCGGAAGTGCAAGGCTGAGAACGGCAACGGCAGCCAGCGCGGCAGGTCGCGTAAATCTCCCTGGCAGCCGAATGGTGGCAAAGAGAACGAAGAACACTGCAAGTACTAGAACCGAGACGGCAACCCGGACTCCCGACACGCCCATCAGGACCCAGAGCAGCCAGATCGCGGTGCCCGCCAAAAGACCGGCAAGCACCCACTTAACGACAAGCATCCATCGGCCGGGCTTGGGCAACAGTCGGACCATGCCGGGCTTCCAGGCAAACAGCAGATAGGGCAGGGACAGCCCAAGGCCCAAAGCCGTGAACACAATGATGACATCAATTGGGCGACCGGACAGGGCAAAGGCCACCGCCGTCCCAAGGAAGGGGGCTGAACAGGGCGTTGCCAGTACCGCAGCAAAGGCACCCGTCGCGAAATCCCCGATGTAACCGTCCCGACCGCTTGATCTGGCCAGCCGCGACTGTAACCCGGAAGGCAGCGAAATCTCGAATATCCCGAACAGATTGGCGGCAAAGACAGTCAGGACCAGAAACATGATTGTCAGGAAAATAGGGTTTTGGAATTGCAGACCCCATCCCACCGTGATCCCGACGGACTGCAAGACCAAAATTCCAGCGGACAGCACCCACATGAACACCAGCACGCCAAGCGCCGACATCAGGAATCCGTTCCGAACCTCGTGTGATGGTTTGTCTCCATGATTGAGAACCGATGTCAGTTTGATGGACAGGACGGGCAGAACGCAGGGCATGACATTCAGGATCAAACCACCGAGGAGAGCAAAGGCGGCGATCGCCAGTATCTGCGCCAGATCAGGCAGGTTCGCCACAAGCTCGAAAGGCGCATCCGGGACGGTATTTGACCACTCAGGCATGGCCGTCACGGCGCGTGACCCGTCTGTCACCGTAACTTGCAACGGTGGCAATTGTTCTTCACTGGCCAAGAGGGGCAATTTTGCCCAAAGTTCCGTTCCCGCGTTATTCGTTCGGATGTCCGGCTTTCCGAAGGTAAATGTCGGTCCCATTTCCGGGAATACGTCCGGGTTCACAAAGGCGTTTGCACTGCGCGCTGTGACGTAGAGCGCGCCATCGGCGATTACAGCCGTCTCGACCTCGATGTCAGCCGCATCGGGACCAAGCGGCACCCGTTCGGCAAACTCGGAGATAAGCGCAGCGGAGGCCGCATCAATTCCAGCGCCAGCCGGGATCGTCAGAGCTAGGTTGAAATCATGGGGCACGCACACGGTCGAGCAGGTTAACAGCGTGACTCCCGCCTGAAGCTCGACCGCCTGTCCGGCTGTTTCAAGAACCGCCTGGATGGGAAGGACAACGTTTGTTGTACCCGAAATTCTCGATCCCGAATGCTGTGAAACGCTCAGGCGCAGGCCAGAGTATCTGTGCCGTCGCCAGGTTTGTCGATCCATCCCACGAGATTTCAGGCGGCAGACCGACCTCGCCGGGTGAGCGCCAATAGGCTTTCCAGCCCTCGGCCAGCTTGATGTCGAGGCCGAGTGACAAAGTTCCGGAATTCGTCGCAACGCCATTTTCGACAGAGATAAGCCGCGCTGAAATCGCCGTGTTCTCGTAAGTATCAGTTGACGCTGCGACGCTCATGGATGCCCAGAGACACGCCATCAACGCCAAAACAAGACACCACGGGGCTCGCAACATCATTTGGGGCGCTTTCGTCGTTGTTGCTCAAAAGCAGGCGCAGATCCCTGGGCCAACCTATTGGCGGCGGAATTTTTGCGACAGTTCCTAAGGCCCCGAAGGAGACGGGCATGGCAAATCCAATTAGGCTCTACACTGAAACACATACCACGCCCCAACCTTCTTCGCGTTCCAGTTCGACGATCTGTCCGATCATTTTGTCGCTGATCTGGCCTTGAACGACGGTACGACCAATCACAAGCGCAGGTGTGCCTACAAAGGCAAAGACCCGGGCAAGAGCCGCACTATTTTCCAGTTCTTGGGCAATCTCGGCGCTTTCCATGTCGGCAACCAATTGGGTGCCATCAACACCAAGATCATCCGAAAGTCGACGGAGATACTCGGGCGTTGCTTGAAATGGGCTCTTCATCAACCTCTCATGGAACGCGACGTAGGCCCCTTGTCGTTTTGCCGCTAACGCGGCTTTGGCGGCCAGGTTCGAGCTATCTCCGAGCAACGGAAGCTCATGCCATGCGACCACAACCTCGTCATCCATCTCTTGTGACATATCCGCCAGACGTTTGGTTTGCACTCGGCAGAAAGGACAGTAATAATCTGAGAACGAGGCCATCGGAATCTTCGATGCAGTCGTTTCAAGACCCCCATAGAGCGCACCACAAATATCTTCGGAAACCCTCTTCAGGGCCGCGGCTTTCCGTGCTGTCGCCTCAGCACTGTCAACGTTGCCCAAACCTACGAATGGGTCAAATCCGCCTGAAGTCTCTCCCGCCACATATTTTCGAAAACCAATCGGAGTGTCGAGCGGAACGAGTTCGAGCCTTTCGGGCAGCAAAGAGGGCACCGTACGGAGGGCAGTGTAACCCGCTAAGATCGCACCGATCGTCAATAGCGTTGATTGCTTCTTGGTGTCCATCCTCAGCCGTAAATTGGGGTCGCATTGGCGGTCAATCATACCGTCTCAACTTGCGACGCGTCAACTTTACAAACCGATACAATATTATTCGTGAAAACATAGCATTGCGGAGATAGTCAAGCGATCGGAGGTTGAGTGCAAATGCATCTTCAGCCTCTGGCGATATTGCTGTCATGAACGGATTAAAGCTTGAGCTATTCGGGAAAACAAATTGGTCTTCTCGCGGCTGCTGGGTCGGCGGCTTTGCTCTTTGCAGCTTTCGTGTTTCAGGCTTTGGGCTATGCACCCTGCGCGATGTGCATTTGGCAGCGGTATCCGCATGTAGTTGCAATCGGCATGGGTCTGCTTTTGACGATGGGGCTACCGATAATTCCACTCTTGCTCATCGGCGCAGCTTCTGCGGCAACGACTGCGGCACTCGGCGTCTTCCACACGGGTGTCGAACGGGATTGGTGGGAAGGGCCTACGTCCTGTACGGGATCCGGGCTCGACATGAGCTCAATGTCGGCCGAGGACCTTTTGTCTACCGATGGGGCATCTAACTTAGTCATGTGCGATCAGGTGGCATGGGAATTTCTAACTTTGTCGATGGCCAGTTGGAACGCATTGTTAAGTCTGGTGCTTGCGGGGCTATGGGTGTTCGCATTCGCGATGCGTCAAAGTAACAGCGCCGGGCCAAGTCTCACTTCACCATGACCCCTGAGGCTCAGTCGCCAAAAACACCATTCAAGTATCCCAATTTTACATAATAAACCTTATCAGTTTTTTGTTTGTGTAGCCGGCACATTCTAAACTGATGGATTGGATGCCCCTCCTGCCGGTTCATTATTGAACCGTCCGAGTAGTTTCTGCTCGGGTAAATTGCAGGAGGAAGAAATGACTGAACTATTCATTGTTGGTGTCGACTTGGCGAAACGCGTTTTCCAAGTTCATGGTGTCACATCCACCGGTGAAGTTTTGCTGCGAAAAAAGCTGAGCCGTGCCCAGTTCGCCAGATTTCTCGCGGAGATACCGCCTTGCATTGTTGCGATGGAAGCATGTGCATCGGCTCACTACTGGGGTCGAGAAGCACATTCTGCGGGTCATGAGGTGCGGCTGGTACCAGCTGCTTACGTGAAGCCGTTCGTTAAACGGCACAAGAGTGATGCTGTTGATGCTGAAGCCATTTCGGAAGCGGCCTTGCGGCCATCAATGCGGTTTGTACCGGTTAAGACCCCGGAGCAGCAGGCTCAGGCAATGCTGTTTCGCACTCGGGAGACATTCGTTCGTCAGCGAACGCAAACTATCAACGCGTTGCGTGCGCATCTTGCGGAATTCGGGGTTATCCTTCGGCTCAGAATCCGCAATCCAGACACATTTAGGCGTGAGGTCGACGAAAAGGTCGTAGCGTTGCCGGAACTGGCCCGATCCTTGGCAGAGCGCCTATTGGAACAGATCGCAACGATTAGCGAACAGGTCTCTGCTCTCGATCTGGACATCAAGGCACATGCCAGGTCCTCTCACGACGCACAATTGATGCAAACCATGCCCGGCGTTGGTCCGATGTCTGCGATGGCGGTTGAAGCCTTTTGCCCGCCAGTGAAGAACTTCCGAAGCGGGCGCGATTTCGCTGCGTGGCTAGGTCTCGTTCCTCGGCAACATTCCACTGGTGGCAAGGAACGGCTGGGACGCGTGACAAAGATGGGCCAGAAGGATGTGAGGCGGCTACTGATCATCGGTGCGATGTCTGTGATCAACTCGATTGAACGACGAAAGCGTTGTGTCGAACCCTGGCTCGCCCGTATGCTTGAGACACGGCCCAGAATGGTCGTGGCGGTCGCATTGGCAAATCGTATGGCGAGACGGCTTTGGGCAATGCTGACGACAGGCCAACAATACCGAATTCCGGGCGCTGCTGTGTAACGCAGATCCCGGATTCCGGCAGGTATGTGAGGACGAAAGGATCGAATAAGGAAAGCGGATCGACGAGATCGAGTTTGGGAAAACCAGTGCAACCCTTCGCGGCTTTGAGCCCGATAAACTGATTTGGACCCGAGCTCGCGCATCTCCATAAGGGCCAGCGGTCACTTGCACCGCACAAACAGGCCGGACACGTGACAGCACCCGATCATGCTATCCAGACCTCGAAACTTCCCTCTCATAGACCGGGGCATCCACACGTGGGTTGCGACAAATTCCCTATCTTGCTGAAAAGCAAGGAGAATGGAATTGGCACACACAGAGTTGGATTTGCGTGAACGTCGCGCGATTGAGGATATGTTGAATGCAAAGATGGCGGTGAGCAAGATAGCAACCCACCTGGGCCGCCATCGTTCGGCGATCTACCGTGAGATCAAACGCAATCATTTTGCCGACGGAGAACTGCCGTATCTAAGTGGGTATTACGGTGTGAATGCCCAAAGAAATGCGTCAGATCGGCGAGCGCGGCGCCGTAAACTGATCCGCCTGGATGACCTGCGCGCTCATGTGGTTGATCGGTTGATCGAAGGCTGGACACCGGAGCAGATCGCGGGCCGTCTTGGTCACGACAACCAACCCATCCGCGTCAGTCATGAGACGATTTACGCGTATGTCTATAGCGCCGAAGGCCAATCCGCACAGCTTGCCCGCTACCTGCCCAGCCGGAGAAAGAAACGGCTGCCTCGATATGCCAGACGCCGGCGCGGCCAGGTGTTTCCGCCAGAGCGTTCGATCCATCAACGCCCAGACCACGTGAAGACCCGCACGAGGTTTGGCGATTGGGAAGGTGATCTGATGATCTTTGAGAAGAAGACCGGCAATATGAATGTGGCGTCCTTGGTCGAGCGGAAAACCCGATATGCGGTTTTGTTCAGGAACAACAACCGCAGCTCGAAACATGTCATGACGTCGATTTTGAATGTTCTGGAACCCCTGCCCCAGCCCGCGCGTAAATCGATCACATTTGATCGTGGTTTTGAGTTTCGAGACTGGCGGCGGCTGAAGACAGAAATCGGAACCGAAAGCTGGTTCTGTGATCCGCAAGCGCCCTGGCAAAAAGGATCTGTTGAAGAGCTGAACAAACGGGCGCGCAGATATTTACCGCGGGATACGCAAGTGGCGGCTCTCACAAATCGCAACATGAAGGCGATTTGTGACCGCCTCAACGAGACACCCAGAAAGTGCCTCGGATGGCGAACTCCAACGGAAGTATTCCGAGAAGAGATGATGAAACTGAGATAGCGGAAACCGTCGCAACGACCCTTGAGTCAACACCGGTGGATTCACAAAAGAAGTGCAAATTCTTTACGAATACAGAGAGTTGCATGGAGTATGAAGAATGGGACACCACTACTGTCACCTGAAGCTGGACGAACGACGCAAGCTAGCAAAGTGGCTTGAAGCGAAAATGCCGGTTTCGGAGATCGCGGATAGATTGGGCCGTGACCCTTCCACGATTTACCGAGACATCAAGCTGAACCGATACACAGACGACGAATTGCCGGAGCTGAATGGATACTACGCTCTGAACGCTCAGGACATGTATGAGAAGCGTCGCGCTGTTCATCGCAAGATGGTCGTTCATCCTGAACTCAAGGCTGCCATCGAGGACAGGCTCAGAGCTGGCTGGTCGCCTGAACAGATAGCCGGACGCATGCGACTTGAACGCCGTCCGATCCGTGTGAGCCATGAGACGATCTATCGTTTTGCATACTCCAAAGATGGCCGCGAGGAGCAGTTCTTTCGCCACCTGCCCGAACATCGCCGACGTCGCAGGCCACGCGGCTACCGCAGGCACAATCGAACGCATATCTTCGACGTTCAAAGCCTGTCACACAGGCCTGACCGCATCTCAGCACGCGCTGAGTTCGGCCACTGGGAATGCGATCTGATGATGTTCCGCAAGGAACATGGGAAGGTCAACGTGACGTCGCTGGTCGAACGCGTCAGCCGCTTCGCTGTCGTGATGCGTAACGAAGACCGCCAGTCCAAACCGATCATGGAGGCACTGATCCAGGGCCTGGCTCCCCTGCCCGCCGATGCGCGTCAATCGATCACCTTCGATCGCGGTACCGAGTTCTCCGCCTGGAAGCACCTCAAAGCCGGGATCGGAGCGGATGCGTGGTTCTGTGATCCACAAGCGCCGTATCAGAAAGGTACCGTGGAAAACACGAACAACAGATTGCGGCGGTATCTCCCCAGATCAACCGAACCGACGGCGCTGACAAATCGATATTTGAGGTCGATTTGCCATCGCCTCAAGTCCACACCGCGCAAGTGCTTGGGCTACTACACCCCGGCGGAGATCTTCGAGACTAAGCTGATGGAAATTCAGAACCGATTGGAATAAATAGACATATCAGAAACTGCACTTCACCGTGAGTTCACATCAGCGTGTCATCGCGCGCCTTATGAATGGCTGGACGCCCGCGCAGATTGGCAATCGGATGATCTATGAAGGTGCTAAGCTGCGTGTCTGCCAGGAAACAATCTACCGCTACATCTATTCCAAGGAAGGTATGGCACAGGAGCTGTGGTGGTATCTGCCTGAGCATCGCAAGTCCCGTAGACCACGTCGTGCCAGAAAGCGTCAGGCTCCAAAATTTGATCGAGATGTCAGCATTCTCTTTCGACCTGATGATGTTGCCCACAGACGCCAGTTTGGTCATTGGGAAGCTGACTTGATCCTGTTCAAACAGAAGCTTGGACAATCTAATGTCACATCGCTGGTCGAGCGCGTTAGCCGCTTCACAGTGTTGTTGAAGAACCCCAACAAGCGCACGAAGCCTGTCATGGGAAAGATCATGAAAGCTGTCCGTGACCTGCCCCACCTAGCGCAGAAATCCATCACGTTTGACCGCGGAAGCGAGTTTGTCAGCTGGCCGCACCTACAGGCTGAGATCGGAACGCAGACCTGGTTCTGTGATCCATCCAGTCCGTGGCAGAAAGGCACCGTTGAAAACACCAACCGCCGGGTACGAAGATGGTTGCCCCGCAAGCGTGACATCAGGACGATGAAAGATCACGACCTGAAGATGCTCTGTGACCGCCTCAACAACACGCCCCGCAAGTGCCTCGGATGGAAGACACCGGCGGAGGTCTTCAGAGAAAAGATGTTGGAGGAATTGCGGTGATACCCCTACCCTGAAGCCAACAAAAGTCGCGGTTCAAGTATCGCTCACACTGGAATTTTACTCCGGCACTTTTGGGGATTTTTGCTCCGGCGTTGACATTCCGTCGATCTTGCGGCGGATATCCCGCGTCAGGCGACCAAGCCAGGTGCGCATCTTTCGCAGCCAGCGCAGGCCTTGCCTGTGACCGCGACCATTGAGAAGCCGCGAGGCCGCGCGCCCGGCCTGCCGCATCAGCCTGGAAAACGACTGACGCAGCTTCACCCCGTGGCGCCTCGCCAGCCGGTTCAGCCATTCGGTAGCGCGAAGCAACAGATGGCTGTCGGTCGGGTGCGCTACAGCTTTGGTCTGAACGGTCGTGTCCACGGTGATCCGCGACAGTTGCCGCTCGCTTACTGCGCCGGTCTGCACCGCCACCGAGAGCGTCTCGGCCGGCAAGAGCTCCATCTCGTCGGCCCCGATCCGCTTGCGCCAGCGCGGCATCGAAGCTCGGTCGAAAGGCAACCGGTGCCGGAAATGCGTCTCGCCGCAGAAGGCCTGGAAATACGGATTTTCCACCCAAACCGCACAGAGTTCCTCGTCCGAGAGCCCCTTCATGTGCTTGATAAGATGCAGCCCGACCATGAGCCGGGTGCGCAAGCCACACCGACCCTTGCGGTCGTGGTAATACCGCCCGAACGCATCGTCGAAGCGATTCCAGTCGATCAGTTCGGTCAGACGGATAGTTCGTGCCGGAGTCGAGGATCGCCTCCAGCGAGGAGCGGAACAGATCGTGGCTCGACGGCTCGGGCTTCTTCGGACGCATGGTTTTCCCCAACATCGGTTGCTGTCCCCAGCAGCTCACCATAATCCGCGAAGGACCGGAATCCCTCTCGCGCATGCGAGTACGAAATCACAAGGTTTTCACAGAAAATCACCCGAAACCTTGCGATTCACAATACTTCCCAGCAAGGTAAAACAGATATACATCAATGCCTTGTGAGAAAATCACGGGCGACTATCTCTTCTGGCTTCGGTCGCTTGTTCGCCATTCTTGGTCCTCCGTTTCCTAAACATAGGGGCGGACCAGATCAATTGGGGAGGCCCAACCTAGGGTAGTGCCGAATTTCAGAGTCGAGGAATCACTTGCAATTAGTCTGAAGGAGTGGCATTCACCCAGTGAACCAATAGTTCATTAGGTGAGCTTAGCTACTGCTTATAGCTGGCGTTTTTATGAATTTGCACCTTTTGAACGAACGATACCGATTAATCGAGAGGGCACTTCTCATGGAGTCATCCAGCAATCACCCCAACACCGCTCTCGCAGGTGTGAAAGTACTTGACCTAAGCCGTGTCCTTGCAGGGCCTTGGGCAACACAAATTCTTGCGGACCTTGGTGCTGAGGTATTCAAGATTGAAAACCCCAAAGGGGGTGATGACACGCGGGTTTGGGGGCCCCCGTTTGTAGACGACGAAGTCAACAATCGACGTGACGCGGCTTATTACACCTGTGCCAACCGAAATAAGGAATCTGTCTGCATTGATCTTTCCAAGCCTGACGGCGCGGAACTGATAAAACGGCTTGCTGCCGAGGCAGATATATTGGTTGAAAATTTCAAGGTTGGTGGCCTTAAAAAATATGGCTTGGACTATGACAGCATAAAAGAGGTCAATCCGAGAATTGTTTATTGCTCTGTTACCGGGTTTAGTCAGTCAGGGCCGTATGCCCACCGCCCTGGGTATGATTTCTTGCTGCAAGGCATGGGCGGCTTGATGAGTATCACTGGGAATTCTGATGAAGGCGAGCCGTTGAAAGCTGGTGTGGCGGTCTGCGATTTGTTCACTGGCATGTATGCCGCTGTAGCAATTTTGGCTGCTCTAAACCACCAAAGGGTCACCGGTGAAGGGCAGCACCTGGACTGCTCTCTAATGGCGTCTCAGGTCGCAATGCTCGCCAATCAAGGGGCAAGTTTTCTAATTGGAGGTCAAGTTCCGAAGCAGATGGGAAACAAGCATCCTAGCGTCGTGCCCTACCAGGTTTTCCCGGTGGCAGATGGGCACGTCATCATTACTTGCGGAAACGATCGTCAATTCGCAGCGATGTGCAAGGAAATCGCTCCCCCTGGATTTGCCGAAGATCCTCGTTTTGCTACAAATGAAATGCGTATTTTGAACCGTGATGCTTTGGAAAGTGAGATCATTAATTTCCTGTCCTGCTTCACACGTTCCGAAATACTGATGCTGCTGGAAAATTGTGGTGTTCCTGCGGGTCCGATCAACTCAATTTCAGACGTTTTCGATGATCCGCAAGTTCAGGAAATGGGAATGCGAATAGATTTGGATCGAAAAGATGGTCAGAAAATTCCGACGGTCGCATTTCCGGTGCAAATGAGTGCAACACCTGCCGCTTACCTAAAAGCGCCGCCCACACTAGGAGCAGACACAGCTGAGGTTTTGGAACGCAGGCTGAATCTTTCAAAAAGGGAAATTTCAGAATTGCGGTCAGCGGGAGTCTTAGGTTGATATGCCTGGTTGGATCAACGGCGCGCGCGTAGACATGTTGCAACGGGCGTCAGGGCAAGGTCGCATCTAAAAAATTCAGGAGTGAAAATGACATCATACAAACCGGTAACTGCGTCACTCCGAGTCTTGGATGTCTTGAATGCTACGAACCAACTTGGCGAAAAAGCCTCAGTGTCCAATATCGTCGAAGAAACAGGATTGGATAAGGCGACCACGATCCGAATGCTGCAAACTCTGATTCATGCTGGCTACGTTTTGCAGGATCATGATCGAATATATAGACCTACTGGAAAAACTCTTGGACTAAGTTCAGGGTTTGTTAAACACAAAGTAATTTCTGGCCACCTTTCACTACCCCTGAAAAGCCTTTTTGAGACTATCGATTGGCCCTCAGATTTGGCAGTGCGGGATGGCGATGAAATGATGATTATTTCGTCATCCCGTTTTGGTGGTGCATTGTCGTTCAATCGCCAACCAAACCATCGCGCCCCTATCTTGCCAACGTCACTCGGGCTTGCATATCTCGCTTATTGCCCCGAAGAGGAAAGGGAAGAATTAATTGATCGGATTGGAAATGGTTTCGATTCAGGAACTGTTCTGCCTGGCGAACCAGTCGCGCTGAATACTGTTCTAAACACTGTCCGGGAGCAGGGATTTGCAACCACAGACAAAGCGTATAGGGAGCGCGAATTTCAAAATAGAATTGAAGGGATGGGTGTGCCGATTTTGGTAAATGGGGCTGCCGTTGCTGCAATCAATGTAATTTATCTTCGGAGCGCTATAACTTTTGAGCAGGCCCAAAAGTTGCTTTTGCCAAAGTTGCAAATGGCGGCACGGGAAATGGGCCAAGTTCTGCAGGAAAGCGGATCTTTCTCAAGCCTTTAGGTGCCTCAAAATTGATTGACAATTGCTATGCGCCTCCGAGCTCGGCGGCTGCTTGTTTGAGTTTTTCCCCGTAACTTCCATGCAGCATTTGAGGTTCAACCAAGAATGACGGCCCCCCGATATTCAATCCATAAATAGACGTTCCGTCCAGGGATCTTATGGGGGCAGCAATTGCGTTAATTTCCCTTTTCCAGCCTCCGAAGCTTGTGCAATAACCATATGTCTCATAGTCCCGAATTGCCTGATCAACGCTCTGTTCCATTCGTTGCTTGTGTTCTGGGAACTCTCTGATACCCGCAGACAAAATCTCTTCGCGCTTTTCCTTTGTTTCGCCAGCTAGTATGGCGCGCCCAACAGCCGAATAGAAAATCGGAAGTCGGCTGCCGACTTCAATAGTGATAGCGATGGCTTGTCTGGACCTGCTGGTGGCCAAATATATTGCGCGTGTTCCGCTGCGTTCCGCAAGGGCAACCGTGATATAAGGGTTGGGACCGTCACTAGCTCGATCCATGATTTCCCGACTGCGTTCTATAATGTTCACTGCGGCGATAACGCTGAATCCAAGTTCAAGAACCCGAGCCGCAAGGCGATATTCGCCGCTAGTTTCATCCCGATACAAATGCCCAGTTTTGGTCAAAGTATGTGTGAGACGCGAAACGGTGGGGCGTGCCAAACCAGTTCGTGCGGAGACCTCTAGGTTGGAGAGATAGCGATCTTCGGTCTTGAAGCACTCCAATACCGCGAGCCCGCGCGATAACGCGGTCACAAACTGCCGGTCGTTTTCTACATCCTGGTTCAGAACATTGTCCATCGATCAACTGCCAACTTTCTCATAACGCAATTTTTCGCCAACCTTAACGTCAACTTAGGAAAGTGCAAGTGAATTTCGCAGTGCGAACGGGTACCTAGTTCCGAATCGGTTGTGTAAGGTGTCCGATTGCGGAGGGCGTAGGTTCTTCCGGGAAAGATTTATCCTGTTTAGGTGCGCCGTCTTCGCTTGAGTATCGTAAGTCCGTTATCAACTCTCAAATAAAATCAATAAAACCATATGCTTGGAGTCATTGGCCCAAACCAATGGTTCGAGCGAATTCTTTTTTTTGCCCTCATTATTAGAGCCGTCACTAGATATTTTTTCCAATGGGTTGACGTACGTGGTCGTCACAATTATCAATTTCGCTAAGCGGACACCTCGGCTGCATAGCGAAACATCATGTTTGCAATGGTTACCTCCCTGTAATGCTGAGGTCCCGCACCTATACCGGCGATCCGTAGCGACAAAGCAGCGGCAAGCCCTACGAGAGGATTGGCTATTAGATGCTGGAAGCATATATTTTTGATGGTTTGAGAAGCCCATTTGGGCGTCATGCAGGTGCGTTGTCCGGCATCCGTCCCGACGACCTAGCTGCACAGGTTATGTCTGCAGTGGTTGCGCGGTCTGAACTGCCAAGTGATCGGATCGAAGATGTTATCCTTGGTAACGTTTGCCAGTCCGGCGAGGACAGCCGAAATATTGCACGCTATGCGTCATTGCTGAGCGGCATTCGCGTCGAGGCGGGTGGCCTGACAGTGAACCGTTTGTGCGGTTCTGGTATGTCTGCGGTACTGGATGCCGCGCGCTGCGTAACTGTCGGCGACGCCGACCTGTACCTCGCTGGCGGTGTTGAAAGCATGACGCGCTCGCCTTTCGTCGTGGCGAAATCTGAAAGCGCTTGGAACCGTGCACCAAAGATTTTTGATTCAGCGATCGGAACGCGTTTCCCAAATCCGCGCATTGCCGAAATGTTCGGTGAATACGCGATGCCAGAGACCGCTGATAATGTCGCCAAAGAGTATGAAATTGAACGCGACGCCTGTGACGCGTTCGCATTCAACAGTCAGCAAAAGTTTGAAGCCGCGCGTGCCGATGGTTTTTTCGAAGGTGAGATTACACCGATCACGATCAAAGGTCGCAAAGGCAAGGAAACTATCGTTGATGCCGATGAGCATCCACGCCCCGAAACGTCCCTTGAGAAGATGTCCTCCCTGCGCACTCTCTATCAAGGTGGCGTGACGACTGCGGCGAATGCCTCCGGTGTCAACGATGGTGCTGCAGCACTTATGATCGGGTCAAAGTCACTCAAGGCTCAGCCGCGCGCGCGCATCGTGTCCGGTGCCGTCGCTGGTGTACCACCACGCATTATGGGCATTGGTCCGGCCTATGCTGTTCCTAAGGCATTGGAGCGTGCCGGTCTGACAATGAACGACATGGACCTGATTGAAATCAATGAAGCTTTCGCAAGTCAAGTTCTGTCTTGCTGTAAAGCGCTGGATTTGAATCCGAACGACGAACGTCTGAACCCGAATGGTGGTGCCATTGCAGTTGGTCACCCGCTTGGCGCGTCCGGTGGTCGGATTGTTCTGACGGCTCTGCGCCAGCTCGAACGCACCGGCTGCCGGTTTGCGTGCCTCTCCATGTGTACCGGGGTGGGCCAAGGCATCGCAATGATCATTGAGCGTCTGGACTAAAGGGTACTATTTCGATGTCACATTCCGAAACACAAGCGGTGCGGACCGAGGTTGTTGGCAAGGCCGGGTTGATCATTCTGAATAACCCACCTGTCAATGCTTTGGGCCTTAAGCTTCGCGAAGGTATTGTAGATGCACTGAGTGAACTGAATGGTGATGCAAATGTCGAAGCCATCGTCATTTATGGAGAAGGCAAAGCGATCTCTGCAGGCGCGGATATCACTGAATTTGGCAAAACGCCAAAGCTGCCAACGCTGCCCGAAGTTGTGAACGCGATCGAAACAAGCGAAAAGCCTGTTGCGACTGTCCTGCACGGTGTCGCTTTGGGTGGCGGCTTGGAGGTTTGCCTCGCGAGCCACGCGCGCGTGGCTTTGAAGGGTACCCTGCTTGGCCTTCCAGAAGTGACACTTGGCCTGTTGCCAGGCGCGGGTGGCACACAGCGACTGACGCGTCTTGTTGATCTTGAAACTGCGATCGACCTGATCACAAGTGGGCGCAAGGTTGACGCAGCAAAGGCTCTTGAAATTGGTCTGGTGGATCAGATCGGTCAGGGCGCGCCGCGTGATGTAGCGCTGAAAGCGGCAAACGACATCATTGAAGGCGACCTGAAAACACGCGTGACCGGCGAACTCACAGCTGAGATCGATGTCGATGTTCTTGCGGCAGCGCAGGAAAAATACGACCGTAAACGCCCGAAATTGATCGCACCTATCAAAGCCGTCGAGGCCGCGTCGCACGCGGCAAAGCCAATTCAAGAAGGCGCGAAGCTAGAACGTGAACTGTTCCTGGAACTGATGGAAAGCCCAGATCGTCAGGGTCTTATCCATGCCTTTAGCGCCGAACGCGCAACGCGTCAGTTCCCAGAAGCCGGTGCACAGCCGCGCGCCTGCGACACAGCTGGTGTGATCGGTGGCGGCACCATGGGTGTCGGCATTGCGACCGCTATGCTCTTGGCTGGCATCACTGTCACGATCCTTGAAACTTCGACAGAACGTGCAGACAACGCGAAAGCAGCGATTGAGAAGAACCTCGCTTCAGCAGTAAAGCGTGGCAAACTCAGCGAGAAAGCTCGCGATGAGCGCCTTGCTTCATTGAGCGCGAGCGCTGACCTAACAGACCTTTCGGATGTCGATGTCGTTGTAGAAGCGGTGTTTGAAGATCTGGCTGTAAAGACTGAAATCTTCCAGAAGCTGGATAAAATCTGCAAGCCTGGCGCGGTTCTCGGCACGAACACATCTTACCTTGATGTGAACGATATTGCTGCAGCCACATCACGGCCAGAGTCGGTTGTTGGTCTGCATTTCTTCTCGCCCGCGCATATCATGCGACTGCTGGAAGTCGTGGTTGCAGACAAAACCACAGATGACGTTGTCGCTACTGCATTGGCAATGGCCGCGCGCATGAAAAAAGTTGCGGTGCGTTCTGGTGTCTGCGATGGCTTTATCGGCAACCGCATTCTGGCACACTACCGCAAGGTCGCTGACTATTTGCTGTTGGACGGTAACTCCTTTGAGCAAGTCGACAAAGCGCTTGAAGACTTTGGCTTTGCAATGGGGCCATTTGCCGTGGGCGACCTGGCCGGTCTGGATATCGGCTGGGCGACCCGCAAACGCAAAGCGCCGACCCGTCCTGCGGAAGAGCGTTATGTGACCATTGCAGATCATATCTGCGAAAACGGCTGGTTCGGACGTAAAACCGGTCGCGGCTACTACCTTTACGGCGACAGTAAATCGCGCGAACCTAACCCGGATGTTGTTGAAATCGTTGAGCAAGTTCGTGCTTCTGAAGGTATCGAACCGCGCGCGGTTTCCGATGAAGAAATCGTTTCTCGATATATGACAGCCATGATTTCTGAGGCCTCTCGCGTGGTCGAGGAAGGCATCGCATTACGCCCAATCGATGTCGATGCAGTCTTCCTGTTCGGCTACGGCTTCCCGCGTCATCTTGGCGGGCCATTGAACTATGCAGACCGCGTGGGCGCCGCCCAGCTGGTTGCGCAAATTGAAACCTATGCAAAAGAAGACCCGCATTATTGGCAAGTGCCATCACTGCTTCAAAAGCTGGCGGATTCTAACGGCAGTTTTGCCGATCTAAACTAAAGAGGCTCGCAATGGATCTTGAATTCAACGAAACGGAACTCGCATTTCGCGATGAGGTTCGCGCCTTTATGCGGTCCGAATTGCCGGAAGATATTTCTCGCAAGGTGATTTCCGGTAACGAGCTGACGCGCGATGACTATATGCGTTGGCAAGCGATTTTGAACGCCAAGGGTTGGCTGGCCACGACGTGGGAAGAAGAATATGGCGGCCCAGGTTGGGATGCCGTGCAACGCCACATCTTCTCAGAAGAGTCCGCCCTTCACGGTGCGCCGCGCATGCCACCGTTTGGTCTTGCAATGATGGGGCCAGTTCTCATCAAATTCGGAACTGAAGAGCAAAAATCCACGTTGCTTCCGCGCATTTTGGACGGGTCGGACTGGTGGTGTCAGGGCTTCTCTGAGCCAGGTGCAGGGTCTGATCTGGCCAGCATGAAAATGCGTGCTGAGCGGGACGGGGACGAATATGTCCTGAACGGTCAGAAAACTTGGACGACTCTTGGTCAATACGCCAACAAGATTTTCTGTCTGGTGCGGACTGCGTCAGAAGGCAAGCCACAGGCAAGCATTAGCTTCTTGCTCGTTGATTTGGACACACCTGGCGTTGAAATGCGCCCAATTCGTCTGATTGACGGTGGATATGAGGTTAACGAGGTCTTCTTCACAGACGTCCGCGTGCCAGTTGAAAACCTGGTTGGCAACGAAAACGAAGGCTGGACGATCGCGAAATACCTGCTGACCCACGAGCGCACCAACATCGCTGGGGTTGGGTTCTCGATCATGGATCTTGAACGCTACAAGACGCTGGCGCAGGAAATCAAACGTGACGGAATGCAACTGTCAGATCACCCAATTTATGCAGCGCGTGCTGCGGCAATTGAAGCTGATCTGGAAGCACTGCGCATTACGAACCTGCGCATTCTCGCGGAAACAAGGGATGGATCTGCTGGTGGTGTTGGCAGCTCGATGTTGAAACTCAAGGGCACCCAAGTGCGTCAAGAGCTTCAGGATCTCTATCGCTCGGCCATTGGCCCTCGCGCAGCGACGCTCTCAAGCGGCCTGTCCCACAACGAAATGTCTGTACCTTACGACGCTGGTCAAGCGGCGCAGGTCTACTTCCTACATCGCAAGCTGTCGATATTTGGCGGCTCAAATGAAATTCAACGCAACATCGTTGCCAAAGAAATGTTCCGGGACTAATTCGATGGACTTTAATCTTTCCGAAGATCACCAACTTCTGTCCAATACGTTGAACCGTTTTTTGGGCGATAACTACGACATTGAGAAGCGTAACGAAGCCGGCTTCACAGCACCCTACCACCTCCAAGACATGTGGAACGGTCTTGCCGAACTTGGTGTAATCGGCGCTCTTGTCAGTGAAGAAAAAGGCGGTTTTGGCGGTAGCGCTGAAGATATCTCCGTTGTTTTTGAAGAGCTTGGGCGCAGCCTGTGTGTGGAACCAATGCTGGGCACGCTTTTGGCGCTGCGTGTGCTTTCTGACCACGGTCAGGATGAGCGTGTAGAGCAAATCATTTCCGGTGAATCTCGCGCCGCACTCGCGGTCTATGAACCGAATATGAGTTGCGATTTGTCCGCTATGGAAGCCACTGCAGTTGAGCAAGACGGCGTTTGGCGTCTGAACGGGCGCAAATCCGCAATCTACGGTGCGCCTGGTTCTGATTTTGTTGTGGTTGCGGCTAAGACAGAATCCGGTACAGGACTGTTTTTTCTGGAAAATCCAGTTCTGATCTGCGCGGCCATGGTCGATGGCGGCGGCGTTGCTGATCTGGTTATGGAAAATACGGCTGCTGAATGCCTTGCTTTGGATGCTGAGACCTCTTTGACAAGTGCCCTTGATCTTGGTCGCATTGCGCTTTGCGCAGAAGCGGTAGGTGCCATGTCTGCTCTGCAAGATCTTACTGTGGATTACCTCAAGCAACGTAAACAATTTGGCACAACACTGAGCAGCTTCCAGGCGCTTCAGCACCGCGCGGTGAATATGCAAATCGAGATTGAGCAATGCCGCTCGATTGTGATCTCCGCTGTTGGCCAATTCGGTCAGCCCGGGGGCGAGCGAAATGTTTCCATGGCGAAAAACCTGATTGGACGCGCGGGCAGATTGATGTCGGAAGAGTCCATTCAGCTGCATGGCGGCATTGGCATGACCTGGGAATACCCTGGTGCGCACTTCGCCAAGCGTCTGGTGATGATTGACCACCAGTTGGGCGATCAAAACGATCATGCCATGCGCCTGATTGCGACGGGCGCGAAGCAGCTAGTGGATTGAAAATAAACAAAAAATTTACGGATGTGAAACAGCTCAGAGAGGACGCATCATGAAGGCCTTGGTACCTGTCAAACGCGTGATTGACTACAACGTAAAGGTTCGCGTTAAGGCGGACGGGAGCGGTGTGGATCTCGCGAATGTAAAAATGTCTATGAACCCCTTCGACGAAATTGCAGTCGAAGAAGCCATCCGCCTGAAAGAGGCCGGAAAAGTAGACGAAATCGTTGCCGTTTCCATCGGAGTGAAACAGGCGCAGGAGACTCTTCGCACTGCGCTTGCGATGGGGGCAGACCGCGCCATTTTGGTTGTGGCGACAGACGACGTGCATGCTGACATTGAACCGCTTGCCGTTGCGAAAATCCTGAAAGCCATCGTGGATGAAGAACAACCGGGTCTGGTTCTTTGCGGCAAACAGGCGATCGACAACGACATGAACGCCACCGGCCAGATGCTGTCTGCACTGCTGGGCTGGTCACAAGCGACCTTTGCCTCTGAAGTTGATGTCGAAGGCAACAGCGCCAAGATCACCCGCGAGGTGGATGGTGGTCTTCAGACCATCTCTGTGAAGATGCCCGCGATTGTCACGGTTGACCTGCGTCTGAACGAACCGCGCTATGCCTCCCTGCCAAACATCATGAAGGCAAAGAAAAAGCCTTTGGATGAAAAGAGCGCAGCGGATTACGGCGTGGATGTTTCTCCGCGTTTGGAAGTGGTGAAGACCGAAGAGCCTGCGCAGCGCGCGGCTGGTATCACTGTTGGCTCCGTGGATGAGCTGATCGAGAAACTCAAAGAAGCGGGGGCTGTGTAATGGCTGTACTTCTTCTGGCGGAAGTCACTGGCGGCGAGCTGGCGATGGACGCAACCGCAAAAGCAGTAACTGCAGCGCAAGCGCTGGGTGACGTGACGGTTCTGGCGGCTGGCGCTTCTGCGGCAGCAGCGGGCGACGCGGCGGCGAAAATCGCAGGCGTGTCCAAGGTTCTGGTTGCGGAAGACGCTTCCTTGGGTCACCGCTTGGCGGAACCAACAGCGGCTTTGATCGCATCCCTGGCGGGCGACTACGAGCACATCGTTGCTCCTGCGACCACAGACGCAAAAAACATCCTGCCCCGCGTTGCGGCACTTCTGGATGTGATGATCATCTCTGACGCAACGGCTGTTGTGGACGGCGCGACTTTCGAGCGTCCGATCTACGCAGGCAACGCGATCCAGACCATGAAATCATCTGACGCGAAGAAGGTCATAACCTTCCGGACTGCAAACTTTGACGCAGCGGGCGAAGGCGGTTCTGCTTCCGTGGAAACCATCTCGGCAGCTGACAACCCAGGTCTGTCTGAGTGGGTTGAAAACAAGGTTGCCAAAAGCGATCGTCCAGAGCTGACTTCTGCGGGCATCGTGGTTTCTGGCGGTCGGGGTGTTGGGTCTGAAGAAGACTTTGCACTGATCGAAACGCTGGCGGACAAACTGGGTGCGGCCGTTGGCGCGTCCCGTGCGGCGGTGGATTCAGGCTATGCGGCGAATGATCTGCAGGTCGGTCAGACCGGCAAGGTCGTGGCGCCAGAACTTTACGTCGCGGTGGGCATCTCCGGTGCGATCCAGCATTTGGCGGGAATGAAGGATTCCAAGGTGATCGTCGCGATCAACAAGGATGAAGAAGCCCCTATCTTCCAAGTCGCAGACTTCGGACTAGTCGCAGACCTCTTCGATGCCGTGCCAGAACTCACTCAAAAGCTCTGAAGCTTGGAGGCCAAGATTAATAGAATTTTGCCGGCTTTTTATCCAATCAAAGCGATTGAAGGTCGGCGAATACCAAGGTGATGCGCACCTCAGAAAGAGAACTTCGCATCACCAACATTTATACCAGTGCGTTGCGCTCCGCATAAGTAAAGAGCGTTCAAACAATGTCTATCGGGAGAGAGACCATGAACATAAAACTAGCACTGAGTGGTGTTGTAATGATGGCCTTTGCGACGGAAGCCGCGGCCACGGAATGGAATGTATCCGTATGGGGTAAGCGCCGTTCTTTCACAGAGCACATCGAAAAACTGAGTGAACTCGTGTCGGCGAAAACCAACGGTGAGTTCACTATGAATATTTCCTACGGTGGTTTGTCCAAGAACCGCGAAAACCTCGACGGTATCTCTATTGGTGCCTTCGAAATGGCGCAGTTCTGCGCGGGTTATCACCGTGACAAAAACCCAACAATCACAGCACTTGAACTGCCATTCCTCGGCATTGGCTCTCTTGAAGAAGAGATTGCCGTTTCCATGGCCGTTTACAACCACCCATCCACCATCGAAGATCTTGCACGTTGGAACGCAAAGCTGGTCATGCCAAGCCCAATGCCGCAGTATAACCTAGTTGGTGTTGGTGAAGCACCGAGCTCTCTGGACGATTTTGAAGGCATGCGCATCCGTGCGACTGGCGGTATCGGCCAGGCTTTCTCTGAAATCGGTGCGGTACCAACCTCTGTGACAGCGACCGAAGCATACAATGCGATGCAATCCGGCGTTGTGGACAGCGTTGCCTTCGCTGAACACGCGCATATCGCATACCGCATTCTGGAAAACGGTGACTGGTGGACAACCAACCTGAACCCAGGCGTTGTGAACTGCCCGGTTGTGGTGAACATAGACGCATATGATGCATTGTCTGATGCGCACCGCGAAGCGCTGGATTCCTCTATCGATGAGGCTCTGCAGCACTACTTGGCAGAATACGCCAAGATCTTTGACCGTTGGGACGCCGCAATGACAGAATACGGCATCGAGCCAGTGACATTCTCTGATGAACAAGCCAATGCTTTCCGCGAAATGGCCGCTGGTCCAGTGCGCGACGCATGGCTTGAGAAAATGTCTTCTATCAACGTACCAGGACAGGAGCTGATCGATCTGATCAACGCGACACTGTCTGAGGTTCGTCAGTAAAACGTCAACCCTGATCGCCAGCTCGTTTTAACGGGCTGGCAATTTTTTTATGAAGGGGAAACTCTCATGGCAGGCTCAGCTTCTGTTCTGGAAGATCACTCACTGTTAAGTCGGTTAGACCGAACTCTCAATTTCACTGAGCGTCAGTTGGCTATCGTCTGCGGTCTGGCGACGTTGTCATTGATGCTTCTTGCAACGGTTTCCGTGGCAGGGCGCATGTTCTTTAACGCACCGCTTCCAGGCTATATCGATTGGATTGAGCAGATCATGCCAGTGATTGCCTTCATGGCAATTTCATACACGCAGCGCGACGGTGGCCATATCCGTATGGACATTCTCGTTGGCCGGTTGCGTGGTCGGGTTTTGTGGCTTTTCGAATTGGTGACAACGATTGCCATTTTCATCCTCGTCATCGCGCTGATTTATGGGTCATGGGCGCATTTCGAAAGAAGTTTCGATTTCGCACGTCCAATGTGGAGCAATGACAGCTCCATCGATATTTCCCTGCCGCTTTGGCCTGCCAAACTCTTGGCGCCAGTGGCCTTTTCTGTGCTTGCCTTGCGGCTGGTCCTGCAAATCTACGCTTACGGCAAAGCCTTCTTCCTAAACATAAGCGAACCAATCGCAATACCGTTGGTTCAAAGCGCTGCAGAACAAGCCGCTGAAGAAGCGAAGCATGTTTCTGGCAGCCAAACGTAGTGAGACTACTTATGGAACCGATTGAAATTGGACTGGCGGTATCCGCCGGAATGTTGCTCCTTGTTATTGCAGGGATGCGCGTCGCTTTCGCGGCTGGCCTCGCAGGGCTGGTCGGGTTGATCTGGATTTTTTGGGCACGCTTTGGCTATGCACCTGAACAGTTTGGCAAAGCGCTTACGATCTCTCTGAAGACCGCGGGGCAGGTGCCGCACTCAAAAGTTGCAAGCCAAGCTCTATCATTGATCCCGACCTTCATCCTCATTGGCTACTTGGCCTATTACGCTGGCTTGACCCGCGCGATTTTCGAATTGGCAAAACGCTGGGTTGGCTGGCTGCCAGGCGGTTTGGCCGTCTCGACTGTCTTTGCAACAGCTGGTTTTGCTGCGGTGTCTGGCGCATCGGTTGCGACCTCTGCGGTTTTTGCGCGTATCGCGATCCCTGAAATGCTGAAGCTGGGCTATGACAAGCGCTTTGCGGCGGGTGTTGTTGCTGCGGGTGGTACCTTGGCAAGCTTGATCCCGCCATCGGCCATCTTGGTGATCTATGCCATCATCGTGGAACAAGACGTTGGTAAGCTGCTTTTGGCGGGCTTTATCCCGGGGGCTTTCTCGGCTGTGGTTTATGGTGCGCTGATCGTCGGCATGGCTTTGACCTTCCGCAATTTTGGCCCACCGGTAAAAGGCTTTACATGGCGCGAGCGTTTTGAAGCCGTGCCGGCTGCGTTCCCGATTTTCTTTGTGATCGGTATTATCATTCTCTTCATCTACAACCCAATCGGCGACAAAGCCTGGGGTACCCCAACTGAGGGCGGCGCGCTGGGTGCGTTTGTTGTCTTCTTGATGGCGCTTTACCGCAAAATGAGCTGGAGTCAGCTGAAAGACGCGCTTGTGGAAACGGCAAAACTGTCAGCGATGATCTTCACCATCATTTGGGGCGTTTTGATCTACGTGCGCTTCCTGGGCTTTGCGGACCTTCCTGGCGCGTTTTCGGACTGGATTTCCGGTTTGCAGCAAGACCCAATGGTGACACTGATCATGATCCTATTGGCCTATGCGGTGCTTGGCATGTTCATGGACGCAATTGGCATGCTCTTGTTAACCTTGCCGGTGGTCTATCCTGCTGTGATGGCGCTGAATGGTGGCGAAACAGTGGCTGCCGCAGACAGTGCCTTTGGCATGAGTGGCCCGATGTGTGCGATCTGGTTCGGTATTTTGGTTGTGAAGATGGCCGAGTTCTGCCTCATCACGCCTCCCATCGGATTGAACTGCTTTGTGGTCGCAGGTGTCAGAGATGATATCTCCGTACAAGATGTGTTCCGTGGTGTGACGCCGTTCTTCGTCGCAGACGCACTAACAATCGCAGGCCTTGTGATGTTCCCTTGGATCGTGCTCTGGCTACCAAGCCTGACCTAACGTTCTGAACACACAGAGTTTGTGAAAGCCCCACCTAAGTAAGAAGGAAGCCATGATGGCCGAGATCGAACGCGAAGCGATGGAGTATGACGTCGTCATCGTAGGTGCAGGCCCCGCGGGCCTGTCTGCGGCGATCCGCCTGAAGCAACTCGACGCCGATCTGGACGTCGTGGTGCTGGAAAAAGGTTCGGAAGTCGGGGCGCATGTCCTGTCCGGCGCGGTGCTGGACCCATGCGGTCTGGATAAGCTGATTCCGGACTGGAAGGAAAAGGGCGCGCCGCTGAACACGCCTGTGAAGGAAGACAATTTCTACATGCTGGGTGAGGCGGGCGAGATCCGTATCCCCAACTTCCCGATGCCGCCGCTGATGAACAACCACGGCAACTACATCGTGTCGATGGGCAACGTCTGCCGTTGGATGGCCGAGCAAGCCGAAGGTCTGGGTGTGGAAATCTTCCCGGGCATGGCCTGTTCGGAACTGGTTTACGGCGACAATGGCGAAGTCAAAGGCGTGGTTGCCGGTGTGTTCGGGCTCGAGCCCGACGGATCGATCGGTGAAGGCACAGAGCCGGGGATGGAGCTGCACGGCAAATACGTGTTCATCTCGGAAGGTGTGCGCGGATCGCTCGCGAAAGAGATCATCGGCAAATACAATCTGCAAGCCGGGAAAGAGCCGCAGAAATTCGGCGTCGGCATGAAAGAAATCTGGGAGATCGTCCCGGCCAAACACAAGGAAGGCACCGTCACCCACACCATGGGTTGGCCGCTGGGCGGCAACGCCGGGGGTGGCTCGTTCGTCTATCACCTGGACAACAACCAGGTCTATGTCGGTTTCGTGGTGCACCTGAACTACAAGAACCCGCACATGTTCCCCTACATGGAATTCCAGCGCTTCAAGCATCACCCGATGATTGCTGAGCTTTTGGAGGGCGGCAAACGTGTGGCTTACGGCGCGCGTGCAATCTCGGAAGGCGGATATCAGTCGATGCCCAAGATGGTGGCACCGGGCGTGGCTCTGCTGGGCTGCTCGGTCGGCATGGTCAACGTGCCGCGCATCAAGGGCAATCACAACGCGATGCTCTCGGGCATGGCGGCGGCCGAGGCAGCTCACGCTGCCATCGGCGAAGACCGCTCGGCGGATGAGCTGAACGACTACGAGACCAAAGTGCGCACCGGCGAGATCGGCAAGGACCTCAAGAAAGTCCGCAATGTCAAGCCGATGTGGTCCAAGTGGGGCATGTTGGTGTCGCTGGCCCTGGGTGGCTTTGACATGTGGTTCCAGACCCTCCTTGGCTTCTCGCTCTTTGGCACGATGAGCCACGGCAAAACCGATGCCGAGGCGACCGAGGCGGCTGATAAGCATAAGGTCATCGACTATCCGAAACCGGACGGCAAAATCAGCTTTGACCGGTTGACCAACGTGTCCTTTGCGATGACCAACCACGAGGAAAGCCAGCCGTGTCACCTGCGTCTGAAGGACGACAGCATTCCGGTGAGTGTCAACCTGCCCAAGTACGCTGAGCCGGCGCAGCGCTACTGCCCGGCAGGTGTGTACGAGGTTGTTGAAGAAGAGGGCAAGGAGCCGCGGTTCGTGGTGAACTTCCAGAACTGCGTGCACTGCAAGACCTGCGATATCAAGGACCCGAGCCAGAATATCACCTGGCTCACCCCGCAGGGCGGCGACGGCCCGAATTATCCGAATATGTGAACTTTGGCTCCCAACAGGTAGTCACATGACCTCTAATTCAACAATAAATCTTGAGTTCGCTGATAGGAAACGCACCGAAATGCCCGGCTTGCATCGCATTGGAGCGCTTGAAATCGATTTGTCGCAACTCGCCCCATTATCCGAACACGGTCAAGGGCGAGCCGTTTTAGGAGAAGCTAGCTGGCAGCACGCATTCAATCTTCCAAAGCAAGATGCCAAATCAAGTATCAATTCATCACCATATCCCGAAATCCATGATTCCATTGCACAGTTAGCCCACTTGGTCTTCACGGGATTTCAAAAGAAACTTGATCGATACGTTGGTTCGCACACCAAAAGTAGTCCGAAACCACTCATTTTGGGAGTATCGGGATCGGTCTCGGTTGGAAAATCAACATTTGCCGAGCAGCTGAAAGCCTGCCTTTCCAAGTTGCCCCCAAATCCCTCGGTCGAGATTGTGTCAACGGACGGTTTTCTCAAGAAAAACGATGATTTGCAACGGCAAGGCCTCTTTGAGCGAAAAGGCTTCCCTGAAAGCTATGACCAGAAAAAGGTCGCGGTTTTCTTGGACCAGCTGGCGAATGGTCGCCACACCCTATCGATTCCCGAATATTCGCACGTCATTCGTGACGTCCTGCCGCTGCAACGTCATGCAATGATGCCTGACATTCTGATTTTGGAAGGCGTGAACGTCTTGCAGAATCCAAGACCTCTGAAAGAGGTGGGAGCCTCACAAAGTTTTGCCAATGCCTTGGATTACTCATTCTATCTGGATGCCCAAGAAGAGGATATTCGGCGATGGTATGTTTCCCGGTTTATTCAACTGCGTCGCAATACCTCTGGTGAGGTCGGATCTGAAGATGGTTCTTCCTGCACAGACTCGTGCACGGGAAGACTGAACCAGGAAGCATTGGACACTTGGTCGCGTGTAAACCTTCCAAACCTAAAACACCATATCTTCCCAACGCGAATGTCGGCCGATTTGATTTTGAGAAAAAACTCATATCATTGTTTGGTCGAAATGCACCCAAAACTCTCCGACACTGAATTTGGGTAACTAGAGTGTGCTTCAAAAGTCTCTTCGGTTCGACCCTTTGGCCAGCAGGCTTAATTTGAGTCCCTCACATGCCGCGATCTGAAATCGGTGGAGAATACAAAGTTGCTTCCAAAAGTTGAAGAAACGCGAAGTCAACTGCTAAGCGGGCCATCGAACACAGATGCCCAGATAACACCGCTTCCCCCAAAATGTATAGTATATCGCGTGGCTAAATACTGCGCTTCATGGCCGTTGTTCGGTCATGAACCTACGCGACCGAGTAGCCCTCAATACTCAGGATTTGCGCCGCGTGCGTGGGCTGAGCCAGGAAGAGCTCGCCCTGCGCGCAGGCGTAAACCGTGGCTATATGGGCAAGCTCGAAAACTCCAAATATGCCGTTTCGGTCGACATCCTCGAGAAGATCGCCAAGGCCCTTTCAGTCGATCCATCTGCGCTTGTCGCTCCGCGCAACTGACATCGCCACCAGATTTGATCCAAACACTCAATTAGTCCGTTAATTCTTCACGGGAGATTACCCCGATGCCCCCTCCTCGCCTCAAAGCACAACCTATAACCGAAGGCTTCATGCAAACTTCTGCTGGCTTGAAACTGGTCTGGCGGGAGTTTCGATGGAATACCGGCAGGACCGACAGGATGTGGTTTGTCGATCCCGATGTTGTGAACGAGGATCAGATCGAAATCCGGGAACTCGGCTCCGCTAAGGACTCAGCAGGCGAGACTTAGTACCGGAACCACTCCGAGTGATCCATATTGCCTTCATAGTCGCCGAACTCAACCATCACGGCGCGGTGGGAGAAACTGTAATGACCTCCGCTACTCGGAAACGATATCGACTGTCCGTTTTCACTGACAAATCTCGCAGGCCAGGGTGCGTGTGATCCGTAGACGCGCACGTGATACCGGCAATTCCGGTTTTCGTGATCGCAGGATCGCACGTACCAATCCCACTGACGTGGATCGTCTCGCGGTTCATAGGACCTTCCGTAAAACCAGAGAACCCGCGTTTTTCTCAGCCACGCGTATTCGGGGATGGAGATGTCCAACTCCCCTTCCCCGCCCGGCCCGCCGAGTTCAACCGGCACCGCCGCAAACGTGCAGATCCCGAAGGGAGGTCTGACAGGCCAGGGTGTGATGCGGCGAATCATTTCCGCGTAGGCGGCCGCGCAGACGGCGCTCGACGGAAACCCACCGGCCATACACAGCATGATTGCACAATCCATGTCGTATGCACGGGCAGGTTTTGTGCCAAACGCCCCAAATGTGAGCGCAGTGATCAAGCTTGCCAGTATCCGACGCATGAGAGTCTCCAATAATTTCTGCAATCTATCATTCACTTAGCAGGTTCTCGGCGGGAATCTACCTTTTTTCTATTATCTACGTTTTATATATATTGACTCTATCTGTGGTTTTCGTGTCATTTGCATCATGTAGAAGGTCTCTCAGGGGGAGAGACCATGCCGATAGCAAAACACCTAAGCCTGATCACGCTCGATGGAGTGAAGGATCTGATCGCCAGGGACGTTGAGTTCACATGTCGGTACGAGCTCGTGAGAGGCACAGGTGACGGCAAGCCGCTTTACCATTGCATCTACACGGTCGGGGATGAGGAACTCATCCTGGTCGCGGCAAAGGTGCAGAAGCACGGACCCAAAGTGCGCGAGTTCGCGCTTTGGCCAGGGCTCGTCAATCACCACGTCAATTTTGGCGATGGCCACCCTGTCAGCATTGATCTCGATATCCGCAACGCCGAAGGCGGCGATGGCGGATCTGATGGTGATCGGAACTGACGGAAGCGTCAGGACGTCCGGTTGGAACTTTCACGAGCGAGACGCTGCGGAACCTGCAGTCGCACGCGCCGAGACCGCCGCTCAAGTACCAAAGCAAGCTATCCTCGCAGCCATTCGCGCGACTTCGGAACGACACGCCAAGAATCGCAGCATCGCACTTGTTGGACTGTCGGCCACCAAGTGGCATGTCCTCTTCCAGGCCCTGATCGAGGCTGAAAGCAGTTACAATTCGACGGCAATCAGTCCAAAGGGCGCTTACGGGCTTGGCCAGCTGATGCCCGCCACGGCGCGAAGCCTGGGGGTCGATAGAACAGACCCACACCAAAACCTCGAAGGCGCCGCACGGTACCTGCTGGCGCAACTTGGCGCGTTCCAGAACATTGATCTGGCGCTGGCCGCCTACAACGCCGGTCCGCACCGCGTGCGCGAGTATGGCGGCGTGCCGCCCTTCGCAGAGACACGGGCGTACATCGCGCGCATTCACCGCATCCGCGCGCGTCTTTCCGGACAACCTGCTGAGCAGTCCATCGTTCACGTCTCCACCCGTGGAACGACGCGCCCACCGGTCGTGATCGCGCTACACTGATAAACCCCAAAGGAATTCCAAATGAACAAGCCTCGTCTCCGACACTTATGGCCTACAGCCGCAACCATGGCGCTCATTGCCAACCCGGCACTCGCGCAAGATCTGTCTCCCATTCAGAGCATGCTGGAAACCGTGGAGGCCGCGCTTACAGGCCCGATCGGTATTGCTGTGGCCACGCTGGCCGTCATCGGCACCGGCTTCATGTGCATGATGGGCCGCCTCAACTGGGGTTGGTTCGCCTCGGTCATCATCGGCATCGTGCTGATCTTCTCGGCCGGCACCATCGTCGATGGGTTTACTTAATGACAGTTCCGCTCAGCAAAAGAAGAGAATTCGAAGGCTGGACCGAGGCAGCGTTTGCGAAGCACAACGCGTTCGGGCCAGCTGCAGAATGCTGTTCTGCGGAACTGTCATGATGTCGGAACGATCCCCTCTTTTCTTAGGCCTCGCACGCCCGCCGAAATATCTCGGCCTCCCTGTGGGGTACCTCGTTGTGCTGGCCTCAGGTGTTGTTCTGCCCTTCATCTGGACCAAGTCGCTGATCTTCTTCCTGATCGGGATCATCGCCTATCCGGTGCTGTGGTTCGTGGCCGACAAGGAACCGCATTTCTTCGAAGTGCTGCGGGTTTCTTATGGCGCGGTGCGGTCCACAAAAAACCGGGCACTGCATGGGGGTGACAGTTTTGGCGCCTGATGGATCGACATCCGTCTCCCCGGCCCTGCTGGCAGCAGACGGAGAGGCGTTTTCGCGGGAGAGCTTTCTGGCAGAACACCTGCCGTATTTCTCGCGCGTGGCCGATGACGTGCTGATCACGCGCAACGGCGATCTGATGGCGACACTACGCCTTGAGGGCCTCAATCCGATGACCACGCCCGACGCGGAACTCGATGCTCTGCGACGGGCGGTCGCCGCCATTGTCGCCCAGACCGGTGACCTCTACGGGTTCTACATTCATCGGATCTCAGTGCCGCAACATCTGCGCTTACGCCCCATCAAAGGGAATAGCTTTTCAGCGGAGATCGACCGCCGTTGGCAGAAGCACGTCCAAAGCCTTAAGCCTAGAAAAAAGCAACTCTATCTCACCATCCTGCGCCGCCCGGACCTGACCTCTCGCCTGCCCCTCCTGCGCGGCCTCGCCCGCAAAGGTTGGGTCAAGGACCGTGAAGCGCGGGCGCAGGAATTGAACGAGGTCGTTGGGTTCTTCGAAGTGGCCCTGGCCAATGCCAGGCCCAAACGGCTGTCCACGTCAGGTGGCGAATGGCTTGGGTTCCTGAACACGCTGAATTCGGGCTCTTTTGCATCCGTCGCGTTTGGTCAGAGCGCCCTGCCCTTGTCGCATCAACTGGGCGATGTGCGCGCAACCTTTGAAGGCGACACGGTCCGCATCGACTGCGCCACGACCGGTGCCCACCGCTACGGCTCGCTCTTCAGCATCAAGTCGTACCCGGCCCTGACAGATGTCACCCTGCTCGATGGGCTCGACCTGCCCCTCGACGTCGTACTCACCAATTCCTTCACCCCGATCCCGACCAATATCATGGCCGAACGCATCCAACGGATCATTCGCCAGATGCATGCCTCGGACGATGCCGCCGTCTCGCTGCGCGACCAACTCGCCATCGCTGCTGATGATCAGGAAGCGGGGCGTATTGCTTTCGGCAATCACCATCTCTCGGTCGCCGTCTATGCCGAGAGCCGTGAGATGCTCGAACGCGCGGCTGCTCAGATCAAACGCGCGGGACAGGAGATCATGGCGGTGATCGTGCGTGAGAATATGGCGCTGAAAGCCACATACTTTGCGCAGCATCCGGGGAACTTCGGCTACCGGGCACGACGCACACCGATTTCGTCGGTCAACTTCGCGGATTTTGCCGCCCTGCATGGCTCGGTCGAAGGACGTGGTAGCGAGGACAGCCCTTGGGGAGACCCCGTGACCGTACTGCCAAGCGTCGGTACGTCCGGGTACAGGTTCAATTTTCATGAAGCGGGTGAAATCACGAAGGAACCGACGGTCGGGCACACGCTGGTTCTGGGCCGGACAGGCTCGGGCAAGACCCTGACCACAGCCTTTCTGGCCGCCCAGTCTCAGCGCGTCGGCACGCGGCTGTTCTTCTTCGACAAGGACCGCGGGCTTGAGATGGCCGTGCGCGCCTTGGGCGGCAAATACCACGAGGTCCGCGCCGGTGTGCCCACGGGTCTCAACCCCCTTACTACCGAAACGGACGAGCGTGGACGTGCCTGGCTGTCCGACTGGCTCGGGACACTGCTCTCCACCCACGGCACCCTGTCTGGTGAACAATCCCGCTATATCCAGAACGCGGTGCGCCAGAATGCGGAAGCCGGAGCTTCGTTGCAGAGTTTCGAGAGCTTCGAGACGTTGTTCCGCTCGCTCGACGATGGCGGTGAGTTGCAATCCCGCGTGGGTGAATGGGGACCTGGCGGGCGCTATGGTTGGGTCTTTGCTGGCAGCACCACCGGGAGCGGAGGCGAAACCGCGCTGGCGCTGGACGGTGACATCGTCGGCTTCGACATGACAGAAATCCTCGACATGGCCACCGAACGCATGGCGGTGCTCTCTTATATTTTCCGCCAGATCGAACGGGTGGTCGAGGACCGCCGCCCCACCATCATCGTGCTCGATGAGGCCTGGAAGCTGCTTGATGACGCCTATTTCGGGGCGCGGCTGGAAAACTGGCTGGTCACGCTCAGGAAGATGAACTGCGTCGTGATCATGATGACGCAATACCCGAGCCAACTGCGCGAGGCCCGGGTGGGCAAAACCATCGTTGAAACCGTCCCGACCCAGATCCTCTTTCCCAATGATCGCGCCACACCGGCCGATTACGACTTCCTGCGCGTCTCGGAAAAGGAAGCCGCCTTGCTCACCCAACCAACCGCGGGCCAGCGGATCGCACTGATCAGATCGGCGGGCGACAGCCTCTTTGTCGACACCGACCTGTCTGCCCTCGGGGATCTCCTCCCAATCCTCGGGGGCGGGCGCACTGGTGAGACACATGTCGGGTCCGATTGGCGCAACACCCCTTACTTCTGGAGAACAAAATGCGAGTAACTTTGTTACTGATGGCCTTTCTCAGCGTTGCCGCCTGTGAGCGCTACACCGAGAAAACCTCACCGTGTTTCAGTAAGAACGGTGAACCCGTTGTATCGCGCAATGTGATGACGCCGCTCTCACTTTCATTCTCGGCAAAACCACCCGACCCCACCAAGGATTGCAACTTCGAGCCAGTGAACGGCAGCTGATGCATCGCGTATTCCTCATATGTGCGGGCCTATGCTGGGCTCCCTCGGTTGGACTGGCCCAGGGCGTTCCGACCCAGGACAACTCCGGAATTGGCCGGCTTGTGGCGATCCTGGGCGGTCTCGGCGAGGACATGTCGGTCCAGCGCGAGACAACTTCAACCCAGGACCAACTGGCCGAGGTTCAGGCAGATCAGCTGCGCGTGCTCGAAGAGATGACCGCCGCCATGACAGGCACCGGTTTCAATATCGCCAGTCTGGAAACCGGCGGCAGCTTTCCCGCCGCAGAAATCTATCCCGCCGTCAGCAATCACCCGATGGATGCCCGCCTCTTTGGCGAGGGACGTGAGACCATCGAGATGATGATCGTGCGTGTCGCCGGCGAGTTCGCTGGCGCGCCGGGGGTGGCCCGAGCCGGATTGTCGCCAACTCAGTGGCGTTGCCTGTTTCAGGCGCTGATCAAGCAGGAAAGCCGGTTCAGCGTCACCGCGCAAAGCCCGGTTGGTGCCTACGGCCTCACCCAGCTCATGCCCGGAACTGCCTCGGATATGGGCGTCGACCGCTATGACGTGATGGACAATCTGCGTGGCGGGGCACGCTATATCACCACCCAGCTGAACCGCTTCGGAACCATCCCGAATGCGCTCGCCGCCTACAATGCCGGACCCGGACGCGTCATCGAATTTGGCGGCGTACCGCCCTTCAAGGAAACCCAGGGCTACGTCCGCAATATCTCGAAGTCCTACAATGAATATCTCGCCGTGATTGGTGGCGCCGATGCGCTTGGCACATTGACCCCGACCGACATGGCGCTGGCCGAATATTCGAACATCTCGGATGCCAGCCTTTACTACGCCGCCGATGCGCATGCGACGACCGAGCAGGTCGTCAACCGTCTCGCTGCGATCATTCGCCAGATCGATGCGCAGCCCAATGTCAAGGCGGCGATGGAGCTCAACACCTACGCGCGGGCCGAAATCGCCCGCATCCTCTCTCTCCGCATGCGCCTGATGGCAGCGAACCAGACCCGAGAAGCGGCGCACACCCAGCACCTGATGGTGGACCGGTTGGAGGAACGAAAATTTATGGCCATGGAGGTTTCTGAATGAAACGATTTCTATTGAGTGCGAGCTCGGCGCTTGCCCTCTCCGCATCTTCAGTCATTATTTCAGGCCTCGTTACCCCGGCCAACGCTCAAGGTGTCCCAACGTTCGACGGACAGCAGCTGCGCCAACTGGTCCTGCAGATCGAACACATGGCCGAGGATCTGAATGTCCAGCTCGAGCAGCTGGCCACCATGCGGCAGGAGCTGGAAACCCAACTCTCCCAGCTTCTGAACCTCGAGGCCCAGCTCCGCTCCCTGATCGAAGGCTCCGGTGTCGGAGAGCTCTTTGCCACCATCGAGGAGTTCGAACGCCTCAAGGGTAAACTCATTGCCCCCATGACCACGCTGCAATCCCTTGCGGAAGGGGATTTCCTGTCCGGCTTTGTCGATGGCGCCGATCTCTCGCGGCAGGTTGAATCCGTTCTGCGCGGCTCAGGCCTGACATCGGAAAGCCTCGCCACTCTGTCATCATCATCTGAGCCCGCAGACACGCGCCTCGCCACCTCCGCCGGGGCCAGCGCGATGCTGTCGGTCGCCGCCCAGGAAAGCCATGAAGAAGCCGGCGCCAGTCTGGAGCGTATTGAAACCATGGTTGGGCTGATTAACGATCAGGACGGGTTGCGGGCTGCGGTCGATCTCAACACCCGTGTCACGGCAGAACTGGGGATCATCATGACCCAGATCTGGCGCCTTGAAGCCGCGCAAGGCGTGAGCGCGGGCCAACTCGGCGTGGTCGATGCCGCCACCCTCGCCGCCGAGCGCAAATTCCGTTCCATGGAGGTCCCAGAATGAGACGGGACGCCGTCAGCGGGTGGAACGCCCACGTCGATCGGTGCGCCACCAGCGCACGGGACGCCGTTGGAGGGTGGACCGTCCCAAACGGGCGAAACGCCATCGCCGCCATTGGGTGTCTATTGGTCCTTTCTACGCCACTCGCCGCCCAGACCTCCGGCGGGTTCGAAACCATGGCGCAACATGAGGAAACAGCCCAAGCCTGTATTGTGCCGCGACCACCGCGTGATCTCGCCAAGACCGCCTATATTCGCAACGGTTATCGCGCGATCCTGCGTATTCTTGCCGTGCGCCTTTGGCAGGAAACTGGCAGTTGCGACTGCGTAATCAACGACATCACCTGGGACCAAGTGGTGTTAAAGGGAGAAGAGTTCGTGACCAGAAACGATCCTCTCCGTCCCTTCGATACCTCAGAATTGCGTCTGCTGGCCGACAGCCTGGAAGCCGAGCGAACTGCGGCCTGCAAGGTCGACTGACGTGGGGATCATCCGCGATATCCTTTCCCAAGTCGATGACGCCGTCGACAGTGTGGCCGAGTCAGGCTTTGCCGATGGCGCGGGCGTAGTCGGAGACGTGATCTCGGCCGGTGCCGTCGTTCTTCTGATCTTGCTCGGCATCAATGTGGTCATGCAACTACGCCCAATGACATTCGGGAGCAGCTTTGCATTTGGCATCAAGCTCGCATTGGTGTCGATATTTGCGCAGAGCTGGGACAACTTTGCCGTCATCTACAATATCGCCACGTCGGTCCCGGATAGTTTGGGTGCGGCTATTCTCGATCTCACCGACAGCGGTGACGAAGCCGGAGTCTACGAAAGCCTCGATTCCATGGTGAACCGTATCACCGCCTATGGTGATGCGATCGGCGACAATGCGGGCTGGGTATTCGGTGCGGTCCTCGGCGCGATCTTCTTCGTGCTCTCGGCGATCTTCGCCGCTGTCACCGCCGGGATCATCGCCTTTGCCAAGATCGTCTTCACCCTGATGATCGTCATCGCGCCCTTCATGATCCTGGCTTCACTCTTCAAACCCACCCAATCGCTCTTCGAGGCCTGGTCCCGCGCCACGATTGGCTACGCGCTCATGCCCGTGGCCGCTGCGGGGGCAGCCGGGATCATCGTCGCTATTGCCGAGAGCATCGGAGCCTCATCGGCCGATCCGGACAATGTCGCGACAATCAGCCTGATCCTGCCCTTCCTCGTCATCCTGATCCTGAGCGCTGGCATCATGGCTTCGGTGCCCTACATCGCCTCAAACCTGACCGGTGTGGTCGGCATCGCCTCCAATGCCATTGGTCTGACAGGACTGGCACGGCAAGGCGTCGTCAACGCGGGTGCATATGGAACCGGTGGAGCTGCGCGCGTGGCCACCGGGAAAACACCCCATGAGTTGCGCCACGCCACCAGTGACGGGGTTATCAAAACCGGTCAGGCCATCCGCCAAACACCCGGCGCACTCCTTGCCAGCGCCAAATCCTTTCGCAATCCCAACCAGACACCCTGACACATCATGAGCAAAGCACGTGACGCCTTCGAGGCGGATTTCATCTATGGGCCGCGACGGCGAGAACGGTTTGCATATTTTGTGGCCGCTGCGGGCATTATCGTCGGGCTGGCCGGATTTCTCGGCGCGGTTTCTCTCTTCCCCCTCAAAACCATCGAGACATTTGTGGTCGTGGTCGACAAGGAAACCGGTGAGATGGACCGCGTCTCGCAGGTCGCCGCCCTCACCCTCGATGAAAGCGATGCCATCATCCAGGCCAATCTGGTCGCTTACGTCGATGATCGGGAAACCTATGACCTCACCGATGGCGAGCAGCGCATCAACTCGGTGCTTGATCGCTCTGACAACGACGCCGCCCGCACCCTGCGCGATCTCTGGTCCTCGACCAACGAGGACTACCCAATTGCGGTCTATGGGCGTGAAGCCAAGATCGACGTGGTCATTCGCTCGGTGAACCAGATCGAACCTGGCGTTGCCCAGGTCCGCTTTACCCGCACGCTCCGGCGGGAGCGCGACACCCGCACCGTGACCCGACCTTACGTCGCCACCCTTGCCTATGAGTTCCGCCCGGAAACCCGCCAACGCCTGCAGGATGTCTGGGCCAACCCGCTCGGCTTTGTCGTGACCTCCTACCGCGTCGATGCTGAAACCCTCGAGAATTGATTTCCCATGAAGCTCATTATAGCACTCCTGCTCGCCGCATCCCTCCCCACCCTGGTATCCGCCGAGGCCACACCGCAGGGTGGACCGCTTGATGTCCGCATCCGCTACGCCACATATAATGTGAACCAGGTCTTCCGGATCGAAACCGACCTGCGCCACTCGACCACAATCCACTTCGGACGTGGAGAACGGTTTGAAGCCGTCATTGTGGGCGACACGGAAAGCTTTCAGGTCGATCCGGTCCCCGAGCTTGGCAATGTGCTGACGATCAAACCACATGTGGCCAGGGCGTCTACCAACATGACGGTGATCACCAATCGGCGGGCCTATTCCTTCCATTTACGCGAAGGGTCGATACCGAACCGCACAGGCATGTTTTTCGAGGTGCGGTTCAAATACCCCGACGAGGCACGCCGTTCGCGTCCCGGCACGGCAAAGGGCTTCGAGGCACCGCGCAACTATGCCTATCTCGTCTCTGGCGCAAGCGATTTTCGACCGGCATCGGTCTATGACGATGGGCGCTACACCTATTTCACCTTCCCGGAAAACACCCGACAGCCCGCGATCTTCAAGGCCGACGACCAGGGTCGCGAACGCACGGTCAACTGGACGCAGGATGGCAATACCGTCCGGGTGCTCGGTGTGAACGATTTCTGGACATTGCGAATCGATGACGAGGCGCTCTGCATCGCGCGGGATCAATCCGCCATTTACGTGAGCAATTGACCATGGCCGACGATCCTGATCTGCAAAAGCGCCTCGACACGTTCAAGGATGGCAAGACGAAACCCCGGTCCGGTGGTCTCGGCGTAGGAGCATTGGCCATTGCGCTAGGACTTGGTGGTGCTGGTGTGGCCTATTGGCTTGCCACCACAACACAGGACAGCCCCACCCCGCTCGAAACTTCCGAAGTGACCCCGTTCCAGGACGGGCGTCCGGGAAGCGGGCGGTTGGAGTTTCCGCCTGATGAGACAGATCGGCGCGTCAATGATGCGCTCATTGCCGTCGAGGAAGCCCTCGAGGTACCCGCTGCCCCTGCCCCGGAACCAAGTCGCGAAGTTCTCGACGAGTTGGCACGTCTGCGCGAGGCCCTCGCCGCCAGCCAATCTGAACGCAATGCGGAAATCCAGGCCGCTGTTGGGGATCTGCGCGAAGCCTTTGATGCCCAGACCAAGGCGCTGGAGGCACAGATCGCGGAACGGGAGCGTGAATTGACAGCACTCGAGCGCGAAGGTGATGCAAAGCTTTCCGGGCTTCAAAGCCTGCTCGACGCCGAGCGCGCGCAACGCGAGGCGCTGGAAGCCGAGCTTCAGCAGGGTGCGCTGATTGCCGATCAACGGCTGTTGGAAGAACGTCGACGGCAAGAAGAAGAGCAACGCCGACGTGAAGCCGAGCGCGCAGCCTCAGAATTGCTGGCAGCCCAGATACGGTCGCCCGCAGTCGTGTATTCGGATGGTCAGGCGAATGCGGCTTCAGGCACAACAACTGCCAGCACCACGGGCGCAAGCGCGCCCCTGAATGAGAACGAGGCCTATTTGCAGACCGCGGCCCGCCCTCTTGAGATCGAAGAGGCCGCGCGCATGGAGTTCCCGGATCGCACGCTCGCGCAAGGCTCGGTGATCCAGGCAGCGCTGCAAACCGCGATCAACAGCGACTTGCCAGGCAATGTGGTGGCAGTCGTCTCTGAACCTGTTCCGGCCTTTTCCGGAGACCGGATCCTGATCCCACGAGGATCGCGTCTCTTCGGCCAGTATCGCTCTGGTATCGAAGTCGGCCAGAAGCGAATCCTGATTCTCTGGACTCGCATTCTCACACCCGACGGAATCTCCATCAATATCGCCTCTGTCGGCGCTGACCGCCTTGGCCGCTCCGGCATGACCGGCCTCGTCGACACCAAATTCCTGGAACGCTTTGGTGGCGCCGCGCTGATCTCGATCATCGGGGCTGCCCCCTCCGTAGCCGCAGATCGGGTCAGTGACGAAACCGCATCCGATGTTCTTTCGGATATTGGCTCAGACCTGTCTGACGCCACCAGTTCCGTCATCGCCGATCAGGTCTCGATGTCGCCGACGATCTATGTGGATCAGGGCGCGGGTGTGACCGTGCTGGTGGACAGGGATGTGGTTATCTACCGGGATTCCGGGTCGCACTAGTCAAAAAGGATCGGCTTTCGCGTTCGAGCCAAAGGCGAGAAGCAGCGAAAGCCGATCTTACAAAACCGGAAACACCGAATTGGATACAGAAGCCCTCCCATCGTCCTACCTTGAGCGCTACCTCGCACCCTTCGAACACTGGCTGACCGATGACGACGTCATTGAGCTGGCCATCAACCCGGACGGTCGGGTGTGGATCGAACGACGTGGGTCCACTGCCATGGAATGTGGTGACAAGGCAGTGGATCCGGCTGATGCAATCAACCTCGGCACCACCATGGTTGGCGATGCAAAGGCCAAGGTCTCCGAGAAAAACCCGCTGGTGTCCGGCAAAGTCGAGTTCCGGGGGCGACCACTGCGGGTGCAGGTCGTGGTTTCGCCTGCCGTTGAGCAAGGGGCTACAATCACCATCCGGCTGTTTGGGCAAACCGACATTCGCAACTATGAGCCCTCCTACCTTCAAGGCAAGGCAGTTTCTCTGACCGACATTCGGGCAGAGAAGCTGAAAGCGATTTCGAAACAGGCAGAGACCGATCTGACCGAAGCATTGCGGCAACTTGTTGAGGACCGCCTGAACATCCTGGTGAGCGGTGGAACCTCGACGGGAAAGACCACATTCGCGCGCCATCTGCTGACCCATGTTCCAGACAATGAGCGCCTTATCACCATCGAAGACGCGTTCGAGCTCTTTCCTCATCAGCCGAACTCGGTTTGCCTTCTTGCGGATCGGGCCAAGGATAGTCCGCGGTCGGCCGGTGCATTGCTGCAAGCTTCTCTGCGGATGCGACCAGATCGGATCGTTGTCGGCGAACTTCGAGGATCGGAAGCGCTCACCTATCTCGAGGCGATCAACACGGGGCATGGTGGATCGGTATCGACGATCCATGCAGAGACGGCAGAACTGGCGATTGATCGGCTGGCGATCATGGTCTTGCAGGCCGGAACGCCACTGACCTTTGCTGAAGTGCAGACCTATATCAGGAAGTCGATTGATGTGATCGTGCAGTTGGGTCGGACGGATGGACGGCGGGGGATTGCGGAATTGCTGGTCTTGGAGTGAGTTCACTGCCACTAACACATCTCGCCACTCAATTCTTGAAATCCTCGAAGTTGAGAGCAACTGGCGTGTCCACTTCAACGTCCCTTAGGGTCAATGTACGGTTCTTATCATCCAGTTCGTGTTCCGTCGCACCAATCATGAATTCGTCTCCCTCCTTATGCGGTGGACGATGAGTTGGCCGATTCACTAGTAGCCCACTTGGGATGCCAAATTGGTCTGCTCTGTCGTAAAAAAGGGTGCTTTTGAATCCTGACCCACGCGCCAACTCTCTAGCGGCCTGGCCAATGGTTATGGTCTTTGCCAACCGGCTTTCCAGTGCCTCCTGAAGATCTTTGATGCGCTTGTAGCGTTCCAGCTTGTCGACGCCGGCGTCGCCACCAAGGTGTTCTACGCCTCTGAGACGAATTAGAACCCCTTTGGAAAACGAAGCTTCTCCCGAGTCTGTAGAACGAAAGTGGAGCATCGGTGCGATCTGTAGCCGCTGGATTCCGTCTTCAGGACGTCTGACAATATATCGGTCCTCGCGAAACCGAACTGACATCATGACTGCGCCCATACCTTTCCGCATTTTTTCGAGAGATGCAGGCGCACGGTCAACCACATGGCCAATGACCAAGTAGTTGTCTTTCTGTTGCACGACCCATCCCTTTGAAGACAAAAAACGGTTCTGCGCATCCAACCATAGCCCCATCGACCTAAGGTACCCGTTTTTGTGAACATAGAAGCGAAGGAAAGATCGCGAAACCCGGGGTGTTCTGTGTCCCCTTTCCAATGCCTCAGCCCGATATAGAAGGTAGTCGCCAAAAATCTCAGATGTCGCTCCCAAGGGATTTCGATCCGCACGTTGAAAATTGAATACTGCTCGGTCAGGGCTTAGATCCTGCATCTCAAGCCCAAATATCTTCTTGTAGAGGTTGGCCACGCCCGTGTTTTGCCGCCACGGGTGGACGGCAGGGACCGCCATCACAAACGCTTCGAAGACGTCTTGACCGCATTTTGGATTGGTTTGCTGCAGGGCTCGCAGGTGAGTGTCCTTGAATTTCTCGTCGGAAGGAGTCAGTCCACGGTTCATCTCGTCCAAAAGCGGCCCAAACACTCTTTTTGTCAGCCCTGCCAGGCCCAAATCACTCTGAAGTCGCCTTAAGAATTCGGCTACCTTTGCCCTCAAGGCCAGCTGTTCATCGTCAAGTTTCTTTCCTCGACCCATTAGCCCTCGCACTTATCCACATACTATCCACAAGACAAACTTTTCGGATATTTTAGGACGTTAACTCAAGTTCCCGGACAAATTCAACTCAATGTATGAATTGTCCGAGGTCTTGTTCCGAATACGGCTATGATTTTAGGAGATTTTTCTGCAAGTGCGAAGGCTGCACGCATCTTGCCATATTTTGCGTGCGCTGCCGAAACCCGCTTACCATGGAGTTGTTGAAGCGCCAAAGACAAGCTGCTCCGGCAACGCTAGAGACACCTAGCTGCGCAGGAAACGTGAGTCAACGGCTTAACGCAACTGCTCACGAAAGGAGTCACCCAATGAGCACCTTCGACACACATGAACCGCCAGCCTTCTTGGCTTCCACTCTTGTCCGTCGCCTTCTGGCCTGGCTGCTGTGGCTGCTCTTTGAGTGGCTGTTCGGCAAGTCAGGAGACCGGTCGGACGACGTAGCGGATGAAGCCCCGAAGCCATGGGCGGACGAGATCATGTTCCGGAGTGAAGCCGGCGCTTTCTAGCCGGAAAAGCTCGTATCACCAACCCAAGGGCGCTGCGAGGATTTCGTGGCGCCTTTTTTTGCGATAGTCGGCCGGAATTCGCTCCCTTGGTTTTTTCAAAGGGCTGGAATCAGTCGGCACCGCCTCCAAACTGCAGGTCACCAAAGCCGTGCCGGATGAAGTAATCCTTGATGCCTGCCTTAGGATCGGCACGCGGATTTAGCAAAGAATTTGTCCCGGTCAAGTCTACTTCCAGCCTTCATGAAGTCACAAGGGTCGTCATTCTCCCAAAAGCTCTTCGATGAAACTCTCCTGCCGGTCCAGCACGCGCTCCCACTCCGTCGGCACCCCATCGTCCCGGTCCATCTCCTCCGGTCGGAAATTATCAGCATCGGGTTTCGCCGCCACCGCCCGCATAGCCCGCGCTTGCCGCCGCCGCGACCTCAATGTGCTGGCAGCCTCCTGTTCCTCGTCGGTATCAACGTCATCACCACCATCAACCCAAGGCCCCACCCCTTCCACGCTCGGCGGGTATGGGTAGTCCCTGACCTCCTGTTGTTCGACCATTCCCTTGAACATCGGATCATCATAGTACTTGATCCGTTGCGCCTTGATCGGATGCTGTGGCGAGGCAAGGATGATGACCTCGTCGGGATCCAGTAGCCGTGCCTCGGTCTCCGAAAGCAGTGGTCGTTCCTCCAGCCGAGCGCTGGTCGAGGTTGCCCCCAGGATACCCTTGTTGCGCCCATACATGCGCGTCACGGCCTCCCGCGTCGTGCTACCAACCGCCGCCGACACCTCCCGGACGGTCCGTTGATCCCGCGGCGTGATGTAGAGTTTAAGCCCTGCCCCGTTCTCGAGGCTCTCACGGCCCTCGGACCCATAGATGCGATCCAGTGCGGCCAGGGACTGCGCGATCATCGCCACGCGCCCACCGTAGCTCGCCAGCGAATGGATCGCCCTCTCGAGATAGGGCATCGCCCCCATCTGCTGGAATTCATCGATCATCATCATGACCGGCCAGGGCTCGTCAGGGCCCGGCTCATTCAGGCGCAGGCTGGCGATGAGATCGGCGAACATGAGCCGCAGAAGCGGCGCCAGCGTCGCGATATGATCCTCGGAAACCACGATGTAAAGCGAATGCGGTTTGCGCCGGAACTGACCGAAGTCAAAGTCGCTCGCCTCGGTGGCCGATCGCACTGCCGGGTTGTCCCATTGTTTGAGGCCCGCCGTCATCAGGGCCTGGATATTCGAGGTCAGAAGCCGTGAAGAGGCGCTGGCTGCATTGGTCCAGAGCTCGCGGACGACCTCTTCATTCGCTTCCTCGGCGTAGGCGCTGTACTGGGCGTTTTTGTAGTCCCCTGCCGAGACGATCTTGTTGACCTCACCCAGGGTCGGCGTGCCGCGCTGGATCGCGAGTAGGCAGGCCGCGACGAAAATCGATTTGCCGGCCTCGGAGAAGGTGTCGAGGGTCTTGTTGTCCTTGTCGAGGAACAGATCAGCCAGGATCGACACTTCCGTGAACTGTTGAGCGAAGCTGGGATAGGCTGCGATACGGGCTAGCGGGTTGTAACAATGGGTGCTGTTGGCCCAGTCGAACGGGCTGAACCGGAACACCTCGTCGCCATTGAGAGCCCGGAGTCGCGAAGTCTTGTCGAAGTTCTCGCCCTTGACGTCGAGCACCACGACGGAGCCCGCGAAAGACAGCAGGTTCGGGATCACGAAGCCCACGCCCTTACCGGCCCGGGTCGGCGCCACCATCATCACATGGGGGATTTCGGTGGAGGAGATGAACTCGGATTTGGATTTGGGCTTGCCGAGTTTGCCGCAGACAAAACCCTTGCCCGGACCTTGCAGCATGCCGTTTTTGCGAAGCTCGGCCTTGATCTGCCAATGAGCCGAGCCGTAATCATCCTGCTCCCGTTTCCAGGTCCAGGCGGCGGCGAGAACCGCTAACCCAAGCGCCCCGAACCCGACTGCACCGAACGCCACCTTGAAGGCTTCCGGGTGCGCGAGGCGCAATCCTGAACCAGCACGCCAGACGGCGAACATATCAAACTGGCCAAAGCCGGTGCGCAAGGCCAGCGCCAGGTAGAAGCTGGCGACGATGGTGCCCAGCAAAGTGCCACAGATCAGACCGAAGGGCACCGCGGCCCAGAGAGGAATGGGTTTCATGAGGGATGCTCCGATCAGAAGGACAGGTCGTCGTCGAGATCACGTCCGAGGTCCCGGCTTCGGGTCTGCTCGGCATCCATCTGCCGCGCCACCTCCGTCACCTTGTCCTGTTGCAGGGCGGCGGCGCGGTCGGTGAAGACCTGATCGCCGGTTTCCTCATGGGTCATCTCGAGGAACTCCTGCGTGACCGTGATCTGGTCGATCTTGCCGGGCAGCGCCTCTTCCAGCACCGCGTAGTTGCCGCGCCGTAGCTCGGCCACCCCTTCCTCTCCGAGTTCCTTGAAGAGCTCGGCTTGCAAGGTGCGTTCAACCACTTCTTCCTGTTCCTCAGAAAGCGTACCCTCTTTCAGCATATCCGCCAGTTCCTGCAGATAGGCGTTCGGTCCCCTGTCGGCATCGTCAACCAGTGAGAGGTCTTGTCCATCTTCAGCATTCAGCCCTGCGCCAACGGGCACACCCAGTTCCCGCGCGCGCTCCATGAGGCGGTCCATCACGCCGTCAACCTTCTCGAGCGCGCCATCGAGTTGGTCATCATTGGCGGTCTCAACCGTGAGGCCGTCCCTGGCCAACACCGCCCCCATGTCGCGCTCAACCCAGTCCTGGGCCAGCCCGTAGTTCGTGGTGCCGCCCGAGACGATGCGGGCTGTGAGATCATCACCGTCGATCCCGGCTTCCCGCGCATCCGACAGAATGTTCTCCAGAGCTTCATCCCGCCCGGATTGCAGCGCTTCCATCAGACGCACGTCCCCTGCCCCCGGCGGATAGGGCTCGGCCAGGTCACGGCCGAAGCGCGCCCGCAGGTCAGGGTCAGGCACCATCTGCGACAAGTCACGGATGATCGGGGCAGCCTTGACCTCGAAACTGGCGCGGGCCTCACCGTCCAGTTCCTCGGCTTTGAGCCGCAGGGCCTCAATGGTGCGCTCGGAATACTCGATCGCATCCCCGACGGTCTGGATGTCCTTCATGTCAATCTCTCCTGCGGTGAACTGGTGAACGGTGTTTGACCCAAGACCCTTGGCCATGGCCCGCACGGCGCGAGCCAGGTGACGCTGATCCATGCGATCCATTAGGTCGGCCAGCTTCACATAGTCCTTGGCAAAACCGACAACCTGGGCCTGGGCGATGGCGGACTCCTCGGGCGTCATCGCGATTTCGCGCGGCAGACGCGCCTCTTCCTTGGCCCGGTAAATCTCTTCGATGCCGGGGGCCTTGGCGAAGATGCCGCGCTCGAGACGGGTGGTGGCATCCAGCATCACGCCATAGCCCTCTGCGATCTCCGCCTGCTTCTCGCGCATGAGCTGGGGCGACATTACCCCCTCAGCCCAGCAGGAGAACCAGGTCCCCTGCTCCCGACCACGATTGTTCAGAACGATATGCGCATGCCGGTGCGCGCGGTCGTCATGGACCGCCAGCACGTAATCCCACTGATCGCCATATTCACCGCTCTCGAAGAAATGTTCCGCCCAGTCGAGCGCGATGTCGCGGACCTTGTCGGTGCTGACATCTGTCGGGAAGGACAGAAGCATGTGCGAGGTGAAGCCAAGCTTGGTGGTGCCCCGCCAGGTATCGGACCAGGCCTCGATGATTTCATCCTTCTGATCCCCCGTCAGGACCGCCGCCTCACTTAACGGGTTGGTCATCGTCGAATAGGTGAAGACCGCCTTGTCGTTGATATAGGAGAGCTGGTTGCCGAGAGAGGCGCGTGTTTTGCACCCCCCCGCCCTGATCCGCTTGAACACCGCCGCTCGGCTTTGACCCGAGGCGGCCTTGGCGATGTTGCGCACCGAGAGCCGCCCTACCCGCGCATAGCTGCGCCCCTGCCGGCGTCCTGCAAGCCGCGCATCAATCCGGGCCTGGGCCTTGCCTCGGATACGCTCGTCTTCCCAGAGGCGACCCATGACCGAGGTGTAGAGGGAGAGCGGATCAGCCATTGGAGGCACCCACTGCGGAAAACCCCTTCGCGTCTTCCTCAACGATATCCGGCATCCCTGCGCCGCGCTGCACCTGCGCCAGATCCTTCATCGCACCAAGCTCGCGAGTCGTCTTCTGTGCCAGTTCGACAAGCTCGGAAACCAGCGCCCGATCCTCGTCTGTAAGCACCATCCGTCCCCGACGCACCGCCTTGGCCAGGGCCATCCCGGCATCGGTCAATTCCCGTGATTGGCGCCAGGTCTCGACAAACCCGTCGAGCCGATCTGCCGTCACATCCATGAACCCGCAGCGGGCGCGCACCACCGCTTTCAGAGCCTGACTACGGTTGGCAAAGCCACGCACCTGCCACTCCGCATCGAAGGCAGAAAGCTCGGATTGAGACGCCCGGAAGGTGACCACTTCAGACGGATCGCGGACTGCGACACCCTCACCTATCTCCTCTTTCGCGAGCCGCGACACATGCCGCACGGACACGCCAAACTCCGCAGACAACTCCTGCGCCGACTCCCCAGTCTGGAACCGTCGCGCGATCTCTATCCGCTGCTCAAGCTTCAGGTTTTTCGCCGCTCGCGGCATCTTCAGACCCCTCGGACAAAATGTGTATACATTTGCCATATCCTGCCAACTTCATACAAGGCTGCCCCACCATACGATACTATACCAGTCTGTCAATAATATACTTTCGTTGCTTCTGGTCTCGGCAGCCTTGTATTCCGCTTCACGCCGAGCACCAAAGGTGCGAGGCCCTGCCTCCCTCACCATCAAGAACCCCACCTGTCCAATGGGTCCCCTTCTCCAGCCCCGCCCGAGGGTCTGGCCGAACACGCATGTGTTCGGACGGAAACGCGGGCAGGCGCAAACCCCACCGACAGGGCGGACAGGCAGGGTCAAGGAGGGCCAGATTTGGCTTGGCCAAATCTCTGCCGCAAAAACCGCCAGGCCCGGCCTGGCGGTTTTTGGGGATGGCCCCCTTGAGGCTGGCTGGCTGCTCTGTCGCGATTCCTTTGATCTTGGCGGCGTTCGACCTTTGAGCGCGCAGCGACCGACACCTGGGGGTCGCCACCGGCAATCAACCCCGCCGGTGACGGCGTCCCTGGAACAGGGAAAGGGCCGCCTGATGGCGGCCCATCCTCGTCAGAGGATTTAGTCGTGAGGTTCCTTCGAACTCGGCGGGAACATCACCAGCTCCGAAACCGCGACCGGGAAGTCGAGCTTGAGGCTGAAGAACTCCGAGCCGTCCCCGTTGCGGGTGTTGCGGAACATGGCGCCCACGCGTTGGAAGCGGGTGCGTTCCTGGCCGTCATTGTCGGTGAATTTGACTGGGACGGTGGCGACGTAGTGGCTGGTCATTTGGGTCTCTCCTTTTTGCGATGGGGATCTCACAGCACGGGGGCAAGAGGCCCGGTCGCAAGCGCAAATGCGGAGGGTCCGCGCCAAAGGCGTGGAAGCCGTATTTGTGCTTGCCGAAGCGCAAGCGGAGGGCACGGCCGGACCGACCCCGTGCGATCCACATCAGTGAGCAAAAAGGAGATACCCAAATGACCTCTGCCATCACGCAGTCGCTACTGGCTTTGTGCATGTCGAGATGACGTGCCCGGTTGCCTCGAACCGCCACATAGGGGGGCCATGTTCCGGATGGCCGCCGATCAGGAAGTGCCGTTCATCTGCCTCAAGTTTGACTTCCAGCTTCCGGCATGAATGCGTCGGGCTGACCGCCTGGCACGAGCCCCAAATCAATCCAACAAGGATTGGTCGCTGGCCGGCAATCCGAGACCAAGGGCTCGGGAACAAGGGACGGTGTTAGGCGGCGGTCAGATCGAGCGTTCCATGAGAGGTCTGCTTGGGACACCAAGGACTGCAGCAGTCGTCGCCCTGACGATCACGCGCCCAAGCTTTCGAGGATGGACTTCGTCTCCGGCATGCGCTTCAGCGAATTGTCGATGTGCGCGCGCCAGCGCGGGCCGACCTCTAGTGCGGTGGCATAAGCCTGGGCCAGATCATCAGGGCGGTCCTCGCCCATCGCTTCGATCAGAAAGGCTGCCTGTTCCCGGTCCTTGGCCGACTTGAGGCTGCCGGCCCCGTCGCGTCGCCGATCGGCGATGATCAGCTTGTGGATCGCATAGCGCTCCGGGCGCGGCACCTGAACGAGAACTCCTGACCGATAGAGGGCAGCGGCAAAGATCGGTTCAGCGATCAGGAAGTTGAGGTAGTTGAGCGCCTGCGCGCCCACGCCGAGAGCGGGCAAATCTCGGATGGTCTCATTCCCGAAGGCAGGCGTCAGGAACTCGACCAACTGGCCGCTGCCCCCCTGCGCCCATCGCCATGTCCGGCCGTTGTCGAGCCCGGGCACGGGCGCGAACTTCAGTGCCGAAAAGGTCTCGGCCAAATCCGGATCGACCTGATCCTGCAAGGCGACGCTGAGCTTCTCGAATTGCGCGATGTCGATATCGCCGGTGTTGGCCATGCCGCCCAGGGGCAGGCGGAGGCCAAGCTCGCCTTCATAAAGACGGAACGCATTCGTCCCGACAATCGTACCGCCCAGCCGGAAGGTCCCGGCACCCGCCATTGCGGAGAGGATCGAGCCGGTCGCCCGGTCGGTCGGCGTCATGCCTTCGGCGCGCAAGAGTCGGACCAGCCGCGACCGCTCAGCCTGTCGGTCCTTGGCAGTCGCGCGCAGCTCCTCGATACGCTCGATGCGCGCGCGCGTCTCATCACTGTTTTCGCCGATATAGATGAAGCGCATCTCGGTTCCGACACGGCGGGCCGCGTACCAGTAGGCCTTGTCGCCGCGCTCTTTGAGCGTTGGTTTGCCCTCCACACCGGATAGGGCGTCATCCTTCAGGAGCCGCACCAGATCGGTGTAGGCGCTCATCGCGATACTGCTAAGAGGGGTCATGCCTATCATTTCCAAATTTTGCTTGGCACACATATACCTATCAAAACAGGAAATTGCTAGGCAAGGCGAAAAACGGACTTCAGCGATGTGCACTCCACACCTCAAGATCACGCCAGAACCGGGCACCAGGAAACGCAAAGGCCAGGCCCCCACTGACACGTCTCTTGATCAGCGTTGAGCGATGAAGAAGCGACACCACCCCTGAGAAAAGATGAAAGGGCCGCGCCACGCGCGACCCTCTCAATTCAAGTCTCCGAAGTCTTCTTCGCCGGATCGGCGACCCGCATGACCGTCAGCCCTTTCGCTTCCGCCTTCTGGCCGAGGTTCAGCGCCACGCCATTGCCACCGAAAAGCACAACCCCCGTTGCCGCGAACTTGTCGTCCAGCATCTCGTCGTTGCACTTGAACGGTGCCGCCCGCCCATGTGCGGACCAGCGCGGATCGAAGCGCGCCTGCGCGACCCCGCGCGCCCGCGCCCAGCGGGCCGCGATCATCTCCGCCCCGTGCTTGCCACCCTTGTGGCAGAGGAAGATTTCCTGGTTGCGGTTCTGCCTGATCCGCTCGCGAACCTTGTCGAGCGTGTTGAAGATGACGTCGATATCGGTCCAGTCGGTCGCACCCGAGACGATCAAGGGGACCCCCTCGACCTTCGACTTCGCGGCCGTCTCGCGATCATGCTGCTCCAGAAGCTGCCGGGCCTCGAAGACGGCCCCGGTCTCCTGCGCCCGACCACTGGCGCGTGACCCTGCCGCCGGGATGAAGGCATGGCCCGTCTCGATCTCGTAGCATTCCGCTGCTGCTTCGCTCATCACCTCGATGGCGCCTACGATCTCGCGCAGCTGCAGAAAGCGCGCCTGCGCCTCTTCGAGCGCCGTCTCGGCGATCTCCGATCCGTCGTGAGATTTTGCCAGCGCGCCGATCTTGTCGGCTGTGCGATCGACCTCCTTGCCGAGCGTCACCTTGCGCCGTTGCAGGATCGTCGCGAACCCGTGGGCCAGCGGTTCGATTTCTGCCTCGAGTCCGGTCCCGCGCAATTGCCCGAGCAGGGTCTCGAAGGTTTCGCGGATGATGCTGTCCTTCAGGATGTGATCTTCCGGGATCGGCAGATGGGCGTCCTTCTCGGTCAGCCCGAAAAGCTCGATGGTCTCGTAGGTGTTCGCTTGATCGTAAGCCATTTTGGTATCTCCAGATGTTTGACTGACCACCACGTGAGTGTGGTGGCATGGCCGAATGTCTGGTTTCCGAATCTGCTCGGGTCAGGGACGGCGCAGCCGCCGGCTTGCCGGGCGCAAAAGTTTTCCGAGCGCAGCACCCGACACATGCGCGCGCTCACGCACGGGTTCACCCCGCGCCACAGGCCCCGCCCTCGCCGAAAAGTTTTGCGATCCTTGAGGCGGGCTGATTTGGGGGCCATCCGGAGGATATGATTCCACGCTCATGTGTGTGTGTTTTGACGGTAGGTTTGCCCGACACGAGCAGGCAAACGGGGCGACCGGACGCGGAAGACGGATGAAGCGGCGGGATCGTTTTGCCAAGCAAAACAGACCAGAGCGCAATCCGGCGGAGCGGCCGGGGAGCAACGTGCTCGCGAGGCGGGCAAACCGGGATGCCGGGCGCTACGCCGCGGTGAGGCCGCATGGCCGAATGCGCGACGGACCGAAGGGCCGTTCTCACCTGCGACACGCGAAGCCGAACAGGGGAGGCCGCAAGGCTAAACCAAAGAAAAACTTGGCAACAAGTTCCTTCAAGCAAGCCGAATAAACAAGTTAGTATCTCGCAAGGCGCCTATTGATTTCCCTGATAGGAAGTCTGCATCTTGGGTGATCACGAACCGCTTCGAGACCCGACATGAGGAGGGCGGTCGAACAAACCTCGTGACGTTCCATCTCATCGAAGACCCACAAGACGCCGTGCATCGCGATTTCTTGGCGCTCGGCCTCAGCCCTGAGCGCACCGTCTCCGGTAATGAGAACCCAATCCCTTCCAGCCGCCAGGCAAAATGCAAAGACATCTGGCGTCGATAACATAGCTTTCGCCCGCTTCAGCTCTGTCGCACGTGCGGTTTCTTCTGGCGTAAGCTCTTCCACTCTCAGTCCCAGATCGATCAGATCAGGGCCCATCCAGTCGAGGAGTTCCGCTTCATAAAGAATATCTGGAACAACAAAATCATAGGGGAGGTCAAAGAGCCTCGCAGTCAGCGAGGCTCTCTCGATGTCGATCAGGACGGAGGTATCAGAAACAAGAACTTGCACATGGGCACTATGCCATGTGGTCCAAACGTTCTTCCAGTTCTTTTACTCGTATTTCGAGAAGCTCAGCTGCGCGAGACAACCCAATCAACCCCTCGGAGAGGGCACGAAAACACAACCTCTGAAAGCGGTCCGGTTCTTCTCGCTCCCACGGAATGGAATTTGGCTCCTCGAACGGCTCATCCCGCCAACCACGTTGCTTATAGACCTTGAACAGGCGCGCAAAGGTTGCCTGGTTGATAATCTCCAAATCCTTGCATCGATACGTCAGCGCTTGAATGCTGACGCCAAACCGATCCTTCAGACTAATGAGCTCACCAATGCTTATGTCCGTTCTGCGGGCACCAATCTCCTGCCGTAGCACTTCTGCCGGAACGAGGAATGCACCAGCAAATCGATTTGCGGCGCGTTCTGAATCGCACCCTTCGGCGACTTTAAGAACCATGTGGCCCAATTCGTGGGCTAAACTGAAGCGCTTCCGCTCAGACCAGGTCTTCTTCTTGATCATGATAACACGGGCGGAGTGATGCTCTTTTCGACGCACTTTCGCCGCAAGTCCGTCAATCCGATCGACATCCAAAGATAGCACTTTGATCCCGTGCTCCTCGAGGAGTTCGGCAAGCATTGGAATCGGGTCATGACCCAGCTGCCAAGAAGCACGCATGTTGCGAGCCGCGTCCTCGGCATCACGAACATCGGCCACCCAATAGGGTGCTTCGTGCGGGGCATCCCATTCCTGGCTCGAAAGATTCAGCAAGCTTTCGATAGCTAGGTACTTTTCTACCATATTGAGCGTCTTGGCTTCGATCGTCGCGATCTCTTTGGCTGACGAGCTGGCTGACTTGCGAAACTCAACGCCCTCCAACTCAAGCTCATCATCGCTGAGCAGGAAATCCACAGAGACGCCGAGTGCTCGGGCAAGACTCAGCAGCACGCCCGATCCAGGCATGTCTTCATTGCGCTCGTACTTGCCTATGGCTTGAGCGGACACCTTGTTCTCCATGGCATCGGAAAGTGCACGTAGCGAGAGGCCAGATGCCGCCCGGGCTCCTTTGAGTCTCTTGCCAATCATAACGTCCTCCCAGTGGGTGGTTTACATTTCACCCATATGATTGATATTTTGTAAACTACAACGCTTGAAAGCGCGGCAGATTGTCCCTAAGTTGTAACACGAGGCCAAAACGAAGGCAAATTTGTAAACCGCCAAGTCGCCCCAAGAGGCGCTGAACAGGCAAAGAACCGAGGAAGCAGCCATGAACGCACCGTTTGCGGGCGACCTGCCGAAAGGAATTCAGAAGATTACGGCACTGCCGGACCCCGGCCTGGCAGAACTCTGGGACTCAATCATCGTCGAAGCCGAGATGAAGGAGCGCCTGCTCTCTCAGGCGGTGCTAAATTTCACAATGCGACCAAAGATGAGCCGAGCCGTGTTGCCGCTCCATGGCGTCCTTCTCCTGGTTGGCGCACCCGGGACGGGCAAGACTTCGCTCGCGCGAGGGTTGGCCAACCGAACAGCGGCGGCTTTCAAGGGTGGAAGCTTTCAACTGGTTGAGGTGGAAGCGCATGGATTGACGAGTTCCGCCATGGGGAAAACGCAACGGGCGGTTTCTGACCTTTTTGCGCAGACCCTCTCAGAACTTGCTAATGCAGGTCCGACGATTGTGCTGCTGGATGAGGTGGAAACACTTGCGGTCGACCGGTCTAGGCTCAGCCTTGATGCCAACCCTGTTGACATTCATCGAGCCACGGACGCCGTACTGGTACAGCTCGACCTGCTGGCAGAATCTCACAAAAACCTGCTATTTGTGGCGACCAGTAACTACCCGGAAGCCGTGGACGATGCCTTCGTTTCCCGATGCGATCTGGTACTTGAAGTACCTCTTCCAGGGAAAGAAGCCTGCAAGACGATTTTGCGGGAGTGTCTCTTGGGGCTTGGCAGCACCTATCCTGAGATTGAAGAGCTGACCAAGGACCATGGCTTCGATACATGCGCCGGCGAATTCGTCGGTCTTGACGGAAGGGCGATCCGAAAAACGGTTGCGAACGCGCTCGCCTCGAACACTCAGGTGGCACTGAACCCCGGCTCGGTAACACTGTCTCAGTTGGTAAAAGCCGCGAAATCAGCCCAAATCAACAAAAAAGCAAATCGGGGGAAGTGATGGCAACTGTAACCCGCAGAACATTCCGGAGCTCACCGCATCGCGACGCCGTGGCCACATGGGCGACCATCAGCGACTTGCTCACCCGGACAAATACCGGCGCGCAACAGGAACTCGGCATTGTCGCTGGCATTGCAAGCAGCGTTATCGCGGACAAAGCCTGCGAAAACTCACCAATCATTGTCAGCTGTGAGGGACCGCAAACGCGCATCTACTGCATTTACGACGACGATGCGATCGATGGGTCGGATGCAAACGAAGACGTGCTCGGGTTTGACCCACTGAATGGTGATTGGTCGATTTCACTGCCATGTGAACCCGATGATCTCGGTTGGGTCCAATCTGCCCTACAACAAAAGAGCAACCGCATCACTGCACGCGACAAAACCGAAACCAAAAAGCAAGACACAGCGAACAGTTCGCAAGGTGCAGCGCTTGAAATTGATCTCGAGGGGCTATTGAAGCCATGACATCGGTCATCACATATTCCCGCACCCAGTCCGTTACCTATGTGGCAGACAACATCCTCAAAAGCCTCAAAGACATTATTCGTCTGAGCGGCATGGACCCGACGAACTTCGTGAATGACACGGAAATCAATATGCGGGGTATCAAGGCGTGGCTGGAGAGCGAAGACCTCGAGAAAATCACCCTGGATATCTACAATCCGACAACCGACAGCCTGATCCTGCGTTGGGACATAGACGTGACCTACAGTTGGTCTGCTGGAGATGGAAACTTCTGGACGGACACTGACCAACTTCGTTGGGCAATCCGCAAAGCCGGCGTGGCGCCAGCAAGCGCCAAGTATGACCTCCTTCTACGTACAAAGCCTGGACGACCTGATGTCCCGGGCTGGTATCGAACCACTGCCCGTTCAACCGACGGCATGGTTCGCCAAAGCCTTGGATCTACCATCGAGCACAATGGGCTGGGTGCGACGGCCTCGTATTGGAGACAAGCATCATGATTTCACTCCCGGACGCATTCAAGAAGTTCAAGAGCCGAATGGAGTTGAACGAAAGAGAGCAGCAGAACGCATCCAAGCGGCAGAAGGAAGTTCGCGAGCACCTGGATAAAGCCTTTCAGATTGACCGAAGCTTTTTGACAGGAAGCTACGCCCGCTGGACCAAGTCCAAACCACTCAAAGATGTCGATATCTTCTTCGTTCTTGGAAAGGACGAGGACCACTATCGAGAGAAACACCCTGACAAGATACTGACCGCGTTCTACGATACGTTGGTTGACGTTTATGGAAGCAGCGCCGTCAAAAAACAGGGACGCTCCGTGGGGGTGGACTTTGGGGTCGTCGTCGATACAGGCCACAACACAGATTACCGGGTTGTAAGCGTGGATGCCGTGCCCGCATTCGCAAAGGGAGACGACTACGAAATCCCAAACAACACGACCGGGAAGTGGATGGGCACAAACCCCGAAATTCATGCACAGAAGGCTGTTGCGGCCCATCAAGCCTATGGCAATGAGTGGAAGGGCCTGGTGCGCATGGTGAAGTACTGGAACCAAAACAGCCGCCATGGAGAAAAACCAATCAAGCCATCCTTTCTGATCGAGGTCATGGCGATGGAGTGTCTACATGGTGGATGGGGCGGCTCACACGATCGCGAAATCCAAGCGTTCTTCGCTACGCTGCGCGACCGAATTCACGAGGATTGGCCAGATCCGGCCGGTTTGGGTTCTCCTGTCAGTGACCGAATGGACGCGTCCATGGTGCAGCGAGCGCAGGCTATTCTGGATCAGGCAAATCGCGACATCGCTGCCGCAATCCACTTAGCGCGCCAGGGCAAGAACGGAGACGCCCTGAAAGCGTGGCGCGCTTTCTTCGGACCAAAATTTCCGCTGTCTTAGAAGGAAAAAACAATGGCTGAATGGTCGCTATCACAACTTCTATCGTCGTTGCACGAGGATATTCAGCATCGGCTGTCGACAGCGCGAAAGTCGTTCAAGCATCCTGTTGCGAAAGGGGATGCCAGCGAAGCCATATGGATGGGCATGCTCGCCCAGTACCTGCCCGAAAGGTATCAGGTCGCAAGCGCACACGTGGTGGACAGCCAGGGAAACTTCAGCGACCAGATTGATGCCGTGGTCTTTGACCGCCAGTATTCGCCATTCATCTTCACGTACGAAGAACAACTCATCGTTCCAGCTGAGAGCGTCTATGCAGTATTCGAGGCAAAGCAGACGGCAGATGCCGGTCTTGTGAAGTATGCCCAAGACAAGGTCGCATCTGTCCGAAACCTGCATCGGACCAGCTTACCAATCCCGCATGCTGGCGGGGTCTACCCACCAAAACAACTCATTCCCATCATTGGCGGGCTTCTGACATTCGAGAGCGAGTGGAAACCTCCCTTGGGTGCATCGTTCGAAAGGGTCCTAAACGAAGGCGAAGATGATAGACGGTTGGACATCGGGTGTGTTGCCTCCCACGGGCATTTTGTGTTCGACGAAGACAAGGGTTACGACCTGGTTGAGGGTGCGAAACCGGCAACTGCCTTCTTGTTCGCGTTGATCTCGCACCTCCAGTTCAGCGGCACTGTGCCGATGATCGATATCGACGCCTATGGAGATTGGCTGACCAAATAGTTGCCGCAAAGGTCCGCTAACGTGTGCCGCATCGCTGTTGCCTGCATATCCCCGGCGATTTGCGATTTTGACCCAATTCCCTCGCCAGCTGAATCAACTCACGAATTACCAAAACGGGGAGCCGGTTTATCGTGATCTTACACGGTGTTGCTAGGCCGCAGGGGCATGGTTTCTCGCTCGGGGCGCTTCAAGGCTTCGGCAAGTTTGCGAGCATTGTCGTCAATCGTGCCGTGCCAGAGCTTCGAGACAAACGCCCGGGCGTCTTGCACCTTCATGTCGTTCAGCGAAGAGGACAGCGCCATGAAGATCGTGTCCTGCAGGTCGGTCAGATAAGCACGCCGCGATGTGGACACCGGCTTGCCCGCCGCCTTGGCCTCTCTGTATGCCAGCCTTGTCGTCTCGAGCTTCGACTTGGCAAAAGACATGATAACATCGCGCTTTCGGGCGGGTAGCGCGAATTCGGTCCAGCGCTCGATATGGGCGGTGAGGATCTCAACCTCGGCCGCGACATCAAAGTTGTCAAACCATGGAACCGTCCCTGATCTCGCCGCCACGCGCCCGCCCCGATACTACGTTAATATATTATTGTATAACCATCGCACCAGATTGCAAGCGGGTGGGCTCCTTCACGCAAACGGACATGGAAAAAGGGAAACCGTGATCCCACGGCTCCCCTTGCTACTCGAATGTTCAAGCCTCGTAATATGATCAGGCGACCAGCGACAGCCCCGCGCCTGCATCCTGCGGCTGCTCACCACCGTCGATGAACGGGATGATCGAGAAGGTCTTGCCGCCGCGCTGTTCCTCGTTCTGCACGGCGTTGACGCGCAGGTCGCCATCGGGCGTGTTGATCAACAGCGACAGGTAGTCATTGCCCGTGCGGCTGCTCTTGGCCATCCAAGCAGACCCGACGCGGATCGGATTGCCGCGAGGCGAGCTGACCTCGATCCGGTAGTCGGGATGGGTGTCCTCGGACTTGTAGTCGTTCTCGATCAGCATGAACTCCAGATCGAACATCATGTTGGCAATGTAGCCGGTGAAGGCGTTGTCGGCGTCCATGGCGGTCAACTCGCCCGAAATCGAGCCGGATTTCATGATGCCGTTCGAGACCAGCGGGATGATCTCGAATTCGCCGCTCTGGGCCGCGCGCGCCTCTTTCGTCTGCACCGCGTTGACCCGGAACGGGCCGAGGCCGACATCGATCTGCATCGAGATGTAGGGGTTGCCGCTTGTATTGCCGGTCTCGTTCCATGCGGTTCCGATGCGCACCTTGCGGCCAGACTTGTTGACCGCGGTCACGTCGTAATCCGGGCTGCGCTCGGACATCTTCGGGCGGGTTTCAAGCTGGATGGCAATGTCGAAACGTGTCGAATGGATCATGCCGGAGTATTGGGCGGCTGCGGTTTCAGTGTTGCGGGTCAAGGTTCCTGCGAACATGGGATGGTTCCTTCTGATATGTCCGGTGCCTGACGTCCTTGCCAGCGCATCCGGGATTGCTTTTTCGACCCCTCCTGGGATCACAAACCAGAAAGCTCGCTTTCCTTTCTTCCCAACCTTCAGTTCAGCGCTGGCGCCTGAGAGACTGTGCCACCTCCCCGCCGGGTACGACGCCCCTCCCCTGCCCGTCTGGTCTCAGTTGGCTGTCCTGGCTCTTCTCGTCGCCACTCTCCGGTCCAGCGATAAAGAACTCTGCTTCCTCCCCGTTCAACCGCTGCCCGCTCCGGTCGGTCAGCCCGATGGTGCTGCCGTTCGGCTCAAACGTAATCAGGTACTGGCCGAATCTGTCCTTGTCCACGCGGTAGCCGGTGTTGGCCCAATGTACGGTCTGACCTGCATCGATGGCGGCTTTGATCTCTTCGAGTGTCATGATCGTCCCCTCGCCTATTCTGCTGCCACTGAAGTTACGTCCCGCGTGGCGTCTGGTCCGGTTCCAACAATCCGGGCAAGAATGCCCAATGTGTCGACACCGTCCCCATGTGGCAGAAACACGCGCAGCTGGAAGGCGATGATCTCCGTGAAACACCCCATGGCCTTGAGGCCATCGATCATTCCCTTGTCCGCACCGCCCAGCTCGAGGCGCACCTCGCCCGCGACACGGCGGCGGGTCAGGGTCAGGCCGCGGCCCAGATCGACCTGGGCAGTGGTGCCTAGGGCGGCGGTCAGCATTTCTTCTGGGGTTTGTGGGTTGGAAACGAGGAAGCGCCCGCGCAATGCAGCCGCGCCCTCTTCGCTCAGCGTGCGGCCGATCATGCTGGTTCCGCCGTCGGGCGTGACCCGGTAGATGCGCTCATTGGTGGTCGGGATGTCCTTCCAGATCGGCAAGAGCAGCCCGGTCAGCAGGTAGAGCTTCGTCGTGGTGGTTTTTGGAAGGGACGCTGCCTCGGTATCCCAAAGCCCTGCAAACTCGGGCCTTCCGATATCTTCCCAGGCCGAGGACTCGAACCGCGCCTCTTCGAGATAGCTCGACCCGTTTGGCCGCACCGCCTTGCGCATGAGGGTGACGAGATCCTCGTCATACATCTGCATGGGCCGCGCCGAGATGAGCGCCGCGCGGCCGGACGCGCGGTTGACCATCGTGGTCTTATCCGGATTGCGCGACATGGCCTCTTCGGCGTTGAGGACGTGAACCGGGTCGGTCACCTCAAGCCCGATGATCCGCGTCACGGCGCCGGATTTCGGGCAGGTCCAGAGGTCTTCGGTGGAGACCTGCTCGATCTTGTCGCCACGCAGGGTTTCCACACCGAGATCGAGCGTGCCCGCCGCGCGCGCCCGTTCGGTCTGATCGGCGATCCGGCGCATGAACTCGGCAAAGAGTGCGTTCTGCATGTGGATGGGCAGGGCCAGAACCCGGTTCAGAAAACGCTGGATCGGGGGAAGCTCTTCCAGCAGAAAGCCGTCCTTGTCGGTCAGCCGCAAGGCTGTCCAGTCGGTGAAGCTCTCGTAGCTCATCGCGGCGGCGTGTCCGGCGGCAAGATCTGCATAGTAGCCGCGCAGCGCCGCTCGCGCGATCGGGCTTTCGAGATTGTCCTCCTCGCGAAACATGCCCTGCGAGCCGGTTTCCCGCTGACCCTTGGTGAGCGCGCCTAACTGGTCGAGCCGTTTGCTGATCGTCGAGGTGAAACGCTTCTCGCCATGCACATCGGAGGTGCAAACGCGAAAGAAGGGCGCGCTGACCTGAGCCGAGCGATGCGTGCGGCCCAGCCCCTGGATGGCCCCATCGGCGCGCCAGCCGGGCTCCAGCAGGTAGTGCCGCCGCCGTTTCTGGTTCTTCGCCGTTTGCGCCGCATGATAGGATCGGCCCGTCCCGCCCGCATCGGAAAAGATCAGGATATCCTTCTCGCCGTCCATAAAGGCTTGGGTCTCCGACGAATTGCTACTGGCGGAGCGCTTCTCGATGAAGAGATGGCCATCCTCGGCCTTGAGGGGCCGGATGGACCGCCCCGTGACTTCAGCGACGGTCTCGTCGCCAAAGGCCCAGAGGATCTGATCGAGCGCCGAGGGGATCGGGGCGAGCGTCATCAACTCCATCATTGCCGCATCGCGCAGGGCGAGCGCCTCGCGCGAGACGACCAGCGCGCCGGTCTCGTCGCGCAAGGGTTCCACGACCATGTTGCCGTCAATCTCCACGAGCTTTTGCGCGTGGATCGGGAAGGCTTGTTCGAGATAACCCAGCACGTAGTCGCGAGGCGTCAGGGCACCCTCAACGAGTTCATCCTCCGGATCCATGGTCTCAAGTCGCCGCTTCAACAGGCTCTCACCCGTCGAGACCACCTGGATGACGCAAGCCTTGCCTGCCGACAGATCTTCCTCGATGGCGCGGATGATGGTCGGGGCCTTCATGCCCATCAGGAGATGATTGAAGAACCGTTGTTTCGTGCTCTCGAAGCGGGACTTGGCCGAGGCGCGTGCGGCGGAGGCATTGGTCTCGCCGGAAGCGTCATTGACGCCGGTGGCAGTCAGGGCTGCCTCGAGATTGTGGTGGATCATGCGAAACGCACCCGCATAGGCGTCGTAGATCTCGGTTTGGGCCGGGGTCAGTGCATGTTCCAGCACGTCATATTCCACCCCATCAAAGCTGAGCGCGCGGGCCGTGTAGAGCCCGAGTGTCTTGAGGTCGCGCGCGACCACCTCCATGGCAGCGACGCCGCCTGCCTCCATCGCCGAGACAAAGCTCTCGCGGCTTGGGAAGGGGTATTCGGTACCCTGACCCCAGAGCCCCAGCCGCGCGGCATAGGCCAGGTTGTGTACGCTGGTGGCACCCGTGGCCGAGACATAGAAGACGCGGGCGCGGGGGGCGGCAAGTTGCAACCGCAGCCCGGCGAGGCCCTGCTGGGAGGGTTTGACCCCCCTGCCCTGCTCGGACCCGGCCGCGTTCTGCATGGCATGGGCTTCGTCGAAAGCCAGAACACCATCGAACCCCGCGCCCATCCAGTCGAGGACCTGGCTCAGCCGCGAGGTGCCGCATTTGCCCGCCGAACGCAGCGTGGCGTAGGTGACGAAGAGGATGCCGTCGCCCATGGGGATTGGCTGATCCGGTTTCCATTTCGACAGCGGCTGAATGTCGGCGGGCGAGCCGCCAAGATCGGTCCAGTCGCGGATCGCGTCCTCGATGAGCGTGGCGGATTTGGAGACCCAGATCGCCTTCCTGCGCCCGGCAAGCCAGTTCACGAGGATGAGCCCCGCGCATTCCCGTCCCTTGCCACAGCCGGTGCCGTCACCGAGGAAATAGCCGAGACGATAGGTATTGGCGTCCAGGTCATCATCGGCGCGCGTCAGCTTTGTCTGGTCGTCATCGATGGTAAAACGCCCCGGCAAGTCGCGCCCATGGGCATCATTGGCCATGATGATGGTCTCAAGCTGCGCCTCGGAGAGGTGTCCCTCTTCGATCAGTCGGGCGGGCAGCCGCAATGCCTCGCTCGCCTCACGCGATGGCGCTGGCGGCGCGACGGAGGCCATTGCGATACTTTCGACCAACGGCGTGGGATGTTCCCGAGCGCCCGCGATCTCGATCCGCTGCGGGCGGTAGCGGGCATAGATGTCCGAGACCGGCGTGTTGTCCCGTGGAGTCTCGAGACTGGTGAAGGTAAGCGGAACGGCGGTGTTGGTTTTGGTCTTGGATGCAGCGACTGCTGCAACAGGCCGCTTGCGCGTGACAGGCACTGGAACGACCCTCCCCGCGTGAGGGCTCGTCGCCGCCCTTTGGGCGAGACGCGCCTCGGGCCGGTTCGCAACCACGGCGTCGACATATGCCGAGGCCTCATCCAGATCCCGCACCGTGGCGCGGATGAACTCACCACCCTCCGGCACCTTGTCGAAGACCATCAGCTGGGTTTCCACACTCGTGCCAAGCTTACGATAAACCTGTCCCGGGATCGTCAGCGCCAAGCGCGGCGTGAAGAGGCCGCATGCGCGCGACCATTGCGCGGCATCACGCTTGGCGCTGAACCCCGGCGGCATGATCGCCACCAGCCGTCCGCCGGGCGCGAGGCGCTTCGCAGCCGCGACGAGATGCTTGGCCGCGATGTGCTTGTCCCTTGAGCGATCGACCGAAGAGGCAAAGGGCGGGTTCATGGCCACGACATCGGGCAGGACCGGTGTCTGCAGCAGATCGTCGATATGCTCACCATCGTGACCCGTCACGTCGCCCCCGAAGACGGCCCGCAGCAGGCGCTGGCGAAAGGGATCGATCTCGTTGAGCAGAAGCTTGGCACCGGCGCGGGTGGCGAAAGCGGCCAGGGCGCCAGTTCCGGCGGATGGCTCCAGCACGGTCTCGCCCTTGCGGACCGCAGCCGCCCGCACGGCCAGAGACGCGAATGGCAACGGCGTGGAGAATTGCTGCAATCGGATCTGCTGCTCTGACCGGCGGGTTTCCGTCAGGAGTCGCGAGGCGAGCAGCTTTGCAGCGGCAATACCACCCTCGGCGCCGTCTCGACGCAGCAGCACCTGAACAGCCGCAGCCTGCATCATGTCATAGGCCATGCGCCAGTCCCACGCGCCACTGGCATCGCTGCCGCCGAACGCCTCCCGCATGATATGGGCAAGCGCCGAACTGCGCAGGGGCTGGTGATCAATCTCCGCTCCCACCTGCCTCAGAGCGGTGGAAAGATCGGGATCGGAGACGTTAAGAACTGGGTTTGTTGGGGTTGGCTTGGCCATGGGGTTTGTCCTTTGGATCAGGGTCTGAGTTCCAAAAGACAAAAAGCCCCCTCTACACTTTGTAAGAGCAGAGAGGTCTCGAAGGAAGCGCCGGTGCTTGATGGTCCAGTCGTTCAATCCTCCTACCCCGCCAGGAACTCCGCCAACACCGGGCTGGCCGCGCCCTTTGCGGAGCTGAGGAGCACCGATCCAGTAAGCGAGGCTTTCGACAGGCGCACGAGACCGCCGGTTTCCTCGATGCGGTAACAGCGGCGTCTCGAGCGACCGCGCCTGTAGTGGGTCACGGTGACGATCTGGCAGGTGCTGCCGTCGGAGAGCGTCACGGGCGCGGCGAGTTTGATCCTGTCACCTTCCTGGTAGTCCGGAATCGCCGCCCAGTCCCGGCAGCGCCGGCGCCAGGCATGGGCATAGCTGTCGGGGTCCTTGAGTTCGGACAGCAGGGCGAGGAGGTTGAGTGGCGCGCGGGACTCGACGGGACCAGCGCTTTCCTCCATGTCCTTGTAACCCCAGCAGCCGTCGTCGTATCGGGTGAGGAATACGGCACCGAAGGTGATGGAGCCATCGGCGTCAGTGACATAGGTCGCATCCTCGACCGAAGATCCGTGGAGGTTTGTGACCCTCGCTGCCGTGTACCAGGTCGACCCCACCTTGCAGGCCTTGAGCGGTTCTGTCTTTCGGATGTCGGTCTCGAAGGTACAGAGCCGTGTGATTTCCGCTTTCTCATCCGCGTAGGTCTGGACTCGGCGGTCGGTGTAAAAGAGCCATCCCACTATGCCGCCCTCCGATCATCGAGCTCCATGAGCGCATCGAGCGGCACGCGATAGGGCTGCATGGCGTCGAAATCCTCGCAATTGCCGCAGTTCTGCACGATCGCGAACGTGTCACAGGCGTCCTTGAGGATGACTCGGAAGGTACCCCCGAGACCAGAGGGCACGTCATAGGCTCCGCCGATGAGATAATCCGCTGCGCGGCGCACGAAGACGCGGATGCTGTGGCCATCCGTGGCGAGCCGGATCGTGCCCTGCCCCCGGTCGATGAGCACTTGAACGTCGTCCAGGATGTCCGTGTAGAACTGCCCGGTCAGATCGCGAAACGCCATGCGGCGCTGCGCCATCCAGTCGGTGTCCCGAAACGGGTTCATGCCATCGGCGAAGGCGAAGGAGGGATCCGCCTGCTCAGTCGTGACGATGCGGGTTGTTGTGTCATCAATGCCGTTCGAGCGCAGATGCACGCCATTGCCGACGATCAGGATCAGGGCGGGCCTGTCCACGGGTCCATTCCAGTTGGGCAGGAATGTCTTGCAGCCGCGCGCAAGGCCGATCTGCGCCGCGACAGCGGACGCGGAGAACTTGAGAATAGCCATGGGGATGTCTTTCTGTTCGGTGTGGGAGGGTCGACCCGCGCGGGCGGAATGCCTCGCGCGGACCGCGTGATGGCTCAGGCCGCTTGCGCGACCTCGCTGTCAGGCTCCGGGGTTTCCGCAATGGGCGCCGTCTCATCACAGGCGACACCGGCGGTCTGCATCATCGGCGGGCACCAGGTGGCCACGGCAGCACGCTGCGCGTCGGTGAGCGTGGCGAAGGGTTCGGCGAAGAGCTTGTCGCAGAAGGCGACGATCTCCTTCTTGCTCGACGAGGCCAGCGTCACCGCCTCCTGGGCCAGACCCAGATCTTCGCCGAGGATTTTCAGGAGCCAGGCCTTCTTGAGGCGGTTGAACAGCGCCGCGTTCGGCGTCCAATGTGCACGAATGTCGGGCATGATCTCGATCTCGAAATCATGCATCAGGCTGTCGCGCCGAGAGTCCCGCGCAAAGCAGGACTGCGTGGTGCTTGCTGTGGCATAGGCGACGAGCTTGGCCTTCTCCCCTGCCTCGAGCGCGCGAAACGCCGCGAACTGATCGGCTGGGGACCGGGCCTCATCGAGCCACGTCAGATCGAGCACATCGTGGGCTGCGGCCACCTGCTCGAGCGAGGTCTCGTCGATCTCGTCCATCTTGGCATGGCTGCGGTATTCCTTGCGGGCATCGATCTTGATCGCCTGCGTGACACTCATGCCGCTGGCCAGAACGTCACTGACCAGCTTGAAGAGCGTCAGATCGAGCGTGGCTTCCGGATGCAGCGCCATCGCGGCCCCAAGCGCCATGGCCCGCTCGGTCTTGAGGTCCTCAGCCAGTGAGGCCGGGTAGGTGATTTCGCCCGGATCCGGGGCCTCCTCCCCCGTCGGGTCGGCCGACGAGCCGCGCGCGCCTTCCACTTTCACGGTGTCTTCCGGGCGGACGAGGCCCACATGGAGGGTCACCTGTCCACTCGACCACGACGCAATCACGCCTGCGCGGGCGAGGTCCTCGGTGCTGTAGGCCTCCTGCAGGTCGCGCGCTTCTTCTTCCAAAGCGTCTACACGTTCGTAGAGCGCCGTGTAGGCGTCGTCATCGAGACCCTCATCCTCCATCTCGAGCTGCAGTTGCTCGAGCTCGGCGGTGATCTCATCGATGCGCTTTTGGGTGGCTTCATCGGGCTCGATCGGGCCGGGATAGACGCGGCTGTAGTCGGCCATGGCCGCGTAATCATAGCGCACCATCGCATCCGCCCAGGCAAAGCCCAGTTTTGCGCGGGCCTCTTCGGCAGCGGCGCCGAGCTTCTCAAGCAGGATGGTCTCGACCAGCGCCGCATCCTCAAGCACGGAATGCTCTTCCAGAAGGTCAGCCGCGACGGCACCGCCACGCGCCTCGTAGTCCGCGCGCACGAAGGCTCCGATATCGTCGCTGACCTGCACGCCGCGGGATTTGAGCGCTTGCCGGACGGTATAGGCCTGCAGATAGCTGTCTTCCTTGGTGAGCGCCTCATAGACCTCGCGCTGAACCTCCTGGCTCGGATGCTCGGCAAAGGCCTTCATCGTGTCGAGCGTGATCGTCTTCGCCCGAGCGGCGGCGCGGATATCGGGGTGGATCAGCCCGTAGCGCAACCGGCCTTTCACGGCGGCAACGGTCGTGCCGAAAGTCTTTGCGATGGTCTCAGGCGTCTGGCCGTCGACCTCCATCATCCGCGCGAAGGCCTCGAACTCGTCGATGGCATTCATCGGCGCCTGGGTGATGTTCTCGGCGAGCGACAGCGCCGTGGTCACATCGCAATCCTCCGGCACGAGGCGGCACTCGACCTTGGTCTTGGCGGTGAAGCCCTTCGCGGCCTTGTCCGCGACCAGCTCCTTCAGCGCGGCATGGCGCCGGCCACCGGCGAGGACAGCATATTTGCCGTCAAGCTTCTGGACCAGGAGCGGCTGGAGCAGGCCCAGCACAGCGATACTGGCCTTCAGATGGGCGATGTTCTCGGGGTCATAGGTTTCCGGCGCGTTGCTGCGCACATTGGCGGGATGCGGGACGAGATCGCCGATAGCGACGGTAAGGGGAGCAAAGCTTGTGGTCATGGGATATCCTTCCAGGAGGGTGAGGTGTGGCCCGCGCGCTCACGCGCGTGACCAATCCCCGGCTTCAGGGATCACCACGACAAAAGGCCCACTCTCCCTTTGAGGGGTCAGTGGGCCTTCATCGTCTCGGATGTCAGGGGGAGGAGTCCCCTGCCCTTCTACCAGTCGCGCGCCATCATGATGGTCAGCACGCGAATGGTGGTTTCCGGGTTATCCGGGGCCTCGGCACCGTAGCGAAAATCGGAATCTGCCTCATAGAGATCAATTTTCCAGAATACGGTTTCACCCTGGATCTCGACCGCCCCGAAATCATGCCAGCCCTCCGGGTCATTCTCGGGTTCGAATGTGTCGAACGCCCCCGTGACATTCACCGCCTCGGCCATGAAACCGTCCCCCGCCTCCATGAGCGAGCGGGTCACATGCATCCGGCCTTGGATGGGCGCCTCTGGTGCTATCCCGAGGCAGGCGAGCTTGCGGAAAGCGTCATTCTGAGCGGCGATTACGGCGGGGTCTGGGCGGTCTGTCAGAGGCTGTGCTGCGTTGGTCATGGGTCTGTCCTTCGAGAAGTTTGAAACACCCTTCCCAAAGCCTGCTTTCCCTTTGCCGACACACATCCCCTCAAGCGGCCTGGTCGACCTCCTCTGCCCTGCCCGCCTCCGATCGCGCGATAAGGTACTCACAGGCGCGCTGCGCATCGGCCGCGTGCTTGAAAATCGCCTGCTTGTCCGAGCGTAGCACCCGCAGCCAGTTGTAGAGGTAAGCGGCATTCATCTCGAGCGTATGCGACGTGAACCCAAGTTCCTGCCCCAGAAAGCAGGACGTGAGCTCGGCCACGATCTCCTCGCGCGCATAGGCTGTGTTGCCAAACCGCGAAAGACCGTAGTCGCGGTTCAAGCGATGGCGCGCCTTTGTGGCATGGCCCAGTTCATGGGCCCAAACCCCGTAAAAATTTGGCGGGTTCTGGAACCGCGTAATCGGCGGCATGTAGACCTTGTCTACCGGCGGCAGATAGTAGGCATCGCTACCCGTGAAGACGGTGGTGATATCGATGGCATCAAAAAAAGCCTGCATATGGGGAATGGGTTCAGCGGGCGGATGCTCAGGCACCGGGTCCGGCTCGGGATGGAAGCTATCCGGCAACCCCTCGATCTGGCAGGCGTTGAACACGCGATAGGATTTCTGGAAACGGAAGACGCGGGCCTCGTCACCATCTGCCTCGTCGGCGTCTCCAGACGCCTCGTCCTGTTTCCGGCTCTGGCCGTAATAGACCACCACGGAGGACTTCTCGCCCTTGCGGACCTTGGCACCCAGGGCATTGGCCTGTGGGATGGTCATCCAGTAGGGCGAGCTGTAGCCCGCCATCACGGTCCGCATGGTCAGCAGGAAGTTGTTGACGCCTTGATATGCCTCGCCGCCCACGCGCAGGGGACGTGTACTGCCACCAGCCGTCCAGGGCTTGCGCCACGGCAGGACGCCGCGCTCAATGATACGGATGATTTCGTTTGTGATGACCTCGGAGGCATCAGATTTGGGCGTGCGGGATCTGGCCATGGCTGGCTTCCTTTCGAGTGTTGGTGTGAGGGGATAGTGATCAGGTTGGCCGACTGGCGCGTGGATCGTTGACGATCCTGGCGCCGAGCTCCTCAGCCATGTCGATGTAGGTGGTCAGCGAGACGGACCTGCCAGGACCGCAAGGTTCAGGGTCGACCGATCCGCCCCGTTTCACGCGGGGCAGGTTCGCGAAGGCGATGACATTGTTGACGGGTCGGATATCGATGAACGGCGTGCCACCTGCAACCGCAAGAGTGGCCAAGGGAAAGCGTTCGATCGGCGCGAAGGTCGACACAGTCGTCCAACCGAGATAGATGAACGTCCCGCCCTCGCCGCAGATTACATGGGCATTCGGCAATGTCGCTGCCTGCCGGAGATAGCCGAGATCACGCAGGACGGTCTCGCGTTCGAGCTGCCGCGCCCGCGCCGACTGGCCGGTTCGGCGCAGTTCCTTGTGTCGCCACCACGAGGCAGCGGTCGCGCGCAGCACGCGCAAGATACCTGTTTGCATGGGAATGCCCTTCATCAGGAAAGACAGACCGGAACCCGGCCCGGACCCGTCCGAGGGACCCCAAAGGCCCTCATCCGTCAGTCACAAAACCCGAAGGACACTTTCACTTTTCCCGGCCCCACCAGCCCGGGAAAAGAACTTCAGGGGCCGGCACAGCCCCAGTTTTCTTCATTGCACGCAGAAACTCCAGATCGGCAACGAACATCGGCAAGGTCTTACCTACGATTTCTAATTTTTTAATAATATCAATATATTATAGCAAAACTCAGATCGGCAATTTTCTCTGGTAAATCCATGCGGTGCATGTCCTGAGCACCGGATGCGACAAGCCTCTTCACTTCGCTGCCAGGGAATAGCTGGTACTACGTCCACCAGCGTCATCTTTCTCAAGTGCTCCCAAATCGATCAGGTCGAGGATGTCGCGATATGCGGTGTCTTGTGAGCACTTCTCGATCTTCGCATATTTCGACGTCGTGAGTTTTCCTTCGAACCCATCGAGGAGGCGGTTAAGCATGTCCCGTTGGCGGTCGTTTATGTTGGCCGTTCCGTATTTCTCCCAGAACCGCGCCTTTTGAAACACGGCCTCCAGAATGATCTCTGCGCCATCAAAAGCACGGTCGAGGCAATTGAGGAACCAATTGAGCCAGGCGGTGACATCAAGCCCGCCCTTCTGCGTCGTCTCGAGCATATCATAATAGGCGCTCCGCTCCTGCCGGATTTGGGTCGACATGCTGTAAAACCGCTGTGAACTGCGTTCGGATCGCGCCAACGCCATATCCGCGATCGCACGCGCAATGCGCCCGTTGCCATCGTCGAAGGGGTGGATCGTGACGAACCACAGATGTGCAATTGCGGCATGAATAACAGGATCCGTGTCAGGGACCTGATTGAACCAGGTCAGAAACCGCCCCATCTCTGTATCAAGCCGTGCCGCTCCCGGCGCCTCAAAATGCACGCGTTCACGACCCATAGGTCCTGAAACAACTTCCATAGGGCCTTCACGCCACTGCCCCACGGTGATCCGGGTCATTCCGCTTCGCCCGGTTGGGAAAAGGGCGGCATGCCAGCCGAACAATCGCTCTGCGTCCAGTGGTTGGTCATACGCTTGCGTCGCGTCCAGCATCATCTCGACGACCCCATCGACATGGCGATCAGACGGGATCAGCCCGCCGATTTCGAGCCCCAGCCGTTTTGCGATAGACGACCGAACCTGATCTTTGTCGAGCGTCTCGCCTTCGATCTCGCTGCTCTTGACGACATCACTGGTGAGAGTTCGCAACATCGCTTCGTTTCGAAGATCAAAGCCAAGGCCTTCCATGCGTCCCAAGAGCTTGCCTTGTCGGTGGCGGACAGCGGCAAGTTGTGAAGACAGCTTGGCCTTGTCCCAAGAAAACTGCGGCCAGTCAGTGATTTCGTGAATGTAGGTCATATTTTGCGCATTCCTTGCGGATATTATACCGCATAATCTCGTCAAGACAACAATAACTGCCGCAAAATCTGCGGAGAATACAGGCGGCAATCTCCGCATGCCCCACCTGGAACTCTCAACGTGCAAAAACTGCGTCCCCATCCCATTATGCAGCCTGCCCGCTCAATCGACCATAGAAGCTGCGCTCGAGATGCAGCTCCCCTGCCCCGGCTTTCTCGACCATCCCACGCAGATATCCGCCCGGTGACGCCACTTCGCCGGCGCAATGCTTGTCGAACGTGAGAACCAGCGCCGCAGTCGCGATTTGTGGCCCAAGTCGGTCCTGCGCGAGGTTCCAGGCGTGTTCAGAAACGCCGATCATCGGCCTCAACTGCCCCACAACACGGTGCAGATCGCCCCAATCCTTCAGATATCCGCCCATATTGCGCGCCCACGACGCAAATTCAGGACAGGCTTGCATGACTGTCGGCAGATCAAGAGCTGCCCCGCGCTTCTTGCGCGTTTCGGCCACCCAATCTTCCAACTCCCTATCAACTCGCTCTTCCGGTGGCGCATTTGGCACCACGCTCGCCGCTTCCTCTTTTTCTGAGGAATTACAGGTTACAGGATTAAGTTGATTTGTAATTAGTATATGAGGATCAGAAATGACCTCCCTGGGGTCCATTTCTTGAGTCTTTTGAAGCCCTTGTTCAGTGGTTGCCGGCGTGTTTTCCACAACTTCATCCGCTCGAGCTGCTTTGAGATAGGTCGCATCGACACGCTCCTGGAGCTCCCTGAACCATTCCAGAAGCCGCGCAAGCGTCTCAGAGGCCGTGTTCCGGCGTGGGAGGCGGTCCAAAAGATCCTCAAAGAGGCTTGAGAGCTGTGTCCAGGGGCCTCTCAGAGCGCCGCTGAGGGCCGCTTCGATCCTGGCGCGGATCATTCGGCGCGCAACCGTGATCTGGCGCTTCAGGCGCTGGCAGAGTTCGCGCTCGGCCTGCAGTTCTGCGTGTAGCTGCTCAAACTCTTCGGCTCGAGCCGAGAGCGGCGACAAGTCGAAGCCATAGGCCTCGATGATACGGCCTTCTGCGTCCCTGTTGCCCCAACGCTTGCCATTGGGGCTGTCCTTGAAGGCTATCACGCCGATCTCAGCCAGGCGCCGTGCATGGCGCTTGAGCGCCGAGAGCGAGAAGCCTGTTTGCTCCATCAGGTAAGAGTTGGACGCCCAGACGATCGGACGCTGCCCCTCTTCCCAGTCCTGGGCCCGAGTGAAGGCCCCAAGCGTGTCGAGAAGCAGTACGTCGCCAGCCTTGAGGCCAATATGCGCACCAACGCGTTTCACGGCAACACAGGCCCGTGTCTTGGGCACGGCTGCTCTTTCACCAGCTTGTGCGTGCTGTTCAGCGACCGCGAGTCCGGCCGTCGCTTTGCGCCACCCCGAGGGTTGGTTGATATTGGACATAACTCCACCGTTCTGAGGCATGACTGTCCCAGTCGCTCCATGCGGAGCATCATTGAATTTTTTCATTTTTTAGCTAGGCACAGAAAACCTGTTCGCCCGAAGACGTTTTTCGTTGTTTAGCGATTCGCGGGCTGCTAGGATTGTGGTGTGAAAACAAATCGCGCCTTGTGCGCAGCAGCCCTCGGGACTTCGGTTTCGAGGGTTTTCTTTTTGGTGCCGTTCTCCTTTTTGCTCGTTGCCTCTGTTTTGGCGGTTAACAGCTGTTAACCGCCGCTATCCTTCGTGGCTCTCTGATTGGAACCGATCGAAGGAATCCTGAATGAGCTGGTCCAGATTCTGATCCAGCCAATTCGCGAATCTCGTGTTTTCCCCTGCCCGCTTGACGGTGACTGAGAGCCCCGATTTACCACTTTTGATCTGCACACCGGGAACGGGCGAGCGCTCCTCGACAGATCGTTCTTGCTTATCTCGCTTGCCAATTTCCTTGAGAACGAGGTCCAGCCGTCCGTCGGAGTCGAGATCACCAGATTGACCAAGAACACCCAGAACACCCTCCTCCGAGAGTTGTACTTTCTCAAACGCCGTTGCGAGTGTGGTCCATTTCGGGCGCCCTGCCCCTGGAGCTGCGCCGATGGCTTCACCGACAGCCAAGGGCACTAGCCGATTGATACGCTCAAGCTGCGAAAGAGTGTTCTTGCTGATAGCCAAAGCCTGACACGCCTCCGCACGCGAGTAGCCCTGCTCCAGGATCGCGTGCGCGAACCGGACACGTTCATAGTAGCTCAGCTCCGCGCGGCCGGCATTTTCGAGGCCTTTCGCCATCAATGCATCGGTATCATCGAGCGTCCGTATCAGAGCCCGCACTGGTATCCCCAGATAGCGGCACGCAAGTATTCGTCTCTGGCCGTAGATGATCTCAAAATGCCCGTCACGATCCTTCGAAGGACGTAGAAGCACCGGGACTTGCTGCCCGGCATCAGCGATGCTGGTTGCGAGATCCTTGATCGATTCATTCGGTGCGGCGCTGTTAACAGCTGTTAACTCAATATCCAGTCGGTCTTTCGGACCCCAAGCAAGGATCAAGTTGGCGTCGATTTCCTGAATGCCGCCGAGACCCGCACGAACAGAGCCGATAGTTCCTTTCGGCAATGTTCGATGAGCTCTATCAGAAGCCCCGTCTTTCGACCCCTCAGTCGCCGCAGTTATCGCAGCCATGATGCCGGTTTTGTTTTTACCCATTGCCATGATTACCGCCCCCAAGCCTTTTGAAGCATTCCCGCAATCTCCGAACCAACCGCATCCATGCTGTTCTTTGCGCGATCATAGGTCGACCTTGTCATCTCGGAGCGCGCAACCTCGTAGATCGACATCTTGAGCATCGATGCGTCGCCGATAGCCGTACTACGTAGTCCGGTCGCCCCAACGACACGATCCTGGAACAGAGCGCGCATTAGGCTCACGATCTGCTGACTTGGGATATCGCTCGGATCGTCCCGCGTGATGAGGAAGGAGAAAAAATCATGATCGAGTTTGACGCCCGTGTCCTCGATCACACCAAGATAAGCAGAAGTCATTTCGACAAACTGCTGGGTGGAAGCAAGGTCGAGCATGCTCGGCGTCATCGGCACGATGACCGAGGTCGCAGCGTAGAGGCCGGTCAAAGTCAAGAATCCGAGAGCTGGCGGGCTGTCGATCACCACTACATCGTAGTCGCTCTCAACGGACTGGATCGCCAGACTGAGCTTCTCAAAGAACGCAACACCGCGCCCTGCATTGACCGCTGTTTCAGTCTCAAATTCGCTCAGCACAAGGCGGGCAGGTGCCAAGTGCAATCCAGGGAAATAGGTTTCCACAACAGCTTCCGACATCGGTACTGGATCGTCATAACGAAGTGCGTCGTAAATCGAAGCGCCTTCAAACTCCAGTTCAGTTTGAATCCCGCAAAAGCCAGTGAGGCTCCCTTGTGGGTCCAAGTCAATCGCCAGCACCCGGTAACCACTCAAAGCAAGGTAGTGACACAGATGGATCGCAGAGGTGGACTTTGCAGATCCACCTTTGAAGTTCATCAGCTGAATAACCTGAAGCTTGTCACCCTCGCGACGCCCAGGAAGATACTTACCCGGCTTTCGAGAGCTTGCCTCCAGGAAATGGCGCGCTTGCAGGATCTCATCACCGGAATAGAAGCGCCGTCCGTTCTTGATTACTTCAGGCTCCGGCAAGGACCCGTCGCTATGGCACTTGCGCAAGAATTGCCCGGTCACCCCTAGAAGATCAGCAGTCTCTGTAGCGCTGAATAGTCTCAAATTCTTGCGTTGATCGGGCGCGTAGGCTTGTTGAAGATGCGTCGTGAGCGCGGTGCGTAGACGCGCCGCCATCTGGCTTGTAAGCTCGGATTGAGACGCCGCTTCGATTGGTGCCGTCTGAAACATGGTTGCTATTTCTCTGCTCGAACGCGCTTATTTGCGCAACTTGACTCTAATGGCCGTGATTCACCATGTTAAGTCAAGGATTTTATCCACAAATTGTGCTGTCGGACCAAAGGTCTACTAGGGAAGCCACGCACCCTCTAGAGTTAACAGCTGTTAACAGCACTCACAAAATTGTGGTTCACGAGTGCATCTGGCGCAGACTGGGTGTCGCTAGCGCACGGTTTCTCAATGGTGTCTTGACCGAAAATCCGATTAGCGAGAGATACAGCGAACTCAGGCCGGATCGGACAACGCACCGACAGACTTACGGCAAACCCAAGGCCCAATTGGATCGACATTCAAAGCTACATTGATACTTGGGTGCCGGGCCCAAACGATCAGATCAAACGCACTTCATGCGCATGGATGCACAAGGCCCTGTTGTCTGAGGCGTCAATGATCCCCAGCAGGGTAGGGGGCATCGCGGCTTCTCGCGTCGCGGGAACAGTATCCGGCACAAAGCACAGCGTAGACAGGACCAATTCAACCACGCCTCACCTAACCGCTAGACCTATCCGATGAGACCAAATCATAGAAGGAGGAGGTGCGATCCGTGACATTCTGGGTTCAAGAGATTGTTCAGGGATCATAAGTTCAGCACTCAAAGAAGCCGATGCGCTCACTCGACGGCTTCGAAGACCACTGGAAAGCAACCGCGGACCACGTTTTTGCTTCAGCACAACCTATGGCTCCCGTCACCGATTCTCTGAGGGCAAATTGCGCCCAGTTTTGTTGTTCAGATGATCCGCGTAGAATGATCCATGGCTGATACTTTCCGAAGATCCAGGTTCAGGAACCGTCGTCGAGAAATACTAGGGCAGGGACCTCGATCATTGTCCCGGTCTTGGCTAAATCGATTGTCAGCTACTGGAGACAAGTCGAAACCGTTGGGAGCGCACCGTACCTTTACTCGACGCCACCACAGGTTCGTGCCCGGTCGAGGGTTTGCAGGTCAAAACGCATTAGGTAGGTTGCGCCCCGGCAGAGACATATCATCTATCTGTCTATAGTACGGCGTTTGTGTCTGGCCCACTGATCGCCGGGTGCCAGCATTTTGGAGCGGGGAAATGCACGACGGATTGCGCGTGGAACATCTGTTGCGCTTCGTGAACCCATTCACCTGCCCGCAAAGTGCGCTGCAACAATGCAATCGTTCCATGGCGTGGAAGATTTACAAGGTTGCGATTAGTGCGCGGACCTCAGCAACCCCAGCTTTTCAGCACGCTCCAGCAGCATCTTCACAGAGGAAGGCTGCCAGCTAGTACGGCCTCGAGGGGTGCGCTCACGCATCGATTCTAGCCGGTCGCAGATCGCCTGCAGTGTGATTTCGGGGTCCGAGCCTTTGATGGCAGCCACGATAGCTGGCAGGCGGTCATCGGTTTCGCGGCGTCCGGCGCGGCCAAGCACTTCATCTGGTAGAAACCCGTCGCGGACATAGGCTTTCACAGCACGGAGTAGGCGGCTTTGGGTCCAGTGCCGGTCGTGGGGCAGGGGGCCATTAATGATTCGCAAAACATCTTCCCAGGCCATATCCGGCCGTAGGCGTCGCACGTGGGGCACCCAATCCTGCGCGGTTTCGCTCAGGCGCTCCATGTAGCCGTCCTGTCGTGCCAGCCGCACCTTGCGCAGCGCGGCGGGGTCTTTGGTGCGAAGCCCAGGATTGCCACCAACGCGCCCTTTGGCGCGCGCAGAGGCAAGCCCGGCCTTTGTCCGCTCACGTATCAGCGCGCGCTCGAACTCGGCCGCGGCGCCCAGAACCTGCAATGTGAATTTTCCTTGAGGGGAGGCGGTGTCGATTGGATCCTGCAGCGAGCGGAAGAAAGCTCCCTTGGCCTCCAGACGTTCGATCACCTCCAGCAGATGCGACAGGGATCGCGCAAGCCGGTCGATCCGCACAACGACCAGCGTATCGCCGCTCTGGACGCGTTCGAGCAAACGCGCGAGTACAGGACGCGCGCGATTGCCGCCTGAGGCGTGCTCTTCAAAGATCTCGGCACAGCCCGCAGATTGCAGCGCCTCAGACTGGGGCAGGGGGGTCTGATCCTCCGTGGAAACGCGGGCATAGCCTATCAGGGGCATGAAAACGGGGCCGATTGCAATTTCATATGCCGTTACTAAACGACCGTTTGATAGTTTGTTCAGAATTGATCGATCCAACTTGCGTGGTCAATGCGGTTTTCATGGATGTGTTTGGACGCATTCCGATATGTATTCACTGCTCATCCCTGCGACTCGCTTTCTAGTGCAGACATGTTTGCGTAGGTTGGTCTTTTTTCCCTTGAAGCTCCAGTTGCTAGAAGTTCTATCGACGTGTAAAGCGAAGCTATAAAAAACCGACCGCGTAGGAGATAAACCAAATATGTTGACGAGACGCCATTTCATCGCGACCAGCGCAGCTGTGTTCTCTGCGCCGATTTCAAACCCTGTGTTTGCCAGTACATGGCCAACGACATCGCAAAAGGCGGCTTGGGATGCGCAAGTGACACCTGCAAACTTCGATCTCGAGACGTCGAACCCTTGGGGATTGCAACCGCGCTTCCTGCCACGTCGGGTTGAAGCCCGGTCTGGTCTGACACCCGGCGACATTCATGTCGATGCGGTCGCGCGGTATCTTTATCATATCGAGGAAGGCGGCACCGCGATGCGTTACGGCGTGGCGATTGCCCGCGGCAATCTTTACGAGCCGGGGACCTACTCGATCCGCCGAAAGGTGGAATGGCCACACTGGACACCGACCAAATCGATGATCGAGCGCGATCCGTCGCTTGAAAAGTATGCAAATGGCCAGGAACCAGGCCCGCAAAACCCATTGGGATCTCGCGCAATCTATTTGTTCGTCGGGCAGCGTGACACATATCTGAGGATACACGGATCACCGCAATCCAGATCAATTGGTGGGCGCGCCAGCTCCGGATGCGTTCGCATGGTTATGGCGCATATCAATGAGCTTTATCCCCGTGTTGCTATCGGCTCCACCGCATTCCTTTATTCGGCGGAAGACAGTGTCACGGCCCGCAGCTAACCTTCAACTTGACGGTCAGGCCCGTCGAGCCGCCAAAGCTACGCTGCCGGCTTGACGCAGATCGGATTGCCGCCCGATGTCCTGAGCGGCAGGAGCGTGTCCTCGACCGGCCCGGAATGCATGTACCAATAGCAATTGTCTGCCGGCCGCAAGCGTGCGGTCGAGAGATCCTGGTTTGGAGCCGCGAGCGCCACGATTTGCTCCGGGACCGGCGGCAGCGCACCCGAGCCTTGTGAATTCGAGAGGGTTTCCGAGCAGGCTCCGAGCGCCACGCCGAGAAGGATAAAAATTGCGATCCGTGTGTACATAAACTCACTGTCCTGCTGCTTTGAATTCTTAGATGCGTCTTTCTCGCATCCGACGGCATGTGGTGCAACGCAAAGGCAAGATCACAGGCGAATTTCCTGAGGAAAGTGATCGAAACTCAATGGTTTCGACCCAAACCGCCTGCGATCACCCCATTAACCACGCGGCTACATGGAAGACCGAACTTTTCTCTTGAACCTCTAGTTGCTGTAGGGCGTATCACCTCCCTACAATAGCGAATCCGAGGATGATCCATGCCACATGACGGTGCTCAAAACAGCCAAGACCATTCTCCCGTATCTGAGGGCGCGTGCGGCAGTTGTTGCGGAGGACAGGCCATTGAGCCAACCAACGTTCGAGCCTCGGACGGCCGCAGTTTCCATGTCAGCGGCCTGGATTGCGCCGAAGAGGTCTCGATCCTGAACCGGGTCGTCGGACCGGAAGTTGGTGGCACGGAGTATCTTGCGTTTGACGTCATCAATGCGCGGATGACGGTTCTGGATGGCGGGACGAACCCGTCTTCGGACAAGATCCTTCAATTGGTTGCGACCACCGGGATGACGGCCAAACCCTGGGATGCCGAAGATGCCAGCGCGGATCAGGCCGCACATCTGAAAAAACAAAAACTGTTCACGTTGCTTAGTGGCGGATTCTGGGCGGCAGGGTTCATCTACCACGTCATTGAGACTGGGTTCGGCGGCGCCATCGGATTGTTCTCGGGCCATGGTGAAGCGCCGATGCCCATTGCCGAAGCAGGGTTGTTCGCAATAGCGATCCTCTTGGGCGTGTGGCTGGTCGCACCCAAAGCGTGGTCGTCGGCGCGTCGGCTTTCTCCGGACATGAACCTGTTGATGGTGGTCGCCGTGGCCGGGGCCATCGGGCTTGGCGAGTTTTTCGAGGCCGCGACGGTCGCGTTCTTCTTTTCGCTTTCGCTCTATCTTGAGAGTTGGAGCGTGGGGCGCGCGCGCAATGCTGTGTCAGCGCTTCTCGACCTCGCACCACCGACAGCCCGGGTGCTCTATGACGATGGCTCAGAGGCCGACGTTCCCGCCGCGGCTGTAGCTGTCGGTGCGCGGTTCATCGTGCGAGGTGGCGACCGTATTCCGCTCGACGGGGAAGTTGTCGACGGGGCAGGGGCCGTCGATCAGGCCCCCATTACGGGTGAAAGCGCCTTGGTGCCAAAAGAAGCGGGCGATGATGTCTACGCCGGCACCATCAATGGCGAGGGCACTTTAACTGTACGGGCAACAAAAACTGCCTCCGACACGGTCTTGTCCAAAATCATCCGCATGGTAAGCGATGCACATTCACGCCGCGCCGAGGTTGAACAATGGGTGACGAAGTTCGCGCGCATCTACACACCGGTTGTAATGGGGCTGGCCGTTCTAATTGCCTTGGTTCCACCGCTTGTCGCAGGCGGTGACTGGGGCTTTTGGTTCTACAACGCGCTGGTTCTGCTGGTCATCGCCTGCCCTTGTGCCTTGGTGATCTCAACGCCGGTTTCTATTGTCGCTGCCCTTGCGGCCGCAGCGCGCAATGGCGTGTTGATCAAGGGCGGGGCCTATGTTGAAGCGCCGGGTCGCACGACGGCGCTTGCGATGGACAAGACCGGCACGATCACGATGGGAGAACCGGAAGTCGCTGCGGTCTATCCGATTGGCGAGACGTCCGAACGCGACCTGCTTAAGCGCGCCGCCGCGCTTGAAGCAAGATCGTCACACCCGCTGGCCCGCGCGATCCTGAGCCGTGCAGAACAAGACGGCCTCTCCGTTTCCGCAGCCGACAACACACGCACCGTGCCGGGCCGCGGCCTCGAAGGAGACATGGGCGACCAGTCCATTTGGCTGGGGTCAGACCGATTTGCCGAAGAAAAAGGGTTCGGGTCCGCAATTCCATCTGATTTGCGCGACCGCATCGAAGGGGCAGGCAACACACTGGTCGCCGTTGGGGACGCGGCTGGCGTCAGCGGCGTATTGGAATTGCGCGACCGGATCCGGCCTGATGCCAAGGGCATCGTTGCCCGCTTGCACGCACAAGGCGTGAAAAAGATCGTGATGCTCACCGGCGACAACACGGCCACGGCAAAGGCTGTGGCTGCCCAAGTCGGCATCGACGAGGTGCGCGCGGAACTGCTGCCCGAGGACAAGGTCACCGCCATTGAGGAACTGGTGACACAATATGGCACTGTCGCGATGATCGGGGATGGTGTGAATGACGCTCCGGCGATGGCGCGCGCGCATTACGGCATCGCTATGGGAGCCGTGGGATCCGACGCCGCAATTGAAACGGCCGATATCGCGCTGATGACAGACGACATTGGCAAAGTGCCATGGCTTATCGGGCATTCCCGCCGGACCATGGCAATTATTAAGCAGAACATCGGGCTGTCGCTTGCGACCAAGGCTGCATTCGTGGTGGCAACAGCCTTCGGCATGGCCTCGATGTGGGGCGCGATCGCGGCCGATGTTGGCGTTTCCCTTCTCGTTGTCGCCAACGCCTTGCGGTTGCTGCGCGCGCGCGACAACGACGATGAACCGCGTGGTGGCGATGAGGTTGGCGAAGAAATGGCAAAGGCGGCACTGGCGCACGGTCACTAACAATGTGACTGGCAAGAACCAGTGGGAGCAGGCGGTTTGCAACTGTTAGATTGGATTGAACGTTGGGTGCAGACTATTGCCCCTCGGTCAATGGTGCCCTGACCGACCAAAGCGGCAAATGGTCCCGCCGTAGCTAGAGTTCGGTCTGTCTGGAACTACCGACCTTATCGTACCCTGAACCGGCAAGGGCAAAAAAACCGCCAAATCCTCAAGGGTTTTGCCGGGGTTTTGTCCAGACTAAGCAATTGACCTGGCATGGGGTGGGTTAGGGCAGAGCAGCAAAAAAGGTCGCTTATGTCCCGCGATAATTGTCACAAGCATCAACACCTTCTGCGACCACATCGAGAAGGACGTCCACATCATTCAAGAGAGCTGTAATGCGCGGACTGCTTATACGGTAGCGGATAAAACGTCCGTCGCGGTCGCTGGCGACAAGCCCACAATCCAGAAGACACCTGAGATGGTTGGAGACGTTTGGCTGCAATAACTTCGTGCACGTCACAATCTCATGAACGGCCAACGGCGCTTCGCGCAAGGCGTCGAGGATCGCGAGGCGGCTTGGGTCCGCAAAACCGCGAAACAGCTTCGCTCTTCTCTCAATAGCGGTTGTCCCACTATTGCAGCAGGCGACAATTTGGTCCATATCACTACTCACTGATATATTATTTCTTTTCCCACTTTAGCAGGAGAACTGCGATCATGGCCAACGCAGAAAGCGCGATAGCAGATATCCCATCCTTCCGTTACCGCGTTTCCGGTATGGATTGCGCCAAGGATGCCGCCCAGATCGAGCGGGCGGCGCAATCTGCAGGTATCGCGCCTGACGCCGTGAAAGTGTCTACTGCAACGCACATAATGACTTTGACAGCTCCCGAAGCGCGCTTGCCGGAAATTGAAAAAGCCGTCGAGACAACAGGGTATGGGTTTGACCGCATCGAGAGCGACGAAGATATTCAGCAAGGTGCGGCCCATCAGGACCCTGGCTATCGCCGCGCGCTCTGGATCGTTGTGATCCTGAATGTTGGTGTCGCGTAGCCCTTAATTGTGAGATGGGAAATCCAACGAAATCAACGGCCACCCTTTGCCATTAAATATGAGATTTTGTCTTTAATTCCGATATTTTTGCCCTTAAACCTGAGACAGGGTTCACAGGTTTTTGCGGCAAATGTCGATGGAAAATGATGACGAAGAGTCAGTTGCCCTTGGTGCTGAAGAGGCGCGCAGGGCTGCTG
>Ga0208794_1000064_pt1 | contig 133905 bp, 124 predicted proteins | sample 32_taG_FD_184106 | JGI IMG/M metagenome (GOLD analysis project Ga0208794, IMG submission 184106) | Marine viral communities from the Gulf of Mexico - 32_GoM_OMZ_CsCl metaG (SPAdes) (version 2) | ecosystem: Environmental > Aquatic > Marine > Oceanic | place: Atlantic Ocean: Gulf of Mexico... | reverse complement strand
CAGCTTGCAGCTTGCAGCTTGCAGCTTGCAGCTTGCAGCTTGCAGCTTGCAGCTTGCAGCTTGCAGCTTGCAGCTTGCAGCTTGCAGCTTGCAGCTTGCAGCTTGCAGCTTGCAGCTTACCCCGCGTCCTTCCATTCTTCTTCCTGCAACAGCCGCCACATGATCTTGCCGGTGGGTGACTTGGGGATGCTGTCGGTGAATTCGATGACGACCGGACATTTGTAGGCCGCCATGTTCTCCTGGCACCAGGCAATAATATCCTCGCCCTGGATCGCTTCATTGCCTGCAGCAAGCACCACGAAGGCCTTTACTGTCTCGCCGCGTCGCGGATGGGGCGTCGACACTACACAGACTTCACGGATCGCCGGATGCGAGTACATCAATGATTCGACCTCGGCTGGCCAGACCTTGTAGCCTGACGCATTGATCATGCGTTTCACCCGGTCAACCAGAAAGAAATACCCTTCCTCGTCGTAGTAACCCAGGTCGCCGGAGCGGAAGAAGCGGTGACCGTCGATGACTATGAATGCTTCCTCGGTGGCCTCGGGCCGGTTCCAGTAACCCTGGAAGATCTGCTCTCCACGCATGATGATTTCCCCGGTGACGCCCGGGCCGACTTCTTCCAGGGTCTCGACATTGATCACCCTGGAGTCCACGCCAATAATCGGTATGCCCAGGCATTGGGGCTTGCTGGCTTGCGGTGGATTGACGTGGGTAGGCGCCATCGTCTCGGACAGGCCGTAGCCCTCCATGTAGACCAGGCCGGTCTTGGCTGCGAGCTTGCCGGCCACAGCGGCTGGCATGGCTGCACCGCCACCACCGATGCTGGTCAAGGAGCTGATGTCGTACTGATCGATCTCGGGGTCCGACAGCATGTCCACGACCATGGTCGAGATGTTCCGCCAGGTGTTGACCTTGCAGCGCTGGATCAGCTGCGCTGCGACCCTGCGGTCCCAGCGGGTCATGACGACCAATGTGCCCCCTGCATACAAGGTGCTGTTCATGCACGACTGCATGCCGGTTACATGGAACATGGGTACCGACACGAGGTGGACGATATCGTGCTGCGCGTTGGTCCAGACTGCACCATATACGGCGGTGGCCATCACGCTGTGGTGGGTATGCGCGCAACCCTTGGGGTTGCCGGTGGTGCCGGAGCTGTAGGGGATGACGCAGAGGTCTTCCGGGCCCGCGACCAGTTCGCCGGGCTGATGCCCTGCTCCGAGTACCTCCGCCCAGGGGTGGGCGCCCGGCGCAGTCTGACCGGCCACCGGTTCGCGAACGGCTTCAGGCAGGTCCAGATCCGTGGGTGTCGTGATGTACTCCGAGTACGCGGTCACTACCACGCCCCGCAGATGCCCCGTCCCGATATGGGGCGCGATGTGTTCGAGCAGCTCCTGGGCGCAGAGTGCGATGGGGGCCTGGGTGTCCTCGATAAGGTATTGCAGCTCGGCCGAGCGGTTCATCGGGTTGACCGGCACGACGACGGCATTGGCGCGCAGAATGGCGAAGAAACCGATGATGTATTGGGGGCTGTTCTGCATGTACAGCAGAACGCGGTCGCCACGCTGTACGCCCTCGGCCTGCAGGTGACCGGCCAATGCTTCGGCCTCGCGCAGGACGCGCGAGTAGCTGATGTCGGTGCCATAATAATGGATGGCCGGATGCTGCCCGAACCGCAGGGCGGAAACAGTCAGATTGTGGAAGACGCTGGTGGCGGGCAATTCCAGCTGCTGCGGCACCTGCGCGGGCCATACCGGTAAATGACGGTCAAACATAAGCGACACCCTTTCCTGTTGTTTTTGTATCTGGTGCGGTCAGCTTAGACCGAGCCAGCAGCGTGCGAAACAGACAGTTGTAACGGTGTTGGTTCGTTATAAGCCAGCGCCGGGTATGCATTGCGGTGTACTTCGGTCGAGCCAGGGAGGGGGGCTTTGCGCTATAGTACCGCTCCTGAGTCACAGCTCATTTTCAAGGCTTGAACCCCGGAGTCCGGGTCCTGGCGAGCAGTCAACGTAGAGGAAAGCGCCGATGAACAACGATCGCGTCATTATTTTCGACACCACATTGCGTGACGGTGAGCAGAGTCCCGGCGCGTCCATGACCAAGGATGAGAAGCTGCGCATTGCACGTGCGCTGGAAAAGCTCAAGGTCGATGTGATCGAAGCCGGATTTGCAATTGCCAGCCCGGGTGACTTTGCCGCCGTCAAACTGATTGCCGACACCATCCAGGACAGCACAATCTGCAGCCTGTCGCGGGCGATGGACGCGGATATCGATCGCGCAGCTGAAGCCCTCAGTGGTGCGAACAGCGGCCGCATACATACCTTCATTGCGACCAGCCCGATTCATATGCAACACAAGCTGCGCCTGCAACCCGATCAGGTAGTGGAGCAGGCGGTGCATGCAGTCAAACGCGCGCGCAATCTGTGCGGCGATGTGGAGTTCTCCTGCGAGGATGCCGGGCGTTCGGAGCTGGATTTTCTGTGCCGGATCATCGAAGCCGCCATTGATGCCGGCGCCCGCACGATCAATATTCCCGACACCGTCGGTTATTCCATCCCCCACCAGTTTGGCGAAATGATCGGCCAGATCATCGCGCGTGTGCCCAATGCGGACAAGGCGGTGTTCTCGGTCCATTGCCACAATGACCTGGGCCTGGCCGTGGCCAACTCCCTGGCTGCCGTCAATGCCGGTGCCCGCCAGGTGGAGTGCACGATCAACGGCTTGGGCGAGCGTGCCGGCAACGCGGCGCTGGAGGAGATTGTCATGGCCATCAAGACGCGTGAAGACGTGCTCGGCGTGCATACCGGCATCATTACCGAAAACATACTCAGTGCCTCCCGTCTGGTGTCCGGGATTACCGGTTTTGCGGTGCAGCCGAACAAGGCCATCGTCGGTGCCAATGCGTTTGCCCACGAATCGGGCATTCACCAGGACGGTGTGCTCAAGCATCGGGAAACCTACGAAATCATGAGCGCCCAGTCTGTGGGCTGGCATACCAACAGACTGTCACTGGGCAAGCTCTCCGGTCGCAACGCCTTCCGCTCCCGGTTGCAGGAGCTGGGTATCGAACTGGCAAGCGAGGCTGATCTGAACGTGGCCTTTGCCCGGTTCAAGGAGCTGGCCGACAAGAAAAACGAGATCTTCGATGAGGATCTGCAGGCCTTGGTATCAGAAACCCTGACCGAAGTCGTCGAGCATACCAAGCTGGTCTATCTGGATGTGGCCTCGCGCATGGGTGAAATTCCCCAGGCACGGGTCGTTCTCAGTATCGAGGGTAAGGAGAGCGAGGCGACTGCTGCGGGCTCGGGACCCGTTGATGCGACGTTCAAGGCGATCGAGCAGATCGTCCACTCCGACGCCAGTCTGCAGCTGTATTCGGTGAATGCCATCACCCAGGGGACCGACTCACAGGGTGAAGTCACCGTGCGCCTGGAGAAAGCCGGGCGTATCGTCAACGGCAATGGTGCCGATACGGATATCGTCGTGGCATCGGCAAAGGCGTATATCAATGCCCTTAACCTCATGCGTGAAGGCGCCTACCGGGCCCACCCACAGGCAGCAGATGTTTGATGCGTGAGTCGCAGCGACTGGCCTATCTGGAGGCGATCGGCGTTACAGGCTGGGTACCCCGGGTACCTCTGGCCCATGCCGCCACGCGCACGCCACCGGAGCCCGAGGTAGCCACGCAACCGGTGGAGCCTGAGCGAGCAGCCCCGGTTGTGTCTGCGGGCGAGCCAGCACGATCGGCACGCGCTGAGGCCGTGGATACGCAGGCCAGGCCGGTGGTCAGCTCGCCTTCTGCGGCATTGGTCGAGCAACGTCGTGCCCAGGTCGCTGCCCAACCGGCTAAACAACTGCCGCCGGCCGAGGCCTCTGCGCCGCTGGCGGAGGTGTCGACCAGCACGCCCGAGGCACCTGCGGGGCAGTCTGTGGCGCCTTTCTACCTGCAGTTGTGGATTGCCGGCCCCTGTGCGCTCCTGATCGAGATTGCCGACCCCGGCCTGGAGAAGGGCACCTCCGAGCACGATCTGCTGTGTGACATTCTGCGTGCCGCTGCCCTGCCCACGGCGCCACGTCTGCAAGCCGACTTCCGCTGGCCATTGAGCCGCAACCCCCAGGTAGCCCGCAGTGCCGAGGCCGCCAGTGAGGCATTGCAGGCGTTCATGCAGGCACGTCTGGAACTGCAGCCGGTCAGTTCGATCGGCTGTTTCGGCGCCATGGCCGGGCTGCTGGCCACCGGTGATCCGGAGGCAGCCGGGGCGCTCAGGGGCAGTGAGCAGGCCCTCGAGGATCTGGGGTCTGCCTGGTTTGCTCCGGCGCTTGCGGACATGTTGCGCCAACCGGAGGAAAAGAGAGGACTATGGCATCTGCTGAAACGCGTCATGCAGCGCTGGGCCCGGACAGCATGATCGATGTGCATTTTCGGCCCATGTTGCCGCAGGACGTGGACGCGGTTCTGGAAGTCGAGCTAGCCGCGTTCAGCCATCCCTGGACCCGGGGGATCTTTCTCGACTGCATCAAGCCGGGTTACGAATGCTGGCTGATGTTCCGTGGCGAGCGTCAGGTCGGACACACGGTGTTGTCGGTGGCCGGTGACGAATCGCATCTGCTGAATATCACCGTTCGGCCGCAGGATCAGAAGAGCGGACTCGGGGCTGCCCTGCTCGACTTCATCATCGGTCGCGCGCGGGAAATGGGGGCCGAGGTGACCTTCCTCGAAGTGAGAGCATCGAATCACACCGCTTCGCGATTATACGAACGTTTCGGTTTCAACGAGATTGGCCGTCGTCCCAATTACTACCCCGCCGTCGGTGGCAGGGAAGACGCCCTGGTCATGGCCTATTCACTGGTCGACTGAGCGCCGTCTGGATCATACAAGGCAGGATAATGAACAATCTTCAGCAGCTGTTCGTGAACAACCGCGAATGGTCCGAATCAATCAAGCAGCAGGACCCGGAATTTTTCACCAAGCTGGCCCGGCAGCAGGCCCCGGAATACCTGTGGATTGGCTGCGCCGACTCTCGCGTGCCGGCCAACGAGATCGTCGGACTGTTGCCAGGGGAGCTTTTCGTCCATCGCAACATCGCCAACGTGGTGCTGCATACCGACCTCAACTGCCTGTCGGTCATGCAGTTCGCCGTCGACGTGCTCAAGGTCAAGCATATCATCGTGACCGGCCACTATGGCTGCGGTGGCGTGCGAGCGGCGATGCGCAACAAGCAGCTGGGGCTCAGCGACGGCTGGCTGCGGACCATCCGTGACCTGTACTACGAGGAGCGCCACAAGCTCAAGCAGATTCCCGATGAGGAGGCCGAGCTTGACCGCATGTGCGAGCTGAACGTGATACGCCAGGTAGCCAATGTCAGTCATACCAGCATTGTGCAGAACGCCTGGCACCGGGATCAGCCGCTGACAGTGCATGGCTTCATCTACGGCATCAAGGACGGTCACCTGAAGGATCTGGATGTGACGGTCAGTGGGCCGGAGCAGATTCCCGCGCAGTACCGGCTAGGCCCACCTTGACCCTCAGTGCTCGCCACCTGGCCATGGCAGGACTGGTTCTTGGCACCCTGGCCTGGTCCGGCAATGCCCTGATTGCCCGTGCCAGTGCCGGCATCCTGCCGCCGGTCGGTCTGTCCTTCTGGCGCTGGACCACGGCCCTGGCGCTGCTTCTACCATTTACCGCCCTCGGGCTATGGCGTCACCGGCAGGTGCTGCTGCAGCACCGCTGGCAGGTGCTGGTGCTTGCGGCCCTGAGTATTTCCACATACAACACGCTGTTGTATCTGGCGGCGCAAAGCACCACGGCCATCAATATCACGCTGGTCAACACCGGTCTGCCCGTCGCGGCATTCATCTGGTCGTTGATCATTCTGCGCGAGTGGCCGACCCGGGCGACGCTGCTGGGGGCGATGCTGTCGTTTACCGGCTTGCTGCTGATCCTGATGCGCGGAGAGCCGCAAACGGTGCTCGCGCTGGAATTCAATCCGGGCGATCTAATCATGGTGATAGCGGTGCTCGCCTGGGGACTGTACTCGGTGCTGCTGCGGCGCTGGATGTTGCCGGTACCGGGCCTGGTTCAGCTGGCGGCCATGCTGCTGTGCGGCATACCGCTGCTGTTTCCGTTCTACCTCTGGGAGCTGAGCCACACCGGCCCGATCGCCCTGACGCTGCATGCGGCAGGCGCGATCGCCTATACCGCTGTCATGGCATCGTTGGTGGCGTATCTTGCCTGGAACAACGGCGTGAAGGTACTGGGCCCGGGCACCGCCTCGCTGTTCAGTTATCTGATGCCGGTTTTCACTGCGCTGCTCGGCGTGCTGCTGCTGGGCGAGGTGCTGCACTGGTACCATCTCGTGGGCGGCATGCTGACCTTTCTGGGCTTGCTGCTGGCGACATGGGAGACCCGAAAACGATGAGACGTCTGTGTGTGATTCCGGGGGACGGTATCGGCCAGGAAGTGGTGCCTTCGGCTGTCAGGGTGTTGCTCAAGCTCCTGCCAGGGCTGGGGGTAGTGGAGGCCGAAGCGGGTTGGGACTGCTTCCTGCGTTGCGGTCAAGCGGTGCCCGAGGCCACCCTGCAACGGATGCGCGAGTGCGGCGCCGGGCTGTTCGGCGCGGTCTCGTCGCCGGCGCAGCGGGTGGAAGGCTATCGCAGCGCGATACTGACGCTGCGACAGCAGTTGCAGCTGAACGTGAATGTTCGCCCGGTGCGCAGTTGGCCGCAGCTATCGCCACGGGCGGACGTTGATCTGTTGATCCTGCGAGAGAACAGTGAAGGCCTGTATATCGGTCGCGAACACATGGAGTCGGCGGACGTCGCCGTTGCCCAGCGGCTGATCAGTCGGCAGGCCAGTGAACATATCGCCGCCCGTGCCGCCGAGGTCGCCCGATTGCGCAGCAGCGGGCGAATCACCCTGGTGCACAAGGCCAACGTTCTTCCCCTGACCTGTGGCCTGTTTCGCGACAGCTGCCGGCGGGTGCTGGCAGAGGCCGGGCTGGACAGCATTGTCGACGAACGCCTGGTGGACGTGGCAGCGCTGCAACTCGTGGAGCGGCCGCAGGATTTCGACCTGCTGGTAACCACCAATCTGTTCGGCGATATTCTCTCGGATCTGGCGAGTCACTGGTCCGGCGGTCTGGGCATGGCACCCTCGCTCAACTGGGGGCAGGGCATCGCTCTGGCAGAGCCGGTGCATGGCAGCGCCCCCGATATTGCCGGCAGCGGCAAGGCCAATCCCTTGGCAGCGGTACTCAGTGCGGCCTTGCTGTTACGCTATCACTGGCAATATGGCGAGCAGGCGGACCGGCTGGAACGCGCAGTGGAGGGGTTGCTGACAGAGGTGACCATCACGCAGCTGGAGGGCGAGACGACCCGCGTGGTCGAGCAGGAGCTGCTCAGTCGCCTGTAGTCTTTCCCTGGCGCATAAAAAAAGGGCTAGCCGAAGCTAACCCTTTGAAATCGTTGGTGGCTACACCTGGACTTGAACCAGGGACCCCAGCATTATGAATGCTGTGCTCTAACCAACTGAGCTATGTAGCCATCCGAGGCTGCGCATTATTCAGTTGCGCGGACTTAAAGTCAAGCACTCTGCGCGATTTATTTGTCTGTCTTATCAACCGGTTAACTTTCCAGCCGCTGGCCCTGCCGAACCGCTATTCGGCGCCCAGGTGCAGGGTAGTGGGCACCTGTCCGTTCACTGCGACGGCCTCGATCCCTGCATCCAGTAACTGCACCCGTTGGGCGGGCAGGCCGGTGTTATCGACCAGGTAGGCCTTGATGCTCTGATTGCGTTCCTGGGCCAGGCGTCTGAGCAATGCCTCGTTGCCATTCCAGGTGGCGGTGATGGCCTCTCGCAGGCGCGCATGCCGGGTTTCAGGTTCCAGCGTGGCCCATTCGCCGGGCACGTCCTGTTTCAATCGCTCGAGGTAGATGGTCTCCAGCAGTTCGGTCATCCTGCCGGCGGAAAGGCCATCCCCGGTCTCTGTAGCGTCTTCGGTCCCCTCCAGCAACCGGTCCGTGCGCCGCTTCAGCTCCCGTTCTAGGCGCTGCTGAGCGACCAGCAGTCCCTCGGTGGCCGGATCGCTCGTGGCTTCGACTTCCAGGCGTAGCGCCGGCCGTTGCTGCAACGCGCTGGCCAGAGCGTCGAGTTGTTGCCTGGCCGGACCATCGAGCTCGGCGCTGCCGGCGTCGAACAGAACCTGGCTGAGGTCGACATCGTTATCGCCGAGAAGGTTACCGATGAATCGGAATGGCGCGGTAGCCGCGCGGGTCAGCAGGTTGCCGAGGGCTTGCCAGATGAGCGGCATGACGTTGATGTCGGGATTGTTCAGATCGCCCCTGACCGGGAGGGTGATGTCGATGTTGCCCCGGCTATCCTTGAGCAACGCGATGGCGAGGCGGACGGGCAGATTGACGGCGTCCGGGCTCTCGACGCGTTCCCCCAGTTGCAGGTCGCGTAGCAGTACCTTGTTTTCTGCCTGGAGCTCACCCTGGGTAATCTGATAGTGCAGATCCAGGTCAAGCCGGCCCTTGCGGATCCGGTAACCGGCGAACTTGCGCGCATAGGGGCTTAACGTGGTGAGTTCGATATCCCGGAAGCTGGCCTCGACGTCCAGGCTGTTGAGCGGGTCGAAGGGCGTCAGGGTGCCGGTTACCTTGACCGGGGCATAGCGGTCCACCTGGCCGCTGAGGTTGATTTCGGCCGGGGTGGTGCTTCGATTGTCCAGGGTACCCACGCGGCCTGTCAGTTCCTCCAGGGTCACTGCGACGTTGGGTAGCAGACTGAAATCGGCAAAGTTCAGCGAGCCCTGCTCCAGGTCGATCGCGCCGATACGCACGGCGAGCCCGGGGCGGTCTGCTGGCTCGGTTCCGCTAGGCTGGTCGATCATCAGCTCGCCCAGGTTGGTAGACAGATCCTGATTGATGATGAGGCGCGCATAGGGCTTCAGAAGCGCGGCCTGGTCGATCGCCAGGCTGCCGTCGTGATAGCTGATGCCCGACAGCGCGAGCGATTCCCAGCGCAGCAGATCGCGCTTTTCCAGCGAGTCGACAATATGCAGATCCGCTATGGCGGCCTCTGCCTCCAGGTGCAGCTCCAACGGTTCGAGCCTCTGCAGTCTGACCTGGGCGGAGGTGCTGAGCAGGCCGCTGCGAATGTTCATGCGCACGAAGGGATCAATATAGGCCTGGGCCAGCTGCAGATCGACCCCGCTGGCGTCGACTTCCAGGTCCAGACTCGGCGGCGTCAGCTGCGCTTGCCCTGCGGCGCGCAGATGACCGGTACCGTTGAGCTGCGTGTCGATTCTCAGGCGAAAGGGTGTATTGCCGGCGGTATCCAGCCCGCTCAGGTCCAGATCGAGCGCGCCGAGAGTCAGGGCGGTGGACCTTTGTGGCTGACGGTCAAGCAGATGGACCTGGTTGTTGCGAAGCTGCAGGTCCGCCAGGCGCACCCGCCAGCTCGTATCCGGTGATGCTGCCTGGTCGGTCTGTGCGGCGCCGGTGAACCGGGTCTGCCAGTTCAACTGACCATCCTCTGTTCGCTCGACCCAGGCCTCCAGCCCGTTGCCTCGGACCACGCCGAGGCGCAGCGAGCGTTTGCGCAGGTCGAGGGACAGATCCTCCAGGTGCAGGCGTGCGGCCTGAGCCAGGGGAGCCCCCGTAGGTGATTTCAGGCTGAATGAAGAGAGCGTGGCCCCGCTGTTGCTCAGCGTCAGGTCGGCGCCCTCTGCCAGATTCAGCTCGAAGGCGGCGTGTGCATCCAGTGAACCTTGCTGCAGCTCCAGCGGGACCTGATCGCGTACATAGGGCCAGAAGGGCGCGAGGGGTAGGTCAGCCAGCTGCAGCGTTCCGCTCGATGCCAGGGGCGTAATGCCCAGCGTTCCCTGAAACATCAGGCTTGCACCTGCCGGGCCTTGCGCCTGCAGGCTCAGCTCGCTGTGCTCATCCGGCAGGGTGCTCACGTGCCGGGCATCAAGCTGGATCTGGTCCAGGTCCACGCGTACCGGGGTAGTGGGCTGGTTGTCCTTGAATAGCAGCCGGCTGTTGCTCACCTGCAGGTGAGCAATACGTACCGGAAAAGGGGCGGCGGCTTTTTCGTCCGGCTCAGGCTGGGCGGCCGGCACCTTGAGTAGCTGGCTCAGGTCGAGGGTGCCGGATGCCTGCAGGGTCGCCGCTACAGCGACGCGCTCGATGCGCAGGCTGTCGAGCTCCAAGGCGTCGCTCCAGAGCGTGCTGAGCTGGAAATCGGCATCCAGGCGTCGCATGTGAACCAGTGGATCTTCCGCAGGACCGATATCCAGGCGGTGCAGAGTCAGCTGGAAACTGAACGGGTTGAACTCCAGCCCCTGCAGGCGTGCGGGCACATTCAGGCGCTGTTCCAGCTGCTGGTTCGTCAGATGCAGCGCCACCCCCGGGAGGACCAGGAAGCCCGCCAGGCAATAGAGAAAGACGGCCGAGAGCACGCCTACGAGCAGAGACCTGTTGCGTTTGGACATGGGCTGTTGTGGCACCTGATAGCGACGTCCATGAGTATGGCATGGGCTGTCGACAGCGCCAGCACAGGGTCGCGGACTCTAGTTGCCGAATGTATCGGCATCGTTTCGCTCGGTTGCCCTGACGGGAACACCCGCGACAGCAATCTCCGGCAGTTCTCCGCCAGCGAATTCAACGCTGCGACGGGGAAAGGCGAAACGCACATCCAGCTCGCGCATACCCTCGAGCAGGCCCAGGTTGATTTCCTGCTGGATATCCATGTACTGGTTGTAATCGGACGTCTGCACGATATGCACCACTTCGAACGTCAGCTGGCTTTCGGAGAATGACAGGAAATGGGCGCGGTCGAACTGGGTCTTTTCAACTTGATCGATCACGCGCCGCACCATGGCCGACACCTCCGCCACCTTGGTCGCGGGTGTGTCGTAGCTGATGCCGAACTTGAACACGATCCGGCGGGTATTCATGCGTTTGTAGTTGTGCAATACGCGTGTCAACAGCTGGGAGTTGCCGCAGACGATCTGCTCGCCGCTGAGACTGCGGATACGGGTGGTCTTGAGTCCGATGTGCTCGATATTCCCGGCCACATCGTCAAACACCACGAAGTCGCCGATCTCGAAGGGTTTGTCGATACCGATCGACATGGAAGCAAAGATATCGCTCAGCAGTGTCTGCACGGCGAGGGCGATGGCGATACCACCCACCCCCAGGCTTGCCACCAAGGCTGTGATGTTCACGCCCAGGTTGGCGAGGATCGACAACAGCATCATGGTCCAGATGAGGATCCTGATCATGATGCCGAAGAGGGTAGTCGTGACCGGATTGCGGGTCTTGCCATCGCGCGTGAGACTCTCGGTCCACATGCGCACGCCCATGTCCAGCCAGAGCGCGACCTGGAATGCCAATGCAATGAACCAGCCATGCTCCATGGTGCTTTGCCAGCGTGGCCCCAGATCCACCAGTTTCAGCGCCATGAGGATCGAGAAGGCGAGAATCAGGATGCGACTGGTGTTTTTGAGCATCTGCGCCGCAAAATGATAGACCCGGGTACTGGAGCGGCTGGCCTTGGCAGCAAAGCGGTTGCTGATCAGTCTCAGCGCACTGGCCAGCACCAGGTACAGGATCAACGAGGTGCCGGTGATGATAGCCAGGTTGATCAGTGTCTGCTGCTCGATGAAAGCATTCCACTGCATTGTCTCGACTCTCCTTGGGTAGATACTCTAAGCCGCGGCTGCGCCCGGCGTTGCTTCCTTTTCTGTCGTTATACCGGGCAGTAAGTTCCGAAATAGCTGAAAACCGTTGAGCGATGCAAGCGTCGGGGGCAATAAAAATCCCCCGGCTGCTGCGGCAGGCGGGGGATCGGTAGAGCGAAACGGCGTGTCAGACGTTGAAACGGAAATGCATCACGTCACCGTCCTTGACGATGTATTCCTTGCCTTCCAGGCGCCACTTGCCGGCTTCCTTGGCACCCGCTTCGCCGTTGTACTTGATGAAGTCGTCATAGGCGATGACCTCGGCGCGGATGAAGCCTTTTTCGAAATCGGTATGGATCGCCGCGGCGGATTGCGGCGCGGTGGCGCCGACCTTGACGGTCCAGGCGCGCACTTCCTTGACGCCCGCGGTGAAGTAGGTCTGCAGGTCCAGCAGGCTGTAACCGGCGCGGATTACCCGATTCAGGCCCGGCTCTTCGAGGCCCAGCGACTCGAGGAACATTTCCTTTTCTTCGCCATCATCGAGTTCGGCAATCTCGGCTTCGATCTTGTTGCAGACCGGCACGACCAGTGCGCCTTCTTCGGCGGCGATGGCGTTGACCACATCCAGGTGCGGATTGTTTTCGAAGCCGTCTTCGGCGACGTTGGCGATGTACATTACCGGCTTGCTGGTCAGCAGGTGGAAGCTCTTGGCCAGTTGCTTTTCTTCCGGGCTCAGGCTCTTGAGCAGTGAGCGGGCCGGTTTGCCCTCGCTGAAGTGCGGAATGAGTTTTTCCAGCAGCGCTTTCTGTGCGACTGCGTCCTTGTCACCGCCCTTGGCGTTGCGGCTGACCTTGTAGAGCTGCTTCTCGCAGCTGTCCAGGTCGGCAAAGATCAGCTCCAGATCGATGATCTCGATGTCGCGCTTGGGGTCGACGCTGTTGGACACGTGAATCACGTTCTCGTCTTCGAAGCAGCGCACCACGTGGGCGATCGCATCGGTTTCCCGGATGTTGGCCAGGAATTTGTTACCCAGGCCCTCGCCCTTGGAGGCGCCCGCCACGAGCCCGGCAATGTCGACGAACTCCATGGTGGTGGGTATGGTCTTCTGCGGCTTGACGATGGCTTCCAGGGCGTCCAGGCGCGGATCGGGCATCGGCACGATACCGCTGTTGGGCTCGATGGTGCAGAACGGAAAGTTTTCTGCTGCAATGCCCGATTTGGTCAGCGCATTGAACAGCGTGGATTTGCCGACGTTGGGCAGACCGACAATACCGCAATTGAATCCCATACTGGTGTCCTCTGCCGCTGGGCGGCGAATAGATGAATCAGGCTTTGAAACTGTGCAGGCGCTGCATGACCTTGGTCCAATCGCCGGTGATCATGCCCGGTAACTCGCGGATGGCTTCATCGACGCAAGCTTCCAGTGCCTCCTGTTCGGCCCTGGGCGCTCGGCCCAGTACAAAGCCGGTGACCTGCGAGCTGTGACCGGGGTGGCCGATGCCCAGGCGCAGGCGATAAAAGGTGTTCTGATTGCCCATGCGGGCAAGTATGTCTTTCAGGCCGTTATGTCCGCCGGTACCGCCGCCCTGTTTGCACTTGACCACGCCCGGGGGCAGGTCGAGTTCATCATGGGCGACCAGTATCTCCTGCGGCTCGATACGGTAGAACCCCGCCAGTGCGGCAACAGCCTGACCACTGCGGTTCATGAAGGTGGTGGGGATCAATAGACGCACGTCCTGCCCATCGAGGGTCAGGCGGCCGGTGAGGCCGTAGAACTTGCTCTCCTGGCGCAGTTGCACATTGTGCTTGTCGGCCAGACGGGCAACAAAAAGGGCGCCGGCGTTGTGGCGGGTCAGTTCATATTCAGGTCCGGGATTGCCCAGACCGACGATCAACTTGATTCCCTGCGTCACAACGGGGCGCCCCTTATGGGTCTCAGCGGGTAATTACTCCGCTGATTCCTCGCCAGCATCTTTCGGTGCTTCTGCGTCAGCTTCGTCTTCAACAGCTACACGAGGAGCATGAACGTTGGCGACTGGCAGGTCGTGGTCTGCACCCTGGGCCAGAGCGGTAAGGCTCACACCCTTGGGCAGTTTCAGATCTGTCAGGTGAACGATGCCGTTGAGCTCGACTTCCGCCATATCCACTTCGATGAACTCGGGCAGATCTTTCGGCAGGCAGTGAACTTCGACTTCGGTCATGGTGTGGGAGATGATGCCACCACCCTGTTTGACGCCTGCGCAGCTCTTCTCGTTGATGAAGTGCAGCGGCACCAGAACGGTTACTTCATGGCCTGCGATCACACGCAGCAGGTCGACGTGCATGACGTGACCCTTGGCCGGATGACGCTGGAGGGCCTTGATCAACACGTTGTTGTTCTTGCCATCGACATCGACCTTGATGACGTGCGAGAAGAACGCTTCGTTTTCCAGGGCCTTTTTCAGTTCGCGGGCTTCCAGGGAAACGCTCTGGGGGGCCTTGGAACCACCATAGATGATTGCCGGTACCATATCGGCGTTACGACGCAGGCGGCGGCTCGCACCTTTCCCCAGATCGTCACGCGCTATCGCTCTTAATGTGAAGTCGACCATAGTTAGTCTCCTTGCTGAACATCCGGGCACTTGCGACCAGCGCGTCGGATGATTGATATAAACCCGGCTGTCATCAGCCGGGATGCTTACCCAGAGCCCTGCTCCTAACGGAACATGGCGCTAATGGATTCTTCGTTGCTGATGCGGCGCATGGCTTCGGCGATGATCGGTGCCATATCGAGCTGGCGGATGCGATCACAGGCGGCGGCGGGGCCGGACAGCGGTATGGTGTTGGTCACTACCAGCTCGTCGAGCTTGGAGTTGGAGATGTTCTCGATGGCCTTGCCCGACAGTACCGGGTGAGTGGCGTAGGCGAACACCTTGGCGGCGCCGTGATCCTTCAGAGCACTGGCCGCATGGCATAGTGTGCCTGCGGTATCGACCATGTCGTCGATCAGGATGCAGTTACGGCCTTCGACGTCACCGATGATGTGCATGACTTCTGACTGGTTGGCCTTGGGCCGACGCTTGTCGATGATCGCCAGGTCGACGCTGAGCTGTTTGGCCACGGCACGGGCGCGTACTACGCCGCCGATGTCGGGGGATACGATCATCAGGTTGTCATGGCGCTGGGCAATCAGGTCGTCGACCAGCACGGGCGAGCCGTAGATGTTGTCCACCGGGATATCGAAAAAGCCCTGGATCTGGTCAGCGTGCAGGTCGACGGTCAACACGCGGTCGACACCGACGGTGCCGAGCATGTCGGCCACTACCTTGGCGCTGATCGCGACTCGCGCAGAGCGCGGACGGCGATCCTGACGTGCATAGCCGAAATAGGGCATGACCGCGGTGATACGCGAGGCCGAGGAGCGGCGCAGCGCATCGGCCATGATCACCAGTTCCATCAGGTTGTCGTTGGTCGGTGCGCAGGTGGGCTGGATGATGAAGACATCCTTGCCGCGCACGTTCTCGTTCAGTTCAACGGTGACTTCGCCATCGCTGAAGCGGCCGACGGAGGCGTCGCCGAGGGGAATGTGCAATTGACGCACGACGCGTCGTGCCAGATCGGGGTTGGCGTTCCCCGCGAAAACCATCATCTTGGACACGCTGCATTACCTTATCTGGGTAGTGGTCGGTGCGATTGAAACCGTTTGGGGTCGGATGCATGAAAGCACTCGATCCAGTCACAACCGGATTCAAGGTGTAATGATTGCTGCCGGAGAAAATGGCAGGGGCGGCTGGATTCGAACCAACGCATGGCGGGATCAAAACCCGCTGCCTTACCGCTTGGCTACGCCCCTGTAATAACTGTCCGGATGCTCGGTTGCATCCTTTTTACGCCACTTTGAAGAGCATCTGATGTAACGGTGAAACGTTACAACCGCGTGCAACAAAGGTTTGCAGAGTGGCTGGCAACCGGGCGCGAACTTTATCAGCTTCGCATTCGTTTGGGAAGGCCCCAAACACACAACTGCCAGTTCCTGTCATCTTAGCCTCACAATAATTGTTTAGCAAGATCAACGTGTTACGTATTGCTGGGTAACACGCTTCCGCTACCGGTAGACAATCATTACGACCGCCGTGGTTACGGAAGGCCGCTAATGTAATGGGCTGGGTGTCACGCGTCAACCTCTCATCGGAAAAAATCTGTGCGGTACTCACCTGGCAGTCCGGTACCGCAACCAGATACCAGGGTTCGTCCAGCGTGACCGGAGTGAGCTGCTCGCCTACTCCTTCGGCCCAGGCCGCGCGGCCCAGCACGAACACCGGCACGTCGGCGCCCAGGGACAAGCCAAGGTCAGCCAGCTGCTGGAGTGTCAGCCCGGTCTGCCACAGATGGTTGAGACCGACCAGCGTGGTGGCGGCGTCCGAGCTGCCACCGCCAATGCCGCCGCCCATGGGCAGGCGCTTGTCCAGGTGGATGTCGGCGCCCAGCCTGCAGCCTGAGGCCTGTTGCAGCAGCCGGGCAGCGCGTATCACCAGATTGTCTTCGGGAGAGACGCCTGGCAGGGCGTCATACAGCTGTAGCCGCCCGTCTGCGCGGCACTCGAAATGCAGGGTGTCGCACAGGTCGATGAACTGGAACAGCGTCTGCAGCGTGTGATACCCGTCAGGCCGGCGTCCGGTCACGTGCAGGAAGAGATTGAGTTTGGCCGGCGCAGGCAGGCTCAGGCGGTCGGCGGGACCGGGGGGTGTGGGCGCTGTCATGGCTGGTCCGGCAGGTCCCACTGGGTGATGACCAGGGTCAGCAGGATATCGTTGGCGGACAACTGCAGACGTTGCGGCAATTGCCGGCCTGCGACCTCCTGGTAACGGCTGTATTCCACGGTCCAGCCGGCCTGGGCCAGTCTGGCCAGGCGGCTCTGGGGGTCGAGTTGCAGTCGGCTCGGACTGTCCGGGGCGGGCAGGCCGCGCACCCACCACAAAAGGTGTTCCACCGGCAGGCGCCAGCCCGTCTGTTGCTCCAGTAGGGCTTCAGCCGAGCGGGCCTGAAGGGGATACTGGCCGGCCATTTCCAGGGTAACGCCCTGGTCATTGCCCTGCAGGCGGGTAGCTCCGCGTCCGAGTGGGCCGGAGATCCGGATGTCGTAATTACCCTGGTCCTGCAGCCAGGTTAGCGTACCGCTGCCCGATTCTGCCGGGGATCGCACGCCTATCTTGCCCTGTAGCGTCCAGCTCTGGATTGGCTGGACAGCCGCCCGATGGGCCTGCCAGGCCCTGGCGTCCCCGCCGAAATCGAGGGTTTCGCGCTGGTGCAGGCTGGAGCAAGCTGCCAGCAGTGTGGTCAACAACAGTAACAGGAGGGGGCGAAGCAGGGGCATGGATCAGTTGGCTTCCAGACGTTGGCGGGTGGACCGGATAATCGGGCTGTCGGGTGTTTGTTGCAGGGCCTCGTCCCAGACCCGGCGCGCCTCATCCCGTTTGCCGCGCACCCAGAGCACTTCGCCCAGGTGAGCCGCGACCTCGGCGTCGGGGTATTGGGTATAGGCCTGGCGCAGGTAGCGCTCGGCCAGCTCGAGATTGCCCAGTCGATAGTGGACCCAGCCCAGGCTGTCGGTGATGGCCGGATCCTCGGGCTCCAGGGCAGCTGCGCGTTCGATCATGGCCAGGGCCTCATCGAGCTTCTCGTTGCGATCTGCCAGGGTGTAGCCGAGGGCATTGAGGACCATCGCGTTATCGGGCTCGGTTTGCAGGATCTGGCGGAAATCCGCTTCCATCGCGGCGTGGTCGCCCTGGCTCTCGGCGAGCATGGCGCGGCTGTAGAGTAGATTGGAGTCGAGCGGGAAGGTCTCCAGCGCCTCGTTGATGCGGTCGATCGCGACCTCGGGCGCCTGATCGACAAGCGATTCGATTTCGATCAGATACAGTTGCAGGGCCAGCTCGGGATTGGAGGCCCGCTCGGTCAGCATGATCTGCGCGAGTTCGGTTAGCCGGCCCTGGGCTGCCAACAACTGACTGATCTGCAATCGCGAACTGAGGAAGTCCCGCCCGCCCTGTACCTGTAGCCAGGCACGCAGGGCCTCGTCGTCGCGATCCAGTTCCCGGTACGCAATGCCCAGGTGAAAGAGCGCGGTATCGTTGTGCGGGTCTGTCTTGATCAACTGCTCCAGCCGGCCGGCTGCTTCGGCATACTGCTCGTTTTCCAGGTGCACCAGTGCCAGTGACAGCAGCAGATCCTTGTCGCCGGGGTTCTGCTCGATCAGTGCAGCGAACTGCGTGCTGGCTGCACCCAGATCGCCACTGGAGACCAGCAGCCGGGCCAGCAACAGGCGCATGCGGGTGTCGCCGGGATGTTCCAACAGCCCCTGTTGCAGCAGATCGATGGCTTGCTGCGTGTCGCCCCGGGCGGCCAGTACCCGCGCGTGCAGCATCAGTGCTGCCGGCTGTTGTGCGGCCTCGGGATGGCGCTCGAGTACGGCCAGCGCGCCGTCGTCGTTGCCGCCCTGCTGCAACAGCAGGGCCTTGGAAAACACCAGTTGGGCGTTATCCGGATTGTTTTCAAGCAGCTGGCTCACGCTTTTCAGCATGGCTTCGCGGGTGGCGTCATCGGTTTGGGCGGCGGCCAGGGCGAGGAAGTCGAAGTGCGTCTCGCCATGCATGCTCAGAACCTGTTGCATTGCCTGCATGGCCCGCTCATGCTCCCCGGCTCGGGCCAGGTGCAGGGCAGCGGCGCGAAAGGCTTCAGGATTGTCGGCATCGACCTCGGTCCAGAGCATGGCCATCTCCAGGGCGGGCTGATGCGCGCCGAGAAATTCCGCGACGCGCATGGCGCGTTCGACCACGCCGGCATCGCGCGTGCGCCGGGCCTGGACCAGGTAGTTGTCCAGCGCAATATCGTAGCGGTTACGCTGGCCGGCGATCTCTGCGGCCAGCAGGTCGAACAGCGTGTCGCGGGAAAACTGGCCGTAGACAACGGGCGTTTCGACCGGGGTCTCCTGTGCTGCGGGGGCGGTGACCACCGGGGCAGCCGGAGTGGATGGCTGGGGCGTTGCGCAGCCGCTGAGTACCAGGGGCAGGGCTACCAGGCACGGTAGAAGCAGTCGAGGAAATACAGCCTTGATGGTCGCGCTCATGGTCACTCTGCTGGTGTTCGGCAAGATATTCATCATGACACAGGATCTGTTGCAAACCCACTGGGTCAAGGGAATTGATCGGCACTGGCATCCATAGGACAATTGCACGTTATGTTCAGATAAACGGGACACCATGGGCTTTCTCGCATTCGGGATCAATCATCGAACGGCCGCAATCGAAGTGCGCGAGCGCCTGGCATTTGCCCCCGAGCAGTTGCCTGGCGCATTGCAGCGGCTGCGTGACGAGACCGGTACCCAGGAAGTCGCCATACTCTCGACCTGCAACCGTACCGAAATCTACTGCTCCCAGGATCACCCTGACGCCGAAGCCGTGCTGGCCTGGTTCGCGATGTTCCACGGCATGCCGATCGAAGAGCTGCGGGCGTGCAGCTACCAGCATAGTCACGAGAATGCCGTGGCGCACATGATGCGCGTGGCGGCCGGTCTCGACTCGATGGTGCTGGGCGAGCCTCAGATCTTCGGACAGATGAAGGATGCCTGGCAGTCGGCGCGCAGCGCCGGCACGCTGGGTCCCTATCTGGACCGGCTGTTCCAGAGTACGTTCAATACCGCCAAGCAGGTCCGCACCGATACCGCGATTGGCGAGAACCCGGTGTCCGTGGCCTTTGCCGCAGTCAGCCTGGCCAAGCAGATCTTTTCCGATCTGCGTCGCAGTACGGCGCTGCTGATCGGCGCCGGTGAAACCATCGCCCTGGTCGCCCGGCACCTGTTCGAGCAGGGCGTGGGCCGGATCATCGTGGCCAATCGCACGCTCGACCGAGCCGAACTGCTCAGCGGGCCGCTGGGCGGTCAGGCGATCGTGCTCAATCAGATCCCTGACTTCCTGGCCGAATGCGATATCGTCATCAGTTCCACGGCCAGCCCGCTGCCCATCCTCGGCAAGGGTGCGGTGGAACGGGCGCTGAAGCAGCGGCGGCGCAAGCCGATGTTCATGGTCGATATTGCGGTGCCAAGGGATATCGAGCCGGAGGTCGGAGCCCTGGCCGATGTCTATCTGTATTCGGTCGATGATCTGCACGAGGTGATCGAAGACAATCTGCGCTCGCGCCAGGATGCGGCCGAGGCAGCCGAGCGCATGATCGCGCTGGGTACGGCCGAGTTCATGCAGCGACTGCGCGCCCTGGCCGCAGTCGATGTCCTGCGCCGCTATCGGGTCAAGGCCGAAAGTCTGCGTGATCAGGAGCTGGCCAAGGCCCAGGCGCGGCTAGAGCGCGGCGCCGATCCCCAGGTGGTCATGGCCGAGATGGCCCGTGCGCTGACCAACAAATTGCTCCACGACCCCAGTGTGCAGCTCAAACAGATGACCGCCGAGGGGCGGGCAGAAGCCCTGGCCCTGGCCCAGGAACTGTTTGCCCTGGACGACGTCACCACCATACAAGGCGAACCATGAAAGCTTCTTTGTTGAACCGCCTGGACATCATGCAGGAGCGCTTCGAGGAGCTCTCGGCGCTGCTCAGTGATGCCGAGGTGATCAGCGATCAGAAACGCTTCCGCGCCTACTCCAAGGAGTATGCCGAGCTGGATGCGACGATCGCGTGTTATGTCGACTGGCAGAAAGTCCAGGCCGACCTGGACGAGGCGCGCAGCCTGCTCAAGGATGCCGACCCGGATGTGCGCGAGATGGCCGAGGAAGATGCCGGTCAGTGCCAGAGTAAGCTGGAAGAACTGGAGGAGCGGCTGAACTTTCTGTTGCTACCCAGGGACCCCAACGACGAGCGCAACGTGTTTCTCGAGGTGCGTGCAGGGACCGGCGGTGACGAGGCGGCCATCTTTGCCGGCGATCTGTTTCGCATGTATGGCCGCTATGCCGAGCGTCAGGGCTGGCGCGTCGAGATCCTGTCCGAAAGTGGCGGCGAGCATGGTGGCTACAAGGAAGTCATCGCCCGGATCGAGGGGCAGAACGTCTATTCGCGGCTCAAGTTCGAGTCCGGTGCCCACCGTGTCCAGCGGGTGCCCGAGACGGAATCCCAGGGGCGGATCCATACATCGGCCTGCACCGTGGCGATCATGCCGGAGCTGGACGAGCAGGCGCAGATCGAAATCAACGCCGGTGACCTGCGTGTGGATACCTATCGCTCTTCGGGCGCCGGCGGCCAGCACGTGAACAAGACCGACTCGGCGATCCGTCTGACCCACCTGCCTACCGGTATCGTGGTCGAATGCCAGGAGGAGCGCTCGCAGCACAAGAACCGTGCCCGGGCCATGAGCCTGTTGCAGGCACGCCTGGACAATCTGCAGCGTGAGGCGCAGGAGAAGGAAATGTCCGATACCCGCCGTTCCCTGGTGGGTTCCGGTGACCGGTCCGAACGCATTCGCACCTACAACTTCCCCCAGGGTCGGGTGACCGATCACCGCATCAACCTGACACTGTACAGTCTGGATGACGTGATTCAGGGCAACCTTGACCAGGTCATTGATCCGCTCCTGCGCGAATACCAGGCTGACCAACTGGCGGCGCTGGAACACGTCTGATGACCACTCTCGCCCGGCTGCTGGCACAGGCCGACCTGCCCGATTCGCCAACGGCGGCGCTCGACAGCGAGCTGCTGCTGGCGCATGCGATCGGCAAGCCGCGCAGTTTTTTGCGTACCTGGCCAGAGTACCAGCCCGAGTCGGCCCAGGTTGAAGTCTTTGCCGGGCTGCTGGCGCGCCGCCGCGCGGGTGAGCCAGTGGCGTATCTGCTGGGTGAGCAGGGCTTCTGGAGTCTGGATCTGCAGGTCAGTGCGGCGACGCTGATACCGCGGCCCGACACCGAGCGGCTGGTCGAACTGGCCCTGGAACTTGGGCCGACGGATAGCGCTCGCGTGCTGGACCTGGGAACGGGGACCGGCGCGGTGGCGCTGGCGCTGGCCAGCGAACGACCGGCCTGGGAGGTCATGGCCACGGATGTCGTGCCGGCTGCGGTGGCATTGGCCGAAAGCAATCGCGCCCGGCTGGCGCTGACCAATGTGCAGGTGCAACACAGCGACTGGTTTGCCGACCTGCAGGGCGCGCCCTTCGATCTGATCGTGTCCAATCCCCCCTACATCCGCAGTGCCGACCCCCACCTCGAGTGCGGCGATGTGCGCTATGAGCCGGCCACGGCACTGGTCAGCGGTGCGGACGGTCTCGATGCCATTCGCCATATCGTGCAGTGCGCGCCCGGTTACCTGAGAGACGGTGGCTGGCTGTTGCTTGAACACGGCTGGGATCAGGCAGCCGCTGCGGTGGCGCTGCTTGAGCAGCGAGGATTTGTCGATGCGCGCTCCTGGCAGGATATCGGCGGCCAGCAACGGGTCAGCGGAGGACGATGGCATGGATGACCAGCAACTGCTGCGCTACAGCCGGCAGATTCTGTTGGCCCAGGTGGATATCGACGGCCAGCAGCGCCTGCTCGACAGCCGGGTACTGATTGTCGGGCTCGGCGGGCTGGGCGCGCCGGTGGCCCTGTACCTGGCGGCAGCCGGAGTGGGCACCCTGGTGCTGGCTGACCACGATCAGGTGGAGCTGACCAATCTGCAACGCCAGATCATTCATCAGACCGCCGATATCGGGCGGGCCAAGGTGCAGTCGGCCGCAGACAGTGTCGAGCGGGTCAATCCCGGTGTCGCGACGGTGCGGCTCGAACAGGCCCTTGCCGGTACAGCCCTTGTCGAAGCGATAGCCGGGGTGGATCTGGTGGTCGATTGCTGCGACAACTTCGCCACGCGCCAGGCGGTCAACGCCGCCTGCGTGGCCCAGCGCCGGCCCCTGGTATCCGGTGCGGCCATTCGCCTGGAAGGCCAGCTCAGTGTGTTCGATCCGCGGCGCGAGGACAGTCCCTGCTACCAATGCCTGTACGGCAGCGGCGAAGAGACGGCACTGAGCTGCAGCGAGGCGGGGGTGCTTGGCCCCCTGGTGGGTGTCATCGGCAGTCTCCAGGCGCTGGAGGCGATCAAGCTTCTGGCCGGTTTCGGTGAGCCGCTGGTGGGCAGGCTGTTGCTGGTCGATGCCCTGGGTAGCCGCTTCCGCGAGATGCGCGTACGCCGGGATCCCGCCTGCCCTTGTTGTGGTCCGGGGGCGATATAGACGATGACCGACGCGCCGATCGGAGTCTTTGATTCGGGAGTGGGGGGGCTCTCTGTTCTGCGCGAGATCCGGCAGCGGCTGCCCAGTGAATCCCTGTTGTACGTAGCCGATAGCGGATATGTGCCCTATGGCGAGAAAACGCCCGAACAGATCCGCGCCCGCAGTCGCAGCATTGCCCGGTTTCTGATTGCCCAGGGCGCCAAGGCGCTGGTGGTGGCCTGCAACACCGCGACCGCGGCGGCCGTTGCCGAGCTGCGCGAACTGCATGATCTACCGATTATCGGCATGGAGCCCGCCGTCAAGCCGGCGGCCCAGGCGACGCGCAACGGTGTGGTCGGGGTGCTGGCCACGACCGGTACGTTGCAGAGCGCGCGATTTGCTGCGCTGCTCGATCGCTTTGCCGGATCGATTCAGGTGGTGACCCAGCCCTGTCCGGGGCTGGTCGAATACATCGAGCAGGGCGAACTGGACAGCGCGCGGGTGAGGGAGCTGCTGCACGGCTTCACGCGCCCCCTGCTGGCGGCCGGGTGCGACACGCTGATTCTCGGCTGCACGCACTATCCGTTCGTACGGGCTACGCTGCAGTCCATGCTCCCGGCCGAGGTGATCCTGATCGATACGGGTGCGGCGGTGGCCCGGCAGCTGCAACAGCGTCTGGAGGCCAAGGGCATGACCGCGGCAGGACCGTCCCGGCCGTGCCGGTTCTGGTCCAGTGGTGATCCCGCGACCCTGCAGCGCACGCTGCCAGTGCTGTGGGGCGAACCGGGTGTGGTGGAACTGTTGCCCGACTGAGGTGACAAAGGGGGGTGGGTCAGCAAATTGGCCCCTGGTATGGATCCAGGAATTACTGTCCAGGAATAGAAAATGAAAAAATGCAGTCTGTTGGTTGGCTCGGCGCTGCTGAGCGTCATGGCTATGCAACCCGCTTTCGCCGAGCGGGGACTGACCCTCGAGTTGGGCCAGACCTCCGATTCTGACAAGGTCTATCGGTTGGGTATGCAGTTCGATTTTGGTCGCTCCCTGTGGCAGAGCGATGGCGGCAATGTGCGGCTTGAGGGTTACTGGGATGCCGGACTGACCCGCTGGCAGGCAGACAGTGCCACCTCGGTCTCGGTCATGCCGGTGTTCCAGTTCCGCTTTGGTCAGGGCGCTACGGTGCCGTTTGTCGAGGCGGGCATTGGTGCGGCCTGGTTTTCCAAGACCGATCTGGAGGAATCCGAGCGGGATCTTGGATCGGCCTTCCAGTTCGAGGACATGATCGGAGCCGGTCTGCGTTTCGACTCCGGCTCCCAGGCGGGCATACGTGCCTATCATTACTCCAACGCGGGCATCAAGGAACCGAATCAGGGCATCAACAAGGTTGCCCTGTACTATCGCCTGGCGATCTGACCCGGTACGGCCCGGAGGAGCTCGATAGTCAGTTCTGTCAGTTCTTCTGGGCCATCTGCTTGATCAGCCACTGTTGGCGGTAGATGTGAGCGAAACCGTGCAGCAGGGGAAAGGTGATGGCCCACACGGCGGCCAGTATCAGAAAGGTCGGCAACGGCTCCATCGGCAGCCTGACGTCGGCCAGGGCGGCACCGGCAAAGTAGGAAAGGGGCCCGGATATGGCGCCCAGCAGGCTCGCCAGCCACAAGGGGCGTGCGGTCCAGGCCAGGCAATGGTTCAACGTCAGAGCCAGCATTGCCCAGAGTACGGCCAGCCACAAGGGCACCAGCTTGGACTCGCCGGGAAACTCGAATACTCCCATCTGCATCAGAAAGGAGTCGATGGCGGCGCCCGCCAGCACTACCGTGACCACCAGTTTTCCCTCCGCAGCCCAGGAGCTGATCCAGAAGAAGTGCACGCATAGAATGGCCACCGGCACCAGCAGCCAGGGCCCGGTGCCCCCCAGCACGCAGGCGAACCAGCCGACCTGGAACATCACCGCGTTGGCCACCAGCTTGCTCATGGGCGTATTCAGCATCATCTCAGGCTCCGAGGCTGAACAGGTTCAGGCGCGGCCGCGCATCGGGCTTGGACAGCAGAATCTGCGCCGTGCCGATTGATCGCTCCATGAAACCTCCTTCGCAGTAGCACAGGTAGAACTCCCACAGGCGGAAGAAGTAGTCATCATACCCCAGCTGCTCCAGATGGCTGCGGGCCGTCTTCAGGTTCTCGTGCCAGTAGCGCAGGGTGCGGGCGTAGTGGCTGCCGATGTCTTCCAGATGCAGCATCGACAGGTCCGTGTGCTTGCGCGTGAGTTCTCCGATCAGGCTGACCGAGGGCAGCGAACCACCGGGGAAGATATAGCGCTGGATGAAGTCCACGCTACCCTTGGCCTGTTCGTAGCGCTGGTCGCGGATCGTGATGGCCTGCAGCAGCATCATGCCGTGGGGCTTGAGCAGCTTGGCGCAGGTTTCGAAGTAGGTGCGGAAGTACTCATGGCCCACGGCCTCGACCATCTCGATCGACACCAGCTTGTCGTAGCTGCCGGTCAGTTCACGGTAGTCCTGCAGAAGCAGGGTTATCTGATCCTGCAGGCCCAGTTCTTCCACCCGAGCCTGGGCATAGGCCAGCTGCTCCTTTGACAGCGTGGTCGTCGTTACCTTGCAGCCGTAGTGTTGCGCGGCATAGATCGCCATGCTGCCCCATCCCGTACCGATCTCCAGCAGATGGTCGTCGGCGGTCAGCTCCAGCTTGCGGCAGATGCGTTCGAGCTTGTGCAACTGGGCCTGTTCCAGGCTGTCGCTCTGGGGCGGAAAGATCGCCGCCGAGTACATCATGGTCGGATCGAGGAAGTTCTCGAACAGGTCGTTACCCAGGTCATAGTGCGCCTGGATGTTGCGTCGGGCGCCGGTCAGGGTATTGCGATTCATCCACTGCAGCGCCTTGAGTGCGGGCCGTCCCAGGCGCGCCAGGCCTTTCTCCATGCCGTCGAGCACATCCAGATTGCGCACGAATATCTTGGTCACCGCGGTCAGATCCGGCGTGGTCCAGAAACCATGGATATAGGCTTCTCCCGACCCGATGCTGCCATTTGAGGCGATCATGGGATAGGCCGCGTGGTTGTGCACGAAGATATCGGCATGCAGCCCGTCGGTGTCCGGCTGGCCGAATTCCATAATCTGGTCGCCGTCATGCACGGTGATGGTACCGCGGTTGATTGCTGCCAGCTGCTTGAGCACCAGGCTGCGGCTGAGTCGGACCATCCAGCTCTTTCGGGTCTTGTCTTCAGCATCGATATTGCGGGTATTGCCCAGCAGCGCGATGGTCCGCTCATGGATATCGGACTTGGCTGAATCACAGCAGGCGGTAGCGTCAGGCCTGGTGTTCTTCATCGGAATGCTCCTTTGCCTGAATGGCGGTAGTGCCCACGGCGTTGTGCCGTGACGCGCGATGGTCGAAGAAAGGGGTTCGCTTGAGGGCCAGGCGCAGCGCCTGCCAGTAGATGCCGATCACCGTCTTGCCCACCATGAAAGGGAAGGACAGCGCCTCGTTGCGCAGCAGGCGGGCCGAGAGCGGACGGCGACTGAGTGTCAGGGTGGCGTCGAACAGCCGGGTATCGGCCTGCCAGTCTTCCATGTGCACCAGTAGGGTTTCCCCCGGGCGGGTAAAGCGCATCCGGTAGGTAAGCTCGGCCGGCAGAAAAGGCGACACGTGAAAGGCCTTGTCGAGTTCGTACTGCTGTGTGGCACTGGCCGGGTCGGTCGCCATCACGTAGCAGAAGCGCTCACGCCAGGGCGTGTTGGACACCTCGGCGACGATGGCGCGCAACTGGTTCTGATCGTCATGGCAGTAATAGAAGGACACCGGGTTGAACAACATGCCAAAACTGCGGACCTGGGTCAGCAGGCGCACTGGCCCGTCAAGTTCCAGGTCGAGCTGTTCGCGCACCAGTCGGCGGGCGGTGTCGGCCAGGGCCTCGTCGCTCGTGCGGTGCATGCTCAGATAATCCCGCTCGCGAAAGCGCATGGGCGACCACCAGTGGCCGGACCAGAGACCGCTCAGATTGAATACCTGGGCCTGCTCCTGCAGATCCAGCCACAGCATGCTGATCCGGTAGCGGAAGGCATGTTCGCGCGGCGCGTGCCGGCGGTGGCGGATAATGCCGCTGTAGAGGGCACTGTTGAGCGTGGTCACAACGTTTCTCCCAGTGCCGAGGTGACGCGCAGGGCGCTGACGACGCCGTCTTCATGGAAACCGTTGGCCCAGTAGGCGCCGCAGTAATAGGTGTGGTTGGCGCCGGCCAGCTCGCTCCAGCGGGCCTGCGCTGCCGCTGCGGCGAGGCTGAACTGGGGGTGGGCGTAGGTGAAGCGGCGCAGAATCTTGGCCGGATCAATCGCCGCAGTCTGGTTCAGGCTGACGCAGAAGGTGGTGTCCGATTCGATGCCCTGCAGGATGTTCATGTTGTAGGTCACTGCCGCTGGCTGCGCCGCATCCTGGCCCAGGCGATAGTTCCAGCTGGCCCAGGCAAGTTTGCGCTTGGGCAGCAGGCGGGTGTCGGTATGCAATACCACGTCGTTATCGGCATAGCCGATGGCGCCGAGGATCGATTGTTCCTGCTCGGTTGGCTGCGCCAGCAGTTTCAGTGCCTGGTCGCTGTGGCAGGCAAAGATGATCCGGTCGAATCGCTCCTCGCCATGGGCGCTGACTACCGTGACGCCGTCGGCGTCGCGTCTGACTGTGTTGACCGGGCAGTTCAGCCGGATCGCGTCGGCAAAGGTGCGGGTCAGAGGCGCGACGTAGCTGCGTGAGCCCCCTTCGATCACCCGCCATTGCGGCCTGTCGCTGACCGACAGCAGGCCGTGGTTGCGGAAAAAACGGACAAAGAACTGCAGCGGGAAGGCCAGCATGTCAGCGAGCGACATGGACCAGATGGCCGCGCCCATCGGGATGATGTAGTGATCCGTGAAGCGCTGACCGTAGCCCTTGCTGCGCAGATACTCCCCCAGGGTGATGTCGGCGGCGATCTCGCCCTTGTCCAGATCCGCCGCAGCCTGGCTATTGAAGCGCAGGATATCGCGCACCATGCCGAGAAACGCGGGCGATATCAGATTGCGCCGCTGGGCAAACAGGCTGTTGAGGTTGTTACCGTTATATTCCAGGCCCGTGGCGGGTTCGTTGACGGAAAAGCTCATTTCCGTTGGGCGCGAGCCTACCCCCAGCTGATCGAGCAGCTTGATGAAGTTTGGGTAGGTCCAGTCATTGAAAACGATAAAGCCGGTATCCACCGCATACGCCTTGCCCTCGACCTCAACGTCGACGGTATGGGTATGGCCGCCGACCCAGTCGGCGGCCTCGAAAACGGTTACATCATGGTTGCGGGCCAACAGATGGCCGCACACCAGACCGGAAATACCGGAACCGACAATGGCTATTCGCATCAGGACTGCTTCTCCTCGGAGGTCTCGCGCGCCATGCCTTTGGTCATGGCGAAACGCAGGGCGTTGGGCAGGCTGCCCAGCAGTTTCAGTACGGCGATGAAGGGACCCGGAAAGCTGATCTCGCGCTTGCCTTTCTCCAGGCCGCGGATGATGGTGTCAGCCGCCTTGTCGCTGCTCACCTGCATCGGCATGGGGAAGTCGTTCTGCGCGGTCAGCGGCGTTTCCACGAAGCCGGGGCTGACCAGGCTGACGCCAATATGCCAGCGCGCCAGATCCAGTTCCAGTGCCTGGAACAGGTAACGCATTGCCGCCTTGGAAGCGCCATAGGCTTCTGCCCGGGGTAGCGGGCAGAAGGTCACGCTGCTGCCGACACCGACCAGGCGAGGCTCGGTTCCCTTGCGCAGTAGCGGCAGCGCCGCCTCGATACAGTTCGCGGTACCGACGACGTTGGTCTGCATGACCCGCTCGAACATCGCCGCCTCGAAGGTGTCGACGTCCACGTACTCGCAGGTGCCGGCATTGAGAATCGCCCAGTCCAGCGCGCCCCATTCGTGGGCGATCTGCTGGCCGACCGCCTGCACTGCCGCCGCATCGGTGAGATCGACGGGCAATACCAGAATCTGCCCCGGGAACTGGTCGGCCAGCTCCTGCAGGGGCTCCTTGCTGCGCGCGCTCAGCGCCAGAAGGTGGCCCTGTGCGGCCAGCTTCTCGGCCATGGCGCGGCCAATACCACTGGAGGCGCCGGTCAGCCAGATACGTTTTTTGCTCATGCGAGCCTCCCTTTCAGCCAACGGATGACGCTGCCCAGCAGCGGAACGTGCTCATAGATCAGCGCGCCGGCGTCGAAATAGTCGATATGCCGGTATACGCGCTCATCGCGGAAAAAGATGCAGCTGCAGCCATCAACCTTTACCGGCCTGCCGCCGGCGAGGCGGGGGTGGCGATAGGTCATGGTCCAGCGCAGCAGGCCCTGACCCTCGGTCACCAGCTGACACTGGTGAAACTCGAATTCTAAATCTTCGATATTGGCGTACAGCTCGCCGAAGTAGTCTTCCATGGCGGGCAGGCCGTGCACGTCGTGCAAGGGGTCGGTGAAATGCACATCCGGCGCATAGATCTCGCTGACCCGATGCAGGTTGTGCTTGTCGAGGCTGGCGAATATGTTGGCGAACTGCTGCGGAAAGTCGTTGCTCATGACTGTTCTCCCAGGCTCTTGAAGGTAGCGATCGCCCGCTTGCGCGTCTCGCCTATATCGACGATGGGCCGTGGATACTCCGTGGCCTCGAACAGGTCGCCGGCAGGGGGTTCGTGTATCTGCTTGGCATCCAGGTGACGCAGCTCGGGTATCCAGGTGCGAATGAACTCGCCGTCCGGGTCGAAGCGGCGCGACTGCGTCACCGGATTGAATACCCGGAAGTAGGGCACCGAGTCGGTCCCGGTCGATGCGCTCCATTGCCAGCCGCCATTGTTGGAGGCCAGATCGCCGTCAATCAGATGCTGCATGAACCAGCGTTCACCCTCACGCCAGTCGATCAGCAGGTTCTTGGTCAGAAACATCGCGCTGACCATGCGCAGCCGGTTGTGCATCCAGCCGGTTGCCAGGAGCTGACGCATGGCAGCGTCGACGATGGGGATGCCGGTGCGGCCTTCCTGCCAGGCCGCCAGGCCTTCGGAGTCCTTGCGCCATGGCACCGCTTCGGTCTCTGGACGGAACGCCTGGCTGCGGGATACCCGTGGGTAGCAGACCAGAATATGTCTGTAGAACTCGCGCCAGAGCAGTTCGCTGATCCAGGTGACGGCCCCGGTATTGCCGCTGTCGAACTCGCCGCGGTTGGCGGCGATGGCGGCGTGCAGGCACTGGCGCGGTGAAAGCACACCGCTGGTCAGATAGGCAGAAAGACAGCTGGTGCCGTCCCGGGCCGGCTGATCACGCAGCTCCTTGTATTCGCCCATGATGTCTTCGGCAAAATGCTGCAGACGATCATGCGCGGCGGCCTCGCCGGCTGGCCAGAGATCCTGTTGCTCGCGGCTGATCTTCGCGAAGCCTTCGACCTCGGTTGGCACCGTATCCGAGCTCACCCCCGCCAATGACTGTTTGCCAGGTGCAGCGAGGCACTCGGGGAGATGATCATGCAATTTCTGATAGGCCAGTTTGCGGAACTGGCTGAAGACCTTGTACATGGTCCCTTCCTGGGTGCGCAGCGACCCGGGCATGAACAGAACCTGATCCGCGTAGCGGCGGCAGCCGAGTGAAGCCTCGGTGAAGGCCTCTGCGACGTTATCGTCGCGGCGTTGTTCATGTATACCGTATTCTTCATTGAAGAATATCCCATCAGCGTCGATTTTCCGCGCCAGATCCAGCAACGCCCTGGGGGCGTCAGCGAACGTGCGGCAATGCAGGACTTTCAGCGCGATGCCCAGACCCTCGAGCCGGCTTTTCAGCGCTTGGAGATTGCGCAGCCAGAAGTCGACCTTGGCGGGCGCTTCGTCATGCTCGAGCCAGGTGTCGGGCGTCAGCAGGTAGGCCGCTACCACGTTGCCCTCGTCGCGGGCATGCCACAGGGCATGATTGTCCTGCACCCGCAGGTCATTGCGTATCCAGTACAGCTGGGTAGCGCTCATGACGGCGCTCCCAGTCGCTCGATGAGCGTTGCATAGGCCAGCGTGGCGCGTTCGGGCAGGGTGGTGATGTCCAGCTCGCCGAGCTCGGCCGCATGGATCATCGCGGCGGGACCGGCCATCATCACGATTGCCGGAAGATGCTTGCCCAGACGTGGCAGCTGCCGGCGCAGTTGCGCCGTCGGCAGGGCCTGGCTGCTGTAGAGCACCATGGCGACTGGCAGGCGCTGATCACTGAACAGGGACAGCTCGCTGGCCGGGATATCCCATTCGAGCATGTCTATCCGATAACCGTCGGCGCTGAGCATCAGCGCCAACAACCAGAGCCCCATCTCGCAGTGCTCATCCGACAGGTTGACGAGAATGATCGGGCGGGAGCTGGAGAGGGCGTTGGCGTGTTCCAGGGTGGCAGCCAGCTTGGTACGCAGCCAGCTGTTGCAGAAGACCTCTTCCAGCTGACTGCCAAACTGCCCCTGCCAGCGTTGATGCAGTTGCAACAGAACCGGCTCCAGCAGGTGGTTGCACAACTCGGCGGCGCTATACAGCCGCAGGGCCCGATCAATCTGCTGGTTCAGCAGGGCGACGTCGAAGGTGATCATCGCTTCCAGAAACGTCTGGCGCAGAGCGCCCCACGGGCAGCTCAGATCGTTTTCCGCGGGGATTGGGCTATCCAGCAAGGGTTTGACCTGGCTGACGGTCACGCCCCGGCTCAGCCAGAGCAGGATAGCCTGGATCTGGCGTATGTTTGCCTCGGTGTACAGGCGATGACCTTTCTCGGTGCGATGCGGTGTGATCAACCCGTAGCGTCTTTCCCAGGCACGCAGGGTTACCGGATTCACGCCGGTCACCTTGCAGACTTCGCGAATGGGTATCATGTCGCCGGTGCTCATACCGAGCCCCTGCATTCAGGAGCTTCGGTGGTGGCGAGGAGGCTGGGTGTCACGTACATGGCGCATATTCCTTGTACAGTGTTTATGGTCTGTATAGGAATTAGTGTACATAACTTCCAGAGTTGTACAAGTATTTGTGACCAGCTGTTTATCAGCGCCAGCCCATCAGCCAGCTGCTGGCGTCCTGCAGCTCCTGCCAGGCCAGCATTTCGCTGCGTCGGGTCAGTACCGCTTCGATTTCCACCGCGGTCACATTGTCCTCGAGGTTGCGCTCGCAACCGACCACCAGAAAGTGCTTTTCACGATTCCGGGGCCGCGCTGCAGTCCATTTGGAATGCAGCAGCTTGTTCGGGTTGATCCGGTTCACTTGCGTTCGAGCAGGGTCTGGGCGGCCTGCTGCCCGCTGATCCAGGCATTTTCCAGCCGGCCACCCAGGCACCAGTCGCCACAGACATACAGACCCTTTTCCGGTGCGGCCAGAGCGCCCCAGTTGCAGTTGCCTTCCGAGCGAGCATAGAGCCAACGATGGGCCAGCTCGAACGCCGGTTTCGGCAGATCGATGTTCAGTACCTCGGCAAAGGCAGTACTCAGCTCCCGGCAGACCTGGCTCTTCTCGGTTTCCAGGTTGCCCATGGCCCAGCGGGGATTGGACTGCAATACCCAGGTGTCGAGCCCCTGCCTGCCGGGCTTGCTACTGTTGCGCGAGATCCAGTCTAGCGCGCCGACACGCACGAAACAGGCCTCCACGGCGGTGTCCAGCGGCTCGGCAAAGCCCAGTGCCAGGGTCCAGCCAGGTTGCATCTGCACCTGGGCGGCGGCCTGCTCCAGATGGGCGGCTGCACCCAGCAGCGGAACTGCCTGGGGTGCGGGCGTGGCGACCACCACCCGGTCGAACGGACCGTGGCTGGCGCCGGTATCATCCTGCAGTTCCCAGCGTTCGTCGTCGGTGTGCTGCAGGCCGGTTATACGCGTCTGACTGATAAACTCCAGATTTTCCAGCAGACCGCGAGACAGACTCGTCATGCGCGGGGAGCCCACGTAGCGCTGCTGGTCGTCGGGCGACTCGAGCAGTTCGTCTTCATTGCGGATGAACAGCCGCGGCGACCATTCGGCGACCCAGCCCCGGTCCAGCCAGCCCTGGAGCGCCTGGCGAAAATGACTGTCGCGGGCGGTGAAGTATTGCGCACCCATATCCAGATCGCCCGAATCGGTGCGTTTGGTGCTCATGCGACCGCCACTGCCCCGACTCTTGTCAAACAGCACGACGCGGTGCCCTGCCTCGGAAAGGGCGGTTGCGGCGCTCAGGCCGGCCATGCCGGCGCCAATGATTGCGATTTCAAACGTCTGCGTCATGAAGAGTGTCTCGAACAGTGTGTTGGTTGCCTTTCAGTCTATGTCGATCAACCGGTCTCTTCAACATAACTTGTACATTAACCTTGCGTTGTATAGCATTGCCTGGCGTCGAGGCTTCGCTTCTCGGGCAGGCAGGCTTGATCGGGCCATGGGAGCATTGTTGCCTGTGTGGGGCTGGCCGAGCTGGGCTATTGTCTAGGGGTAGAGCGGAGAGTCTGCATTCAGCCCCTGTCGTTTCCGCCTCCGGGATGGGAATCGGCAGGCCAAATATCCGACACTGCACGGGAATCAGATAATGCACGTACTCATCACAGGTGGCACCGGTCTGATCGGCAGCGCCCTGAGCAAGCGACTGACCAGCGAAGGGCATCAGGTGACCGTCCTGAGTCGTCGGCCCGAGAAGGTAGCGGAGATCTGCGGCAGCACGGTGCGCGGCATCAGTGAGCTGAACGCGCTGGAAAGCGAGCGCGTCGATGCGGTGGTCAACCTGGCCGGCGCTCCCATCGCTGATCGACCCTGGACAAGCAAGCGCAAGCAGGTGCTGTGGGCAAGCCGCGTGACGCTTACCGAGGAGCTGGTGGCCTGGCTTGGCGCTCGGGCGGTCAAGCCGGAGGTGCTGGTCAGCGGCTCTGCTGTCGGCTGGTATGGGGATAGCGGTTCAACGCCGGTGACCGAAAAGAGCGGGCCTCACCCCGAGTACACCCACACCCTGTGCGATGCGTGGGAGTCCGCTGCCAAGCGCGCGGGGTCCTACGGTATTCGCGTCTGTCTGCTGCGCACCGGGCTGGTGCTGGCGCCCGGAGGCGGCTTCCTGCAGCGCATGCTGTTACCCTTCAAGCTCGGCCTGGGCGGACCCATTGGCTCCGGCGAGCAGTACATGCCCTGGGTACACCGCACCGACATGGTCGGGATTATAATGCTGCTGCTGCTCAACCCGGACTGCAAGGGCCCGTTCAATGCCAACGCGCCCCGGCCGGTGACCAACCGCGAATTCGTCAAGACCCTGGGCAGCACGCTGGGCCGTCCAGCCGTGATTCCGCTTCCGGCGCCGGTATTGAAACTGGCGCTGGGCGAGATGTCCCGTCTGTTGCTGACGGGACAGAATGCGGTGCCGCAAAAGGTGCAGGAGGCGGGCTACAGCTTCCGCTTTACGCACCTGGAAGCGGCACTGGCCGATGTGATCAAAACCTGATGGAGTATCCTGTTGATGTCTGACCGTGCGGTATTGCTAGCCAATCTCGGTTCTCCCGCCAGCACCGATGTGGCTGATGTGCGCCGTTATCTCAACCAGTTTCTGATGGATCCCTATGTGGTCGATCTGCCCTGGCCCCTGCGCCGGCTTCTGGTCGGGCTCATTCTGCTGCTGCGACCAAAGAAGTCGGCCGAGGCCTATGCCTCGATCTGGTGGGAGGAAGGCTCGCCGCTGGTGGTCATCAGCCGCCGCGTGCAGCAGGCATTGCAGGCACGCCTGGACATGCCGGTAGAGCTGGCCATGCGCTATGGGGAACCCTCCATCGAGCGCGGGCTGCTGGCGCTGGCGAGTAAGCCCGGTGTCCGCGAGGTACTGTTCATGCCCCAGTATCCGCAGCATGCCGACAGCACCACGACCACATCCATCCGCGAGGCCGAGCGAGTCGTCGCTGAACACAAGCTGGATATCAAACTGACAGTGGTGCCGGCTTTCCATGCCAAGCCCGGCTATATGGATGCGCTGGTTGCCAGCGCCCAGCCCCATCTGGAGCAGGGCTTCGACCACCTGCTGTTCAGCTATCACGGCTTGCCCGAGCGGCACTTGCGCAAGGCCGATCCGACTGGCAGTCACTGTCTGGCCTATCCCGACTGCTGTGACCGGCCTTCACCGGCCCATGCCACCTGCTATCGTGCCCAGTGCGTATCCGTTACCCGGGAATTCACCCGGCGTCTGGGCCTGCGTGACGATCAGTGGTCCCTGGCTTTCCAGTCCCGTCTGGGCAAGGACAAGTGGATCGAGCCCTATACCGAAACCCGTCTCGACGAGTTGGCCGCCCAGGGCGTCAAGCGTCTGCTGGTAATGTGTCCTGCCTTCGTCTCCGACTGCATTGAAACCCTTGAAGAGATCGGTGACCGGGGACGCGAGCAGTTCATCGAGGCCGGTGGCGAGGAATTGGTGCTGGTGCCGTGTCTCAACGACCACCCGCAATGGATCGAAACCCTGGCCAACTGGTGCGAAACCGAGCCGACACCTGCCTGAACCGGATTACTGTGGCCGGGCGCCCAGCCCGAGCCACTCCGACAGGGCCAGGTGCAGGCCCAACCCTACCAGCACGGCACCCATCACCCGGTCGAACCAGTGGCCCATGCTTACAAATGCTTTTCGCACGCGGGTATGACTGAACAGAACCGCGACTACGCAAAACCATGCTGCGGTGGCGAGCGCCAGGTAGACCCCATAGCCTGCTTGCACCATGACCGGCGTCTGCGGGCTGATCACGACGGTAAACAGCGAAAGGAAAAACAGGGTAGCTTTGGGATTCAAGCCGTTGGTTATGAAGCCGTTGGCAAAAGCTCGGCCAGCCGTTTTCGGTGCCGAGCCCAGTGTAGAGGATGTGTCCACCATGGGTTGCGCCCTCAGAGCGCGAATGCCGATATAGATCAGATAACCGGCAGCGAGCAGTTTCAGCAGATTGAAGAGCCAGACTGACTTGGCAATAATCAGGCCTATTCCCAGCAGGGAATAGCCCACATGCAGGCAGATCGCACAACCGACACCGATGGCGGTCATCAGCCCGAGCGTGCGGCCACTGCCAACACTGTTGCGAATGACCACGGCGAAGTCGGGCCCGGGACTCATGACGGCCAGCAGATGCGCTGCAGCCACCAGTAGAAATTCGCTCAGATATTCCATCAACCGTCTCCGTAGAAAAGCCCGATTTTAACGGATTGTGGCGGTCGCTCGATACGGTCATACCACTGTCGGGTAGGGCTCCTTCAATGCACGGTGCCCGGGCAGGGGTGCAACTAATCCACGCTCCGCCGTTCCAATCGGTCATGATTGCAGTCTGACAACCAATACAGGGAATCTTGATGAAGAAACTATTGCTGGCCGCTGGCGTACTGACGCTTCTTGCGGGTTGTTCCGACAACGAAGTGGGCGATGTGTCGCTGGGGATCTTTACGCTGAAGGATATCAAGCTCAACTCGATGGTTGATCCGTTGGTAACCGGTGTCACCTGCCACATCGCTTCGGTAGAAGCCGACTTGAGTTTGTCCGATCCTAGCGACAGCGCTATTGCCTGTCGTCAGACCGGTGAGATTACCGCTGAAATGATTGCGCAGATTGATCGCAGCGATTCGGGTGAGATCGTGTTCCGGAAATCCAAGAGCGTCTTTTTCAAAACCATGAAAGTGCGCCGCATCTATGATCCCGCCAACCAGACCCTGATGTACCTGTCCTATTCAACCAAGGAGACGTCGGGTAGTTTCAAGCACAGCCTGTCGACAGTGCCGCTGTGGGGGACCCAGGCTTACGGACAGACCAGCTTGGATGAGTCCCGCCAGTAGATCGAAGGTGCCTCCCGGGCCGAGTGCCTGGCAGATCGGTGCGCAAAATTTATCTCACCCGCAGGAGGGATAGTCCCCGGCTTTTCTCCGGTCTATGGTCACTGACCTGTGCAACGCTTCAATGATGAAGTGCGACTGACCTAAAGGAGAGGGTCATGCCAACAGGGAAGTTCAAGCAGCGGCATCATCGCGCTTGCCACGCCCCTGCTCGCAACCGGGCGCCGACGCCCCGCGCGCGGGCCCGCGAATATGGCGTCAGCCTGGTCGAGGTCCTGATTGCCGTACTGGTGCTCTCGGTCGGGGTGCTGGGCGCGGCCTCTCTCCAGCTCAATGCCATGCGTTACAGTGCCAGCGCAGGCTACAGCACCCAGGCCGCGATCATTAGCCGCGACATTCTCGATCGCATGCGTGCCAATCCTTCCGCTCTGGCCAGCTATGCCACCGCCTCAATCAGTGGCGCCTGCACAGCCAGTGCCGGCGGCGCGAGTATCGTACTGGCAGACATCGCGGACTTCACCCGGGCAGTTACCTGTCAGTTGCCGAGCGCGGATGCCAGCATAGCCGTCGCCGGTCGTCGGGTCACCGTATCGATTGCCTGGTCGGAGGCACGCATTCGCGCCGACGCGCCGGACACCGTCTTCGTCGTCTCATCGGTGGTCCGGTGAACCGGTGGGGCAATGCCCAGGCAAGGGGCTTCGGGCTGATCGAGTTGCTGATCGCACTGGCCCTGGGTCTGGTCCTGGTGCTTGGCGTGGTTCAGGTGTTCGTCGGCAGCAAACAGACTTTCGTGCTGCAGCGAACCGCTGCCGGCTTCAACGAGGATGCCCGTTATCTGGCCAGTCGTCTGAGTCGTGAACTGCGCATGGTCGGCATGTTCGGCTGTCTGGACCTGAACAGACTGCCGGCAGGCATCCGCAATGCCTTGCCCGCCGAGTTGGCCGCCCCTATCGGGTACACGACCACGGCAGGCGTCAGCATTCTTTCCCTGATTTCGGCCGTACCCAACCACGAACGCTTCACGGCGCCCGGCACCCGTCGACCGGCCGATTACCGCGCGCGCTGGTTGATTGCTACCAATTGCCGCGATACCCACGATCTGCGCATCTCCGACGGCGCGCCAATCGCCGTGAGGCCGGGCGACGTGGTCATACCCCTGCGGAAACTCGAATATCGGTTTCGCCGCCATGGCATACAGCTTCGCAGCAACGGTGCCGGTCATTTCCAGAGCCTGATCGATAACGTCGCGCAGCTGGAGGTCAGCTTTGGTCTGGCGGCCACTGCAACTGGCCGGGAAGTCAGCGGCAGCTATGTGTCTGCCCTGGCAGCGGGTGACGGGCCGCGTATTCGCAGCGTGAAACTGCGTTGGCAACTGAGCGACACGCCCTCTGCGCCCTCTGCGGGCAAGGTGCGCGTACATGAATTTCAGCAGGCCGTAGCCCTGCGCAACCGTATCAACTGACACCCGGGAGGAACCGTACGATGCGCCAATCAAGCCAGCAACAGGGGACGGCCCTGTTGGTCAGCCTGGTTTTCCTGCTGCTGTTGACGCTGGTCAGTGTCTCGGCCATTCGCTCCTCGACCAGTCAGGAGCGGATGGTGGCCAACCTGAAACTCAAGGACGACAGTCTGGAGGCGGCGGAATCCGCACTGCGGCTGATCGAGCATCGCCTGGCCGAAGCCGCAGAGAACAACAAGCCCATGCCCACGCCCTGCACGGGCGCTGCATGCAACCTGCCCGATCGCGCATTCGATGTGGACGCCACGGGCGCCCCCGGTGCCGGCTGGGTGCAGATACCCACCTCGGCACAGACCAATCACATGCAGGTCTGGTATCGCATCACCAGTCTGGGCCAATCCCTGGCTCCCGCCAACACGGCCAGCGCGGATCCGCCCCACGAGGGGGCGGGCAATCTTTACCGCATTGTCGTGGTGAGCTTTTCGGGCGCCACCCGAACTGTACTGGAGAGTGTCTATGTCCATTACGCGGCCTGAGCAAAAAAGCGGTCGGCCGGTCCTGTCCCTGATGTCCGGGATGCTCGCAGGGCTGGTCCTCGGTGCGCCCGCGCAGGCGAGCTTCAACCCCCTTAGCGGGCCGATACTCACCGCGCCTGCGGTCCCGCCGAATGTGGTGATGCTGTTCGACAATTCCTCCAGCATGGTGCTCAACCGGATCGGCAACCAGACACGGCTGACGATCGCCCGCGATGCCGCCAAGCGCCTGATCGGCAACAATCGCCATGTCCGTTTCGGGCTGTTCGGCTTTCGCGACAGCGTCATCCACGCCGGCATGCCGGATGCGCCGGGTGGGCAGATGCTGGTAGAGGTGGGTGATATCGGCCCCGGCAGTCTTGCCGGAGATGCCCGATTCAATGCGCTGATCAACAGCCTCGACGCGATCAGCCCCGCTGCTGCGCCGCCCTATACCTACACACCTCTGGCCGAGAGCTATTACGAGATAACCCGCTACATGCGCGGGTTGCGGGCGTACTATCCGCAATCGGCAGCGCAGGCGCAGCGCTTGCAGTTTGTCAGTCCGGTCCAGTATCGCTGCCAGCGCAATTTCGGTCTGGTCATCACCGATGGTTTGCCAGCCTATGACAGCGAGTTTCCAACGGATGTGTCTGATGATCCGGATATCGACAATCCCCAGGTGGCCGGCAGTACCAATCTGCCGGACTGGGATGGCGACGCCTTGGGTGACGTGGTCAGCGCTGACCTCGGGGACGAGGGTAGTACCTTCTATCTGGATGACATCGCGCGTTTTGCTTTTGACACGGACATGCGCAACACCGCGCGTGCCGGCGTGTCGACCGATCTGGCTGGGCAGGACTGGGATGATCCGGCCTTTCCCATACAGAATATGCGCACTTACACCGTGGGCTTTGCCTTGAACGATGCCAGACTGCAGCGCACGGCGACGGGGGCTGGGGGCCGCTACTTTACCGCAGCCAATAGCCAGGAGCTCGATCACGCCCTGGGCAGCGCCCTGGCGGAGATCAATTCGGCTCCCGGCTCGGGGGGCGGAGCGGTAGTTGGCGGGCCCGAGCTGACGGCGGGATCGCGGTTCTACCGGACCCGCTACGACCCTGCGGACTGGAGCGGAGCCGTGGAAGCCTATCCGTTGGGCAGTAGCGGGCGTATCGGGCAACGGATCTGGAGCACAGATACCACGGTCAGCGCCAACAGCAGTGCTCTTTACCAGACCTGGCGCCAGCCCGTCGGGCAGCGCCCCGGCGCGGTGGTCCCCCTTGATCGCAATACCTATGCTGCGCTGGGAGCAGCTCAGCAGGCTGCGCTCGATCAGGCCGCTGCGCCCAACAGCGGGCAGGATCTGCTGGACTGGAGTCGCGGCCAGCCGGTAGCCGGCTACCGGGCCCGTACACGCGTCATGGGGGATGTGATCAACGCCTCCCTGGTGCTGGCCCGTGCCGGCGAGGCGCTTGGCGACCGGCAGTACGCCGGATACGGCGCCTATCTGAGCGACAAGCAGCAGGGCATGACGACCTCGCTGGTCACCGGTGCCAATGACGGCTTCATTCATGTTCTCGACGCAGCTTCGGGAGTGCAGCGTCTGGCCTTCATGCCGGCGGCCGTTCAGGCTGCTGCGGGAGCCAGGGCGCATATCGACTTTGTCCGCAAGGGTCACCAATCCGGTGTGGATGGCGCCATCACCCTGGGCGATGCGGTGCTCGGAAATACCTGGACCACGCTGGCTCTGACCGGGTTCGGTGCCGGCGGCAAAGGGCTGGCCGCGGTGCGGCTGTATGACCAGAGCCTGGGCAATGGCGCCCTGGGCGGGATGTGGGAGAAGGGGCCGTCAAGCCCGGGTTTTGCAGACCTGGGCCATGTGTATGGCAAGGCGGTGATTGCCAGACTGGACGGACAATGGGTGGCCATCACCGGGAATGGCTATGGCAGCGCCAGCGGCCAACCGGTCCTGTACGTCATCGGCCTGGCCGATGGTCGACTGATCAAGCGGATTGCAGCCGGCCCGGCAGATCCGAGCAGCGGCAATGGTCTGTCCGCTCCCCGCTTGGCGCTGGACAGCAGCGGCCAGGCGTTGGCTGCCTATGCCGGAGATCTGCACGGCAGGCTCTGGAAGTTCGATCTCTCCGGCCCGCCAAGCAACTGGACGTCCGCCTTTGCCGGCGACCCGTTATTCCGCACCGGCCTTGCTGCCGGGGACGTGCAGCCGATCACTGTGCAACCGGCCCTGGTAAGGCACCCCCAGGGCGGGCATCTGGTGTTGTTCGGCACCGGCAAGTTCCTTGAGGCCGCAGACCGCCTGGACGTCAGTGTGCAGGCCTTCTTCGCCGTGTGGGACAGGCCCGGCGGCAACGGCAACCTGAATTACACGCGCTTGCAGGCCCAGTCCATCCTCACCGAGTCCGGTGGTCAGGGCCGTTCCGTTCGCACGGTCAGCAGTCATCGCGTCAACTGGGGCGCGGCCAACGGGCTGGGCTGGTATCTGCCGCTGGTGCATGGGGCTGCCCGGGGTGAAAGGGTCACTCGCAATGTGCTGACGCGCGCAGGGCGGGTGCTGTTCAACACCGGCCTGATCGAGCCCGGCACCGATCCCTGCGTGAGCACCGCAAGCGGTTGGCTGATGTCGGTCGACAGCTTCACCGGTGGCATGTTGCCTGTCGCCACCCTGGACAGCGATGGCAACGGTCTGGTCGATGATCGCGATCCGCTGAGCGCGGGCGTCAGTCTGTCCGGTGGGTTGCCCGGTGATCTGGTGGTACTGGAGCTGCCCCGAATCAAGCCGCTGGACCCCGCTGATCCGTTGGCCCCCGGCAGCTGCAACCCGGCGACCGAGTTCTGCCCCTGTGATCCGAGCGTCGACGATTGCGTCTGCGATCCTGCTGACACGGCGTGCAAGCCCGTGTATTGCGGGGAGGAATACAACCTCAACCAGACCACCCAGACCCTCGAGTTGGTGGGCGGGGCAGCCCGGTGCAGCTTCCGGCGGGTCATGTGGCGCCAGTTGATGTGACCCTCAATCCACAGACGCCAGAAGAGGTGAACACATGAACAGATGTCCGGCCCCGGGCTTTACCCTGATCGAGTTGCTGATTGCCGTTGCGATTGCAGGCATTCTGGCGGCGATCGCGTATCCCTCCTACCAGGAGCAGGTACGCCAGACCCGCAGAGCCGAGGTGGCCAGCATATTGTTGGAGAACGCCCAGTGGCTGGAACGTCATTTCACCCGGCATGGCGCCTACGACAGCGGTGCGGTCAGCCTGGTGCTGCAGAGCCCGACCAGCGGCGGCGCGGTCTACCGCATAACCAGCGCACTGGGAGCCGATACCTATACGCTGACGGCCACGGCTGTTGCGGGGAGCCTCATGGAGGGGGATGCCTGTGCGGTCTACAGCATCAATCAGGTGGGGCAGCGCACGCCGACCGACGTGCGCTGCTGGCGCCGTTGAACAGCAGCCGATCGGTCAGGCGGCGGCCGGTTCGACCTTGTCCGGATCAGGCAGCAACAGGTTGAGTGCGATGGCGACAATACCGCAGAGGCTGATGCCCTGCAGGCTGAAATCCGAATTGCCGATCATCAGACCGCCAATGCCGAATACCAGCGTGACCGAGACGATACATAGATTGCGCGGCCGGGACAGGTCCACCTGGTTCTGGATCAGGGTGTTCATGCCCACCACGGCGATCGAGCCGAACAGCAGGCAGAGGATGCCGCCCATGACCGGCACCGGCATGCTCAACAGCGCCGCACCGAATTTGTCGATAAAGGCCAGGGCCATGGCAAAGACCGCCGCCCAGACCATGACGTTGGGGTTGAAGTTGCGGGTCAGCATCACCGCACCGGTCACTTCCGAATAGGTGGTGTTGGGCGGGCCGCCCAGCAGGGCCGCAGCCGAGGTGGCCAGACCGTCGCCCAGCAGGGTGCGCTGCAGGCCGGGCTTGCGAATGTAATCCTTGCCGGTGACCGAGCCGATTGCCAGCACGTCGCCGATGTGCTCGATCGCAGGTGCTATGGCGACCGGAATCATGAACAGGATCGCTGCCAGTTTGAACTCCGGCGTGACGAATCCGGGAACGGCGAGCCAGCTGGCCTGGCCGACGGCGCTGAAGTCCACTACGCCCAGTATCCAGGACAGCGTGTAGCCCACGGCGACGCCCGCGAGGATGGGAACGAGCCGGAATATACCCTTGGCAAATACGGCGACGACGATCGTGGTGACCAGCGAGGCCATGGAAATCAGGATGGCCAGCGGATAGTCGACCAGTTGCGCACTGCCGTCACCGGCCTTGCCCATCGCCATGTTCACGGCCACCGAGGCCAGCCCCAGGCCGATCACCATGATCACCGGACCCACCACGACCGGCGGCAGCAGACGGCGGATAAAGCCCGGCCCGCGCAGGTGCACCAGCAGACTGAGCAACATGTACATCACACCGGCGGCCAGCAGACCGCCCAGCGTGGCAGCCAGGCCCCAGGTCTGGTTGCTGTAGAGAATCGGCGCAATGAATGCGAAACTCGAAGCCAGGAATACGGGCACCTGCCGCTGGGTCGTGAACTGGAACATCAGCGTACCCAGGCCGGCGGTGAACAGCGCCACGTTGGGATCCATCCCGGTAATCAGCGGCATCAGCACCAGGGCGCCGAAGGCAACGAACAGCATCTGCGAACCGGCCAGCGCCGAGCGCCAGCCGGTGGTGTTGATGGGCTCCATCAGTGCACGTCCTTCTGCTTGGTGCCGAAGATCTTGTCGCCGGCGTCGCCGAGGCCGGGAATGATGTACCCCTGCTCGTTGAGTCGCTCGTCGACCGAGGCGGTGAATATCTGCACGTCCGGGTGAGCATCATTGACCCGCTGGATGCCCTCGGGCGCGGCGACCAGCACCAACGCGCGTATCTCCCGCGCGCCGGCGCGCTTGAGCATTTCGATGGTGGCGACCATGGAGCCGCCGGTGGCCAGCATCGGATCGATGATCAGCGCGGTGCGCTGATTCATGTTGTCGACCAGCTTTTCCAGATAGGTGTCCGCCTCGAGCGTCTCCTCGTTGCGTACCAGGCCGACCACGCTGACCTTGGCGCTGGGGATCAGACTGAGTACGCCGTCAAGCATGCCCAGGCCGGCACGCAGGATGGGTACCACGGTGACCTTCTTGCCGGACAGTTTTTCCACCTCGACCGGGCCGCACCAGCCTTCGATCTGCTGGGGCTCGAGCAGCATGTCCTGGGTGGCTTCGTAGGTCAGGAGCGAGGCGACCTCCTGGGCCAGCTCGCGAAAATTCTTCGTGCTGATGTCAGCCCGGCGCATCAGGCCGAGCTTGTGGCGAATCAGGGGGTGGCGGATTTCTTTCACATTCATGGTATTCACCTTGATGGGGTGCTCTGGGCCGGGCGCGGGAAATGCGCATAGCCTAAACCAATGCGCCATTGCGGTCACCCGCTAGCGGCCGCCTGCCTGGGTTTACTTGCCTTTGCGCGCTAACATCAGTATTTTGCCCAGCCTTTCAACAGCGACCCCTTTCTGGAGACAGTCCATGTCCGCCGATCTGGAACACATCAAGCAGGTGATGGCCGAAGCAGATTGCCTGTACACCGCCGCACAAGTAGAAGCAGCGATGGATCGCATGGCTACGGAAATCAATCGCGCTTTGGCCGACAGCAACCCCATTGTCTACAGCGTGATGAACGGCGGACTGGTCATCGCCGGCCAGCTGGTGACGCGGCTGGATTTCCCCATGGAGGTCGGCTACCTGCATGCCACGCGCTACCGCAACAAGTTGTCGGGCGGCGAACTGTTCTGGAAGGCGCGCGCCGAACATTCGCTGGTCGGTCGCACGGTACTGATCCTTGATGACATCCTCGACGAGGGGCATACCCTCGATGCGATTGCCGAATATTGCCGCGACGCCGGGGCGGCCCAGGTCCTGACGGCGGTGCTGCTCGACAAGCAGCATGATCGCAAGGCGTACAAGGGCATGCGCGCCGACTTCACCGGGCTTGATGTGGTGGACCGCTACATCTTCGGCTATGGCCTGGACTACAAGGGCTACTGGCGCAACGCAGCGGGCATTTTCGCCATACCGGAGTAAGGTCGAGCGCTGCGGACAGGCTCGTTGCAGCACTGTTACGCCTCGGCAGGCGTGGCTTCGGCAAGTCTCTGCCGAATAAGCGCTCCGGCTCGCCCGGCGCTCGGCACGAACAACCGTTTGCCAGCAGTAGCGCCTACGCCAGCCCGGGACAATTTCTGACGGACCCGCCCGTTGACGCCCACCAGGTAGACTTCCATCCCCCTTCGATCGAGCTCCTCCAGCGCCTTGGTGAACATCACCAGGGCGCTCATGTCCATGCTGGGCACGGCGTGCATATCGATGACCATGTGTCTCACGTTTTCCCCATGTCGGGCCATGGCGCTGAGCGCCTTGTCCGCTGCTGCGAAAAATAACGGGCCGGCAATCTGGTAGAGCGCGACGCTGTCGGGCAAGCCGACCAGAGCCTGATGGCTTTGGTGAGGTACCGTGCTGCCCTGGCTGAGATCGACCATCCGTTTGATGAACAGGGCAGAAGCCAGCAGCAGACCCACGCCCACCGCGAGAACCATATCAAACAGCACCGTCAGCACCAGGCAGGTGAGCAGCACCCAGGTGTCCTGCCGGGGTCCGATACGCAGCATCCGCAGCACATGCGGTATTTCACTCATGTTCCAGGCTACTACCAGCAACATAGCGGCCAGAGATGCCATGGGCAGGTAGGAAAACAGATCCGCCAGCAGTACCACGGCAAGGAGAATGACCAGGGCATGCACCACGGCGGCCATTGGTGTTCGAGCACCCGAGCGCACGCTGGTGGCGGTGCGGGCGATCGCTGCAGTGGCCGGGATACCGCCGAAGAAAGGCACCACCAGGTTACCCAGGCCCTGGCCCATGAGTTCGGCGTTGGGATCATGCCGGGTGTTGGCCATGCCGTCGGCGACCACAGCGCAAAGCAGTGACTCTATGGCACCGAGCATAGCGACGGCCAAGGCGAAGGGCAGCAGTTCTCTCAGAAGATTGAAATCAACTGTCAGTGGTTGGCCGCTGGCGCCAGGCAAGGTCCACGGCAGCAACCATTGGGGCGCAAAGGGCGGAATACCGCCGTGGATAACACCGTCGATCTCATAACTGAAACGTGAACCCAGGGTACTGACCGGTATCTCCAGGTGCAGAATGATCGCTGCCAGCAAACTGCCGACAAGCAGTGCAATCAGATGTCCGGGGACGCGACGGGTCAGATAGGGCCAGGCGATCAGCACGGTCAGGGTGACCGCTCCGACCAGGGTATCGCCGGGTTGAATGCTGGGTAGCGCAGCGCCCAGTGCTTGTAGCTGGTCGACGTAGCTATCGTGCTGGCCGATCCCCTGCAGGCCGAGAAAATCCTTGATTTGCAGTGTGGTGATGACGATCCCGATACCCGCCGTGAAGCCCAGCACGACCGGATAGGGCACGAATTGGATCAGACTCCCCATGCGCGCCAGGCCCAGCGCCAGAAGGATTACGCCCGACATACCCGTGACTAGCAGGAGTCCGCCAATACCGTATTGCTGGGTGATGGGTAGAAGGATAACCACGAAGGCGGCGGTCGGGCCAGAGATGTTGAAGCGCGAGCCGCCGGCCAGGGCTATGATCAGGCCGCCTACAATGCCGGTATAGAGTCCATGCTGGGGTGCCACGCCTACGGCAATGGCCAGGGCCATGGCCAGGGGTATGGCGATGACGCCCACCGTGAGACCGGCGACCAGATCGCCACGCAGCATTTCCCGGCTGTAGCCCTGGCGGAAACTCTCGCGCAGAGCCGCAAAAAGGAGCGGTTGACGTTTTCTTTCTGCAGCCATGTCTGGGCGGTTCCTGAAGGGGTCCTTAACAACCAAGGACCCTGATAGCATACACCTCGCCGGGTCCCTATTGGACTTACGCAGTAGCCGCTTTGATCAGGGCCGCGGCTCAGGCGTTAGCGCCGCTCTAGTGGGGCGGGTCGGGGCTGGTTACAATGTACGGATTCGAAATCGAGCCTTTGGCAGAAAAGGGGTAGCAGGTGCGTAAAGACAAAGAGAAGGTGATCGGTGAGCCGATGACGGATGAGCAGATTGCCGCGTTTCTGAGTGCCCGGCCATACGCCGGCGAGTCGGTGGAGCAGCACATTCTGGCCCGGGCCTACCGGGGGCTGCGGGCCCATGACTTCGAGCGCTTCATCGAGATGTTCAAGGCCGAAGGCCATGACCTCAATGCAACTGATGCGCAGGGCAGCACGTTTCTGCAGACCATACGAGGCCACGCCCAGGCCGAGGATTATGTGGCAGCGCTGGAACGTGCAGGCGCACACTAGCAGCCTGTCGGACTTAGGTCTGTTCTGCTGCGGAAAAGCCGGATTTGGTCATTTCTCGGCCTCTTTTTTGTTTAATAGAACCACTATTCGCCTCAAAAGAGCCTGAAAACTGCCTCAAACCGGACTTTTCCTCGCTACGAACGCCTAAGTCCGACAGGCTGCCAGGTTGGATTACACAGCGACGGCCACGGCCGTTCCATTGCATTTTGCAGGAGTATGAAAATGATCAAGCCTTTATCCATGATGGCTGTGCTGGGTCTGGCGCTGGTGCTGGTGGGATGTGCCCACAGTCCGCAGCAACTGAGCGTGCAGCCTGCGGTTCAGGTGCCGCTCAATCCGGTGGCCAGGCAGCAACCGGTGGTCGTTACCGTGCGTGACGCCCGGCAGTCGAAGATTCTGGGTACCCGCGGCGGTATCTACCCCGACTCGAGCAGCATAACGGTCAGCGAAGATACGCTGCCCAAGGTGCGCCAGCAGGTCGAACAGGCGCTGCGTCAACTGGGTTTCAATGTGGTGCCCGAGGGTACGCCCAATTCCAACAGCCTGACCGTCAGCCTGGCTGAGCTCAAATACCAGACTCCGTCCGCCTCCACCTATGTGACCGAGGCCAATATCGGCGCGACCTTTGTTGCCGAAGCGCAGGCCGCCAACACCCGCTACCAGGGCCGGTACGGCGCATCGGCGCAGCATCGGTTTGGCTATGCGCCCAACCAGGCGACCAACACCCGGCTGGTCACCGAGGTCATGAGCGATGCGCTCACCCGCGTGTTCAAGGACGCCGAGATCATTCGGGTTCTGCAGCGCTGAGGCGCACCGGCCGGACATCCCCTGTCCGGCCGTCGGGCCGGTGGTTCAATCCTTGACCACCGCCGGTCCGGAATCGTGCAGCATTTCATCATGCTCGGCCATGTTCCAGGGGAGCTGGCCCGGGCTGATGTGCAGGAAGTGCAGATACTTCTCGAAGTGATCGAGAATGTCGCCAATGATTTCCTGCTGATCGTAGCCGTAGACATCATAGGTCTGCCCACCACGGCTGAGGAATACCTCGGCGCGGTAGTAATGGTCTTCAGGCTTGTCTGAGCGATTCATCTCCGGAAAGGCAAAGCTCGGACGGACATACTCGCGCAGACGAATCTCGTAGAGGAAGTTGACCTGTCCGGGCTTGATCACTTCTATGTAGGCTCGTCCATGCTCCTGGTCAAACTCTACCTCGGTGGGCCAGCCCTGCTGTACCAGGCTCTGCTGCAACCCTTTCATCGCATCGATGGCGGTGCCAGCGATGAATTTCTCCACTGTCTCCCGATTGGGAAAGTTGACGATGCTGGCCAGGCGTTTCTTCCACATGGCTGTGGCGTTGCCGCCGCTATAACGTGCTGCCTGCATGTGGTGAACCAGGCTGGCATCGCGATGGCCTTCGATCACCAGGGCCCGCCACATGCCCACGGCCGCAACAATCATGATGATGGAGAAGGGTAACGCCGAGGCGATGGTCATGGTCTGCAGCGCGCCAAGCCCCCCTGCCAGCAGCAGTACGGAGGCAACCACGCCTTCGAGGATGGCCCAGAAGGCACGCTGCCACGCTGGCGTGGTCAGGGCGCCACCGGACGCCAAGGAGTCGATCACCAGCGAACCGGAGTCCGAGGAGGTGACAAAGAAGGTAATGATCAGGATCACGGTAATGAACGAGACGATCGAGGTCAGCGGTAGACGCTCGAACAGCTTGAACAGGGCGATGGCGTGGTCGTTCTGCACCTCGGTAATCAGCGCCGTATACCCCTCGTTCATGATCAGATGCAGCGCCGTATCACCGAAGACCGAGAACCACATGAAGGTGAAGATGGTCGGCACGAACATCACACCCACAACGAACTGACGAATCGTCCGGCCGCGGCTGATCTTCGCGATAAACAGGCCGACAAAGGGCGCCCAGGCGATAGTCCAGCCGAAGATGAACAGCGTCCAGTTGCCGATCCAGTCAGTACGGGTATAGGCCTGCAGGTTGAAGGTGCGCTCGACAATATTGCTCAGGTAGCTGCCGGTGTTCTGCAGGAAGGTCTCCAGGATGAAGATCGATGGCCCCACCAGAAAGACGAATACCATCAGGGTGACGGCGAGCACCATATTGAGGATCGACAGGTTCTTCACACCCTTGTCCAGACCGGCGACCACGGAAAACAGCGCCAGGCCGGTTACACCGGCGATGGTGATGATCTGTACGAATACATTGACCGGTATCTCGGGCCACAGATAATTGAGCCCCGCGTTGATCTGCGCCACCGAGAGACCCAGGGTGGTGGCGATGCCGAACATGGTGCCAAGAATCGCAAATACATCCACGGTGTGGCCGATCGGGCCATAGATGCGATCACCGATCAGAGGATAGAGCGCAGAGCGGATGGATAGTGGCAGGCCATGGCGGAAGGAAAAATAGGCCAGCACCAGACCCACCAGGCCGTAGATGGCCCAGATATGAAAACCCCAGTGAAAGAAGGCGATCTGCAGGGCCTGCTTGGCCGCATCCACGGTCTCGGCGGCGCCGGCCGGTGGCGAGGCGTAGTGCAGCACCGGTTCGGCCACGCCGAAGAACAGCAGGGCGATGCCATAGCCGGCCGAAAACAGCATGGCGAACCAGGCGGGAAAACTGTACTGGGGATCGGAATGGTCGGGCCCCAGCTTGATCGTGCCCCAACTGCTGAAGGCGACCATGACGACGAACAGCAGGAAGGCGGCGACGGCCAGCATATAGAACCAGCCAAAGGTGTTGGTAATGTAGGCAAGCACCCGGGAAAACGCGTCGCCGGCCAGTTCCGGGTTGCTTACGGTACCGATCACCAGCAGCAGGATGATGATCACGGCGGGCGCAAATACCGGAAGAAGGATGGTGTTATTCCATAGCCGTTTTTTTTCGGTCATGACGCTGTCCTTTTTTGGAGGGGCAGGCGGCGTTTGAGCCGGAGGAGCAGTAAAATAGTTTTACGGATCAATCAGATAAGAAGTATAGCCATTAAGCCGCATTTCGCGACAATGGTGGGTTGATGCCCGAAGGGGCGGCAGGGAGTGCGGGTTCGCGGGTAGTACAGCGGGCTCCGCACCTGTTGGCGGGAGCCCGGGGGAGGGTGTCAGCCTTCGAGCTTCTTGCGCAGCAGCTCGTTGACCTGCTGCGGGTTGGCCTTGCCTTTCGATGCCTTCATCGCCTGGCCGACAAAGAAGCCGAACATCTTGCCGCGCTTGTTCTCATCGGCGGCGCGATATTGCTCGACCTGCTCGGCATTGGCAGCAAGCACCTCATCCAGCATCGCGTCGATCGCGCCAGTATCGGTGACCTGCTTGAGGCCGCGCTTGTCGATGATCTGGTCGGCATCGCCTTCACCAGCCGCCATGGCCTCGAACACGGTTTTGGCGATCTTGCCGGAGATGGTGTTGTCCTTGATGCGCGCGATCATGCCGCCGAGCTGGCTGGCGCTGACCGGTGACTGGCTGATATCCAGGTCCTCGCGGTTGAGCAGGCTGGACAGCTCGCCCATGACCCAGTTGGCCGCCAGTTTGGCATCGCCGCATTCGCGCTGCACCTGCTCGAAATAATCGGCCAGTTCGCGCTGGGCCGAGAGCACGCTGGCGTCATAGGCAGACAGACCGAACTGGCTCTCGAAGCGCTCACGCTTCTGCTGGGGCAGCTCGGGCAACTCGCCACGAATTTCGTCAAGAAATGCGGGCTCGATAATGACCGGCAGCAGGTCGGGGTCAGGGAAGTAGCGGTAGTCGTTGGCCTCTTCCTTGCTGCGCATTGAGCGGGTTTCGTCCTTGTTGGGGTCATACAGGCGCGTTTCCTGCACCACGGTGCCGCCGTCCTCGATCAGCTCGATCTGGCGCTGTACTTCGGTATTGATCGCCTTTTCGATAAAGCGGAACGAGTTGACGTTCTTGATCTCGCAGCGTGTACCGAAAGCCTCCTGGCCCCTGGGGCGGATCGACACGTTACAGTCGCACCGCAGTGATCCCTCGGCCATGTTGCCGTCGCAGATGCCCAGGTAGCGCACCAGCGAGTGGATGGTCTTGGCGTAGGCGACCGCTTCCTTGGCGCTGCGCATGTCCGGCTCGGAGACGATCTCCAGCAGGGGAGTGCCCGCCCGGTTCAGGTCGATACCGCTCATGCCCTGGAAGTCCTCGTGCAGGCTCTTGCCAGCGTCCTCTTCCAGGTGCGCGCGGGTCACGCCAACGCGCTTGATGCTGCCATCGTCCAGGGTGATGTCGACAAAACCCTTGCCGACGATGGGCAGGTCCATCTGGCTGATCTGGTAGCCCTTGGGCAGGTCGGGGTAGAAGTAGTTCTTGCGCGCAAAGACGTTGGTCGGTGCGATCTCGGCGTTGATTGCCAGGCCGAACTTGACCGCGTTGCGCACTGCCTGGGCATTGAGCACCGGCAGCGTACCGGGCATGCCCAGGTCAATCAGGCTGGCCTGGGTATTGGGCTCGGCGCCGAAGGTGGTGGCGCTGCCGGAGAAAATTTTCGAGGCGGTGGTGAGCTGGGCGTGGATTTCCAGGCCGATAACAATTTCCCATTGCATAGTCTGTTCTCGATCCTCTCAGTAGCCGGCCGGAGCGCGGCTGTGCCAGTCAGTCACTTGCTGGTACTGGTGTGCGATATTCAGCAGGCGCGCCTCGCTGAAATAGGGGCCCAGCAGCTGCATGCCCAGGGGCATGCCGTTGGCAAAGCCGGCCGGCAGCGCGATGCCCGGTACGCCAGCGAGGTTGGCGGTAATGGTGTAGATGTCGGTCAGGTACAGGCTGACCGGGTCGTCGATCTTCTCGCCGATCTTGAACGGCGGCGTCGGCGAAGTCGGGCAGAGAATCACATCCACCTGCTCGTAGGCGGCCATGAAGTCGTTCTTGATCAGCCGGCGGATCTTCTGCGCCTGCAGGTAGTAGGCATCGTAATAACCGGCCGACAGCGCGTAGGCGCCGACCATGATGCGGCGCTTCACTTCCGGCCCGAAGCCCTCGCCACGCGAGCGCTTGTACAGGTCGGTCAGATCGGCGGGATCGTCGCAGCGGTAACCGAAACGCACGCCATCGAAACGCGACAGGTTGGAAGACGCTTCCGCCGGCGCGATGACGTAATAGGCGGGGATCGCCAGCTCGGCATTGGGCAGGCTGATTTCTTTCACTTCGGCGCCCAGCGCCTGGAACTGCTTGACCGCGGCATGGATCGCGTCGGCGGTCGCGGCGTCCAGACCGTCGCCGAAATATTCCCTGGGCAGGCCGATACGCAGACCTTTCAACGAGTCGTTCAAGCCGGCGCTGTAATCGGCCACCGGTTCGTCGACGCTGGTCGAATCGCGCTCGTCGAAGCCGGCCATGACCTGCATCATCAGCGCGCAGTCTTCGGCGGTGCGCGCCATGGGGCCTGCCTGGTCGAGGCTGGAGGCGTAGGCGATCATGCCCCAGCGCGATACCCGTCCGTAGGTCGGCTTGAGGCCGGTCAATGCGGTAAAGCCCGCCGGCTGACGGATCGAACCGCCGGTATCCGTGCCGGTTGCCGCGGCGCACAGGCGTGCGGCGACAGCCGAGGCGGATCCGCCGGATGAGCCGCCGGGCACATGCTCGGTATTCCACGGGTTGCGTGTAGGGCCGTAGAAACTCGACTCGGTGGAGGAGCCCATGGCGAACTCGTCCATGTTGGTCTTGCCCAGGGTGACCGCGCCAGCGTCGATAAATCGCGCTGTGACTGTGGACTCGTAGGGCGCAATGAAATTGTCGAGCATTTTCGACCCGCAGCTGGTGCGCAGCCCGCTGGTGCAGAACAGGTCCTTGTGGGCCAGCGGGATGCCGGTCAATGCCGTGGCGGTGCCGCCGGCGATACGCGCATCGGCAGCCTTGGCCTGGGCCAGTGCCAGTTCGGGCGCCACCGTTATATAGCTGTTGAGCAGCGGGTCGAGTTGCTCTATGCGTTTGAGGTAGTGCTCGGTCAGTTCGACGCTGGATAACGTCTTGCTCTGCAAGGCCCGCGAGAGCTGGGCCAGGGTGTTCTCATGCATGGGATGGTCTCATTGCTGGGCGCAGCCGGGTGCGCAGGGGCATGGTGTCGCAGGGGTCGGCCGGGTGGCCATCGAAGTGCCTCATTCAATGACCCGGGGCACAAGGTAGAGCCCGTCTTCGGTAGCTGGGGCAATCGCCTGCAGGGCCTCGCGCTGGTTGGTCTCGGTGACCGCGTCGGCACGCAGGCGCTGGGTGGTTTCCAGCGGGTGTGCCAGGGGTGCGACGCCCTGGGTGTCGACCGCCTGCATGCGGTCGATCAGGTCCAGAATGCCGGAGAGTTTGGCCGTGGTGGCGGGAACATCGTCTTCGCTCAGGGCAATACGCGCCAGATGAGCGATGCCTTCCACCGCTTTGCGGTCTAATGCCATGGTACAGTTCTCCGTGAAACAGGTCTGAGCGGGATGAATTTACCTGATGTGCTCAACATAAGGTGGTTTTGTCGCTTGAAACCGGACAAAGGGACGAATTTACCACAGTCTCACCTTGCCCAAAAACCCCGCCGTTGTTAGAGTTGCGACACTTCTGGAAGTACCGATCAGTTACCTGCGAGCGCATTCATCACCGCCGCCCTGCCAGTTCGGCCGCTCGACGCCCCGGAACTATTTCCAGGTATGTCAGGCTCTGCAGCAGGTAGCTTATCAGTGTTTCTTTTACGATTAACCCACGCGTCCTAGGGTGTACTCAACGCATGTTCAAAAAAATTCGTGGCATGTTTTCCAGTGATTTGTCCATCGACCTGGGCACTGCCAACACGCTTATCTATGTCCGCGACCGCGGCATTGTACTCAACGAACCCTCCGTAGTGGCAATTCGCAGCCACGGTAACCAGAAGAGCGTTGTCGCCGTCGGTACCGACGCCAAGCGCATGCTCGGCCGCACGCCGGGCAATATCCAGGCTATCCGACCGATGAAGGATGGCGTCATCGCCGACTTCAGCGTGTGCGAAAAGATGCTGCAGTACTTCATCAACAAGGTGCATGAAAACAGCTTTATCCAGCCAAGTCCGCGAGTGCTGATCTGTGTACCCTGCAAGTCTACCCAGGTCGAGCGCCGCGCCATTCGCGAGTCGGCGCTGGGCGCTGGCGCCCGTGAGGTGTTCCTGATCGAGGAGCCCATGGCTGCAGCCATCGGTGCCGGTCTGCCGGTCGAGGAAGCGCGCGGTTCCATGGTGGTGGATATTGGTGGTGGTACCACCGAGATCGCCCTGATTTCGCTTAACGGCGTGGTCTATGCCGAATCCGTCAGGGTCGGTGGTGATCGCTTCGACGAAGCGATCGTGACCTACGTGCGACGCAACTATGGCAGTCTGATCGGCGAGTCGACCGCCGAGCGCATCAAGCAGGAAATCGGGGTCGCCTTCCCAGGCGGCGAGGTACTCGAAGTCGATGTGCGCGGGCGCAATCTGGCCGAGGGTGTGCCCCGTGCATTCACTCTCAACTCCAACGAGGTGCTCGAGGCCTTGCAGGAATCCCTGGCCACGATCGTCCAGGCGGTCAAGAGCGCGTTGGAACAGTCGCCGCCGGAACTGGCTTCGGACATTGCCGAGCGTGGTCTGATCCTGACCGGCGGTGGTGCCCTGCTGCGCGACCTGGACAAGCTGCTGACCCAGGAAACCGGTTTGCCAGTGATTGTTGCCGAAGAACCTCTGACCTGTGTCGCCCGTGGCGGTGGCAAGGCGCTGGAGATGATGGACCAGCACACCATGGATCTGCTCTCTACCGAGTGACCAGACACCGGTCTGCGCCTGTGCGGGCAGCTACGGCTGCCCGTGCACGGGCAATGACGGGTCGAGGCTTGCAGCTGCGAGGAGCTCGCCATCAAACCGCTGTTTATCAAAGGCCCTTCGCTGGGCGTACGGGTATTGGTTCTGTCGGTGCTGTCCATTGCGCTGATGGTGGTTGACGCGCGCGTCGCCGCCCTGCAGCCGTTGCGTTCCCACCTGAGCCTGCTGCTCACCCCTGTCTACTACCTCGCCGACTTGCCGGTGCGAGCCTGGGATACCGGCTATCAATTGCTGGAAAGTCGGCTGGACCTGCTCGCCGAGAACGAGCGGCTGCGTGCCGAAGCCCTGCTGACCAAGCGCAAGCTGCAGAAGCTGGCCGCCCTGACCGAACAGAACGTGCGCCTGCGCGAACTGCTGAATTCCTCCTCCCTCGTCGACGAACGGGTGCTGGTGTCGGAACTGGTGGGCGTGGACCCCAATCCCTTTACCCAACGCATCCTGATCAACAAGGGCGCGCAGGACGGGGTGTTCCTGGGGCAACCGGTGCTCGATGCGACCGGTCTGATGGGTCAGGTGGTCGAGGTGATGCCCTACACCGCGCGCGTACTGTTGATTACCGATGCGACCCACAGCCTGCCCGTTCAGGTGAATCGCAACGGATTGCGCGCCATTGCCAGCGGCACGGGTAACAACGAGTGGCTGGAGTTGCGTTTCATCGGCGATACCGCGGATATCCGCGAAGGTGACATTCTGGTCAGTTCAGGGCTGGGGCAGCGCTTTCCGGCAGGTTATCCGGTTGGCCGGGTGATCTCCGTCAGTCAGGATCCGGCACAACCCTTTGCCGATGTGCGTGTGGCTCCAACCGCCCAGCTCAATCGCAGTCGTTACATGTTGCTGGTTTTCAGCGCCGAGTCCGGCTACGGCGAGATCGTGCCCGCGCTGGAGCTGGATGATACCGAGGCGGCGTCGGTTGATGCTGCGCCGGTGGAAGCGCCAGCTGACACAGGCAACGATGCGCCTGCAGATCAGCCGGCGAGCGGGGAGGGTAGCGATGCGCAGTAGCCTGATTATCAGCCTGACCCTGGTCATTGCGCTGCTGCTCAGCGTCATGCCGATGTCCAACGTGCTCGAACTGGGCCGCCCGATGTGGCTGGCAATGGTGCTTGCCTACTGGGTCATGGCGCTGCCACACCGGGTCGGGCTGCTTACCGCGTGGATTACCGGGCTGGCGACCGACGTGCTCTACGGCCAGTTGTTCGGCCAGCACGCTTTGGTGATGACCCTGGTCGCCTGGATGATGCTGCTGCTGCACCAGCGCATTCGCCGCTTTCCGTTGTGGCAGCAGAGCCTGGTCATGTTGCCGGTGCTCGGGATCGCGCAGATGCTGCTGCTATGGCTCAACAGTCTGACCGGAAATCGCCCGCCTACTCTGCTGTTCCTGCTGCCTGCAGTGGTCAGCGCCCTGTTGTGGCCCTGGGTCTACTCAGTTCTGCGCGGCGTGAGAAAGCGCTTTCATGTACTCTGAACAGCAGAACGGCGTCCTGTATCTGGCCTCCGCCTCGCCGCGGCGCAGTGAGTTGTTGACCCAGATCGGTGTTGCGCATCGCCAGTTCGGCTGTAGCATTGACGAAAGTGTCATGGCGGGGGAGCGAGCGGAGCATTATGTTGAACGGGTCACCCGCGCCAAGGCCCTGGCCGGGCGCGAGCAGGCCCCCTCCGGTGCTGTTGTGCTCGCCGCTGATACCGCTGTGGTCATTGACGGGCAGATCCTCGGCAAGCCGCGGGATGCCGCGCATGCGGTCGACATGCTCAGAGCCCTGTCGGGGCGCAGCCATCAGGTGATGACGGCCGTGGCGGTGGCATGCGATGAGCGGGTGGAAGTGATCCGCGTGGACACGCGTGTGTGCTTTCGGCAGATAGAGGCGCGTGAAATGGCGGCCTACTGGGCCAGTGGCGAGCCGGCAGACAAGGCCGGGGGGTACGCCATACAGGGTCTGGGTGCGGTTTTCGTCAAGGCTGTCGAGGGAAGTTACAGCGCCGTGGTCGGGCTGCCGCTGCTGGAAACGGCACAGTTGCTGGCCCGGTTCGGCGTTGATTGTTGGCAGGGCCTTGAGGCGGAGAATTCATCCGGGTCATCGCAAGCATAATATCCAGGTCGCCAAAGCAATGCGATCGACGCCGCTACCTGGTGATCTGGTCTGGAGAGCAGAGCCTGTGAGCGAAGAAATACTGATCAATATCACCCCGATGGAAACCCGGGTGGCCCTGGTGGAAAACGGGGTGTTACAGGAAGTGCATATCGAGCGCACGATGCGCCGCGGTATTGTCGGTAACATCTACAAGGGCAAGGTGGTGCGCGTGCTGCCAGGCATGCAGGCGGCCTTTGTCGATATCGGACTCGAGCGTGCGGCTTTCATCCATGCCTCGGAGGTGTCCGACCGCGAGGGCCAGGCGGTTGAGTCGATTACCGCCCTGTTGCACGAGGGGCAGAGCCTGGTCGTGCAGGTCACCAAGGATCCGATCGGTACCAAGGGCGCCAGGCTGACGACGCATCTGTCGATCCCCTCACGTTTTCTGGTGTATATGCCGCGCACCCCGCATGTGGGTATTTCCCTGAAGATTGAGGACGAGTCCGAGCGCGAGCGACTCAAGCAGGTGGTCGCCAGCTGTATCGAGGGCGAAGGCGTGGACGAGGTGGGTGGTTTCATTCTGCGTACCGCAGCCGAGGCTGCCCGGGAAGAGGAGATACTCGCCGATATCCGCTACGTACGCCGCCTCTGGCAGCAGATCTCCCAGCAGACACAGGTGGCCACGGCCCCCTCGAGCATCTATGAAGACCTGCCGCTGGCCCTGCGCACCCTGCGGGATCTGGTCAGCCCCCGTACCGAAAAGATCCGCGTGGATTCCCGCGAGACCTTCCAGAAAGTGGAAGTCTTCGTGCAGGAACTGATGCCAGCGGTGCAGAATCTCCTGGAGCATTACCCTGGAGAGCGCCCGATCTTTGATCTCTATGGCATCGAGGACGAGATCCAGAAGGCCCTGGAGCGCAAGGTCATGCTCAAGTCGGGCGGGCATCTGGTGATCGACCAGACCGAAGCCATGGCCACCATCGACGTCAATACCGGCGCATTCGTCGGCCACCGCAATCTCGAAGAGACCATCTTCAAGACCAATCTGGAAGCGGCGATGGCTATCGCGCGGCAGCTGCGTCTGCGTAATCTGGGCGGCATCATCATCATCGACTTCATCGACATGGTCGATGAGGAGCACCAGCGCCAGGTGCTGCGCACCCTGGAAAAGCAGCTCGAGCGTGATCATGCCAAGACCAACATCATCGGCATCACCGAGTTGGGCCTGGTGCAGATGACCCGCAAGCGGACCCGCGAAAGCCTCGAACAGATCCTCTGTGAAGCCTGTCCGTGCTGCACCGGGCGAGGCATCCAGAAGACGCCGGAAAGCGTCTGCTACGAAATCTTCCGCGAGATCCTCCGCGAGGCTCGTGCCTACCAGGCTGGCGCCTACACGGTGCTCGCCTCACAGGCCGTGATCGACCGCCTGCTCGACGAGGAATCGGGGAACGTCGCGGATCTGGAAATCTTCATCGAGCGGCCTATCCGTTTTCAGGTCGAGCCGGTGTATACCCAGGAACAGTACGACGTGGTGCTGATGTGAGGTCCGCCTGACCTGATGTCCACTCAACGCTGGTTGACCCGCATTCTCGAAGGCGTGATCGTCGTGCTGGTGGTCTGGCTGCTGGCGGCTGCCGCCTACGTCAGTCTCGGCCGACAGTTCGTGCCGGCGATTGCCGATTATCGGGCCGAGCTGCTGGACTGGGCGCAGGAGACCACCGGGCGGGCCATTTCCCTGGAGGGCCTGCAGGGGGAGATGCAGGGTTGGCAGCCGGTACTGAAGATGCGCGGCCTGCGCGTGCACGAGCAGAGTGATCCGGCCAGTCAGACCCTGCTTGCGCTGGACCGTGTAACGGCCCGCGTCGACATCTGGACCAGTCTCTGGGAGCGCCGTCTGGTCATGGATGCGCTGCAGGTCGAGGGCCTGGCGCTGGAGCTGATCGAGGACGCCGAGGGCCGCTGGCGTCTGCATGGACTGGGTGAACGGCTTGCCGGCAACTACGACCTGGACACGGCGCTCGACATGCTGTTCGAGCAACGCCGGATAACCCTGCTGGACACGCACATTCTGATCAGCCCCCACGCGCGGGCGCCATGGGTCTTCCAGGACGGGGAAATCACCCTGCTCAACGGACAGGGCTGGCATCGCCTGGATGGTCGGGTGGCGCTCGCCGAGGGTCAGCAGATCAGCTGGCAGCTGAGCGCACTGGATGACGGCCGCTCCTGGCAGGACATGTCCGTGGGCTTCTTTATCGAACTGCCGCCACTCGACTGGGTCGATCATCTGCCGCCCGCCTGGCTGGGGCGCGCGCCGCTGGATGCGGTGGTGGCCGGCGGCCAGTTCTGGGGCGGCTGGCAGGGCCGGCAATTGCAGTACCTGCGCGGGCAGCTCGACGTGCCCCTCGTGCGCATGGACGCCGATCAGGCGCTGCCAGAGCTGCGCGAGTTGGCCGCCGAGTTCGCCCTGCAGTGGGGCGAGCGTCAACAGCTGCGCGTGCAGGGACTGAATTTCAGCCTGGACGAGCAGCGCTGGCCGCGCAGCCGGCTGCAGCTTCAGCGGGACGTCAGCAGCGGCGACTGGCAGCTGCAGATGGATCGCCTGTCGCTCGATCTGCTGGCGCAAATGGTGCCCGTCAAGCTGCTGCCGGAAAAGGCCGCCCAGGCCCTGACCAGTCTGGCACCCACTGGAGAGCTGCGCGCCTTGCATGTGCAGGGCACAGGCTCGCCGGCCCGGTGGCGTGATCTCGAGGTCCGCGCGCTGCTGCAGGAGGTCGGGGTGAATGCCTGGCAGGGCGCTCCGGCGCTGCAGGGGTTCAGTGGCAGTCTCTCGGGCAGTGCGCAGGCGGGCGAACTGAGGATCGACAGTGATGCCTGGTCGATCCATCTGCCGCGGTTGTTTCCCGAGCGCTGGGACTATGAGCAACTGGTAGGCCAATTGAACTGGCAATGGTCGCAAGCAGACGGCTTGCGCCTGCAGGCACCGGGGATGCGCGCCGAGGGCGATGCCGGGGTCGCCGGGGTTGCGTTGCAGTTGCATCTGCCGCCGCCGGGTCGCACGCCGACCATGGACCTGCGTGTGTCGCTGAGTGGCTCGCAAGCACGTTTCAGCCAGCGTTACCTGCCGACCCTGTCTCCGGCGTTCAATCCGAAACTGGCTCAATGGCTGTCCGAGGCGGAGATGGAGGGCGATGTTCCCTTGGCGGTATTCGAGTATCAGGGCTCCCTGCTGCGCGATGCCGGACCGGAGGATCGGCGACTGGGTCTCTACGCCCGGCTCGAGTCCGGCAGCCTGGCATTCCAGCCCGGCTGGCCCAGGCTTGAGGAGGTTGCCGCCACGCTGCATCTGGACAACCAGCAGGTGCTGGTCGATCAGGCCAGTGCCCGGCTCTGGACAACCCTGCTGACCGGCGTCCAGGTCAGTACCGGGCGCCGGCAGCCCGGTGATGCGCTGCATCTCGATGTGGCCAGCCAGTTTGACGGTCCCTTGCAGGATGGTCTGCGGCTGCTGCAGGACACGCCCCTGGCCTCCGCCACCGGCGACCGACTGCAGGGCTGGACCGGCGACGGTCAGGTCCAGGGTCGGTTTGCAGTCCAGTTGCCCCTGCGCGATGCCGCAACCCCTGAGGTGGAGGCACAATGGCGGCTCGAAGCCCGGCAGCTGGAGATTCCCCCGCTCCGGGCGGCTCTGGGAGACCTGCAGGGCGTCTTTTCCTACAGCAGCTCGGGCGGTCTGGAGGCCACCGATCTGCAGGCCCTGTTCCTGGGTCGCCGGGTCGCAGGCAGCATAGACAGGCACCAGGGGCGTCAGCGGGCCCGTTTCAGTGGGCAACACAGTATTGCGTCGCTATTGCAGTGGCCCATGTTGTCCGAGGTTCCGCCAGGCCTGGCAGAGGGGCAGCTGGCCTGGAAGGCGCAGGCGACGTTCGACCCCGAAGGCACCACATTGCGTATCAACAGCGATCTGGCCGGAATCCGGCTGGATTTGCCGCCGCCCCTGGCGAAAGCAGCCGATGCAAGCATGGCAAGCGAACTGGCGCTGTTCATGGCTGATCAACGCCAGCGCTGGCAGTTCAATCTGGGCGCCGACCTGCGCGGAATCGTGCATACGGGGGCGGCCGGGCTGCGCGGTGATCTGCGCTACCGCAGTGGTGATCCGCAATCGGGCTCGGCGCCTGGTCTGAGCCTGGCCGGGCGTTTCGAGCAGCTCGACCTGGCAGACTGGCAGCAATGGCTGCAGACCCATAGCGCCTCATTGCCCGGCGCCGGGTCGTCTGCCGTTTCAGGTCTGCCGCCGCGCCGCGCTACGGCAGCCCTTGATCAGGTACGCTCGATCGAGCTGAGAGCGGGCCGGTTTGCAGGCCTTGGCCAGACCCTGACGGACCTGGCGGTCAACGGCGTACGAAATGATCAGGGCTGGCTGTTCGACCTGGATCAGGCACGTGTTCGGGGACAGGTAACGGTCCCCGACCTGCAGGCCCGGCCCATCGTGCTCAACATGCAGCGTCTTGTCCTGGCCCGTACCGATACCGAGCCCAGGGTCGATGCGCTGGCCGCTCCGCTGGCTCCCGAAGACCCTCTGGCGGGTGTCGACTCTGCGAGCCTGCCGCCGCTGGATGTGGTCATAGACGCCCTGCACTGGGGCGAGGAACCGGTCGGACGGGTCAGCTTCCAGATGCGTCCTGCGGACCTGGGAGCGACTATCAGACAGCTGGACGTGGACCTGCGCGGTCTGCGCCTGACCGGTGAACTGGACTGGCTGGAGGACGGCCTGGCCACGCAGTTCCGCGGCGCCGTCCGCACCGGCGACATCGGGGAGGTGCTGCGTGCCTGGGGTTACGCGCCGACTGTCACCAGCAAGCAATTCGCTACCACCGCCGATCTGCGCTGGCCCGGTTCGCCCGCCTTCTTTGCCCTGAGCCGCAGCAGTGGTCTTTTGCAGCTGGATGCTGCCAACGGGACCTTGCAGAGCGGAGAGGGGTCGGCCGATGCCCTGCGCGTGTTCGGGCTGCTCAATTTCAACGCACTGACGCGACGCCTGCGCCTGGATTTCAGTGATCTGTTCGGACGTGGCACCGCCTATGACACACTGGATGCCGATCTCGCTCTGACCGACGGTGTCATGCGCACGCTGAGCCCTCTGGTCATGGATGGCCCCGGCGCGAAAATGCAGCTCGATGGTCAGCTGGATCTGCCCGCCGGCAGCATTGACATGGGTATGCTGGTAACCTTGCCGGTAACCAACAACCTGCCGCTGGCAGCCATTATTGCCGGCGCGCCCTATATCGGCGGGGCGCTGTTTCTGGCCGACAAGATACTCGGCGACCGGGTAGCCCGCTTTGCCTCGGTGAAATACCGGGTCAGTGGTGACTGGCAGCAACCCACGGTCGAATTCGACAAGGCCTTTGACAACGAGGCGGCCCTCGAGGAGTGAGCAGCATGCATCAGGTAGCAGCAATCCAGATGATCAGTGGACCCGATGTGCAGGCCAACCTGGATCAGGCCGCGCCCCTTATCGCCCAGGCCGCCAGCGCGGGGGCGAAACTGGTGCTGCTGCCCGAGTGTTTTGCCGCGTTCGGCAACAGCAGTCTGCAACAGATTGCCGACGAGGAGTTCTCGGGCCAGCAACCCATTACCCGTTTTCTCGCTGAGCAGGCGCGTCAGCATGGCATCTGGCTGATTGGCGGAAGCATCCCGCTGGCGCGGGCCGCGGGTCAGAAGCCGATGGCCTGCTGCCTGGTCTATGATGACCGCGGCCAGCAGGTGGCCCGCTACGATAAATTGCACCTGTTCGACGTGGATGTCGCCGACAATCATCGCAGCTACCGCGAGTCGCGTGATTACGATTTCGGTGACAGCGTGGTGTGTGTGGATACACCGGTCGGGCGAGTGGGTCTGAGCATCTGTTACGATCTGCGCTTTGCCGAGCTGTATATTGCCCTGCGCCGTGCCGGGGCGGACCTGATCGTTGTGCCGTCAGCGTTCACGGCGGTCACCGGTGCGGCCCACTGGGAGGTGCTGCTGCGCGCCCGGGCGATCGAAACCCAGTGTTACATTCTCGCGGCCAATCAGGGTGGGCGACACCCCGGCGGGCGTGAGACCTTTGGCCACAGTTGCCTCATCGATCCCTGGGGCGAGGTCCAGGCCTCGCTGTCCGAGGGCGAAACGGTGCTCTGTCAGAGCATCGATCCCGACCATATCAACACTATTCGCATGCGGATGCCGGTTGCCCGGCATCGGCGGTTCGTGCCCGCGGAGACTATAGCTGCGGCCACCAAGGAGTCAGACTGAATGAGTAATGTACTAGCCCAAGTGGAAAATCGTCTGCTGATGCCGGCTGACCTCAGCCCGGACAACGTCGCCGCTGTGCTCGGTCAACTGGTCTCTGCGCCCGGGGTGGATGCCGCAGACCTGTATTTCCAGCACCAGATCAGCGAGTCCTGGGTACTCGAAGACGGCATCGTCAAGGATGGCAGCTTCAACGTCGACCAGGGCGTTGGTGTGCGCGCCCAGTCCGGTGAGAAAACCGGCTTTGCCTACAGCAATGATGTACGCCTGCCGGCACTGAGCCAGGCAGTGGGGGCCGCGCGCTCGATTGCCCGCTCCGGTCAGACCGGCAGCGTGAAGGCCTGGGATCGGGGCAACAATACGGCCCTGTATGCTGCGGACAATCCTCTGGAAGTCATGGCCCAGGCGGACAAGGTGGCCTTTCTGCAGCGCCTGGATGCCTATACCCGTAGCCTGGACTCGCGCATCACCCAGGTCTCGGTAAGCATGGGTGGGGTACATGACACCATTCTGGTGGCGTCCAGTGACGGCACCTGGGCCGGCGACATCCGGCCGCTGGTGCGACTCAACGTGAGCGTCATCATCGAGCACAACGGTCGTCGCGAGCGCGGCAGCTCGGGCGGGGGCGGCCGCACCGACTATCGTTTTTTCGAAGCCGAAGAACGGGCCATGGGCTATGCCCGTGAAGCGGTGCGCCAGGCTATCGTCAATCTGGACGCGATTCCGGCCCCGGCTGGCAGCATGCCGGTGGTCATGGCGCCTGGCTGGTCCGGTGTACTCTTGCACGAAGCGGTGGGCCACGGGCTGGAAGGCGACTTCAACCGCAAGGGCAGCTCGGCCTACAGCGGACGTGTCGGTGAGAAGGTGGCCTCGAGCCTCTGTACCATCGTCGACGATGGCACCCTGCCGGGGCGCCGCGGCTCCTTGAGCATGGACGACGAGGGCAACCAGACCCACTGCACGACGCTGATCGAGAACGGCATCCTCAAGGGGTATATGCAGGACAAGCTCAACGCCCGGCTGATGGGCGTGCCTGCCACCGGCAATGGCCGACGCGAATCCTATGCGCATCTACCCATGCCGCGCATGACCAACACCTACATGTTGGCGGGTCAGAGTGACCCGCAGGACATCATCAAGTCCGTCAAGAAAGGCATCTATTGTGCCAACCTGGGCGGCGGGCAGGTCGATATCACCAGTGGCAAGTTCGTTTTTTCCACCAGCGAAGCCTATCTGATCGAAGACGGCAAGATCACCGCGCCGGTCAAGGGCGCAACGCTGATCGGCAATGGCCCCGAGGTAATGAATCGGGTCTCGATGGTCGGTCATGACCTGGCGCTCGACAGCGGTGTCGGCACCTGCGGCAAGGACGGCCAGTCCCTGCCGGTGGGCGTGGGTCAGCCGACCTTGAAGATCGATCAGATTACCGTGGGCGGTACGGGCTGATCGCGCTGGGGGGGGGGTGTTCAGAGACTTCCGGATCACGGGTCTGAATGGTTCTGACGCAATAAATACGATAGAGCGTAAAGCTGGAGCTCGCTCTGGGTGTAGTAAAACCCATGATATTCCAGCAGGGGTTCCGCACGGACCAACTCTTCAAGCCTGTTTTCCCGGTATTGGCCATGGTGAGAAAAAACACCTCTTTCCAGCAGAGTGGCGTACAGGGCAACCTTCTCCTGCTGCTCGGCATAGTGCTTGAAGTCCGCGTCTGCCAGGTGTGCGAGCTGATGCTGCAAACCCTCTGGCACTTGGATAGGCGTTCGGAGTTGGGCTACTGTCCTGTGGGAGCTGCAGCTTGAAAGAGCTAGTCCGGAAACGCCAAGTACTCCCAACGCTGCGGCCGAGTTGCTCAAGCGAGCAAGAAACAGGCGTCTATTCATCTTCGGCCCGCCACAGCACGGCAGACAAGTGATCACCCAGCCTGAGCGCCAAAGCGACTATGGTGAATGTCGGATTCGCTGCTCCACCTGCGGGGAATACCGAAGACCCAGCGACGAAGAGGTTCGCTGTTGTGTGCACCTTGCAGTTGCCGTCGACCACGGATTCTGATTCGGATGTTCCCATACGTGTAGTGCCCATCAGGTGGCCGCCGCCGTTGATGTGCAGCTCCGAAGGCAAGCTGGCTGGTCTGCCCAGTCCCGACGTCAGAAGCTGCTCGGAAAATACCTGCCAGGAGTGGCGAGCAAGACGGTCATAGTTGTGGTGAAAATGAACATGTCCCCTGGCTTGTCCCAGCCTGTCGGTTTCCTTGCCGAGGGTTATACGGTTGTCGGGATCTGGTGGCATCTCTGCTCTTATCGTCACATCGGTCAGAGCGAGCTGTCGGGTTCTGCCCAGCAGCGGCTTATGGTGGATCTCGTCGAGGTCGAAGGCGACACTGAAGGACAGGAGTCCTTGTTCCAAACAATATTCGGTCGACAACTGAAGAGCATGCACTACCTGTGAATGCTGGCTGAGAACCGGTTGCAGCTTTTCCTTGTCCAGATAAATCCTGGCGGCCCTGTAGAGATGCGGGTGATCCATCAGATTACGGCCCACCGGCGAATTGGTAGCTATTTCGGACAACTGCAGCAGGCGGGGATTGCCAAGTCCGCCGCAAGCCAACACGAAAAGATCGGCCTTGAGTCTGAGAGGTGGATCGCCCGGATCCATTGGATTGCGAAGCAAGACCCCGGTGATCGCCGTTCCTGCCTTCTCGAGTCGCACACAGGTCTGGTCGACTATCAGGTCAATCTGGGGGTGCTCGGCGATCCACGCCCTGTAGTCGACTCCGAATCTGACGCGGTTACTCAGATAAAAGGGCTTGTATACCAGACCCGGACAGCTGGCAATGGGGCTTTCCCGGTACAGGTATGCATCGGCTGAAACTCTCAGGATCTGGGCAGCTTCGGGGTAGTAGCGATCAATTTCTTCGTAATCTATGGGCCACTCACCCAGTTCGAAGGCGCGTCTTTCGAGCACCGCACACCAGCCGCCCCAGACTGAAGATGTCCCGCCAAAGGTTCTCTGAGAATGGAAGGCAAAGTAGTCCATGCCCAGGTCGGACGCGCCTGTCACTTCAGAGAGTCGCTGTGCGCTTGCAGAGGGGGCGAGCGAGCCACTTTCAATCACCGCAATCTTCGCAATTCCGTTGTATGCGAGGCGCATTGCGGTAGAGAGCCCTGCCGGGCCACTACCGATGATGATGACGTCGTATATGTCACTGGAAGGTCTTTGGGTGATCACATAACTGTCCGTTTTGAATGATCCGTCCAGATTACCTGCAGAGACCATTCGAGGGGAGCAACAGTCCGGGAGGTACCCTTGCTGACTGCCGAAGAAAGACCTGGCTCGATGTCTTCTATCGGGAGGCAGTCGCTTTAAATCGAATTATGGGGGCAGTTGCGATATTGCCTGCCTCGCTCGGTAAATTTCAAGGCAAGCGACCAACACGACAACGCTGATTGTTGTATGAAAGCAGATAAAGATCTGGCACATTTTAGAATCTGTCATCAAAGAGAAGTCCGCCTTGCATACATGGAATGTACTGGCTGAAGACCCGCTGTTGTCGGTGATTGTCCCCGTGTTCAACGAGGCCCATCATATCGATGCCGTGCTGGAGCGCATATGCCGGGTTGCCGTGCATAAGGAGCTTATCGTTGTGGATGATGCCTCCAGTGATGGTAGCTGGGAACGCCTGGTTGCGTTGCAAAGGCATTATGAAGGGGCTTCTGATTGCAAGTGGCAGTTGATCAGACTGCCCTTCAACCGAGGGAAGGGTTTCGCGGTCAGAGTCGGCATCGCTGCAGCAGCAGGCAAGGTTGTGCTGATCCAGGATGGCGACATGGAATATGACCCTGCCGATTATCCCGCCCTGATCTCGCCGATCTTTGCTGGTAAGACGCGGGTGGTGTATGGAAACCGGTTTGGATGCGGTAGCAAGGCGTCCTACTGGTGGCACAGATATGGCAATGGCTTGCTCACTGTGACCGGCAACTGGTTGCTGGGAGGGCAACTGAGCGATCTGCATACGGGCTACAAGGTGTTCGATGCCGAGCTGTTGAGGTCTCTTTCTCTGAAAGAGGACAGGTTCGGCTTTGACTCTGAAATTACGGCAGCGTTATGTAAGCTCGGAGAAGTCATTCTTGAGGTGCCGGTCAGTTACTCACCCCGCAGCTATGCGCAGGGAAAAAAGATTGGTGCCCGGGGGCTTCTCGATACCCTGCGTGTCTACTGTCACTTCGGTATAAGGCGCCGCCTGCAGATGGTGTGGACGTAATGCGTCCGGGCTCCGGCCGAATTGCCTTGCTGGCAAAGCCTTCTGCTATGGCAGTCGGCGTTTTCATCTTCTCGATTGCTTTACATATCCTGCATATCGCACAGGCCGGATGGGGCTCGGAGCTCCTTTCATCCTATCCCGTTTCCGACGCTTTCTATTATATGCAAGCTGCCTGGTACAGGGCCTTCATGGACCCTGGCGGCGGCTATATGGGCAGCTTTATCCCCTATTCCCCCTATGTGCGCCTGTTGACGGCGGGCTTCATCGTGCTCGGCCCTGGCAGTGCGACGCCCTTTGTGGTCAATGCGCTGTTGATGAGCGGGGCGGCGGTCTTTACTGCACTTATTACCTCGAGGCTGTTCGGCCCGGTAGGGGGTTGGCTCGCCGGCTGCGCCTTCGTGTCCAGTGCCTTGGTGATATTTTTTTCGGGCCTGACGGTAAAGACTAACGCAGAGCTTTTTTTTATTGCCGGTTCGAGCTACTGCTTTATTCGTTTCCTGGATGTTGCAGGGCTCTGGCGGCTGTTTCTGTCGCTCTTTCTTCTGGGACTGGCATCGATTGATCGCAACAATTACGTCGTCGTGTTGCTCCCCTACGCTGTTTTGGCGTGGAAGCATGGGTTCCCCGGTCAGGGCTGGGTCGCAAAGCTTCAGCGTATGCTCTTTGCAGGTCTATGCGCCCTGGCGTTGGTTGGAAGCCTTTCAGGATGGCAAGCGGATTCTGTTGAGCAGCCCTTTCTATCGCCTGTCGGTTTGAACTTCTATGTGGGTAACAGCCCGGAATCGCGAGGTACATATACGCTTGTGCCGGGGTTGAGAGACGATATTGAAGGTCATTTCCTGAAGAGCAAGGGACTGGTTGAAGGCTGGCTGGGGCGGCCGCTCAGTCGAGAGGAAGCCAGTCAGTTCTGGTTCAAACGGTCCTGGGATCACTACCGACAACATCCGCTGGAATATCTCGAGTTGCAAGGGAGAAAGGCTCTGCTGCTGGCTGCCGCTGAGTCCTACGGTTTGCCAGAGCAGCTCGCCGTAGGAAAGTCGCTGCGACCCTCCATGATTCTTGCTCCCATCAGTTATGCCCTGGTGCTGGCGCTGGCTCTGGCTACGCTGGTATGCACGAGGGCCTGGCGCGAAAAGCCTCAGGCCAGAATGCTGGTGTACGCATTGCTGGGCTATACGCTGAGCATTTGGATTTTCTTTATAGGGGAGCGCTACCGCCTACCAATCTTCATGCTCCTTTTGCCCTTCGCTGCGAATACGATAACGTGTCTTTGGCATATGCAAAGCTGGTCCGAACGGTTGCCGGTTTTGGTTGTTGCGCTTCTGGTTCTGTTGGGCTCCCATATGTCAGTGAAGGTGCTGGACACAGGCCCGGGGTGGGCGGAGCAGCCACGGGAGGTAGCGGCCTATGAGCGCGGGCAATTGGCCATGCTCAAGGGGTTTTATGATGCTCAACAGGCGGCGATATTGCATGATGATGCTGCGAGTTGGGCCGAAATGGCTAGTTATGCCCTGCGACGTCGTTTTCTCAGCGATGCGCAGGCTTATGCTGAAAACGCCATTTCTCGGGATCCCGATTCTGTATCCGGCTACCACATCCTGGCAGAGGTTTTTCATCTACGGCAGGATAGGTTCTCACTGGAGGTCCTTGCTGCGCACGTGGTCATGCTAGACGCTGATGATTCGTCAGGTAAGTGGAAAGGCACCCGAGATTTCACTGAGTCACTACTAAATTCATCGCCGACAGAAGCACAGCGTTATTGAGGCGCTGAACACAGTGAAAGCGGACCATTGAAGCCTTTCGGCTCAACCTGGCTCGAAGCGTCCAGCAAGTCGGTTCTTTCTGACCTGGTCGGCTGCAAACACGCGGCCGCTCATGGCGATATACACGCCGTGGCGCAAGGTGTTCAGTGCGCCGACCGCCAATCCCAGGTTGAACAGGGCATCCGAGTCGCGAAAGCGGGCTGGCTGCATGGCTCCGGTCAGAACGATGACCTTGTCGGGGATGTCTGCCAGGCCGGCGGCCGTTACCGTCATGGTGTCGGTGCCGTGGGTGATCAGGATGTGCTCATAGGGGCAGGCGGCTACCTTGTCATGGATCAGTTGCCGGTCCGCGTCATCCAGCTCCAGGCTGTCCTTGCGCACCAGCGACTCCACCGCGTAGCCGATGCTGACCCGGCCCTGCTCCAGCAGCTCGCCGGCCATCGGTTCGCCGATCTGGTAATCGCTGAGGGCGTCGTAGTACAGCTTGTCGAGGGTGCCGCCGGTGCCGAAAATCTGTATAAACATGGGTTGCTCCAACAGTGACGGAAATCAGTATGCCTGCAGACGGGCCTGAAAACAGCCCCGGGAACAGCCCCGCACCGGCACCGGCGAGAACCTGGTGGGTATACATGGTCCGCGCCGAAAATGGTCATTTGTATACCGGTATCAGTACAGACCCGATGCGGCGATTTGCCCAGCATCAGAAAGGGAAAGGTGCGAGGTTTTTCAACCGCAGTCCGGCCCGGGCGCTGGTCTGGACCGAGGTCTGCGCTGGCCATGCCGAGGCCCTGCGCCGCGAAATAGAAATCAAGGCGTTGGCCAAGGCGGCCAAGGAACGACTGATCAGTCAGTTCAATGGCCCTTCATCAACCCCGGCGAGTGGCTGGGCAGTCTCTCCTGCACCCGCTAAGCTGACCCCACCCTGACTGGAGAAAATAAACATGAGTGAACTGATCCTGCACCACTATCCGCAATCGCCCTTCGCCGAAAAGGCCCGGCTGATGCTGGGTTTCAAGGGCCTTGCCTGGCAATCGGTGATGATCCCTGCGGCGATGCCGAAGCCGGATCTGACAGCGCTGACCGGCGGCTACCGGCGTACCCCGGTCATGCAGGTGGGTGCTGACATCTACTGCGATACGGCGTTGATTGCGCGGCTGCTGGAGCAGACCAAGAGCACCCCGGCCTTGTTCCCTGAAGGACGTGAAGCGGCCGCCACGGCGCTGGCGCAGTTTGCCGATCAGGTACTGTTCCAGCACGCGGTAGCGATCAATTTCCAGCCCCATGGCCTGGCCGCCCGTTTTGCCGGTGCCCCGGAAGCCATGGTCAAGGGCTTCATGGCGGACCGGCAGAAGCTGTTCCAGGGCGGCAGTGCCAGCCGTCTCGAAGCGCCCGTGGCGCTGTCCCAGTGGCCGACCCTGCTGGGCCGCCTGGAAACCCAGCTGCAGCGCGATGGTGAGTACCTGCTCGGCAGCCAGGCGTGCATCGCCGATTTTGCCTACTACCATCCCCTCTGGTTCGTCGCCAGCAACAAGGCGGTGGCGAACATGCTCGAGGGCTATCCGGCGGTAGCCGACTGGATGGCGCGCATCGCCGACTTTGGCCATGGCTCGCATACCGATCTGGACGCTGGCGACGCTGTGCAGGTAGCCCGCGAGGCAACGCCGCGAAGCTATACGGCGAGCGACTTTGTCAGTCCGGCCGGTTTGCAGGTCGGGCAGGCGGTTCAGGTCAGTGCCGTGGACTACGGTACCGATCCGGTGGTCGGTGAGCTGGTCTATGAAGACGCCGAAGAGATCGTTCTCTCCCGTGAGGATGACCGCGCCGGGCGTGTGCAGGTCCATTTCCCGCGCTACGGTTTCCGTATCCAGGCAGGGTAGCCCCAAAGGCAGCGCCCTCCCGACCGCAGTGCTGTCTGGAAGGCGCTGTGCAGAGCGGGCGATGCGCTGTCGCCTGCACGCTGTTTACCATCTGCAGGCTTGAACATTGCCCGGCCAATGGTCAACATGTATCGCCCGATCCGACATCCGCCGGACGGCATCCGAATCAGTCGGCAGGCGCAATGGTTGCAACCACGAACAGACTCACTCGTCGCTTATCGCTGCTCCTGGCAGCCATGGGGCTGGCCTTGCCATGCCTGCTGCTCGCTGCGCAGCCCGATGTCGAGCTCGAGGACGCTCAGACGCTCTGCGCCGCACCTGCTCAGCAGTTTTCAGCCCGGCTGACCGAGGCGGGCACAACCGCTGCCGTCGACGAGAGCCTGCGAGAACAGTTTCTGGCCCATCTGGAGCAGTGCCGGGCGGTGTATCGCTACCATCTTGCCCAGGTAGGTCGCGACTTTCAGGATCTGCCTGCGGGGGCGTACTGCCATTCCGTGCGCGAGGATTTTATCGAGGCCGAGTACCTGTTCGATGTGGCCAGCTTGCGGGCGGCCGCGTTGCCGCTGGGCAGCGAGGAGGAGCGGGAGGAGGCGGTGGCCTTTCTGCAGGATGCCAATGGCGCGCTGGTCCGTGCAGTCAATGGCGTATTCCTGCTGCGCCACGGCATCTGCATGGAGGAGCGCATTGCGCCCTTTGCCCGCCCGCCGTTCGAAAGCGAGATCAACCGGACATATCCCCACATCGAATAGGCCGATGCAGCCGCAGCGGTTCGCCGGCGCACATGCGATGATGGTGGCTACAGCGGTCCGGCCTGCTGGATGGCCCGGCGCCGCAGGCGCAGTGAAGGAGACAAGGTGAACGACATCATCCAGGTAAGCGGCCTGACAAAGACCTATGCAACCGGTTTTCAGGCGCTCGACAACGTCAATCTGCGCATTCGACGCGGAGAGATATTTGCCCTGCTTGGCCCCAACGGGGCGGGCAAGACCACACTGATCAGCATCATCTGCGGTCTGGTCAATCCCAGCGCCGGGCAGGTGCTGGTGGATGGACATGACATCGTCAAGGACTACCGTGCAGCCCGCAGGACCATCGGTCTGGTGCCCCAGGAACTGACCAACAACATGTTCGACACGGTATGGGCGACCCTGAAGCTCAGTCGCGGCCTGTTCGGCAAGCCTGCCGACCCGGCGCACCTGGAGAAGGTCTTGCGTGACCTGTCCCTGTGGGACAAACGCAACGAGAAGATCATGAGCCTGTCCGGTGGCATGAAGCGGCGCGTGCTGATCGCCAAGGCGCTGTCCCACGAGCCCGACGTGCTGTTTCTCGACGAGCCGACCGCCGGTGTCGACGTGGAGCTGCGCCGGGACATGTGGGAGATGGTGCGCAAGCTCCGAGCCAATGGTGTCACCATCATCCTCACCACGCATTACATCGAGGAAGCCGAAGAGATGGCTGACCGGATCGGGGTGATCAATGGCGGGCGCCTGATCCTGGTCGAGGAGAAGGCGGCGCTGATGCGCAAGCTGGGTACCAAGCAATTGAGCATCCATCTGCAGCAGCCCCTCGACGATATTCCCGCCGCGGTTTCCGACTACTCTCTGACGCTGGAGCAGGAGGGCTGGGTGCTGGTGTACACCTTCGACGCGCTCGAGGAACAGACCGGCATTGCCGAACTGCTTCGCGCCCTGGCCCGTGACGGGATCGAGTTCAAGGATCTGCACTCCAGCCAGAGTTCGCTGGAGGACATTTTTGTCGGTCTGGTACACAACCCGCCGAGCGAAACAGCCGGCGCGGCGCCTGTGGCCGAGGAGTTGTCATGAACCTCTACGGAATCAGGGCGATCTATCAGTTCGAAATGAACCGCATGCGCCGGACCCTGCTGCAAAGCGTGGCCTCCCCGGTCATCTCGACATCCTTGTATTTCGTCGTGTTCGGCGCGGCGATCGGCTCGCGCATGGCGGAGATCGACGGGGTCGGTTACGGCGCCTTCATCATCCCGGGCCTGATCATGCTCATGCTGCTCAACGAGAGCATTTCCAACGCCTCATTCGGCATCTACATGCCCAAGTTCACCGGGACCATCTACGAGGTTCTCTCGGCACCGGTGTCGCCACTGGAGATCGTCATCGGCTACGTCGGCGCTGCGGCAACCAAGTCGACCATCCTGGGCCTGCTGATTCTGCTCACGGCGAGAATATTCGTGCCCTACGAGATACAACATCCCTTCTGGATGCTGGGCTTTCTGGTGCTGACGGCGATTACCTTCAGCCTGTTCGGATTCATTATCGGCATCTGGGCGGATGGCTTCGAAAAGCTGCAGATCATCCCGCTGATGATCGTTACGCCGCTTGCGTTTCTGGGCGGCAGCTTCTATTCGATCAACATGCTGCCCCCGCTCTGGCAGACCATCACGCTGTTCAATCCGGTGGTCTATCTGATCAGCGGTTTTCGCTGGAGCTTCTACGGTGTGGCTGATGTCCACATCGCCGTCAGCCTTGCCATGACCAGCATCTTCCTGTTTATCTGTATCGCCATTGTCTGGTGGATCTTCAGAACCGGCTACCGACTCAAGCCCTGAGTTGCTGGCGGAATCCTGAACGACCCGCTCCCCTGTCTGTCCAACGGGATAACACCGATGCCTGGTGACTTTTACCACCCACCGGACAGACAGGGGAGACGCCATGATCTTCACCGACCGTATCCATGCCGGGCGCGAGCTGGCGGCAGCACTCGCCGACTATTCGATCAGGGAAGAGGTGCTCAACGACAGGGTTGTCGTGCTCGCCTTGCCCCGTGGCGGTGTGCCCGTTGCCGCCGAGATTGCCGACAAGCTGGCATTGCCGCTGGATCTGCTGCTGGTGCGCAAGCTTGGCGTACCGGGGCACGAGGAGTACGCGATGGGGGCCATCGCATCAGGTGGTCTGACCTACCTCAATCAGGACGTCATCAACACGGTCCGTGTCAGTCAGGCGCAGATCGACAGTGTCATCGAGCGCGAACAGAACGAGCTGGCCAGGCGAGACAGAGTATACCGCCAGGGCCAGCCGCCTCTTGAGCTGGAGGGCCGGATCGTGGTCCTGGTCGATGACGGACTGGCCACCGGCGCCACGATGCAAGTCGCCGTCTCCGCATTGCGCAGCGCCGGAGTGGCGCGGATCGCTGCCGCCGTTCCGGTCGGCGCCCCGGACAGTTGCGAGGCGCTGCGCGCGCAGGTAGACGAACTGGTCTGCCTGCATGAGCCGGAGGGCTTTGGCGGTGTGGGTCGGTGGTACCGCAATTTTGATCAGGTAACCGATGCGCAAGTGATTGATCTGTTGAACCAGCACCGTGGTGGTCTTCATGAGCAGGGCACGGAATCGTATCACTGAAGCTATCGAGGAGCAGGCCGTCCCCCTGGCGGGGTCGGACGCGGACTTTGACGCGATCATCGACGCTGCTCGCGGCAAGTCGGTGGTGCTGATCGGCGAGGCTTCCCACGGCACCAGGGAGTTCTACGCTGCGCGGGCAGCCATCACCCAGCGGCTGATATCCGAACTGGGTTTTGCTGCGGTGGCCGTCGAGGCCGACTGGCCGGATGCCTATGCGATCAATCGCCATGTCTGGAATGCCAGCCCCGAACGGACCGCCCGGGAAACGCTGCAGGTCTTCAGGCGGTTTCCGACCTGGATGTGGGCCAATACCGACGTGCTGGACTTCATGGACTGGCTGGCGGTATTCAACCGGGACGCACAGGCCAGCGGAACCGCAGACCGGCCGGTGGGTTTCTACGGGCTGGATCTGTACAGCATGGGCCGCTCGGCAGAGGCGGTCATCGAATATCTCGACCGGCACGATCCTGGCGCGGCGGAGCTGGCGCGAGAGCGCTATGCCTGCCTCGACAGGTTTGCCGATGAGCCGCATCTGTACGGCCAGGCGGTGGACTACGGGCTCAGCCAGTCATGCGAGAAAGCGATCACCGCGCAGCTGATGGACATGCACGGCAAGGCCTACAGGGCCGTGGACGAGAATGGTCTGCTGGGCGACGAAGAGGCGTTTGGCGCGGCGCAGAACGCCAAGCTGGTGCGTGACGCCGAGGAGTATTATCGGACCATGTTCAGCGGTCGCCCCAGTTCCTGGAATCTGCGCGACCGGCACATGTTCGAGACGCTGGAGGCTCTGCGTGACCATCTGGGCCAGCAACTGGGCAAACCGGCAGGCGTGGTGGTCTGGGCGCACAACTCGCATATCGGTAACGCGGCGGCGACCGATATGAGCCAGCGCGGCGAATTCAATATTGGCCAGCTAGCGAAGGAGAAGCACGGAGGGGAGGCATTACTGATCGGTTTCTCGACCGCAGTGGGCGAGGTGACCGCGGCCTCGGACTGGGACGCCCCGGCCGAGCGCAAGCGTGTGCGGCCCCCGCTGGAGGGCAGCTATGAAGAACTGTTCCACGCGGTGAGCCACGAGCGCTTCCTGCTCGATCTGCGCGGCCGCAACCCGACGACCGAGCTGTTGATGCAGCCGCGCATTCAACGCGCGATCGGCGTGATCTACCGGCCGGAAACCGAGCGCCAGAGCCATTACTTCTTCAGCAGCCTGCCCAGACAATATGACTTCATCATTCACTACGATGAAACCAGCGCGCTTCAAGCGCTGGATGTCACTGTGAAAGACCCTGGGGGCGAGGCCGACGATACCTATCCCAGCGGGCTCTAGCTCAAGGCTTCGCAGCCGAGGTTGTGGGTCAGGGCGCGCACCTGCGCATAGGGATGCGCCTGCAACGCGGCAAAGCCCGGTATCTGCCGGGCTTTCATGCGGGTAAACAGCGGAGTGGTGATGCCGCAGAGAAAGCGTGTGAGGCATTCGCCACCGGGCGCGGAGCCGGTGAGTGCCGTGTAGCGCTCGACAAAGGGCGACGCCATCGCCGCCATGCCGTTTTCGTCAGGCATGGGCAGCCGGGGTGGCTCGGGCAGGGGTTGATGCTGACCTTCGCAGACCGAGCAGTGTCCGCAGTGTGCTGGTGCCTGGTCATCGCCGAAATGCCGCGCCAGGCTGTGACTGAGACAGTGCGGCGCACCAAACAGATCGAGCATGGCGTGAATACGGCGGATTTCATTCTGCTCCTGCGTGGCGAAATAGCCGTGTAACTCCTCGGCCAGCGCCGGTGCATCGAACTGCCGGTCGAGCAAGGCATAGACCTCGGTCATCTGCTTGCTTTCCATCTCGATCCAGCCCTGCTCCTGGAAGTAATCCAGTGCCTTGATCACCCGGCTGCGCTCAGCGCTGTGCTGATGCCAGAGCGCATCAAAGTCCACCGTGCACCAGGTGCGCGCCATTTTCGAGGTGCTGACAATCGACTGCACGAACTGCTGGCGCTCGCCCTGGAAGCGGTCGACCAGTTGTTCGGGGGTAAGCAGGTACTTGAACCGGTACTCGGCAAAATAGGCGTAGCGCGGCGCGATAATGCCGCGCAGCTCCAATTGCACGAGTAACGTCTTGAGCGGTAACTGGCGAATATTGCTCTGGGAGGAGAGGGCGTTGAGCATGATCTCCCACTGCCCCTGGCCACCGCCGCTGTCGGGCACTGCCAGCAGATCATCCAGTACGGCACGGATGCCGCTCAGCTCGGGCGTGTCACCGTAAACGAAGTTTTCCAGCACATTCAGGTTGTCGCGATTGGCCAGGATCAGGCAGCGGGACGGCGCACCATCACGGCCGGCGCGGCCGATTTCCTGGCTGTAGTTCTCGATCGATTTGGGCAGGTCGTAATGGACCACATTGCGGATGTCGCTCTTGTCGATACCCATGCCAAAGGCGATGGTGGCGACAATGCAGTTGATCTGTCCGGCCATGAACTGCTGCTGGATCGCTTCGCGGCGCTCGTGGGGCAGGCCGGCATGATAGGCGCTGGCCGCAATGCCCTTGCCGCTCAGCTGCGCAGCCACCTCTTCGGCGGTCTTCTGCTGCGTTACGTAAACGATGGACGCTTCGCCTGGCCGCTCGCCAAGCCATTGCGCCAATCGGGCCGGCTTGTCGCCGGAGGCTACCGGTTCGACGCCCAGGTGCAGGTTGCTGCGGTAGAAGCCGGTTGTTACCACGTCTTCTGCGGCAATCGCGAAGCGTGCCTGCATATCGGCAATCACCGGTGGCGTGGCCGTGGCCGTCAATAGCAGCACCTGCGGGATATTCAGTTCCTGCTGGTAGGCCGGCAGCTTCAGGTAGTCGGGGCGAAAGTTGTGGCCCCATTCGGAGATGCAGTGGGCTTCATCGATCACCAGTAGCGAGATCGGCACCTGCTGGATGAAGTTGCGAAAGCGCTCGTTCTTCAAGCGTTCGACCGAGATCATCAGGATCTTCAGTTCGCCATTACGCGCCCGGGTCATGACCCGGTTGGCCTCTTCTCTATCCTGGGCGGAATCGATACTGCCGGCGGCGATGCCGTGGCGCTCGAGAAACTGCAGCTGGTCCTGCATCAATGCCAGCAGCGGCGAAACCACCAGGGTCAGGTGCGGCAGGTGCAGCGCCGGGAGCTGGTAGCACAGGGACTTGCCGGAGCCGGTCGGGAAGATCGCGGCAGCGGAACGGCCAGCCAGCACGGAGTTGATGGCCGGCTCCTGGCCGGAACGAAACTGGCCGAAGCCGAATGTGTCGAGCAGGGTTTGTCTGATCATCCGGCCATGGTGCTCAATTTCCGCCGCGTTGTCTGCGACCTGCCGCACAATCAGTCAAACCCGTTGCGCGCCTAGCGGCCTTTCTTGTTGCGCAGCTGCTGCACCAGACCCTTGGGTGGATGCTTGATTACCAGGGAATCCTGGCTTTCGTCATACTCCACCTGCTCGCCGAGCAGATGCGCTTCGAAGCTGATCGACAGGCCATTGGCCTTGCCATAGAAACGCATGAAGTTGCTCAGGGTGCGCTTGTCCGCCGGTATTTCCGGCGACAGGCCGTAATCCTTGTTGCGGATGTAATCGTAGAATGCACGCGGCTGCTCTTCGTCGATCACCCCGGACAGTTCCTCCAGCGCCACCTGTTCGCCCTGGCGCGCCTGACTGTTGACATAGCCGCTCATGGCCTTGGTCTTGTCGCGCAGCGCCTCGGGCTGGAAATCCGCTTCGCCGACATAATCGCTGAAGGCCTGCAGCAGGGTGGTGGTTTCCTCTTCGGGATTGGCGCCTTCAATGCAGCCGATAAAGTCGCGGAAGTAGTCCGAGACGCGCTTGCCACTGCGCCCGCGAATGAAGGAGATGTACTTGGTGGACTGGGCGTTCTGCTTCCACTCGGTCAGATTGATCCGCGCGGCCATGTTCAGGCTGGACAGATCCAGATGGCGCGCCTGGGCGACTTCCAGATTGTCCGTCACGGTCACGCCTTCGGTGTGGTGCAGCAGCGCGATGATCAGAAAGGCGGTCATGCCCTGGCGGTAACGGATGTAGAGTACGTGGCCGCCAAGGGCCAGGTTGGAGCCTTCCATCAGCGTCTTCAGTTGCTCGGTTGCCTGACGCGAGAAGCCGATGAAATCCTGTTCGCCGTCGACCAGTTGCTGCAGCCAGCCGCTGAATGGATAGGCACCGCTTTCCGGCTGGAAATAACCCCAGGCCTTGTTCGGCTTGCTGTTGTAGGCCTCGATCAGGCCGGCGAGCAGCTGCTCCAGCGCCTGGGAATTGGCCAGTTCGCTGTCGCGAAGGCTGAGGCTGGCGGGCTGGCCGTCCGGCTTCTTGTGGATCTGGTGAACAATGCTGTTATCGATGGGCATGGTATCTCTTCTATTGCGGATGCCGAGCGGGCCGGGGTGTTATCCCGCCCGCTGCGGGCTTACAGGCTGGCGATATGGCTGCGTTGTTCGCTGAGCTGGGTCAGGGCCTTCTCGGCGTCGGCGAGCTTGCCGCGCTCCTTGTCGATCACCGCGGGCGGCGCCTTGTCGACAAAGCCGGCATTGCTCAGCTTGCCGCCGATACGCTTGACCTCGCCTTCAAGACGCTGGATTTCCTTGTCCAGACGGGCCAGCTCGGCGGTCTTGTCGATCAGGCCGGCCATGGGTACCAGGACCTCCAGTTCGCCGACCAGGGCCGTGGCGGACAGCGGCGCTTCATCACCCGCTTCCAGCAGGGTAATGGACGACAGCTTGGCCAGCTTTTTCAGAAAGGCTTCATTTTCCTGCAGACGACGGCGGTCTTCGGCCCCGGCGTTGCGCAGCAGCAGCTCAAGCTCTTTGCCAGGCGCAACGTTCATTTCGCCGCGGATATTGCGCACACCCAGAATCAGACCCTTGAGCCATTCGATGTCCTGCTCGGCGGTTTCATTCAGACGGCTGTCATCGGCCTGTGGCCAGGGCTGCAACATGATGGTTGCGCCGCTCTTGTCAGCCATCGGCGCGATGCGCTGCCAGATTTCCTCGGTGATGAAGGGCATGAACGGGTGGGCCAGGCGCAGGGCGGTTTCCAGTACGCGCACCAGGGTGCGGCGTGTGCCGCGCTGGCGCTCGGCCGGGGCATTCTCGTCCCAGAGTACCGGTTTGGAGAGCTCCAGGTACCAGTCGCAGTACTGGTTCCAGATGAACTCGTAGAGCGCCTGGGCAGCGAGATCGAAGCGGAACTGATCGAGCTGGCGGGTGACTTCGGTCTCGGTACGCTGCAGCGCGGAGATGATCCAGCGGTCGGCCAGGGTCAGTTCCACGGGACTGCCATCAACACCGGTATCTTTATCCTCGCACTGCATCATCACGTAGCGCGCGGCGTTCCAGATCTTGTTGCAGAAGTTGCGATAGCCTTCCACCCGGCCCATGTCGAACTTGATGTCGCGTCCGGTGGAGGCCAACGAGCAGTTGGTGAAGCGCAGCGCGTCGGTGCCATAGGCGGCGATACCCTCGGGGAATTCCTCGCGGGTCTGCTTCTCGATCTTCGCTGCCATCTTCGGCTGCATCATGCCGCTGGTGCGCTTGGTCACCAGGGATTCCAGATCGATACCGTCGATGATATCCAACGGGTCCAGCACATTGCCCTTGGACTTGGACATCTTCTGGCCCTGGCCGTCACGCACCAGGCCATGCACATAGACGGTCTTGAACGGCACCTGCGCATTGCCGTCTTCATGCTTCATCAGGTGCATGGTCAGCATGATCATGCGCGCTACCCAGAAGAAGATGATGTCGAAACCGGTGACCAGCACATCGGTGGGGTGGAAGGTCTTCAGCGCCTGGGTCTGTTCGGGCCAGCCCAGGGTGGAGAAGGTCCACAGGCCGGAGCTGAACCAGGTATCCAGTACATCTTCATCCTGGCGCAGTACCGCATCGCCCAGGTTGTGCTTGCTGCGCACTTCGGCCTCGTCGCGACCGACATAGACATTGCCGGCTTCGTCATACCAGGCCGGAATACGGTGGCCCCACCACAGCTGGCGGGAAATGCACCAGTCCTGGATGTCGCGCATCCAGCTGAAATACATGTTCTCGTACTGCTTGGGCACGAACTGGATGCGGCCGTCCTCTACGGCGGCAATGGCCGGCTCGGCCAGGGGCTTGGTCGATACGTACCACTGGTCAGTCAGCCAGGGCTCGATCACTACGCCGGAGCGGTCGCCCTTGGGCACCTTGAGTGCGTGGGGCTCGATCTTGTCCAGCAGGCCGGCGGCGTCGAAGTCGGCAACGATTTGCTTGCGCGCTGCAAAACGGTCCAGCCCGGCGTAGGCTTCGGGCAGGCTGGAATCGACGGTGGTATTGACGCTGCCATCGATATTGAAGATCTGGGCGCGGGGCAGAATGGCCGCGTCCTTGTCGAGTATGTTGATCAGCGGCATGGCGTGGCGCTTGCCGACTTCATAGTCGTTGAAGTCGTGGGCCGGGGTGATCTTCACGCAGCCGGTGCCGAACTCGGGATCGCAGTAGTCGTCGGCCACAATGGGAATGCGCCGGCCGACCAGGGGCAGCTCGACAAACTTGCCGATCAGCGCCTGGTAGCGCTCGTCCTGCGGGTTCACCGCCACGGCGGTGTCACCGAGCATGGTCTCGGGGCGTGTAGTGGCGACAATCAGGTAGGGCTGACCTTCGGCCGTGGTGGCGCCATCGGCCAGCGGGTAACGCAGGTTCCACAGTGAGCCGGTTTCGTCGTGGTTCTCGACTTCCAGATCGGAAATCGCGGTGTGCAGGGCCGGGTCCCAGTTCACCAGGCGCTTGCCGCGGTAGATCAGGCCGTCTTCATGCAGGCGAACGAAGGCTTCCTTGACCGCTTCGCACATGCTCGGGTCCATGGTGAAACGCTCGCGGCTCCAGTCTACCGAGCTGCCCAGGCGACGGATCTGCCGGGTGATGTTGCCGCCGGACTCTTCCTTCCATTCCCAGACCTTGTCCAGGAAGGGCTCGCGGCCCAGATCATGACGTGACTGGCCCTGGGCGGCGAGCTGACGCTCGACCACCATCTGCGTGGCGATACCGGCATGGTCGGTGCCCGGCTGCCACAGGGTGTTGCGACCCTGCATGCGGCGAAAGCGGATCAACGCGTCCATGATCGCGTTGTTGAAACCGTGGCCCATGTGCAGGCTGCCGGTCACGTTCGGTGGCGGCAGCGCGATGGTGTAGGACTCGCCCGAGCCCTGTGGCGCAAAATAGTTGTTCTGCTCCCAGGTCTGGTACCAGGAGGATTCGATTGCGTGGGGCTGGTAGGTCTTGTCCATGGGTATGCTGGGTATCCGATTGGTCAGGCGGCGACGGGCGTTGCCGGGTGGAGCAGGGCAGGCCAGGATCATCGCGGAAAAACGGCCATTATAGCGGGCGGGGGGCACCAAGGCCCAGCCCGCTGGCGCTTATTTCAGCTGTTCACGCACCAGTTGTTCGAGCTTGCCTTGCAGGCGGTTGCGCAGTTCGGCCTCGATGGTCGGCATCAGGTCGTCGATGACTTCCTGCAGGATCAACTGGGCTTCGGCCAGCAGGCGCGCTTCCATGCGGACCTCCCGCGCACCGGTGTGGATGCTGTCGCGACGGGTACTGTTGCGGGTAGTGGAGGGCGCCGACGGCGGCGGGATATGGCCGGCCATCAGGCGATCCAGTTGAACGCGCTCCTCGGCCAGCCTGGCCAGCTGGTCATAGGGCAGAAACGGGTTGGGCTTGGGCGTGGCCGGGCGGGCCGGCAGCGTTGAAGGCGGCTCTCCTGCCGGCTGTGCTGCGGGTACCGGTGGGTGCCCTGCAGCAGGGTCGACCGGGGTCAGCGGTTGGCTTAGATCCAGGCCGGGCGCGTCGGAAATGATGTCCTGAAGCAGAGGGATGTCGAGTTGGGCGTCAGCCGCACCGGAGTCAGGAGACGGATACCGGCCGCTGTCGGCAATGGGATTGTGATCCGGCTCGGCGGGCTCGTCGAGCAGGGTACGGATGGATTCCAGGTCCTTTAGCAGCCGTGAGGGTTCCGAAGGGTCGCGCTGCGCCATGATTCATCCCGCTGTCCGTATATTGTGGGTCTGCAGAGGATAGCCCCGTTCGCGGTAAAAACGAAATCGCTCACGGGCCGGCAGACGAACCGGGTCATGCTCGACGACGATCTCGGCCATCCGACTGAAGCGACTGAAGGCATCAGCGGTACTGTCGGCGAGATTGATCAGCAGATCATTGTGCGTGGCAGGCGGCTCGCCGCTGCCACAGACCACCGCTTCGTCCGGGGCATCGGCGACCACGGCGTGGGGCAGGAAGACGTCCGCGCGAAAGCTCCAGAGCCGGCTGTCGACCGTGCTTACCTGCTCCTCATCGGCGCAGTTGAGATAGACCCGATGCCCCTTGCTCCAGGCCTTGTGGGCCAGCCGACAGGCATAGTCCAGCCGCAGGGCGGGACTGTCGCTGGTCAGCAGGTAGAAATCGATACGGGTCATAAAACCTCAGGTTGTAAGCGGCAAGCTAAAAGCCTCAAGCTGGAAGCTAGAAGCTGGAAGCTGGAAGCTAGAAGCCAAACCCAGAGCCAAACCCAGAGCCAAACCCAGAGCCAAACCCAAAACACTGTCCTGCTTCCAGCTTCCAGCTTCCAGCTTCCAGCTCAAACCCTTCCGGCCCGCACGGCCAACTTGCCGCTTGTGGCTTGAAGCTTGCCGCTGCCGGCGCAGCCGGCCCGTCAGCCGGCCATGTTGAGCAAGTATTGCATCAGCAGCGGAACCGGGCGGCCGGAGGCGCCTTTGTCCTTGCCGCCACTGGTCCAGGCGGTGCCGGCGATGTCCAGGTGCGCCCAGGGGTAGGCCTTGGTGTAGCGCGACAGGAAGCAGCCAGCGGTGATACTGCCGGCCTTGGGGCCGCCGATGTTGGCCATGTCGGCGAAGGGGCTGTCCAGTTGCTCCTGGTATTCGTCAAACAGCGGCAGTTCCCAGGCCCGGTCATCGGCCTGCTTGCCGGCGCTGAGCAGCTGCTGCACCAGTTCCTCGTTGTTTCCCATCACCGCAGAGGTGTTACTGCCCAGGGCGACGATGCAGGCGCCGGTCAGGGTGGCGATGTCGACCACGCTGGCGGGCTTGAACTTCTCGGCATAGGTCAGTGCATCGCAGAGCACCAGTCGGCCTTCAGCGTCGGTGTTGAGAATTTCGATGGTCTGGCCGGACATGCTGGTGACGATATCGCCGGGTTTGGTGGCGGTACCGCTCGGCATGTTCTCTGCCGACGCGACCAGGCACACCAGGTTGATCGGCAGCTGCAGGGCGACCACGGCCTTCATGACGCCGAATACGGTGGCGGCGCCGCACATGTCGTACTTCATCTCGTCCATGTTCGGCGAGGGCTTGATGCTGATGCCGCCGGTATCGAAGGTGATGCCCTTGCCGACCAGGACGTGGGGCTTGTCCTTGGCCTTGCCGCCCTGATAGCTCATGCGAATCAGCTTGGCCGGCTCGGCACTGCCGGCACTGACCGACAGCAGGGCGCCCATGCCCAGTGCCTTCATATCCTTTTCTTCGAGAATCTCGACGTCCAGTTCCTTGTGGCTCTTGCCCAGGGCCTTGGCCTGGTTGGCCAGATAGGTCGGCGTACAGACGTTGCCGGGCAGATTGCCCAGGGTGCGGGTCAGGTCGATGCCATCGCTGATCGCCTGGGCATGCGCCACGGCACGTTTGAGGTGTTCGCCATCAGCCTTGTCGGCGGACCACACCAGGCATTTCTTCAGGCGCGGCTTGGTCGCCTTCTGGCTCTTGAACTGATCGAACTGATAGAGATTTTCGCGGATGGTTTCCACCATCAGACGAGTCCGGGAGTAGAGGTCACGGCCGGCTACTGGCACCTCGCCAAGGGTCAGTACGGCGTCCGTCGCGCCGCCATCCTTGAGGGTGGCCACCACCTTCTGGACCAGCTTGCGGAACTGGCGATCACTGAGCTCGGCGTCCTTGCCACGGCCGACCAGCAGCACGCGCTGGGCGGTCACACCTGGCAGGCCGAAGAGCAGCAACGTCTGACCGCTCTTGCCGCTGATGTCGCCATGCTTGATGGCGGCGCTGATCTGGCCGCTACAGGCCTTGTCCAGTTCGGCTGCAGGGCCTTCCAGATGTGCCGCCTCGCTGATGGCGACCACCAGGCAGCCGCTCTTGATGGTTTCCAGTGTGCCGTGCTTGACGTTGAAGTCCATTGGTACTCCCCAAGACAAATGAAGTTGATTGACTGATAATACAGCCCGCGAGCCGGACCACCATGCGCCGGGATCGGAGTTGCGCTTGCAACCAGACTCGATATGCCTTCATTCTGGCTCATTCACGTGCCTGGGGCCAAGGAAGTTATTGTGATTGTTTTTCGTTATCTGAGCCGTGAAGTATTGCTGACCCTGACTGCCGTCAGTGGGGTCCTGCTGCTTATCATCATGAGTGGCCGCTTCATCAAGTACCTGGCCCAGGCTGCGGCGGGGCAGCTGGATCCGGGCGTGCTGTTCATGATCATGGGCTACCGGCTGCCCGGCTTCGTGGTGCTTATCCTGCCGCTGGGCATGTTTCTGGGTATTCTGCTGGCTTACGGCCGCATGTACCTGGACAGCGAAATGACCGTGTTGTCGGCCAATGGCTTCAGTGATCGTCGCGTGCTCTGGTACACCCAGGGCTCGGCGCTGGTGGTGGCCCTGGTGGTCGCCGTGCTGAGCCTGTGGGTGGCGCCGGCGGGCGTGCTCAAGACCCAGCAGCTGTTCAATCAGCAGGCAGCCATGACCGAATTCGATACCCTGGCGGCCGGGCGCTTCCAGTCACTGGGCAGCGGGCAGAGAGTGACCTACGCTGGCGGCCTGTCCGAGGATCGCACCCAGCTGCAGGATCTGTTCATTACCGAGCGTGCCGGAGCCGCTGATGATCCACGCATCGGCGTGCTTGTGGCCGAGACGGGACGTCAGCAGATGAACGCCGATGGCAGCCGCTATCTGGTGCTCTACGACGGTTATCGTTACGACGGCACGCCGGGCTCCGCCGATTTCCGTGTGATCAGCTACGACACCTACGGTGTCCTGCTGCCCAAACCCGAGATCGCGACGGAGGTGACCGACCGTGAAGCGATTCCGACCCTGGCACTGTTTGGCCGCGCCGACATCGATCTGCAGGCCGAGCTGCAATGGCGACTGGCGTTGCCGCTGCTGGTGTTCGTGGTGGCCTTTTTTGCGGTCCCTCTGGCGCGGGTCAATCCCCGGCAGGGCCGCTTCCTCAAGCTGTTGCCGGCGGTCATGCTGTACATGGCCTACCTGGCCCTGCTGATCAGTGCCCGTGGCTGGATGGAGTCCGGCAAGCTGCCGCCTGCACTCGGACTCTGGTGGGTGCATGTGGTGTTTGTCGCCATCGGCATACTGCTCAATCGTCAGGCGCTGATGCGTGCCCCTGTACCGCGGGAGGTGCGTCATGCGCATTCTTGATCGCCATATTGGCTCGAGCGTCCTGTTCAGCATCCTGGTGGTTGCATTGATCGTGCTGGGTCTCGATCTGCTGTTCGCCTTCATCGGCGAGCTGGATGATGTGGAAGGAACCTATGGAGCGCTGGATGCGCTGGTCTATACCCTGTTTACCCTGCCGCGCCGGCTCTACGAGATGCTGCCCCTGGCCGCGCTGATCGGTTGCCTGATCGGCCTGGGCACGCTGGCCAGCAATTCGGAGCTGACCATCATGCGCGCTGCCGGGGTATCGGTGACGCGGATCGTGATCGCCGTGTTCAAGCCCCTGCTGGTGGTGCTGCTGACCGGGGTCCTGCTCGGTGAGTTTGCCGCACCCTATAGCGAGAATGTCGCCGAAAGCCGCCGGGCCATTGCCCAGGGCACCGACCAGGCGTTCAAATCCCGTGGTTTCTGGCATCGCGAGGGCAACGACTTCCTGCATATCAATGCGGTGCAACCGGACGGGAACCTGCGCGGTATCACCCGCTACCGGTTTGACGACGAGCGTCGCCTGCTGGAGGCCAGCTTTGCCAGCAGGGCCACCGTCGAGGAAGACACCTGGCTGGTGACCGACGTGCAGACCACGCGCTTCCCCGAGCCGGACCGCAGTCAGGTGGAGTCGGTCGCCGAGGAGCGCTGGAACGTGCTGCTCTCTGCAGAGCTGCTGAGAGTGGTGGTGCTCGATCCCGAAGTGCTGTCGCTCTCCGGTATCTGGCACTACCAGGGGTATCTGGCCGAACAGGGGCTGAGCAACGCGCAATACCGGCTGGCTTTCTGGAAGAAACTGCTACAGCCCCTGGCCACGCTGGCCCTGGTGTTCGTCGCCATTTCTTTCGTGTTCGGTCCGCTGCGGTCGGTCACGCTGGGCCAGCGGGTGTTTGCCGGGGTACTGGTGGGGTTCAGCTTCCGCATCATTCAGGATCTGCTCGGACCGTCGAGCCTGGTCTTCGGCTTCTCGCCGCTGATGGCCGTGCTGGCGCCAATTGTGGTGTTGTTCCTGCTCGGCGCCGTGCTCCTGAGGCGGGCCGGTTAGGCGGCCCTCCCGGTGCTACTTCTTGAACGTCCCCTTGGGCAGCGTAACCAGCTCGGTGCCCGAGGCGATATCGTGCCAGGTTCGCGAGCGGCCATCCCAGAGTGACCAGATGAAACCCAGCCCGAGGCAGAGCCACGACAGTTGCGCGACCAGAAAGCGCACGCTCGCCTGACGGCGGGTGATGGTGAATCCGTCGGGCTGCTGCACGCGGACACGCCAGACCTGCATGCCCAGCGTCTGGCCCTTGAGGGTCCAGAAACTCATGTAGAACAGCAGGCTCACGGCGAAAATGATCACTGATAACAGGTAATCGCCGATGAAGCCGCCAGCGTCCGCCTGTTGCTGGGCGACCTGTTCGCCGGTGACCAGGATATGGATGCCCAGGTAGGCGAAGGTGGTCACCATCCAGGTGGCAAGCAGCAGGAACAGATCGTAACCGGTTACCGCGAGTCGGCGGATGAGCGAGGTGGCGGGAAAGTCGCCTACTGGGTCAAGCTGTCTGGTGGCCATTGAGGCTCCGCAACGGGTGGGGGCTAGCGCCGGGTCAGCGGTGGCGTTTCGAAGGTCACGGCGGTCAGGCCGTGATCGCGCAGGGCGCGGATGTTGGCGTGATCGCTACCTGCCGGGTGCTCCAGCACGGCCTGATAATGCTCGGCGAAACACTGCAATGCTTGCAGGTCGGTCAGGCCCTGGTCCAGGGCCATGGCCAGTACCTTGCATGACCCCTGGTTTTCGCTGGCGCCGTTGCGTACCGGGCCGTTCTGAAAAACGCTTGGCTGATACGCATAGTGCGCTTCGATGAACGCCAGCGTGTCGGCAAAGCGGTGTTCGGGCGTTCCCAGCAGGGCGAGAAAGGCTTGTCGGTTCACTGTTTGTCCGTCTCGCGCTGGGCCTTGGCAAAGGCTGCCTGTTGCGCCGGGCTGGCCTCCTTCTGGTAGCGCGCCTTCCATTCGGCATAGGGCATGCCATAGATGGCCTCGCGCGCCTGGTCCATGGTCAGCTCGATGTCCATGTCATCGGCAGCGGCCTTGTACCACTTGGACAGACAGTTACGGCAGAAGCCGGCGAGGGTCATCAGATCGATATTCTGTACGTCCTTGCGGCTATTGAGATGAGCTAGCAGATCGCGAAATGCTGCAGCTTCCAGTTCAATGCGCTCTTGTTTGGTCATGGTCGACTCCGCGGGTTCAAACGGCAAATGGCGCTGGCTGCGATCATACTGGCAGTGCCCGGGCGCAGCAATATTCGGCAGCTCAGGAGGGGCGCTCCGCGCTCAGGGTGATCGAAACCGATTCGGCAAAGCGCAGGGCATGGGGCTTGTCTACCTCCACTTCAGCATAGACGACCTGCTCGTACGCCATGACCAGGTCCAGCAGTTCCTGGGTGAGGCGTTCGAGCAGGGCGAAGCGGTTGTCTTCCACGTGACGGATCACCGCCTTGGTAATGGTCCGGTAGTTGAGGGCCTGGTCTATCTGGTTCACCTCCACTGCTTCGGCCGCCGGATAGAGAATCGTCAGATTGATCAGCACGTCCTGACGATTGAGAATTTCCTCTTCCTTGATGCCGATGTAGGTGCGCAGACGCAGGTCCTTGACCCGGATGCGCGCCATGCCTGGTGTCAGTCTGTTCATGTTCAGCGTCCGATCAGTTGCAGGAACTCCTGCCGGGTATTGAAGGACTCGCGGAATGCGCCAAGCATGACCGAGCTGTGCATCGAGGAGTTCTGCTTCTCGACGCCGCGCATCATCATGCACATGTGCTTGGCTTCGATCACCACGGCCACACCCTTGGCGCTGGTCACCGACTGCAGTGCTTCGGCTATCTCGCGGGTCAGGTTCTCCTGGATCTGCAGGCGACGCGCATACATGTCGACGATGCGTGCGACCTTGGACAGCCCGATGACCTTTCCGGTGGGTATGTAGGCGACGTGAGCCTTGCCAATGAACGGCAGCATATGGTGCTCGCACAGCGAATAGAGCTCGATGTCCTTGACGATCACCATCTCGTCATTGGTGGAGTCGAACAGGGCGCCGTTGACTATCTCCTCCAGGGACTGATCGTAGCCGCGGCAGAGAAACTGCATGGCCTTGGCGGCGCGCTGGGGAGTGCCCTTGAGCCCGTCGCGCTCCGGGTCTTCGCCCAGGTTGGCGATGATGTCGTGGTAGTTGCGGGTGAGGTTTTCTAGGCTCATCTGAGGAGTCTCTCCGGGGTCATTTCAGGTGCCTGCCGCCATTCAGGGTCAGGCTGGTACCGGTCACATAGGGGTTATCCATCAGGTAGCGGATGGACTGGTAAACAACTTCCGGCCCGGGCTCTATGCCCAGCGCCGATTTCGCAAGGGTCTTGCGACGGTACGCGTCATCGTCTCCGGTGTTGAACATGATCAACGCCGGAGCGATCGAGTTGACCTTTACGCCGGGGGCCAGCGAGGCGGCAAAGGACAGGGTCAGGTTTTCCAGGGCCGCCTTGGTTGCGCAGTACGCCATGTGCTTGCTGCTTCCACGCTGGGCCACGTGATCGGTCAGGTGGATGATATCGGTCACCTGGCCGGCGTCCAGCAGATTCCCACATTGCTGATTGATAAGGTAAGGGGCTTGCACGTGCACCATGAACATTTGTTCCATGGCTCGGGCGCCAGTGCTGTCATCCAGCCATTGCGAAGCGTTGTGGATGATGGCCCGCAGACGGGGAGCGCGGTTTTGCAGGCGAGCGATAAAATCTTCGATGCCCGCCAGGGTGGAAAAATCGGCGAGCATGACCTCGATGCCTTCCAGGGGCTCATCCTGCCACTCTGCACGCAGGGTGCGACAGGTGATGATCACCCGATAGCCGTCTTCCACCAGTCGCCTGGCGCAATGCAGGCCTACGCGCTGGGCTGCGCCGGTAATCAGTATGGTTTCGCTGACCGTCATGTGGTTCCCAAATTGGTGGTTAGGATTCAGCCGCCCGGCCCGGGGGTACAGCGGCAACGGTCCGGGCGACCGAATCCTTTGCCAAAGTTATACGAGATCTATAATCTGTACAACATATTAGTATTGCCATTTGCTTCTCGTACAGCTCGAGAACCGTATTGCGATAATCCGCAGGAGAATGAATCGATGCGTCTCGATCAGCTTGGCAGTGCCCTGGACAGCGGAGCGGTGCAGGGCGTGAATATTATCACGCAAAGCGGGCTCAATCGGTACGCGCTACAGGTATTGCCCCCTGCGGGAGCACCTTTCCTGCTCAGTGACCGCGAGGGCAAGCCGCGTTTCTGGGTTTCGCTGGCGCAATTGCGCGCTTCACTGCGCCGCTATGGTGTAGCGGCCCCCGGCCTGCAGGTCGTGGTTGCCCACGACGAGGTGATCGGGCGTTAGTCCTGTCTGTTGCGCGGGCGGCAACGGTCGCTTTCACACTGGCTGGGCAGATCAGGGTCCGGGTCAGGCATGGGGATGAGGCGCGCCAGGGTAGGGCGCAGACGGCAGAACTGCCGATAGCCCCATTGCCAGAGTGGTCTTGCCCAGGCCCAGCGCAGGGGCGCTACCAACCAGCCAAGTCCGACAGCCCGGTAGCTCCAGTAGGTGGCATCGATACCGGTTACCAGGCGTCCATCGCGAAAGCGCGCATGCAGGCAGTCCAGCATGTCCTGACGTGACAGGCCCGGGAGTGGCTCTGTCGTCGGCGCGGCAATATCGAGGAGGTGCAGGTGGCCGCTATCGTTGCGTCGCTGAAACATCCTTATTTCGCGCAGACAGAGGGGGCACTCGCCATCATAGAACAGGGTGAGGGGCCATTGGGGATGGGTAATCGACATGGCGTTCTCCATCGGGCGCTGCGGGAGTTGTGTACAGGCTTTTGCTGTTGCCCAAGTTCTGTACAATGGGTGGGTAATCTAATCGGCCCAAGGTGCTTCCCGCAAACGCTAACGGCCAGGATCCCGACTTCCTCTGTAAACAGATATGACCAAGACATCCGATTCGATACACCTGGCCCTCGACGCGGTACTCGACGGCGAAGAGCTCTACCCGATCCGCGAAGTGTCGCGTCTGACCGGGGTCAATCCGGTTACGCTTCGTGCCTGGGAGCGGCGTTACGGGCTGCTGGTGCCGCATCGCACCGAAAGCGGCCACCGGTTGTACTCGATGGCCGATATCGAGCGGGTACGCAAGGTGACGGCATGGATCGACCGGGGGGTGGCGGTAAGCAAGGTTGCCTCGATCATCGATCGGGAAATCAGCGCCAGCCATGCTTCAACTGTATCTGATGGGGGAGCGGTGCGGTCAGCCCAGGCGGATTTCAGCGACTGGCAGGGACGCCTGGTGGATGCAGTCAATCGCTGTGATCTGGCCCGCCTCGATGCAGTCTACGGGCAGATCCATTCGACCTTTCCCGTCGCCACGGCGTTGTGTGACATCCTGCTGCCGGTCTGCCAGCGCTTTCGGGAAAGCGCGCCTCCTGGCAGCACGTCGGGACAGTGGGCATTTCTGGATGCTTTCGTGCGGGGGCGTTTATTCCAGCGGATCGGCTATCTCCAGCCCGGCCGGGTAACGGTCCTGTTGGCAACACTGCCGGGTGGCGGGTCCGAACTCGATCAGCTGGTGGCCGCCGCCCTGGTGGCAGAGGCAGGCGCCAACATTACCTATCTGCCTGCCATGGCCTCGTTTGCCGAGCTGACGGCCATGGCCGAGCAGGCGCAATGTGAAGCGCTGGTGCTGTACGGTGATCATGCCCTCGATGGCGAAGCGTTCAACAAGGGGCTGCCGCGTCTTGAGCAGTCATTGGACATCACGGTGGCAGCCATCGGACCGATTTGCGAGTCCCAGAGGGCAGAGCTCGAGCGGACCGGCATTACGGTGCTGGGGCTGTCCGGACCGGAGTTGGTGACGCGTATGCGCAGCCTGCTGACAGGGCGCATGGATCCCAGGTGAGCAGCCGGTGGCGCCGCGGTGGCTGGAATATTTGGTAACGGGATTAGGGTGTACAGGGTGCGCTTGCTTGTATAGGATTTGTACATGCCTGGCGGTTGCCAGGCTCGTACTTCAAAACTGCGCACTCCGGTAGCCATCTTCCCCTTTAGGGCTACCGGGGCTTTTTGAAGACGTTCTACCGACGAGTTCGCCGCGCCTGACCGCAATGGTCACTCGGCCACGCGGGCACGCAGTTCAGCCAATTCCTTTTCCAGCTCGACAACACGCTGCTCGGCCAGGACCTGACTGGTCACATCCTTCTGGATACCGATGAAATACGTCAGCTGATCCGCTTCGTTGTATACCGGGGTAATGGACAGCTCATTCCAGAACAGGCTTCCATCCTTGCGGTAATTGCGGAGTATGTGACGGCAGGGCTCACCCTTCTTGACCGCCTCGCGAATTGCGCGCAGACCGTCCTGATCACGATCTTCCTTCTGCAGAAAACGGCAGTCCTGGTACAGGATTTCATCCGTGTCGTAGCCGGTAAGACGCTCGAAGGCCTTGTTGACGTAAATCAGAATGTTGTCATCACCTTCCTGTTCGGCAACGACGATTCCGTCATTGGAGGCATCGACCACAAGCTGCAGTAGTTTGGCATTGATCATTGCAACAGCATTCTCCGTTTGTATGTTCACATTCTATAGCAACATCCGTCGCTGTCCACCGCACCCGCGGGTAAAGACTGCGGCATAATGGGTGCCTTTGTACGGTCAATGGGGAGGTAAGCATGCATCTGGCTATTCTGAGTGGTTCGGTATACGGGACGGCCGATCTGGTCGCCGACGAGGCCGCCGGTCGCTGCCGGGAGGCGGGCCTGAACGTGTCCAGAGTCAAGCCGGCGAGCGTCGACGCCCTGCTTGAGGCGGCGCCTGATGCCATTCTCGCGTGTGTATCAACCACCGGCATGGGCGAGCTGCCGGACAGCTTCATGCCGTTTTTTGTCGGTCTGCAGGATCGCTTTCCGCTTTTCACCGGCAAGCCCTTTGCCGTCATTGCGCTGGGCGACTCGGCCTACGGCGACACCTTCTGTCAGGGGGGAGAGCAATTGCGCGAACTGCTGCTGGAGCTGCAGGCGGTCGAGGCGTTGCCAATGCTGCGGCTGGATGCCAGCGAGAGTGTTTCGCCGGAGCTGGACGCCGAACCCTGGATAGCAGAGTTTGTCGCTGCCCTGGGGGCCAGCGATTAGCAGTCTGTCACTTCGCCGCGGGCCAGGCTGGCCAGGCCCGCCTCATCAAGAATCACGATCTGGCCGTAGTGCACCCGTATCCAGCCTGCCTGTTCCAGGCGCTTGAGCAGCTTGTTGATACTCTGGCGCGAGCTGTTGAGCATCAGCCCCAGGGATTCCTGGGACAGCTGGATCGTCGCCTGGTTGCTGCCCTGATCGGTCTGCTCGTAATTGTGGGCGTGCATCAGCAGGCGCTTGGCCAGCCGGGATGACAGCGGCAGCAGGGCGCTGTCTTCGAGCATGGCAAAAGACAGCCGGATTCTTCGACACAATAGCCGCATGAAGTGGGGATACAGTTCAGGTCGGCGCTCGAGCAGCTCCTGAAAGCCCCTGCGCGGAATCATCACCAGCTCCGTGGGCCCCGAGGCGTGTGCGTCGTGGGTCCGGGGCAAACCGTCGAAGAGTGAGATCTCGCCAAACCAGCTCCCCGGGCTCAGCACCGTGAGTACGGCTTCGCGCCCATCCAGCCCGGTGCTGCTAACCTTGATGGAACCGCTGACCACGCCATACAACCCGTCGGCCGGGTCGTCCTTGGCGTGCAGAAGCTGGCCGTCATCCAGTTGCCGCCGGCGCGCCAGCGTTGCCATGTCATCCAGGCAATCGGCCGGCAGGTCGCGAAGCCAGCGGTTGCGCAGCAGCAAGCCGCGGAACACGGCGGTTTCCGGTGCTGGGGACACTGTAAAGTGGTTGACAGTCCTTTTCTCTGCCACGCTTTACACTCCTCGTCATTGAATTGCCCCAGTATGCCGCAAGTGGGTCCGCCTGTGCGTGACCCTTACCCAAACAGAATGAGGATTGATGCGATGAATGCGATACAACCCCTGCCGGTCGTGGACGTAAAGGATCAGGTCAGCGCCGAGGAGTGGCAGACCCGGGTCGACCTGGCCGCCTGCTATCGTCTGATTGCGATGTACGGCTGGGACGATGTGGTATTCACCCACGTGTCGGCCAAGATTCCGGGTACCGAACATTTTCTGATCAACCCCTACGGGCTGATGTTCGAGGAAATGACCGCCTCGAATCTGGTGAAGATCGACCTGCAAGGCAACAAACTGATGGACACGCCCTACGACATCAATCCGGCCGGCTTCACTATCCACAGCGCCGTACACGAGGTGCGCCACGATGCGGCCTGTGTGCTGCACACCCATACCGCAGCCGGTGTCGGTGTCTCGGCACAGAAGGACGGAATCCTGCCGATTTCGCAGCAGTCGATCTTCGTGCTGAGCAACCTCTCCTATCACGATTACGAAGGTGTGGCGCTGAACGAGGACGAGAAGGCTCGGCTGCAGGCCGATCTGGGCAAGACCAACGCCATGGTATTGCGCAATCACGGTCTGATGACCTGCGGCAAGTCCGTCGCCGAAGCGTTCCTGGGTATGTACACCCTGCAGCGTTGCTGCGAAATCCAGATCGCATCCCAGGCCGGTGGCGGCGAACTGATCCCGATTCCGCAGGCCATTCTCGACGGCGCCCGGGAAAGCATGCGTCAGGTGACCCGGGGTGCCGGTGGCAACATCGCCTGGCCGGCCCTGCTGCGCAAGCTGCAGCGGGTCAATCCCGGTTTCGATCACTGAGATAGCGGACTGCCACCGGTCCCCTGGGCGGCGACGCCGACCAGGGGCCGGCTGCTTCTTGCGGGTTGATCCGCCAGGAAGCCAAAGTGGATCAGCTGCGCTCTTCGCGCAGGAACACCAGTGTGTTCTCGCTGCTGCTGGCCGGATCGAACCGGTAGCCATCAAGGTCGAATTGCTTGAGCTGTTCCGGGTCCGTCAGGCGCTCCTTGATCACATAGCGGGCCATCAGGCCCCGCGCCTTCTTGGCGTAGAAGCTGATGATCTTGTACTGACCGTTTTTCTGATCCTTGAATACGGTATCGATCACGCGGGCCTTCAACGCCTTGGGTTTGACCGCACCAAAGTATTCCTGCGAGGCCAGGTTGACCAGGACGTCGTCGCCCTGCTGCTCAAGGTCCTGATTCAGCCATTCGCTGATGTTCTCACCCCAGAAGCTATACAGATCCTTGCCGCGGGCGTTGGCCAACCGGGTGCCCATTTCCAGCCGATACGGCTGCATCAGATCCAGCGGCCGCAACAGACCGTAGAGCCCCGAGAGCATGCGCAGATGCTGTTGGGCAAACTCGAAATCCGCCTCCGTGAAATCCTCGGCCGCCAGGCCCGTATACACGTCACCCTTGAAGGCCAGGATGGCCTGCTTGGCGTTTGCCTGGGTAAAACGGTCGCTCCAGCTGCCGTAGCGCGCGACGTTCAGGCTGGCAAGCTTGTCGGAAAGCGACATCAGCTCGGCAATGTCCTGGGGCGATTTTTCCTGCAGTATGTCGATCAGTTCCCGGCTGTGCTCGAGGAACCGCGGTGTGCTATGGGCACTGGTGGCCGGGGGCGTTTCGTAATCAAGCGTTTTGGCGGGCGAAATAACCAACAGCATAAGAACCTCCGTATAGGGCTGGAGCCATTATGCCGGAATGCGCGGCCGTGCGCTCTGTATGGGGTTAATAGCCGTAAGCTACAAGCGGCAAGCGGCAAGCGGCAAGCTACAAGCTGCAAGCTAAAAGCTAGAAGCTAGAAGCTAGAAGCTAGAAGCTAGAAGCTGGAAGCTAGAAGCTGGAAGCAGCTCAGTGCTTTTACTTCCAGCTTCCAGCTTCCGGCTTGTCGCTGTCGTTCAGAGATGCGTCTCCGCATACTCCGCGAGGATGGAACGGGGTACGCCTTGCAGATGGATATGTACGCCGTGGGGGAAGTCCTTGAAGCACTCGGTCAGATAGGTCAGTCCTGAACTGGTCGCGTTGAGATAGGGGGTGTCGATCTGCGCCAGATTGCCCAGGCAGACCACCTTTGAGCCGGCTCCGGCGCGGGTGATGATGGTCTTGATCTGGTGCGGAGTGAGGTTCTGGCTCTCGTCGATGAGGATGAAGCTCTGCTGGAAACTACGGCCGCGTATGTAATTCAGTGATTTGAACTGCAGCGGGACGCGGTCGAGGATGTATTCCACGCTGCCGTGGGTACTCTCGTCGTCCATGTGCAGGGCTTCGAGGTTATCGGTAATGGCGCCCAGCCAGGGCTCCATTTTCTCCGCTTCGGTGCCGGGTAGAAAGCCGATGTCCTCATCCAGCCCCTGGGTGCTGCGCGTGGCGATGATACGACGATAGGTCTTGCTCACCATGGTCTGTTCGATGGCCGCCGCCAGCGCCAGGATGGTTTTGCCCGAACCGGCCGCCCCGGTCAGGTTGACCAGGTGAATGTCCGGATCCAGCAGTGCATACATGGCCAGCGCCTGGAATATGTCCCGTGGACGCAGCCCCCAGGCTTCCTGATGCATCAGGGGTTCCTGATGCAGGTCGCGCAGCACCACCCGGTCACCGTCGATCGCCGAGACCCAGCCAATAAAGCCCTGACCGTCGATGATGAAGTCATTGATGTGCAGGCCGGGGATCTTTTCAGTCAGCAGCACCTCGTGCACCGTCTTGCCCAGCCGCTGGTGGGTTTCCACCCGATTGACGGTGTCCCAGAAGGACCCGGGTACCTGATGATAACCCCGTGCCAGTAACGCTATGTCGTCGACCAGTTGATCGGTGTGGTAGTCCTCGGCGTCGATTCCGCAGCCCCTGGCCTTCAGCCGCATGTTGATGTCCTTGGACACCAGTGCCACGCGTACCTCGGGATGGAGACTCTGCAGGTGGCACAGCTGATTGATGATCTTGTTGTCGTTCAGATCGTTGGGCAGGCAGTGGGCGGGAATGACGTTGCGGTCCATGAGGATCGCCAGGCTGCCATTGGTTCCCAGCTTGCCGCGCTGGATCGGCACGCCCTGTTCGACCAGTTCCGGAGGTGCGTCGGCCAGGGTGCGATCGATCAGCCTGATGGCCTGGCGGCAATCGGCGGCGATGCTGGTCTTGCCGGATTTGAGCTTGTCGAGTTCCTCGAGGACGGTCATCGGAATGATGACGTGGTGTTCTTCGAAGTTGAGGAGGGCGTTGGGATCGTGAATCAGGACGTTGGTATCGAGGACGTAGAAGGTGTGTCGGGTGGGTCCGCACGCTTCCATAAGCTGTCACCTCGCAAGGGCCGTAAATACGTGACTGTATCAGGCGACCGGAGTGGCGTCTGGCAGTCCGCAGGACCGGCTCGATTGGCCCTCAGGTATCAAGGGATCACCTGCTGGAATCGGTCGGTTAGGAAATTTATAGCCTACTTGAGATGACATTAACAAGCGCGATCATGGCGATCCGGGGTTATTTCGCGAACAGACGGACGGTCGTGTTCAGGAGGGCGAAATACTCGTTATATTGGTGGGCCAGGTCCGGTGCGCAGGCAAGGGCCGGCAGCCGTGCAGCAGTATCTGCTGCTAGCGTGCCGGCACGCTGGTTCAGCTTGCCAGGGCGCTTTCCGGAAACGCGTTACGGAATTTTCGCTCGCTTCGGCTCCTGAGCTTCGTGCCCTGTTCTATTTCGCGCTCGCCTTTCTGCAGGGCCTTGCGCGCCTCGCGCAGGTCCTTCTCGGCCTGGCGAATCTCTTTCTCGGCGCGCTCTACACGCTTTTCGCCGCTGTCGATCAGCTTGTTGCCTTTCTCCCAGTCCTCGGCCAGGTCCTGTTTGAGGGCAACCTCCTTCCCCTGGGCGGCAGCGTGATCGCGCATCATGTCGGCGGTAGTCGGCTGGTTGTTGGCGCAGCCAGCGCCGACCAGGACAATACCGCTCAGTGCAAGAATGGTAGGCAGTCGGGTTTTCAGCATGCATAACTCCTGTTCAGGCTGTCACGTGCCGGATGATCAGAGCATGGAGAATGACTGGCAGGGCGACGTGACGGTTCAGCGGACCGCGGTGGGCCAGCATGGAAGTACCGGCCCGGACCTTAATGGCTTGGACGCCACGCTGCAAGCGACGTTCCCTGCTCGCCTGCTGCTCGTATGCTACCGGATGTTGCCTTTCAGCGTCGGCGCTGCCGGTCGCCGCCGCTTGCCCGTTTGCGGTTGGCAGCGGCTGCCGCGGCCTGTTCCGCCTCGTTGGCGTCACTGGCAGCCCTTTCGGCGGCTGTCTGGTTGCGTGCGGGCACTTTCTGCAGCAGATGGGTTTCCGGAGGAATACACACCAGCTTGTTGCCGAGCAGGTCCTCGATCGGCGGGATCTGGAAGGCGTCGTCTTCGCAGGCGAAGCTGATCGAGGTGCCCTTGGCGCCAGCACGGCCCGTGCGACCGATGCGGTGGATGTAATCCTCGGCATCATCCGGCAGGGTGTAATTGATCACGTGACTGATGCCGTCGACGTGGATACCCCGGCCGGCCACGTCAGTGGCAACCAGCACTCGCAGGCTGCCATCGCGGAAGCTGTCCAGGGTACGCACGCGCTTGTTCTGCGGCACATCGCCCGACAGTTGCGCAGCATTGATGCCGTCGCGCACGAGGCGCTCCTGGATGCGCCGGACCTGGTCCTTGCGGTTGGCAAAGATCATCACCCGGGAGAGGTTCAACTGGGTGATCAGGTTGTAGAGCAGCGTGTACTTGTCGTCGCTGCTGACCGCATAGACCTGCTGGTCGACGTTGGCCGAGGCGGCGCGCTCGGGTTCGATCTCGACAATCGCCGGGTCCTGGGTCCACTGCTTGGAGAGATTCATGACATCGTCGCTGAAGGTCGCGGAGAACAGCAGCGTCTGGCGGTCGCCCTTGCGTGGTGTCTGGCGAATGATCTGACGTACCTGGGGTATGAAGCCCATGTCCAGCATGCGGTCAGCCTCATCGAGAATCAGCACCTCGATCAGATCCAGGTGCACCTCGCCACGATTGCAGAAATCCAGCAAGCGGCCGGGGGTGGCCACCAGAATGTCGCAATGGCGTTTCTCCAGCTGCTTGATCTGCTTGTCCAGGTCCATGCCGCCGACAAAGGACATGACATTCAGGCCGCAGAATCGGGTCAGACCGATGGCGTCATTGGCGATCTGCATCACCAGTTCACGGGTCGGCGCTATGATCAGTGCCCGCGGCTCGCCCATGAAGCGCTCATCCGGCGGAGGCGTCTCCAGCAGCTGGGTGATGGTGGATATGAGAAAGGCAGCGGTCTTGCCGGTGCCGGTCTGCGCCCGGCCAATGGCGTCCTGGCCCTTGAGGGTATTGCCAAGCACCTGGGCCTGGATAGGCGTGCAGTAGCTGAACCCCTGGGCCTGGATGGCCTGCATCAGGCTGTCGGGTAACGGGAAATCATGAAAGCGGGTCTTGCCTTCGGCGGGCTCGACGACAAAGTCCGCGCGTGTCCACGGCTTCTTTTCCGGGCTGGTCTGCGCTGCCGGTCGGCTGGCCGCTCTTTTGGGCGCCGATGTCCTGGCTGACGGTGGTGGCCCGGGTTGCTCGCTGTTGGCCGGCGCTGGTCGGGCTGCGGAGGGGGGCGGGGCAGTGATGCTTGGTTGTTCGCGGGCGTCAGGCTGATTCTTCTCGGCGGGGGCATCGGCGGCCCCGAACAGCTTTTTCAGTGCTTTGAGCACAGGCATCTCTCTACATGGCAAATGGATAATCACCGGCCAGTGTAAAGCAAGGGGAACTTTTCGCGAAGCCCTGGCAGGTTACATTTTGACCAGCACCTGCCGGGTGCCCGTGCAGGTAGGCGTCAGAGGCCCAGGCGCTGCTGCAGCCAGCCGCGGATGTCGGCGACTTCCTGCGGACAGACCTCGTGGCCCATGGAGTACTCATGCCATTGCGGTCGATGTCCGGCCTGTTGTACCTGGTCGTGGGCCAGGCGGCCCATGGCCTGAGGGACCATGGCGTCCTGGCGGCCGTGGGCAAAGAACATGTCCAGCTTCACTGCGGCCTGGTCGAGCAGGTCCTCGATCGTCGGCCCGTAGGTCGATAGCGCCATGACGCCGGCCAGGGGCAGGCCTGACTGCAATGCGGCATGCAGGACCACCGCACCGCCCTGGGAGAAGCCGGCAAGGATGATGCGCTCGAGGCTGATGCCCTTGGCCACCTGTTCGTCGACCAGGGCACGCACCGTGTCGGCCGATTCCTGCAATTGCTCGTGGCTGATGGCGCGGGCCGGAGCCATGCCGATGATGTCATACCAGCTGGGCATCGGCATGCCGCCATTGATGGTCACCGGACGGGTGGGTGCCTGGGGGAAGATGAAGCGCACGCCGTGGCTGGCGGGCAGGTTCAGCGCGTCCACGATCGGAACGAAATCGAAACGGTCGGCGCCCAGGCCGTGCAGCCAGATGACGCAGGCGTCGGCTGCGCCGGGCGGATCGATAACCAGAGGTGCTTGGCTCATTGGGTAGCTCCTGTTGCCGCGTCAGGCGCGGGACATGAATTTTCCGGATTCGGTATTGATACGCACCACTTCACCGGTTTCCAGGTATTCGGGAATCTGGATTTCCAGGCCGGTGGCGAAACGGGCGGTCTTGGTCCGCGCGCTGGCAGAGGAGCCCTTGATCGCGGGCGGCGTTTCTTCAATCGGCATTTCCACTACCGCTGGCAGTTCGACCCCCACCAGATTGCCCTCGACGATCAGGCCGTAGAGTCCAGCGACGCCGTCATGGATGTATTCGATCTGGTCCTCGATCTGATCGGCGCTGAGGGTGAACTGGGCGAAGTCTTCGTTATCCATGAAGGTATAGCCGTCCATGTCCTGATAGAGAAACTGGATGGCGCGCTTCTGGAAGTCGATGGGGGCCAGCATGTCGTCACCGGTCAGGCTCTGGTCAAGCTTCTGCTTGGTCTGCACGTGATTGAAACGCACCTTGTACAGTGTGGTCCCGCTGCGCGAGGAAGGACTCTTCACGTCAATCTGCGACACGATGTACGGCTGGCCATTGATCTGGACGATCTGACCCTTTTTCAGTTCTGCAGCTCTTGGCATGTCTCAACACACTCGATAGAGGAAAGCGGCTATTGTGCTTGCTCGGCCATGTCCGCTTCAAGCCGGGAAGTGGCTTGCAGCGACCTTGCCGGCGGTAGCTCAGACAGTGGGGTTGTCAGGACCGTCACCGAGCACGGATTTGCTGTCCGGTGTTGCCGGTTTTGCCTGCGACCCGGTAGCGGCCGGGTCTGGCCTGTGCGGTTCGGTTTCGGCGGGGTCCGATGGGCGGTCCATCTCCTCGCGACGGCTACCGATCAGTTTTTCCAGGCCGGCCATGTTGCGCAGATTGACGTCCAACTGGCGGAACGCGATTTCAATGCCGTTTTCGGCAAACAGACGATCAATGTCCCGATTGATTTCGTCGATGGCCATGTTCCGATCCACCAGCTCCCGGACATGCACCCGCAGTTCGTGATCCAGCGTACTCTCGTTATAGGCCAGAAACAGGACCAGCGGTTCGGGATCATCCAGCACGCGGGTGTTGTTCCGTGCTGCCTGCAGCAGCAGCTCGCGCGTCCTGGTCAGATCCGAGCCATAGGCCACGCCGACCTTGATGATCACCCGGGTAACGGTATCGGACAGGGACCAGTTGATCAGGTGGCTGGTAACGAACGTCTTGTTCGGGACGATGATTTCCTTGCGGTCGAAATCGGTAATGGTGGTGGCGCGAATACGGATACGGTTGACCGTGCCGGACAGATCGCCAATGGTCACCACATCGCCGATGCGGATCGGTCGCTCGAACAGGATGATCAGACCCGAAACGAAGTTGGCGAAGATCTCCTGCAGACCAAACCCCAAGCCCACGCTCAGGGCTGCCACCAGCCACTGCAGTTTGTTCCAGCTGACGCCCAGGGCCGACAGACCGTAGACCACGCCGACGCTGACGATGACGTAGCTGAGCAGGGTAGTGATCGCATAGCTGCTGCCCTGGCGCAGGTTCAGCCGCGACAGCACCAGTATCTCGAGCAGGCCGGGCAGGTTGCGCGCCAGCGTGATCGTGAGAACCACGATGATCAGGGCCACGAGCACGTCCCCGGCGCTGATCGGCGCCATCAGCGGGTTGTCCGAGGTGCCCCTGTTGTATTCCCAGAGGGTCACCGATTCGAGGTAGGAGGTCGCACTGAGCAGATCCGCCCAGGTCAGGTAGACCAGAACCGCGAAGATGATGGTGAGGATCAGCCGGGCCAGGCGCAGGGACTGCTGGTTGATCTGGCGGATATCCATCTCCGGGATCTCGACACCCATTTCCGCATCCTGGGTTTCGCGGGCGGGGGCGGCCTGGCGCTTGTTCAGCGCGCGCTGATAGGCCAGACGGCGTCCGGCAACGTTCAGATTGCGGGAGACCGTACCCTGGACCACCATCCAGCCGGCGATCAGATAGAGAGTGATGAAAAAGCGATCAGCCAGTCGCGTGGCGGTGTAGTGATAGCCCCAGAACGACATGCCCGCCAGCGCCAGCGGTGCCAGTACCAGTAACAGTGTTGCGCCAATGTGCAGCAGCCGCGAATGGTACAGCGGCTCGGTTTTCCACATGACGCGCCCCAGCAGCAGGCTCAGCAGCAGCATGCCGATCAGCATGGTCACCCGGCCGATCACGTCATCGCCCAGGTGGGCGGGGTTGGCAGCGTTCAGGGCAATGACCAGCACCAGGGGCAGCAGCACCCAGGCGACGTTGCGGATCAGGTGGTGGAGCCGGGTGACCAGCTCGCTCTCCCAGCGGAAGTGGCGCACGGCAATGCCGTTGGGTTCCAGCACCCGATACAGGAAGTGCAGCACGAACCAGGCAATGGCCAGCTTCAGCAGCGCAGCGCCCAGAGCCGGCAGGGGCGCGGGGTCTCCGGCCAGCAGCAGGATACCGAGGCCGCACAGGATGACCGGCATCGGCAGCACGATAAGCGCGGTCAGACCCAGTGCCTTGGGGGTATGCCGACTGCTGTCATGGCGGAAGTGGCCGACATCGGCGTTGATGTCGCGCAGCTGGCCGCGCCAGCGACGCCGACGCCAGGCATAGACGGCCAGCAGGATGGCCAGCAGGGCGGGACCGGGCCAGCGAGCGGCGATGGTCGCCGCCAGGGTGCGCATCCTTTCGGGCAGCTTCAGGTTTTCGAACTGCGTCTGTACCTGGCCCGGCAGGGCGAGTACCCAGGCCTTGTCGATCGGGCGGCTGCTGGCGACCCAGAACAACTGATCGTCGATGGTGCGGCGCAATTGGCTGCTCAGTTGCTGCAGCTGGCGCTGGTTGATCTGCAATGTGATCGCCAGGCTCAACAGGGTGCTGATGTTGTTGCTCAGTTGTTCGGTCAGCACGGTTCGGCTGGCAATGACCTTGCGGATATCGTCGCCCAGCAGTTCGCGCTGATCTTGCGGCAGTGGCGCCAGCAGTTGGGCCAGGTAGGCCTCGGGATCGGCGAGCTGTTCGCGCAGCTGGTTGAGTTCGAACTCGCGCAGGCGCAGGTCGGCCACGCGGTCGGCGATACGGGTATCCAGGCGTACAGAGGGCAGGGCCTGCTTTTGCTGATGCAGGATGCGTGAGAGCAGGGCGCTGCCCTCGAGCACGTTGATCTGCTGCTCCAGGGCGTTTTCGACCTGGGTGGCACTGTCGATCTGCTGCTTGGTGATGATGTTCTTGCGGGTCAGTTCACCCATCTCGCTGGTAGCGGCGAGCAGCTCTTCGCTGAGCCGCCGGTTGAGGCTGCCCTGGGTCTTGAGAAGCACGTGGTTGCTGGCGCCTTGCATTGCCTCTGCGGTGGTATCGCTGACGGTCTGCTCGGACTGGCTCAGACGCTTGTCGTTGATCACGTCCTGGAGCGCCTGCACCTCCTTCTCTATATCGGCAATCTGCAGGCTCATCAGGGTGCGGCGCTGGCTGGCCAGATCCTGCAGGATGTTGTTGACCGACAGCTGCTGGCGCAAGAGTCTATTTGCGGCCTCCAGGCTGCGTTGCTCGGCCTTCAGCATGGCCTGGCGTGCGGCTTTCTGCGGACTGTCGGCCTGGCGCTGCAGCACCCGCAGTTGCTCGGCGATGGCCTGGCTGCGCGCCTGGTTGGCAGTTACCTGTGCCTGGGTGCGTTCCGGTCGGGTCTGGGCGGCGATCAGGTTGCTGTTGATTGCAGTCAACTGGTTCTGCCAGTCGAACATGGTGGTGACCTTTTCGGTCAGCCGGGCTTCCAGCACTTCCAGACTCTGGTTCTCGACATTGTCGCGGATCGCCTCGACAGTGCGCGGTTGGATGCTGTCCGCGCGCTGGCGCACGCGTCTGGCTTCCTCGGGAGCGTCCTTGAGCTGCTCCTGCAACTCGGCCTGCTCCTTTTCCGTCGCTCTGGTTTTCTGCAGGAAATCGATGGTGTTCTGATAGAGCTCCTGCAGCTCCTGTTTTTCCGTGTCCGGCATGCTGCTGGCGGCAAGCGCTTCGAGCTTCGCCTGCGTGGTGTCCAGAGTCTCTTCCAGTTCGCTCGCTGCCAGGGCGGTGCCGGCGAACAGCATCTGCACAAGCAGGGTGATGATGAGCAGCGGACGGGAGCAAGGCAGCATGGATGTCTTTCCGATAGGCAATATGAACCAGGGAGCAGCGTAATCTTACTGCGGGTGCTTGGGAAGGCAGACACAGAAAAGGCCGCACGGGGGCGGCCTTTTCTGATGCGGGCGGTGTGACTCGAGTCACACCGTATCGGCTGGATTCGGAACCGTCTGTCGGGTCAGAACCAGCTGTCCTGCATCTCCATGCAGGTCACATCGCGGTTTTCCAGAATCTGCAGGGCATGGTGGCAGCTCGGTACTTCCCAGGTCAGGAAGAAGCGCGCGGCCTGCAGCTTGCCGTTGTAGAAGTCGGCATCGGCGGCCTTGCCGGCATGCAGCCCACGCTGGGCATGCACCGCCTGCTCCAGCCAGCGCCAGCCGATGACCATGTGGCCAAAGGTGTTCAGGTACAGGGCCGAGTTGGCCAGCGCCTCGTTGACCTTGCCCTGCATCATGTCGCCGAGCAGCGCCTGGGTCACCTTGCCGAGATGGGCGTGGAGTTTTTCCAGCGGCTCACGCAGGTCGTTCAGCGAGTCATACTCACGGGCCTTGCTGCAGGTGTCCTGAATCAGCGCCGAGAGCTGCTTGAGCGCCGCACCCTTGTTCATCGCCACCTTGCGGCCCAGCAGATCCAGCGACTGGATACCATGTGTGCCTTCGTGGATCGGATTCAGACGGTTGTCACGGTAGTACTGCTCGACCGGATACTCCCGGGTATAGCCAGCGCCGCCGAGGATCTGAATGGCGTGTTCGTTGGCCTTGAGGCAGAACTCCGAGGGCCAGGACTTGACGATCGGCGTGAGCAGATCCAGCAGCTCCAGGGCCGTCTTGCGTTCTTCCTCGGTTTCCAGGGTCTCGGTATCGTCGAACAACCGTGCAGCGTACAGGCCCAGGTCGAAGGCGCCTTCCACATAGGCCTTCTGGGTCAGCAGCAGACGCTTGATGTCGGTGTGCTGGATGATCGAGACCTGCGGGGAGGCCGGATCCTTGCCATCGGGCAGACGGCCCTGGGGCCGGTCGCGGGCATATTCCAGGGAATACAGGTAACCGGCGTAGCCGAGCATGACCGCGCCCATGCCGACGCCGATCCGCGCCTCGTTCATCATCTGGAACATGTACGACAGACCGTTGTGCGGCTTGCCGACCAGGTAACCGACGCACTCGCCTTTTTCGCCGAAGTTCAACGCGGTGGAGGTGGTGCCGCGCCAGCCCATCTTGTGGAACAGACCGGCCAGGGCCACATCGTTGCGCTTGCCGACAGTGCCGTCATCGTTGACCAGGAACTTGGGCACGATAAACAGGGAAATACCTTTCACGCCGGGAGGTGCATCAGGCAGCTTGGCCAGGACCATGTGCACGATGTTTTCCGACAACGGATGATCACCGCCGGAGATATAAATCTTGTTGCCCTTCAGGCGATAGCTGCCGTCTTCTGCGGGTTCTGCCTTGGTGCGGATGTCTGACAGGGACGAGCCGGCATGGGGCTCGGTCAGCGCCATGGTGCCGAAGAAGCGGCCATCGATCATCGGCTGCAGAAAGCGTTCCTTCTGCTCTTCGCTACCAAAGTTCTCGATCAGGTTGGCGGCGCCCATGGTCAGCATGGCGTAGGAAGACGTTGCCGCGTTGGCCGACTGGAAATGCGCGAAGCAGGCCTGTGACAGCAGATTCGGCATCTGCATGCCGCCCTGCTCGAAGGTGCGGGTCGCATTCAGAAAGCCGGCTTCGAGAAACGCGTCTACTGCCGGTTTCACTTCCGGAATCAGCTCCGCGGCGCCGTCCACGTACTTGGGCTCGTTCTCGTCGCTCTTGCGATTGTGCGGAGCGAAGAACTTGTCGGCGATGGTGCGCGCGGTATTGATCGCTGCATCAAAGGTTTCCCGGTTGTGGTCGGCGAAGCGCGGACGCTGGGTCAGACCTTCGGCGTCCAGCACTTCGTACAGTTCGAATGCCAGGTTACGGGAGTCAAGGAGAGTGTCGGACATGCTCGGTGCCTCTGTGAAAAGTGCGTGCAGTGTATTCAGTCAAAAGATGACTGGAAACGCCCATTGATAAGTCTTATGCCGTTTGATCAGAACAGCCGAAGCAGCGGTTCATCCAGCGCGGCGCGCTGTTCACGCAAAGTCAGTACCTGATCTGCCCAGTAACGCTCACTGGCGAACCAGGGAAAGTGACGGGGAAAGGCCGGATCATCCCAGCGGCGGGCCAGCCAGGCGCTGTAGTGAACCAGGCGCAATGTTCTGAGCGATTCTACCAGAGCCAGCTGGCGGGGATCGAAGTCGTGAAACTCGTTGTAACCTTCTACCAGCTCGGCCAGTTGCGCCTGGCGCTGGTTATGATCGCCAGAGAGCATCATCCACAGGTCCTGGATCGCGGGGCCCTGCCGGCAATCGTCCATGTCGACCATATAAAGGCTTTCGTCACGCCAGAGCAGATTGCCCACATGCAGATCGCCGTGCAGTCGCACGGTCTTGAACGGGACGGCCTGCATGCGTTGATCGATGACCTGCATCAGATCGTCGGCCACAGAGAAATAGGCCGGCCGCAGATTCTCCGGCACCACCCCGGAGTCGCGCAGCCAGGCAATGCTGTCGTGGCCGAAGCTCTGCACCGTGAGTGACGGACGGTGCGCGAAGGGGCGCATGGCACCGACCGCATGCAGCCTGCCGACCAGACGGCCGAGCATCAGCAGGTGGTCGGGGTTGTCCAGTTCCGGGGCGCGGCCGCCGAAGCGCTTGAACAGACTGAAGCGGAAGCCGGCGAACTCGAACAGGGTGCGGCCTTCGACCTGCATCGGCGGGATGACCGGAATGTCCCGCTCGGCCAGCTCCAGGGAGTAGGCATGCTCCTCCAGGATCGCTTCGTCACTCCAGCGGTCCGGCCGGTAGAACTTGGCAATCAGCGGTTGCGCACCCTCGATACCGATCTGGAAGACGCGGTTCTTTCGGTACCCTTTACGCGATAGTTTGTGTATACGCCATGAAGCCCTTTATTTACAGAGGTTACAGAGCTTTTCACTCCGGTCGCTATGTACATAAGGTTTTATGGCTTAAATATGTACAAACAGTCTGATTCATGTACATATCAGAGTGCAACACATACATTTCAAAGAGACACTAAAAATTGCCCCTTAGCCGAGATAATGGCTCCTCTTGCAGAATGGCAAATTGCTCCCTTAACGCCAGAATGTGTTCAGCCCAATAGCGCTCGGTGTTGAACCATGAAAAGGCGGGCGGGAAAGCTGGATCGGACCAGCGCCGGGCAATCCATGCCGCGTAGTGCATCATGCGAAGCGTTCGTAACGATTCGATAAGGCTTAATTCACGGTCATCGAACTCGTGAAACATCTCGTAGCCCTCCAAAAGTGCGTCGAGTTGACCTGTTTGATCCTGGCGGTCGCCGCTAAGAAGCATCCACAAATCCTGTACCGCAGGACCCATCCGGCAGTCATCAAAATCAACAAACACAGCTCGATCATCCCGCCAGAGGATATTGCCTCTGTGGCAGTCTGCATGGAGGCGGATGGCTGAGTACCTACAATCCCTGAATCGTGCCTCGACGATTCTTAGAATATCGAGTGTGAGAGTGTCGTAGGCCTCTTTGAGGTTGGGAGGAATACTGTTGCTGCTTAGCAGGAACTCGCGGCTAGCAAACCCATAGTCTTCAACATTGATGGCCGGGCGATGCTGGAACGGTGATAGTGCGGCAACCGCATGGAGGCGACCTAACGAGCGACCAAGGAGCTCAATCGTATCAAGGTTGTCAAGCTCTGGAGCATGACCGCCAAAGCGAGTGAACAGAGCAAATACAAACTCTCCATCACGATGCGCAGACTGCCCATTGGGGCCGACTAATGGCGGAACTACAGGCCATTCAGCAGCGGTAAGTTCAGCGCAAAACGCATGCTCTTCAAGAATCTGGTCATAAGACCATCGCGCAGGTCGATAAAACTTCGCAATAAGCGGCAACTCATCTTCAATGCCCAATTGGAATACGCGATTTTCAAAGGAATTTAATGCGTTGATCCGCCCATCACAGCGGTATCCTTGTGCCTCAACTGCATCCAGTATCCGCTCAGGGGTGAGTACGCTGTAAGGGTGGGACGACATACGAAAAGCCTATTCTGAGTGCAAGCGGCCATTATAGGGGTGAAAGGCCATCGGTGGGTGAATCAGGCTGATGGTCTGTGTACCGGTCTATTAATCCCGGAAACCAAAATGGATGGAGGCTGGTGGAAAGGTCAATCCTGGAGCCAAACGAGAAAGCTAGCCAAGGGAATATTCACTAGCCAACAATTGATCAATTTTGATTTTTAACAACGATGTGCAGCCAGGCAAGAGTGGGATCCCCCCTATTTCGACCTGCTCAAGACTTTTGTGAAAGCGGTGTCCCGAGTAGTCAGCCTCGTCAGGATGAGGAAAAAGGATGGCAGCTCCGATAACCACTCCTCTTTGATATTCCTGTGTCACCGGATGTGGAATGGCGATGGCATCGCGGTACCGGTGCATCGTGTTGATGTCTTCCTCCATAGGGCCTGGCTTTAAGTATTTCTTTAGATAGTCTTTATCAAATTGAATGCGATATTTCGCATCAAATATGTAAAAACGATCTTGACTAGCAAACTGGATTACATTGTCTGGTTTCTGAGCGGTAGTCGGCAGTTTTCCGAACATTCGGTTATACACGACATGCAAGCTCTTACCCGAGGGGCGGTGGGTGAACCTCATCGCTGAGGCTTTACCTTTTCCTAGCGCAACAGAGGTGCGCATCCGCTTGAATTGAACGACGGTTTGTTCCTGCAGCTCAAAATTGTCTTCGAGAAGAAAAATTATCTTCAAAAAGCACCAATACTCATACAGCAAAGCGGTGTCTTTAACCCCTATCGGGACGATGTTTGCGGTAAATGAAAGCCCTCCGTTGAGAAGCCTGCAGATCCGGTCAAATCGTGAGTATAAGGGATGTTTGTGGAAAACCATCGAATCTGGTTTTACAAGTATTGTCTCTGTCACTTCACTTAAAAATGGCAGGCGCAGAAGCCTCTCTACTTGGCGCTGCATAGCTCGAAGCTCCACCCGGATAGAGGTAAAGAAACGGCTTTCGGAGTCGCGGTCAGCATCCTCATCCCCTGAGTAATCAGTTCGAGCGAGCGTACGGATCTTTCGAGCCGTCTCCTGCAGCAGAGCCTTAAAGTACCTGTTCTCAGTCGTATCAAAAGTAGACTGCGCAGTCGTATCCTTTATTGTGCGAGGTAGGATGACTCCTGCACCGCTAAGAGACGGGCCGCTACCAGGGTGCCGTAAGGCACGTTCTACGGTCTGCCTGGAGACACGACGAGCACGGTTGGTGTCAACTGTAAGAGATCTTTTTTTCAGGGATGCGTGGGGATTATGAGCAATCCCTTGTGCCAGCTTTGCGAATTCATTGAAATAGCTGCGAATTAGCGCAAACCATTCTATCAACGTTGGATTATAGCTTCGTGCCGGTGCTGCCAGGCTGTAGGTTTTGGCGTTCGCGGACATAGCCAGGTTGCGAAGCATTCCGCTAACCTCGTTACGCATAGTGAGGTAATCAGAGCGGTAATCGGCTTTGCGGGAAAACACTTCTAGACGAATGCGCGTCACTCCCGTAGGTCCCTTAACGTGAATATCGGCAAACCCAACATTGTTGCCGAAATTCAAGAAGTGGTGTTCTCCAGCCGAGCGAATGCGCCTCGGATCAGCTCCGGCTGGTAAAAATATGGCTATGGAAGGGTCGTCCTTTTCGAAGTGAAAGTCGTATCCAACTGCTTCGTAGAACAGAGGCTCCATCTGCTCCCCCGAATCGATCGGTCGCATGCTATCACTCGCGACATCGTATCGAGCCATATTCACCACGCCTGTTGCTTCGAGGCGCGAATTCGGAGTTGTTTTTAGGAACGGTGCTAGCTCCGGTAGTTTTCCAACGACTTCAAGCCTCCAGCCCACTCCTTCAGCTTGAAATAGAGTCGGCATTAAATACCCCAGTAGCGGGTTGCACCGTCAAATTCTAGCTGAGCTAGCATCCGGCGTACCTTTTCTTGGCTGCGTGCGAGTGGTCCTGAAAACTCGGCGTCAATGCCTTCTGCATTAACATTCGGCTCTGCTCGGGCCTCGAGCCAGTCGAGTAGCCGCCTTAGAGCTGACTCGAGCGCTTCGCCACTTCCTGAAATCTTCGGCAGCACCTTCTGGAGGATGCAAAGGTCCAGAGCAGCGCTGCCAACGAGGACATCGGAGAGTTCAAACCTGCGCCAAAAATGTAGATAGAGGAGGATCGCGTCACGGGTTCGATAGCCGAATTTAATGCCAGCCGGAGATAAGATGCACTGGATTTCATCAAGCCAAGCTGCGACATGCTCAAACAGTTGTTGGCTCGCGTGCTGGGCTTCCATAATGTTTATTGGGTTGGCTTCGTCGATTGTGGCTTGGGCCAGGATATCTAGGGACCTGATTGCGCTGCCTCGGTATGTGGCAAACGCCGTCAAATCAGGGTCATCAAACTCAATAGTGAAGGCGCGGTCCAGCACTTTTGGACTGAACGTATGTGTGGTTTCATCCATATTCGCCGTGCCGACGATTCTGAGGTTGGACGGAAGCTCCATACCGCGTAATGAATCGCACATAGAGATAAAAGCGCTCTCCGGCGCTACCGGCAAATCAATGGGCAAATGATCGGACCCAATGCGCGCTCCCTTGCGCTGGCGTGACTCAGCCACCGAGAGGAAATCACTAAAATAATGCTCAACCGGTGCAAGGTTCATCTCGTCGAGTAATGCGATAGTCAACACGCTGGGATTACGCTTCGCCTCTAAGATGGAATCAATTATTTTGCCTTTGACAAATGAGCCGGAAGCCAAAGAAGGCACGTAGCCGAACAGATCACTGTTATCTGACCATTGGGGTTGCACGGGGATAGCTTGGAAATTGGAATTCGTGAATTTCGCGAATTTGCGCGGTAGTAGACTCTTGCCTGTGCCCGATATGCCTGAAAGGATAACTAGTGGACTCACTGTAATCGCTAGGAAGAAATTCGCGAGCTCAGCTGGAGAGATGACAAAACCCTCCTCCTCCATGGCTTCTTGAATACTTACGATCGCCTGGCTATAGGTTGCGGTAACCGACGCCGCTCGCTCCGGGAAAAGCGATTGGGTATGAACCGAGGTGCTCGCGTGCTCAGGGACTAATACCTGCCCGAAGCGATACTCCGTTGTGGGGCTTCCCGCCCGCGGTCCCGAAGAAGCCTTGATTTTAGCGCCGGTCTCTTGCAAGTACCCTTCCTTTACAAGTCTCCGAGGTTGATGTGGTTTCTTCGTTGAAAGGATGTCAACACTGCCCGGAGTAAATTGCCATATCGCGTCCGGGGGAAATCGGTGACTAGGGCCAAACTTTTCCAGCATTGCTTGAAGAGCCTGAACGGCCAATCCATGAATTTCTTCGTTGTCTGTGATAGGGCCTACCATAGCCTTTCATTCCCTTAGCGGTAAATTATGCAGTTCTCTTGGTCTTCAGATTTAATGCACGCGCATCAAGCTGAGACGCCAGATGGGTTGCAATAGCTTGAGATAAATTTGGCGGTACTGCTTCACCGATCATGTCCATGCCTACGCCTATACGCGAGGTGTTGCTATCGTCAGTCATGGATGTGACAAACCGGAAGTCATCGTCAAAGGACTGTAAGCGAGCAGCCTCACGCATCGTAATCCCACGTAGTTCGCTAGGATGAGAAAAACGACCCGAGCCTAAAAAATTAGCGTTAGCTGTGATGGTCAATGCCGGGGCATCCCAAGCTAACCGCGAGTAAGCACTCCAATAATAATCACGATAAAAAGCTGCATTTATCGCGCCTGATGCTTCCAGTATGCTGCGGGCAAGCGCGTACGATATTTTCTCAGCTTCCACCTTTCTCATTATGGCGATCTCGTATTCAGATCGCATCCGAGCGCTCTCTGCATCCCAGGTCTTTCCTGGGCGCATCTGTTCGATGATGTTGAGCACCTGTCGCTTATAACTGCGAGTGAGATGGTTGTAGGGGAAGGCTTTAGAGCTGCGCATCGTCTTGGCGTAAATGCTCGGTGAGTTCTCATAAAGGCCAAGCGCCCCCCCTCCCAATCTGTCTACACCCAACGGCGCAGGAGGCAAATCGCGAATGGCATCCTCAACGGTAACCCATGGTTTCAACCCCATAGTTTCCAAAACCTTTGTATCCTTTGGATCACAGTGGGTTTTAGGAGGCATGGAAGGGGTACCGATAGAGCTCGCAATAAAAATAGCACGCTCCCTAAGCTGAGGTACGCCGTAGTCAGCGCAATTGACAACAGCGACCTCGACTTTGTAACCCAGATCTTTTTCAAGCATCTGAACCACCAGTTCAGAGAGCTTTCCTAAGCGGCCTTCGAAGCCATGGTTAAGCATTTGCGGCACATTCTCAATCACCAAGAACTTAGGTTGCAGAGCTTCTGCTATCTCAAGATATCGAAGTACAAGATCGTTGCGCGGATCGTGAGCAAGCTGGCTATAACCGGAAAATTTGACGATTTTCCCCTCTTCGCGATGCTCATTCCGTCGCAATTGAGAAAATCCCTGACATGGCGGACCACCGATCAGTACGTCGAGGTCCCCTTTACCCACCCCGCGATCTTTTAACCCGGAATGGATGGTATTGAGTTCAAGCAGGCGGATGTCCTTGCGAACTGTCAACGGGGGTACATCATCGCCTGCATGGTTATATTCGAACGTCCGCAGGGCTTCGTTCTTCATGTCATTGCCGAAAACCACGTTGAACCGGCCGGAGCGTGTGAAGCCACGAGACGTACCACCACAGCCACAAAAAAATTCAGCTAGTGTGTATTTAACTTGTTGCTGTCTCATCTGAAAATAATCTGGCCTTTGGGGTCATTTGTGGATATCTGAGCTGCTCCGCTCAGATCTTTGATTCTACAGGTACACCCGTCCGGCTGCCATTGGCCGCCAGCACCCCGTGGGGAGGAGCTACTCCCGGTGGTCAAAGGCTGTCTCAGGGCTTGGTTTTAGAGTGCCTGATTGGCCTAAGAACTATCGCGCCGTCAATCAATTCGATAGTTAGTGAATCACCGAGACCGATGTCCATTCCTGCAAGGACGTTTGGCGGGAGCTCGACAATAACATCCCCGGTGTCATCGCCGGGATCTTGGCATGTCACAATCGCCCGTACTGATTCGCTCATGGGAAGCTTGCCTCACTCTCAGCCACTGCTTTACCGAAATCGATATCTTACGCTAGACGGCATGCGATCGGCCAATAGCTGCCGTCCTGCAATGCCCACATTTAAGCTAGTGCTTAAGAAACTGGCATCGCCGTCCAGGCAGGGTGCACACTCAACGTAGGGAGGTCGACGTGGTTTCGCTGTGCGACTGCATGCCCCGTTTAACTTTCGCCAATCTTGTAAGTGTTGTGTCGGATGCGGTCGCTATCGCCCGCTACAATCGCTTGCTCGTATGAGAATATGAGAGGAGAAGGCTTTTATGAATGGGTTCAGTCACACGTGACTTCAGCGGATGAAATTGGTCGTTAAGCCTGAAAACTGGACTAGCGCTTCCCAGCGGTTACGAATAACCCACATATTGTTACCTTCAACCGCATCAACGGGTTCGCAGCGCGTGCCGATGCTGTTCTGGCAGTTAATGAAGGTGAGCCACCTATGTCTGAAGCTATCAAGAACACCGCGATTACCGCCGCAGGTTACATCTATCAGAATCGTCAAGGCCTCAGGTTCCTTTGTGATTGGCTTGACGCACCTGCTCGCTACACCCGGGTGAAGTTTGAGTGCGACGACGAGGTTGTCGCGCCAACGGGGCTGGATGACATCGTTGTCGAACGCACAGATGGCCTAGTGGATCTTCAGCAGGTCAAGTTCACCCCGAACGCAAGCTTGCATTTGCTTTCCTGGGATTGGATGCTCGAGAAGACCGGCAAGACGGCGCGATCGAGGTCGATGCTGCGCAAGTGGTTCGATGCCTTCAAGGCTCTGAACCCGGCGCGTACTGGCGTGGTCTCGTTGTCGACCAACCGCCGGCCGGATGCCGATATCGAAGCTTGTCTGGACGGGGGCAAAATCTCCTTCGCCAGGATCCCCGAGCCCAGACGTTCTAACGTCATCGCTGAACTTGGTGGCGAGCAAGACTGCGAGGCGTTTTTCAGCCAACTTCATATTCTTCACAGCGACAAGGGGTTCGACACGCTGGAGCAAGAGGTCGATGCGCGACTTCGCAAGCACGGCACTCCTGAGGGCATTGCCACCCTCAAAAACGTAGCGTTGAACTGGGCGACGCGAAAGAACTTCCCGCCCCCTGATGGTTGGGTCACCCTAGAGCAGGTTCGCACCATACTCCGCTCGACGCCCCCGGCGCCTTTGCCTGAGGACTTCGTTGTCCCGCTTGGCTACGAGGTACCTGATGAGACCTTCCATTCGGAGTTTGTCCTGGACGTCGTCGGTGCTACCGGAAGCGCGGTCGTGCTCACAGGGCCGCCGGGCCGTGGAAAGAGTACGTACCTGAGCGCGTTGTGCGACACGCTCGTCGAGAAGGGCATCCCCGCAGTCCGACACCACTACTTCCTCTCGACGACGGAGCGGGGGCGCGACCGCGTGAACAGTTATGTGGTCGAGCACTCCATCGAAGCCCAGGTCAAACGGTTTCATCCCGATGTCCAGGCCCCAGTGGGTGACCTGCGCTCGCTCCTTGAAGCGTGTGCCTCCCATTACAAGAAACTGGCCAAGCCATTCGTTTTTGTCCTGGACGGCCTAGATCACGTCTGGCGGATTAACGCCGAGGACAAACGGCCGCTGGACGATGTGTTTTCCCAAGTGATTCCATGTCCGGACAACATGGTGTTGATCGTTGGCACCCAACCTGTGGACGACGCCCAGTTACCTACAGACCTGCTTGCCTTCGCGCCCAAGGCTGAGTGGCGCACACTGCCAGCGATGTCTGAGAACGCAGTTTTGTCCTATTTGCGCAAGGAGCTTCAGGAGGGCAGGCTTACGACTGGACTCGATAGCGAGGATGGGGCGGAAAGGCAACTTCAGGAGGCTGCAACCGTGCTTCGTGAGAAGACCAATGGCCATCCTTTGCACGTCATATACGCCGTCTCGGCGCTTGAGCATGCCGGTCGTAGCTTGTCGAGGTGGGATGTCGAGCAGCTAAAGGGAGATTTGAGTGGGGATGCAAGGTTCTACTACGCATCGCTTTGGGAAAGCCTTCCGCCAAGCCTCAAGGACACGTTGCGGCTCGTATGCGCCTTCTCGTTCTTCTGGCCTAGGCCTGCATTCGGAGAGATCGCCGCAAAAGTTGGCTCAGCGCAGCCGGAGGTCGCGAAAGTGGAGCATCTGCTTCACTCTTCGGCGGCTGGCTTGAAGGTTTTCCACGAGAGTCTGGCGGTCTTCGTGCGTGGGACCGCAGGCTTTGCCGTCCGCATCAACGAGCTGATGTCTGCGGTGGCAAGTTGGTTGGAAAGCTCAGCACCCAGCTCGCTACGCGTGAACTGGCTCTGGACAGTTCAGGCGAAGCTGGGTGCCCCGAAGAACCTCATCGCGGGCCTCACTCGCGACTGGATCATGCTCCGTCTGGAGGAGGGATATCCAGAGTCGCTCTTTGACACGCTGCTGTCTGATGCGCTGATCGCAGCGCTGGACACCAACGAGTTTGCTGAAGCTTTTCGCCTAGAGCACCTTAAGGCGCGGATGGTCGGGGGCAGTCAGTACCAGATGCAGAGCGACGACATGGCCAGGCTGATCTCGTTCACGTTGATCCTGACCGAAGAGGATGGCGTCGTGCGAGAGGCTGTGGCCTCCAGGCATGAGGCGGACATTTTGCGGCTTGCCGCGCTCGGATTGGCCCTGCGTGCTCGAGGCGACGAGATTGTGGCCGAAGCGTGTGGTGAAGAGGCGCTTCGACGGTACAGAGGCCTGAGCCGTTTCTCCAGCAGATACTCGTCTAGTGCCGGCTCAGATGAATTCCAGTTCCTCATTGACGCATTTGCGCGGCTTGGTGCCATCGGTGCGACCCCTACAGCGCTGGCCCGGCTAGTTTCCGAAAACGGGCCGGTCGTTTGGCTGCCGCGAGTCCAGATGCTTGTTGAAGAAGGCAATTTGGATGACTTGATGGCGGCTGCTGCTTCGCTCGCCTCTGGTGAAAGCAAGAAAATCATCAGCGATGCGTGCGTCCGCGCGGCGGCGACCGCTGGAGTGAGCATCGCGGAGCGCGATGACTTCAATGACCTTGACCGAACCCCCTTCGTCGCTGCCGTAGAAGTGGCTAGCACGCGGGCCTCCAAGCCGTTGAATGGGCCAATTCCCATTGAATGGCTCGAGGGCAACTACTACGAGCGAAAGGAAGATCTGGCGACACTCGCGCACCACTGGTTTTTCAGCGCAGTTCAACTGAGCCTGTGCATGGCAGCGGAAGGTCAGACTGCCTTTGAGTTCGTGCGGGCCCCCGTCTATGAAGACAGGAAGAATATCACCGACTTTCTCAACGCGCTCTCTGTGGCCGCAGCGCAGGTTGCGCATCGTTGGTGGCGAGGAGAGTTCGTGGACTTCCATGAGCTGTTCGAGTTGCTCAAGATGGTGGAGTTCAGGCGTTTCAGGCAAAGCCATGACGCGAGCTCTGCGGCCGAGGACTTCCGGAGTGCGCTGCATCGCATTGCCTGCGACATCCGTCTGGGCAGCATCCTGCTGGATCACTTCGACAACGTAGCCCTGACTGAAGAAACCATGGAAGCGGCCGGGCAGCAGGCTTGGTTTGACAGCGCGTCCTTCCGCACCCAGTACGCGACCGGAATATTGACGAGGATGAGCGACGATGCGGCAGCGGCGTTCGTCCAGTCCCAGCGTGGCCTGCTTGATGCTGAGATCCGCCAGGAAACTAGCGTGCATCTTCAGACACCGCTCCAGCTCTGTGCCATCGCGTTAGCCCATGGGTTGAGCAACAGCGCTCGCGAGTTGTGCAAGCAGACGTGGGAGCTGACAACCGGTTATGCGCATCGCAAGGATCCTACGCTGAACAACACGGTCGATGCCATCGGCTACCTTGTCGATGTCGCACCTAACGACGCTCGTCGGTTGCTCGGCCTTATTGCGCCGCAAGTCCACCACGTCTTGGACTACACCGATGGGAAGGGCACCAGACATGTTCTGGCCGCCGCCGATCGACTGCTTGCGAAGTTGAAGCCGTCAGCTCTCGTGATCAAGTACGAGGAGCACACGCACGCAGGCGACTGGTCACAAGCGGAAGACAGTCTGCGGGAGTACGTGGTGCAAGGCCTCAAGGGCGGTTGGCCCTTGGATGCGTTGATGCGAACCGGACTGAACCCGGAGATCCATGACGCGCTGAAGCGACTTACCCAGGAAGGCAGCTCAAGCGCTGCGGAGCGGCTTCGCGTCTTTCGCGAGCACATCGGTTGGGATATCGGCCTACTGCAGCGAGTGGAGCATCCCGGCAGCGATAGCGAGAGCAAGCCTTACATGGGCGATGTCACAATCTTTGCGCCGGAACAATTCGGTGACCTGCTCGATAATCTATCGACCAGCTACAACGAGAAAGTGAGGCTTCTTCGTGTGTGGTATCAGCACTGGGACAACGCTGGGCAGGGAAAGCGACTGCTAGCCGCACTCGACGGCTTGCTTCTGTCAGAAGAGGGGCGGCGCAGAGACGTCCTGGTGTTGTCCGACCTGGGCTTTCAGACGAGACGCAAGCTTAGTGGCGCAAAGGCGGCATGGAAGTACCTTGTCCAGGCGCACATCCATAATGGTGCTTGGATCGGGTTTGCCGAGAACCTAGAGAAGACCTGCAGCAGGCTCGATTTGGTCGTCAAACACTATCCACAGCGCTGCGACGAGTTCGTGGCTGCGACAACCTACGGCATGTTCGGTGACCCCGAACCGCCACGTGTAGCGCCCACGGAAGTGATGGTCTACTTCTATGCGCGACAAAAGCGGATCGCGGAGGCTGTGAAGTTCGCCGAGACACTGGTCAACTGCGTCATTGAGGACACCCGCACCCTGCCGTTGGAGCAGCCTCGCTGGGCGGCCGAGTTGGTCTTAGCAACGGTATCGGAGGCTTGATGGACGAGCTTCGCATCCTCATTGCCCGGCTTAGTTGGCCGTCGACGTCTACAAGGTGGTGGACCATGCAGGAGCTGGCAGCCCGGCTAGGTGAGCCAGATTTGAGGGACGAAACCGTGTCCGCGCTGCTTCACCTGCTGAGCTCGCGCAAGCTTGAGGCTGAAGTGGTCGAGGTCCTGTGTATCTACTGGATGGCGGCACAAGCATACGGCTACTCACCCACTTCCAAGCTGGTTGAGAGCATCCCGAGGTCATCCATCCTTTCGGACCTGCTACTGGAAAGCTTTGGTCTGTTGTCAGAAGGCGAGGACGAAGGGCTGGAGGAGGTGCCCGAGGAGTTCGTGATCCCCCAGGACTTTGACGGCGTGCAAGGCTCAGATCTGCCCCGGATCTTCCGGACTTCCATGGGAAGGCTTGAGAACCATACGAGGCTGCCGTTCGTCCGGCAGATGGCCTTTGAGTGGATGGCGAACCGCGCCGCCTACCCAGACGCTCCGTTCCAAGGAGACCCCTGGCATTTCTTGCGGCCCATGGGTGAAGGTTTTGTCGGACAGCTATCCTCGCGGACTGCTCTTCGCGCCATTTCCGCCTACCTTCGCACGCTGGCGGTTGCCGAAGATTTGTGGGGTATGCCAACGGATCTGGCGGAAGAAAGGGCTCTATTGGCTTTACCTGTTCATCCGACCTTAGCCTTGCTCAGACCTCTGCGCCCGGTTTGGTTCCCTGCAACAACCGACTTCGACGGTAATACCGAGGCAATCGAAGTGTCTTTGCGAGCTCTGATTAGTCGCGTACAAGCAGCGCGGCCAGGGGACGAGCTGATTGCATTCAGCTCACCAATCGTGATGTCGATGGAGAGGTGCGTGGAGGTTTCGGTTGTCCGATGGTCGCAAGCCCTGGGCAGTATCATCCCTAAGATGGACTTGGCTGCGCATTTGGCGAACTTCTGGTCGGACGGGCAGGTACTTCGCAGTGCGGCTCCAGCGCCACTGAGCACGACGACTCTCCTAGCACCACCCCATCTTTACGAACTGATAGATGAGAAATGCAAGGCCTGGCCACTTGCCAAGCCGCTCGATTTTGATCGCATAGGCTATCTTCAGCATGATCTATATCCCGGGCGGCTCTTTTTGCCAACGCTACCTGATTCCGACCAAGTCGAGCTAACACCTCATGGTAGGCAGTTGGAGGTCAAGGTAGACGAGCAGGTTATTGCAGACCTCTGTTATTGGAATGCGGGATGGGGAGCTGCGCGCCCAATGCAGTTCGGAGGCAGCTGCGGTACTGCACTCACTTCACGAGGCACTGGCTATCGGGAAATGGTTGTCTCAAAGGAAGGAACGGTGCGCTCGTTCTATCTTTGGCAGGTGAGAACACTGCACCGAGACAACACCTTTGACAGGTTTAGCCAAGTGCTGGAGGTAGGCGCTATGTTCGTTTAGTGAGCCCCTCTTACTGTTTATAACTGCGTATGCCCTATCGCAACTGGCTGGTTTGGATCCGACGCTTACGACCGCCAGATCGAGAATCAGCTAGCTGCTGGCGGGAAGTGTCGGTTTCCGGCCCAGAGTGTGTAAAAACGCCAGGACGGATTTCCGTCAGCGTCTATATCGGACCTTTCTCGGGCTTAGAGCCTGATCAAGCTTATGACCGTTGCGGATAGCGCATGAGACAGTCTAGCAACGCCCTGGAGGCCTCTCAGAGGCAGCATGGGTGAGTAAAGCACGAGCTTTTACGCTGTCAGAGCCTCTAGCAAGCTGACGGTGCCTATGATTTTCATCACCCGTTTCAGGTTGTAGGCGAGCACATTCAGGCTCATCTCAGCACTCACCCCATTGAGCTTCCGCGTCAGGAAGTGTGACGCGCCCATCCATTGTTTGAGCGTCCCGAAGGGATGTTCAACGGTTCGTTTTCGAACCTTCATCATCTCGGGTGCTCTGCTGAGCCGGTGCTGCATTTCTTCCAGCACTGCTTCATGCTCCCAGCGCCGAATTCGCCGCTGCTTGCTCGGCGTGCACTGCGATTTCAGTGCGCAGCTTTGGCAATTTGAACTCCAGTACCGATGCAGTTTCATGCCTTTCTCAACACTGGAGAATCGCCATATCAGCACCTCTCCAGCCGGGCAGATGTATTCATTTGTCGTAGCGTCATAGATGAACGCATCGTTGTTGAAACGGCCATCGGCTTTGGCTGCTGAGGTCATTGGCTTGGGTACATAGGCGACGATGCCTGCGTCGTGGCAAGCCAGGATTTGCTCACTCTTGAAGTACCCACGGTCAGCTACCACCGACAGATTTTCTGTTCCCATCGCCTCGCGGGCTTGCTTGGCCATAGAGCTTAGCTGGTCGCGGTCGGATCCGACGTTGGTCACCTCATGAGCGACGATCAAATGGTGCTTGGTGTCGACCGCTGTCTGCACGTTGTAGCCAACGATTCCTGTCCCGCGGGTCATCATGGAACGAGCGTCTGGATCGGTCAGTGATACCTGTTTGTCCGGTAATTCATTGAGCTGAGCTTCGATTGACTGAAGCTCCTTCATTTGCACCTTCAACTTGGCGATTCTTTCTTCCAGGCGCGCGACATTGGCGTCAGAGCCAGGACGATCCTGTTGATCGGCAGCATCGAGCGAAGACAGGTACCGGCTAATACTCGCTTCTATTTCCTCCATCCGGCGCTTCAACTTGGCGCTGGTGAAATTGCGATCTCGGTTGTTGGACGCCTTGAATTTGCTGCCATCGATGGCGATCAGACTCTCGCCAAACAATCCCAATTGCTGGCACAGCAAAACGAACTGACGGCAGACGCCACGGATAGCCTTACCGTTGTCCTTCCGAAAATTAGCGATAGTCTTGAAATCAGGCATCAAACGTCCGGTCAGCCACATCAACTCCACGTTGCGCTGTGCTTCCCGCTCAAGACGCCGGCTGGATTGAATCCGGTTGAGGTAACCGTAGATGTATATCTTCAGCAGGATCGAGGGGTGATAAGCAGGCCGACCAGTATCAGCGGGGATGGCACTTTCAAAACCCAGCTTCACTAGGTCGAGTTCGTCGACAAAGACATCGACCACTCGAACCGGGTTGGTATCGTTGACGTAGTCGTCGAGGCTCTCGGGCAGTAAGGTGCTTTGGCCTCGATGCTCACCTTGAATGAAGCGCTTCATGAACGATCCTTGCGATGAAATCCTGGGAAATCATAGCAAGGTTTTGAGACAGCGTTTTTACACACTCTGGGCCAAAAGCGGACGCCCCAATACGCCTATGAAACTGATGGCGGCTCAGCCTGCGTGCGCATTGCGCCCTCTTCTTCTGCAAGAAAACTTGGGGGCAGATGGTAGTTTTTACCGAGCCTAAGCTCAGGCACGGCACGATAACAAGCTCTAGAAGGGTCACGACGGATTGTTCTTTTAACCCTGTTGTCTGCGCGTTGCTCACCCCCGGTACGGGTCTCCTGTCAAATACGCCTGATAAAGGTCGTCAAACAACATGTTGGTATGCTGCAGTAGCGCGTCATCATCATCACAGCGCTCCTTGGCCCCGAGCAGCATGAGTTTTAACCCTACTGCCTCTGGAACGGGGGGGCCTCCCACATCCAAGTAATGAACTAGCTCTCCAATCCTGCTTAAACCCGGTTGAGTCTCAAGACTGAAACTCATTAGCAGCACTTCAAAGGTGACCTTGTCATCAACATGGGTGAAGTAAGCTCCGTCAAAATCATACCCTAGCGCATCTGGCGTGCACTGGTTTGGGTGTTCTAGCCACACGAAGCGAGCCTCGGGATCAATAAAGCGCTGGATTAACCAAGCCGATGCTAGCCGATCCACCCAAGGGCGGCGCCGCGTGGCCCAACATCTACCGATAAATGCAGAGCGCTCAAGCCGTGGGATCTCGGCTTGATTCGGCTGGGGCTCGTCAGGCACAAAGCAACGATTAAACACGGTCTCCGCATCTGCCATGGCTGTGATGGCTTGCGCGCTTCCTGCGCCTGGGAAAAAATCGATCTCCACAATGCTTTGCAAGCGTCTCTGTAGCTGGGTCAATTGACGCTGTGCTTCGCGCTCCTCCAACTGGGGGCATGCCTGCTGCCAGTCGACCACCGCTGCCCGTAAAGCTTGAAAATCTGGCGTTCGATCAAAGAGCGAAGGCAAAGCATCGAGGCTATCTATGGCTGAATCGTCTATATCAATCAGCAGCGCGCTGCCTCCCAGCACCCTGATTTCACTAGCCTGCTGCTCCAGCGCCTCTCTCCGCGATGGGCTAGCAGGCAGCAAGTAGACGCCATCTCTGAGTACCGCAACACCTAAGCTACGAAGAGCGCGCCATATCCTCATACGGGGTGTTCCCGCACGCCCGCTGAGACGCATGACCAATATTAACCAGCGCTGCACGTTATCAGTCATAACGACCTCTCGTTGTATGCATTACACTAATGTTATAAATTCTACAAAAAAGCTACCATCATTAAAGAGTGTGCCATGCCGCCGAACATTGAATCCCCCCATCAGGTACCGTTTCGTGAGGCCGTTAGGGTCTGGCTACGAATCGCATTATTGAGCTTCGGCGGCCCCGCCGGCCAAATAGCTGTGATGCATCGCATCCTTGTCGAAGAAAAAAAATGGATTGGCGAGCGCCGTTTTCTGCACGCGCTCAACTACTGCATGATGCTGCCGGGGCCAGAAGCGCAGCAGTTGGCTATTTATATCGGTTGGCTTATGCATCGCACCAAAGGTGGCTTGGTCGCGGGCAGCCTCTTTGTGCTACCAGGTTTCATCGCCATTCTAGCACTGAGCTACCTGTATGCAGCCTTGGGCAATGTTGGAGCTGTTGAGGGACTCTTCTTTGGTCTAAAAGCGGCGGTGCTGGCAGTGGTGCTTAACGCAGTCCTACGTATAGGCAAGCGAGCACTGAAAAATTGGGTAATGCTTGGTATCGCCTTTGCGGCTTTTATCGCCATCTTCCTTTTTGAGGTGGGGTTTCCACTGATTATTCTAAGCGCTGCTCTTCTAGGGTATTGGGGCGGGAAGCGCGGCATGACTGCCTTTGAAGTGGGCGGTGGCCATGGAAGTGCTGACGAGTCAGTCCTTAGCGACAGAGACTCCATACTCGGCGAAGGTCTGCCTGCTCACGCAAGTCCCAATCGCCAGTGGTCGCTACGCATGTCAGCCACCCTACTGCTGCTGTGGCTAACGCCAGTCGTGCTGCTGTTGGCAATGTTTGGTAGCGAGAATGTATTCAGCCAGATTGCTCTCTTTTTCAGCAAGATGGCGGTGGTGACCTTTGGGGGTGCTTACGCTGTGTTGGGCTACGTTACTCAAGAGGCGGTGCAAAATTACGGGTGGTTGGCACCGGGCGAAATGCTCGATGGCCTCGGCATGGCGGAGACTACCCCGGGCCCGTTAATTCAAGTTGTGCAGTTTGTTGGGTTCATGGGTGCTTATCGTGAGGCCACAGGCCTTGATCCCTTACTGGCAGCGACGCTTGCTGCGCTGCTAACTACTTGGGTTACGTTCGTTCCTTGTTTTCTTTGGATATTTTTAGGGGCTCCGTATGTGGAGCGTCTAAGTGACAACCGCGCCCTGAGCTCTGCGCTGTCAGCCATTACCGCAGCGGTAGTCGGGGTTATCCTCAACCTAGCCATTTGGTTTGGGTTCCACGTTATTTTTGCTGAAGTAGGCGAATGGCACGTTATGGGAGCGCGTGTGTTGGCGCCCGACTTAGAGTCCCTCAATGTACTGGCGTTGTTACTGGCTGGGGGCGCCATGGTCGCGATCTTCCATTTCAAAGTTGGCATGATCAAAGTGCTGGCAGGGTGCGCGCTTCTTGGTGTCTTAGCTTCTCTTGTAGCTTTTTAGCCGGCAGGTCGCTTTATTGGGGTCGGCGACCACTATGAGTGGGTCACCGATAATCGGTATCCAGATCAGCAGGAGCAACCAGCGGCCAAAGCGATGACAAGCCTGCTGGGCTTTTTGCAACGTGCTCTCGCTACCCGGAAAGTAGCGGTTTTGTCGATAGCGCTGTATAGAGCAGCCCAGCAGCCAGTTGCGCGCGGTGCTAAGCACATTGCCGGTGGTCACCGCCGTCAATAATGCCTAGGCAGCATAACGATTTGTCGGCAACAGCCCGACCAGCAACGCTTCAGACTGCATCGGCAGTAGCGTGGCGGCGCCGAATGCTGCGAGGAAAAGTCCAAGATAGCCGGAGAGCTCTAGCCATGCTTCAGGCATTGAGCCCGGTCCAGCCGTGAATGCCGATATATATTCCCACCCCGATGATCAGTACGCTGGAAAAATAAGGGGCGCGGCGTGCCAACGTGCTGAGCCAGGGCCAACGATTGGATGCTTGTCGTGCGCCGATGGCGGCAGCGGCGCCGACAGTGACCAGCGTGATTGCCAAACCAATACTGAAGCACAACACCAGTGCCGCCCCCAGCGTGACTTCCTTCACCTGCAGGCAGAGCAGCAACACGGTAATCGCCGCCGGGCAGGGGATTAAACCACCGGTCAGACCGAACAGCATGATCTGACCGGTACTGACATTGCCATTACTGAAACGCGTGCGGATGTCTTGGGCATGCGCCCGTTCGTGAGCATCCTGGTAACCTTCCAGCGACAGCTCAAGCCCTGCAGGTTTGATATGATCGTGGTTATGGACATGTTCATGTTCATGATGGTGGTTGTGGTGCTGATGCGCGCTAGCCTCCTCGAACTGCCATGTTTGTTCGCCCCGCCAGGTGCGCCACAGCATCCACAGGGCGATAAGAATAATGATGGCGGCGCTGGCAAGCTGGAAGTAGGGTTCGGTGGTGTCGGTGTCGAGGTTTTCCCCCAGATACATGCCGAACATGGCCACTAACCAGACCACCGCCGTGTGGGAAAGCGTCGCCGCTAATCCAAGCAAAACCGCCTGTTTTACCGTGCCGCGAATAGCCACAATGAACGCCGCCATCATGGTTTTTGAATGGCCCGGCTCCAGGCCATGCAGAGCGCCCAGCAGAATCGCGGTTGGAAAGTATAACCAGGCCTGGGAGGCCCCCTGCTGCAGTAGTTCGGCGAAACTCGACATGAAAAAAACCTGCTGGGAAAGTCTTAGAGGTATTTGGTGATTTGCTTGAAATCTTCCAGTGGTGCCCGTTCACCGCCGGAAAGCGCCTCTACCGTGTGCTCCAAACAGTGGTCAATATGGTCCTGAATAAGCGTTCGCTTGGCTTGACAGACCGCCTTTTCTACTGCGTGCAACTGTTGTGCAATATCGACACAGGGGCGGCTGCTTTCAATCATAGTGATGATGCTACGTAGGTGACCCTCAGCACGCTTCAATCTTTTAACGATATCGCCATGACTTAAGTGTTGGTGCCCCTCTCCTTGTTCGCTCATGTCTTGAGTCTCATGTCTCGATGAATTATGCTCGCATCCTATCCCCCCGGAGGGGATACGGTCAATCCGTCGAATCAGCGGTAACAACTAGCCCCAGGCAGTGGACCCTCGAGATATGCCCAGCAAGTCCATCAGCGCCAAGATGATATTTTCCCTCGCTCTCGTGATCATGATGGCTTGGGTCGGGCATAGCTCGGCATTCGTGAATGGCTCCAGCCCGCCCGCATGGGGCGACAAGCATGCTCACACGCATGTACACGGCAGTAATGTTCCAGCGTGCACAATCTGTGCGGATCATTTCCATTCATCGCTGACTGCCGATCACGTGCACGAAACGCCGCACCTGAATATGCTTCTGGGCCTAAGTGCCCAATCGAAGAGTGCGGCGCTTCTGTGTGACGCAAGCAGTTTTGTGCCTGCGGCGCCCATCTTTTTAGTCAAGCGGCCTCCACGTCCTGACCTGGTGTGCTGACAACGCCGTCATGCGGCTCATAACCACCGTAATTCAGGACTTAATCATGCATTCTTTTTCAGGAAGCGATTCGGGCAGATCCTTCGTACGATCAAATCGCTCGCTATTGCTGTTACTACTGTTCACCGCGCTGATGTGTATCGGTATCTCTGACGCATTTGCCCACGCTGTGGCCGAGGGCGACAAGGGCTACATTCAGGAAATCACTGGCGTGAACCTCATAGCCTTCATGTACCTCGGGGCCAAGCACATGGTCACCGGTTATGATCATCTGCTGTTTCTGTTGGGGGTGATTTTCTTCCTCTACCGCATGCAGCACATCGCTATCTATGTAAGCCTGTTTGCTGTTGGACACTCGCTCACCATGCTGCTGGGCGTGTACTTCAATCTCGGTATCAACAGCTACATCATCGACGCGATCATCGGCCTATCCGTGGTCTACAAGGCGCTGGACAACCTGGGCGCGTACCAGCGCTGGTTTGGCTTTCAACCCAACACCAAAGCCGCCACCTTGATCTTTGGCTTGTTTCACGGCTTTGGCCTGTCGTCGAAGATTATCGAATACGACATCTCCCCGGATGGGCTGGTGCCGAACCTGCTCGCATTCAACGTCGGCGTGGAAATGGGTCAGCTGATTGCCTTGGCCATGATCCTGATTGCAATGAGCTTCTGGCGTAAGACTGATGGCTTCTTCCGTCATGCCTACACCTCCAACGTAGCAATGATGGGCGCCGGATTTTTGCTCATCGGCTATCAACTTACCGGCTACTTTATCGCTTAATTCTGGAGACATTCATGTACAACACCGATATGCCATCACGCGCTGAACTACCCAGTACCGCAAAACTGATTCGCTCTACCATCATCTCCGCCATCGTTGCACTGGTGCTTCTGGTGACCGTCGTCATGCCCGCGGAATACGCGATGGACCCGACGGGTGTAGGCCGCCTGCTGGGTTTGACGGATATGGGGGAGATCAAACAGCAACTTGCCGATGAAGCCGCTGCTGATGAAGCCGCGCAGTTGACGGCGGTGCCTTCCGCAGCTCAAGAGCTCTCACCAGAGCCGGCGGCCCCGGTTCAACAGACAGTTGCTGCCCCTGAACCACAGGCTGAGCCCGCTGTTGCAACGCCTGCTACAGCGCAGCCGGAATGGCAGGATGAGGTGCGTGTAGTGCTTACCCCTGGCGAGGGCACGGAGTACAAGCTGACTATGGAAGAAGGTGCAGTTGCCAGCTTTCATTGGGCATCCGAGGGCGGCCCCGTCAACTTCGATACCCACGGTGATGGCGGTGGCCAGTCCATTTCTTATGAGAAGGGCCGTGGCGTTGCAGAGGATGAGGGCGAATTGACGGCCGCGTTCACCGGTAACCATGGCTGGTTTTTCCGTAACCGGAACAGTAACGATGTAACCATGGTGCTTCGCACTCGCGGCGACTACGGTGAGTTAAAGCGGGCGATGTGAAGCGGAAGACCTGATTCGGTTCAGTCACGCCCCCAAGCCAGTCCCAAATTGAGGCTGGCTTGGTAGCCATAAACGTGTGCTTCTGGTGGATATTGAAAAGCTTCCTTCACATCTGTTGGGCTGTTGTCCGCTTCTGGCCCAGAGTGTGTAAAAACGCCAGGACGGATTTCCGTCAGCGTCTATATCGGACCTTTCTCGGGCTTAGAGCCTGATCAAGCTTATGACCGTTGCGGATAGCGCATGAGACAGTCTAGCAACGCCCTGGAGGCCTCTCAGAGGCAGCATGGGTGAGTAAAGCACGAGCTTTTACGCTGTCAGAGCCTCTAGCAAGCTGACGGTGCCTATGATTTTCATCACCCGTTTCAGGTTGTAGGCGAGCACATTCAGGCTCATCTCAGCACTCACCCCATTGAGCTTCCGCGTCAGGAAGTGTGACGCGCCCATCCATTGTTTGAGCGTCCCGAAGGGATGTTCAACGGTTCGTTTTCGAACCTTCATCATCTCGGGTGCTCTGCTGAGCCGGTGCTGCATTTCTTCCAGCACTGCTTCATGCTCCCAGCGCCGAATTCGCCGCTGCTTGCTCGGCGTGCACTGCGATTTCAGTGCGCAGCTTTGGCAATTTGAACTCCAGTACCGATGCAGTTTCATGCCTTTCTCAACACTGGAGAATCGCCATATCAGCACCTCTCCAGCCGGGCAGATGTATTCATTTGTCGTAGCGTCATAGATGAACGCATCGTTGTTGAAACGGCCATCGGCTTTGGCTGCTGAGGTCATTGGCTTGGGTACATAGGCGACGATGCCTGCGTCGTGGCAAGCCAGGATTTGCTCACTCTTGAAGTACCCACGGTCAGCTACCACCGACAGATTTTCTGTTCCCATCGCCTCGCGGGCTTGCTTGGCCATAGAGCTTAGCTGGTCGCGGTCGGATCCGACGTTGGTCACCTCATGAGCGACGATCAAATGGTGCTTGGTGTCGACCGCTGTCTGCACGTTGTAGCCAACGATTCCTGTCCCGCGGGTCATCATGGAACGAGCGTCTGGATCGGTCAGTGATACCTGTTTGTCCGGTAATTCATTGAGCTGAGCTTCGATTGACTGAAGCTCCTTCATTTGCACCTTCAACTTGGCGATTCTTTCTTCCAGGCGCGCGACATTGGCGTCAGAGCCAGGACGATCCTGTTGATCGGCAGCATCGAGCGAAGACAGGTACCGGCTAATACTCGCTTCTATTTCCTCCATCCGGCGCTTCAACTTGGCGCTGGTGAAATTGCGATCTCGGTTGTTGGACGCCTTGAATTTGCTGCCATCGATGGCGATCAGACTCTCGCCAAACAATCCCAATTGCTGGCACAGCAAAACGAACTGACGGCAGACGCCACGGATAGCCTTACCGTTGTCCTTCCGAAAATTAGCGATAGTCTTGAAATCAGGCATCAAACGTCCGGTCAGCCACATCAACTCCACGTTGCGCTGTGCTTCCCGCTCAAGACGCCGGCTGGATTGAATCCGGTTGAGGTAACCGTAGATGTATATCTTCAGCAGGATCGAGGGGTGATAAGCAGGCCGACCAGTATCAGCGGGGATGGCACTTTCAAAACCCAGCTTCACTAGGTCGAGTTCGTCGACAAAGACATCGACCACTCGAACCGGGTTGGTATCGTTGACGTAGTCGTCGAGGCTCTCGGGCAGTAAGGTGCTTTGGCCTCGATGCTCACCTTGAATGAAGCGCTTCATGAACGATCCTTGCGATGAAATCCTGGGAAATCATAGCAAGGTTTTGAGACAGCGTTTTTACACACTCTGGGCCGATAGCCGTCAGTTGCGACAGCCAAGTGTTGGCCAGAACTAGGTGTCCAGTGGCGTCTAGGAAGCTGGAAGCTATTCAGTCAGCTTTACCCTAGTAAGGTTGAGACGGGCTTCTCGCATTCTAAGCCGCGCTCGCGGAGGGCTTGCAGATACGGCTTGCGGGCGACCCCTCCGTCTCGCGTAAAAGTCGACATCGCTCTGATGAGCGTCTCGTCGCTCCATTTCCTATAGGTTTCAAGCAAGATCTTTTCCGTATCCATGCCAATCCTTAGCTGGTTTCTCTGAATTAGGTTATACCAATTCGGGCCGCCCATCACTGCCGGATATGCATTTCCGTTCCGACACTTGAATCAGCTAACAGCCCCCAACGCTGGGTTTTGGCCGGTTGCGAACGGTGGCCACTGGCAGGTGTTCGGTTGGTGTCCGCATAGGTGGCATTTCCTGTATCCTCTGCTCGCTAGCTCCGAGAACTCGTTGGCATATAGCCTCTCCTTGGAGACACCTGAAAGCCCGCCTTAACGGCGGGCTTTTTTGTATCGATCTATACGGACCAGCGAAGGACGCCTGTCAGCCAAAAAGCAGCATCCATGACCGGCTGTATTCGGCAAAAAGGTAGTCATTGCAATGATTCCATTGCGCGATAACTGGGTTAATATACAGTTCTACGTATGATCTGCTCGCAAGGAGGACTTGATGCTCCCTTCGAATGATACGGTGGAAATCAGAACGCTCGACGAATTGTTATCCCTTTACGAGATTGTTTTGAATAGCACCTTAACGAAGGATCAGTACCGAACCCCCTTGCGGCCTTACCGGCTGATTCAACTCGAGGCCAGCTGCCAGTACCAAAAGAACGGGAAGCGATGTTCCCAGCTGCATCAGCATGGCTTCGTGGTCGAGCGGAGCGACGGCTCGAAGGTGCTGATTGGGAATTGCTGTGCTCTGAATCACCTTGGTCTGAATGATGAGCAGGTCAGGGGAGAGTTCAAAAAGCTAAGCGCCACAGAACGACAAAGCATACGCCGGCATAAAGTCGAAACTATGCTCAAGCAGCGGGAAGGCTTCATCGGCAGGGTGCGGGCTACGACTATCAAGTTCAGAGGTCTGCAGAATCAAGTCAGTTTGATTCTTTCCACTCTGCCCGCCGAAGTGGGCGACGTTCTGATTGATCGCTGGAAGAGGAATGCATTTGAGGTTTCTTGGGAGTACCTTCTCATCAAGAAGGGCGTGGACGAAAATGGGAACCCATATGAAGAGCGGAACTGGTATTCGCATTCCTTTGGCAAACTCAAAGGTTTGGGCCTGTGGTTGCAGCTGGATCAGCAGTTGTATCAGGAGATCTTGCTGGGCCTACGTCGGCAACTAGAAGCGATTCCCACGAATGCTCGCTTGAGCCAAGCGGAGTTGGAACTTGCGGAGATCGCTTTCAAACAAATGGCGACTTTGGAGGCAGTTGAGCGTGAGTTGCAGGTGCAGGCCACGCTGTTGGAGGATTTCTGTAGGCTGACGAACCTGCGACTTGCGATTCAGGTTGTGAGTAACCACAAGGTTCGGGCTGAAACGGTAAAGGCTGTGCATCAACTTAGCGGTGAGCCCGGTAGCATGGCTCCCGAGAAGTACATTGCTGAGATCGACCTGGCGCTGAAACGAAAGTACACGGCGGGTGGTCTCCGCATTGCCTCTTGACTCTACTAGCGCCTCATCCCGAATCCCTTACGTGAGTATAGATGCAACGCTCATAAAAATTAGGGGTTGTAGGCTGAGATACGAGGCAGCCTTGGTAGGTTCCCTTTGTTGAAAGCCAGGCAAAGCGATACGAACGGGCACGGGCTAAGGCGAATTTAACCACTACAGTTCACACCATTGCCGATTGACATCGCAGATTCCGAGCATTACGGTCTGAATCGAACCAGTTCAAAATTAAGAGCAACATGATAGATTACGCTCAAGAGCATGGCCATGCGGACGAAAAAGCTAAACATGCGATCGGTCTGCGCGTGGCTGTTACGATCCTTGAGCGTTGGCAAGCGAACCAAAAACAGATCCAACGAGTGTTGCGCATTTCTCGCCCAGCCCTGCATCGAGCAAAGACTGGAGCAACCGTGTCGAGGCTCGATTGTGACCAGCTCACGCGCATCAGCATGGTGCTGAACATGCATGCAACAATGCGTACGGTTTTTGAAAACCCAGCGAACGTCTACGGTTTTATGGGGTTTAAAAATGGCAACGAGTTTTTTAACGGGCGATCACCGCTGGATATAATTGCGCAGGGTAATATGATGGCCTTTATTGAAACATATCGGCGAATCGATGGTATGCGCAACGGTCTTTGGTAACGGCTGAGAGGCCCCTTCTACGGATTTTGATCAGCCAGCCAGGCACTAGAAATAGGATTGCTTGTGAGGATTTTCCACGAAATCTCTAAATTGAGGATGGCGCGGCCGGGTTGCTGATCAGCTCGTCCGCCAGCGACCAATCCATAAATGGCAGCAATTGAGCGATGTTCCTCGCATCATCAATCCCACGGTGTTGCTGGCCGTCAAATTCAAGGCCATGGAAAGCCAGGGCGCTGGCAAGACTGGTTTTTTTGCGTTGTTTGGTTGTGCGTCGCCAGAGTTTTTTTAGATTGAGGTGCGGAAGGTGCAGTAGCTTTGAATCTGCGTTATCGAAGGCGCATTGAGCGGTAAGGTGATTGATGTCGTAGTTGCCCCAGCTGGACCAGTGCAAATCAGTACCGCAGCTATCAAGCCAAGCATTCATTTGCACAACAACACCTGGCAGCGTCTGTGCTCTGTCAACCATGTCCTGAGTAATATGAGTCAGGTCTGTGCAAAATTTACTCAGTACTGGCCGGCGTTCCGGCCGCACGATGAAAGAACGTACATTCAATACGGCGCCAGATCGATTAGCCAGAGCACAGCCAATCTCGATAATTTGCATGTTGTGGATAGTCTGCCGCTGACCTTCCAGCGTTGCTGAGTCCCAGCAAGTCGCTTCAAGGTCAACGATAAGGATTGGCGAGAGCTTGTCTGACATACCCTAGTCCTTGAAAAAGTTGTTGGGGTTCTACCTCGTTTCCAAGAAGGGCTCTAAAACGGTATGTCAGTGCTACTGGGATCAATGTTGATATCGCTCACACCACCGAATTGTGGCACCTCACCACCGAGCTTACGAATCGCTTTTGCCATCTCAGCGTTCAGATACAGGAGCGACATGTAGCGGCTACGCGCAATATCTAGGTCACGCTTCAGCATCTCAATTTGAGCCGTCTGGCGAGGGTTGTCTTGGATGCGTTTCCTGGAAGCGGTGCGCGGTTCCGAGGACGCCGTTGCAATCGACTCAATTAACGCCTCGAAACCAGGACGATTACGAATGCTACCGCGCTTACGGCCTGCCTCTAATGCGACCGTGTCCTTATTAATCTCACTGCCTTTTGCTAAGCGCTCTGGCTTGTTCTGTTTTAGACGCTCTAAAGCGGCGAAGTATTCCTTAACGGTTGGGGTCAGCGTCATACTGTTTCCTCCGCAGGCTCCAGGTACCTTTGTGTGACGTGTAGAATTTCTGCTTCTATCGCCTTGTAGGGCTTGCTCTTTGGCGACATCATTTCTTGTTCAAAGCGAAGGTTTTCCACGTAGGCTTTGAGCTTGTCTGTCTTGAGGATCGCATCTGCACAACTGCTTGTGCAGGGCAAGACAACATCGATACCAAAATGAGGGCAGACGCCTTTGAGCATGCAGCCACCAACAGGTGTCTCTTTGAACGAGAGTCGGCCTTGCTTTATGGCCTTCTCGGTCTCTGCTCGGCTGCTCAGCATTTTGGGCAATTTCCCTCTATCTTTGGCAAGCCGGATCTCTGTGCCCTTAGGGCCTTTCAGGGTTTCAGACGCTTGAATCACGCTTTCATGGAAGCGCAGGCTTGCATTGAACTGCTTCGCTTCTCGAAAGGCAGACAGGACACTACTATTGTCGATAGGCTTGCCATCCTCATCGATCAAAAAACTGTTCGCGTAGGAGGAGTTCTCACCATAGTACGCCGTCATTGTTGCAGATAGATGTTTGTACGGGTTCTACCCCGTTTCCACGGACGGTTATAAAACGACTGTGAGTTTCCGATCCTGAGCAGCAACTCTACGTCGCATCCTGGGATTATGGAACCGCTCGATGTATTCAAACAGATCAGCTCTCGCTTCGTCCTGCGTACGGTAACGCCGATGGTGTACTCGCTCTCGTTTCAGCA
>Ga0208794_1000063_pt1 | contig 135676 bp, 131 predicted proteins | sample 32_taG_FD_184106 | JGI IMG/M metagenome (GOLD analysis project Ga0208794, IMG submission 184106) | Marine viral communities from the Gulf of Mexico - 32_GoM_OMZ_CsCl metaG (SPAdes) (version 2) | ecosystem: Environmental > Aquatic > Marine > Oceanic | place: Atlantic Ocean: Gulf of Mexico... | reverse complement strand
TTGCGTCCGGCGGACATCGCTTTCAGCGCACCAAATGGTCAAATAAAACCGCGAACACTTTCGAGTTCTGAAGGGGCAAAGGGCGATGCGAGACGCAGGCCAGCCGTGCCGTCCCGGAGCCAGCGAACATATCCCCCGCGCCAGACGCCGTTCGCCAGCGCGACATGTACGTTCGCAGCATCTGGCAGTGCGCCTTCATAGGTGAAGCCGACGCCGCACTGCGAGATGGAGGTGACTATGATCTCCCTTTCGACCGCTTCTGCCAACAGTCTGGCGGGACAATGGACCCGAAGCCGAAGCGGCCGGTATCCATCCGCTTCCCGCTCCGCGACAAGCTGCTGCAGCACCGCGGCGACGGATATGGATGTATCGAATGCGATGCCGCATCGCCCTTCATCCGACCAGACGACGCGGCCGGGTAAAATAACGCTTTCGGAAAGTGCGATTTTGAGCCTTTCGTTCGGCGCGACCGTCGCATCGGTTTCGAGCAGCATGCCGCGATCCGACATGTTTCTCACGCGCCACAAACCCACGTCATCCGCCCTCAGCACCTTGGCCATCCTGTAGACGGTCAGATGGCGTTCGTCGGCACGTCTTTCGCTCGCGTGCTCCAGCGCTCGCCTGCTCCGAAGGCTCGGCATTTGCCGATGTTTCATGCGACTCTCCCAATCAGGAACCTTGCGCCCAGAAGAGCCCGCGAGCGTCGCTTGTTATGCTTGTTGGTTTAGAGCGTAGCGCGGGAATGCCGCTTCTTCAAATGTTTAACGCGAACAATGATTCAGCATCGGCGCATGCTGTGATGCCATGCGAGCGTCGGCTGGCAGGCAGACACATCGGTCTGCTGGTCGAGTGCATCGGCGATCATCGCCGCGAGCGATTCTTCTGCGCGGATGCGCGCGACCGTGTCTTTCGAACTCAGGTCGCGCCGTATCCATTGCGGCGCGCGCTCCACCACGCGAAGAATGATGTCTGTCAGTTCCCGTGCCATGGCGGACCTATGGCAAGCGGATCGGCGGCGGGCAATGCTTCTGCGGCGAATGCTCGATTGCCTTTACGTTTCCAGATCGCAGCGGCGCCATCCTCGCTTCGAAGCTTGTCCGCGATCCACAGGAACGCCCCGTAGAGTATCGCGCGATCGTCATCGGTCAGGTCGACCAGTTCGGCCTTCACAACGAGGCCGCCGAGTTCGATCAGATGGTGCGTGCGCTCACGCCGCTTGATCTGCCATTCGCGCATCTCGGTCCGCGCCTTCGCCAGATTAAGCCGATGCCGCGCCGCCGTCGTGCGGCGGATCGCCACTCGCGCCGTGTTCAGATCGCGGCGCAGCCTTGCGTGCCGTGCGCTGAAAGAAGACGGCGCCCGCCTTGCGCCAGCCCTCCTTCGCATTTGCATCTTTCGCCGCGACCGCACCGAGCAACGCGCCGGTCAGCATGTCGGTGTCGAGTGCGTCCGCTCCGGTCGCGATGACGAGTTCGCCGAGTTGGCGAACGCGGCGTTCCTTGAGGGTCTTCGCCTTGGCTTCGAGCGCCTTCAATTCCGAATCAATGTCGCGGGGTTTGCGCATCGTGTGTCTCCATTCTGAGGTGATGCGCTCATCATAAAGCGGAGCCTTGCGCGATGCAGCAAGGCGGTCGGGACAATCTGGCACCGCCTAGTCCCTCCCCGGAATTTTTCGGGTGAGGGCGCGCTTATACGTCGTGCCGACGTGGCTTTTGAAGTGTAGATGGATTGCCGCAATGGCAATTTTCCACCTCTCGGTCAAAGTCATCAGCCGCGCTGCCGGTCGCAGCGCCGTGGCTGCCGCCGCCTATCGGTCCGCCGAGCGGCTGCACGACGAGCGGCTCGATCGAGCGCATGACTTCACGAACAAATCGGGCGTTGTGCATTCGGAAGTGTTGCTGCCCGCAGGTGCGTCTGAGACGTGGGGCAACCGCGAGCAGCTGTGGAACGATATCGAATCCGCAGAAATCCGCAAGGACGCGCAACTCGCTCGCGAGGTCGAGTTTGCGATCCCGCGCGAGATGAATCAGAAGCAGGGCATCGAACTGGCGAGGGATTTCGTACAACGCGAATTTGTCGATCAGGGCATGGTCGCCGACCTCAATGTGCATTGGGACATCGGCGCCGACGGGCTCGCCAAGCCCCACGCCCATGTAATGCTCACCATGCGCGAGATCGTCGTCGACGAAGATGGGGAAGCGGGGTTCGGCGCGAAAGTCCGCGAGTGGAACCGCACCGAACTTGTCGAGCAATGGCGCGAGCGCTGGGCCGAACATGTCAATCAGCGCCTCGCCGAGCTCGACATCGACGCGCGTGTCGATCATCGCAGTCTCGCCGCGCAGGGCATTGAGCTTGAACCCCAGGACAAGATCGGTCCCGCGGCATCGCGCATGGGCGACCGCGGGCTTGAAGCCGAACGGCTTGCCGAACATCGCGAGATCGCTCAGCGCAACGGCGAGCGGATCATCGCCAACCCGCGCCGGGCATTGGACGCGATCACCCACGGCCAAGCAACTTTTACCAACCGCGATCTCGCGATGTTCGCGCACCGCCAAAGCGACGGGCGCGAACAATATGATGCCGTCATCGGCGCGTTGCGTGCATCGCCCGATTTGGTCGCGCTCGGCAAGGACGGGCGCGGCGAGGATCGGTTCACGTCGCGCGAGATGATCGATACCGAGCAGCGACTGCACCTTTCGGCGGAGCGACTTGCTTTGCGGTCGGGTCATGGTCTCCCGGCCGCGTCTTTGCACAGAGCCGCTGACGCAGCCGGGAGTGTTGGCCTGGTGCTTGGTCGTGAGCAGCAGGCCGCGCTCAAGCATATAACGAGCGGCCAGGATCTCGCAATCGTCGTCGGCTATGCCGGAACCGGCAAGAGTGCGATTCTGGGACAGGCACGCGGGGCATGGGAGCACGCCGGACTGGAGGTACGCGGCGCCGCACTGTCGGGCATCGCCGCCGAAGGGTTGGAGAACGGCTCGGGCATTGCGTCGCGCACCATCGCCAGCCTCGAACATGGCTGGGCGCAAGGCCGCGATCTGCTCACTTCGCGAGATGTGCTCGTTATCGACGAAGCCGGCATGGTCGGGTCGCGGCAAATGGATCGCGTGTTGTCGCATGCCGCTGATGTCGGCGCCAAGGTCGTGCTGGTCGGCGATCCGCAGCAATTGCAATCGATCGAAGCGGGCGCGGCCTTCCGCGCGATCCACGAACGGCATGGCGGCGCCGAGATCACCGAGGTGCGGCGCCAGCGCGCGGACTGGCAGCGCGAAGCGACCCGCGCACTGGCGACGGGCCGCACCGGCGAAGCGATCCGCGCTTATGACGAGGCGGGCATGGTGCGCGCCGCCGAGACGCGGGAAGCGGCGCGCACGGACCTCGTAGAGCAATGGGATCGCGATCGGAAGCGCGATCCAAACGCCACTCGCATCATCCTTACCCACACCAATGACGAGGTGCGCGCGCTCAACGACGCAGCGCGCGATCGGATGCGCGCGGCAGGCGATCTCGGCGAGGATGTCGCAGTCAAGGTGGAGCGCGGCGACCGACTGTTCGCCGCCGGTGACCGCATCATTTTCTTGCGCAACGAACGCGGCCTGGAGGTGAAGAATGGCACCCTCGGGACAATCGAACAGGTCGATGCGCGCAGCATGACCGTTCGCACCGGCGACGGCCGTTCGGTGGCGTTCGACTTCAAAGATTATGCCCATGTCGATCATGGCTATGCGGCGACGATCCACAAGGCGCAGGGCATGACGGTCGATCGCACCCATGTGCTCGCGACCCCCGGCATGGACAGCCACTCGGCCTATGTCGGGCTCAGCCGTCACCGCGTCGGTGTGAGCTTCCATTACGGCCGCGACGACTTCAAGGATCAGGGCAAGCTTGTTCGCACCCTGAGCCGCGAGCGCGCCAAGGATATGGCGGCGGACTATGCCAAGGCCGACCCGGCGCGAACATTTGCCGAGCGGCGCGGGATAGCCTTGCGCGAGCGGATTGTCGAAAGCGCGAAAAAGCTTCCCGAGAACCTGTCCCGAGCGGGTCGAGGGATCGCCAAGCACGTCCCCGAGAAGGCGCGCAGCATCTTTGCCGGGTTCAAGCCGATCGTGAAACGGGCGAGCATTGAGCCGCGCGAACCATCGCGAACCACTGACATGCGGCGGGCGGTCGAACGCTACGCCCGCGCGCAAGCCGACATCGATCGCATGCACGCTAAAGACTTGCCGGTGCTGCGGCACCAGCACGATGCGCTCGCGCGCGCTGGCGATGCGCTTGGCGCAATCAGTCCGCACGCGCGGGGCGATCTGGCGTCGGCGTTCGAGCGTCAACCCGAGCTGGTTGCGCAAGCGGCAGCTGGCAACAGCCAGGCCGCGATCCGCGCGATGAACCATGAAGCGGACATCCGCATCGATCCCGCCAAGCGCGCCGAGCGCTTCGTCGACGACTGGCAGAAGCTCCAACAGCAGCGCAGCCAGTCGCTGTCGCGCGGCGAACAGCGCGCCGCCAGCCGGTTCGCAGGCGAGATGGGCGCGATGGCGAAAAGTCTCGAACGCGATGCCCAAGTCGAATCGATCCTGCGTGGCAGCAAGGCGGCGCTCGGTATCGATGCGCGCTCGCTTCGATCGGTCGGTCAGGACCTGGCGGCGATCGCCGACCTCGGTGGTGGGCGATCGCGCGGCATCGGTATCGGAATGTAGGAGAAAGAAATGCGTAATCACGAAATGGAGGATCAGGATTCGGCCACTGCGGCATTCGCCCGCCTCGAAGGCGAAGTCGCGCTCATGCGCCGCGCGGTGGAGCAGCTCGCGGCCGAGAGGGCCGATATCCACATCCCGGATTACAGCGATACGCTTGGGGAACTATCGAAACATCTCGGTGCGGCGGAGCGCACGCTGAGAACCATCGCTGCCAAGCCTGCGATGGAGCTGACCCCCGAAGAAATGGCGCGGCAGATTGACCGGGCGGCCCGACAGGCGCGTGACGCCACAGAAAGCGAAATGCAGCGGGCGCAGGTGCGGTTCGACAATGCCGCATATGAACTTCGCGGTACGATCTCGACATTGCGTGCGGCGCATGAGCAGCGAGTCCATCTCATCTGGGCCGCAAGCGGAGGCATTCTCGCCGGGTGCCTAATCTGGTCGATCCTGCCGGGCGCTTTTGCCAGGGCGCTACCCGAGCGGTGGCAGCTGCCCGAAAGAATGGCGGCGCATATCGTCGGCGCACCAACGATATGGGAGGGAGGCGTCAGGCTCATGCAGGTTGGCAGTCCGGACGCTTTTCAAGCCATATCCGCCGCTGCCGTGATGCGCCGAGATAATAGGGAGAAAATCGCCGCCTGCGAAAAAGCTGCTCTCGAAACTAAGAAGCAGATCCGCTGCACCATCAAGGTCGGGCATCCGCAAATTTGATGGCTCTACCGCCCACCAAGCCAGATGGACCAAACCCATCGGCGTGGTCGCATGGCCCAGCACCGCAAGACCGACGCCCGCAAGGTTTTCACTGATCATCGTTTCTGCAATTGACCATGTCGCCGCGAAGGGCGATTAGGGGTTAGTCAATGCCCCCGACAGGATAATGGTGACTGCCGCGCGTAAAACAATCCTTCTACCATCTGACGACGTCGAAACATTGATCTGTCGACGACTGTCGCCCGGAACCTCGATCATCAGTCGTAATCAACCGGCCCCTGCCGTTCGAATTCCGTTTCGGGCGCACATGTTTCGGTCTGCTGAGCTGTAGGCGAAGGCGCGTTGCGCGCGACTTCATCGCCATTCTGTGGGACCTGCGGATTTTCCGCGCAACCTGCGACACACATGATTGCGATGGGTGCTAAAACTCTCAAAATCGCGATTTCCTTCCCTTTTCGACTGCGCTCCTGCTCCAAACGCAATCCTTTTCAGATGGCCGCCAATTTCCCATGCCCAATCAAGCGGTAGGTTGCGGCCGTCCAGAAAGGCGGCAACCGAAATATCGGACGCTTTCGAGTTCCGGGATGGCGAAGGACGGTCGCAAATCCACGCCGGCTTCCCCACGTCGCGCCCAGCGAATGATGCCGCTTCGCTGGAGTCCATCTCTCAGCGCCAGGTCAATGCGGTCACCGACATTCACCCGTCCGGCGTTGGCAATTGTCGCACCGTCCCGCGACAGCGACGTGACGTCAACTTTCACCCACCGCGCTCCCAACAGCAATTGCCCCGGGCAGGATACGGTCAATCGCAATGGACGATAATGCTCCGACTCCTGTTCTGCGATAAGCTGAGCCATCACGTCTCCGTGCCTAATCGGGCGATCAAACGCGACCCCGCATCGCCCATCACCGGACCAGACAACCCGGCCCCTAAGGCGGATGGTGTCGGATAGGCTGATCAGAAGCCTCTCGTTCGGCCGCACCGACACGGCGACATCGAACATCATTCCGCGGTCGTACATGCTGCGGACCGGCCACAGGCCGCAGTCGGTTGACCGTTCGACCTTGACGAGGCGGTAAATCATTCGCTGCGAGCTGATCGCCTCCCGCTGATGATCATCAGCTCGCGTCCTATTCTCACAAGGCCGCGATTCACTAGAACTGTTCATTCGCCATCCGACCTGCGACAGTCCCCGCGCATGAAGCGTGGCTGTTGCGTTCCCGCGTTAAAGATCGACGCGCTATCGCAGCGCCGCTGAAGCGACTATCTTTGAGCACCATATCCTTTACCGGCTGCGCGGGATTTGCCATTTCAGTCTGATGGCTCGTTCTTCAGCGGGCTGATCGAGCGTCTCGCCTTCAATCGACGCCACCAACGCATCAAGCGGTCGATCCGAACTCACAGCGGCATATCCGCTTTCCCGGCGCGGCGCATTTGCAATGGCAGTTATCTTCCAATCTCCGCCGTCCTTGCACGCGAAGAGGTGCCGATCCTGTTCGGTGCCCGCGGCGTCCACGATCGCTTCCCGGCAGAATGAACCCGAGGCCTTTAGCAAACTGAGCTGGACGTCGAGACGATGGTCGGCATCGATACGAACCGCCACACCGCCTCGCGCCTTGTCCAGAGCCCCGGACAAGTCGGCTGATGCCACAAGTTGACCGTCCTGGAGATTAATCAGCGATTGCGACGACGGGGCGCTGCCAATATATAATCCAATGGCCACCGACGCGGCCATTGACGCACCGATCGCCCACCGCGAAAATGTTGACGTGCGCGAGCGGCGTTGCTCGGCGAGGCTCGTGACATGTCCCGCCGACGACGCAAACGTCGCGTGATCGATCATGGCGATCCAGGCGTCGGGGATCGGCTCCTTGAGATCATCGGCAAAGCTTTCACGCGCCGCGTCAGCTAACAATATCTGTCGGATCAACTGTTCCGCGACACGCGGATCCGAACAGGCGAGCTCTCTGACACGTTCTCGATCGGTCGACGACAGCGACCCATCGAGGAACGCGAGCAACATTTCTGGCGTCACTGACATCCGAACACCTTTTCTGTAAGCATCGCGCGCGCGCGGGATAATCTGCTCATGACCGTGCCAATTGGGAGCCCGAGTGTTTCGGATGCATCCTGATATGACAGGCCATCCACCAGAACGAGCATGACGACCGCACGCTGATCGTCAGGAAGTTCCTCGATCGCCCGTCGCGTCGCCGCGAGATCGATCCGCATCTCCGCAACCTCGCGTCCATCTTCGCCCACCAGATTTTCGAGCGCATCTTCCGGCACGGCAATTCCTTTCGCTCGTTCGGTCCGGAGCGTGTCGATCCAGATATTCTGAGCTATTCTGTACATCCAACTGTCGAGCCTTGTTCCCGGCCTGAAACTGTCGATGCTCGCGAGCGCCTTTGCCACCGTTGACTGAGCGAGGTCGTCCCCAACATCCTCGTCGCCCGCAGCAAGAGAACGCGTGAACCGCCGCAAGCGCGGCAGAAACGCGATCAACTCCCTTCGCAAATCGGCATCAAGCGTGCTATTAGATTTCATCAACCATTTTCCTAAACAACGGCTCGGCGAATACATTATTCCGTCACGTCAGGAATATTCTGCCGTCAACAAAGTTATAATTAACGGAGCCGCCGTCGATGTGGCTTCCTCGGAAACGGAGCAAATGAATGCGGTCGAAGGCAAGCCATATGAGGACGTATTTGCTCGCCGCCATTATGTTCGCGACCTTTACCGCGGCTTCCTACGTCAAGGCCAGCGACGAAGTTGAGGAACCGTCCGACGACGTGGGGGACGATGCCGATGAAGCTGCCGACGACGCTGCCGACGACGCGACTGATGATGCCATTGATGGTGCGAGCGAGGATGCCGCGGATGAGGCAGCCGATGACGCCGCTGATGCTGCTGCTGATGACGCAGACGATCCCGGCGAGGATGCGGCCGATGAGGCGGGTGATGCCGCGGAGGATGCAGCGGAAGACGCCGCAGAGGATGCGATCGACCCTTCGTCCGACGACGATATGGACGATATGGACGATTCGCTCGGTGACGCTGCCGATGACGACGAAGCGGCATCCGACATCGAAGATATCGATGCGACCGGAGACGATGCGGCCGACGAACCGGTCCAGCTGGAGCAGGACGACGAAGCGGCCTCTGAAAATGAGGACGATAGCGACGTCTCCGAGAGTGCGGAATCGAATGCAGGTGACGAGCCAGGCGAACTCAACATCGACGCCGATAGCGGCCCGCGCCCAAGCTCGCCATCGCTGGAAGCCACCAAGGGTGATAGCGCCGAACCGTTCCATATCGAAATCGACGAGAACGGTGATGAAGTCGTTGCCGACGAAGTCTTGGCCCTGGTTTCCGATGCCGACGAACTCCAAGCTCTTCAAGAAGCCGGTTTCGAATCAAGGATCATAGAACTGCTACCGACATTGGGTTTGCAGCTTGTCAGCATAAAGGTGGAACCGTCGCAGGCGCGGGAGGTCATAGAACGCCTGAAAAACGCCGCACCGAAAATTATGGTTACGCGGAACCACCTGTTTGCAGCAGGCGCCATCGGAACGGCTGCTCCGCAACGGTCGAATATCAGGCGAAATACGGATCGTCGCGGCACCGTCGGTCTCATCGACGGCACGGTCAATCGCAGCGTATTCGACAATTCGCTTGAGATGCGGACCGCCAATTTCGGATTGGAGAATAGCGCCCTGGGCCACGGAACGGCTGTCGCTAGTCGGCTGTCGGACGCTGGCGTCAGACGAGTTTACTCTGCAAACATCTTTCACGGCCGCCGAGCGCCGGCGGTCTCACTCCTTCGTGCGCTCGAATGGATGGCGTATGAAAAGGTCCCGGTTATCAACATCAGCCTTGCCGGCCCCGAAAATCAGCTGGTGAACCGCGCGATAAAGATTCTTGTCGATCGAGGTCACGCGGTCGTTGCGGCCGTCGGCAACAACGGCCCCGCTTCGCCGCCGCTCTTTCCTGCCGCGGTGCCGGGCGTCGTTGCCGTTACCGCAGTCGATCGCCAAGGCCGAATTTATCGCCGCGCCATTCATGGCGCCCATATTGCTTTTGCTGCTCCGGGGGTCGATGTTCCGACCATCGACGGTGATGGCGTTATGCGCTCCTCCAGCGGAACGTCATTTGCCGCGCCGGTCGTGAGCGCTCGTGTCGCGCGCATCCTTGCCGTGCCGGACGTCAAACAGCGGAACCGCGCGATCACGGATATTGCGAAAGTGGCGCTGGATCGAGGCAAGCCTGGCCGGGATCCTGTCTTTGGACGCGGCATTATCGGCTTGCGCTGAGCCGAGGTCGCCAGTTTTCTGTCACGAACCGACGCGCCGACGGCCGCGAAATAATTGCGTGCCTCGGGAATAACTCCTCAATGGCTCCGTTGTAGGGTTGTCACACTATTCTCCCGCCTGCGGTGCGAAGCGTCGCAAGCCTCTGAATTTCAAAGGAGCGAAGAATGAACACGAAAAACATCCTTGCAGCAGGAACGGCTGCAATCGCCCTGCTTTCCGGCACGGTAGTCGCCCAAACGCGACCGGTCGCGCAAAGCACGAGTTCCGACACAAGCACGAGCGAGACGGACCAGAGCACTGACTCGTCGGTTGACCGCGACGGGTCGGATCGAAGCGCCGACGCCAGCACGCCTGATACCGATCGCAGCGAAGACGAGAGCCGCGACGCATCAGGCTTTGACTTCAGTTCTGACGCGAGCGGTCCGGGCTTCGACACGAGCACCGACGTGAGCGTCGATTTCGACGATGACGATGACGATGACGATGACGATGATGACGACGACGATGACATGGATGACGACGACAGCGACAACGAAGACGACGGCGACAACGATGCCGCCGACGATCTGAGCGATGCTGCGGAAGACGCAGCCGATGCGGCCGAAGTCGCCGCCGACGCCGCCGACGAGGCTGCTGAAGACGCCGCAGACGAGGCCGAAGACGCCGCGGATGAAGCGGCTGACGAAGCCGAGGACGCTGCCGACGAAGCCGAAGACGCTGCGGATGAAGCGGCTGACGATGCCGAGGAAGCTGCTGAAGATGCCGAGGACGACGGCGACGACGGCGACGACGGCTAATTCATCCAGCACGAGAATGTGGACGGTGCGCCTATATTCGGGCGCGCCGTCCTTCGCATTAGTAAGGGGCAAATCAATGCGTAGAATTTCCAGTTTGTTTATCGGGACCATGGTGGTGACCGCCACCCCAGCCATGGCCCAGGAGGTGTCGCTCGAAATCGAGGTTGGCGCGCTTTACGATAGCCATCTGACCTTTGAAGAAGCGGACGCCGAGCAGCAGCAGGGGGATGTCGGCGCCCGCCTGCGCGCCGATGTAAAGGTGGTTCCGGTGGACACGGAGTCGTTTGAACTCGATTTTCGCTACACGTTCGACCAGACGCTCTATGCGGACTTCGACGAATTCGACATCCAGTCCCACCGCCTGGGGACCGGGGTGCAGACTCGTATCGGCGGAGCGCGCCTAAGCCTGGATTATGATTTCAGGCATATTCGCCTAGGCGGTGACGCTCTCTACGACGAGCATTCAGTCACGCCGAGCATTGCCGGCTTTGTCGCCAAGGATGTTTATGCTCGCGCCTTCTATAAATATTCGGACAAGAACTTCGACATCCTTGAGCGACGCGACGCGGATGGCCATACGGTTGGCACGAGCGTGATGCGCTTTTTTAGCGGCCGACGCGGCTTCGTATCCGGTTCGGTGCAGTATGAAACGCAGGATGCGGCAGACCCCGCTCTCGACTTCGAAGGCTATCAGCTCGGCGTCAACGCTCGCGTTCCTTTGAGCAGTGCTCGACTGGGTCCGCGCGCCAAATTCGGATATAGTTATCGCGATCGCGATTATGACAATGTGACGCCGTCGCTTGGAGAACGGCGCACCGAGACGCGGTCACGCTTCAATGCCGGCCTTGAACTGCCATTAAACCGCCAGTTTCGCCTGGAAGGCGACTACCGCTATACCGATCGCAACTCTAATTTCGCGCCGTCCGACTATAATGAGCATCGGGTGGCGGTCTCGGTGGTCTTCGAACTTTGATTATGGCTGGGCAGATGTGACGCGATCACGTCGGCCCAGATAAACTATGCGGAAGTGCCGGATTGGAGAGGGATCTCCAAACCGGCACCCTGCCTTGGTCTTCGCGATGCGTTGGCTGCTGCAACGGCTGCTCAGCGTGTCCTGCGATCGGACCTCCAACTCCGACGAAGAGGATAAGATGGACCAGCCTGATCCTTCCCATTCGGATGGTGATCGGCGGTTGGACGGCGTGCCTGATGCCGTTTTGCCAGATCGACGAATGACAGATCGCCAGCGCAGCATCTGCCGGATCGCGCGGGTTGAGCAAGAATCTGGCGCCGGAATCTGGCGCGTTGAAAACATTTCCAACGAGGGAGTGTTGCTTGTCTCAACCGCTCCAATGGTGGTTGGCGAGACGATCAGAATGGCGCTTTCGGAAAGCGTTAACCTCGTTGGCCGGATCGTCTGGTCCGATGCTGGCCGCTGTGGTGTAGCACTCTCCAGGCCAATGGACGCGGCAGCCGTTTTGCGCACACTGGCGGCAGAACACCGCGCCGAACGCCATCGTGCCTTCGGGTCTTCTGCCGGGGTCGAAGCCATTCTTGCTTTGCCGGAGGGGGCAAAGCCCATTGATCTTCACAACATATCGCAGATGGGGGCACACTTTGTCTATGGTGGGATCCTTGAGCCCGAAATGGAGCTCAAACTGCTGCTGCCGGGCGATGATATAGCACGAAGCGCATTTGTCCGCTGGGTGTTCGGCAATCGCGGCGGCGTCTGGTTTACCCGGTCACTTGAGCTGTCCCTTCTCGAACGTCTTAATCATTTGCGTGACTAACCTGATTTCTCCCGCTCTTGGCGATCGTCGTGGATGGCGCATTGGCGAAACTTTATTCTCTTGGCTGCTGTGGGACGAGGGATCGGCATATCGTGCCGATTGCCCGCGAGAGATTGTGTCGTCAGTACCCGATTCTTGAAATTCGGGACCCCGTCGTTCGCCGCCTCGGAAATGGGTTTGGGTCCCGTTTCTCCGTTCGTGAGCCGAAGAGCTCGCAACAAGCTTTCGGACCAATGAATATGCGATTTGAAGGCCATTCAGATTGAAGTGGCTATTCCCTGATCTATCGCCCCATTCGCGGGGTTTTGGAGTAAAGATCATGATGAGATACGCGCTTGGCCTTGCCATCGTCACCGCCGCCTTTGGCAGTTCCCCTGCGACAGCCAATCCGGGCCGCGATTATTGGGAAGATCGGCATGAGGAGGCACGTGAGTGGGAGGAGGAACGTCGCGAGGAGCGCCGTGAATGGGATGAAGAACGGCGTGAAGCATGGCATGATCGCGAGCGCGACCGGCGCGAAGCTGAACGCGAGTATAGGGAGGAGCGTGGCGACTACCGACGCGATCGACGTTCGGATTATCGGGATTGGCGCCAATCCAGGTCCTATGACTGGAATCGTTACGAGCCTGGTAATCGCGGCTACTTCGCGGATCGATACTATCGCGACGGGCAATACTATCGTCCTTACCGCCTGAACCGCTCGGACCGGATTTATCGCGGCGGTGATGGCCGATACTATTGCCGACGCAACGACGGAACGACCGGCCTTATCGTCGGCGCTGCAATCGGTGGCTTACTCGGCAACGAGATCGCTCGCGGAAGGTCCAAAACGATCGGTGCGATCGTCGGCGCAGGAGCTGGTGCGGTCCTGGGCCGAGAAGTTGCGCGCGGGCGTGTGACCTGTCGCTAGCGCACCGAGGCAGGTAACCGCTGCCAGCGAAACGGCTGCAAATTAGACACGATCGGAAGACGAATCTTGTATGCCGGCGTAGAAGAAATCAACCTCAAGATCGGCTGAGAAACAGCCGAAGTGGTCGGTGCCAAAATAATCTGAGCCTGCACCCAGCAGGCTCAGATTGCTATCCTCAACGAACTATAACAATGGTGTGCCCGCGAAGGCCGGGATGACGGAAAAGCTGGTATCCCTTCCCACTTCGAAACCGCCATTTGGTCGCACCCAAAAATGGGGCGCGCGATCGTCGTCCTATTTCCGCGCCCGCCAGTCGACCACCTGCCACCCCATCTTGGGCGCAAGGAGCCGCAGCGCGCGCGACGGCGTCGTCGCGACGGATTCGTCGGCGAAATGCAGCATCGGATGGTCGGACACATGGTCCGAATAGGCGCGGATGTGCGCGGCATCGCGCGTGATCGCATTGTCGGCCATCCAGTCCTGGATACGCGCGAACTTGTCGAGTCCATAACAATTGGGCCCCGACAGCCGCGCGTGGATATGGTCGGCGCCGTCGGGTTCGTCGAGCCTTGTCGCAAGCACGTCGTCGATGCCGAGCCGCTTGGCGATCGCATCGACATAGAGGTGGAACGAGGCGGTCGCGAGCAGCACGCGGTATCCTGCCGCACGGTCGGCGGCGATCTGTTCGAGCGCGGCGGCGTGCAGCCCGCGCGCAATGACACGGTCGGCATAGCTCTCGGCGAGCGGCGCGATTTCTTGGCGGTTGAAGCGTTTGCCGACGAGCAGGCGCAGGTTGATCGCTTTCAGCGTCGACCGGTCGATCAGTCGCACCAGATAGGCTAGCCCCGCAACCGCCACGAGCGGGAGCAGCAGCAACCTCCACTGCTGGCGCCGCTGCGCTACATGGATCAGGAAACCGCTGTAGGTTCCCGCGCGCGTGATCGTGCGGTCCATGTCGTACATCGCGATGCGATGCGAAGGGTCGGTCGTCGGCAGGTCCATTACGGCCACTTACCGCTCGCACGCCGCCGCGCCAAGACCCGCACGGGACAGAGGGATTTGCTTGCCGTCATTCGGCAAATAATACAATGTCGTCGGCGATGGCGGCATGGGCGGACTTCGAACACAGCGATGGGGCTGACGGAGCAGAGGTGCGCTTCTCCGGCCGCCTGACGCTCGCGCGGCTCGGCGACCTGCCCGCGCGGCTCGAAGAGGTAGGGCCGATTTCGACGCTCGACCTGTCTCAGATCCAGCGCATCGACACGGTCGGCGCGTGGATTGTCACGCGCGCCGCCGCGCAGCATCCCGCCGCCCGGATCGTCGGCGCAAGCGACGAGGCGCAGCGGCTGCTCGATGCGCTCGCGAGCGACAAGAGCGAATATCGCGTCCACGCCGACCGCCGCCCCGTCTGGGTCCGCATGCTCGAACAGCTGGGCACGTCGAGCGTCGCGATCTGGGACGAGCTGATCGGCATCATCGGCTTTTTCGGCGCGATGCTCGTCGCCGTCTTCACCCAGATTCGCGCGCGCCGCCGCCTGCGCTGGAACGCGATCGTCACGCGGTTCCAGACCGTCGGCGTCGACGCGCTGCCGATCATCGGATTGATGAGTTTCCTCATCGGCATTGTCATCGCGCAGCAGGGCGCGGTTCAGCTCGAGCAATTCGGGCTGGAAGTGTTCACGATCAACCTCGTCGGCCGCGCCTCTATCCGCGAGCTGGGACTTCTGATGACCGCGATCATGGTCGCGGGCCGCTCGGGGTCGGCTTTTGCCGCGCAGATCGGCACGATGAAACTGACCGAAGAGGTCGACGCGATGCGCACGATCGGCGTGTCGCCGATGGAGGCGATCGTGCTGCCGCGCGTCGCCGCCTCGACGCTGCTGATGCCGCTGCTCGGCTTTTACGCCAGCATCTGCGCGATTATCGGCGGCGGTGTGTTTGCGTGGGTCGGGCTCGAAATCCCCCCGCTCACCTATATCCAGCGGCTGCGCGAGATCATCCCGATGACCGATTTCTGGGCGATGCTGATCAAGGCACCGGTCTTTGGCGTCCTGATCGGTGTCACCGGCTGCTATTCGGGGATGCAGGTTCGCCAGAATGCCGAAGAGGTCGGTCGGCGCACGACCGCCGCGGTCGTCGCTGCCATCTTCCTCGTCATCGTCCTCGACGCCTTTTTCGCTGTCTTCTTCTCGTCGATCGGGTGGAATTGATGGCGGAGTTCATCCAGCCCGAAAATTTCGACGTCGCGATCCGCGTCAACGGGCTCGTCAACCGGTTCGGCGATGCTGTCGTCCACGACAATCTCGACCTTGAAGTGCATTCGGGCGAGATATTGGGCGTCGTCGGCGGTTCCGGAACCGGCAAGTCGGTCCTGATGCGTTCGATCATCGGGCTGCAGACGCCCACGGCAGGCGAGGTCGAGGTCTATGGCAAGACGCTCGACACCATCGCCGACGAAGAGGAATCGCGCGACCTGCGCCGCCGCTGGGGCGTGATGTTCCAGGGCGGCGCGCTTTTCTCGACGCTGACGGTGGCCGAGAATATCCAGGTCCCGCTTCGCGAATATTATCCGCGCCTCGACCAGAAGCTGCTCGACGAAATCGCCGCGTACAAGGTCGCGATGGTCGGCCTCCCCCCCGATGCCGGACCCAAATATCCCGCCGAACTGTCGGGCGGCATGGTCAAGCGCGCCGGCCTTGCGCGCGCGCTCGCGCTCGATCCCGCGCTGCTGTTCCTCGACGAACCGACCGCGGGGCTCGACCCGATCGGCGCGGCCAAGTTCGACGAATTGATCCGCGAGCTTGCCGACACGATGGGGCTGACCGTCTTCCTGATCACGCACGATCTCGACACGCTCTATGCGACCTGCGACCGCGTCGCGGTGCTTGCCGAAAAGCGGGTGATCGCGGTGGGGACGATCCCCGAACTGCTTGCCACCGAGCATCCGTGGATACAGGATTATTTCAACGGGCCGCGCGGCCGCTCCGCCGCGGATTGCCACGAGGCGCACGGCGCCGCGCCGGAACGATAGGAAAAGGGTGATGGAAACGCGTTCGAACAATGTGCTGGTGGGGGCGTTCGTGCTCCTCTTCACCCTCGCGCTCGCCTTTTTCGTCGTATGGATGGCGAACGACAGCGGCGGCGACCGGCGCGAATATGACATCTTTTTCAAACAATCGGTCGACGGTCTGAACAAGGGCGCACAGGTGCAATTCTCGGGCGTCCCGGTCGGACAGGTGCGGCAGATCGAGCTGTGGCGCGACGACCCGCAATTCGTCCGCGTGCGCATCGAGGTCGACGAGACGGTGCCCATCCTGCAAGGCACAACCGCCGCGCTCGAAGGCGTCGGCTTTACCGGCGTCTCGCAGATCGCACTCGACGGTGCGGTCAAGGGCGCGCCGCCGATCACCGACAAGGGGCCTGCGGGCCGGCCCGTCATCCCCAACCGCATCGGTGGGCTCGGCGAAATTCTCAACACCGCGCCGCAGCTCCTCCAACGCCTCTCGACGCTCACCGAACGCCTCGCCGAACTCGCCGACGACGAAAATCAGGCTAGTTTCAGCGCGATCCTCAAAAATGTCGAACAATCGACCGCGATCCTCGCGCGCAACGGCCCCGCGATCGAGGCCGCACTCGCCGATACGCGCATCGCGATCCAGCAGACGGGTACCGCCGCCGAACAGATCGGCAATCTGGCCGCCTCGGCGCAGGGCACGATCGACCGCAACGTCGACCCCGCCATGGCGAACCTGCGCGATACGCTGAAATCGGCCAACGCGTCGATGAAGACGCTGGAGAGCGCGATCGCCGATGCGCGCCCCGGCCTGCAAACCTTCAGCGAAACGACGATCCCCGAAGCCAATGCGCTGATCCGCGACCTGCGCCGCACCTCCGCCTCGCTATCGAGCCTGACCGACAAGCTCGACCAGCAGGGCGCGGGCGCAGTCATCAGCGGCAGCAAACTGCCCGATTACAAGCCATGAGGAAAAACTCGATGCACCATCGTTTCCGTTCGCTCCGCACGTCGGCGCTGGCTGCCATCGGCGCGCTTGCGCTGTCGGGCTGTTTCAGCCTCGGCGCCAAACCGCCGCCCTTCCTGCTGACGCTCGACCCCGACGCGGCACCCGCAGCGGGCACTGCACGCACCGCCGCCGACGCCGCAACGCTGACCATCCTGATCCCCACCGCCCCGCAAAAGCTGCGCACGACGCGCATCCCGGTGCAGCAGGACGGTGCGAGCGTCGCCTATGTCAAGGACGCGCAATGGGTCGAGGCGCCATCGCGCCTGTTCCAGCGCCTTTTGTCCGAAACGGTCGCCGCGCGCACGAACCGCGTCGTGCTCGACGAGGGACAATATCTGACCGCCCCCGGCGAACAGCTTGCGGGACAGTTGATGGAATTTGGCGTCGATGCGCGCACCAACGAGGCCGTCGTCGTCTATCAGGCGATGCTCGTAAACAGCGGCGGCAAGACGGTAACGCAGCGCCGTTTCGAGGCGCGCGAACCGATCGGCAGCGCAGTCGAGGCCAAGCCGGCTGGCGAGGCGCTGACGCGCGCCGCCAACCGCATCGCGGGCGAAGTCGCGGACTGGCTCGGCGGCGCCTGACGGGGCTCACCGGGCACGCTGCGCGGGCCCGGTGGCTTTTGGCAATCAGGCCGCAACCGCCTGCGGCGGTGCAATCTCTCCGCCCCCGGCCAGCCATCCGGCACATTCAGCACCAAGTTCGGCAAGCGCTCGCGCTTCATAGGCGGCCACATCGGCGTCGGTGAGCAATTCCTGCCAGCGACCGTTGCTGCCCTTGTTGATGAAGGTCGCTGCGCCGCCCTGGAAAATGGTGCCGCCAAGCGGTGCCGCCTTTTCGGCATTGGCCTTCATCCAGTCGAAGCTCGAATGAAGCACCGCCCGTTCAAAGGCCTCGTCGCTGAGCTCGACCTCCAGGAACGCCGCGACCTTGCGGATCGTGCCGGGCAGGTCGCGCTTCATGTCGGCGAAGTGGAGCATCAGCATGTTCGGCAGATGGCGGCCTTCCCACCAGGTGCGGACATTTTCCCACAGCGACCAGAAGGGCGCGCCGTCCTGATCGAGCCAGCGCCGGAAAAAGGCGACGACATCGGCCTCGGGATGTTCGAGCGGCGGGCCCACACGCCCGGGCACCGAATTCAATATGTCGTAAAATTCGGGAACGAAGTTGCTCGCATGGTTGAACATGCTCCACGCAATGTCGCGGCCGTCGCGCGCGATATAGATATGCTTGATCTCGGGCCGATAGACAAAGGCGTCGAGCGGGAGGTGCGTCTTGATGAAGCGGCGATGCGTCTGGGCATCGAGCAGCGCGAATTTTTCCTCCTCGGTCGGCAGCCGCAGGTCGAGCCACGGCGAAATGTCGGCGACGCGGACGTCGGGATCGCCCTGGAACAAAATCTGCCCGACGATCTGCTGCGTCCAGGTCGTCCCCGACTTGGCATAGGTGCTGACGATGACGTCGTCGGGACGGAACGCAAAACGATTCCAGATTGTCGAATCCATGTGGTGATTGTGAAACTCGCGCGTCTTGCGCGGATATTGCGGCGTGTCGAACATTTTCCCTCCAAAAGGCAGGGTCGCGGCCCCGCATGCGCGATACGGTGCCGTGACGTCCGCCAGACATTCGCTTCGAGCCCCGGCCGATAGCGGATTGACGTTTTTGCTGGTGGTGCACCCTGCCCCGGCCTCCGCATCAATATGCGAAAGCTTGCACCTATTGCGCCCCTAACGGGACGGCTGCGCGCGGCCAATCGAAATGCTTGCATCGGGCGATGCAAAAGTGAATAGGCGACAGGTGAACTATCGTTGGGATGATGTTGCCGTTTTCCTGGCGCTTCTCCGCGAAAGGACGACGGGCCGCGCGGCAGCATGTCTGGGCTGCAGCCAGCCCACTGTCGTCCGCCGCATCGCCGCCCTGGAAGCGGCGAGCGGCCTGACGCTCTTCGACCGCAGTGCCGCGGGATTCATCCCGACCGAGGCCGCAATGCAACTGGCCGCGGTCGCTGAACGCATGGAGCGCGCGGCGCAGGACCTTGACGGGGAAATCAGCGACCTTCGCGGCGATACGGCACAGGTGGTGCGGCTGACCTTGCTCGATCATTTCGAACGGCTATTCGTCCCTATCCTGTGCGCCTATCGTGATCACTGGCCCGACGTCCGCGTCGACATGTTCGCGAGCGACCGTATCTACGACCTCGCGCGGGGCGAAGCCGATATTGCCGTTCGCGGTCGCCTCAATGCCGAGGACGATGCGCTGGTGTCGCGGCGGCTCCCCGACTGCGCATGGACGCTCTATGCGCCCGCCGACATGCCGGACGACCGGCGGCCTGCGGGCTGGCACGATCTCGATAGCCACATCGTTGCCCTGCCCGACCAGATATTATCCCGACTGCCAATTTTCTTGCGGCTCGCCGAGGCGACGGCACGGAGCGGGCGCACGATGCGATGCAACAATTATAATTCGCTGCGTTCGACCGTGATAACCGCGCGGGCGATCACGGCGCTGCCGCTGACCGTCGGCGATCATGACCCCCTGCTGGTGCGCTGCTTCGCGCCGCCGCCCGAATTCGACGTTCCGATCTACCTGATCGGCCGGAGGGCATCGTTGCGGCGCCCTTTCGTTCGCGACCTGTTCGAGCGCATCGACGCATATTTCGCCGAGCATCCCGAATTTCTGACCGGCCATCGCCGGACCGGCCCGTCGGCTTCGTCGACGGCCGGACCGGCAGCCGCCACTCAGAGAGCGTCGGTCGACACGTCGAGCCCCGACTGCTCGGCATAGCGCGCCCTGTCCTGCGCGCGCGCGACCGCGCGGTCGATCTGACGGACGCTTTCGGCAAATGTCTTGCGGATACATGTCGACGGGCGGGCATAGGGTCGTTTCGCTGCCTTGGCCTGCATCCTGCATACCGCGCGCGCCGCCTTCTTCGTCCGCTGGACGAGTGCCGCGACGCCGGCCGGCCGGGTGAGGTCCAGGTCGTCGTAACCCACGAACCTGGTGGGCTGCGCCGCCACTGACGCGGCTTGACGCATCGCCGATGCGGGCACCGCGACCAGGACCGTCGCCGCGAACAAAGCCATGACCGCCCCGATCGCGGTCACAAACTGCACGATGCGCCGCGATCTGTGCCGCCGGTCCCCGGCGCGGGAGCGCTGCAAAAGCCCAGAGGGAGATTCCAGATACATATGTCGATCCTTCTTGCTGTTGTCGTGGCACGCGATGTGCGCGCCGACACGCTCACAGCAGATCGGATCGAAATCGCTCCAGTGCAGAAACTGAACCTCGCCGATACACAAACTGAACCTGTAGGCCCGCCTGCGTATCCGGCCTCAACCCAGCCCCTTTCGCCGTCCGCGCTCCTTCATCGCCATCACAAACGCGCGCACCGACGGCAGCGACGCGCGCGACGGCTCGAACAACAGGTTCACCGGCAGCGGCGGCGGCTGGTCATCGGGCAACAGCGAAATCAGGCGGCCCGCCGCCACCGCTTCGGCCACCTGGTAACTCAGCAGGTTCGCGATCCCCATTCCCGCCTCTGCCGCCGCAAGCGCGCCATCGACCGTATTGACCGTCAACCGCCGCTGCGCATCGACACGCAGGCGTCCCGCGACAAAATGCCAATCACCGCTGGCGCGCGGCCCCATTGATCCGATCAGATTATGACCGTTCAGGTCGGCGACGCCCTCGGGCGCGCCATGCCGCGCGAGATAGCCGGGGCTCGCAACCAGCATCTGACGCACCGTGCCGATCCTGACCGCCTTCAGCGCCGAATCGACGAGCGCGCCGATACGCACCGCGACATCGATGCCCTCCTCGACGATGCGTACATTGCGGTCGATCAGCATCATCCTCACCGATAGCGCGGCATGCTGTGCGAGCAGTTCGCCGACGACGGGCAGCACGTGCAGGCGGCCGAACATCACCGGCGCGGTCAGGTAAAGCTGGCCGCCCGGTTCGGCCTCCGCGCCGCGCAGTTCGCGCTCGGCGCCGGCAAGGTCAGCAAGGATGCGCTGCGCCTTCTCAAGGAAAATCTCGCCCGCATCGGTGAGCGCGACCGCGCGCGTCGATCGGTGGAACAGCACGGTCCCGAGCCGCGCCTCGAGCGCGGCGATCCCGCGCGTCACTGCAGGCGGCGAACTTCCGAGCTTGCGTGCCGCGGCCGCGAACCCGCCCTCGGCGGCGACCGCGACGAACATTTCGAGCGTGAGCAGGCGATCCATATTATTCCATTTATCGGAATAGACTTGTCAATTTTTTGCAGATTATCTCGATCAGCGCAACTCACTATCTCGATTCTGCGAGCGGAGGGCCTCCCTCCACACTCCCGAACCTCCGCTCGCTCCACCTTCGAGGATTACCGACGATGGCGCGAAACTATCTCCACACCATCTTCACCGACGCCGCCCGCGCGCGGCAGGAGGCGCACGGTTCGCGCGCCTCCTATGCGCGGATGGAGGCCGGCGCGGACGGCACGCCCGACGCGCTGACCGACAAGGAAATATCCTTCGTCGAGGCGCGCGACAGCTTCTACATCGCCAGCGTCACGCCGCACGGCTGGCCCTATATGCAGCATCGCGGCGGCCCTCCCGGCTTTCTTCGCCATCTCGAGGCGAACCGCATCGGCTTCGCCGATTTTTCGGGCAATCGCCAATATATCAGCACGACGAACCTCGCCGAAAATCCGCGCGTGTCGCTGTTCCTGATGGATTATGCGAACCGGCGACGGCTCAAGCTGCTCGGCCATGCCGTGATCGTCGAGCACGCCGACGATCCCGCCACTGTCGCGGCGTTGATGCCGCAGGAATATCGCGCGGCGCCCGAACGCGCCTTCCTGATCGACGTGATCGGCTGGGAATGGAATTGTCCGCAGCACATCACGCCGCGCTTTACCGAGGGCGAAATATCCGCCGCGATCAAGCCGATGGCGGCCGAGCTCAACCAATTACGCGCCGAGGTCGAAGCCCTGCGCGCCGCTCAAAAGGGAGAATGACGATGATCCGCCTCTATGGTTCACCAATGTCGGGCAATGTCCACAAGGTCCGCATGGCGCTCGCTTTCCTCGGGATCGCATGGGAGGAGGTGACGGTCGACGCCGCGGCGCGGCAGGACGAGGCCTTTCGCGCACTCAACCCGATGGCGCAGATTCCCGTATATGTCGAAGGCGATTTCGTGCTGCGCGACAGCCAGGCGATCGCCGCCTATCTCGCCGCGCGCCACCGCCCCGGCGAATGGGACGGCCGCACCCCCGAAGAGCGTGGCGCGATCGCCGTCTGGTTGTCGCATGCGGCGAACGAGATTTTCAACGGACCCGCGCTGCTGCGCGCCGAAAAGCTGTTCGACTGGTCGATCGACCGCGAGCGCGCCCGCACCGTCGCCGCGCGCATCCTGCCCGTCGTCGACGCGCATCTTGCATCGCGTCAATGGCTCGTCGGCGAGCGGCTGACGATCGCCGACATCGCCGCGAGTCCCTATCTCGCGCTCGCCCCCGACGGCGGCATCGACCTCGAAGAATGGCCGCATATCCGCGACTGGACGCGCCGCATCGCCGCGCTGCCGGGCTTCCCCTCAATGCCGGGTTGGCCCGCTGCGGCCGACTGAAGGAGGCTGTGCAATGCTCGACACCCGCCCGCCCTTGCCACCCTTTGACGCCGCCAGCGCGGCGCAGAAGGTCCGGCTTGCCGAGGATGGATGGAACAGCCGCGATCCCGCGCGCGTCGCGCTCGCCTATACGCCGGATAGCGTGTGGCGGAACCGCGACACCTTCCTTGCCGGCCGCGACGCCATCACCGAATTTCTCGCGGCCAAATGGCGCCGCGAACAGGACTACCGCCTCATCAAGGGCCTGTGGACCTTCACCGGCAATCGCATCGCGGTACGTTTCGCCTATGAATGGCGCGACGCCGACGGCCAATGGTGGCGATCCTACGGCAACGAGAATTGGGAATTTGTCGAAAGCGGCCTGATGGCACGGCGTATTGCGAGCATCAACGATCGCGCCATTGCTGAAGCCGACCGGCTGTTCCATTGGGACCGTGGCGAAACGGGCCGCCGCCCCGACGATCATCCCGGCCTCGAGGAGTTGGGGCTCTAGGGTCAGGACCCCACGCAAGCAAGGACTGCGACCGACATGACCACCAACCCTGCCCCCGCCTTTGCCGCGATCATGTTCCTGACCGGCGTCGGCATCCCGATCCTCGCCGCACTCAACGGCGGGCTCGGCGCGCGGCTGGGGAGTCCGCTTGCAGCATCGGTCGTCCTCTTCGGCCTCGCGCTCGCCATCGCGCTCGCGGGCGCAGCGCTCACCGGCTCGCTCGGCGCGATCCGCGTCGGCGGCGACATTCCCTTCGTTTTCCATTTCGGCGGGCTGTTCGTCGCCTTCTATGTCATCGCGGTCACCTTCATCGCGCCCCGCTTCGGCGTCGGCAATGCGATCTTCTTCGTCCTCGTCGGCCAGCTCGCAAGCGCGGCGGTGATCGACCATTTCGGCCTGTTCGGATCGCTCCGCTACCCGATCGACGCACGCCGCATCGCGGGCATCGCGCTGATGGTCGCCGGCGTCTGGCTCGCCCGCCGCGTCGGATGACCCCTTCCCCTTTGCGCGCGCCTCGCCTATGGTCGCGGCCATCCCCGGGGAGCCTGTGTGCAGCAACAGGTTGAGAGCGGAACAGCCCGCGACCCGTCGAACCTGATCCCGGTAATACGGGCGGAGGGAGGGTTGGCTTTCACCGCGTGAAATCCATTCTCGCTCCGACATCTTTGGAGCGAACAGACATGGCCGACATCGACAGCCGCCTCGACAAGACGCAAGCCGAACCGATCGGCATCACCACCGGCCCGATCCGCGGCAGCCGAAAGGTCCACGTCGCCAGTCCCACCGGCAGCGGCATCCGCGTCGCGATGCGCGAGATCATGCTCGAGCCGTCGAGCGGCGAGCCGCCGGTGCGCGTCTATGACACGTCGGGCCCCTACACCGACCCCGATGCGCGCATCGACATCCACGCCGGCCTCCCCGAACTGCGCGCCCCCTGGATCCGCGCGCGCGGCGATGTCGAGGAGGTTGCGCAGCGCGAGGTCCGGCCCGAGGACAACGGCCAGCTCGGCCCCGACCGCTCGGGCGGCGTCCCCGCCTTCCCCAACGTCCGCAAGACCGTGCTGCGCGCGAAGCCGGGCGCGAACGTCAGCCAGATGCACTATGCCCGCCGCGGCATCATCACGCCCGAGATGGAATATGTCGCCACCCGCGAGAATCTCGGCCGCGAGCGGCTCGCCGAATATGTCCGCGACGGGCAGGACTGGGGCGCGAGCATCCCCGACTATGTCACCCCCGAATTCGTCCGCGAAGAGGTCGCGCGCGGCCGCGCGATCATCCCCAGCAACATCAACCACCCCGAAAGCGAGCCGATGGCGATCGGCCGCAACTTCCTCGTCAAGATCAACGCCAATATCGGCAACAGCGCGGTCGCATCCGACGTCGCCTCCGAAGTCGACAAGATGGTCTGGTCGATCCGCTGGGGCGCCGACACCGTCATGGACCTGTCGACCGGCCGCAACATCCACGACACGCGCGAATGGATCATCCGCAACAGCCCCGTCCCGATCGGCACCGTGCCGATCTATCAGGCGCTGGAGAAGGTCGGCGGCGTCGCCGAGGAACTGACGTGGGAAATCTTCCGCGACACGCTCATCGAACAGGCCGAGCAGGGCGTCGACTATTTCACGATCCACGCGGGCGTCCGCCTGCCTTACGTCCCGCTCGCGGCCAAGCGCGTCACCGGCATCGTCAGCCGCGGCGGCAGCATCATGGCGAAATGGTGCCTCGCGCATCACAAGGAAAGCTTCCTCTACGAACGCTTCGACGAGATTACCGAGATCATGAAGGCCTATGACATCGCCTACAGCCTCGGCGACGGCCTGCGCCCCGGCAGCATCGCCGACGCGAACGACGAGGCGCAGTTCGCCGAGCTCTACACGCTGGGCGAGCTCACCAAGCGCGCGTGGGAACAGGATGTGCAGGTGATGATCGAGGGGCCGGGCCACGTCCCGATGCACAAGATCAAGGAGAATATGGACAAGCAATTGGAAGCGTGCGGCGAGGCGCCCTTCTACACGCTTGGCCCCCTCACCACCGACATCGCGCCGGGGTACGACCATATCACCAGCGGCATCGGCGCCGCGATGATCGGCTGGTACGGCACCGCGATGCTTTGCTACGTCACGCCCAAGGAGCATCTGGGCCTGCCCGACCGCGACGATGTGAAGGTCGGCGTCGTCACCTACAAGCTCGCCGCCCACGCCGCCGACCTCGCCAAGGGCCACCCCGCCGCGCAGGTCCGCGACGACGCGCTATCGAAAGCGCGCTTCGAATTCCGCTGGCGCGACCAGTTCAACCTGTCGCTCGACCCCGACACGGCGGAGCAATATCACGACCAGACGCTCCCCGCCGAAGGCGCCAAGACCGCGCATTTCTGCAGCATGTGCGGCCCGAAATTCTGTTCGATGAAGATCAGCCAGGAAGTGCGCGAGTTTGCGAAGCTGCAAAATCAAGACAGCGCGGGCTTCATTGCTGCCGAAGAGGCCGAAAAGGGCATGGCGCAGATGAGCGAAGTCTATGAGGAAACGGGGCGGGAGCTGTATATGGGCGCGGGTGGCCGGGAGCATGATTGAGACGGCCGGCGGCGCTGTCGTCGAAGCCCGGCAGGGAAGGAGGATTCGGACATGCCCGACATTGATGCGCTCTTCCTCCTCTCCGGCGCCCGGCGGCGCGACCCGCAGGTCGAGGCGTGGTTCACCGCCTTCACCGATCCCCATCGCCTGGTCGCGCGGCGCTGGTTCGGCGCGATGCGCGATTGCGGTTCCGACGTTGACGAGCTGATCCATGATGGCTGCCCGGCCGCTTGCGTCGCCGGCGCCGCATTCGGCTATGTCGGGGCCTTTAGCGCTCACGCCAGCGTCGGTTTTTTTCACGGCGCGGCGCTGCCCGATCCGGCCGGGCTGCTCGAAGGCACGGGCAAGCGCATGCGCCACGTCAAGCTGCGCCCCGACAGACCCCTCGACGAAGCCGCCCTCGCAGCGCTGATCGTCGCGGCCTATGACGACATTCGCCGTCGCGTCGAAGGATCGGGTCAGGAGGATATCGGCCGCTGAGAGAATAGCCCGGGAATTACGGTGACAGTTTACTTAACCCCCAACTCACCCCCTACTCCACCACCATCAGCTGCGACGGAAACGGCACCGCCAACGCGGCCGCCGCATCCACATCGCCCTCCAGCCACGTCGCATAATCCTCCTCGGCCAAAATCACCGGCATCGCCTTCGGGTGCAGCGGCGCGACCAGCGGGTTGGGGGCACAGGTCAGGAACGCATAGGCATCGCCGACCGCACTCGGGCGCCACAGCCCCGCGAACGCCGCGACCTCGCGATCCGCGACGCGAAACCAATGCTCGTCCTTTGTCCCCTTGCCGTCGGGGCCCAGTTTCGGCTCGGCAAAGCGGCTGAAGGGGACGAGGCAGCGCTGCGCCGGATTCCTGAGCATGCTCGCCCAGAAGGGGCTTTTGAGGTTACGGACGTTGGTGACATATTTGGTCACCGTCGTTCCCGGCCTTTTTCCGGGCAAGGTCAGCGGCACCCCCCACGCCATATGCTCGGCAGCGCGCCGTCCGTCGGCGGCGGTGCGCACCACCTCGCCCATCCGGCGCGGCCACACGTCGATCCGCGTCTCCGAAAAGGGTGGCGGCCACAGCGTCGGATCGACCCCGATAAATTCGCGCCACGTCGGCAGCGCCTCGGGGTGGTTCTGGTAATGGTTGCACATCGCGGCGCCCAATATGCCCGTTTGCCGCGCACGCGCCAGCCTCAAACAAGCCCGCGACCGAGTCCGGGGTATTTGGGGGGGGAGGACGGGGGCGCGTCGCAGCCGTTCCGGCAGCCGCGACCTTTGCGCGTTCCTGCGCTATGCTGCGCGGCGCAGGGGCGAGTCGCATCGGGGACGAGGGGGCACCGCACAAAATTCGGGACTGTGACCGGCGGCACTGCCGTGCGCAGGTCGCCCTCGCACAGAGCCGCCGTGCACCGCAACGGGTGCGCGAATCGGAATCGAGGTTTCGCATGACCCGCTCCGTCTCTTGGCGTCGGGACATGATGATCCCGAAGCGAAAGGACCTGCATGACGACCACCCCCCAACTGATCCGCCCCGCGACGCGCCCCGTGCGCTCGCGTTTCTTCGACAGCGCCTTGTGGGACGATTTCCCGATGCGCGGCGACGACATAGTGATTTCGACCTACCCCAAATGCGGCACCACCTGGACACAGCGCATCGTCGGCATGCTCGTCTTCGGCAGCGCGGCGCCCTTTGCGGTGCAGGACAGCTCGCCCTGGCCCGATTTCCGCTTCATCCCGCCCGAGGCGACGCGCGCGCTTGCCGCGTCGCAGACGCACCGCCGCTTCCTGAAGTCGCACCTGCCCTTCGATGCGCTGCCCGTGCACGAGGGCGTGAAGTTCATCCACGTCGCGCGCGACGGCCGCGACGCCGCGATGTCCTTCTTCAACCACAAGAGCAAATATACCCCCGGCATCGTCGAGGAGTTCGCGCGCGTCAGCATGGCGGACCCGAAGTTCGGCGATACAATGGAGTTCGTGCCGACCGACCCGGCGCAGCATTTCCACGACTGGCTCGTCGGCGACGAGGATGCGCTCGGTGACCCCGGAGCGTCATATTTCGCGATGGAAACCAGCTTTTGGGAAGCGCGGAGCGACCCCAATGTCCTGCTCGTCCACTATAACGACCTCAAGGCCGATCGCGGCGGCGAAATGCGGCGGATTGCCGACTTCCTCGGCATCGCGATCGACGAGGCGCTGTGGCCGACGCTGATCGAGGCGGCGGGCTTCGACGCGATGAAAGCGGCGTCGGACCAGTTGATGCCGACCGCCGCCGACATCTGGGAAGGCGGCGGCAAGACCTTCCTGCACAAGGGCACCAACGGCCGCTGGCGCGACATTTTCCGCGCCGACGACCTCGCGCTCTATGATGCAAAGGTCGCCGCCGAATTCAGCCCCGAACTCGCCGCATGGTGCGAGCACGGGCGGCTCGGCGCCAAGGTGCTCGCGGCCTGACGCGCGGCGCGGCGGTACGGGGTGGCGCCTAGGCGGGCGCCGCCTCGGCCGTCGCCGCACGCTCGATCGCGCGGCGCCAGCCGGGCTCGACGTCGATCAGGAAGATGTCGGCCAGCGCGCGTTCGATCGCGTCGGCGTCGAGGTATCGCTGCTCGACCGCGCCGTCGGCGTGGCGGATCGTCAGCCGATTGTCGCGCAGCCCGTGCCGCGCCGCATCGGTCGTCCGCGCGGCGACGAGCATGTGGCGGAAATGCGACGCGGGATGCGTCGACGTATACCAATTGCCGACCTCCAGGTCGATTGCCGGCGCGGGGCTGTCCTCCACGTCGTAAAGCACGCGCCATTCGCCCATGACCTCGGCCTCGACGCGGTATGAACGCCGTCCGCGCCGCACGCGATAGCGCTCGTGCCGCGTCGGCTGCGGCCGCGAATGGTCCATCGCGAGCGGCTGCGGCGGCACCGTCGCGCCGAACCCCACGTCGACGAGCCACGCGCGCCCTTCCAGCATCACGCGCAGCACCAGGTGCGTGCGCGCTGTCGGCGGCGCGTCGCCCGGCATCATCCACCGCACGCGGCCGAGCAAGGGTTCGGCGACAAAGCCCGCCGCCCGCAGCACACGCAGGAACAGCCCATTCTGTTCGAAACAATATCCGCCGCGCCGCCGCGCCCCGAGCAGCTTGGCATCGACCGCCTCCGCGCCGGTATCGACCGCCTGGCCCATCAGGGGATCGAAGGATTCGAACGGGATCGCGGCCAGATGCGCCGCCTGCAACGCGCGCAAAACCTCCATCGTCGGCGCGGGCGGCGGTCCCGCATAGCCCGTGCGCTCCGCGTGGCGCGTCAACAGCGATGGCGCCGCATCGATAGTCAATAAATCGGGAGAAAGCGGGCGGTAGAGCATGGGCAAATCATCCTTTCGCGAATCATTTGCCTCCGTCTCTGCAAGCTCAACCGCGCTTTAGGTCAAGCGCCCGTTCGGATGGCGCGGCGGCGCGGTCTAATAGACATTGCGCTCGCGGCGCAATTCGGCGCGGCCGTCCTTCCAGTTCACCTCCGCCGCGGGCTCGTCGGGCTTGCCCGGTGCGAACAGCTCGAAAACCACCGTCCCGTCATTCTGGGTGCTTTCGATCACGCGTTCGGGGGTAAAACTGTCGGGCGCCGCGCCGGCCGCCGCGATCACCTCGGCCGGCGCCGCGGTCCATTCGATGTCGCGCTGGACCTCGACCACGCGGTACTGGCCGCCCTCCTCCAATATGTCGAGTTCGATCTCGCTGCCGTCGGCGCGCGTGCCTTCGACGTCATAGAAGACCATGCCGTCGCGCTCCTTGCGCTCGGCCTCGACGATCGTCATGTCGGGAATCCGGGCGAGCACCGCCGCGCGCACCGCGTCGGGCAGGTCGGCGGCCGCGATCTTGTCGATGCGCGCCGCGGGGCCGGCGGGAAGCACCGCATTTGCACCTGCATCGCCCCTGGCGTCCGCCGCCGGATCCTCGCTGCACCCTGCAAGCACGCCCAGCGCCGCCGCCGCTACGACCATCCTGCGAACCATCGTCACTCTCCCTCGGCCGGAACGCTGGAAACGATGCCCACCCTAAGCCCACACAACAACCGAGTCGAGCCTGCAGCTGTCGGGCGTTGCCGCGCGACGACGAAAGCCGACACGCATTCGGCGGCCGCCTTCCACGCTCCGCGCGGGACCGACAGCGATTGCGCCTATATGGGCGGCTCGGTGAAAGTGAACGGCGGCGGCGTGACCTATCCCATCATTCTCGGCGCGTGCATCACGACCGCCGCCGAAAAGATCGTTGCCGTTTATACCTACGATGACCCTGGGAAAGACGGCGACATCGCGGGCAAGATGCGGAGCGCGCGCTCGGTCGCCATGTCGATCCGTCCGGCGTCATAGCGCAGCGCGAGGTTCATTGAGCTCGGCCAGGTCAGCCGTCCGACCGGCACCGATCGCGGGACGGCGTAAACACTGGCGCCTCCGCTCGAAGATCGAGCAGGTACCTGCGGAAAAGCTGGCCATCGACCACAACCTCTCCGGCGCGTTCGGCGCCGAAACGGGAGAGCAAGAACGCGTTGCGCCGCGATGGCGGCAACAGGAAGCTGACCTCGGCAATTGATTCATGCTGCTTGGCAAATTCGATCGCCTTTCGCGCGATGGCGGCGCCATATCCGAAAGCCCGGGGATGCAGGACGAGACCGAAATCCCAATCATCTCCTTCCAACTGGAATCCGCCCCAGCCTGCGTAACGCCCGTCGATCATTATCGCCCAATGGCCGAGTCCGTCGCGTCGCCAGCACTCTTCTTTCGCAGCCACGAAAGCCCGGACCGTCTCGATATCCCACGGCGCGCGCATCAAGGGCAAATGGCGCGCAATCCGCTCGTCGGCCATGTGGTCCAATATTTGCGCCGCCGGTATCTCTGACAGGCGCAAAAACGTTATCTCGGCACGTTCATTGCTACGCCATCTTGCCAAGCCTACTCGCGCCATTTCCGGAATACGCGCACAACGCCGCGACCGTTACAGCCGCCGTCAATTCTCTCACTCAACGGCAGTCGTTCAGCCGAGCAAGCTTTTGCTCGCCTGTTCGGTTACGTCGCGTGACAGCCCCGGTTGCGCCAAAATCCGGCCGAGCTCAGCCTTCATCATCGCGGCACGTGCCTCGTCGAAGCGCTTCCAACGTCCCAGTGGCGGGATCATCCGTGCGGCGGTCTGCGGATTTTTGGGATCGAGCGCGATGACGAGGTCGGCGATGGTGCGGTATCCCGCACCGTCGGCCTGATGGAAGGCCGCCTGATTGCCCGTCAGTGCACCGTACAGCGCGCGCACGCGGTTGGGATTGGTCAGCGTGAAATCGGGATGCTGCGCAAGCGCGCGCACCGCATCGACCGTATCGGGGCGCATCGACCACGCCTGCACCTGGAACCATTTGTCGAGCACGAGCGGATTGTCGCGATAGCGCTGGTAGAAAATGTCGAGCGCGTGCGCGCGCTCGTCGCTGTCACCATGCGCCAGTGTAGCGAGCGCCGCCTGCCGCTCGGTCATCCCGTCGGCTTCCGAGAAAATTGTGAATGCCAGCGACGGCACATCGGCGCGGTCGGTGGCCGCCAGATAGGCGAGCGCGACACCGCGGAGGCGCCGCCCGCCCTTTGCCTTGCGCGACAGGATCGACGCCGGCGGCGCGTCCTCGGCAAGAATGGAGCGCCACTCGCTTTCGAGCGCCGCGCCGATCGCGTCCTGCAGCGCGAGCCGCTCGCGGCGGATCGCGTCGGGGTCGACCGTCAGCATCTGGTCGCCGATGAACGCCTCACTCGGCAACAACACCGCTTCGGCGACAAAGGCCGGGTCCGCCTCACGGCCGCGCAGCGTTTCCGCCACCGCATCAATCACCGCCTGGCGGTGACCCGGCTTGCCCGAAACTGCTGCGACGAGCGTGTCGAGCATCAGCTGCTGGAGCGCCTCGTAACGCGCGAAGGGATCATCGTCATGCGCGGCGAGCCAGCCGAGTTCATCGGCTCCGCGCTCGAAATCAATGATGACCGGCGCCGAAAAGCCGCGGTTCAGCGACAGCAGCGGCGGCGCTGCGAACTGTCCGAGCGGAACGACTGTTTCGGTATCGTGCAGCACGACCAGTTGCTCGCCGGCCTGCGTCGCAGTCGCGCTTCGGTCAAAGGCCTTGATCCGTAGCGGAATCGGCATCGGCACCTTGACCGGCTGACCTGGCGTCGGCGGAACATTCTGTGTCAGATGAAGCTGCGCCGCACCCGATGCCGCGTCATGTTCGACGCGCGCCGTAACGCGCGGCGTTCCCGCCTGGCTGTACCAGAGGCGAAACTGCTTGAGATCGAGCCCTGCGCCATCCTCGATCGCCCGGACAAAATCCTCGCACGTTGCGGCCTCGCCGTCGTGGCGGTCGAAATAGAGGTCGGTGCCTTTGCGGAAGTGCTCGGGGCCCGCCATCGTCGCCATCATGCGAATGATCTCGGCGCCCTTGTTATAGACGGTCGCGGTGTAGAAATTGCTGATTTCCTGATAGCTGTCGGGCCGGATCGGATGCGCGAGCGGTCCCGCATCCTCCGGGAATTGCGCCGCGCGAAGCAGGCGGACGTCCTCGATTCGCTTGACCGCGGGCGATCCCATGTCGGCCGAGAAACTCTGGTCGCGATAGACTGTGAAGCCTTCCTTCAGGCTCAGCTGGAACCAGTCGCGGCAGGTGATCCGATTGCCCGACCAATTGTGAAAATATTCGTGCGCGACGACGCCCTCAACCCCGTCATAATCGGCGTCGGTCGCGGTGTCGGGGTCGGCAAGGATATAGCGCGTGTTGAAGATATTGAGCCCCTTGTTCTCCATCGCCCCCATGTTGAAATCGCTCACCGCGACGATGTTGAAGAGGTCGAGGTCATATTCGCGGCCATAGACCCGCTCATCCCACGCCATGCTGTTCTTCAGCGCCTGCATCGCATGGCCGGTGCGGCTCTCGTCGCCCGCGCGCACCCAGATGCCCAGCTCGACCTTGCGTCCCGACATGGTGACGAATTCGTCGCGGTTGACGACGAGGTCGCCCGCGACGAGCGCGAAGAGATAGGAGGGCTTGGGCCACGGATCTTCCCACAGCGCCCAATGCTTGCCGCTTTCGCCTGCGCCCTTGTCGATGCAATTGCCGTTCGACAGCAGGATCGGGAAGCGCGTCTTGTCGGCTTCCATCCGCACCTTGTAGCGACTGAGCACATCGGGGCGGTCGGGGTGGAAGGTGATGCGGCGAAAGCCTTCGGCCTCGCACTGGGTGCAGAGCATGTTGTTCGAGGCATAGAGTCCCATGAGCTGCGTATTCGCGCTCGGGTCGATCCGCGTGTCGACCTCGACCGTGGCCGCCGTCCGGTCGCCAAGGTCGACGATCAGATCGGACCCGTCCATCCGCCAGTCGTTCCAAGCCTCGCCATCGACGCGTACGGCCTCCGGCGTCAAACCGTCGCCGCGCAGGACCAGAGCTGATGGCGTTTCGGTTTCGCGTTCGACAGCCAACGCAGCGGTCACGGACGTCTCCGCCAGGTCGAGCCGAAAATCGAGCGCAATATCGGGAACGCGCCACTCGGGCGGGCGGTAATCGCCGCGATGAATGGTAACGGGGACGGGCGGGGAGGAAGAGACGTCGGTCATCGCTTCGGTCTAGGCTTGCGCCGCGCGGCGCGCAATAAGGGCGGCGATGGGACAGATGCTGATATTCGGAATGGGCTATGCCGCGCGTCACCTCGCCGCGCGACTGGAAGCGCGCGGGTGGGACGTCGTGGGGACGACGCGCGACGGACGCGACGCGACGTTACGCTTCGACGACGAGACGGCGGTGTTAGCGGCCCTGCGCGGCGCGACGCACATCCTGTCGTCGGTGCCGCCGGGCGAGCGGGGCGATCCGGTACTCGCCCGCTATGGCGAAGCGGTTGCGGTCGCCCCGGCGGGGTGGGTCGGTTATCTTTCCTCGACCGGCGTCTATGGCGATACCGGCGGCGCGTGGGTCGACGAAAGCGCATCCATCCAGGGTCGCCGCGCCCCGCGCAACGCTGCCGATGCAGCATGGGCCGAACTGCGAAGCGACGTACGCGTCTTTCGCCTGCCCGGCATCTATGGCCCCGGCCGTTCGATCCTCGACCGCCTGCGCACGGGTCGCGCCCATCGCATCGACCTGCCCGATCAGGTGTTCAGTCGCGTCCATGTTGACGACATAGCGGGCGGCGTGATCGCCTCCTTCACGGGGCCGCCCGGCGTCTATAATCTGGCGGACGACGAACCGTGCCACCAGAACCGCCTCGTCGAATGGGGCTGCGCGATGCTCGGTCTCTCCGTCCCGCCGCTGCAAAGGATCGATGAAGCAGGCCTGTCACCCGCCGCCCGCGCCTTTTATGCTGAGAACCGCCGTGTCGCGAACGGGAAAGCAAAACGCCTCATCGGTTGGGCGCCGCGCTATCCCAGTTTTCGCGAAGGGCTGGCGCACCTGTTGTAGGCCGTCGTCAAATCAACACATCGACCGTGTGGATCGCGACCCCAACCAGTCCGCCGACCAGCGTGCCGTTGATGCGGATATATTGCAGGTCATCGCCCACCGCATTTTCCAGCCGGTCGGTAATCGTCTTGGCGTCCCAGCCGCGGATCGTGTCGGACACGAGCTTGAGCGCGGTCTCCCCATAGCTGTCGACCATGCCCACCACAGCGCGGCGCGCATAGCGGTTGAGCGTGCGCTTGATATGAACGTCTTCGCCCAGCATCGTACCGAATTGGGTGACGAGCTCGCCGATCCGCCCGGCGAGCATCGTTTCGGGATCGCGTGCGGCCTTGAGCAGCGCGCCGCGGCCCTGTTCCCACAATCCGTCGAGCCAGCGCTTGACCGCCTTGTTTTCGAGCAATTCGTCGCGGACGCGCGCGACCTTTTCCTTGACCTCGGGGTCATGCTGCAGGTCGAGCGCCATTTTGGCGAGCCCTTCTTCGACGCGGATACGCAGCGGATGATCGGGTTCGACCGCCATTTCGCTGAGCAGCTTGCCGAGCCCCGCGACGATGCGGTTCGAAATACTCTCGTCAAGGCCGGTGAAGCGCACGATCGCGTTGCTGTTGTCGTGAACCATCTGGTGGATCAGGTGCGCGTTGAGATCGAGCGTCTTCGATCCCCACTTTACCATCGCGTCGAGCAAGGGCTGGTGCCGCCCCTCGGCGAGCGCGGCCTGCAACGCTTGCCCCAGCAGCGGCGCGACATCAAGTTCGCGCAACCGGTCGGCGATCGCCGACTTGACCATCCCGCCGAGCCGTTGCTGGTCGAGCGCGCCGAGCCCGTCGGCGATTATCCGCGACGCGCCGAGCCGCAGACGCCCGCCGCCCTCGGCAGGATGTGCGAGGAACTTGCCGACCGCCCCCGCGACGTCGACCGTCAGCATTTTTCGTGCGATCAGGCGCGGCAGCAGAAAGTTATTGAGCAGGAAGCGCGCCAGCGTATCGCCGATGCGATTCTTGTTCCGCGGGACGATCGCGGTGTGCGGAATCGGCAGCCCCATAGGATGGCGGAAGAGTGCGGTCACGGCGAACCAGTCGGCGAGCCCGCCGACCATCGCGGCCTCGGCAAAGGCCCGGACAAAGCCGATCGCCGGATGCACGTCCTGATAATATTTGGCGCTGACGAACACGACCGCCATCACGACCAGCATACCCGTCGCCACAACGCGGATATTGAGCCCGCCGGTCGGCACGGTGACGCCGCGGCGCATGAAATCCGCGCCGCCTGCGTCGGACCGGGCTGAAACGCTATCCGTCATGCCAACCCAATGGCGAAGCCCGCCAAAGGTTGCAACCGGCGCGGCGGCTGGGGCCGCGCCCGGTCACTCCGCGGGTTGCGGCGCCGGTTCGCCATGTGGCCGCGTGTCGTCGCCCTTGCGATAGGTGAGCAGATTCGACGAGAAGAAGCGGCCGAGGCGCTTTTCGATGCTGTCGGCAAGGCTGAAGCCCGCCGGAACGATCAGCAACGTCAGCACGGTCGAAAGGATCAGGCCGCCGATCACGACGACACCCATCGGCGCACGCCATGCCCCGTCGCCCGACAGTGACAGCGCGGTCGGGACCATGCCCGCGACCATCGCGACCGTCGTCATGACGATCGGCTGCGCACGCTTGCGGCCTGCATCGCGCAAGGCTTCGACCTTGCCGATCCCCTTGTCCATTTCCTCGATCGCGAAATCGACGAGCAGGATCGAGTTCTTGGCCACGATACCGAGCAGCATCAGCAGGCCGATATAGACCGGCATCGAAATTTCCATCCCGGTGACAAGCAGCCCGAGCAGGCCGCCGAGCGGCGCGAGGAGCAGCGACGACATGTTGACCAGCGGCGACAGGAAACGGCGATAGAGCAGCACGAGCGTCGAGAAGACGAGCATCAACCCCGAAATCACCGCGATGATGAAGTTGTTGATCAGCTCCGCCTGCCATTTCTGATCGCCCTGGATCACCTTGCGGATACCCTGCGGCATATTCTTGACCGACGGCAGCGCGTCGATCTTCTTTTGCCCGTCGCCGGTAACGAGTCCCGGCGCCAGATCGGCACCGATGACGATGCGCCGCGTCTGGTTATAACGCCGCAGTTCGGTCGGTCCCGCGCCGAAGCCGATCTGCGCGACCGACTTGAGCGGGACCGTGGTGCCGCGCGATGTCGGGACGGGAAGATTCTCGATCGTCGACAAGGCGCGCCGCGAATCTTCGGAGAGCAGCACGCGGATCGGGATCTGGCGATCGGACAGCGAGAATTTGGCAGCATTCTGGTCGATGTCGCCGATCGTCGCGATGCGGATCGTCTGGCTGAGCGCCGCCGTCGTGACGCCCAGCTCGGCTGCAAGGTCGAGGCGCGGCGTGACGATAATCTCGGGCCGCGGAATGTCGCCCTCGATGCGCGCGCCGCGCAACTCCTTGACGCCTTCCATCTCCTTGACGATCTGGCGCGCATGGCGTTCGAGCGCGACGGGATCGTCGCCGCCGATGATGAAAGTGATGTCGCGGCCGGAGAAGCCGCCCGACTGGCTCGCGAAATTCACGCGGGCATCGGGAATCGCCGACATCCGCGGCTGGAGCCCGCGCTCCCACTCGACGCTGCTGAGCTCGCGGTCCTTCTTGAGCGTGATATAGACCGACCCTTCGCCGACGCGCACGTCATAGAAGGCATTTTCGACCACATCGTTATTCGAAAGAATCTCGTTGATCTGGTTCGAGATATGCTCGCTCTGGGCCAGCGTCGATCCGGGCGGCAGCTCATAGCGGACCTGGCTATAGTCGCTGTTGATCGTCGGCTGGAACTGCTGCGGAAGCGTTGCAAACAGGACGATGCTGAGCGCAAAGGCGCCGAAGCCGATGCCGACGATCCAGACGCGATGGTCGTGCAGCCGCGCATAGGCGCGTTGGAGCATGAATTTGCTCCAGTTGGTCACGCCGTAACCACGCATGCCCAGAACCCAAGCAAGTGCGCCCAGAATGATGAGCAACAGGCTGGCGGCGAGGAATACGAAGATCGCGGTGAACGGAATCTGCAGCAGGAAGTACATCGCGGGATTCGGGCCATCTTGCCCCAGCGGGACCGGCTGGAAATACGAATAGATGGCGTAAAGCACATAGAGGCCGGCGAACGCGAACGGCACGCCGAGATAGGCGAGCTTGGTCGGCCATGCCTCGTAACGCGCGCGCACCGCCTTCTGCTTGCTGTTGTCGAGCGTGAAGGTCAGCAGCCGTTCGTAGCGGTCGATCCACGGTCCGTTGGCATGATCCTGCTCACCCTGCGCGGCGAGGAAATAGGCGGCGATCATCGGCGTGATCATGCGCGCGACGGCCAAGCTCATCAGCACGGCAAACACGACGGTCATGCCGAACTGGATGAAGAATTGCCCCGAAATGCCCGGCATCAGTGCGACGGGAAGGAAGACTGCGACGATCGACATCGTCGTCGCGACGACCGCAAGACCGATTTCGTCAGCGGCGTCGATCGACGCCTGATAGGCGGTCTTGCCCATGCGCATGTGCCGGACGATATTCTCGATCTCGACAATCGCATCGTCGACGAGCACGCCGGCGACAAGGCTGAGCGCGAGCAGCGAAAGGCCGTTGAGCGAAAAGCCCATCATGTCCATGAACCAGAAGGTCGGGATGGCCGACAACGGGATCGCAAGCGCCGAAATCATCGTCGCGCGCCAGTCGCGCAGGAACAGGAAGACGACAACGACGGCGAGCACTGCGCCCTCGATCATCGCCGCCATCGAGCTGCGATATTGTTCCTTCGTATATTCGGTGCGTGTGAAGAGGATCTTGAAGTCGACCTTGGGATTGTTCTTCTTGATCTGCTCCAGCTTCTTCATCGTCTCGTCATGGACGGTGACGTCGGACGCGCCCTTCGCCTTTTCGATCGAGAAAGAGAGCACCTGACGGCCGCGGATCTTCGCGATGTTGCGCTGTTCGGCATAGCCGTCGGTGACGGCCGCAACGTCGGCAAGACGGATCGTACGGCCGCCGCCGATCGAGATGTGCGTTTCGCCGAGCTGGAAGGCGCTGTCCGCGTTACCGAGCACGCGCACCGCCTGTTCGGAACCTGCAATTTCGGTGCGTCCGCCCGCGGCGTTGAGGTTCACCTGGCGAAGCTGCTGGTTCACCTGGCTCGCGGTCAATCCATAGCTTTGCATGCGCGCGGGATCGAGGATGACGCGGATCTCGCGATCGACGCCACCCGAACGGCGAACCTGGCTCATCCCCGGGATCGAGAGCAATTCCTTGGCGACGGTGTTGTCGACGAACCACGACAGCTGCTCGAGCGTCATGTCCGACGTTTCGACGGCGAAATAGGTGATCGGCCCGCCCGCGATGTCGACGCGAATAACCCGCGGCTCGAGGATGCCGTCGGGCAAGTCGCTGCGGATCTGCGAGATCGCCTGGTTCACATCGTTATAGGCACGGTCGATCGGTGTCCCGATCGCGAACTGCACCATCGTCCGGCTGTTGCCCTCGCTGACATAGGAGGACATTTCGTCGACGCCGCTCACGCTGCGCACCGCAGCTTCGACGCGTTGCGTCACCTGCGTCTCAAGCTCCGACGGTGCCGCACCCGGTTGCACGACGATGACCTGGACGGCAGGAAATTCGATGTCCGGATTGTCGTTGACGTCCATCCGGTTGAAGCTGACGACGCCGGCCAACAGCAACAGAACGAACATGACGATCGGCGGCACCGGATTGCGAATGCACCAGGCGGAGATGTTACGAAAGCTCATGATTCAAACGCCTTATGTGCCGCGCCGGGCAATTATCGCGAAGATTTCTGGACGACGGGTTTGACCTTCTCGCCCGGGTTCAGGAACGCACCCGCGAGTGCGACGACCTTTTCGGTGCCGGTCAGCCCGGATGCGATCGAAACGCCGCGATCGCTGACCGCGCCGATCTTGACCGGACGCCGAGCGATCGTGTCATTCTGATCGACGATCAGGACATAATTGCCCTCGGGACCGCTCAGCACGGCGCTTTCGGGAAGCAACGGCAATTCGGCCGTTCCCGACACCAACCGCGCGTCGGCGAAGCCGCCGGGGCGCAGCGCGTCGCTATAGGGAACCGCGATGCGCACCATGCCCTGGCGCGATTCGGCGTTCACTATCGGAGACACCTGCCAGACCTGCCCCGATATTTTCAGGTCGGTGCCGACGGGAGTCACGGTCGCGCGCGTACCGACCTTCACCTTCTGCAGGTCGGCCTCGGCCATTTGCGCAAGCATTTCCATTTCGCCGCCGCGCGCCATGCGGAAAAGCACACCGCTGCCGGCACCAACGACCTGTCCGGGTTCGACCTGACGCGTGAGTACCAGCCCCGCAGCCGGGGCAACGATGTTGAGCCGACCGTTGCGTGCCGTCGCTTCGGCATATTGCGCCTGCGCGACGCGGACGCGCGCGTTGGCGGCGTCGCGGGTGGCGCGCTTGCGGTCCATGTCGGCCTTTGAAATGAAGCCGCGCGACACGAGCGCTTCGGCGCGCTCCAACTCTGCCTGCGCCAGGCTCGCGTCCGCCTGCGCGACGCGGATCGAGGCCGCGAGGCTCGCCGCCTGCTGCGCCTGAACCGACCGGTCGATCACCGCGAGCGTCTGGCCGGCGCCGACCCACTGGCCGGGTTCGACGAGCACGCGTTGCACTTGGCCGCCCTCGCCCGCAACGCCGACGGGCATTTCGCGCCGCGCGGCTATGGTTCCGGTCGCTGCAATGGCAGCCTCGACCGAAACGCGCCCGGGGATGACGACGGTGACGCTCGGCGTGCTAGCAGCCTCGCCGGCCCCATCGGCCCCCGCTGCGGCGCCGTCCTTGCCGTGCGTGAAGGCGTACCAGGCGGCGACGAGCGCCAACCCGATCAGCACCAGCGCGATAATCAGTCTCGTCCGCTTCCGACGGCTGTCGGTTTCCTCGTAAAAGCTTTGCGTCCCCGCCAGGCTGTCCATCGAATCCACTTTCCGCTCGTAGTTCACGTCGAATCCTCTTCTGCCGACGGCAGCAGCCGGGACGTTGTCGCTGCGCGACATCCTATTCCGGCCTACACGACGGAAGCGATCCCGTCGAAGGTGTATTACCCCATTATATCACTAGTGGCAAGAGGGCGAAACACCGCCGCTCCCCCGGTCCGTCCAGCGAGGCGGCATAGGCAAGTTCCGATATAATTTCCATAGGCTAGCCAACGAAAAGGGCGGCGCACCCTGCGGTGGCCGCCCCGTTCGCGCGAACCGGTCTTGCCGGCCTCTGGCGCCCGCCGTCAGCGAACGCGACCGCGCCGTATCAGATTGACGATCGCAAGCAGCACCACCGCCCCCAGAAACGCCGTGAGCAGCGTCATCGGATCAAAGGCATCGCCGCGCAGATGTCCACCACCCAGAAAGCTTCCGAACAGGAAACGCCCCAGAATGGATCCGATACCACCGACGATGATATTCAGGAAAATTCCCTGCTGGGCATCGGTTTTCATGACGATGCTCGCCAGCCAACCGATAATCCCGCCCATGATGATTGCGATAATCCAAGTAAGCATGTGATGACCCCCTACGATCATTGCGGATGCCCGACGTTGCAGGCGAATGAATGCTAACCCAAAAAATCACGCGCGACCAGCGCGCAAGGCAACCGTCACCGAACGCGACCGCGGCGCACCATGTTGACGATCGCGAGAAGCGCGAGCGCACCGATAAAGGCCCACAGCAGCCCGATCGGATTGAACGAGCTCAATGTCGCGCCCATGCCGAACATGCCGCCCAGGATATTGCCCAGGAAAGCGCCGACGACACCGACGACGATGTTCAGCAATATTCCTTGCTGCGCATCAGTGCGCATGACGATGCTCGCCAGCCAGCCGATAATCCCGCCGACAATCAAGGTGATGATAATACCCATTAGATTTCCTTTCCGAACCCGCAACGGCGCGACCGGCCGCCGGTTTGCTGGACGCATCGTCGCGCCCCGACATCGTTCGAACGATGGAAATATAATCGAGCGGATGGGAAAAGGTTCCCGGTCAACGTCACTTGCCGCTGACCGGGAAGAGGAGGATCGGTTCCGGTCGGGGAACGTCTCCGGGTCGCAAGAGGGGTTTTAGGGCACACAATGCGACGCCGCTGTGACGGCTGTCACTCGTTCGGGATTTTTTCGGAAAGCATGGATTCAGGCGATACCAGCGCTTCGCACAGCGACCTCCATCGCGGGAAGCGCATACGAAATGGGGGCCGGCATCGCTGCCAACCCCCACTATCCGGTGTCGTTCCACGCATCCCCGTGCCGCTTCATCCCGGTCCGCCTCTCTTGCGATCGGCAGCCCGCCAAATGATGCGCCCCGGCGCGCGCCGGAACAATCCGGCGACGGTTTGGTCGGCCCCCTTTCGGGGGCCGGCCGCACCTGGAAAGCCCTTCATCATCTCGTCATCGCGTCTGCCGAAACAGTCGCTTTTCAAGCGATGGACTGCTTTCCTGTCCGATCGGGTTCGCCTCAACTCGTGGGAATCGCTGCGTTCCGTGATCGGGTCACCGGATGACTTCCTCGTCGATCTGGCCCGTTCTCTTCCGGCTAGTCTTGCAACTACCCTTCGTTTCCCGGCGATCCGACGTCTCTGTCGTCCGATGATTTGAAGCTGACATGAAGGGCCCGGTCCACCAACAAAAATCGGCGCATTTTTTCACTCGGCCGATGCTTAATTGTGGATAAGTCCGGCAGTTGCAACAAGCAGATTCCCTGCAGCATTTTTGTAACAAGGGTGCAGCATTTTTTGACTCGGATTCGAGAATTGTGGCGCCCCCTCTTGTGCCCGCGCCGCGTTCACACGGCCGGAAGAATGCTGCACCGCGACTCGAGTCGGACGAAGGCGGGCCGTTCAAGCGCGATCTCCGCGAGCGCAAGAAGCCGATCGACCAGCGCCAAAAGCATCGCACGACGTTCCGCGTTCGCCGCCGCAGGCAACATGCTCTCGACAATGCCGATGAACTTTGCCGCCGCCACGTCGCTTGAGGCCACGGATCGCAATGCCGAGCCAAACCCTCGTTCGAGATAATGGTTGAATCCGTCGGCAACAGGTTTGACCCTGGTCCTGTCATAATCGTCCTGCTCGGGGCCGCGGTCGAGACTGCGTCTTGAGAGTTCGGCAGTGGCAGCCCCGAGCCAATCGAGCGCGGCAATCGCGGTAAAAGGATCATTTATGCCTGGCGACAGCGCACGCAGCGCAATCTCGACCAATTCGTCGATCATATAATCGATGTCCTGATGCGGAGAGCGGCTGGAGCCTATCGCAAAGCATCCGCGCAGCTTTTCTTCGGTCTCGTCATCAAGATCGGGACCACGCCAGTGCAACAGGGTCACTGCACCGTGCACGAAGTCGCCCGTGCGCAGCGGCAGGCTGACCACTGCACCATGCTTTTCGGCGATGGCGTCGAGCGTCGCAAAATCGATCAGCGTAATATAGCCATGATCGGCCGCGATGACCGGCGTTCCGTTGATCGGTTCCTGCACATGCTCGGCGTCGCCCGACTTGGGGAAGCGGCCTTTTATCGAGGCGATGAGGCGGCAACCGATCTGTTCAATGACCTTGTTTATGCGGATGCTCGAGGGAATATGATGGAGCAAGTAAACCAGCACCACGACCGAAATCATCGTGAGGCCAAAGGCCACGAGGATCGAAAGCTGGGGCACGAATCCCGGTGTCGACGTCCCGACAGCGCCGCCCAGTGATATCGCTTCCTCATCCTCGCCGCGGACGACACGCAGCACGAGCAGGGCGTGCACAAAGGTCGCAATAAAGACGGCAAGCGAAAGCTGGTTGCCACGATCCTCCATGAAATTGGTGAGCAAACGCGGCCCATAGGTGCCCGACGCATAGGCGACTGCCGCGATGGTGATGGAAAACACCGTCGCGGCGACACCGATCATCGATGCGGCAATCAACGAAAGGAGCGCCCGCGCGCCCTGGGGGCGCGACGGCGTCAGCCAGTCGACGCGTGACAATATTTCCGCTGCACCGTTGCGGTCAAACCAGATCGTCGTGGACGATACCAGGACCGCACCCAGGGCAAACAGCGCGGGGTAAAACCAATAGCTGGCGTTGATTGCTTCCCAGAGGGCACGGAGACGAACGATCACCTCGCCCCTCCCGCGAACCTGTCGTGACCGTCAGGCCGGCGCGCGCGCACCCAGATCGCCCTTGCCGATCGTCCCCGATGCCATTTCGAGCATCCGGTCGAGGCTCTTCTTGGCGCCGAGCCGTAGCTCCTCGTCAAGCTCGATGCGCGGCTCGAGGTCGCGAAGCGCAAAATAGAGCTTCTCCATCGTATTGAGCGCCATATAAGGGCAGATGTTGCAGTTGCAGTTCCCGTCCGCCCCCGGCGCACCGATGAACTTCTTTTCGGGCAGCGCCTTTTCCATCTGGTGGATGATGTGCGGCTCGGTCGCGACGATCAGCGTGTCGCCGGGGAAACTTTTCGCAAATTGCAGGATGCCGCTCGTCGACCCGACATAGTCGGCGTGGTCGATTATGTGCGGCGGACATTCGGGGTGCGCCGCAACCGGCGCGTCCGGATGTTGCGCCTTCAGCTTCAACAGTTCGGTTTCGCTGAACGCTTCGTGGACGATGCACACGCCCGGCCAGAGCAGCATGTCGCGCCCGAACTTTCGATTGAGATAGCCGCCGAGGTGCCGGTCGGGGCCAAAGATGATCTTCTGGCTTTCGGGGATCTGGCTGATGATCGTCTCGGCGCTCGACGATGTGACGATAATGTCGGAGAGCGCCTTCACCGCGGCCGAGCAGTTGATATAGGTCAGCGCGATATGATCGGGATGCTGCTCGCGAAACCGCTTGAACTGCTCGGGCGGGCAGCTGTCCTCGAGGCTGCATCCCGCGTCCATGTCAGGCAGCACGACAATCTTTTCCGGCGACAAAATCTTCGCCGTTTCGGCCATGAACTTGACGCCGCAAAACGCGATGACGTCGGCGTCGGTCTCAGCCGCCTTGCGCGAGAGCTCCAGGCTGTCGCCAACGAAGTCCGCCAGGTCCTGGATCTCGGGCTTCTGGTAATAATGCGCAAGGATGACCGCGTTGCGATCCTTACGCAGCCGGTCGATTTCGGCGCGCAAATCGACGCCGGACAGATTTTCGCGGACGGGAGCAGTCATGGTCTTTCCTTATCGGGGCCGTTGCCCGGCACGTCCCTACACGGCGCCGCGCCAGAGGGCAATTCGGGACGGAATCACCCCCCCGAAAGCCCCGCCGCCAGCGCTTGAACCGGCGGCAACATCGGCAACATATAGATGGTGAGCCGGACCAGGATGACAAGCAGCGCGACGATCTTGGTCGCACTATGCACGTGTCCGAACGTTCGGCGGTCATGCAGCGCGATCAGCCCCACCGCCGCAAGCTGGATGATCGCGATAGGCAGATCCCACCACCCGATCATCAGCGGCATCGGCAGCAGACGCCCGAGCGCAGGTTCGAGCAGCATGATCGCCGATCCGATCATGAAACGCCGGTGCCAGTCGGTCCTGCGCCGGTGGGCGACGGCCGCCCATACCAGCCCCCCAAAAGCGAGCAGCTCCACCGAGACGAGGACAAGGAAATAGTGAGGGGTGAAAAAGGGCGGGAGCCGCCCCGCCGCGATCACCGATATACCCACGTAAAAGCCCAGCCCCACGACAAGCACCGAAAGGGCAACGCCAAGCCGTCCGAGCCGGCGGTGCATCGCCAAATCGCCCTGCCGCACCAGGCGCGGCTGCACGACGAGCAACGCGAGCCATGCGAGCATCGCCAAACCGTGGAAGTGGGTCGACAGCGGAACGCCGAACGGATCGACAAAGCCGCGCAGTGCAAACTGCGCGAAACCGAACAGGATAAGCAGCGCGAGGCCAAGCGCCATGCGCTCCCAAAAGTTTTCCGTAATCGCTGCGTCGCTTGTCGTCGTCGCCATAATCACCCCCTCATTTGGCAGCGGTATAGCGCATCGGAACTGTCGGAAAAAGGTGCTCAGCGCTCGCTAAAGCGTGCGGTCACCGTCGCGTCGATGCCGGCAGCCTTCAGCGGCATCGCGAAGCTCTGCTCAATGGCCGAGCGCGCGGCCGCTTCGGCGAGGCGCATCGGGGTTGCGCTCTTCGCCTGCTTGATCAGCTCGGTCTGCCCCGCCTTGCGATTGGCGGCGTCGAGCGACGCTTCGGCGTCGGTGATGGCAAGCAGAATTTCGCCATCGCGAAACTCGCTGATCGCATCGATGTCGATTTCGGGACCAGCGAGACGCAGCGGCGGGAGCGTCACCGTCAGCCGGCGAGCCGTCTCGTCCCAGTCGAGGTCAGAGGACTGCAGCTTCGCCAGATCGAGTTCGTAGCGTACCGTCCCCGGCATAATCAGCGTCTTCTTTGCGCTGAGGCCAAGACGGCTCTGGCTCGACGTCACCACCGCGACATAGCGTGCGGTGAAGGGAACGAGCACATTCTGCTCGCGCAACCCTTCGAGGCTCGCGGCGACAACGGTCTCGGGCTCATAGCCCTTTTGCCAGCCGCTCCACGCCCGCCAGCCGAGAAAGATCGCGAGCAGGAGAAGCGCGACGACAGTTATGCGAAAAAGGTCGCGCCTCATGCGACGAGCCGCCAGCGGTTATCGGCACGTGCGACGCGACCGCGCGCTTCGAGGTCGAGAAGGTGCGCGAGCACCGATCGGCCGGCGGCGCCGGTCAAGCGCGGGTCGAGCCCCTTGTACATATGCTTTACCATGTCAGGAATCACGTCCGTCCCGCGTTCGAGTTCCCGCAAAATCTGTCGCTCGCGCTGTTTGCGATGGCCGAGCATCCCCCGCACGAGCTGGCGCGGCTTGGCCACGGCAGGGCCGTGCGCCGGATAATAGATGCGGTCGTCGCGGTCATAGAGCTTCTTGAGGCTCGCCATATAGGCCGCCATGTCACCATCGGGCGGGCTCACGACGCTCGTCGACCATGCCATCACATGATCGCCCGTAAACAGGGCCTTGCTCTCGATGAGCGAAAAACACAGATGGTTCGACGTATGCCCCGGCGTCGCCACCGCCTCGAGCGTCCAGCCGTCGCCAGTGACACGCTCGCCATCGGCAAGAACCTGGTCGGGCGCATAATCGGGATCGAAGGCAGAGTCGGCGCGCGGACCGTCGTCGGCAAGCGCCAACGGGGCGCAGCCGACGATCGGCGCACCCGTCGCGGCCTTCAGGGGCGCCGCGGCGGGCGAATGGTCGCGATGCGTGTGCGTGCAAAGGATCGCTGCGACGCGCTGCCCCTCGACCGCGCGGAGGATCGCGTCGACATGCCCTGCCCCATGGGCGTCGGGCGGGTCTCCGATACTCATCCCGCTGCCGGTCGGGCCAGGGTCGATGATCGCAACGTCGCTCCCCGCGCCGACGATCCATGTCTGCGTTCCCGTGAAGGTGTAGGGCGACGGATTGGGCGCGAGCACGCGCCTGACCAGCGGCTCATGCTCTTCGCAATCGCCGGCACGGATCGTATCGGGCCAAGGATTTTCGTCGCTCATATATGCCATGTGGCATCACAAAGCCGGAAGGAAAAGGGCCGCGCATGTGAAAAAGGGAGCGGCATCGCCACTCCCTTTCCCCGCCCCTGCCGCTGACCCCACCGGGGACGGGGGTCAGCGTCGAAGCTGAAACCTCAGTCGCCAGACTCTTCGATCTCGGCGATCGCGCGGTCCATGTCGGCGAGTACCTTGGCACGGATTTCGTCGCTCAACTTGCCGGAACTCTCGCCACTGGCAAAACGTTCGCGGGCCTTTTTAAGCGCCGAAACCTGCGCCGTCCGGTCGCCTTCCGGGCCGCAATGGGTCATCACGACGCGGCTCTTCTTGCCGCCTTGCTGTTCCTCGAACTCGATGACGGGCATCGCCTTCGCACCCTTGCCGCACTTGGCGAAGGCAAAACCCTTGCCGTCGGCCGACGACCATGCAGCGGGGGGCATAGGCGGGATGGGCGGCATCGGGGGCATGGGGGCGAGCGCAATGCTGCGCTTCCCTTTCGCCTCGAGCTGGTCGGCAATAGCATTTGCCTTCTTGCCCGTTACGCCCTGCTCCTTCAGCGCCGACAGAATTTCATCACGCGTAGGCGCGCCGGGAAGCGCGAATTCGAAGCGCTTGGCCCTTCCGCTCGCCGGCGCTTCGGGAGCCCAATGGAGGCCGTGCTCGCCGCCGCCCTTGCGCTCGCCGTCCCGGATCACGACGCGGTGGATCTCGCGCTTCTTGCCGCCATCTGCCCCCTTGGCGTCGTCGTCGGTCGTGACGATCATCACGCGGTGGACGCCGGGTGCCGCGGGCGCTTCCGGTGCAGCAGGCGGTGCAGGCGGCTGCGGCACGTCGGTGGGCGCTGCGGGTGGGGCCGGGGGCGCCGGGGGTTCCGGCGCATCGGCGTATTGCGCATTCGCACTGGCAATCCCCGACGGCACCAGCGTCGCGGTCGTCGCGAGAACCGCCACCGCCGCTCCGCCGACAAGCAAGCGCCCCATGGCGCCGCGCTTGATCGAAACATCCTCCCGCATCAACATCGTCAGTCTCTCCTGCAAATTATCGTGGACCGCCATCGGCGCGGCGAGCGACAGGCGCGAACCGACCGCAGCCTTGGCGATGGCATGGGCGTAGCGGACGGTGCGCACTGCACGCGGACTGCTGTCAGCCATCGTCAGCACACGCGCATCGCACGCGGCTTCCTGATCGAAGCGGAAGGCCCTGATGGCGCGCCAGGCAAAGGGATTGAACCATTGGGTCGCGAGCAGCACGAGCGCCGCCGCATTCGCCCACAAGTCGCCGTGGCGATGGTGCGCAAGTTCGTGATCAACCGCCAGCGCGCGCTCATCGGCGGCATAGCGTGCAAAGAAATCCTGCGGCACTGCGACAAACCGACGCCACAAACCAAAGGCGATAGGGCCATCGACCGCGTCCGACATGACGAGGCGGATCGACCCGATCGGCTCGAGCTCGACCGATGCGCCCAGTACCGCGCGCCGGAAACGGTCGTGCGCGAGCATGGCTGCGACGATAACCGCGACCATGCCAACCGCCCATGCTGCGAAAAGCCACGGCAGCAATTCGGCCAATGACCAGAGCGGAGCGGCCGACGACGCCGCAGCCGCACCATCGAGCGCGCCGAGCTGGGCCGCGTCAGGCCAGACAATCTCGGTCACGGGCATCGCTACGGGTGCCGCAGGCACGACGGGATCGGCGAAGGGAAGTGGCGGCAAGACCAGGCGCAGCGCCGGGATCAGCCACAGCGTGTAGGTCAGCTTCGGTCCGAAAAAGCGCGCAAAAGGCTTACGGATCAGCAAGATCGCCAGCACGAGCAGCGCAGTCGTAACGAGCGTGTCGATCCACACGTCGAACAGCATCGCGGCGCTCATGACTTCAGCCTCCGCAGCAGCGCCTCAATCTCGGCAATGTCGCGATCCGACAATGCCTCGCGCTCGGCGAGGTGAGCGATCAAGGGGCTAACCCGGCCGCCGAACAGGCGGTCAACGAAGCGCTGCGACTCCTCGCCCACCGCATCGGCGCGCTCGATGGCCGGCGAATAGAGATAGCGCCGCCCGTCGGCTTCGGCCGTCACCGCGCCCTTTTGCACGAGCCGTGCGAGCAGCGTTTTGACGGTCGCCTGCGTCCAGCCGTTGCGCTTGCCGACGCGTTCGGTCAGGTCGGCGGCCGTCTGCGGGGCCCTGTCCCACAGCGCTGCCAATACCTGCATTTCCGACTCGCTTGCTCGTTCCGCCATGCCGGACCCCTCCTCTAGGCGTTCACCGATAGAACACGACTACAATTGTAGTCAAACGGCTGAACGCTTCCTGAACGAAAAATTACGCACGAGTGTCGGAATTCTTGACAAACGGCGGGGGCGGTAAGGATTCGCTAACCAGCGTCTCGCGTCATAATCCGCGATCGCCGCGATTTGGCACGGCGTTTGAATAGTATGTCCACGTTCCCGAGTGTTCCGCTCAAATGGAGCGGTGGGGGGCATCGGTCTGGTCCCTGATGCCCCCTGCCCCCACCGGGACATCCCCCACTTACCCCAAGCGAACGGGGGCGGAGCGGCCAATCGGCCCCGCCCCCGGAAGCCGTCGGTTTAATCGGCTGTTATCCATTCTGGTGCACAGCGTGCGGTATGGGACACGCTCGCGCCGCGCCTCGCAAACTGGCTGCCCTCGACCTGCTCCGCTTCGCCTGTGCGATGCTGGTGCTCGCGGCGCATTATTTCGCCTCGTTCGCGCGCGCACCAAGCGCGGCCGCGCGCGAGGCTCTTTCAGGACAGGATCTCGCAGCGCCCTTCGCGTCCTTCACCTGGTTCGGATGGATCGGCGTCGAACTATTTTTCGTCATCTCGGGCTTCGTCATTGCATTGTCAGCGCGCGGCAGCGGGGCCGGCCAATTCGTGCGACGGCGCATCCTTCGCCTCGCCCCGGCAGCATGGCTTTGTGCAACGATCACCGCGCTTGCCCTCGTCTGGGCGGGCATCTTCACGCCCGCCGAAGTCGCACGGCGCTGGACAGCGTCGACCCTTTTCCTCGCCGCCGCACCACAAATCGACGCCTCCTACTGGACGCTCGGCGTCGAGGTGAATTTCTATCTGCTCGTCGGCCTTGGCCTGTGGCGCGCAGGCGACGCCGTCCTTGACGTGCTGCCCAAAATCCTCGCTTTCGTCGGAGCGCTGTTCTGGACGTCGTACCTGCTCGCAGGTCCAGGCCCGGGTCAGCCACCGTCGCTCGGGCTATGCTTGTTGCTGGCGCCGCACGCCAGCTTCTTCGCCGTCGGCATGATGCTCGAACGCCGGGCACGGACCGGCGCCCTGTCTTCGCCGTCTTTTTTTGTACTCGCTCTGGCAGCCTGCACGGTCGAAATCGCCAATGTCACGGCCGCTCGCATGACGGCGATGGATGTGACGCAGGGGTTTGCGCTTCCCTTCCTATTCTTTGTAGCGGGACTACTCGTCATCGCGCGCGCCGATCGCATCGCAATCGGAACGCAATGGCTCCCGATGGCTACGCTGCTCGGCCTTGCCACCTACCCGCTTTACCTCATTCATCAGGATGCGGGGGCGGTCGCCGCGGCTGCGTTGCTTCGTACGGGGATGTCATTCACCGAAGCGTTGCTATTGACGACAGCAATCGTCGTCGGCTTTGCATTGGCCTGCACACGATGGCTTGAGCCGGTAGTCCGGGCGCGGCTTGCACACGCCATCGACGCCCTCGCACGTCGCCGTGCCGCGGCTCATTCCGGGGCACTACCCGGCGCCTGAACTAGTCGGCTGCGTCGACCAACTTTCCCGAACCGCCGATTTCGGCAGGAAAATCGACAAACTTCGGCAGATCGTCCGAAACCGCAAAAACGGCCTCGGCGTAGCTCAGATGCGCCTTTGGTTCGAAATCGACGGTCGGCAGGATTGCCGCGCGAACATCGACGACGCCGAGCTTGGGATGGTCGATGAACATATGACCGCCGCACTGCGTGCAATATTTGCGATCGCTCGTCCCGACCTTGTTATAGCCGCCAATCACCTCGGCGCCCTTGATCACGGCAACATTGTCGGACGGCCAAATGGTGAAGGCGACGAACGGCGCCCCCGAATAGCTCCGGCACGACTGGCAGTGGCAATATCCCATATCGACCGGATCGCCCGACACGGCGATCTCGACCGCGCCGCAAAAGCAGCTTCCCTTGTGCGTCATAACATCTCCACCATAATCTGTTTGTCACGCTGCGGCACACGCCGCAGCAATCAGTCCGCCTTGGTCGGGATGCCGTCCATCACCTGATGAAGTTCGCCCGCCTCCCACATCTCCATCATGATGTCGGAGCCACCGACGAATTCGCCCTTCACATAAAGCTGGGGAATCGTCGGCCAGTCGGAAAATTCCTTGATGCCTTGCCGGATTTCCATGTCCTGCAGGACGTCGACGGTATCATATTCGATGCCAAGCCGGTCGAGCATCGCAATGGCGCGCGAAGAAAACCCACACTGCGGGAACAAGGGGGTGCCCTTCATGAACAGCAGCACGGGATGATCGGCGACCAGCTTGGCAATGCGGTCGTGAGTGGCGGGGTCAGTCATGTCAGGTCTCCGGTGGCGCACGCGGTGCGCAATATTTTGCTCTGCCCCTTATGAGGGGATGGCGGTGGTCAATTGCAAGGCGTGAAGTTCGCCGCCCATCCGGCCGCCGAGCGCCGCATAGACCGCCTTGTGCTGCGCGACACGCGACATGCCCGCGAATGAGGCGCTGACAATGTGTGCCGAATAATGGTCATTGTCGCCCACAAGGTCGGTGATCGTGACGTCGGCATCGGGAAATGCCGCCTCGATCAGGCTCCTCAATTCGGATTCGCGCATCCCCATCGCCGATCGTCCTCAGTTCCGGCTTTCGATGAACTGGCGGCGAGCCTCGGTCGCCTTCTCGTTGAGTGCGGCCCGGATTTCGGCATCGCTGATCTCGACCTTTGCGGCGGTCAGGTCGCCCGCCAGCTTGCGGATGACATCCTCGTCGCCCGCTTCCTCGAAATCGGCCTGGACGACGGCCTTGGCATAGGCGTCGGTCTCCTCGGGCGTCAGCCCCATTCGCTCGGCCGCCCATTCGCCGAGTAGGCGGTTGCGGCGCGCGGTGATGCGGAACTGCATCTCCTGGTCGCGGGCAAACTTCGCCTCGAAAGCCCGTTCACGATCGTCGAATGCGTTCATCTTGTCCTCACCGGGTTGAAACAGTCGGTACCAGATAGGTGCCCGACTGCGGTGGCGCAAGCCGCCTGTGCCCCAGATCACTTCCCTTTTGAAAGCGAAGGGTTTAGGGTCCATCGGCAGGGAATGGGTCGTACCACAGCAGCGAAGATGGCACCCTGACGCACGGGCGACAGGGCGCTTCGGTTATGTGTTTTGGGGGAATGTACGATGGCCGCTCGACTTAAGATTGGTTTGTCGGCGCTCGGTGCCGCTTCGATAGCGGCAATGTCACCGGCAGCGGCACAAGGCCAAGGTGTCGACCCCACGCTGCGCGACAGTTTTTCGATTGGCGAGCAAGGCGGATCGCTGTGCGCGGTTCAGGCGACCGTGCGCGATTCGGTCATCCGCGGCATGTTCGATCGCGCGTGGGTCATCGTCTGCCGCGATGCGAGCCAGCCGGTCGGCTATGTCCGCATGCTGCGCGCGGATCGCGCCGAGGCGGCGGCACGCATCGACGCCGGGCGGACGGAAACGATAGATTGTAGTGCCGCCGGCACCTGCACGGTGCGCGGCAGCGACATCGCTTGGCAGACGCGGATCGAACAACAGGGCGAAACGGCCTATGCCGTCGAAGGCTTTGCCGCCTATGGCGATGCGCTCGACATCGCGCTCGAGTCGGTTCGCCAGCGCCGCGTCGTCCCAGGCGTCATCAGGGTCGCCACGACCTCGGTCGGCGGCAACGACGGCTTTGCCCGGACGCTCGCGGGAACCATCGATGTCGACAAGGCGCTTGCCGAAGGATACCGGCGCAACCACAGCGGCGATTATGCCGAAGCCGCCGAATTTTTCGAGGCGCTGTCGCGGCGCGCGCTTGACGAGCAGGATGCGGTCGACATCGACCCGACCGAATTCACCCTCAACCGCGCGCTGCAGCGCTCTAACCTCGGCGAATTTTCCGAGGCGGAACGGCTGTTCGGCGAGGTCGAAGCCATCCCGACGAGCGATCCCGTGCAGCTCCGCCTGCGGCGCAATTTCCGCGCGATCCATGCGCTCAACCAGCGCGATCTCGATGGCGCCGCGTCGATCCTTCAGGCCCCCGTCCCGCCGCTGCGCGATGCGGTGACGGTCTCGGGCGGCGCGGTGACGCTGACGCCCGAAATCGTCGCCGGCGTCAACAGCGGCACGAACAGCGCGATCCGGCAGGATGGCGGTCGCGAAAAACTGACCCCCGCCGAGCGGGCGAAGATTATCGACGCGCAGGCCGACCATCTGTTCGGGACGGTCGAGCGGCTGCGCGGCAACGCCAGCGCGGCAAAGGCCGCGCAGATCAAGGGTCTCGACGATGCGATTGCGGTACGCGAAGGGCGCGTGACTTCCATTATCCGCCTGCGCTCGCAAATGCTCGGCGAACTGGCGCTGGCCGAAGAAGCGCTCGGCAACATCGGTGCGGCAGACGCGCGCTTTATCGAATCGGTGAATGCGCTCGCGGTCGAATATCCCGAAACCAATGCGCTCGCCTCGGCCCGTGCGCGCTACGCCGCCTTCCTGACGCGGCACGGCCAGGACGACAAGGCGATCGGCATCTATCGCGAGGTCGTGAGCGCACTCGCCTCGTCGCAGCGGTCGACGACCGGCATGGCGAACATGATGGCGCCCTATTATCGCCTGCTCACCGAGCGGGTCGGCTCCGACGCTGCAGCGATCAACGACTTCTTCGTCGCCAGCCAGCTTCAGGTCCGCCCCGGCGTAGCCGATACGCAGGCGGTGCTCGCACGCGAACTGTCGAGCGGCAGCGACGAAGGCGCACGGCTGTTCCGGCAGGCGACGACGATCGCCCGCGATATCGAGCGGGCGCGGATCGAGGACGCGCGCCTCGCGCAGCTTCCGGCGACGGCGGAGGTCAATGCGCTGCGCGCCGACCTCAAGACCCAGCTCGACAATCTTGCCTTTCAGCAGACCGAAACCATCGGCGCGCTTTCGGCCTTCCCGCAATATCGCGTGGTCGCATCGGGCAAGCTCGAGCTGACGGAGTTGCAGCAGGTGCTGCGCCCCGACGAAGCCTATCTCAAGATGCTCGTCGTCGGCGATGCGGTTTACGGGATGCTGATCGAACCCGGAGCGGCGCAGCTTTGGCGTTCGGACATCGGTGCAGGCGCGCTCGAAGGCGCGGTCGACCAGCTTCGGTCGACCATCTCGGTGGTCGAGAGCGGCCGCCGCGTGACCTATCCTTTCGACGCCGCAACGGCGCGGTCGCTTTATTCGCGGCTTTTCGGCCCCGTCGCCGAGCGCCTGCCCACTGTGAGCCACCTGATTTTCGAACCCGACGGCGCGATGCTCAAGCTGCCGATCAACCTGCTCGTCACCGCCGACACCGGGCTGGCCGCCTATGAGGAGCGGCTGCTCGACGTCGACGCCGATCCGTTCGACATGCGCCAGATTGCTTGGCTCGGGCGCGCGACGCGGCCGTCAACCGCGGTATCGGCGCTCGGATTTCGCAATGCGCGTCAGGCAGCGCCGTCGAATGCCCGCAACCAATATTTCGGGCTCGGCGAAAACGTGCCGGTCACCGGGCTCCTCCCGTCGCTCGGGACGCGCGGCGCGGTCGGCGTCGGCGTCGATGACGACTGCCAATGGGATTTGGCGCAGTGGAGCCGCCCGATTTCTTCGGCCGAACTCGTTACCGCGAGCAACGCCATCGGCCGCGACACCGCAACGCTGCTCACCGGCGGAGACTTTACCGACACGGCGGTCAAGACGCGCAGCGACCTGTCCGACTATCGCATCATCCATTTCGCAACCCACGGTCTTGTCACCGCACCGCGCCGGTCGTGCCCGGCGCGTCCGGCGCTGGTCACCTCGTTCGGCGACGGTCAATCCGACGGGCTGCTGACCTTCCAGGAAATTTTCGAGCTCAAGATCGATGCCGATCTCGTCATTCTTTCGGCCTGCGACACTGCGGGCGCGGCCTCGGTCGCGGCGACGCGCGAGGCCGGCATTTCGAGCGGCGGCGGCAACGCGCTCGACGGACTGGTGCGCAGCTTCATCGGCGCCGGCGGTCGGTCGGTAATCGCAAGCCACTGGCCCGCGCCCGACGATTTCGACGCAACGCGGCGGCTGATCGGCGGGCTGTTCACCGCGCGTCACGGCGATAGCGTCGCCGACGCGCTGTGGGCGACGCAGCAGCAGTTGATGGACGACCAACAGACGTCGCACCCCTATTATTGGGCCGGTTTCGCGATTATCGGCGACGGCGGCCAACCGTTGCTGCACGCCATTGACACCGCATCGACGGCGCAGCGGGGGGAGACGGCAGGCCGCTCGGCACGCTGACAGCATGACGGAAACGGCAACGATCGAACCCACCGCGGCGTCCGACGGACAGCCCGCCGCCGTGCCGCTGCGCAAGCGCATCCGGCGGCTGGTCACTCAACTCGGCCCGTCGCGCATGGTCGCGACGATCCTGTTCCTGATCGTCGCAGTGCTCATCGCACGTTTCGGATGGGAACTGCCGCTCGCGCGCGACGCCGAGCGGACCCTCTATGATGCGCGCGCGACGCTGATGGCGCCGCAGACCCGGCAGGACAAGCGCATCGTCCTTGTCACCTATAATGACGAGACGCTGTTCAACACAGGCATCCGCTCGCCGCTCGACCGTACTCTGCTCGCCAACGCGCTCGCCAATCTCGACAAGATGGGGGCCAAGGCCATCGGCATCGATATCGTGTTCGACTCGCCGCGCCCCGACGACGAGTTGCTCAAGGAGCAGCTTCGGTCGATGCAGACGCCGACGTGGCTCGCCTATGCCGAGCAGGCAAGCAACCCGAACACCATTTTTTATGAGCAGCAGAAGTTTCTCGAGGCATTCCAGGCCGACGTCGTCGGGCCGCGCACCAAGCCGACGAGCGTGCTGTTCCGAACCGACGACGACAGCGTCATCCGCAACTGGCCCGACCGCCCTGCCCACCTGCCGCCATTGATGGCCAATGCGCTCGCGCCGGTCGATTCCGCCCATGCCAATTTTCAGGGCAATATCCGCTTCCTGCTCCCGGCACGCGCCGCCAGGGGACAGGAGGAGCCGGTGTTTGCCAACATCCCCATCGACATTTTCGGCGCGCCACTCGACGATGCAATGCTCGCCGGAATGTCGGACCTGGTGCAGGGGCGCTATGTCCTGATCGGCGGCGACATCATCGACAACGACCAGTTCAACACGCCGCTCAGCCGCTTTCCCGATCCGATATCCGGCGAGCATGAAACGATGATCGGGCTCGAAATACATGCGCATATGCTCGCGCAGCAGCTCGACGGCGCCTGGACGAACCCGCTTCCGCGCGTTTCGCTCTGGCTTCTCGCGATCCTCGTGGTCGTCGCCGGGGGATTGACCAGCATCGTCGATCTTCGCGCGCGCTGGGTCGCACTCATTTTTCTCGGGCAGTCGGCTTTCTTCCTCACCTTTCCCTTCTGGGTGCACGCGCGGGGCGTCGATACCACGACATTGCCCGCATTCGGCTGGGCGATTGGCTGGCTGTTCGGCTATGCCGCCGTCGGCACCGCCGCGCGGACGGTGGGCGCCCGCCAGCGCGCCTTTGCGCAGTCGGCGCTCGGCAAATATCTGCCCGCCGATGTCGCAGCGCAGATCATGCGCGATCCCGACCAGCTTTCACTGCATGGCGAGCGCCGCAACATCTTTTGCGTCTTCACCGATCTCGAAGGATTCACCCAGCTAAGCCATGCAGTTACGCCGGAAACGGTCGCGCGTTTGCTCAACGAATATCTCGACAGGCTGAGCGATATCGTCCTCGACCACGGCGGAACCATCGACAAATTTGTCGGCGATGCGATTGTCGCCTTCTGGGGAGCGCCGCTTTCGCGTCCCGACGATGGCGAACGGGCAGCGGCAGCAGCGGTCGCGATGTACGAAGCGGGCGAAAAATTTCGCGTCGACCTTGCCGAGGGCGTCCCGCCGATCGGCATGACGCGCGTCGGGCTGCACGTCGGCGATGCGATTGTCGGCAATTTTGGTGGCGAGGACCGCATTCAATATACGGCGCTCGGCGACAGCATGAACACCGCATCGCGGCTTGAATCGGCGAACAAGAGCTTGAAATCCGGCATTTTGATCTCCGCCGAGGCGGCCGCCCATGCCAAGCGCGACGACCTTGTTCCGATGGGCCGGGTGACGTTGCGCGGGCGTGCGCAACCGGTCGATGTCTTCACCCCGCGTCCCGACCTTACCCCCGACCAGCGCCGCGCGATTGCCGCCATGGTCGAGGCGCATGCCGCGGGCGACAAAAACGCCTTTGTGACCCACGCCACAGCGCTGGCCACGGAATATAGTCAGGATGCAGCCATCAACTTTCTGATAGAACGTCTGAACGCGACCGAAAAAGGAGAAAGCTATGCCCTTTCCTGAACACTCGATACGCCGCCTCGGCCTGACCGCCGTCGCCGCGGTCATGGCGGTTGCCGTTGTCGGCACCGCCGCCGCCCAGTCGATGGTCGTCCGCTCGACCGGACCTTCGGCGAGCAAATATCCTACCGGCACCAAGCTCAAATCGAACGACCGCGTCACGCTTGTGGCGGGCGACAGGGTCGTACTGATGCAGGGCGGCAAGACCCGGACGCTGTCGGGACCCGGCACGTTCAACGCGACCGGCACCGTCCAGGCGAGCCAGTCGATGGGGTCCACCGTCACGCGCATGCTCGCCAAGGGGCCGTCGGTTCGCTCGCGCGGCGGATTTTCGCGCGGCCCCGGCGATCCGGAACCGGTCGACGTGCGCGCGCCGAACCTGTGGCTGCTCGACTATCGCGAAGGCGGCACCTTCTGCGTCGTCGACCCGGCATCCTTGCTGCTCTGGCGCCCCGATATGGGCAGCGACCAGCTGCTGCGCATCGAACGCGGCGAACGCACTGAAACCGTCGCCTTTGTGTCGGGCGCCAATTTCCGCAAGTGGCCGACCGAAACGATGCCCGTCCAATATGGGGTCGATTACCGGCTCTCGGGTGCGGGATTGGCCGCGCCGGTGACGGTCCGCTTTGCGGCGCTCGAAGCGCTGCCCGAAACACCGGAGGCGTCGGTCGAGACACTGATGGCGAATAGCTGCTCGCCACAGCTCGAGCGGTTAGTCGATGCGATGGCGGAATCGGAAATGACCGGGGGATGAGGCCGGAAGGGGCGCGGCCATTGTTCGCGCCCCATCCGTCTGATAACAATAGGGCGAATGGTCACCGTACGAAGCGGCCTGCCCTTTCCTTGGGTCGAAAATGCGTTCCGTCGTCGCAAGACGGAGCCAATGGATCTGGCGCCGCGATGCTTTTTCGCGCGTCGGCGCGCGAGGAGTGGGGACGGTTATGGGGGTAGTGCGACATTGCAAGCGGCAGCGACCGGCGGGTGATCCTGCCCGCATCCTGCTGACCGGGTCGGCGGCTCTCGCGCTGGCGGGGCTGCCGCTGACCGCGCAGGCGCAGGTCGCGCCGCAAATTCCGACACGCGAGGAAATCCAACCGGTTGCGCCGCCACCGACGCAGCCGCCGCGCGAGCAGATCGTCGCCGTCGATGACGAGATCGAGCGGTCGCCCTGTCCGCTCGCCAGTCCCGAATATGCGAATATCCGCATCGCGGTCCGCCGCGTCGAGTTCGCATCGGTCGAAGGGATCGATCCGGCAATGCTGGCGCCGAGCTGGACCGACCGCACGGGCGACGACCTGCCGATTTCGGTGGTCTGCGACATTCGCGACCGTGCGGCGACGATGCTGCGCGCGAAGGGCTTTCTCGCCGCGATCCGCGTACCGCCGCAGACGATAAGCGACGGGGTGGTGCGGCTCGACATCCTCGCCGCGCGAATGGCGCGGGTCGAGGTGCGCGGCGACGCGGGCGCCAACGAAGCCCTGCTCGCGCGCTATCTGTCGCGGCTCGACGACCAGCCGGTATTCAACATCGCCGAGGCCGAGCGCTATCTGCTGCTCGCGGGCGACATTCCGGGGCTCGACGCGCGGCTGACGCTGCGGCCGGGGGCGGTGCCGGGCGAGGTTGTCGGCGAGGTTCTGGTGACGCGCACCCCCATCCTCATCGACGGCAGCACGCAGAATTTCGGATCGCGCGACGTCGGCCGCTGGGGCAGCGTCCACCGCGCGCGCTTTGCCGGGCTGACCGGAATGGGCGACCTCACGACGGTCAGCTTCTATTCGACCCCCGATTTCGATGAGCAAAAGGTGCTGCAACTCGCGCACGAGTTTCGCATCGGCGGCGAAGGTTTGCGGCTGGGTGCAAGCTATACCTACGCCTGGACGCGTCCCGACGTGCCCGCCTTTCCGATCAGGTCGAACACCCAGATCGCCAGCCTTTTTGCAAGCTATCCGGTGGTGCTGACGCAGGCGCGGCGGCTGACCGTCGGCGGCGGCCTCGACTTCATCGACCAGGACATCAAGTTCGGCGGCGTCCCCCTCAATCGCGACCGGCTACGCATCTTCAGCCTGCGCGGCGACGCAAGCTGGATCGATCCGGCGTCGGTCGCCGGGCGCAGCGGCTTCAGCCCCGCCGAGCCGCGCTGGTCGCTCGCGACCTCGCTCGAGGCACGGCAGGGCGTCAATTTCCTCGGCGCCAGCGACGATTGCGGACCCGGCGGCGCGGCGTGCTTTGCGCCGGGCGCCATCCCGCTGACGCGCGTCGAAGGCAAAGCCGACGCATTTCTCGTCCGCGCGCAGGCCCATGCCGAGTTCCGCCCGCACAAGCTGTTCACGCTTTCGGCGGCACCGCGCGCGCAATGGGCGAGCGATCCACTGCTCGCCTATGAGGAGTTTTCGGGCGGCAACTTCACCGTCGGTCGCGGGTTCGACCCCGGCACGGTCATCGGCGACAGCGGCGTCGCGGTGGCGCTTGAAGCGCGCTACGGCTCTTTCGTTCCCGCCAACGTCAAAAGCTTTGCCTTTCAGCCCTTTGTCTTTTTCGATGCGGCGTGGGTTTGGAACAAGGACAGCGTGTTCAACGGCCTGAACCCGCAAAAGCTCTATTCGGCGGGGGGCGGCATGCGCGTTGCCTATGGCGACCGCGCGCGCCTCGATGCGACGATTGCGGTACCACTCAACCGCGGCGGCTTCCTCGCGCAGCGACCCGACCCGCGCTTCCTGCTCTCTTTTACGACCCAGTTCGGCATCAAGGCGCGCTGAGCCATGCGATTTGCATCAAGGACCATTGCCATGTCTGCCAGTTCCAACCCCTCGTCAGCCCGTCACGGCAAACACCGCCTGATGACCAGTTGCGCGGTCGCCGCAGGGATGATGGCGTTGGCGTGCGGTGGCCCGGCATTGGCGCAGGTTGCCGGCACAGGAACGTTCGTCAGCGGAGGAGGCGCGGGCAGTTCGATCGTCGACAGTGGCGCGACCAATACGACGACCGTCACGCTGGGATCGAACCAGAGCATCATCAACTGGGTGCCGACCGATACCGCACCGACGGGCGGGGCCATCGACTTCCTGCCCGATGGCGAGAATCTGAACTTCATCGGCACCGGCGGCTATACCGTCCTCAACCGCTTCGTCGACGGCGGCGGCGGCAGTCTGAGCCGCCAGATTGCGCTCAACGGCACGGTCAACAGCTATATCGGATCCACCACCGGGCCGCGCGGCGGCAATATCTGGTTTTATAATGCCGGCGGCATCTTGATCGGCGCGACCGGCGTCATCAACGTCGGCAGCCTTGTGCTCACGAGCAACGACATCGACACGACGGGCGGCCTGCTCGATCCGACCGATGGCTCGATCCGTTTCCGCGGTGCGTCGGGCGGCCTGTCGTCGATCACGGTCAACGGCAGCATCACCGCCGGAAACACCCTCGATCCGGGCAGCAGCTATGTTGCGATGGTCGCCCCGCGCATCGTGCAGGCGGGCTCGGTCAGCGTCGACGGCTCGGCGGCCTTCGTGGCGGCAGAACAGGCCGACATCCGTATCAACGGCGGATTGTTCGATATCAATGTACTCGTCGGCGCCGAAGGCGGCACGGTCATCACGCACAGCGGAACGACGACGGGCCCGGCGCATCAGCAGGGCGATACCGACCAGAGCCGCATCTATATGGTCGCGATCCCGAAAAATGTCGCGGTCGGCATGCTCGTGTCGGGCAATGTCGGCTATCAGGATGCGATGTCGCCGCAGATCGAACCCGACGGCGCGGTTCGGCTGTCGGCGGGATATAATATCGTCGGCGGCGAACTCGATACGACGCCGGTCAACGGCGTCGCAGCCAATATAACAGTCACCGACACGATCTTCGACAGCAGCGTCGTCGCGCAGGCGAGCGGCGCCTTTGTAGGCGGGCCGCTGCTGCCGCTGGCGGGAATGGGGCCGCCGATCAACAATCCGGGGCCGACTGCCGACGGGCGGCTTGTCGTTCTTGGCGATGCGACCTTCATCGGCGATGCCAGCGCAACCCTGACCGTCGGCGCGACGCAACAGGTCGGTGCGACGGGCAATATGGTCGTGCAATCGGGCGGCGCCAACGGTGCGGGCGGCACGGCATCGGTCAATGTCGCGGAGGGCGGCTCCCTCGTTACGCTTGGCGACCTGTCGGTTCTTGCGAACGGGGTAGCCGACAGCCTGACCGGCGACAGCGAGGGCGGAACCGCGTCGATGAATGTCGCGGGCACCCTGACATCGAACCTCGTGACGGTTGCATCGCAAGGGTCGGGCGCGGGCAATGCGGCCGTGGGCGGAACCGGAACCGGCGGCAGCGCGAGCTTTACGCAAACGGCGGGTACGACGTCGGTCGGATCACTGGTCGTCGCAGCCGACGGCAGCGGCGGCATGGGTGACGGCACGCCGGGATCGGGCGTCGGTGGGTCGGCTTCGATCACGCTGACCGGCGGCACGATCGGCGCCGGCGATATTTCCGCAACGGCAAATGGCCTCGGCGCCACCGGTACGACCGGCAGCGACGAGGATATGGCGAATATCATTCCCGGCGGCGCAGGCGGAACGGGTCGGGGCGGCGACGTCACCATCACGATCGATGGCACCGCAGTGGTCAGCACGACGTCGGTCACGGCGTCGGCCAGCGGTCGGGGCGGGGACGGCGGCGATTTCGTCAATGTTTTCAGCTTCAGCGGAAACCCCGGCCCGACGGGAGACGGCGGCGACGGCATCGGCGGCACCGCGACGGTCAACAACTTCGGCGGCACCACCATTGCCGAGGATATGGTAGCCGACACGTCGGGATTCGGCGGGGACGGCGGCAGTTCCTTCTTTTCGAGCAGCAGCGGCGGCGCGACCGGCGTCGGCGTCGGCGGAACCGGCGGATCGGGGCAAGGCGGGGTTTCGACAATCAACCTCACTGCTGCGGTCGACCCCGGCGTGGCACTGTCCGCCTTTGCGCAAGGCGCGGGCGGCGATGGCGGTCAGCATAATGTCGGCGGGACGGGCGGATCGGGGCTCGGCGGTCTCGCGCAAGCGATCGTCGACGATTTCGATGCCGGTGACCTTGGCGTAACGCTCGACTCGCGTGCCGTGGGCGGCGCGGGATCGGACGGCCGCGATGGCGCGGGGGGCAATGGCGGCGATGCCGTCGGCGGCGTGTCGCTCGTGCTTGCCGACGGTCCGAACGCCAATGTTTCGGTGACACAGGGCAATTTCCTGACCTTCGGCTCGGGGGGCAATGGCGGCAACGGGGCGCTTGGCTTTGGCGCGAGCCCTGCAGTTTCGCCGTCGGGTGGCAATGGCGGAAGCGGAACAGGCGGGCAGCTCGCGCTGATCGCGACCGACGGCGGCACGGTGAACCTGCCTGCCCCGACGAGCGGCAACATCCTGCTCGAAAGCGCGGGTTTTGGCGGCAATGGCGGCGATGGTGCCGACGGAGGCTTCATCGACGGCTCGGGCGGCGGCAATGGCGGCAATGGCGGCGCCGGAATCGGCGGCGAAGTGCTGCTGTTCGGCGACGGCGGCACCGTGACGTCCAACGGTAACGCCATCGACATCGCCGCCTATGGCGTATCGGGAACGGCGGGGGCCGGGGGCGCCGGAACGGGAACGGGCGTCGACGGCGCCGACGGCATTGTGACCGAAGACGAAGGCGGGCACGTGACGCTCGACGCTGTCGGCTCGCCAACCGGGTCGCCGGGTTTCGTCGGCCTTGGCGACACGACGATCGCGACCAATGGTACGCGTGCTGGGCGCGTCGTCCTGCGCACCGGCGCGGGCGGCACGATCGAACTGTCGAGCCTCGACGTCCAGGCGCTCGGCTTTGCCGATCCAACCAACAACGATCTCGACGAAGCCACATCGGGCATTTTCCTCGGCACCGCGGGCGGCAACATCACTTCCTTCGGGTCGGTGTCGCTGACCACCGACGGCTCGGTCGGGGTCTATGCAACGTCGGACGGCTATGTCGACGCCGGTGACGATCTGGTCATCCAGGCGGGCGACCAGATCGACATTCGCCACGACGCACGCGAAGGGACCGTTCCGACAATCCACGCCGCGGGCATATTCGCGGCGACGGCGGGAACAAGCATCGCTGGCGCGCCCGGCAGCATCCTTTCCGCCGACGGGACGATGACGCTCGACGCCAATGGCCCGACGGGCACGATCGTGGTCGACACGCTCAACGGCGGCAGCGACATCGTGATGAGCAGCACGAGCGATGCGAGCGTCGAACATGCGGAGGCGGTTAACGACTTCACTGCCACGGTGGGCAGCTTCACCACCGGCCTCAACTCGATCATCACCGGCGGCGACATCACCGTGACCTCGCCGGGCGCGGTCGACCTGGGCAATTCGACCGCAGGCGGCTTTGTCTTTGTCGATGGCCAATCGATCGCCTTCAATGCCATCGACGCGGGCGATTTCGTCAGCCTGAACGCGACCGGCACTGCCCCCGGCGCCGAAGGTATCGCCGGCGGCTCTATCACTGCTCTCGGTAGCATCGACCTGTTCGGTAACAGCATCAGCGTCGCCAGCATAACGGGCGACAACTCGATGTCCGCCATCGGTACGGGCGGAAGCGTCGCCGTCGACCAGGCCGATATCGCGGGACTGATTACCGTGTCGGCGGTCGGCGACGTGACGGGCAGCTATTCGGCCGGCGGCGACATATTCCTCGGCTCCGGCGCCAATATCACGGCCAGCGTCAACGCAGCCGGGGGCTTTCCCGATCCGCAGAATGGCGATGCGCCGCTGGCAGGCAACGGCTTTGTCGACGCGGCGGGCGATGTCGCCCTGACCGACAGCAGCACCGCGGGGATGATGGGGGTCAACGGAGACGGGTCGGTAACGCTGACCAATGCGACCGCGGGCGAAGATATATTGGTAATCGCCGGAACGACCGCCAACCTGACCGACGTGACCGCGGGAGACGACATCGGCGTGCGCGCCAACGGCGACATCTCCATCGCCAACGCGACCGCCGATGCGAGCGGGATCGACGGATTCGAACTGTTCTTCGCGCGCGGATCGGGCTTCACGATCGGCATGGGCGGAGGCAGCAGCTCGCTCGACGGGTCGGACATCGTCCTCGCCTCTGCGACAGGTGCCGTCGATGCCGCGGGATTGTCGGCGGGCGACGACATATTGATAAGCGCAGCGACGACCATCGCGGTCGACGGCGCGACGACGCTGGGCACCGGCCTCAACGGCGGCGACAGCAGCATCCGCACGACCGGCGCAGCGACGACGCTCGCCAATATCGACGCGTTCAGCGACGTCGCCGTCGATTCGACCGACAGCGTCGATATGACCGGTCCGGTCGGCGCCGGACGCAATATTGCGATCACCGCCGCCGGTCCGATCACCGGCGGCTCGGTCGCGGCAACGGGCGACGTCTTGCTCGCGAGCAGCGACGGGGCGATTGCCATCGCCGGGCTTTCGGCGGGCGGGACCGTCGATGCGAGCGGCCTTTCGGCCGCAATCGCCGGTTCGGGCGCACTGACGTTCAGCAATCTCGTCACCGATGTCGGCGACGCGACGGTGCAGGCGGGCAGCCTGACAATATTCTCTGCCGATGTGGCAGGGAACGCGCAATTCGCGGCAACCAGCGGGCAAATGGCGCTGACCTCGATCACCGTCGGCGACACGCTTGGCGCCTCGGCACTGACGACGATGCTCGTCGACGGAGCGATTGCCGCGCGCTCGATCGCGCTGGCGTCGGCCGACATCGACATCGGCCCGTCGGCGCAGGTGGGCAGCGCCGGTCTGACCGATAACCTGTCGCTCACGAACAACAGCAGCGACGTGCAGACCTTCATCGGCGGCACCGGAACGCGCGCGGGTTATCACCTCGACGCCGACGAAATGACGCGCATTTTCGGCACCGCGATAGAGATTGTCGCGCCCGATGTGCAGGATGTCGGCAACGGATCGGTCGGGTCGGCCGCGCCGCCCGACGTCATCGTCGACAGTTTCACCGTAGCCGGCGGAACGCAGGGGTCGAACATCGGCGCGAGCGGCGCGCTGACGATCCGCACACCGGGCAAGATGCGCGTCATCGGCAATGTCCAGATGACAGGGCTTACGGCCAACAACAGCCTCAACCTCTTCGCCGACGACGCGCTCGAGGTGATATTGGGCCAGGGCAGCGTCAGGCTCGACAATGGCGGCGTCCCGACCGGGATGCTCAACATGGCATCGGACGACATCATCGTCGCGACTGCGGCCGCCATCGCCGACGTTGCCGCGGCGAACTCGACCGACGCGATCGGGGCGCGGCTTGCGGAGAATGACGGCATAGTTCTCAGCGACGGCGCGCTGTTTGCGGGCGGCATCAACGCGGCTGTCAGCGGCGGCTTTTACGTACAGAACAGCGGCACCAGCAGCGACTTTGACGCGCGCCGCGGGTTCACATTCGGGGCGCAGGGGCTCAATGTCGATACGCTCGGTTCGAATGTGCGCGTCGTCATCAACGGCGTGCGACTGGAGGCCAACGGGCAGATCACCGGACTCGACGTGCTCCCGCTGCTAAGCTTCAACGGCTCGGCCCCGACCGCGGGCACCTACGACCCGCGCTCGACGCTCAACGGCTGCCTGATTGCCAACCCCGGCGTTTGCGGCATTTTCCCGCCGTCATCGCCCGAGTCCGAAAGCGACTTTCCGGTTCAGGACGTCATCGAAGAAACGAGCGAGAGCGACGAGGATGGCGAAGGCAATGTCCTGTCGGCGCCGCTCATCACGATGCGCGACCTCGACCCGCTGACCGGCGAGCCGTTGCTCGACGACCCCGTGACGGGCGCGGGCAACGACGATCTGTGGACACCGACGACCGAATAGCGCCGCAACCCGCGCGCTGGCTTTCGGTTGACGGGAAACCCCGGCGCGGGGCATGGGCCAAGCCATGACCGATGCCCCTGCCCCGCCGCTCAAGCTGTTCAACAGCCTCACGCGCCGTCTCGAAATCTTCGAGCCCGTCCACCCCGGCGTTCCTGGCGATCCGGCGAACCCGCCGGAGGCGCGCGTCTATAGCTGCGGCCCGACGGTCTATAATTACCCGCATATCGGCAATATGCGCGCCTACGTCTTTGCCGACACGCTCGGGCGCACGCTGTCGTTCAAGGGTTACAAGCTCACGCATGTCATCAACATCACCGACGTCGGCCATTTGACCGACGACGCCGATGCGGGCGAGGACAAGCTCGAGAAAGCGGCCGCCGAAAAAGCGCAATCGATCTGGGATATCGCGCGGCACTATACCGAGGCTTATTGGGCCGATGTGAAGGCGCTCAATATCCGCCAGCCGGCGCACTGGTCGATCGCCACCGATTATGTCCCGCAGATGATCGAGTTCGCGAAGGCGATCGCCGACAAGCATTGCTACGAGCTCGACAGCGGCCTCTATTTCGACACCTCGACCGTCGCCGACTACGGCCGCCTCGCGCGCCATGCCACCGACGAGGGCGAAAGCCGCATCGATCCCGTCGACGGCAAGCGCCACCCCGCCGACTTCGCGATCTGGCGCAAGACCCCGTCGGGCGAGAAGCGCCAGATGGAATGGGATTCGCCCTGGGGCAAGGGCGCGCCCGGCTGGCACCTCGAATGCTCGGTGATGTCCGAAGCCTTGCTCGGCTTTCCCTTCGACATCCACACCGGCGGCATCGACCATCGCGAGATCCATCACCCGAACGAGATCGCGCAGAACCAGGCGCATAGCTGCTCGGCCGACAGCGGCGCGCGCATCTGGATGCACAATAATTTCCTCGTCGAACGCTCGGGCAAGATGTCGAAATCGAGCGGCGAGTTCCTGCGCGTGCAACTGCTCATCGACAAGGGCTACCACCCCCTCGCCTATCGCCTGATGTGCCTCCAGGCGCATTATCGCAGCGAGCTGGAATTTTCGTGGGAGGGATTGGGTGCAGCGCTGACGCGATTGAAGCGGATGGTGATGGGCGTCGCGTCAGCCCGACAAGTCACGGACAAGAATCCGCATGGGAATGTACCCGACGATATTCGAGAAGGATTTGACCGCGAGATATCGAACGATTTGGGCACACCCGCGGCTCTGGCGATCATGGAAGTCATGCTCGGCCGATCTGACCTTGGATCGGTTCGGTTGTCCCTACTCGAGGAAATGGACCAGATATTCGGCCTTGATCTCTTGAAGCTGACGCGCGCCGACCTCCGCATCCGTCCCAAGGCTGCCACCATCACCGAAGCCGAAATCGAAGCCATTCTCATCCGCCGCAAAGAAGCGCGCGCCGCGAAGGATTTCGCCACCTCCGACAAACTCCGCGACGAACTCATCGCCGCCGGGGTCGAGGTGATGGACGGCGACCCGCTCGGCTGGGACTGGCGGCTGGAGGCGTAAGCGGCCCCTCCGTCAGCGCTTCGCGCTGCCACCTCCCCATTGCAAGTCGATGGGGAGGATCGTTAAGAGCCAATCCTCCCCATCGACTTGCGATGGGGAGGGGGACCGCCCGCGCAGCGGGTGGTGGAGGGGCAACGACGGTGCGTCCAGACAAACCCGCTTCGACCATCCGCCGCGCCAAACGGCTCCGCCGCCAACTCACCCTGCCCGAAACCCTGCTCTGGCAAATCCTGCGCACCGCGCCCGGCGGCCACAGGTTCCGCAAACAGCATCCCGCCGGCCCCTATATCCTCGATTTCTTCTGCGCCCGCGCCAATCTGGCGATCGAAATCGACGGCATCGCGCACGATATGGGCGACAACCCCGCACACGACGAACGGCGCGACGCCTGGTTGCGCGCCAATCGGATCGACACGATCCGCATTTCCGCCCGCGCGGTGCTGGACAGCGCCGAGACCGTCGCCCAATCTGTTGTCGATATGGTCGAAGACCGCCTGAACAGATTCGGAAAAGCCCCTCCGTCATCGCTTCGCGATGCCACCTCCCCATCGCAAGTCGATGGGGAGGATCAAAAGGATCGTTTATGACCAAAACCGTCACCGTCCTGTCGGGCCTTATCCGCCCGCTCGTCGAAAACCGCCTGCCCAACTGGGTCGAGCCGCGTTTCTTCCTGTCGAAGGACGAAGCCATGGCGCTCGCTCCCGAGGCGGAAATCGGCTGGTTCGACATGTACGACAAGAAGGACATGGCCGCGGTCATCACCGCGGCGACGAACCTCAAATGGCTGAACTCGATCTACGCCGGGGTCGACGGCATGCCGCTCGACCTGCTCGCCAGGCGCGGGACGGTCGTCACCAACGGCGCCGGCATCAACGCGATCACCATCGCCGAATATGTCGTGATGGGGATGCTCACCATCGCCAAGGGCTATCGTGAGGTGGTGCGCGCGCAGGACCGGCGCGAATGGCTCACCGACTCGCCGGGCAAGATCGAGCTGTTCGGGTCGAAGGCGCTGCTGCTCGGCTATGGCGCGATCGGCAAGCTGGTCGAGGAACGGCTGCGGGCCTTTGCTGTCGACGTGACGATCGTGCGCCGCTCGCCGGGGAAAAACACGCTGACCCCCGATCAGTGGCGGGAACGGCTCGGCGAGTTCGACTGGGTGATCCTCGCGGTTCCCGCGACCCCCGAAACCGACGGAATGATCGGCGCGGCGGAACTCGCGGCGATGAAGCCGACCGCGACGCTCGTCAACATCGCGCGCGGCAGCGTCGTCGATCAGGATGCGCTCGTGGCCGCGCTCGACCAGAAACGCCTCGGCGCCGCCTTCCTCGACGTCACGACACCCGAGCCGCTGCCCGAGGACGATCCGCTGTGGAGCCTCGATAACGCGCATATCACCATGCACCTGTCGGGCCGCGCGCAGGACAAGATGTTCTTGCGGTCGGCAGAGCGGTTTCTGGAGAATCTGGGCCGGTGGCACAAGGGCGAGGCGGTGGAGCCGCAGGTGGACCTTACCTTAGGCTACTGACATCTGATTTCGTCATCCCGGCGAAGGCCGGGATCTCACCCTTCCGTTCTTAAGCACCGGCGAGATCCCGGCCTTCGCCGGGATGACGATCAAATGGGCGTTGCAATCGCCTTACCCCGGCCGCTCGGCCTTCAACTCGCGCACCAAAGGCTGCAATCGCTCGTCATATTTGGCGAGCATCGTGTGCGCGCCGGCATGGTCGTAAAAGCTGACGAGTTCGCGCCCGTTCCAGCGGTGCAGCGCATAGGCGGGGTCTTCGGCGACGATCATCGGGCGGTCGTCGGGGTGGTCCGCATCGATCGGGCGCAGGTCGAGCGACACCTGCGGCGCGGTCGACGAGCAGATCGCGACGGTTCGCCCCTCCCACGCCACGGTGACGCTGCGATGCAGATGCCCACAGATCAGCCCGCGCACCTGAGGATGACGCCGCACGACATCGGTAAAGGTCGCGACCCAAGGCTCGTCAGGGTCGGTGTTCATCCATTCGATCCCGCTTTCGACGGGCGGATGGTGCATCACGATATAGGTCGGCTTGTCGGGCGCCTTCGCCAGTTCGGCGTCGAGCCACGCCGCGCGCACGTCGCAAAAGGCGCCGCCGTGGCGTCCTTCCTCGAGCGTGTCGATCGTCACGAGGCGCAGTTCGGGAAGCTCGATCACATATTGGACAAAGCCGTTGCCGTCGTCGAGCCCGGGAAAGCGCGCGTGGAAATTGTCGCGCAGGTCGTGGTTGCCGACGCTCGGCCACACCGGAAAGGGACAGCGCGAAAAGGCGGTTTCGAGGCGGCGGTAGCTGTCGGCGTCGCCGCGGTCGGCGATGTCGCCCGTCGCCAGCAGCAGGTCGGGGCGGTTCGGCCCCTCGATGAGCAGGTCGAGCACGTCGTCGAGGCGCTTGCGGTTATATTCGGCCGGATTGTCCGGATCGAATCCGATATGGATATCGGTGATCTGCGCGATCAGCATATCCGTCCCCTGCTCCGGCCGGCTGGTCCGACCCCCAAAAACTCACCCGCCCTGCCTTGCCCCCTGCAAGGAAGGTGTGCGCCACGACACATCGTATAAGCCCCGCTCCCGCTTGCCTGTGATCAGGCTCACATCATAGATAGCTCGTGATGGTTGATGCGTTATTGACGACAATTGCCGCTTGCGCTCGCGCTTCGGTTGCCAGGGCTTGCCGCCGTCCGAGTGATATTCGTGGCACATCGCGCAGGGCGATTCGGTCGCGGTCTCGACCTTGACGATCCGCGCGCCGCCTTCGCCGACATGGCAATCGCGGCACTGGCGCAGCGCGGGAACGAGCAGATCGGTCGAGGCCTTCGATCCCGTCGCGGTGACATGGCAATCGGCGCACGCCGTCTCGCGGTGCGCGTCATGGTCGAACCAGCCCTTCGTCAGGAAGCGCGGCGTCTGGTTGACCGCCATCACGCGCCAATTATTTCCTGCCGCCGGCGGAAAGATCGTGTGGCAGTCGTAACAGGCGCCGCCTTCGGAAAAGACCGCGCGCACGGCGTCGGCGGCGCGCGACGGACGCGCCGCGACCTCGCGGAAATAGATGTTATAGACCTGCCCCTCGGCATATTGGCCGGGGCGCCGCCGCGCCATTCCGCCAAGTTGCAGCGGCCGCGCCGGGGGCGTCGAGCGATAATAGGCCGTCAGGTCGGCGACGACCTGATCGGGCTCGCCGTGGCGCAAGGTGCGCGTCACGCCGCCGACCGTTTCGAAGGCGAGGCTGTGACACATCGCGCAGTCGCGCTCCATCGCCACCGGCTTGATCCGCACGCCGTCGGCGTCGGGGCGGTGGCAGTTTTCGCATTCAAGCTTCTTGCCGAAATCATGGCGCCCGCGAAAACTCGCCGCCATGCGCGCGACGCCGCCGGTCGCCTGCAGATGCAGGTCATGCGGGAATTTCAGGCCGTTATAATCGCGCCACGGCTTGCCCGGCATCGCGCGCACCGGTTTTGCCCCCGCCGCAGGGCGGACGAGGGGGCGAAGTTCGGGATGGCTCGTCCCGAAATCGGCTGCATCGGCGAGCATCGTCGGATGCCCCGCCGATTTCAGCCGTCCCGCCATACCGTCGTGGCAATCGGCGCAGAATTTCTGGGGCGTCGCCGCCATCGGACCCGCGCCCTCATGCTCGGTGTGGCAATCGACACAGCGCCCCGCGGGCTTGTTGAACGCCTCGGCAAAGCCCGCGAGCACCTTCTCGCCCAGCCCCGGCGGGTGGCGCGCGGCGAGCAGCATCGCGGTCGGGGCATCGGCGTGCGCCATGCTCATCGCCTTGTGCTCGCCCGTGTGGCAGTTGACGCAGGCGTTGTCGGTCACCGCAACGAAGGCGTCGACATGACACGACTGGCAGTCGTTCTTCAGGTTCGCGTGCGCGCTCGACAGCGGCCCCGAAAGCCACGCGCTGTCGGCATGAAAGCCGTCCGGCCGCTCGTCGACGCCGCGATAGCTGTGCCACGCCCAGATCGGCCCGATCAGGAAGGCGAGCAGCATCAGCGCCGCAAAGGTCCATGCACCGACGCGCTTGCCGAAAAGCACGCTCTGGAGCGAGAATGCCTTGACCTCGTCGACGTCCTTTGACGATTGCGACAGCTCGTCGATGCGTTCGACGAGCAGGATGATCTTGTCGTCCTCGCGCGCGATCGTCAGCCGGTGACCGCCGAAGCGCAGTTCGGCGCCCGCGGCGCTGTCGATGTCGGCCACCGTCTCGGTCCGGCCGTTGAGGTCGAAACCCAACCCCTCCTGCGCGGTCACCCGCACCGTGCGCCCGTCGCCGCTGCCGATCGTCGCATGATGCGGGTTCACCGCCAGATCGGCGACATGGATCGTGTTCGCGCTGTCGCGGCCGAGCGTGATCGTATCGCCGGGCAGCGGCTGGTCGCGGATGATCTGCTTGCCCGTCTTCGTCGTCGCGATCCGGCGCAGGATGAAGCTCATCGTCCCCCTCCCCGCCTTACCAATAGAAAAAGACGCTGATGATATGCGCCGACAGCGCCGCAATCAGCGCAAAGGTCAGCGGCACATGCACATAGAGCCAGATTTCGAGCAGCGCGCGAATACGCAGATGCGCGCGCAGCCGTGCGAGCGCCGCCTGCTTTTGCCGGAGCAGCCCAACCACCTTCTCGCGCGCTTCGGGGGCGCTGCCGTGCGACGCCGCCAGCGCGGTGAGCGCGGCCGCCGTCGCGCAGCGCGGATAGCGGCCGCTCAACCGCGCGCCGATACCGCCCGCAAACGGATTCTCGTCGAGCGAGGCGAGCACCGGCGCGGTGTCGGCGGGCGACAGCGGCTGCGCGGCAGAGTGGAGCTGGCGGTCGAACGCGCGGATTGCCTCCAGCATCTGCATCTGCGTCATCTGGTCCCGATTGTTCGACAGCGCCTGCGGGAGCGTCGCATAGACGACAACGCCATAAAGCCCCGACAAAATGACGAGCATCATCAACGCCCAGGCGAGCGTGTGGACATTCCAGCCGAGCTGGAAGCCGGTGTGCCAGGTTCCGATGACGATCAGGCTCAATCCCAGATAGACATGCGCCGAGGTCCACGCCTTCAGCGACCAGTAATCGCTCGTCATCTTGCGCTTGCGATAGCCGAGCGCGGTCAGCCAGAGGATCAGCAGTGCGCCGATCGTGCCGAGCGTATAGCCGTACCAGCTGCCCCCATTGTGGCGCGGCGTCACGTCGATCAGCGCGTAGCTGACGATCACGAGCAGGCCGAGCGCGCCCGAAATCTTCGCCCAGCGAAATCCCGCATAGCGCAGAAACCCCTCGTGCTGGCGTTCGCGCACCCGCTCGGTCTGCGTCGCCCGGTTGCGGCGGCGGCGAAAGATCGACGCCATCAGTCGGTCGCCTCGTCGAGCCGCGCGATCGACAGAAACTCTTCGGGCGACACGCGGATAGCGGCGCCGGTGGGGCAGGCGCGCACGCAGGCCGGTCCGCCCGCCAGCCCCTTGCACATGTCGCATTTGACGGCAATTTTCTTGGGTTTTTCGTCGCCGAGCTGCTTCTTGGTCCATTTGGGCGAAGGTTCGCCCGGCCCCGGCCCCTTGCCGAGCAGAAGCCAGCTCAAGAGCCCGGGCTTGGGCGGGGGCGCTGCCTCCATGCGGATCACGCCATAGGGACAGTTGCGCATGCAATTGCCGCAGCCGATGCACCCCGGTTCCATGAACACCTCGCCATCGGGGCCGCGGTGGATGACGTTGGGCGGGCAGTCGGCCATGCAGTGCGGATGCTCGCAGTGGCGGCAGCTGGTAGGGACGTGCAGGTGGGCGAAGGTCTTCCCCGCCTCGCGGTCGAGCCGCGACAGTCCTTCATGGCTGTCGGCGCACGCCTTTTCGCAATTGTCGCAGCCGACGCACAGATTTTCGTCGATCAGCAGCGCATCGGTCGCCTCGCCCAGCCCCTCTTTCATGATGAAGCTGGCGGTGTCCGAATAGAGATCGACCGCGCTCGAATAGCTCGCCTTGCGCGATTCGATGAAGCTGTTCATCTGCGCGCGTTCGGCGACCGCCGCTTCGGTCGCGGCGCGCACCTGCGGCCGCGCCGCGAGCATCGCCTTGAAGCCCGCGCCGGTGAGCTTGATCACTTCGCTACCGACGGCGGCCTTCACCGTTGCATTGCGCGGCTCGTCATTGAGCACCGCCATCTCGCCGAAATAGCTGCCCGCGGGCAAATAGCGGAGGAAGATCGGTTTGCCGCCGATATCCTTTTCGACCACCATCGACCCTGACCGGATGACATAGACATCGTCGCCCGCGTCGCCTTCCTGAAGGACGACCTTGCCCGCAGGCACGCGGATCACCTCGGCCTCGTCGACGACGGGGGCCAGATCCTCCACCGTCAGCCCGCCCTTGAAAATCTGGAGCAGCTGGCGTTCGAGCGAAATGCGGTTGATCACGCGCTTGGCGCCGGGGACCGCAGCCATCAGCTTGAGCGCGGCGGTGCGCGACACCTCGACAAATATCGCGTCGGCGCCCGCGCGGATCGTCGCGCCGCGCTTGCGCCCCGAAATCAGCCCGACCTCGCCGAATATCGATCCCTGCTCGATCGGCACGGTGACGTCCGGTCCGACCTCTACCTCGGCATGGCCATCGGCGATCGCGAACAATGACGACCCCGGCTCGCCCTTTTCGAACACCACCTCGCCCTTGCGGTAAAAGGCAACCTTCGAATCGAGCATGAACTCGCGCATCTGAAGCGGCGACACATCGGCAAAAATCCGTACCCGTTCGCGCAGATAGTCGAGCCACTCGCTCACCGATTTCTGCTGCGGCAGGCCCGCAAAGATCGCCGCCAGATCCTTTTCGTCCGCCGGGGTCAGGCTGGTGTTGCCATTGATGAACTCGACGACGTCATAGCCCTGGTTCATGCAATGCTTGATCAGCGGATAGCCCGCGAGCGCGCCGATCACGAAAATGCCGGGGACGGTCGATTCAAAGGTCGGCGACAGTTTCGGAAAGGCCTCGCGGTCGGGACCGGTAAATTCGATCCCCATCGATTCGACGAAGCCGCGCGGTGCAACCGAACCCAGCCGCGCAACAATCACGTCGCACGGAATCTTCTCTTCGCCGTCGGGCGTTTCGAGTATCAGCCAGCCCGGTTCGACCTTCTTGGGCTGCGTCTCGGTTCGGATGCTCAGCAGGCCATTCTCGCCCGCGTCCATCATGTCGGAGACATTCTTGGCCTTGGCGCGCGCAAAATCCTTTGAGCGGTTGAGGATGGTGACGGTATTTTCGAGCGCTTCCTCGGCGACGCCCAACGCATTCTCGATCCCCGCGTCGCCCGATCCGACGACGGTGATATGCTTGTCCTTGAAATCTTCGGGATCATCGACCTGATAGATAATATGCGGCAGGTCGAACCCTTCGCAGCGCAACCGGTTCGGATTGCCCTGCGTCCCGATCGCGAGCACGATATTCTCGGCCCGGTACACATCGCCCTTCGCGGTCTTGATCGCGAAATCGCCCTTTTGTCCTGTCACCTCGACGACATCGGCGTGATAGGCCACATTGACCTTGTTGTTCGCCGCATCCTCGTCCCAATTGCCAAGGATAAATTCGCGCGCGCCCTCTGCAAAACGACAGTCGGAGCGCAGGTCGAGCCGCTCGGGCGTCGCGAGCACGCGCTTGCCCTTCTGATATTTGAAGATCGTGTCGGACAGATGGTCGGTCTTTTCGAGCAGCACATGGCTCATCCCGAGCTGCCCCGCACGCGAGGCGGCGCTGAGCCCCGCAGGGCCCGATCCGATGATCGCGACCTTGACAGCTTCGCTCATCGGCGCACGACCGCTTGACGCCAGGTAACCGGCGTCCGACTGGTCCTGAAGCTGACGAATGCGCGAACGGGCATCCCAATCCCCCCATCGCCAGCCCCTCCGGCGAGTCCAATACGGATGCGACCCGGACTTATGTCCTGGAGATAGCGCTATGCCCTTGAAAGCGGAGGAACGTCAACCGGCGTGGGCGAATTTCTGGCGCCGTTCAGGCGAGTTCGAACAGCTTGGCAAGCTTGTCCGACGCGACCGGTTCGAACCGCGACCAGCCATCGGGGCCGAGCCGTTCGAGCGGGCGAAAGCGCGCCTTGTAGGCCATGCGCGTCGACCCGTCGATCCAATAGCCCAGATAGACATAGGGAAGCCCCGCATTGGCGGCGCGCAGGATATGGTCGGTGATGATATAGGTCCCCAGCCCTTCGCGCAGCGGATGATGCGCATCGAAAAAGCTGTAGATCATCGACAGGCCGTCGCCCTGGCGGTCGGTCAGGCAGCAGCCGACCAGTCGCCCTCGGCTGCCGTCGTCGGTGGGCTCGCGATATTCGATCATGAAACTGTCGACCGGCGTCTGCTCGACCATGTCGGCGAAATCCTGCTCGTCCATGTCGGCCATTCCGCCGTCGGGGTGACGCGAGGCCAGGTAGGAACGCAGCAGCGCATATTGTTCATCGGTCGCCCACGGCTTGCAGGCGCTGACCTTCAGATCGCGATTGCGGCGGATCGTGCGCTTTTGCGAGCTGCTGGGCTTGAACTCGGTTGCGCACACGCGCACCGACACGCACGCCGAACAATCGGCGCAGCTCGGACGATAGGCAACCGACTGGCTGCGCCGGAATCCGATGCGGCCAAGCGCGTCGTTCAGCTCGCTTGCATTATTGCCGTTCAGCTCGGTGAACACCTTCCGCTCGGTCTTGCCCGCGATGTAGGGGCACGGCGCGGGGCTCGTTACGAAGAAACGCGGGAAGCGGAATGGTGCGGACACGCGAAATGGACCTCCGGGCTTGCAAAGCTGATCCCCCCACGCGGGAGCGACCGGCTAATTGCACCGAATATGCCGTGCAGCGTCAATGGTGCAAAGTCCGTTTACCATTTTTACACGTCCCGGACTGAATCAGTTCGAAAATTTTCTGAATCGCCCGGTAACTTTTGTGCCGTTTTGAATCGTTCAGGCATAACCCTTGAGCTCGTCGCCGGTCAGCGTGGCGACGTGGAGCACGTTCGTCGACCCCGGCGTGCCGAACGGAACGCCGGCCATCATCACCAGTTTCGACCCCGCTTTTCCGATCCGGTGGCGCAGCGCCATGCGCTTGCCCTTGGCGATCATCTCCTCAAAGCTGTCGATGTCGCGCGTCGAAACGGCGTGCGCGCCCCACAGCAGCCCCATGCGCCGCGCCGCCTCCTTGCGCGGCGTCAGCACGAGCAGCGGCGCGCCCGGCCGCTCGCGCGCAACGCGGCGTGCGGTCGACCCCGATGCGGTGAAACAGATGATCGCGTCGGCGCCGATCGTCCCGATGATGCTCCCCGCCGCTTCCGCGAGCGCATCGGCGGTTGTCGCGTCGGGTGCGGTTTCGGTGAAATGCAGGCGCCGGAAATAGTCGGGGTCGCTCTCGACCGAGCGCGCGATCGAATCCATCATCGTCACCGCTTCGACCGGCCAAGCGCCCGCGGCAGTTTCGGCCGAGAGCATGATCGCGTCGGCGCCGTCATAGACCGCGGTCGCGACGTCGGACACCTCGGCGCGCGTCGGCGAGGGCGAGACGATCATCGATTCGAGCATCTGCGTCGCGACGACGACGGGCTTGCCCATGCGGCGCGCGGTCGCGACGATCCGTTTTTGCAGCGGCGGCACCGCCTCGGGCGGCAGTTCGACGCCAAGGTCGCCGCGCGCGACCATCGCCGCATCGGCGATCTCGAGGATTTCCTCCAGCCGCTGCACCCCCGAAGGCTTTTCGAACTTGACCAGCAACGCCGCCTTGCCGCCGATCAGGCGGCGCGCCTCGGCAACGTCCTCGGGGCGCTGCACAAAGGACAGCGCAACCCAGTCGACATTCTGTTCGAGCGCGAAGGCGAGGTCCTTGCGATCCTTTTCGGTGAGCGCGGCGAGCGGCACGACGACGTCGGGGACGTTTACGCCCTTGCGATCCGAAATCTTGCCGCCGACCTCGACCGTCGTTTCGATGCGGTCGGCGCTGACGCTTTGAACGCGCAGCACCAGCTTGCCGTCGTCGATCAGCAGCCGGGTATCGGGTTCGAGCGCTGCAAACAGTTCGGGGTGGGGCAAGTGGACGCGCGTCGCATCACCTGCCGCCTTGTCGGCGTCCAGGACGAACGGCGCGCCTTTGGCCAGCTCGACGGGTCCATCCTTGAACGCTCCGACTCGCAGCTTCGGCCCTTGCAGGTCGACGAGGATCGTCGTCGGGCGCCCCGTCTCCTTTTCGAGCGCGCGGATCGCCGCGATGACCCTGGCATGGCCCGCATGGTCGCCGTGGCTCATATTGACGCGGAAGGCATCGGCGCCCGCGCGGTGCAGCGCCGCGATCATTTCGGGGTTCGCGCTGGCGGGGCCAAGCGTCGCCAGAATACGTACCTTGCGCTGGCGGGGGGTAAAGCTCTGGACCACGATTGCTCCGCTATGTCATCTTTGGTTATGGCGACCGCATGGCGCGCCGCGCGCGCCAGTGCAACCGCCGTATAGCTATTCATCGACGAACGGAGAAACCCCATGTCATGCAGCGATGACCCTTTGGCGACCGGCGATGCGCTCGACAGCCTCGACGATGCGGTCGCGGCGGCTGCCTTCCGGCGGCTCGTCCGCCTGCTCCGGCACCGCCACGATGCAGCCAACATCGACCTGATGGGACTCGCGGGATTTTGCCGCAACTGCCTCGGCGACTGGATCGCCGAGGCGGGAGACATGGACAAGGAGAGCGGACGCGCAATCGTTCACGGCATGCCGACCGCCGAATGGAAGGCGCGCCATCACACCCCCGCCACCCCCGAACAGCTTGCCCGGATGGAAGAAAGCATGGCGAAGAATCCTTGAGGCCGCTAGGTGAGCGGCCAAGGCGATTCTCTTCGCCATCCCAATCCAATCCAGCGGAGTGAAAAATGAGCGAAGCCACCGTGTCCGACGAACAATTGCGCCTGTTCATCGAGCGTATCGAGCGTCTGGAGGAAGAGAAAAAGGGCATCGCCGACGATATCCGCGACGTGTATCTGGAGGCCAAGTCGCAGGGTTATGACCCCAAGATCATGCGCCAGATCGTGCGCCTGCGCAAAATGCCACCGCACGACCGCAAGGAAATGGAAGCGATCCTCGACGTGTATAAATCGGCGCTCGGAATCGCCTGACACCGCCGCCGATATCCAGCAGGGAGAATGACGATGATCAGCACCACGACCAATTCGATCGAAGGCCATCCGGTCCGCGAATATCTGGGCATCGTCACCGGCGAAGTGATCGTCGGCGCCAATCTGTTCCGCGACCTGTTCGCCAGCATCACCGACATCGTCGGCGGCCGTTCGGGCAAATATGAGGATGTCCTCGCCCGCGCGCGCAAACAGGCGATTGCCGAGATGGAGGGCGAAGCGGCGCGGCTCGGCGGCAATGCCGTGATCGGCGTCGATCTCGACTATGAAGTCCTCGGCCAGAACGGCTCGATGCTGATGGTCAGCGCGTCGGGAACCGCCGTGGTTGTCTGAAACGGCTCGCCGCGCTAGGGGCGACGCCAGATTATCCCGTTGATGGAGGTAGGCCGTGGCCGGCCATAGTAAATTCAAGAACATCATGCACCGCAAGGGTGCACAGGACAAAAAGCGCAGCAGCCTCTTTTCGAAGCTGAGCCGCGAAATCACCGTGGCGGCCAAGATGGGCTTGCCCGATCCCGACGCCAACGCGCGCCTGCGCGCCGCGGTCAACGCCGCCAAGGCGCAGTCGATGCCAAAGGACAATATCCAGCGCGCGATCGACAAGGCGAGCGGCGGCGACGGCGAGAATTACGAGGAAATCCGGTACGAAGGCTATGGCCCGGGCGGCGTGTCGCTGATCGTCGAGGCGCTGACCGACAACCGCAACCGCACCGCGACCAACGTCCGCACCGCCTTCAGCAAGAATGGCGGCAATCTCGGCACATCGGGCAGCGTCAGCCACGGTTTCGACCGCCTCGGCATGATCAGCTATGCGGCAAGCGCGGGCGACGCCGACACGGTGTTCGAAGCCGCGCTCGACGCGGGCGCCGATGACGTCGAATCGTCCGATGACGGCCACGAAATCTGGACCAGCGTCGATAGCCTGCACGAAGTCGCGAAAGCCCTTGAGGCCAAGCTTGGCGAGGCCGAAGGCGTCAAACTTGCGTGGCGCCCGACGCTGAAAAGCGAAGTCGCCGACGAGGCGACCGCGCAGACATTGTTCAAGCTGATCGACACGCTCGACGACGACGACGACGTCCAGACCGTCTGGGGCAATTACGACATCCCCGACGCGGTGATGGAGAAACTGGGTTGAACCCAATCCTCCCCACTTGTGGGGAGGTGGCAGCGCGAAGCGCTGACGGAGGGGGGGTGCGGCCTTTAGCGCCGCTCGAAACCGCGAGCCCCCTCCACCGCTTCGCGGTCCCCCTCCCCGTTCCGGGGAGGATTTTTCGATGATCATCCTCGGCCTCGATCCGTCGCTCAGCTGCACCGGCTGGGGCGTCATTCGCGTCGAGGGCAGCCGGATCAGCCATATCGCCAACGGTCAGGTCAAGACCGACGCCAAGGCCCTGCTGCCCGACCGCCTCGCGCATCTCGACACCGTGCTGGCGGCGGTGATCGCCGACCATGTGCCGACCCACGCCGCGGTCGAGGAAGTCTTCGTCAACGACAATCCGCAATCGACGCTGAAGCTCGCCCACGCACGCGGCGTCGCGCTGCTCGCCTGCGCGCGCGGCGGCCTGCCGGTGGCCGAATATGCTCCGCGTCTCGTCAAGAAAGCGGTTGTCGGCACCGGCGGCGCGGCGAAAGAGCAGGTGCAGGCAATGCTGCGCATACTCCTCCCCGGCGCCAAGGTCGCGGGAGCCGACGCCGCCGATGCGCTGGCGGTGGCGATCTGCCACGCCAACCATCGGTCGCGCGCCTGACCGGCGTCGGTTCGATCAGGAAGCTGCTTTTGCCGGCGGCAGATCGGGGGCATCGTCGGGGATCGGATTGGCTTCGATATCGGCGATCAGCCTCTTCATCTCGTCGATCTCGCGCACCTGCGCCTTGATGATCTCGTCGGCGAGTTCGCGCACACGCGGGTCGCGGATGTGCGCGCGGCTGCTCGTCAGGATGGCGATCGAATGGTGCGGGATCATCGCTTTCATATAGGAAATATCGCCGACCGTCGCCTGGCTGCGCACGAACCACAGCGACCCGGCGCCGACAATCAGCGCGCCCGCGACGATCGCGACCTTGGTGCGCTGCCCGTCGTACATGCTCCACATGAAGCCCAGCATGATCACCGCCATCGCCGCCCCCATCAGCAGCGCCATCCAGGTGCGCGTCTGGCTGTAAAATTGATGGTCGAGCGCATAGCTGTTGAGGTACATGAGGATGAACATGACCAGCGTCGAAGTCGCGATCATCGCGGCGAAGCGTCGATAGCTCATGGGGCTTCCTTTCCTGTTTGTCCCTGTTCGAACCCGCGAGGGGCGCGAAAGGTTCGCCCGAGGGCACCGCCAAATCTGTTCCCTTTTCATTCCCACCGCGCTACGCACGGGGGCATGATCGCGAAACTCACCGGACGGCTCGACAGCAGCGGCGCAGGCCATGCGGTGATCGACGTCGGCGGCGTCGGCTATCTGGTCGAGGCGTCGGCGCGCACGCTCGACGCGCTCGGCGCGGTGGGCAGCGACGTCACCATTCACACCGAAATGCTCGTCGGCGAGGATTTCCTGCGTCTTCTGGGCTTTGCGCGCGCCGAGGAACGCGACTGGTTCCGCCTGCTCACCAGCGTCCAGGGCGTCGGCGCCAAGGTCGCGCTCGCGATCCTCTCCGCGCTCGAGGTCGCCGACCTTCAGCGCGCGCTCGCGAGCGGCGACAGCGCGATGATCGCGCGCGCCAATGGTGTCGGCCCGAAACTCGCGCAGCGCATCGCGCACGAACTGAAGGACAAGGCGGGCGCGCTCGGCGGGATCGCGGGCGGCAGCGTCACCAGCCTGCCCGTCGGCGGCCCGCTCGGCGACGCCATCTCGGCGCTCACCGGTCTCGGCTTCAAGCCCGGCGAAGCGAGCGCCGCGGTTGCCGCAGCGAGCGAGGAGTTGGGCGCAGGCGCGAATTTGGATGCGCTGGTGCGCGTGGCGCTGAAAAAGGCGGCGAAATGAGCTATTCGATCATCTGGCAATTTACCGTCGCGCCCGACAATTGCGAAGCTTTCGAGGCGGGCTATCGCCCCGACGGCCCCTGGGCGGCATTGTTTGCGCAAGCCGAAGGATTTATCGAAACCCAACTGCTCAAGGATGCCGAGCAGCCCGGTGTCTATCTGACGATTGACCGTTGGGCATCGCCGCAGGCCTTCGATCGTTTCAAAAGCGAACATGCCATTCCCTATGCGGCACTCGATGCCAGCTTCGACGGGCTTGCGGCGACGGAAAGGCGCATCGGCGCCTACCACCATGTCTGAGCCCGTCGACCTCACCACCCCAATCCGCACCCCCGAGGATGCCGATGCGGCACTGCGGCCCAAGTCGCTCGCCGAGTTTGTGGGGCAGGCAGCGGCGCGCGAGAATTTGCGGGTTTTCATCGAGGCCGCGAAGGCGCGCGGCGATGCGCTCGACCATGTGCTCTTTTTCGGCCCGCCGGGGCTCGGCAAGACGACGCTCGCGCAGATCGTCGCCAAGGAGCTGGGCGTCGGCTTTCGCTCGACCTCGGGACCGATTATCGCCAAGGCGGGCGACCTCGCCGCGCTGCTCACCAACCTTGAGGACGGCGACGTCCTGTTCATCGACGAAATCCACCGCCTGTCGCCCGCGGTCGAAGAAATCCTCTATCCGGCGATGGAGGACCGCGCGCTCGACATCATGATCGGCGAGGGACCGTCGGCGCGCAGCGTACGCATCGACCTGCCCAAATTCACCCTCGTCGGCGCGACGACGCGGCAGGGGTTGCTGACGACGCCGCTGCGCGACCGTTTCGGTATCCCGGTGCGGCTCAATTTCTACACCCATGCCGAGCTTGAGCAGGTGATCGGGCGCGCCGCGAGGCTGCTCGGCCTCGGTATTGCGCCCGACGGGGCGCTCGAGATTGCGCGGCGCGCGCGCGGGACGCCGCGCATCGCGGGACGCCTGCTGCGCCGCGTGCGCGATTTCGCGACCGTGGCGGGGCATGACGTCGTCGATGCAAAGACCGCCGACGCCGCGCTCAACCGGCTGGAGGTCGACGCGCTCGGCCTCGACGCGATGGACCGGCGCTATCTTACGATGATCGCCGACATCTATCGCGGCGGCCCGGTCGGGGTCGAAACGCTCGCGGCGGGATTGTCGGAACCACGCGACACGATCGAGGATGTGATCGAACCCTATCTCCTGCAGATCGGGCTGATCGCGCGCACCGCACGCGGCCGCACGCTCAACGCCAGCGCATGGAAGCATCTGGGACTCAACCCGCCCGCGGGGGCGCAGGACGGGCTGTTCGACAAATGATACCGTCGCCCCCGCGAAGGCGGGGGCGACGAGTTTATGCCTTCCACCAAGCGGCCCTCATCTGCGACGAGCCGTGTATGAGGGCTTTGCGACGAGTCGAAGCGCGGCTATCGCTCTCCACGATGGTAAACGCCCCGCCCCCCTTCGTGCCCGGCGCCTTCGTCGGGGCCGAACATCGGTACCGCGTGCGTATCTATTTCGAGGATACCGACCTCAGCGGCATCGTCTATCACGCCAATTATCTGCGCTATATGGAGCGCGCGCGGTCGGACATGCTGCGGCTTGCCGGGATCGATCAGCGCGCGGCGATGGAGGCGGGCGATGGCGCCTGGGCGGTCACCGACCTCGCGATCAAATATCGCCGCCCGGCCAGGCTCGACGACGACCTGCTCGTCGTGAGCGAGGTCGAGGCAGTGCGCGGTGCAAGCGTTGTCATCGCGCAGCGCATCCTTCGCGGTCATGATACGTTAAGCTGCGAAACGCTTACCGAGGGCCGCGTCACCGCCGCATTTCTGTCCCCCGAAGGCCGGCCGCGTCGCCAGCCCGCGGGATGGGCCGAAAGATTCACCGCGATCATGAATGGAGAGACCTCCCCTTGCTAGACAATATCTCGCTGGCCGCCGACGCGGCGACCCTGTCCCCCATCGCCCTGTTCCTGCAGGCCGACTGGATCGTGAAGGCGGTGATGATCGGGCTGCTGCTCGCCAGCATCTATGTCTGGGCCGTCATCTTCACACACGGCACGGGCGTCGGCCGCCTGATCGGCGCGTCGGAGCGGTTCGAGCGCGATTTCTGGCGCGCGGGCAATATCGACAAATTCTATGACGAGAATGGCCGCGAGGAACTGCCGAGTGCCAAGGTGCTCGCGGCGGGAATTTCGGAATGGCGCCGTTCGACCGCCGGCAAGGCAGTCGACCGCGACGGTACGCGCGAACGGCTTGGCATCGCGATGAACAGCGCGGTTGCGGCCGAGGTTGACCGACTCGCCGAAAAGATCGGCGCGCTCGCCACCATCGGGTCGGTCGCACCCTTCGTCGGTCTGTTCGGTACCGTGTGGGGGATCATGCGCAGCTTCACTGCGATCGCGGCGTCGAACAACAGCAGCCTGGCGGTCGTCGCGCCCGGCATTGCCGAGGCGCTGTTCGCGACCGCGATCGGCCTGTTCGCCGCGATCCCCGCGGTGATCGCCTATAACGCCTTCTCGCAGCGGCTGAACCGGCTCGAATCGCGGCTCGGGCGCTTTGCCGACGGGCTTCACGCCACCTTCAGCCGCGAGCTGGAGGTGGACGCCTGATGGCGATGACCGGCCCCTCAGGCGGCATCGGCGGACGCCGCGGGCGCGGCGGACGGCGCGCGCCGATGTCCGAAATCAACGTCACGCCGCTCGTCGACGTGATGCTCGTGCTGCTCATCATCTTCATGATCACCGCGCCCTTGCTCGCCTCGGCCGTTCCCATCGACCTTCCCGAAAGCCGCGCCAAGCCGGTCGAGACCGAAGAGCAGGAGCCGGTCCAACTATCGATCGGAGCCGACGACACCGTCTATATCGGCGAGGACATCGTGCCGGAGGCCGAGCTTCCCGCGCGTCTCGACGCGATCGCGCGCGAACAGCGCGACGGCGAGCGGCCGCGCCAGATCATGCTGCGCGCCGACAAGGGGCTCGAATATGGCCGGGTGATGCGGATCATGGGCGAGCTCAACCGCGCCGGGCTGACGCGCATTGCGCTGGTGACAACGGGCGCAAATGCCGAAGCCGCGCCAACCGCGAGCGCCGAAACGGTCACCGACGGTTCAGGCAGCGCGGAATAGGCTGGCACCATGGTTGCAGACGCGCCACGACAGGGGAGTGAACGAACGGGCATCGCCATCGCGGTGGCGCTGCATGTCGTCCTCGTTGGCCTGTTGTCGGTGCAATGGACCGCAGGCGAGCGCCGTTTCGACAATCCGCCGATGGAGGTCGACCTGATCGCCGAAACGACGGTGCAGTCAACGGCGCCGGTGCTCAGCGACAATCCGCCCGCCGCGCGGCTCGGCGACGAACTCGCCGACGATATTGCAGCGCCCGAACCGACGCCCGCGCCGCCGGTCCCCGACCCCATCGTCCGCCCCGACCCGGCGCCGTCGCCCAAACAGGTGTCGCGGCCCGCACCGCCACGAAAGCAGCCGCCCGCCGCCGAAAAGGCCCCGCCCAAGGCTTCACCCAAAGCCGCCCCCGCAAAAGATCGCCCGACGCGCCCGACCGGACGCCTCGACGGCATCGCCGAAGGCCTGTCGAAGACGCCGCCCAAGGACGCCGCGAGCAAGGGCGCGCCGGCCGCTGCGACGGCTGCCGAAGTCCGCCGTTCGATCGATGTCGCGATTGACGGCAAGATACTGCCGTTCTGGCGACGCAACGTACCTTCAGGTATTGACATCGACCAGCTTCGCGTAGTGCTTCGCATCCAGCTCAACCGCGACGGGCGGGTGACCAACATTTCGCAAGTCGGTGAGTTGGCTGGCAAGACAGATAGTAACGCGCCGCAACAAAAAATCTTTATCGAGCGTGCTGAGCGTTCAATCCGTCAGGCGTCGCCATTCGACCTGCCCGAAGAATTTTATGATCAATGGAAAGTCTGGGATGTGACCTTCCGTGCGAAAGGAACGTGATGAAAACCTTACTGACCCATCGCCTGACCGTGCTTGGCATAGCGCTGAGCCTGATCGTTGTCCATCCCGCTCAAGCGCAAACACCGACCACTGATGAAACGCCTCGCACAGCCGAGGTCGTTGCCGAGGTATCAACCGAGCGCACCGTCATCGCCATTCCGGCGCTCGCAACCCCGCAGGTCGCGACGGTTGCGGGCCTGCGCACCGACAGCCTGGGCCGCCAGATTGCCGAGGTGATCGCCGCCGACCTCGAACGCAGTGGCCTTTACGCGCCGCTGGGTCCGGGCAGCGTCCGCGCGATTACCATGGGCGAAGTGCGGGCGCCACGTTTCGCAGATTGGCAGGCGCGCAACGCCGAAAATGTCGTTCACGGCTTTGTGCAGGCGAGCGGTACGGGCGGCTTTGTCGTCGGATGCTATCTTTATGACACGCAGCTCGGCAGCGAGCTGGTACGGCAGGGGTTCGAGATCCAGCCCGCCGACTGGCGCCGCGCCGCGCACAAATGCGCCGACGCCATCTATTCGCGCCTGTCGGGCGAGGCACCCTTCTTCGACAGCCGCGTCGCCTATATCGCCGAGAGCGGCCCCAAGGGGAACCGCATCAAGCGGCTCGCGATCATGGACTCCGATGGCGGCAACCACCGTTTCATCACCAACGGTCAGGCGCTGGCGATCAGCCCGCGTTTCTCGCCCGATTACAAGAAGATCGTTTACGTCAGCTATTTGAACGACCGGGTGCGTGTTTTCATCTATGACATAGCCAGCGGCTCGCAGAAGCTGGTGACCGAAAGCGGCAATGCGACTTTCGCGCCGCGCTGGTCGCCCGACGGGCGCCAGATCCTCTTTTCGATGGCGGTCGGCGGCAACACCGATATCTATCGCGTGTCGGCCGACGGCGGCACGCCGGTGCGATTGACCAACGCGCCGGGAATCGACGTCGGCGGCAGCTTCTCTCCCGACGGGCGCAAGATCGTGTTTGAAAGCGACCGCTCGGGAAGCCAGCAAATCTATACGATGAATATCGACGGATCGGACCAGCGGCGGATCAGCTTTGGCGGCGGGCGCTATGCGACCCCCGAATGGTCGCCGCGCGGCGACCTGATCGCCTTCACGCGCATCGGCGGCGGCGAGTTTCGCGTCGGCGTCATGACGCCGAGCGGCAGCGGGGTGCGCTTGCTTACCAACAGTTGGCAGGACGAAGCGCCGACCTGGTCACCGAACGGGCGCGTCATCCAGTTCTTCCGCACCTCGCCGGGGCGCGACGGCAAGTCGAGCCTGTGGCAGGTCGACCTGACCGGCGTAAACCTGCGCCGCCTGCCGACACCGCAGGACGGATCGGACCCGAGTTGGGGGCCGGTGCTGCCCTGATCCGCTGCATATCAAGCGGAACCAAAGGATTTCCGTGGGGTTCAGATGAGGCGTTCATATTGGATTCATCGGCGAGAGCCACGGAACAGATGAAGACAACAAGAAGAGGACAAACGTCATGACGATACGCAAAACCACCGCAATGATTGCTGCAATCACAATGCTTTCGGTTGGCGCGTGCGCCAAGAAAGCTCCCGACACGCTTCCCCCCGCGCCCGAGGGCACGGGCACCGACACGGGCGCCGGCACCGATACCGGGGTCGTTCCCGGATCGCAGGCCGACTTCATCGCCAATATCTCGTCGGACCGCATTTTCTTCGATTACGACCAGTATAATGTCGATGCCGAAGATCAGGCGACGCTGCGCAGCCAGGCGCAATGGCTGCAGCGCAACCCCGCGGTCCGCGTCACGCTCGAAGGCCATGCCGACGAACGCGGCACGCGCGATTACAACATCGCGCTCGGCGAACGCCGCGCCAACGCCGCGAAGAATTATCTCGCGTCGCTGGGCGTCGACCCGAACCGCATCCAGGTCATCAGCTATGGCAAGGAACGTCCCGCAGCGATCGGATCGAACGAGGAAGCCTGGGCGCAGAACCGCCGCGCGGTGACGGTCGTTATCGGACGCTGATCAGCAGCCACAGCGGCACCGCGGTCCACGCCGCGGCGCATGCGAAAACACCGAAGGGGACCCGTCGCTCGCGGAGCGGCCGGTCCCCTTTTCCTTGAGCGATGAGCGCCCACGCGATCCCGCCCAAGCTGGCGAGAAGCAGGACCAGCGGCAGCGCCTGCCAGCCGGTCCATGCGCCGATTGCCGCGACAAGCTTTGGGTCACCGCCGCCCATTCCCGTCGCCCCGCGACGCTTGCGATAGAGCCATGCGACCAGCGCGAGAACGCCCCCACCAACGAGAGCGGCGATCCAGCGGTCGAGCAGGCCGGTGTCCAACAGCGGGCCGGCGAGCAGGATTCCCGCTATCGCCAGCAGCAGGTTGAGCCGATCGGGCAGCCAGAAATGGCGCGCATCGAGCAAGGCGAGCGGCAACAGCAGCCAGCCGAACACGGCCCAGATCCAACCCTGCACCCCCGGCAGCAACGCCAAGGCGCCCGCGCCGATCAGCGCCGCTCCCAGCTCGACGCTGCCGTGAAAGCGATCGATAGCCGCGCCGCAGTGGCGGCAGCGGCCGCGCAATATCAAAGCCGACACGAGCGGAACGAGATCGCGCGCGCCAACGGGCGTGGCGCACGCATCGCAGCGCGACCGCCCGGCGAGCGATTGCCCCTCTGGCCAGCGCAGCACAAGCGTCGCGATAAAGCTGCCGAGGACCGCACCCAACAGTCCGGCGAGCGCGACGCCTGCGCCCCATGGCAAGGCGTCGATGGCGGTCATGGTCAGAAGCGGCCCGAAGTCGCCAGCATGAAGCCGCCCGAACCGGCCTTGAAGCCCATCGCGGCAAGCGCCGACGCCATCGCCGGATCGCCGCCTGCATCGATGGCAAGCTGCGCGCGATAGGCGCCGTCTGCACCAAAGGAAATCGTCAGCCGTTCCATTCCCGACTGGCTGCTCAGCGCCGCCTGCGCCCGCCCGCCCGCACAGGAGAGCGGTCCCGCCAGGCCGCGCGACAGGTCGAGGCCGGCAATCGGCGCGGCGACCGACAACGCGATGCGGCCGCTCGCCGCGACGCATTTGCCCGCGCGATCGAAGCGCACCGCCGCACCTTCGAAGCCGACCGTGTCGACCGGGATTGCTCCAAGGCCACCGGCAAAGAGAGCCGTGCCGTTGACATCGGACAGGCCGCGCTCGCCGCCGCCGTGCAAACGCCCCGACAATGCCCCGAGCCTTTCGTCGGCGCGCGCGAATGCAAGTTCGGTACGTCCGCCAAGCAGGGCGAGCGGCGACAGGCTCGCCTCGACCGTCCCGAGCGGCAGCGCGCCGAGCCGCGCCTCGACCAGTTCGCCCGCCCAGATCGAGCCGCGCACCGTGCGCGCGCTGATGCCCGCGTCATCTGCGCCCGACAATGCGAGTGCGAGGCGCATCGGAAAGGTCGCGATTCCGAGCAATAGTGCCAATGCCGCCGCAGCGGCGATCCAGCGGCGCCGCGCGCTCATCGTCCGCCCCTCCTGAGTTCGGCGGTCATGCCCACCGTCCCGTCGGCGGCGGGCGTGATGGTGAGCTGGTCGACGACGAACCCCTGCCCCTCTAGCGCCGCGAGCCAATCGGTCAGGACTGGCGCCTTTGCCGTGGCGATCGCTATCGTCGCCTGATCGGCACCGCGCGCCTCGTTGCGGTCGAGCGTCAGCCCGATTTCGCCCGCCGATTGCGACAGATACTGGTCGATGGCGACCGCGCTCGCCGTGAGTGCGGCCGCGCCCGTCGAAGGCTCTGCGAGGAGTTTGACCTTTGCTGCGACGCGCCCTTCGCGCTCGAGTGCGGCGCGGTGCCGGCTATCCAGATCGGCAAATGCCGCGACGGCGGGGCGTCCAAGCGCCCACGCGATCACGGCAACGGCCAGCGCCCCCGCTGTCGCGACGAGCCATTGTTCGCGTCGAGACAGGCTCGACCACCAGTTTTTGACCGTTTCGATCATGGCACCGCCCGCACCGTAATATTGGCCATCTGCTGGCCGTCGGTTCCCGCCATCGGCTGCGCCGTGACGCGGTAGCCGCGCGCCTGCACGGCAATGAGCACCGCATTGATGTCCTCGACGCGCGGCGCGGCGAGCGTCGTCGTCAATGTGCCGTCGGTGCGGTGCGACAGCGTCTTGAGCGACACGCCGGGCGCGTCCGCCATCGCGTCGTAAAGCGCCGAGGCCGGGACAGAAAAGGCGAGCGGCCCGCCGCCCGCCGCCGCGAGACGGCGATCGAGTTCAGCTTCGGCGGCCTCGGCGTCGGGGGCGTCGATCCCCGCCTCGGCCGCCGTCGCAACCGCAGCATCGTCGGCGCGCCTTGTGTCCGCCATCAGGCGAACCGCGTGAACCAGCGGAACGGCTAGGCTGACGACGAGCAACGCGATAAGCAACCGCTTGCCGAGGCGCAGCAATGCGGGATCGATTGCGAGGCGCCTTTTCGGCTTCCACGCCCCGGCCAGCAGGTCGAGCGGCGGGGCTGTTACCGACAGGAGAAGCGCCTCGCGGACCAGATCGGCATCGAGGGGGACAATCGCGCGGTCGCCGCCGATCAGCGCATCGATTTCGGGGTCCGAGTGAAAGGCGCGGTCGACGCTCCGGATGATCGTTTCGCCGCCAAGCTCGGCCGACCACAGGCTGTCCGGTTCGGGGGGCGGAACGATCGCCGCCGCCGGAATGATGGCCGCCGCGGAAAGTCCCTGCGACGCCAGCCAGTCGGTCCATATTCGCATCGCCGCGTGCGTCGTCGCGGCGACGGGAAGCGCCTGCCCCGCTTCGGCGGGCTCGCCCGCCGCAATATGGAGCGTGGCGGGATCGCCGAGACTGGACTTCAGCGCATCGATACGCGCCGCGGCCGCGGCCTGCGCGGGCGCCGCGTCGGGATAGGCGAGCCAGCGAACGGGGACGTCGGCGGCGGGGGCTATCGCGACGAAACGCTCGTCCTCCGCGTCCTCGTCGGGGCGTTCCCACGCGTCGGCCCAGCCATCGTCCTGCCCCGAATCGACGATGACCCCGTCATCGACGCGCAGCCAGGCGGGGCGCGCAGCCCCGCCATCGCGGCCGCCGTCGCCGAGCGCCGCCAGCGGGGGCAGCCACAGAATCAGCGTCCGTGTCACCTCAGTCGCTCTCGCCCCAACTGCGACGCACGATAACCGGCGGCGCGGACCCGGCAACGGGTGCCCCGCCATTGGCGTCGATCAGCGAATGCGTCGTCAAAAACCCGTCCCCCAGAACCACATTCGTCCTCAATGCCAGCCAGCGGCTGGTCACGGCGGCCTGCTCGGCGACATCGTCGGGCGGGTCGAACCGCTCGAGCGCGCGCGTCTGCCAGAATCGCACGCTGCTGCCATAGCCGCCCGCGGGCCGCTGGGCCAGCGCTGCACGAGCATCGGCAGTCCCGATTTCGCCCGGCATCAGCATCGCGACGAGCGGCGCCTGTTCGGGCGCGAGCGTATTGACGTTGAGCCGCACCGGCTCGGCAAACGGGAGTACGCAGACCCACGGGCGCAAGCGGTCATAGATTTTCGGCGTGACGCCGCGCACCGCGCGCAGTTCGCTGACATCGGCCATCTTGCGATTGGCGGGAAGATAAGCGGGCGACGTCGTGCGATAGGCGCTGTCCTCCGCGCCGAGCGGCCCTTCGACCGAATCGCTGTCGATCCAGTCGGCGCTTGCCCCGGCAATTGCCATCGCCTGGCCGCGGTCGATGCCGAGCAGTGTCATCAACTCGGTGAATTGGCGGATTGCGCCCACCCTTTGGCTGAGCCGCCCCGGCGCGGTTTCGGCGGCCAGACTGTTGAGATTGAAGCAATTGCTGGCATCGGTCAGCCGGGCGCGTCCTTCGCCGCCGGGCAGCGGCAGCACGAATTCGCGTCCCAGCCAGCCGCCCGCGAGCGTCAGCCGCGTGCGGTCGCGCCCGACAAGGTCGGCGACGCGGCGGAGCGCAATCTCCTCGGCGGCGAAGGCAAAGGCGCGCCCCTGATCGACCGTCGACGCGCTTCCGGCGATGCGCGTCGCGAGCGTCAACCGGTCGAGCGCGGTTGCGGCAATCACCGCCATCACCGCGACCAGCAACAATACGCTGAGCAGCGCCGCGCCGCGCTCGCCGCCGTGCGTCAGGCGGGTCATGGTGCCTCCTCCACCGTCGCAGGCGGCGAGGGCGAAGTCGGCGCGGTGAGGAACAGCATCGTCAAGGGCGCACGTCCCGACCGCGTCAGCTGCACCTCCACCGCAAGCGGCAGCCGGTCGCCCGGTTCGGAGGTCCAGCCATCGCCCCAATTACCGAGCGCATCGCGATAGCGGACCCGCACCGATGCAACGTCGCGCAGCAACGGGTCGCCCGCGCCGAGCATCGCACCGTCGAGCATCGGCTGCGCCGCGCGCCGCCATTCGCTGCCGCTGAGCGCATAGCCGACGCGCTCGACGCCGGGACGCGATATACCGTCGAGATTGGCAGCGCCCGAATGCACAAAGGCGAAGCCCGTCGACGACCCGATGAAGGCGGGCACGGGCTCGCCCGACGCCCCGCGCGTCGAGCGCTGCACCGCCTGCGCAAGGTCATTCGCCATTACCGCTCGCAGCCGGTTGACGCCGCTCATCGCCTTCAGGCGCTCCTGCACCGCGTCCTGCGTGTCGACGCTGCTGCGAAGCAGACCGACCCCCATCGCCGCAATCGCTGCAAACAGTGACAGCGCGACGAGCATTTCGACCAGCGTGAAGCCGCGCTGGCCATCCGGCCAGTGCGCCCCGGCGCAAGCCGGAGCCCCGCGATGCCATGGGAAACATCGCCTCATCGGCTCGACCGGATGATCGTCAGCGCCGCCTGCCCGCGCCCCTCTGCCGGACGGACGAGCAGGTCGATGCGAAGCAGGCTGTCGTCGGCGGTGCGCGCGACGCGCTGATCGATGCGCCACTGCCTCCCGCCATTGGTGACCGACGATGCACTTGCGCCGATCGTCGGCGGTGCCGGGTCGGTCCAGAGCTCGACCGCGCGGTTCTGCGCGACGACGCCCGCGATCGTGCTTTCGTCGAGATCGCCGGCGGTGCGCACCGCATAGGCATCGAGCCGCACGAGCGTCAGCGCGGCGATGCTGATGATGCTGAGCGCAACGAGCATTTCGAGCAGGGTGAACCCCGCAGCGTCCGAGGACATAGGATGTTCGACTTTAGCGGCCACGGCTGACCTCGCCCGTCGCCGAAATTCGCACCGTCTCGCGCGCGCCTCCGCCCGACAGGACCAGCGCTTGCGGCGTCGGGCTGGTGCCGACGCGGTCGAAGATCAACCGCGCGACCGGCTGCCCGTCGCCGCCGGCGAAGGCGACGTCGGATGGCCAGTTGCGCTGGGCAAAGGAGCGCCCGGGAAGCGGCTGCCAGCTTCCCTCTATGCGGCGCTCGAATCCATAGCCCGAGGGCGCGAAACGCACCGCGACGCTCCGCCCTTCGACGACCGCAATGTCGCGCGCGGCGGCAAGCCGCGCGGCGAGCCGGTCGGCCTCGCTGCGCACCGTCTGCTGCTCGTCGGGAATGGTAAGCACGACCGCCGTCGCGGCGAGTGCGAGGATCATCAGCACGACCATCAGTTCGACGAGCGTGAACCCACCGGTGCGCGAGCGGCGGCGATCCCCGTCCCGCTCAGCTGTCTCCGCGAATATCGGCATTGTCGTCGGTCCCGCCGGGCGCGCCGTCGGCGCCGAACGACCAGACGTCGAACGGCTGCCCGTTCAGCCCCGGCGCCTGGTAATTATAGGGACGCCCCCACGGATCGTCGGGCAGCTTCTTGATATAGCCGCCGCGGCGGTAGCGTTGGGGCTGCGCGAGCGCGGGCGGCGCGGTGACGAGCGCATTGAGGCCATCGGTCGTCGCCGGATAGGTCAGATTGTCGAGTCGATATTGTTCGAGCGCGGTTTCGAGCGTCGCGATGTCGGCCTTCGCCTTGGTCACCATCGCGCGATCCTGGCTCGGCAGCACATTGATCATGACGACCGTCGCGAGCAGACCGATGATGAAAATGACGACCATCAACTCGGTGAGCGTAAAGCCGCGCTCGCCGCGACGGCGGCGGCGCGTGACCGGCGGACGCCGGGGGTCGAACATCAGGCGGATGAAAAGCTGCATCAGCGACATTTATTATAGTCCTGCGAGGTTCTGCAACTGGAGGATCGGCAGAAGGATGGCGAGGATGATGAGGGCGACGAACGACCCCATAACGACGATTATGACAGGTTCGAGAAGCGCCATCGACGCGGCGGTGAAACGATCGAACTCGCGCTCCAGATACTCGGCCGCACGTTCGAGCATTACCTCGAGCCGCCCGGCGCTCTCGCCGCTGGCGGTCATATAGACGAGCAGCGGCGGAAAGACCCCGGCATCGCGCAGCGCCGCCGACAGGCTGCCGCCCGCACGCACCTGGTCGATGAGCCCCGCGGTCGCGCCGGCGAGCGCGGCGTTGCGGATCGTCGGCACGGTGAGCCGCAGCCCCTCGACGAGCGGCAGGCGGCTCGAAACCATCGTCGACAGCGTGCGCGCGAAGCGCGCGGCATAGAGGTCGCGAAGCAGGCGGCCGAGCAAAGGCAGGCGGAGAAGCCGCGCGTCGACGCGCGCCTTGAAGGCGGGCCGGCGCATCGCGCTGACCCAGCCGGCGCCCGCTCCTGCGAGCAGCAACAGGACAAGCCACCACCAGTTCGCGGCAACGCTGGAAATCGCGATCACCGCGCGCGTCAGGAAGGGCAATTGCTGGCCAACGTCGGTGAACTGCTCGACGACGCGCGGGACAACGAAGATCATCAACGCGGCCACGACGCTGATCGCAACGATCGCGAGCACCACCGGATAGGCGAGCGCGGCGATCAGCTTGCCACGCACTTCCGCTTGCCGTTCGAGCAGGTCGGCGAGCCGCGCGAGAATGACGGTGAGGCTGCCCGTCGTCTCGCCCGCCGCGACCATCGCGCGATATAGCGGCGGAAAGCTGGGCGATTGCCGCGCCATCGCGTCGGCGAGGCGGCGGCCCTCCAGCAGCCCCGCATGGACGTCGCCGATCACGAGCCGCGCGCTTTCGGCCTCGCTCTGCCGCGTCAGTGTCCGCAGCGCCTCTTCGAGCGGCGCGACTTCGGCGAGCGTCGCGAGCTGGCGCGTGAACAGCGCGAGTTCCTTGCTGCTGAGCCGCGTGCGGCGAAATGCGAAGAGCGACCGTCCCGCCGCGCGCGGCGGCGCGGGCTCGACCGCGACGACATGGAAATGGCGGCGCACGAGGTCGGCGCGCGCGGCATCGTCGTTCGCCGCGGTCAATCGCCCCGTGCGTTCGCGCCCCTTGGGGTCGATCGCCACATAGCGATAATCAGGCATCGACATCCTCGCGCCGCGCGACGCGGATTGCTTCCTCGGCAGTGGTCAGCCCCTTCGCCACCATCGCACGCGCCGACGAGGCGAGCGTCGGTGCCTTCAGAAATGCGTGCCTCGCGATCATCGCTTCGTCGCCGCCGGCATAGATATAGCGGCGCACCGTCTCGTCGACCTTAATCGCCTCGAACACGCCGATGCGGCCCTTGTAACCCGTCTGCCCGCACTGCTCGCAGCCCTTGGGACGCCAGATCACGGTGCCGATGTCGAGGCCGAGCATCGCGGCGATGCTGTTATCGGCCTGCACCGGTTCGCGGCAATGATCGCACAGCTTGCGCACGAGCCGCTGCGCGATCACCGCACGCAGGGTCGAGGCGAGCAGGAAGGGTTCGACCTTCAGGTCTTTGAGGCGCGTGATCGCGCCGACCGCGTCGTTGGTGTGAACGGTCGAGAGGACGAGGTGACCCGTGAGCGAGGCCTGCACCGCAATATCGGCGGTCTCGCGGTCGCGGATTTCGCCGACCATCACGACGTCGGGGTCCTGGCGCAAAATCGCGCGCAGCCCCGCTGCAAAATCGAGCCCGACCTTCGCATTCACCTGCGTCTGGCCGACGCCGTCGACAGCATATTCGACCGGGTCCTCGACGGTCAGGATATTGCGCTGCCCATCGTTCAATTGCTTGAGCGCAGCATAGAGCGTCGTCGTCTTGCCCGAGCCGGTCGGGCCGGTGACGAGGATGATGCCGTTCGGTTCGGCGAGCGCCTCGCGCAGGATGCGATCGGCCTCGCCCGACAGGCCGAGCACGTCGAAATCGATCCCCGCCGTATCCTTGTCGAGGATACGCAGCACCACCCGCTCGCCCGCGCGGCTCGGCAGGGTCGAAACGCGCACGTCGATCGCCTTGCCCGCGAGCGTCAGCGCGATGCGTCCGTCCTGCGGCACGCGGCGCTCGGCGATGTCGAGCCGCGCCATCACCTTGATGCGGCTGACGACGACCGGCGCGACATGCGGCGGCATCCGCAGATGTTCGCGCAGTACGCCGTCGGCGCGCATCCGTACGACGAGTCCGCTTTCATAGGGTTCGATATGGATGTCACTGACCCCCTGCCGCACCGCTTCGGCGATGATCGCGTTGATCAGCCGGATCGCGGGGGCATCGTCGGCGCTGTCGAGCAAATCCTCGGCGCTCGGCAAGCTCAGGTCGATGTCGCTGCCGTCGAGCGATCCCGCGAGCCCCGCCGCCGACGAATCGACGGCATAATGGTCGGAGAGCAGCCTGTCGAAATCGGCGACGCTCGCGGTCGCGACGCGCAGCGGGCTCGCGAGGTAGCGCTTGACCTCGATCAGCACCGCGGGATCGCTGCCCTCGCGCAAGGTTGCGAGCCAGCTTCCGTCATCGCCGGGTGCTATGACAACGCCATGCGTTCGCGCAAAGCCATAAGGAATATCGACCGGCGCCGGGGGAGGCGTTTCGGCCGGGATGCCGTCGGTCACGGCTGATCTCCCTCCATGGGCGGCGTCGCGGCGGCTTCCGAAGGCTGCACCTCTGTGGGGGTGACCTGACCGTCGGGACCGCGCATCGCAGGCAGATTGACCGGCCCCACCGTCACGTCGGCAGCAGTCGCCGCGCTGGGGACGGGCGGCACCGTGCCCAGATAATCGCGCACCAGCGTGTCGATCGCCGGCTCCTCGCCCGGATTGCGCTGGAGCTGGAAGTCGCGGACATAGCCATAACGTCGCGCCGTCAGCGCGGCATTGTCGGCACGGTTGCGCAGGATTGTCGGGCGGATGAAGACCATCAGGTTCGTTTTGGACCGCGAGCGGCTGCGCGACTTGAACAACTCGCCGAGCAGCGGAATGTCGCTGAGCAGCGGAATACGCTCGATCGTCCGCCGCTCGTCGTCGTTGAGCAGTCCGCCGATCGCCAGAATTTCGCCGTCATCGACCGTCAGCACCGTCTCGAACGAACGCTTGTTCAGGATGAGGTCGCTGTTGCGCGACGACACGGGACCGGCGACGCTCGACACTTCCTGGCGCAGGAACAGTTTGACCTCGCCCGCGCCATTGACCTGCGGCGTGACCTCCAGCTTGATGCCGACTTCCTCGCGCTGGACGGTACGGAAGGCGTTGTCGAAATTGTCCGACAGCGCCTCGCCGGTGGTGATCGGCACTTCCTGTCCGACCAGGAACTTCGCAGCCTGATTGTCGAGCGTGACGATGTGCGGCGTCGCGAGCAGGTTCGACGTCGTGTCCGACTTCACCGCATTGATGATGGCGCCAAAGATCGTGTCCTTGCCGATGTCGCCAGCGAATCCTGCGAAACCGCCGGTCGCCGAGAGGAGCGACGCCGCTGCCGCTTCCTGCAGACTGTTCCCGAGCGCGCTCGACGTCTGCGTAACAACCGTCGTGCCATCGACGGTGGTCTTGTCCTCGGTGAGCTTGGTCGCGGCATAGGCACCGCCCAGCGTGAAGATATTGGGCTGAGCATTGCTGTAATTGGTCGCAACGAAGGGAATGTTCTTGCCGCCGAGCAGGAACTGCACGCCGAGCCGCTTTGCCGCATCGTCGCCGATTTCGACGACGATCGCTTCGACGAGAACCTGCTCGCGGCGGCTGTCGAGTTGGCGGATCAGCTCGCCGAGCATCCGCTGGACCTCGCTGTTCGCGGCGACGATGATCGCATTGGCGCCCTCATAGCGCGTGACGATGGCCGGGCCGCGCGTCGCGATACTGCCGCCTGCGCCGCCGACGGTCGCCGAGGCGCCGGAGTTTGCTGCGACCGGCGCTGCTCCGCCGCCATCGCCCGACGAGCCGCTGGCGGGCGGAAGCCCGGCCTTTTGCGCCGGGTCGCTGCCGCCGCCGACGAGCTGTTGCAGGGTCGGCAGCAAGGTTTCGGCGTTCGCGTGCTGGAGCCAATAGACGCGCAACTCGGTGCCGCCCGCCGCTTTCTGATCGAGATCGCGCGCCATCGACACGAAGCGCGCGACGAGCGCCTGGTCGCCGCGCAGCGCGATCGCGTTGCTGCTGTCGATCGGAACGATTGCAACGGGGGCCTGCGCGCCCTCGCCCGCCGCAGGAACCAGCGCCTGTAAGGCCGCGGCGATCTCGCGCGCGCCCGCATTTTTGAGCGTGACGATCTGGCTCGTCGAACTGTCGCGATCGATACTCGACGCCAGCGCGCGGATGCGGCGGATATTGTCGGCAAAATCGGCAACGACCAGGCTGTTGGCGTTGCGGTTGGCGGTCAGCGAACCCTGCGGGCTGACGAGCGGGCGGAGCGTCTCGACGGCTGCCACCGCGTCGATATGGCGCAGGCGGATAATCTCGGTCACAAACTGGTTTTGCGCCGCACGGTCGCTGCCGATCCGTCCGGGTTGCGCCGCGGCGCCGTCGATCGGCTGGATGCGGTAGGCGCCATTGGGGCCGGGAACCGCGACAAGGCCGTTCGAGCGCAAGGTCGCGAGGAAAATCTCGAAATATTCGCTGCGCGACAACGGGCGGTCGGTGACCACCGACACCTTGCCGTTGACGCGTCCGTCGATGACGAAAGTGCGCCCGGTGACGCGCGCCGCATCCTGGATGAAGGCGCGGATGTCGGCATCGCGGACGTTCAGCGTATATTGCGCGAACGCCGGAACGGGCGCGGCCGAAACCAGCGCGGCGGCGAGCATCAGGGAAAGTCTGAAACGCATAGGACCTATTGCTTCGAGAGAAAGATGGCGACGGGCACGACGCTGGCGCCGCGTTCGATTTCAAGCGAGATGCGCGCGCCCGGGGCGAACTGGCTCGCAAGCGAGGCGGCGTCGCCCGCCGAGCCGATCGGCCGGCCGTTGACCGAGCGGATAACGTCGCCGGGACGCAGCCCCGCCGCGCGGAAAGCCGCGCCATCGCCCTGCGGCTGGACGACGAGGCCCGTTACGCGTCCCTCTTCGGTCCGGGGCGCAAAACCGACGCCGCTCCGCAGCGCGGCCGGCGACATTTCGCCGCCCGCTGCTGCCCCGGTTGCAGGCGCAGATCCAAGCTCGGGCGTCGGGGCAGGCAAAGGGGAGGCCGGGGTGACGATGGGCGCGTCGCCGCTCTGGTCGAGGAACAGGCTTTCGCGCGCTCCGCCGCGGTCGAGCAGCACATGATCGAACGCAATGCCGACAAGCCGGACCCCCGGTGCAATCTCTTCGCCAACCGCATAGCTCGCCTGTTCGCCGTCCTCGCCGCCAATAATCGCCGAACCGCCGCCCGTGGCCGCGTTGAGATTGACGCCGTAAAGCGTCAGGCCGAGCGCGGTCACCGTTGCACTTGCCGGACCCTGTTGCCCGCTGCGAAAAAAAGGATCGAGGCTGGTGAAGATGGCGCGGCGCTCAGCGGGCGAGGCGATGACAGCTGTCTGGGGCTCCCAGGCCCCCAGCGGCGACAAGGGGACGACGAGGGCCCAAAGCAAGCGGACAGCCTGCCAGACGAGAAGCGCTCCCAAAAGCGCAACGACCAGCTGCGGGCCAATAGCATGCGGCGATGCCCTGCGCAGGCGAAGCCACGATGGCAGCGCGCGCGGCAGCCGTACGGCCGATCCGGACATCAGCGTCGCCATGAATTCGTCCCTGTCCCCCAGCTGAAAAACGTCATGCGAATCGCCTAGGGGCGAAGCGTGACAATCAGTTGACGGGAAGATTACAGTTTTTTGTCAGGGGCGCGAGTCCGCGACCGCGCCGAACTGGTCGAGGCCCCTCCCGCACGGGAGGGGCCTCTACGCCGGTCAGAATTTGAGCGACGCGCTGAGCGAGAAAGTCCGGCCCAGCTTGTAGCGGTTCAGGAAGATGCGGTTGTCGCCGGCTTCCTGAACTTCTTTATAGGTGCGCCCGGTCAGGTTGCGCGCCTCGAACTTCAGTTCGATTTCCTTGTTGAGCAGGTTGATCCCCTGCCGCGCGACGAAATCGAGCGAGATGCCCGGCTTTTCGCGGATGTCGGGCTGACCCGACGGACCGCGGCTGGTCACGCGCGGGCTGGCATAGGTGAGCAGAAGCGTCTGCTGCGACAGCCGGTCCTGATCCTCGAGACCGAACTGGAAATTGACCAGATGATCCGACTGGCCGGTCATCGGAGAACCGTCGAAGAAAAAGTTCGCCGCATCCTGCACCACGCCGTTGATGACCGTCTTGTCGTTTGCCCCGACTTTGATCTCCGACTGGGTATAGGTGTAGTTGCCGATCAGGACGAGGCGGCGGCTTTGCCAGAAGGGCGCGTCCGACATGGTATCGAGCGGGAAATATTTCTGCACTTCCAGCTCGGCGCCATAGAGCGTCGCCTTGGGCGCGTTGGCAAAGCTCGAATTGACCGCCGAGTCCGACACCGAGGTATAGGTCTCGATCGGATTGTCGATCGACTTGTAGAAGCCCGCCGCCGTCAGGCGCTGGTCCCGCCCGAAATACCATTCATAGCGCAGTTCGGCGTTCCACAGTTCGCTGTCGGTAAGCGACGGGTTGCCGCGGAACAGGCGGTTCGAATCGGTGTCCTGATAGATTTGCGCAATCAGTTCGCGGAACTGCGGGCGCGCGATCGTCTTTGACCCGTTCACGCGGATCTGCATGTCGGGCGCTATTTCCCACGTGACCGTCAGCGCGGGCAGCCAATAGTCGTTGTTGAGGTCGGTTTCGACGATCGCGCTGCCGCCCGTGTTGAACAGGTCGATCGGCACGACCGTCTGCTTGCCTTCCTCGTAGCGGACGCCTGCATTGACGTTGACGCCGGGGACGATTTCGGCCTGCATCTGCGCATAGCCGGCGTGCGTCGTCAGCTTTGCGTCGAAGGCTGCCGTGCCGTCCTGCGCCGAGGTTTCCTGCAGCGCGATGTCGTAAAGCTGGATCGTGGCGTCCGACAACAGATAGTCGGGGCGCAGCTGCGTCACCGAAATCGGCAGGTTCGAGCCGCGAAACTGGAAGGCGCGGCGGACCGAGACGCGGTGCGTATCGGTATAGGCATAGCCGACCGTCGCGGTGATACGCGGGGCGAGCTCGTACGACAGATCGACGCCGCCCGACCACAGATCTTCGTTCAGATCCGAAAAGGCGATCGTCGCATCGCCGCGATTGCCGCCGAGGTCGTTGACGAACTTGTCGCCGGTCGGATCCTGGTCGGTCGGCAGGTTGGTGCGGACATAGGTGAAGCCGCGCTCATAGGGCGCTTCGCGCTGTGAATTGGCATAGGCGCCGCGCAGGTCGACCTGCAACCGGTCGAACTCCAGCTCGGTCACGATCTGCGTGTTGATCAGCTGCCGTTCGAACCAGGCCGTATCCTGCTTCAAAATATCGCGTTCGGACTGGTTGCGATCGGTACCAAGGCCAAGCCGCGCCTGCTTCAGCGTGTCGCGGATATAAAGATTGGTCCAGCGGAACTTGTGATCGCCGAGCTCAAGCCCGAAGCCGAGCAGCCCGTTCACGACGATGCGGTTGTCGGTGATGACGCGGTTATAGCTCGTCTGCGGATCACCCGACAGATCCTGGTTCAGCGACGTTTGCTGGAGCGTGTCGCGCGTGCGCCACTTGTTGCTGATCCCTGCGGTGGCGATGATGCCAAGCTCGCCATTGGGCAAGGTAACGGTCGTGCCGCCGGTGACCCCGGCCGACCAATTGACCGGAATATGGTTGTTCTGCTGGAGCAGCGTCGTCGGCGCGTTGACCAGCTCCATCTGGATCGCTTCGAGGTCGTCCTGGGTGAAATCGGCCCCTTCGAGGATCGGCTTGCCGCTGTTCAGCGCCGCCTTGAGCAGCGGCGGAATGTCGCGCGTGCCGTCGTCGAAACCGGTCCAGTCGGTGTCGCTGCCATAATAGGTATAGCCGAGCTGGTTGGTCGTCTCGCTATCCCAACCGATACCGCCCGAAAAGGTCAGGAAGGGTTCGCGCGGCGTCGCCTTGGTCGTCAGGTTGATGACGCCGCCGCCAAATTCGCCGGGGAAGTTCGCCGAATAGCTTTTCTGGACGAGCGTCGAATCGATCACGTTGGACGGAAAGATGTCGAGCGGAACGACGCGCTTCAACGGCTCGGGGCTCGGCAGCGGCGAGCCGTTGAGCAGCGCGAGCGAATAGCGGTCGCCGAGGCCGCGGACATAGACAAAGCCCCCGCCAACGACCGAAAGGCCGGTCACGCGCTGGAGCGAACCTGAAATGTCACCCTCGCCCGTGCGCGCAATGTCGGCCGACGACAGGACCGAGACCACTTCAGGCGTCGCACGCACGACATTGGGCGTGTAGCGGCCGGTGACGACGATTTCGCTGTTGGCGCCGCCCGGGATCGAAACGTCGAAATCCTCGTCTTGCGCCGCGGCATCGTCGGTCGCCTGGTCGGCGGTCGGTTCGTCGGTCGCGGGTTCGCTTGCCGCGTCCTGCGCAAATGCGGACGGCGCGACGAGGGCGGTGCTGAGGAGGAGCAGGCTGGCGAAGATCGGCCGCTTTGTCATGTGGATTGTCCCCAAGAAAATGTAGGAAGGGAGCGGGCCAGCCCCTCAAGGCTCGCCCGCTCCCCGCATTGGATCGCGAGCGATCAGGTCGTCGGGATGGCGGTGCAGCTGCCGCTCGTTGAACCGAAGCCCGCCGTCGCCGAGTTGCAAGTCCAGCCCTGATACCAGGTGTCGTTGGCGTCGCGGACGGCGCCGACGTAGGCGGTGGTGTCAAAGAAGGCGTTGATCGTCTTCGCGTCGAACGGCGTGAAGCCCGTCTCGGTCGCGCCGTTGACGAACAGGTTCGTCAGCGTCGGCGTGTAGGTCGTGCGGTTGTTGGTGCCCGCTTCGAAGATCGCCTGAACCTGCGCGTCGGTCACCGCCGGGCTGCCGCCGCCGCGGAACGGCGTCGCGTTGCACTGCATCGACATCGAGAAGAACTTCGGCGGTCCCGCTTCGTCGAGCGCCGGGTCGGCAGGCTGCGTCGTCGACGTGCTGTCGATGCGCAGGCAGCGGATACCGGGAGCGACAATCAAGCCGTTGGCAAAGGTGTAATCGGCGCCGCCGCGAATACGGATTGCGGCGCCGTTCCCCGCGGCATTGTTGCGATGGATGAAGGTGAAGTTCGAGATGGTGACATTCTGGCGCGGCGTCGTGTTTTCATTGCCGTCCGAGTCGATTTCCATCATCGAGTCGCCGACCGCGCCGCCGGCACGGTGGATCGCGATCGCATATTGGATGTTGCCCTTGTAGCCGACGTCGGTGTCGAAGCTGTCATCCTCGGCTCCGGTAACGATCATGTGCTTGAAGTTCGGGCGGCCGCCGAAAACTTCCATGCCGTCGTCCGAGCTGTTGTGGATCTGGATGTGGTCGAACTGGGTGCCCGAACCGACGCCCGACGGCGTGAGGCCCTGCAATTCCTTGTCGGCGCTGAGCACGAAGCCCGAATAGCGGATCTGCACATAGGACATGCGGCCCGAATTGTCGGCGGGCTGCGCACCGCCATAGAGCGCGTTCGACGTGCCCTCGGTGTCGCGTTCGCACGCCGCGGTGCCCGGCGTCGCGCCCGGAGCAAGACAGTCGGTGATCGGCGCGCGGCCGAGCAGGACGACACCGCCCCAAAGCTGCGACGTCTGGTCGTTCGCCGAACCGACGACGTTGCCGCGACCGGTAAAGACGATCGGCTGCGTCGGCGTGCCCACAGCGTCGATCTTGTTGCCGCGGTTGACGACAAGGAACGAAACGCCCGTCGCGCCAAAGATGGTGACGCCCGGGTCGATCGTCAGCGTGACGTCGGTGTTGGTGCTGGCCGCCCCCTGGTCGGTGCCGACATCGACACGGCCGGGAAGCGAATAGATGACGCCGGCAACCTTGGGGATCGCGGTGGTCGAATTGAATCGGGCGGGGAAACCACAGTTGCGCCACGTGCCTTCATTGCCCGTGATCGTGCCGAGATCCGACAACTGGTCGGCACCGGCGATGGTCGGGCAATTGGCAGCCGGCGTAACGGTCGCGGGCGGCGTCGGGGTGGGAGTCGGTGTCGGCGTCGGAGTCGGGGTGGGCGTCGGAACGACGATGACCCCCTCGCCCGGCGATGCAACGCCATCGGCGCCGCAGGCGGCCAGAATTGAACAGGCCACGCCGCTGAGCATAACCATACGAATGCGTGCAAAAGCCGCCATGAAAATCTCCGTACCCGGTGCGCGCCCTGATGGACGCTGTGAACGACAACCGGCAGGTGAAAGTGTTGCCCGTCACCCCCGATGGCGCCGCCACTAGGGTGATTCGATGACGGTCTGACGCCAGAGCAATGACAGTTGGATGACTCTTTGGAGTCGATTGTGTGACACGCGCCCGCTGGGCGGCCTTGCATCTTCGCCTATGCAAAAAATAAATGCTGCGAAGCTCGCTTGCATACCCCGCAAAGCTTTGCTAGGCGCCCGCTCCTACCTGGTGCCGGACCCGTTCGGCCCATCATGATGTGCGGTCGTGGCGGAACTGGTAGACGCGCAACGTTGAGGTCGTTGTGGCCGAAAGGCCGTGGAAGTTCGAGTCTTCTCGACCGCACCATATATACCTGCGGGACCCCCAGTTCGGGAACATCTCCAAATGTCCGCCGCGCGGATCTGCCCGGTCGGGGCGGCCGGACCGATCAGGGCGTTCGGCGCTCCGCCCAATAATCAAACACCGCCTGTTGCTGCTCCCTGATGAAGCGCGCCGCCGCCGCGCCTTCCCACGGGCCGTCGTAGCCGAGCAGCAGCGCAGTGCCGCCGACCCACCAGCCCTGCCCCGGCAGCCGGTCGCTTTCGCGCACGACGAGCACGGCAAGGTCGGGCTCGCCGTCAAGCGCGCAGAGGCGATCGACTTCGGCGAGCGTCTTGCAGACCGCGCGCATTTTGGGCCGCGTGAAGCGGAAGCCCAAATCGCCGAGCAGTTCGGAATAGCTGACGCTGCGCCCGTCACGCGCCGCGGCGGTCAGGATCGCGCGGATGCGCGGCGCATCGCCGAGCGCGCTGACATCGGCGGCGACGGGCGCATCGCCTAGGCCTTCGTCTTTGGCGGCCATGGAATGAAGCCCGAAGTGCGCGCGACATAGTCGGCATAGGCGGGGCGCGACTTGTGCAGCCCCTTTTCAAGCAGCGCCTTGCCCGACCAGCGCGTCAGGGTGAAAGTCAGGAAGAGCGGCCCGATGACGCTCGCGAGCGCGGTCTCCGGCCCGAGATCGGCGGCGACCAGCCACAACCCCCACCAGGTCAGCGCATCGCCGAAATAATTGGGGTGCCGCGTATAGCGCCACAGGCCGGTGTCGAGCACGCGGCCCTTGTTCGCCGGATCGGCGCGAAAGGCGCGGAGTTGCGCGTCGCCGATGCTCTCGAACGCGATGCCCGCCAGCGCTGCGACCACACCCGCCCAACCGAGCGCCCCGACCGGCTGCGGCGCGGCGGCGCTCGCCCAGATGCCGATCTGTGCGGGAAGACTCGTCACGAAAAGCAGTGGCGCCTGCATCAGGAACACCATAACGAGCGCCGCCACCGGCCAGCTCCAGCCCTTCTTCTCGATCACGCCGCCCAATATGCGGCGATAGCGCGGGTCCTCCCCCTCGGCGCGCCAGCGCGCGAACAGGTGGATCGACAGCCGCAACCCCCACAGGGTCGTCAACCCGAAGAGCAATTGACCGTGCAGCCCTGCCAAGCCGACCTGCGCCGCGCTGCACCACGCCAGCAGCACCATGCCGAACGCCCAGAAGGCGTCGATGAACGATACGTCGCGGATCGCGATGGCCACACCCCACAGCAGCAGGATCACCGCGATCAGCCCCGCGAAGTTCATCCCCAACAGTGCCAGCATCCCGGTCATATCGCCGCTCCCGCTTCCGTATCGTCGCCCAATATATCGTTGATCGACCGGACCGCACGGTCGGGATGCCGGGGGACGCAATTCTTATAGACTTCGAAAACTTTCTGCATATCGGCGCGAAAATCGCCCGATGGCCAGATCATCGGGCCAAGTCCGCCCGTCTTTGTACCATAATCCATCAGTCCGACGACAAGCGGCACCTTCGCCGCGAGTGCGATCTGGTAAAATCCGGTGCGCCATTTCCTCGCCCGCCCGCGCGTTCCTTCGGGCGCGACGGTCAGGATGAACTCGGCGCGGCGCGCAAACTGGTCGACCATCTGCTGCACCGCATTGCTCGCCTTTGTGCGATCGACCGGAATACCGCCCATCTGGCGGATGAAGCCACCGAGCGGCCATTTGAACAGCGACAGCTTCGCCATGAAATGCGGGCGGATGCCGACGTCGGCGGTGAGGCCCAGGAAGTTGACGAAATCCCAATTGCTGGTGTGCGGTGCGGCGATGATGATGAAACGGCGCGGCTCGGGCACCGTCCCTACCGCCCGCCAGCCGCGGACCCGATAGAGCAGCAACAACAGCCGCCGTACGGCACGCGCCAGCAGGCCCGGCGGATGGTCTTCGGTCCGCGTCAATCGCTCTCCCCTTCTCTCCTCCCGATTGCGCGAAAGCGCTGCGCCGCGCAAGCGGCTTGCAGGCTCCGGCGCTTTCTGCTCCCATCGTGCGAACGGGAGATAGACTTATGCCGAAACTGACTGCGCTGCTGACGTCCGCCTTGCTGGTCGGCGCGCCCGCAATTGCGCAGGAGGCACAGCCGCGCGCCGACCAGCTCGCCTTTCGCGAACTCTACAGGGAACTGGTCGAAACGAACACCACGCTGTCGTCGGGCAGCTGCACGCTCGCCGCCGAACGCATGGCGGCGCGGATGAAAGCGGCGGGCTTCACCGACGACCAACTCACGCTCTTTGCGACGCCCGAGCATCCGAAGGAGGGCGGACTCGTCGCCGTTTATCCGGGCACGTCGCAGGCCGCGAAGCCGATCCTGCTCGTCGCGCACATCGATGTCGTCGAAGCAAAGCGCGAGGATTGGGAACGCGATCCGTTCAAAATGGTCGAAGAAGACGGCTATTTCTATGGCCGCGGCACGCTCGACGACAAGGCGCAGGCGGCGATCTGGACCGACACGCTGATCCGCTTTCGGCAGGAGGGATATAAGCCCAAACGCACCGTCAAGCTGGCGCTGACCTGCGGCGAGGAAACCAACGGCGCGTTCAACGGTGTCGAATGGCTCGCCGCGAACAGGCGCGACCTGATCGACGCCGAATTCGCGCTCAACGAGGGCGGCGGCGGCGACAGCGACGGCAAGGGCAATGTGATCGGCCAATCGGTACAGGTCGGCGAAAAGACCTTTGCCAATTTCCGGCTCGAGACGCGCAATCCGGGCGGCCACAGCTCGGTCCCGGTGCGCGACAATGCCATCTATCAACTCGCGCGCGCGCTGACCGCGATCGACGAATATGCGTTTCCGGTCGAAATGACCGATACCACGCGCCGCTTCTTCGCCGAATCCGGTGCGCTGCGTGGCGACGAGGTCGGCAAGGCGATGGTCGCGCTCGCGGCGAACCCCGCGGACAAGGCAGCCGAGACGATCGTCAACACCGACCGCTTCCTCCACGGGAACATCCGCACCACCTGCGTCGCGACTTTGCTCGACGGCGGCCACGCCGCGAACGCGCTGCCGCAGCGCGCCGGCGCCAATATCAACTGCCGCATTTTTCCCGGCCATCCGATCGAGGAGATCAAGGGCGAGCTCGAACGTATCATTGGCGACGCCGGAGTCACGGTGACGCAATTGCCACCCAAGCGCCCCGCCCCGCCGGCGCCGCCGCTCGACCCGAAGATCATCGAACCGATGCAAAGGCTTGTCGACAAATATTGGCCGGGGTTGAAGGTCATCCCGTCGATGGCGAACGGCTATACCGATGCGACCTTCCTCGGCGCGGTCGGCATCCCGACCTATGGCATTCCCGGCATCTGGGGCGACCCCGACGGCAACGGCGTCCACGGGCTGAACGAACGGATCTCGGTAAAGTCGGTCTATATGGGACGCGACTATATGTTCGATCTGGTCAAGGCTTACGCCGACAAGCCGTAGCTCCCATCCTAAGCCCTTTGCCTTGCTGCCCTAGCCTTGCTATCGGCGCCCGATAATGGCGAGCATCACCGACGACCTTCCTCCATCCGAACCACCCCCTCCTTCAGGCAACATCGACACCCCGTTCGATAGCGCGCTGTCGGAGCGTTATCTCGTCTATGCGTTGTCGACGATCACCGCGCGCTCGCTGCCCGACCTGCGCGACGGGTTGAAGCCCGTCCACCGTCGCCTGTTGTGGGCGATGCGCGCGATGCGGCTCGACCCGTCACAGGGCTACAAGAAGTCGGCGCGCGTCGTCGGCGACGTGATCGGCAAATTCCACCCGCACGGCGACACGGCGGTCTACGACGCGATGGTTCGCCTCGCGCAGGATTTCTCGCTCCGCTATCCGCTCGTCGATGGCCAGGGCAACTTCGGCAATATCGACGGCGATAATGCCGCCGCCTATCGCTATACCGAGGCGCGGCTGACCCGCGTCGCCATCGACCTTATGCAGGGGCTCGACGAGGGCACGGTCGATTTCAAGCCGACCTATAATGGCGAGGATGAAGAGCCCGAGATCATGCCGGGGCTTTTCCCGAACCTGCTCGCCAATGGCGCGAGCGGGATCGCGGTCGGCATGGCGACGAACATTCCGCCGCACAATGCCGCCGAGGTGATCGACGCGGCGCTGCTGCTGATCGAAAATCCGCATGCCGAGCTTGCGCAACTGCTCGAACATGTGAAGGGCCCCGATTTTCCGACCGGCGGGTTGATCGTCGACGGCGCCGATACGATCGCGCAGGCCTATGCCACCGGGCGCGGCAGTTTCCGCGTGCGCGCGCGATTTTCGACCGGCAGGAATGATACGGGCGAATGGGAAGCCGACGGGCTCGAAAAGCTGCCCGGCGGCACCTGGCAGCTCGTCATAAGCGAAATCCCCTATGGCGTCGCCAAGGGCAAGCTGATCGAGCAGATCGCACAGCTGATCGCCGACAAGAAACTGCCGATCCTCGACGATGTGCGCGACGAGAGCGCCGAGGATTTACGCGTCGTGCTCGTGCCCAAGAGCCGCAATGTCGATCCCGACATCTTGAAGGAAAGCCTTTTCCGGCTGACCGAACTCGAAACGCGCTTCGCGCTCAACCTCAACGTGCTCGACGCGACGCGCACGCCCAAGGTGATGGGGCTGCATCAGTTGCTCACCGAATGGCTCCAGCACCAGATCATCGTGCTGGTCCGCCGGTCGAAGCATCGCATCGCCAAGATCGACGACCGGCTCGAATTGGTTGCAGGCTATCTGATTGCCTTCCTGAACCTCGACCGGGTGATCGAGATCATCCGCACCGAGGACGAGCCCAAGACGGTGATGATGGCCGAGTTCCACCTGACCGACCGCCAGGCCGAGGCAATTTTGAACATGCGGCTGCGCAGCTTGCGCAAGCTCGAGGAAATGGAGCTCAAGCGCGAGCAGGAGGCCCTCGCCGCCGAGCGCGAGGAGCTGGTCAAGCTCGTCGAAAGCCCGGCGCGGCAGCGCACGCGGCTGAAGCGCGACCTCACCGCTTTGCGCACGGTGTACGGCCCCGACACCGCGCTCGGCGCGCGGCGTACCACCATCGCCGAAGCCGCTCCCACGCGCGACATCCCGCTCGACGCGATGATCGAGAAGGAGCCGGTGACGGTCATCCTGTCGAAGCGCGGTTGGATTCGCGCGCAGCGCGGCCATGTCACGCCCGACCAGTGGGGCGAGTTCAAGTTCAAGGAAGGCGACGAGCTGGCCTTTGCCGCGCATGCACAGACCACCGACAAACTGCTCGTCGCCGCGAGCGACGGGCGCTTTTATACTGTCGGCGCCGACAAACTCCCCGGCGGGCGCGGGTTCGGCGAGCCGCTGCGGCTGATGGTCGACATCGACCCCGACGCGCGGATCGTCGCACTCGTTCCGGCGCAAGCCGAAGGGCGCCTGCTCGTCGCTTCGTCGAGCGGACACGGTTTCGTCGCCAATATGGCCGAAGTCATCGCCGAGACGCGCAAGGGCCGCAACGTCGTCAACCTGAAGCCCAAGGCGCAGCTTGCGGTCGTGCGTCCCATCGCGGCGGACGATGACAGCGTCGCGGTGGTGGGTGAGAACCGCAAACTCGTCGTCTTCCCGCTCGCCGAAATCCCCGTAATGACCCGCGGTCAGGGCGTGATGCTTCAACGCTATCGTGACGGCGGCCTATCCGACGCAATCGCCTTCCCTTTTGCCGAGGGGCTGAGTTGGGCGATGGGCGGCGACACGGGACGCACGCGCACCGAAACCGACCTCGCGCCGTGGCGCGTCGCGCGCGGCGCCGCCGGGCGCATGCCGCCGACGGGCTTTCCGCGAAATAATCGTTTCACCTGAACGCGAAATCGCGTTGCCGTAAATAGCTTCTTTACTCCCCTTGCCCTAGGCAACGGCCAATGGGGAAAGGTCGCACGAAACCCTTTGTTATGCCTATCAATAGAACCGGCGAAGACCGGCCCATCCTGTTTGTCGGCTGGATCGACGCGCTGCCGGTGCCTGCGGCGCTCATCCGGCCTATGGAGCGCGGGCGTTTTCGCCTCCACGCAAGCAATGCTGCGTTTGATCGGCTGGGACTGTCCACCGTAGGTACGGACATTCCAACCGAGCTGCTGCAGGCGATCGAACGCGCCACACTGAATCCGGCCGATACCGACGAATTCGCCTGCCAACTTGGCGAGGGCGTGGCGGCGCGCGACCTGCGCGGATCGATCGGTCCGCTATCGTCCGAATGCGGCGACGATTCGCTGTTTCTGCTCACCCTCATCGACCGCACGCAGGAAATGATGACCGAGCGCAACCTGCGCCGCGAACTTGTTTCCGACAGCTTGACCGGGCTTCCCAATCGCGCCGGTTTCGAGGAACTGGTCGAGGAGCGGGCGGCAACCGATGCCGAGAAACCGGGCGACCACGCAGTTCTCCTCCTCGACCTGTCGCGTTTCAGCCGGATCAACGAACATATCGGTTCGCTTGCGGGCGACGAGCTCATCATCACCGTTGCCCGACGCCTGAAATCAAGTCTTCGCAGCGGCGACATATTGGCGCGCACCGGCGGCGACGAATTTGCGGTCTCGACCCGCATCGGCAAAGGCAAGGCCGACGTCCGCGAACTGGCCGGGCGCATCCGGGGCTGTTTTGACCACCCCTTTCGCATCGCGGACCTCAAAGTCAGCGTCGGATGTGCAATCGGATGTGCCATTCAATCCGCACCCGGCACGGACGTCGCCGATCAGTTCCGCCACGCGCAAATCGCCCTGAAACGCGCCAAGCGCACCGACCGCATCGAAATATACGAGCCGGAAGCCGCCCGGCTCGTCGATAACCGGTTCGGCCTCGAAACCGAGCTTCGCCACGCCATAGAGGACGATCGGCTGCGTCTCGATTTCCAGCCCCTCGTCGAATTTGCGACCGGCGCGGTTGCCGGCTTCGAGGCGCTGGCCCGCTGGACCAACGGGGACGGACAGCTCGTGTCGCCGTCCGAGTTCATCCCGGTGGCCGAGGATTCGGGGCTGATCGTTCCGCTCGGCCAATGGGCGATAGGAAAGGCGGCCGAAGTCCTCGCCGATTGGGACCGCCAGAATGGCGGCGAGCGCGTCGACTGCTATTTTTCGGTCAATGTCTCGGCGATCCAGCTTGTGCGCGACGACATCGCGCAGGCGGTCCGTAGCGCGCTCGAAACGCACAAGATCGGCGGCGAGCGGCTGATGATCGAGCTCACCGAAAGCGCCATCATAGCCGACCCCGACCTTGCAATGTCGGTGCTGAGCAAGATCAAGGCGCTCCACGCCCGCATCGCGATGGACGATTTCGGCACCGGCTATTCGAACCTCGCCTATCTGCAGCGGCTGCCGCTCGACGTGCTCAAGATCGACCGCAGCTTCGTCGAGCATATGGTCGACGATCGCGAAAAAGTGGCAATCGTCCGTACCATCCAGAGCCTTGCCGAAACGCTCGGGATGCGGACCACGGCCGAGGGCGTCGAAACCGCCGACCAGGCGCGACTACTTTCGGCACTCGGCTGCGACTTCGGCCAAGGCTTTCTTTTCGCCCGGCCGATGGACAGCATCTCCGCGCTCGAATTCTGGCGTCAGTCGCGCACCAAGCCGATTTTCTGATCGGCGAGCGCCGCAACGCGGGCCGCGTCGGGAAAGTCCTCTTCCACCCACGCGCTTTCGATCTTCTTGAGCAGGCGGGCAACCTCCGGCCCCGCGGTGACGCCGCGCGCGATGATGTCGCCGCCCTTCAGCGGTAGCTGCGGCACGTCCCATCCCGCGAGCGCGCCTTTCGCCGCCGCCGCCGCCGCCTCGTCACTCGCCAGCAAATAGATGTCGCGCGCCGCGTCGATGCCGACCGCATAGGCAAGCTGGCGCGCGGGCGGCAGAACGGCGCCGCGGTGCCGCGCGAGTGCAGCCAGATATTTGCGCTGGCGGGTCGACAGCCGCAACCGGCTTGCCACCTGTTCGGCAATCGTCGCGTCCGCCGGAAGCAAGGCCGCAAAACGGCGGAGCGGGGCCGCCGGCGCAGCGACCGCGTCCTCATTGGCGTGCAGCCGGTCGAGCGCACTGCCGAATTCCAGATCGAGTTCGGGCAGCACGACCGAAAAAATGCCGTCGTCGGCCATCTGCAATAGGATGGCCCGCGGGTCGGGAAGCGCCATGATCTTGAGCAGTTCGTCGGCAACCCGCTCGCGCGACAGGCTTTTCAGCGACTGACGCGCGTCGATGGCGGCGGCGTGGCTCACAGGCTCAAGCTCGCCCCGCCCGAAACGCGCCGCAAAGCGGTAGAAACGAAGGATGCGCAAATGATCCTCTGCGATCCGGGCGGGTGCGTCGCCGATGAAGCGAACACAGCCCGCGGCAAGATCGGCGAGCCCCTCGAACCAGTCGTCAATCTCCCCGGTGTCGGGGTCGGCATAAAGCGCATTGATCGTGAAGTCGCGACGCGCCGCATCCTCGCGCCAATCACCGGCAAAGGCGATGGTCGCACGGCGGCCGTCGGTTTCGACATCGCGGCGCAACGTCGTGATCTCGTGATGGTCGCCGCTCGCGATGGCGGTGACGGTGCCATGCGCGATCCCTGTAGGGATGACCTTCACATGCGCATCTTCCAGCCGCCGCGTCACTTCCTGCGGAAGGAGCGGGGTCGCCAGATCGACGTCGGTCACCGGGAGTCCGAGCAAGGTATCGCGCACCGCGCCGCCAACGATCTTCACCGCGTCGGCGCCGAGCGCGCCGACGATTCGGCGCAGCCCGGGCCGCGCGCGCCAATCGGCGTCGGGAAGAGTCCCGGTCATATTAGCGATGCCATCCTGTGGGTAGGCGCCGCGACAGGTTGATGATGATGTCCGCCGTCACGCCCCAGATCCGTCGTCCTTGCCAATCCATGTCATAATAGCGGCGGCGCTGCCCCTGCCAATTCGCCTCGTGCCGCTGGTAATTGGCGGAATCGAACAAGATGTCGAGCGGCACTTCGAACCATTCCTCGACCTCGTCGGGATTGGGGTCGAGCGGCAGGTCGGGCGGAATCACGCCGAGTACCGGGGTAATGTGATAGCCGCTGCCCGAACGATAGGGGTCGGTGACGCCTGCAATCGCGACGTCGCGCCGGTCGAGCCCGATCTCTTCCTCCGCCTCGCGCAGCGCCGCGTCGATGACGTCGCGGTCGGTCGGGTCGACCTTTCCGCCCGGAAAGGCGACCTGCCCGGCATGAGCGCGCAGCCATTGCGGGCGCTGCGTCAGGATGACGCCGGGATCGGGCCGGTCGGTGAAGGCGATCAGCACCGCGGCGTCGCGCAGCGTCGTGCCCTGAAGCAGATAGCCCTCATCGTCGCCGGGATCGGGGAGCAGGCTGTCGAGCGCGGCGCGCAGCTTGGCCGACAGCATCAGCGGCCCACCAGCGGAAAACGGACGCCGCCCGACCAGATCGCAGGGGGATCGCCCCCCTCGGCAAGCGCCATTTCGACCAGCTCGTAATAAAGCGCACGGTCGATCCGCGCCTCGAGCCCGTTGCCGACGAAGCCGCGGACGTGGAGACGCGGGTCGGGATTGTCGGGATCGTCGCCAAAGCTAAGCGGGTTATCGGCGCCCGCGATGACGAGGTCGTCGGTGTCGAGCCGGAAGATGAGCCTGCGGTCCGCGCCCTCCCCCTCGCTCTTCATCTCAACCGCGCGAAAGGGGGTATCCTCGACCGCGATCGCCAGCTTCTCGGCGGGCGTGACGAGCACATGGCTGCCGTCGGGCTCGCGCCGCAAGATGGTCGAGAAAAGCCGGACCATCGCAGGGCGGTTGATCCGTCCGCCCTCATGATACCAGCTGCCGTCGGCGCGGATTTCCATCGCGCTGTCACCGCTGCGCTCGGGTTGCCATTGCTCGACCGGCGGCAGCTTGCGCGCCGCGAGCAGCTCGGCCGCTTCGGCTAGCGTAAGCTGCGCAAAATCCTTGGGGAGCGATGGTGCGGGGCTGACCATAGGACCGACATAGGAAAGTGGGTGGGCAAGTAAAGGGAACAGTCGCAAGCAACGCGAGTTGCGGGTGCAAGAAGCCGCGGAAATCTGCGCAACTTCACACGCACAACGATCCCGGAAACTGCCTCATCCCCAACGCCGCCGACAGGTCGGCGAGCGCCTGTTCGCCGCTCGTCACCTTGATCGCGTGCATGCCGAGCGCTGCTGCCGGTTTGCAGTTGATCCCGAGGTCGTCGAGATAGACGCACGCCGCAGGCTCGACCCCCAGCGCGTCGCACATCATGCGGTAAATGCGCGGGTCGGGTTTGCGCACACCGACCTTGCTCGATTCGATCACATGGTCGAAGCGCGCCATGATCGCGGCGATCTGCTCGGCATCGGCGGCGGTGCGCGCCATGCCTGCGCCTTGCAGCCCGGTCTGCTGCGTCGGGACATTGTTGGTGATGCAGCCGACCGTAAAACCCTTCGCCTTCAACGTGTCGAGCGCGGCGACCATCGCGGGGCGCACCGCGCCCGCAAGCACGGCGAGCACTGCCGCACCCTCGAGCTCGTGCCCCAGTGCGCGCGCCTCTTCGGCAAACATGCGGTCGAACGCCGCTCCGTCGATCTCGGCGCGCTCGAACAAGGCCCAGGCGTTGCTGTCGGGGTTCGCAGCGTTGACGCGGCGGACGAAGTCGCGCGGCAGCCCGCGTTCCTCCTCGAGCCGGTTGAACGCCTCGAACGGCGAGGACGTAATGACGCCGCCGAAATCGAAGATGATGGTCGAAAAGCTCATGGCTCGATGACGATCCCGGCCTTGGGGTTCGGCGTGCCCGCAAGCATCTCGCGATAGGCCGCAAGTGCGGCGTCGCCGCCGCGGCGCTTGTCGATGGCGGCGAATCGCGGGGCGACCGCCATGAAGGCAAGCCATGCTTCGGCGATCCTTTTGCCGAACTCGGCGCCGCCCCAGTCGGCGATGCGCTTCTGGCTGCGCCCCGGCGCGAAAAAACCCTGTCGTTGCGGACCGGGGAGGCCATTGTCGTCTGCGCGCGCGTCCCAGTGCGACTTGCCGACGACGATCGACGCTTTGAGATTGTTCCCGAAATGGCTGTGTACCGAGCGGGTCACCGCGCCATTGCCTGCCATATCGACGAGCGCGGCAGGTGCGCCGGCGTTGAGCGCGAAAATCTGGTCATAGCTGATCACGCGGTCGTAAATCGCCTGCGCGGCGAGCGCCTCGACATTCGCTGCGCTCGTGAGCCCGACCGTCTCGGGCCGGTTCGCACGCCGCGCGAGTGAAAAGCCAAGGCCAATCGCCGTCTTGCTCGACGCGCTGGCGATCAGGATCTGTGCTGCGCCATAATCGCCCTCATCCTCGAACTGGTCGGCGATCAGCCAGCCGGTGAGGAAGAGCGGGCGAAAGACGGGCCAATGGTCGTGATGCGCGGCGCGATAATCGACGAGCGCGTCGATCCGCTGATATTGGTTATAGATGGGGGGCAGCGTCTTGCGCCGCTGCGTGACGTCGGTGAAGCCCGCGGGTCCAGCCTTGCCGACGTGGAGCACCGCGTGGCTCGCCATCGGGTAATAGCCATAGAAACGGTCGCCCACCGCGACGCCATCGGCCGTGCATTCGGTGACGGTTGCAAAGCCCCAGACAGGCAGGCGCCCGGGCGCATCGCGCTCGGCAAAGAAATCCCAATAGCCCTGGTCGTTGCCGAACAGCCCTGATGGCTTGCCGAAGACCGCATAGGTGATGTTGTTCGCGGTCATCGCATAGCTGTCGATGTGCACGCGCACCTGCCCAGGTTGGAGCGGCGGCGGCGGATCGGCGACGAGACTGGCCTGGGTGATATCATCGCGATCGATGTCGATCGCCCAACCGCTGTCATTCATGAACGCGCCCCTCCGTTTGTTCTGCAAGGAAATCAACCTTGCAGATGCGGGGAGCGGATTCAACCGCGCGGGGCCGTCAATGGGCGAGCGCCAGACCCGGCCGTGCCCAACGCGTCTTCACCAATCGCCCGCTGCCCGACAGGGTGATATAGGCATCGCGCATGTCGGCGCCGCCGAAGGCGATGTTGGTTGTGAAGATGTCGTCGGTTGCGACGAACTCGACCAGTTTGCCCGCAGGCGACACGACGCTGATCCCGCACTCGCCGATGGTCGCGACGCAGATATTGCCCGACGCCTCCATCGCGAGGCTATCGAAGAATTTATAGCCCGCGGGGCGATAGAGCGGGATGCCGGGTCCGCCTGGCCCCGCGGCATCGTCGACCTTGCCCGGGGCGACGATATTGAATTGCGTCAGGCGGCAGGTGTAGGTTTCGGCGGCATAAAGCGTCGTTCCGTCGGGCGACAGGCCGATGCCATTGGGGTTGTAGCTCGGGAAGATCACTTCCTCGACGAAACTGCCGTCCGCCTTCGCATAGAAAATGCCGACGATGTCGTGGCAACGCTTGTCATAGTCGACTTTGCCATGGTCGGTGAACCAGAAGCCCCCGTGCGCGTCGAACATCAGGTCGTTCGGACCGCGCAGGCTGACGCCCTGATCGCCGCTCCGGTAGAGCGTCTCGACCGCGCCGGTGTCGATGTCGATCCGCTCTAACCGCCCGCCTGAATAGTCCTTTGCGATGCCGTGCGGCGCGAGAAAGCCGTTCGCCTCGACATATTCGAACCCGCCGTTGTTGCAGCAATAGAGCTTGCCGTCAGGGCCGATCGCCAGCCCGTTCGGGCCGCCGCCGGGCGACGCGATCACTTCCTTGCGTCCGCCCGGCCAGCAGCGCGTGATGCGGCCCGCCGCAATCTCGGTGACGATGACGCTCCCGTCGTCCATCACCACCGGCGCTTCGGGGAAGCGCAGTCCATCGGCGATCAATTCGAAAGCGGCCATAGTCTCTCCCTCCTCTTGTCATCTCCACCTCGTCACCCCGGACTTGATCCGGGGTCCATTCCGCGCAGCGAGTGATGAATGGATGCCGGATCACGTCCGGCATGACGAAATGGGGTGTCTCCCTTGCTCTTGCACCGTGGCTGTGCTTTGCGGCCATCATGCCCGTTCGCACGCTCTTCGCCACCCCTTTCTTCGAAGCCGACATCGGATCGGACGCGCTCCTCGACGAACTCGAACATAGCTGCCACCTGCTCGCCGAAGAGGACGCCGCCGGGCGCCGCTGGAGCCGCGAGCATGGCTATAAGGGCTACACCAGCTACGCGAGCCTCGCCGACCTGCCCGAACGCGATCCCGCCTTCGCCGACCTCAAGCGGCTGCTCGACAAGCAGGTGCGCGCTTTTGCAAAGGCGTGCCATTTCGATTTGGCGAAGCCGCTCAGGCTCGACAGCCTGTGGGTCAATATCCTCAAACCCGGTGGCACGCACAGCGGGCATATCCACCCGCACAGCATCGTGTCGGGCACCTTCTATGTCGCGGTGCCGCCCGGGTCGGGCGCGCTCAAGCTGGAGGACCCGCGGCTCGCTATGCTGATGGCGGCGCCGGGGCGCACCGACGACGCGCCCGAACATCTGCTCCCCTTCGTCTATGCCGAACCCGCGGCGGGGCGCGTCTTTCTGTGGGAAAGCTGGCTGCGGCACGAAGTGATGCCGCACTCCGGCAAGGGCGAGCGAATTAGTATCAGCTTTAACTATCGCTGATCGCGCCTATATCGCTCGCACTGACCAATCTCCCCACGGATCAGACAGGAAATGCCCATGACCGACACCGCCACCTATGACGCCGACCTCCAGCTTTTCATCGCGGGCGAGTGGCGCGGGGGCGAGGGGCGCGAGGCGCGGCCGGTGTTCAACCCCGCAACCGCCGACACCATCGCCGAACTACCGGTGGCAACCGCCGCCGACCTCGACGAGGCGCTTGCCGCGACCGAGCGCGGCTGGCCGCTGTGGCGCGCGAAGAGCTTCGACGAGCGCGCCGCGCTGATGCACAAGGCCGCGGGACTGATCCGCGAGCGTGCCGACCATATCGCGACGCTGCTCACGCTCGAACAGGGCAAGCCGCTTGCAGAGGCGCGCGGCGAGGTATTGTCGGCGGCGGGGCTGTTCGACTATTTCGCCGAACAGGGCAAGCGCATCGAAGGCCGCGTCCTCCAGCGGCCCGCAGGGCAGCGCGCGATGGTGCTCAAGCAGCCCGTCGGCCCGGTCGCGGCGTTCAGCCCGTGGAACTTCCCGGTCAATCTGATGGTAAAGAAGATTGCCCCCGCGCTCGCCGCGGGCTGCGTCGTGATCGCGAAGGCGCCGGAGGAAACGCCCGGCTGCACCAGCGCGATCATGCGCTGCATCGCCGATGCAGGCATCCCCGGCGACGCCGCCCAGCTCGTCTATGGCAATCCCGACATGATCAGCCGCCACCTGCTCGGAAGCCCGGTGATCCGCAAGGTCAGTTTCACCGGATCGACCGCGGTCGGCAAGCATCTGATGAAACTCGCGGCCGACAATGTGCAGCGTATCACGATGGAACTCGGCGGCCATGCGCCGGTGCTGATCTTTGACGATTGCGACCTCGATGCGACGCTCGACCGCGTCGTCGCGCAGAAGTTCCGCAACGCGGGCCAGGTCTGCGTGTCGCCGACGCGCTTCTATGTGCAGCAGGGCATCTATGACGCCTTCGTCAAGGGTTTTGCCGAGCGCACCGCCAAGGTGCGCGTCGGTAGCGGGCTCGATGCCAACACGCAGATGGGGCCGCTCGCGAACGAGCGCCGCATCCCCGCGCTCGAGGCGATGGTCGCCGACGCGACCGCCAAGGGCGCGCGCGTCGTCGCGGGCGGCGGTCGCGGCAAGGGCGGCTATTTCTTCCAGCCGACCGCGCTCGCCGACGTGCCGCTCGACGCCGATGCGATGAACCACGAACCCTTCGGCCCGGTGGCGCTGATACGCCCCTTCGCGACCGAAGAGGATGCGCTCGAACAGGCGAACCGGCTGCCCTATGGCCTCGCCGCTTTTGCCTTCACCGAGAATGGCCGCCGCATCAATCGAATCGCCGACGGGATCGAAAGCGGGATGGTGGGGATCAACAGCTTCGTCATTTCAAGCCACGACATGCCCTTTGGCGGGATCAAACAGTCGGGCTTCGGCAGCGAAAGCGGCCCCGAAGGTCTCGACGGCTATCTCGTCACCAAGGCGGTGCATATTTATTGAGCGCCGCACGGCACCGAGGTGAATAGCGGCTTGGGGGTGAGGAGCGGACGTTTCCTGTTTGATGGCAGAAATCGGTCCTAAACAGCCCTCATTGCCAGCGACATTCAACCCCGCTCCAGCGCCACGAAATCGCGCCCCAGCGGCGCCAGATGCGCGCCGCCGTCGACAAAGATCGTCTGCCCCGTCACCGACTCGGCGCGCGCGAGATACACGACCGCATCCGCGACCTGATCGGGGCGCGGCAGGGCCTTTAATGGCATCCGTCCAGCGAGCCGCTCGACCTGCGCCGCGCTGTAATCGTCGGTCGCGAGCGTCAGCCCCGGCGCGACGGCGTTGACGCGTGCGCGGTCACCGAAGGCGACGGCAAGCGTCGCGGTCGCCTGCCACAGCGCCGATTTCGACAGGCTATAGGCAAGCTGGTCGGGCACCGGATTGGCGACGCGCTGATCGAGGATGTGGACGATTGCGGGCCGCGCATCGGGGGTGCTGGCGGCGACGAGCGCCTTTGCAAGCATTACCGGCGCGTGATGATTGACCTGCATCATTTCGGCGAGCGCGGCGTGCGACAGATCGCCCCACTCGCCCTCGGCGAACAGCGCGGCATTGTTGACGAGCAGGTCGGGTGCGCGGCCAAAGGCTTCGACGACCGCGGGGACCAGCCCCTCCACCGCCGCCGGGTCTGCCAGATCGGCGGCAAAGCGCCTGCACTCGGCGCCCGTATCGGCGAGCGCGTCGGCAAGCACCGCGTCGGCCTCGCCCGGGCTGCGCTTGTGGATCGCGAGCGCATAGCCTTCGCGCACCAGCCGCGCGGCGATCGCCGCGCCGACGCGGTGCAGACCGCCGGTGACGAGCGCCAGCCGCTGCGTCACGGGCGCCACTGCGCGCGGCTCCGCCGCATCGTGATGCCGATCTGTTCGCCCTCCTCGGCAATCGCGAGCTTGACGATCTTCACCTCGACCTCCTCGACCTTGTCGTCCTGCAGGAAGAGCGTGTCGATGATGTGGTCGGCGACGCTTTCGATCAGCACGAAATGCACATCCTTTGGGATGCCCTCGGTTGCCGCGAATTTCAGGTTCATGTAATTTTTCGACCGGCTGAGCGGCGTCGTCGGCTCATAATGATCGGCCATCGCCAGCCGCGCGCGAACGGAGATGCGCAGCGGCTGCGGCAGGTGCGTCTCTTCGGAATAGATTCCCGTGAGCACCTGGACGGTCAAGCCGTCGACTTCGAGCCACAATTGATCGGTCACAAGAAAATCCTGTCTGGAGGACGCGACATTCGGCTTTGCATCGCCGCCGCGCGCCCCTAAAGCGCCGCCGCATTAGCGAAAGGGCGCGCGTTGGTCGAGTTACTTCCATTGGCGGAGATTGCACCGCAGGCGGTCGAGGATTTGCTCGACGCGGCATTCGGCGCCGACCGCTTCGCACGCACCGCCTATCGGCTTCGCGAGGGCGCCAGCGCCATCCCTGCGCTCAGCTTTGCGCTGGTGTCCGAAGGCGCGCTCGTCGCGACGATCCAATGCTGGCCGGTCGCGCACCGCGCCCCCAATGGCACCGTCACCCCGCTCGTGATGGTCGGCCCGGTCGCCGTGCGCCCCGACGCGCAGCGCGGCGGGCACGGCCGCCGGCTGATGGACCATATGCTCGCCGCCGCCGAAAGCGCGGCCGACGGCGCGCTGATGATGATTGGCGACCCCGAATATTACGGCCGCTTCTTCGGCTTCACCGCCGAAGCAACGGGCAAATGGGACTTGCCCGGTCCCTATGAAAAGCACCGCCTGCTTGCGCGCGACGTCAACGGGCATGACGTTCCGGCAGGCGAGGGGATGGTCGGGCCGCGTTAGGTCGAGCACTTGGTCGGCGGAACGTCGGCTTGAGGGTGGAAAGAATGCCCGGAAATCGGTCGCACCCTGCCCTCATCATGCGCCTGCCGCCGCGAGGTTCAGTTTCGCCGCGCGGTCGAATATCTGCGTGAGCACGGGCTCGGTGTCGGCGACGCGCATTGCGACGTGAAACTCGACGGGCGCGAGGGCGGGCATGGCGGCGATTTCGACGAGCGCGCCGCTTTCGACTTCGCCGCGCACCATCGGTCGCGGGAAGATACCGATGCCGCCCCCGGCGCGCGCGATGTCGATCATCGTGCGCGCATTGTTGCAGAGATTGAGCGACTTTTGCGCAATGCGCGACGCCGCGATCGCCTCGCGCATCCGGCCGTGGATCGGCGAGTGGCTGGCGAGCGACCAGACCGGCAGCATCGCCGCGCCGCCCGCAAAGGCCGCAGCGACTGCGGGACTTGCGAGCCAGACCAGTTCGACCTCGCCGATCGGGCTGGTCTTGAGCGCGGGGTGCGCGATCGGTCCTGCGGCGAACGCGAGGTCGGTGCGCCCGGTGAGCAATTGCTGGATGAGATTGGCGGTAAGGTCGATCTCGATCTCCAGCCCGACACCCGGCATATCGGCCTTGAGTTCGGCGACGAAGGGCGGGAGGCAGCTCGCCGCCGCAATCTCGCCCGCGCCGATGCGTACCACCCCGCTCGCCTCGCCGAAGCCGCCGCTGCCGAGCAGCGCCTGCTCCATCTCGCGAAGCAGCGGCGCGCAGTCGCGCACCAGCTTGCGCCCCGCCGGAGTGAGCGCCATGCCGCGCCCGTCGCGCCGGAACAGCGTCGCGCCGACGCGCTGCTCAAGCTCGCGCATCCGCGCCGACACCGCGGGCTGCGTCGTGTTGAGCCGCTCGGCCGCCGCCGAGAAGGTCCCGAGCCGTTCGATCCACAGCAGGGTTTCGAGATGGTAGATCGAAATTCGATTGATAGACATCGGTTATGAATAATCGAAAATTAGAACAATTAGAATTGATGAATTATTTGCGCCAATGTCGCACGCGACACGAGAGGAGGCCGACCTATGGCGAATAAGCGATATCCCGACGCGGCGGCGGCGCTCGACGGGCTTTTGTTCGATGGCATGCACATTTGCGCGGGCGGTTTCGGCCTGTGCGGCATCCCCGAGCGGCTGATCGACGCGATCCGCGACGCGGGCGTCAAGGACCTCACCATCGCGAGCAACAATGCCGGCATCGACGGTGAAGGGCTGGGCAAGCTGCTACGCACGCGGCAGGTCAAGAAAATGATCTCCTCCTATGTCGGCGAGAACAAGGAGTTCGAGCGGCAATATCTGGCAGGCGAGCTCGAGGTCGAATTCTGCCCGCAGGGGACGCTCGCCGAACGCTGCCGCGCGGGCGGCGCGGGCATCCCCGGCTTTTATACCAAGACCGGCGTCGGCACGCTCGTCGCCGAGGGCAAGGAAGTAAAGAGTTTCGACGGCGAGGATTATATCCTCGAACGCGGCATCTTTGCCGACCTCGCGATCATCAAGGGATGGAAAGCCGACGAGAGCGGGAACCTGATTTTCCGCAAGACCGCGCGCAACTTCAACCAGCCGATGGCAACCGCGGCGAAAATCTGCGTCGCCGAGGTCGAGGAGATCGTCCCCGTCGGCAGCCTCGACCCCGACTGTGTCCACCTGCCCGGCATTTATGTGAAGCGCATGATCGTCGGCGCGCCCTATGACAAGAAGATCGAATTCCGAACCGTCCGCGAGCGGGAGGATGCACAATGAGCTGGACCCGTGACGACATGGCGGCGCGCGCCGCGAAAGAGCTGCAGGACGGCTATTATGTGAACTTGGGGATAGGCATCCCGACGCTGGTCGCGAACCATATCCCCGCGGGGATGGAGGTCACGCTGCAGTCGGAAAACGGCATGCTCGGCATCGGCCCCTTTCCCTATGCGGGCGACGAAGATCCCGACCTGATCAATGCGGGTAAGCAGACGATCAGCGAGCTGCCGCAGTCGGTCTATTTCAGCTCGTCGGACAGTTTCGCGATGATCCGCGGCGGGCATATCGACCTGACCGTTCTCGGTGCGATGGAAATCGCCGAAAATGGCGACATCGCCAACTGGATGATCCCCGGCAAGATGATCAAGGGCATGGGCGGCGCGATGGACCTAGTCGCCGGGGTCAAGAAAATCATCGTCGTGATGGAGCATGTGTCGAAGAACGGCGACCCCAAGTTCATACCGGCGTGCACGCTGCCGCTGACGGGCAAGAATGTGGTCGATATGATCATCACCGACCTTGCCGTGTTCAAACGCGACGACCATGACAGCCCGTTCCGGCTGATCGAGCTGGCACCGGGTGTGACTGCGGACGAGGTCGCGGCAAAGACGACGGCGCATTACATCGCCTGACGCCTTCCCACAGCGGACGGGGTGACGACGGGGTAAGGGGCGGCTAAGAGACCGCCCCATGCACCGCATCGTCATCGTCCTGATCGCCCTCGCCACGCTGGGATTGTCGGGCTGGGTCGGCTATCGCGCGATGGGCGGCGGCGATCCCGTCGCCAGCGTCGCCATTCCGCGCAGCGCCCCCGAAAACCTGCCCGACACGCCCGCCGAATGGCGCGGGCGCATCGATTATCGCGCCTTCGACCGGCAGTTGACCGCGCTGGCGCAGCGGCCCGAGATGGCGGGACTCGCGGTCGCGGTCGTCGAGGAAGGCGAACTGCGCTTTGTCCGCACCTATGGGGTCGCCGACGCATCGACCGGCGCGCCGGTCACGCCGCACACGCTGTTTCGCTGGGCGTCGGTGTCGAAGACGGTGGCGGGCACTCTCGCCGCAGCGCTCGCCGATCGCGGCGCGCTCGACCTTCGCACGCGGCTGGCCGACCGGCGCACGACGCTGCGCCTTCCCGGCGGCGGCGAGACGCGCATCACGATCGAGGACCTGCTCGCCCAGCGCACCGGCCTCACGAAAAACGCCTATGACGACAAGCTTGAGGACGGACAGGACCCGACGGCGCTGCGCGTCAGCCTGGCCGGCGCGCCGCTGCAATGCGATCCCGGCACCTGTCACACCTACCAGAATATCGCTTTCGACGCCGCGAGCGAGCTTTTGTCGGGCGCGGCGAACGAGCCTTTTTCGGATGCCGTGATGAACCGGCTGTTCGCTCCGCTCGGCATGGCGAGCGCCAGCTATGGAATGGAGCCGCTGACTGCAGCAGCCGATTGGGCGAAGCCGCATCGCGAGCAGCGCGTGCTGCCGGTCAAGGAGGCCTATTGGCGCGTTCCAGCGGCGGCGGGTGTCCAGAGCGACATCGTCGATTTCGCAAAATGGATGCAGGCGATGATGGGGGCGCGCTCCGACGTGCTTTCCGCCGCGGTGCTGGAGCTTGCCCATCGCCCCCGCGTCGGCACCGGACGGCTCTACGGCGGCGCGCTGCGGCAAGCGAACAGCGACGCCGCCTACGGCCTCGGCTGGCGAAGCTTTACCTTTGGCGGCAGCCGTCTCGCGGGCCATTCGGGTGCGGTGTCGGGCTATCGCGCGACGATGATTTTCGAACCTGCGACGCGGACGGGCGTCGTCGCAATGTGGAACAGCGACTGGGGCTTTCCCTTCCGCATCCCATTCGCCGCCATCGACAGTTATCACCGGCGCACCGACACCGACTGGCTCGACCTCAGCGAGCTGCCGCAGCGCGAAAACCCGGCCGCACCCCCGCCGATCGTCGCGCCGCGCGACGCAGGTCAGGTTGCGCCCGACTGACAAGGCTTGCTCGCGACCTCGCGCTTCGTTATCGGGCGCGCGTCCTTGGCCGTAGGAGACATTCGATGCGCGTCCTGTTGACCGGTTCGTCGGGCTGGCTGGGACGCTATCTCGCGCCGTTGCTGATCGAGACGGGACATGAGGTTGTAGGGCTCGACGTCGTGCCCGGCGCGCATACGCAATTGCTCGGCACCGTCGCCGACCGCGCTTTCGTCGACCGGGCGATGGGCGACAATGGCATCGAGGCAGTGATCCACGCGGGCGCGCTGCACAAGCCCGACATCGTCCGTTATCCGCGCCAGGCCTTCATCGACGTCAACACGAGCGGCACGCTCAACCTGATCGAAGCCGCCGTCGCGGCGGGCAACGACCGGTTTCTTTTCACCTCGACGACGTCGCTGATGGTCCGCGACGATGTGCGCGCCGGGGCGAGCGATGCTGGCGCCTGGTGGATGGACGAAGATTTCGGCCCGCTCGCGCCGCGCAACATCTATGGCATCACCAAACTCGCCGCCGAACAGGCGTGCCGGCTCGTCCACCGCGAGCATGGCATATCGGTCGCGATCCTGCGCACGGGGCGCTTCTTTCCCGAGGATGACGATACGCACGCCGTCCCAAGCGGGGAGAATCTCAAGGCCAATGAACTGCTTAACCGCCGCCTGACGGTCGAGGATGCCGCGGCGGCGCATCTCGCCGCGCTCGAGCGCACGCCCGAGATCGGCTGCGACACGTTCGTCCTGTCGGCACCGCCGCCCTTCGCGCGCGAGGAGGCTGCCGAGCTGGCGTGCAATGCGCGTGCGGTGATCGCACGGCACTTCCCCGACGCCGCCGATCTCTATGCTGCGCGCGGATGGGTGCTGCCCGAGGCGATCGACCGCGTCTATGATCCATCGCGCGCCGAGCGCCGTCTCGGCTGGCGCGCGCGAACCGACTTTGCCGCGGTACTCGCGGCGCTCCGCAACGGCAGCGAGCTGCCCTTTGCGCATGATCCCGACTACACCTCCCCCATCGTCGCACAGGAGCGCGAGTCATGTATGTGCTGATCACTGCCAACCGCAATTATTCGAGCTGGTCTCTGCGCCCGTGGATGCTGATGAAGGGGCTGGGAATAAGGTTCGACGATCGCATCGAACCCTTCACCAAACCGACCAATTATGACGAGTTTCGCAGCTTCTCTCCTACCGGGCAGGTTCCGGTGCTTTTGCACGAGGGGCGGGCGATTTACGATTCGCTCGGCATCGCGCTCTACCTTGCCGACCGGCACGATGGCGTGTGGCCGACAGACGCCGATGCGCGCGCCTGGGCACAATGCGCGGCGTGCGAAATGCACAGCGGCTTTGCGGCGCTGCGCAGCGACTGCACGATGAATGTGGGGGTGCGCGTCACGCCCAAGCCGATGTCCGATGCGCTGAAGGCCAATGTCGCGCGCCTCCGCGAATTGTTCGAAGAGGGACTGGCGCGCTTTGGCGGCCCTTGGCTGGCGGGTGACACCTTTGGCGCAGTCGATGCCTTTTTCGCGCCGGTCGCTTTCCGTATTCGTACCTATGGACTCGATGTCGGTGCGGGACAGGCGTGGGTCGATCATATTCTCGCCCACCCGGCGATGCGCGAGTGGGAAGCCGCGGCGCTCGCCGAGGACTGGCGCGAGGCGAGCCATGAAGAGGAACTGGCGGCGGCGGGTGCGATAATCGCCGACTATCGCGCCGCCTGACACCCGGTCTCAATAGGCAGGTGGGTCGCTGGCCGGAAAGGATTCGTCGCTCGCCTCGTCGACCGCTCCCCACGGCCGCGTCGCCGGATCGCGCATCGCATCCGGCCCGGCCGAGCGCGTCTGGTCGATATTTTCAGGATCGGTCTCATCGTCACGATAGGCAGCCGCATGACCGTCGGCCTTTTTCTGGCCACCCGACCCCTTCATTGCGCGGCCGGCGAGCCATACCAGCCCGACGCCGCCCAACATTTTCAGAACGCCGCCAACGCGTCCGGTAGAAACCCTGCCTGACATTGCGAACTCCTTTCGGGAAGTGCAACCAAGCGCGTGCCCGATGGTTGCGGAGGGGCCCGAACGATTATTCGGCGAGCGCCTCGCGCACGACCGCGATGCCCGCTTCGCGCTGCGCCCTGAGTTCGGCCTTGAGCTTCGACGGGTCGCGCGCGAGGACGAAGCCGAAGCTGACCCCGCCCTCCTTGCCGAGCGTCGCGTGGTGGAGCTTGTGCGCCTGAACCAGCCGCTTCGCATAGCCGCGCCGCGGTACCCAGCGGAACCAGCGCTGGTGGACGAGCCCGTCGTGGACGAGCGTGTAGATGATGCCATAGATGAGGACGCCGAGTCCGATCCACGTCCCCGGCTCCCACGCCCCCGCGCCCATGATCATCGGACTGCCGAGCGCGAACATCGAGATGCTGAGCGCGGCGCCGACAAGTGCGAACAGGTCGTTCTTTTCCAGCGCCTTGTCATGAGGCTCATGATGGTCGCGATGCCACGCCCAGCCGAAACCGTGCATGATATATTTGTGACTTGCCCAGGCGACAAATTCCATCCCCGCGACGGTGGCGAGGACAAGGAGGAGGATGGCGGGCAGCGACATGCTGACAATATAGGCCCGATCCATATCCAAATCACTATTTGGATTCGTCATCCCGGACTTGACCCGGGATCCATTCGCGCGACTTTGGATGATTGGATCCCGGATCAAGTCCGGGACGGCAACAATAGATCGGGCATGATCGGCGACCGATAATTGCGTTTTCATCAGCCACCGGCTTGCATTGTTGTTCGACTGGCTTAAGTGGACCGCATGAACCGCCCCCGCACCCTGTACGAGAAAATCTGGGACGCGCATGTCGTCGAGCGTCGCCCCGACGGCACCTGCCTGATCTTCATCGACCGCCACCTAGTCCACGAAGTCACCAGCCCGCAGGCGTTCGCGGGGCTTCGCGCGAGCGGTCGCACGGTGCGCCGCCCCGACCTGACGCTCGCTGTGCCCGATCACAATGTGCCGACGACCCCGCGCAAGGATGCAAACGGCAACCGCCTGCCCATCGTCGATCCCGAGAGCGCGGCGCAGCTCGCCGCGCTCGAAAAGAACGCGCCCGAATATGGCATCCGTTATATCGACGCGGTCGCAGCCGAGCAGGGCATCGTCCATGTCGTCGGGCCCGAACAGGGATTTTCGCTGCCCGGCACCACCATCGTGTGCGGCGACAGCCATACCGCATGCCACGGCGGCATCGGCGCGCTCGCCTTCGGCATCGGGACGAGCGAGGTCGAGCATGTGCTCGCGACGCAGACGCTGCTGCTCCAGCCCGCAAAGACAATGGAAGTGCGCGTCGAGGGTGAAGTCGGCCCCGGTGTCAGCGCAAAGGACATCATCCTCCATATCACCGGTACCATCGGCGCTGCGGGCGGCACCGGCCATGTCATCGAGTATACCGGGAGCGCCATCCGTGCGCTGTCGATCGAGGGACGACTGACGGTCAGCAACATGGCGATCGAGGGCGGTGCGCGCGCCGGGCTGATCGCGCCCGACGATGTGACCTTTGCCTACCTCAAGGGCCGTCCCTATGCGCCCAAGGGCGCCGATTGGGACGCGGCAATCGACTATTGGCGGAGCCTCGCCACCGATCCGGGTGCGACCTATGACAAGAGCGTTGTTATCAACGCCGCCGACATCGCACCGAGCGTAACCTGGGGAACGAGCCCCGAAGACGTCGTTCCGATCACCGGCGTCGTGCCCGATCCCGCGAGCTTCGCCGATCCGTCGAAACAGGCGGCGGCTGCCAAGAGTCTCGCCTATATGGGGCTGGAGCCCGGCACGCGGATGCAGGACGTCGCGGTCGAGAATATTTTCATCGGCAGCTGCACCAACAGCCGCATCGAAGACATGCGCGCCGCCGCAGCGGTCATCCAGGGCCGCCACAAGGCCGACACGGTCAAATGGGCGATCGTCGTCCCCGGCTCGGGCCTCGTGAAGCGCCAGGCCGAGGCCGAAGGGCTCGACCGCATCTTCATCGAGGCGGGACTGGAATGGCGCGAGCCCGGCTGCTCGGCGTGCCTTGCGATGAACCCCGACAAGGTTCCGCCGGGCGAACGCTGCGCCTCGACGAGCAACCGCAATTTCGTGGGCCGCCAGGGACCCGGCAGCCGCACCCACCTCGTCAGCCCCGCGATGGCGGCGGCGGCGGCGGTGACCGGCAGGCTGACCGACGTGCGCGAGTTGATGCGCTGACTTTTTCACCTGCCACCCCCCGAAAATTCGAAGGAGGAAGAAGATGGTCCGGAAACAACTTGCTGCCCTTGCCGCCAGTGTCGCCGCGCTGCTGCTTCCCGTCTCGGGAACAGCGCAGGATAAAGCCGCACCGGCGCTCACCCTGACGCGGCTCGACTGCGGCACCGTCCGCGTCAACCAGCTCAATGCCTTTTCCGATACGTTCGCCTATACAGGGCAGAGCCGCGACCTGTCGGTCGGCTGTTACCTGATCCGCCACGGCGAGACGTTGATGCTGTGGGATTTCGGCCTGCCTGCGAGCCTGAAAAATGCCGAGTTGAGCCGCGAGGGGGCGATGTCAGCCTCAAAGACGCGCACCATCGTCGAACAGCTCGGCGAACTCGGTATCGACGCCGCCGACATCGGCTATGTCGCGGTCAGCCATTTTCATTTCGACCATATCGGACAGCTCGCCGATTTCCCGAAGGCCAAGCTGCTCATCGGCAAGGGCGACTGGGATGTCCTGACGAGCCCGGGCAAGCCTGCATCGGTCAATGCTAGTCCCTTTGCCGTATGGATCGGCGGCGGCGCGCCGGTCGAGCCGGTCAGCGGCGACAAGGATGTTTTCGGCGACGGCCGCGTCGTGATGCTCAACATGCCCGGACATACGCCCGGCCATCACGCGCTGCTGGTCCGCCTGTCCGAGGCCGGGACCGTGCTACTCAGCGGCGATCAGGCACATTTCCAGGAGAATTACGACAGGAACGGAGTGCCCACCTTTAACACCGATCGCGCCGACACGCTTGCTTCCTTCGACCGGTTCAAGGGCCTCGCCGACAATCTGGGTGCCACCGTCATCATCCAGCACGAGCCGCGCGATGTCGCCAAACTACCACCCTTTCTGAAAGCCGCCGAATGAACCCGCTCGATAAAGTCGAAGGCCGCGCCATCCCGCTGGGGCTGAAAAATGTCGATACCGACGTCATCATCCCTGCCCATTGGCTGAAAACGGTGAGCCGCGAGGGCATGGGGCGCGGCGCCTTTGAAAGCCTGCGCGCCGATCCCGACAATTTGTTCGACCGCCCCGAATATCAAGGCGCGCCGATCCTGATCGCAGGCGACAATTTCGGGTGCGGGTCGAGCCGCGAACATGCGGCATGGGCACTCGGCGACCTTGGTATCCGCGTCGTCATCGCGCCGAGCTATTCGGATATTTTTTCAGGCAATGCGGTGAAGAACGGTATTCTTCCAGTCGTGCTGCCGCAGGCGTCGATCGATCGGTTGATCGAAGTGGCAAAGACCGATCCGATCCATGTCGACCTTGAACATCAAACGGTCACGACGCAGTTTCAGGACCGCTTTACCTTCGAGATCGATCCCTTTCGCAAGATGTGCCTGTTGGAGGGTCTCGACGAAATTTCGCTGACCGAAAAGAGCGACGCAGCCATTGCAGCCTATGAGCAGAAGCTCGACGCCGAACGGCCTTGGATGCGGCCGGCGGCGGCATAACGAACAGAGGAGAAGATGATGAAGGCTCTCTTGTCGACCGCAACCGGCGGCCCCGAAACGCTGACGCTCGGCGAATTGCCGCGCCCCACCGCCGGCAAGGGACAGATCGTCATCGACGTAAAGGCATGTGCGGTCAATTTTCCCGACACGCTGATCATCGAGGATAAATATCAGTTCAGGCCCGAACGCCCCTTCGCTCCCGGCGGCGAGGTCGCGGGGGTGGTTGCCGAAGTTGGCGAAGGTGTCACGCAGTTCAAGGTTGGCGACCGGGTCATCGCGGGCTGCGGCAATGGCGGAATGGCCGAGGCGGTCGCGGTTGGCGTCCACAATGTTTACCACCTTCCGGAAAGCCACAGCTTCGCCGAAGGTGCCTCCTTGCTCATGACCTATGGCACGAGCATCCACGCGCTCGTCGATCGCGGACGCATCCAGGAGGGCGACACGCTGCTCGTCCTCGGCGCATCGGGCGGCGTCGGCATCGCCGCGGTCGAACTCGGCAAGGCGCTGGGCGCGCGCGTCGTTGCGGGCGTGTCGAGCGAGGAAAAGGCGCAGATCGCACGCGAAGCAGGCGCCGACGAAGTTGTCGTCTATGGCTATCAACCGTTCGACAAGGATGCCTCCAAGGCGCTTGCGAACCAGTTCAAGGAGGCCGTGGGCCCCGACGGCGCCAACATCGTCTATGACGCGGTCGGCGGCGATTATTGCGAGCCTGCGCTGCGCTCGATCGCGTGGGAGGGGCGTTACCTTGTCGTCGGTTTTCCCGCGGGCATCCCGCGGCTGCCGCTCAACCTGACCTTGCTCAAGAGCTGCGACGTCGCTGGCGTCTTCTGGGGCGCGTTCGTGATGCGCGAACCCGAACGCAACCGCGCCCATATCGCGCGGCTGTTCCGGCTGTGGGACCAGGGCAAGATCAGCCCGCGCGTCACCGGCACCTACGCACTCGAAGACGGCGGCAAGGCGATTGCCAAGCTGGGCGACCGGAGCGCAGTCGGCAAACTGGTCGTCACGCTCTGAAGTACCGGCCCGACCCGGCGCTGACCGCCGAGCTGGCGGCACGCGCCGCCGGTGGACGGCTCGAAATCCGTGTCGTCCCCGGCGCCGGCCGCGATACGATCAAGATTTCGGACAATGTCGTGCAGGTTCGGGTCAGCGCGCCGCCCGCCGACGGTGCGGCGAACGAAGCCGTGCTGCGGCTGCTGGCCAAGGCACTCGGCCGACCGCGGAGCGATCTCTCACTGCTCCGCGGCACCTCTGCCCGTACAAAATTGATCGGTGTTTCGGGGTTGCCCCCCGCCCCGCAACCGGAAGGTTAACCCTTTATCAGGGCCTCCAACCTATAGTGGCTGTAAATGTGACCAGATCACAAGGTGTGGGCATGGCGACTCGCCGGACAAATCAGGACGTGACGCAAGCCGCGAGTCTCGCGAATATTTCGCGTACCCGCCGCGCGCAGCTCGTTGCCGAGTTCGAGGGCGAATTGGGCATCGACCACAAGGCGCGCGCGCTCGCGGCCTATGAAGCGAAACGCTGGATCATCATCAAGACGGCGATCATCTGGACGATCGCGCTGATGTTCTTCGCGATCGCCTGTTACAAGCTGTATCTGATGGGCCAGCAGGTCGACCAACCCTTTTCGGACCTCGACCCGATAAGTAGCCTGTTCGACTGATCGCGCCCGCGCCGCTCCGCAGCGCGGGGCGCCCTCATCCCCTCAATACACCCGCGCCTTCGGCTTGATATAGTCGACGTCGTCGGACAGCGTATATTCGTGGACCGGGCGATAGTCGATCTTGACCCCGCCGCCCTTGCCGCCCCAGCCGTCGAACCAGGCAACCGTGTGCTTCATCCAGTTCGCATCGTCGCGGTTCGGGAAATCCTCGTGCGCGTGGGCGCCGCGGCTTTCCTTGCGGTTGTGCGCCGAATGCATCGTCACTGCCGCCTGCGCGATCAGATTGTCGAGCTCGAGCGTTTCGACGAGGTCGGTGTTCCAGATGAGGCTGCGGTCGGTGACATGGATGTCCTGCATCCGCGCATAGGTCTTCGCGAGCTTGTCCTTGCCCTCCGCCATCAGCTCGTCGGTGCGGAACACCGCCGCGTGCGCCGACATCGCGCGCTGCATTTCGGTGCGCACCTCGGCGGTCGGCGACCCGCCGTTCGCATTGCGGAAATGGTCGAGACGCGACAGCGCGAAATCGGCGCTGTCCTTTGCCAGCGCGGGCTGCGCCGCATTGGGCGTGAGCAGCTCCCTGAGCCGGTGTCCCGTCGCGCGGCCGAAGACGACAAGGTCGATAAGGCTGTTCGAACCGAGGCGGTTGGCGCCGTGGACCGACACGCAGGCCGCTTCGCCGACCGCGAACAGGCCGGGGACGACGGTGTCGGGGCCGTCCTTGCCGAGCGTGACGACTTCGCCATGATAGTTACAGGGGATGCCGCCCATATTGTAATGGACCGTCGGCACGACGGGGAGCGGCTGGCGCGTCAGGTCGACGCCCGCGAAAATCTTTCCGCTCTCGGTAATCCCCGGCAGGCGCTCGGCGAGCACCTTTGGGTCGATATGGTCGAGGTGGAGATAGATATGGTCCGAATGCGGGCCGACGCCGCGCCCCTCGCGGATTTCGAGCGCCATCGAGCGCGACACGACGTCGCGCGACGCGAGATCCTTTGCCGACGGGGCGTAGCGTTCCATGAAGCGCTCGCCTTCGGAGTTGGTGAGATAGCCGCCCTCGCCGCGCGCGCCTTCGGTGATGAGCACGCCCGCGCCGTAAATGCCGGTCGGGTGGAACTGGACAAATTCCATGTCCTGCAGCGGAAGCCCTGCGCGCAGCACCATGCCGCCACCGTCGCCGGTGCAGGTATGCGCCGAGGTCGCGGTGAAATAGGCGCGGCCGTAGCCGCCGGTTGCGAGGACGACGGCCTGGCTGCGGAAGCGGTGGATGCTGCCATCCTCCATGCACAGCGCGATGACGCCGCGGCACACGCCGTCTTCCATGATCAGGTCGAGCGCGAAATATTCGATGAAGAAGTCGGCGTCATATTTCAGCGACTGCTGATAGAGCGCGTGGAGCATCGCGTGCCCCGTACGGTCGGCGGCGGCGGCGGTGCGCTGCACCGGCGGGCCTTCGCCCATATTCTGCATATGGCCGCCGAACGGGCGCTGATAGATGGTGCCGTCGGCGTTGCGGCTGAACGGCACGCCTGCATGCTCGAGTTCATAGACCGCCTGCGGCGCCTCGCGCACCATATATTCGATCGCGTCCTGGTCGCCGAGCCAGTCGGAGCCCTTGACCGTGTCGTACATGTGCCACGTCCAATGGTCGGGCGAATTGTTGCCGAGGCTGGCGGCGATGCCGCCCTGCGCCGCGACCGTGTGGCTGCGCGTCGGGAACACCTTGGTGATGCAGGCGGTCTTCAGCCCCGCCTCTGCGCTGCCCATCGTGGCGCGCAGGCCCGAGCCGCCGGCGCCGACGACGACGGTGTCATAGACATGATCGATAATCTTGTAGGCGTCGCTCATGCCGCCGTTCCCCCGCCAAGCGCGATGCGGACGATGGCAAAGATGCCGTATGCGGCGCCGCCGATCGCATAGAAATTCAGGACGACGAGCGCGAACAGCCGCGTCGCTTCGCCGTGGACATAATCCTCGATCAGCACCTGAAGCCCGAGGCGCAGGTGCCAGAAGACGCTGACGACGAGCAGGATCAGCGCGAGCGCAACCGTCGGGTTCGACGCCCAGCGCAGCACCGCGCCATGATCGCCGAGCGGCAGGCGGAGCAGCGATACGACGAACCAGCTGACGAGCAGGACGTTGCCGAGCGCGGTCAGCCGCTGTTGCAGCCAGTGGTGCGAGCCATGCTGCGCCGACCCGAGGCCGCGGACCTTGCCGAGATGCGTGCCGTTACCCATTGACTGCCTCCGCAAGGATGTAGAGCCACACCGCGGCCGTCGCGACCACGGCGGCAATCATGACCAGCGCCGACCAGAGCTTGTTCGTCTTGAGCTCATAGCCCGCGCCGGTGTCGAGGACGAGGTGGCGCAGTCCCGAGAAGAGATGCTGGAAAAAGGCCCAGGTCAGCCCGACGAGGACGATTTTGCCGAGGATATTGGTGATTTTATGGACGGTTCCGGCGTCGGGATCGTGCCACACGCAGGCGATGAACGCCGCATAGGCATCGGGACCGGCGGCGATCGCGCCGAGCCAGGCGAGGAACATCAGCGCGCCGACGATGGCGAGCCCGTCACCGCTTACCCGGTGAAAGATCGAGACCGCCATGTGCGGCCCCCATTTATACACCTGCAGGTGCGGTGAAAGCGGTCGCCCGCCCGGTTGCTTGCCAGCCATATCAGCCCCGTTCCGTGACTCTGTCGGTCGATGGGCGCGGTTTAACGCGGTCGGCGCGATATGCAATTGATTAGGCTCAGGACCCATTAATTATGCGTTCGAGGTTTGAAGCGATTTTGTTCAGTGCGAGGAGGCAAGGCGACGGAATATGTCGATATTTCGAGGCTTGCCGACGAAGCAATGGACAAAATCGGTCAAATCC